>RCUM01000025.1_pt1 | contig 193478 bp, 190 predicted proteins | sample 2166141 | NCBI WGS metagenome assembly RCUM01 (sample SAMN09932756, study PRJNA488358) | compost metagenome | isolation source: compost soil in crotonic acid-enriched | place: Germany: Experimental Botanical Garden | reverse complement strand
TTGGTGCGCTCAGAGAGATTCGAACTCCCGACCCCTTAGTTCGTAGCCAAGTGCTCTATCCAGCTGAGCTATGAGCGCATTTCAAGTTATTCGTGGCGGTGAGGGAGGGATTCGAACCCTCGGTGGGCTTTAAGACCCACGCTCCCTTAGCAGGGGAGTACCTTCAGCCACTCGGCCACCTCACCGTAACGAGCCGCCATAATACAAACTAAAGCCTACTTCTTCAAGTCACATTTGAAAAAATTCTTGTTTTTTTAATCAATCATCTATTTTTTGAACAATTTAGCCCTTTTTACTGCCCTTTCCGGCAATTTTTTAGTCGCTATGCATGTGAAATATTTGGCGGCACGCTAAAATCCGATCTAAAAACACAATATTGCAATCATTTACGTGCAGTATCACGCTGCATGACTTATGCTAATCCTATCTTCTGACATGAAGCCAAAGACATTATGAAAAATTGGGTCGATCCTGAAGCTAAAGCTGAAGCTGAGCGTTATGACAATCCTATTCCAAGCCGTATTCTAATTTCAGAAACGATTGAAAAATTACAAGCACCACAGTCTCATTCAGATTTAGTGGAACACTTCAATATTGCAGATGAACGAAGCATAGAAGCTCTCAGTCACCGTTTAAGTGCAATGGTGCGCGATGGTCAGTTGATGAAAGATGGATTTAAATTCCAGCTCGCAACCAACCAACCGACGCATGAAGGCACGGTCTATATCAACTCAAAAGGTTTAGGCTCAGTCAACATTGCCGATCATGATGATATTGTATTGCCTGAACGTGAACTACGTTTGGTCTTTAATGGTGACCGCGTAAAAGTACGTCAAACTTCTGTTGACCGCAAAGGTAAACCTTGGGGTTTTATTACTGAAGTCGTGCAACATCGTGTCAAACAGATTATTGGTAAAGTGGCGATTTACGATGGTGAATACTTTATTCAACCTGCAAATCCAAATGCCCACCAACCGATTACCTTAGAAAAAGAACTGATTGAACATGCTCAGGTTAAAGTCGGCGACTCTGTTCGTGTCGCAATTGATGACTACCCAACGCGTGAAGAATTACCGACTGGGCACATTGTGCAATCTATGGCGGACAAAGCCGACACTGAAATTATTATTCCGCAAACCATTTTAGAATTTGGTTTGCCGTATGAATTTCCAGAAGAAGTGATCCGTGATGCAGAACACTTTAAAGAACCCAATGCACAAGACCGTGAAGGTCGCATCGATTTACGTGATTTAGCACTGGTCACCATTGATGGTGAAGATGCACGTGACTTTGACGATGCCGTTTATGCAGAAAAACGTCCGGGTGGTGGTTATCGTGTCGTGGTTGCCATTGCTGACGTGAGTCATTATGTGCGTCCTGACAAACCTCTTGATGATGAAGCAAGAGAACGTGGAACCTCGGTATATTTCCCACACTTTGTTTTACCGATGTTGCCTGAAGCGCTGTCTAATGGATTATGTTCACTCAATCCGCATGTCGATCGCCTCTGTATGGTGTGTGATCTGAATTTATCGCGTGCAGGTAAAGTGACTGGATTTAAATTCTATCCATCGGTGATGCATTCCAAAGCACGTTTAACTTATACGCAAGTTGCACAATATTTTGATGGTGACAGTGCAGCGATCCCTGAAGATCGTGATGTGCGTAAATCGATTAATACCTTGTTCCAGCTTTATCAAGTACTTAAAGGTTTACGTGCTGAACGTCATGCGATGGAATTCGAAACCGTCGAAACCTATATGACCTTTGATGAACTTGGCGGCATTAAAGAAATTTTGCCACGTTCACGCAATGAAGCGCATAAGCTGATTGAAGAATGTATGTTGCTGGCCAATGTTGCAGCAGCAGAATATGCCTTAGAAAATGACATTCCCATGTTATACCGTGTGCATGAGCCACCTGAATTTTCACGTATTCAGAAAGTTCGTGAGTATGTGAAATTGTTGGGTTTGCCCTTCCCTGAACAGCCAACACAAAAAGATTATCAAGCCGTCATTGAAGCGACCAAAGAGCGTATTGATGCGCCAAGTATTCATGCCGTGTTATTACGTTCCATGATGCAAGCCTACTACGGCGCAAACAATGCTGGACATTTTGGTTTGGCCTATGATGCCTACACACACTTCACTTCACCCATTCGTCGTTACCCAGACTTGTTGTTGCACCGTGCCATCAAAGCCCATTTAAAACAAAAGCCGTCTCCACTTTCAGGAGCCGCTTTAGATGATGCTGGTGAGCATTTCTCGCAGACTGAACGTCGTGCCGATGAAGCTTCTCGCTCTGTGACGACATGGTTAAAATGTCACTATATGCAGCAGCATTTAGGTGAAGAATTCATTGGTATCATTAGTGCCGTGGCTGAATTTGGTTTGTTCGTGACACTCAAAGATTTATATGTCGATGGCATGATTCATGTCAGCCAATTAGGCGATGACTTCTTTGTTTATGATCAAGCTAGTCAAAGCCTCGTTGGCCGTGGTCGTGGTCAAAGCTTTAGTCTTGGCGATGAAGTCAAAATTAAAGTTGCAGCAGTGAACCTAGATGATCGTAAGATTGACTTTGAATTATTGCAACAAATGACCCATGCCGGTCGTGCGATTCGTAGCCGTGCTCCTCGTGTTGCGGCAAAACCTGCACGTGAATCTAAAGAAGAAGTTTTTACGCCACGCGCTAAAGCCGTAGTCAGTGAAGATGGCGAACAGCCGATTCGTAAGAAAAAGCCAAAAACTAAATCTCCGTCTGTTGCGAAAAAGTCAGATAAAAAGCCTTCGGCAAAATCTGATGTAAAAGCCAAAGATAAAGACAAAGTGAAGAAAAAATCTAAGCCAAAAAAGAAAAAATCCAATGCTAAAATAAAGCAGGATTAATTCTGAAATAAAAAGAGAGCTTCGGCTCTCTTTTTTATTGCTCACTTACTCGAACCACGCAAACTCAATAATCTTGAGTGTGAAAACGACTTATTCAATCTCATTCCAATTTATTAACCTTATGTTATTAGGATTTCGAAATCATCTTTGTATTGCAAAACAAAGTGCAATGCTTTGCCCAGTTTCGTTTAAATGCGCATCAAAGTTATTTTTAAATAAGCAAAACAACAAATCTCAAAAGAAACCTTGATTTCCCTGCTCACAAGCCCTACATCTACTACTAAGTTTATAAATGAAATGGCGTATAGAAATGACTTTAGAAAAGGCGACTTTGCCGGTTCCACAATTTGATCAAATTCAACTTGCCGATTTAAAACAACAAATTGAACAAGCCATTCAGCAAGGGCAAAACTTTTTAGCAGATTTAACTGAAGTTCCTGAAAGTGCTCAGGCACAACTGGCGGTACTCAAACAAGTAGATACCCTCGAAAATAATATGAGTGAAGCTTGGGGGGTACTTTCACACCTTAATGCAGTCATGAACAATGCAGAAACCCGCGAACTCTATCAGTCACTTTTACCCAGTTTAAGTGAATACTATACAACGCTTGGTCAACACACGGCGTTGTATCAAAGCTATCAACATGTGCATGATGCTGCACTGTTTAATACCCTGCCTGCTGCACAGCAAAGTGCAATTAAATTGGCACTGCGCGACTTCAAACTGTCAGGTGTTGCTTTAGAGGGTGAAGCGAAAAAACGTTTTGCAGAAATTTCTGCACGTTTGTCACAACTTTCTTCTGATTTTTCCAACCATGTTCTGGATGCCACACAAGCTTACTTTAAACCACTAACTGAAGATCAACTCAAAGGTTTACCACAAAGCAACGTCGATCTACTTAAACAATATGGTCAGCAACGTGAACTTGACCAAGCCGTGGCCACTTTAGATATTCCCTCTTATCTTGCCATTATGACCTATGCAGCTGACCGTACCTTGCGTGAAGAGCTGTATAAGGCCTACACCACACGTGCATCAGATCAATCTGAACAGACTGAATTTGACAACACCCAAGTCATGGAAGAAATCCTAAGCCTACGTCAGGAAATGGCACAGCTTCTAGGTTTCAACAACTATGCCGAGCTATCATTGGCCAGCAAAATGGCACCCGATGTCGCAACAGTCGATCAATTTTTGGTTGAACTTGCAGAACATGCCCGTGCGCCTGCGGAAAGAGAAATTGCAGAACTTAAAGCCATTGCACAACAAGATAATATTCTCGATTTACAACCTTGGGATACAGGTTACTATTCTGAAAAGCTTAAGGTTCAACAATTTAATTTATCCCAAGAATCATTAAAACCCTACTTCCCTGCACCAAAAATTCTGCAAGGTTTATTCAGTATTGTAAATCGTTTATACGGGATCAATATCGTGCAACGTGAAGCCCCTGTTTGGCATCCCGATGCACATTACTTTGAACTGGAAGATCAAGGTACGGTGGTGGGTGGTTTTTACTTTGACCTGTATGCACGTAGTGGCAAACGTGGTGGCGCATGGATGAGTGGCTTCCGCTCACGTATGCAAACTGAAAATGGCATACAAAAACCCATTTGCTATATGGTCTGTAACTTCACGCCTGCTGTGGGTGATCAACCTGCACTGCTCACTCACGATGAAGTAAATACCTTATTCCATGAATTTGGTCATGGCTTGCATCATATGCTGACCGAAGTAGATCATATTGCGGTGGCGGGTACACACGGTGTCGACTGGGATGCAGTGGAGCTACCAAGTCAATTTATGGAATTTTGGACTTGGGATCATGAAAGTTTAGATTTACTCAGTGAACACATCGAGACCAAACAACACTTACCGCAAAATTTACTGAAAGCTTTGCTAGATGCACGTTTCTTCCAATCAGGTATGCAAACACTCCGTCAAATTGAATTTGCCTTATTTGATTTATCTATTCACAAGCACAATCCAGCTTTAAATGCCGCACAAGTGCAAGCCACATTGGATGATATTCGTCAAAAATATGCCGTTGCACCGACAGCAAGCTATAACCGTTTTCAGCATAGTTTTAGCCATATTTTTGCCGGTGGTTATGCCGCAGGTTATTACTCGTATAAATGGGCTGAGGTTTTAGCCAGCGATGCCTTTGACCGTTTTGAAAAAGAAGGCGTTTTTAATACGCAAACGGGAAAAGAGTTCCGTCAATTTATTCTAGCAGTTGGCGGAAAAGATACAGCTCTTGATGCGTTTATCAATTTCCGTGGACGTGAGCCAAAAATAGATGCTTTATTACGCCATCAAGGTTGGACGAATGCCTCTAAAAACACTTAAACTAAGCACCTTAGATTGATCAGAAGGTAAGTCAGATGGCTATTAAACGTCGTTTCATCGCAGGTGCTAAATGTCCCAAATGTGAAGCGTTAGATCGAATAGTCATGCTTAGCTCTGGTGACGATGAATGGATTGAATGTATCGAGTGTGGTTATAGCGAAAATCGACCAACGCAGGTCGACGAACCACAAATTCCGGAAGTTGCGGATGAAATCGGTGTCATTCAATTCAAACCTCGTCAACCAAAATCATAAAGGTTTATAAATGACGTTAGATCAAAGAAATAGCCCAACACTTTTATTGGGCATTATTGGGGGCTTAGTTGCAATCATTGTGCTTTTTTTGGCATATCAATGGTTTTTTTCAACCTCGAGCGAAACAACTCCTGAACATGAAGCGATCAGCTTAGAAACGCCAGCAAAACCAGCTGCGACTGAAGTCAAATCGACTGAAACAGAACCAGTAATAGATGAAAAGACCATTCAATTGGTCGATGAAAAGATTCTAAAAGCACTTGTTCCAGAAAATGAATCATTGCTCAAAGAAGAAGTGGCTAAACTTGACGATATTCAAAGCCAATTAAATGAGCAAGAAAGCATGCTCAAAACACAACACACCGATGCTGATGACTTAATTGCACTAAAAGAAGAACAAATTAAATTACTTGAAGCTCAGCTGAAAAAATCCAACTCAAATTAAAGTATGGCTTTATCTTTTCTCAAAGGCCCAGCCATATTGATTCATCTGCTGAATTTACCCATACAGTTCAGCAGATGTCAGAAGCAGTATTAGAGTTTTATTCACATCACCCTATGCGGTAATCAAGTGAATCCCTCTAGATACGCTACCACCCCCATTGCAAATTACTATCTACTGCTCTGCTCTTTTCTCAAATAGGCAGCATATACATCCGTTATGCCTCTCATCCTATTGATAAAGCAACAATTGTCTATTCCGACATTTTGTCAGCTTATTTATTTTCCAACCGCCCATATTCTAAGTGCATAAATTTTTAAACTAAAAAACTGTCTTTTATTCCTACCTTATCGACATCCTCATGTCGATGCTTCCAATGTTTTAACAGATCAAATCAAAAAAGCACCCGAAGGTGCTTTTTCTTATGCTGTTATAAAATCAATGATACCAATTAAAAAGTTTGAAAATATACGGTGCATAGGTGACGATTAATAAAGATGGGAACAACACCATAATCGGTAGTAACCAACGCTCATAGCGATAGTAAAACTTGGTATATTTTACTTTAGCTTCAGCATCCGCAGCCCGAACCTCTTCATCCCCAACAGACATCCGCGTGAGCAGATGATTCAAAGCGACTGGTGGCGTGACATAACCTAATTCAAATGCAACCAATACAATCATCCAAAAATGAATTGGATGAATTCCATTTTCATACGCCACTGGCGCAATGGTGGCTGCAACTAAAATCACTGCCCCGAATGGATCGGTGGTCATCCCAATAATCGCCAATAACAAGGCAATAAATGCGAGTGAAATATAAATATTACCTAAATGTGTAGGTAGTAATTCAACCACTTCACTACGTTCAATCAAACCACCCACGCTTGCTGACAATGCCATTAAAATAATTAATGCACCAATATGTCCAACCGTTTCTGCCGAAGCAAACCACAGTGAATGACCAAAACCTCGCGATTTTTCTCCTGCATGCGCCGTATGTTCACGCATAAAGGTCGACTGTTCTTCATGTTCCAAGGTCAAAGCTGCATGTCGATCTGGTGGCGTGGAAAAACGATCGCCCCACCATTTATCAAACATCATATAAGCAAGCAAAATAATCGGTAGAATCACGGGTGCAGTGAATTCATCCATCTTGGTATCTAGGCCATACTTATAGAAAGCAATCACAATAATCGTAATCACGATATAAGGAATCACGGGAATAATCGCTTTCAACATACCCGGTACAGCAACTTTTGGTGAATTCACTCGGAAACGCGTTTCTGCAAGATATAACGATACTCCAAGGAAGATAAATGCGGTCAGCCAGAAAACATAAATCCCGTGATCAAACAATTCATCAGAAGTCACATGACGACTATCTAACATTGAGATCAGAATCACCAGCAAACATGGTCGAATCACCACACCCAATGAACCAGACATTGCCGATACCGCTAAGGCATATTGACGACGAGAACCCGAGTTCCAAACTTCCTTATAAATAATGGCACCAGCAGCGACAACAAAAATCCCTGAAGCACCGGTATATGCGGTTGGAATGGCTGCGGCAATTAGAATCAACCAAGTCAGCGTTTCTGGTGCAAGGTTCCAAGGACGCAAAATTCCAAGGAATAAATCCATGACACGGGTTTGGGTCAATAACATACCGGCCCAAATAAACAACGCAAGATTTAAGAAAATACCGGAGAATTCAACCAAAATTCCAAGATAAATCCCTTGCCCCATTGGATAGTCCATCACAAAGGTAAAGGCAATCCCTGTGACCAATGCCATATAAGCATATAAAGGCACACTCAGCAGGGCTAAACCTAAATTGCCTTTCTCTTCCTGTTTGACAGCAGGCGGTTTAAAGAACTGAAGTAAACTGATTAAGGTCAAGGTCACAAATAGGAAAATCCACAACCAGTAAACCACCAAGGTTTCATAGGTCGAGGTCACCCCTGAATTGATAATCGAATGATATTGGCTCAGTACAGATGCAGAGAGCAACCCATTGCCCAGCACCATAAATAGCGCATACACACGATAATCCAGTTTACTGGTCGGAGCACGCAAACCAATGTGATGAAACTTCACCGAAGCTGTAATTGCAGCCACCACCACCATCAACAATAAAATGATAACGCGGTTTTCTGTACCAAATTTAAAAACACCAAAGAACGACGTTTCAAGCGTGCGGTAGCTTCGTAAACTTGGATGATCATCCATATGCTTTATTGCTTTGTCATAAAACATATACTTTTCTTCGCACTGTTGCTGACCTGCCAAGACTGAAGCACGAACATCTGCTGCCGATGTGGTGCCAAAAATATCGGCAAACTCATCATTCGCATTGGTTTTCATTTGCTGCTGTACTTGAGCATCGATATCCGGATGGCGATCACAACTTGGCTTTACTGGCTCTGCACGTAAAAAAGAATATTGCATGCCAATTTGTTCATTGCCATACAAACGCTCCCCCACACGTAACAACTGACCATGAATCATCTCGCCCGTACCAATAATGAGCGTCAATAAAAGTAACATCAGAATGACAAAAGTCGAAATCCACTCTGTCCATATATAACGTAACAGACCCAATCCTGATCTGTTGTTTTCATCATTTTGCATGTGTATTCCTATTTTTTATTTTGGTCATTACAATCGGTTCAGTAATGCCAATGTCCTTTTGAATAGAAAATATCCTTTCTCTACCCAATCTATTTATTGTTGTGTACGAATCTGCATCAATTTGGTCGGAATAAAAATGACAATATGCATTTTCTTTTATGTTTTAAATGTCAATCTGCTTGCCATCTATAAAAATAAAACCATAAAATATAAACAATTGCGATCATCACCCCCCAAATAACACCCAGTAAATGTGCTTCAACCAATACGGGACTGCCTATCAGTTCCGCTGTCCCGACACTACCAATGGTATTTTCCCAAATCAATTTAGCCAAAATAAGAAACAAGACCAATGCCGCGAAATTACGTTCTTTCTTATCTAATAAATGTACGCTTGCAACCGCGACATAAGCACCATGCAAAACCCCAGATAAGCCTGCATATGCTTCAATTTCCGGAAAGCCATAATAAAAACTGAGACTAATCAAAGGGGGTAGCAACAAAAGCAAAGCGACAAAATGCCAAACTTTCACCCGTGGAAAAATAAAGGGTAAACAGGCAAAAGCCAGCATGTTCAAGACATAATGAATCCACCCGACATGAACCCAATGCGCTGTCCATAACCGCCAAAACTGGTGCAATAAGTCTGCTTGCCAGTAAATAAATGCATCTGAAAAAACTTGAAGGCATGCCGAAAATGACACCGCAATTGCAATAAAAACAATTTTCCGCATGAGAAATGGATCTTTCATTGACATGCCCCCTATTTTAAAATGCTTCAATCAGAAATTTAAACGATTCATTCAAACCACTTACAATCCTGTTTTGATTGGATCGAATTTAGGATTTAGCACCGCCATTTTCGCTAAATAATTCATCTAATTCTGCGCTATTGTCTTTATCATCCCAAAAACGTTGCATGCCATCATCACCCGTACGAATGCCCGTATGTTCTGTCCAATAACGGTCAGAAATAGCCTGTACCATATTTTTCGCCATGCTATCTACGAGCTTAAACTGTGGGTTGACTGGTTTTTCTTCTGAACGTGAAACAGCAAAGGTTTTTAATGCATCACGAATTTTGGCATCATCACCACTGGCTTGAGCAGCCACGGCATACAAAGCATGCGATAAACGCACCCCTTTTTGTTCGCCCAATTGAACCGACTCTTTTAAGGTTTGGTAAGGATCGGGTTTACCATCACCAGCACCCGGCAATAAAGTCCAAATCACCGCGCGCGTAGCATTAGGTGCTCCCCAAAATTTTGCATTTTCTAAGCATGCCATACCGCGTTCAACCACAGCCGCAATATCTTTGGGAACATTGACTGCACCACCTGAATTAATATCATTGGTCATGGCTTGTAAACCACTGATCATGCCCATTAAGTAAACAGTTTGATCCAAATCACTTTTCATTTTCGGGCATTCTTCACCCAATTTTTTGTTATATTTCGCTTCCCAACGATTTTCAAAAAGTTGATAACCGGCATATTGACGCTGTGCAGCAATCGCTGCCCAGCGTTTTTGTTCTATACGGGCATCTTGCGCTTCTGAGACTTGACCTGCTTTAGAAGCACGTAAATAGCGTAACTCTGATTCAAGCGCTTGATTTTCTGCACAAATTCCAGATGAAGCATATAAAAGTACCGCAACACGGGTTGGGTCTGCGCCCATATCTTTGGTTGCCATAATGGCTGGAGTTAAAGCATTGCCTGAATTACACGCCATATCGGCATCATCCATCGCTAAAATAGGCGGTACAATATGCTTTTCGCTAAAGCCAAGTGCGACATTCGCCCCTGTTTTAACCACTTGAGAACAACCTGATAATAAAGAACTTGCAACTGTAATAATTGCCATACCTTGGCATATTTTTTGGACTTTCGACATTTTCCTGTCCTCTATAATTGTGTTTATGTCCATATAACTAAACATATCAGATGCGAAATCTGAATAAAAGAGCATTTACTCTAATTTAATTTGATACTTTGCCATGAAATGAAGTACAAAAAATTGACTGTATTCAATGAAGTTAAAAAATTTGGGCAAAAAAAAGTAGCATTGCGACGGTTCGACACATGCTACCTATCAAGTGGTAAAAGCCTATTGGCTTTCATGTTTTACAAACTGATCCTTCAGCACTGTTCCGAGTCGTCCAATAACAATTGCCAAAACAATCGCTATCACCAGAAACATCCAAGTTGGAATCATCATGATGATTTCCTCATTTGCTGTTGGTCTATTTAATGTACAGTTAGCGTCAAAAATTAAGCAGATAAATTGTCTAACAATTGAAATAATAGCTATTTTTATATCAAAGCTGTCTTACATAGCGGATGATTTAACACTTATCTATTTGATTATTAATATTTTAATGTGTTTTTATAGCGCTTGAATTGTCTAACAATTAAATCAGTTTCGCCAATTTTTTTAAGGCTTTCCACTGTTGTCGCGGTAGTTGATCCATCCAAATCAGTAATGGTTTTGCTCGAAAATGCTGAAAATAAACCACAATATACAACTGATGATCAATGATATGACTCACCGAAACGCGTTGAATTTGTTCAGACTGAGCACTTGAAAGTGACCATTCTCGTGCATCTAAATGCTCAAAACAAATCGGTTGCGGCACTTTTAAACCATAAGCATAGCCAATGACAGCCAATAAAATGCAAAGTACCCACAGCCATGGCGACAAGAGTTGCTGTAAAAGCAGCATTAAAAGGGTAAAAATAATCAGCTGAAATACAAAGGCTAAGCGGCTGCGTCTCAGCTGAAAAGATCGATTAGCCATGAACGTAATGTTTCAATTTCACAATCAGCGCTTTCATTTCAGGACGTGGCGGTTCCGAGACTTCCATAAACCAATCGAGTAAATCAGGATCTTCTTGCGCAACCAGTTCAGAAAAAGCTTCTTTTTCTGCTGCATCCGCATTCAAATAATATTGTTTGACGTATGGATCAAAATAAACATCAATTTCTTTTAAACCACGACGCGCACGATAAATAACTTTGCGTTCTTCCAAGCTCATTTCTTCACTCATAATCTTCTCCCAATGCTGTGCAAATTTTTGCTAGTTTACCCTATCATTAGCGCATGTTTCGAGCCATTTCCTGCAATTGACCAAATTCATCATCTGATCCAAATATTTGAGCATTCATCACATTGCCACCTCAGTCGCTATCTTCTACTTTCTATAGAACAATAACCGTGTAGATGGATACAATAAAAATGCAATCAGGTGCGATTCGACCAATAGCCAATATGTTGCCACGCAATTTATTCACAGCAGAACATGAAGCATTCCGTGAAACCGTACGAAAATTCTATGAAAAAGAAGTGGTTCCCAATATTGAAAAATATGAACAACAACAACATGTTGATCGTGATTTATGGAATAAAGCGGGTGCAATGGGATTGCTCTGTGCAACTATGCCTGAAGCGTATGGCGGTTCAGGTGTTGACCGACTTTACAGCATGATTTTGATTGAAGAACAAGCTTATGCGATGGATTCATCCACTGGTTTTTCGCTGCATTCAGACATTGTTGCCAACTATCTCAATAACTTTGGCAATGAAGCACAAAAAAAGGATTGGCTACCGAAAATGGCATCAGGTGAAACCGTAACAGCGATCGCCATGACCGAACCGGGTACAGGTTCAGATTTGCAAGCAGTTCGAACCACGGCTGTTTTAGAGGGTGATGACTATGTCATTAATGGCTCTAAAATTTTTATTACCAATGGCTACTTATGCGATATGGTCATTGTGGTGTGTAAAACGGGCAGTAGTGACAAAGGTTCAGCCAATTTATCCTTGCTTATAGTTGAAGCGGATCGAGCAGGTTTTAGTAAGGGAAAACCGCTCAATAAAATAGGTATGAAAGGACAAGATACCTGTGAATTGTTCTTTGACAATGTTCGCGTACCTAAAGAAAACTTACTCGGCATAGAAGGCATGGGTTTTATGATGCTGATGAAAGAATTGGCATGGGAACGCATGTTGGTTGCGATTATCTGCCAAGCAGGGACTGAGGCTGCATTTGCACATACCGTGCAATATACGAAAGACCGTAAAGCCTTTGGTAAATCGGTTGCGAGTTTCCAGAACACGCGCTTTAAACTGGCCGAACTACGCACCGAAATTGACTTTTGCCGTGCTTATTTAGACCGCTGTATGGAGTTACAATTAGAAGAGAACCTCGGTATTGATGCTGCCGCTGCTGCAAAATATAAAATTTCTGAGATGTTTTCTAAAGTGGTCGATGAGTGCCTACAATTACATGGCGGCTATGGCTATATGATGGAGTATCCGATTGCGCGGGCCTATATCGATAACCGTGCAAATCGTATCTATGCTGGAACCAATGAAATTATGAAAGAATTAATCTCACGTTCGCTTTAACCAATTCCCTTTAACTACAAGATCAAAGGAGCTTAAGCTCCTTTTTTAATTTTTGATATTCGCCAAAAACTGTTTAATCACTTGTAATACTTGCTCTGGTTTTTCTTGATGTGGAAAATGTTGACACTCTGGAATAATACACAGTTCGGCTGCCCCTTGTACCCGTTCAACAAAACGTTGTGGTTGTGCCAAAGTCGCATATTCATCTTGCTCACCATGAATGCTCAGCACAGGACAACATACTTGAGCTAAATAGCGATCCAAACACCAAGCTGCAAAAGCAGGATTCAACCAAGTTTCAGTCCATGCATCCAACACCCATTGTGTTTTATCAGCATGATATTTAGCCAAGCGATTAAAAAATTTCTCATTTTTAAAATTTATTTTTGCTTTTCTAATTCCCTCTAAAGTAACGTCTTCAACCATGGCTTGAGCTGACTCAGTGATCAATGCGACACAATTAAATGGATACAATGCAGCACAAACTGCCGCCATTCCCCCACCGACACTATGCCCCATCGCAACAAATTTTTTTATACCGAGTGCATCAAATAAGAATGAAAAAGTGTCTTGCACTTCTTGCTCAATAAAATTCAATTCTAATGAATGCACTTGTACAGATGACTGACCGAAACCAATACGATCATACGCAATCACATCCCGTTGAGTTGCTAAAGCCAATTGCTCTGGAAAATCACGCCACAGTTCAACACTGCCTAAAGATTCATGAAATAAAATAATCGGAGCATTCTTAAAACTATTTTTCTGATCTACGATCCAACGCTTAACATATATTTGACCTTGAGGTATTTCTAAATATAATTCTTTCGTATCCATGCGCATCAATTCAATATTCTCTGATCCTCCTCACTTTTTATCATAAAGACAAATATAAGAAACGAATTTAATCTTTCTAAAGCAGAACGCTAGAGTTTTAAAATTAAAAAAGGAGCTTTCGCTCCTTCTTTATTTCCTCGCTAAATTAAGACACTAATTTAGGTTTAGGCAAAGATTGTTTGGTACGTTTTTCGAATTTAAGCACACCATCATCAAACCTCGCATTTTTTAAAATTTTACGATCGGCTAGATAATTATTGGTTACATTCCACGGTGCATGCTTACCTTGTTTTGGCATGACATCCGCTGCACGCGCAATATACCCCGAAGATAAGCTCCCCATGACGGTATCCTCCATCAATTCAGTTTGATCACCTTGAGCAATAACTTCATCATAGCCATTTTTATCCATATAATTGATCATACGACAAATATATTCAGCAGCAATATCCACTTTCAGCGTCCAAGAGGCATTAATATAACCAATAATCATCGCCATATTCGGCACATCGCTGACCATAATCCCTTGATATAACATGTGCTTAGAGGTATCTATCGGTTTACCATCTATCGTCGCTTTAATTCCTCCTAGAATTTGAATCTCTAAACCTGTCGCAGACACAATAATATCTGCATCCAGATGTTGACCTGATTTAAGTAAAATACCCTTTTCAGTAAATTGCTCAATTTGATCCGTTTCAATACTTGCCTGACCTGAGCGTAAAATTTTAAATAAATCACCATCAGGCACTACACAAAGACGCTGATCCCATGGATTATAGGAGGGAGTAAAGTGTTTCATATCCACTTTACCCTTCAGTTGCATCTCAATCGATTTCAGCAGTAGTTTACGTAATAGCTTGGGTTGTTTCTGTGCAAGTGCATAAATACCGCGTTGCATCCCAATATTACGTGCGCGGGTAAGTTTATAAGCCAGATCTTCAGGCAACACTTTACGCATCTTGTCATAAACAAAATCGATGGATGGCACTGAAGCAATATAGGTGGGTGAACGTTGCAGCATGGTGACATGTTCTGCACCACCTTTAGCCAAAGCTGGAACCAAAGTAATCGCAGTTGCACCACTACCAATAATCACCACTTTTTTGCCAGCATACTGTAAATCAGCAGGCCAAAATTGTGGATGAATCAATTGCCCTTTAAAAGCCTGTTGATTTGGAAAGTTCGGTTGAAAGCCCTGATCATAATTATAATATCCAGTACAACCTAGGACAAAATTTGCAATCCAAGTCTGTTTTTTCTGATTTTCATCTTCAATTTCAACCACCCATTTTTTTTGCGTTGAATCATAATTTGCCGCAAGTACACGATGCTGAAAATGGATTTTCTCTTTTAATTTATATTCATCTAGTACTTCTAAAAGATAACCTTTAATTGAAGCCCCATCGGCAAGAACATTGGCTTTTTGCCAAGGCTTAAAATTAAAGCCAAAAGTCGACATATCAGAATCAGAACGAATACCTGGGTATTTAAAAAAATCCCAAGTGCCGCCAAAACTTTCACGACGCTCAATAATATCAAACTGACGTTGTGGACAATGCTTCGAAAGATGTACAGCCAGCCCAATACCTGAAATACCTGCGCCAACAATCAAAATATCAATATGCTTTTCCATGTTGTTTTTATAGCCTTATTTAAACTTTATTTTATTAAACCACAAATCTGACAATACTCAATGTCAAGTTTAAACAAATCGGACCAAATACATATCACTTCAGGACAAAATGATAAATTGTCTAACATACAGACATAAAAAAAGACCAGTGAAACACTGGTCTTTTTTCGAACAACTGAAGTTCTTCTGGCGAAATTATTTAACTTCGCGATCTACTAGCTCAACGTAAGCCATCGGCGCAGCATCACCTGCACGGAAGCCCGCTTTAAGAACACGTAGATAACCGCCATTACGTTCTTTGTAACGAGGGCCAAGAACGGTAAATAATTTACCAACAGTTACTGCTGAACGAGTACGAGCAAACGCTAAACGACGGTTTGCTACAGTATCGTTTTTAGCTAAAGTGATTAAAGGCTCAGCTACACGACGTAACTCTTTCGCTTTAGGCACAGTTGTTTTAATCAACTCGTGCTCAAACAAAGAGTTAGCCATGTTTTGGAACATCGCTTTACGATGACTGCTTGTACGGCCTAATTTCACACCACTATTACGATGACGCATGGTGATAGTCCTACTTAATTAACGGCTACGATAGGCAAAACGATCGTCCATACGTAAACTAGCTGGTGGCCAGTTTTCTAAACGCATGCCGAGTTGTAAGCCTTTTGAAGCCAGAACATCTTTGATTTCAGTTAACGATTTTTTACCTAAGTTAGGAGTTTTTAACAACTCAACTTCAGTACGTTGAACCAAGTCACCGATGTAGTAAATATTTTCTGCTTTCAAACAGTTAGCAGAACGAACAGTAAGCTCTAGATCATCTACTGGACGAAGCAAGATTGGATCCACTTCTTCGCGAGGCTCTTGAGCAACAGGAGCTTGATCTTTCTGAAGATCAACAAAAATTGCAATTTGTTGTTGCAAGATTGTTGCCGCTTTGCGGATTGCTTCTTCTGGATCAACTGTACCGTTGGTTTCAAGATCAATGATCAATTTATCAAGGTCAGTACGTTGTTCAACACGCGCATTTTCAACGGTGTAAGAAACACGTTTGATCGGGCTATAAGAAGCATCTAACTGTAAACGACCCACTGGGCGAGTTTCGCCTTCTGGGAAACGTGAGTCAGAAGTCTCATAACCACGGCCTTGAGAAACTTTCAGGCGCATTTTTAATGAGCCTGAAGCACTTAAAGTGCCAATCAAATGCTCAGGGTTTACCACTTCAACATTATGAGGTAAACGAAGATCAGCAGCAGTTACATCGCCAGGACCTTGTTTTTCTAATGTTAAATATGCTTCGTTTTGATCGAACAGCTTAATCGACAATCCTTTTAGGTTCAGCAAGAGCTCGACGATGTCCTGCTGCAAGCCTTCTAAGGTACTGTACTCGTGCTCGACCCCTTCTATTTCAACTTCAACCACAGCAGCGCCAGGTAAAGAAGAAAGAAGGATACGACGTAAAGCATTACCCAGAGTATGACCAAAGCCACGCTCTAATGGTTCTAGAATCACTTTTGCCGAGGTCCCGCTAGCCGCTTCGACCTTGATCGCTTGCGGAGTTAGAAACTCATTTGCAGTACGCGTCATTATTGCTACCTCAAGGATTATTTAGAATACAATTCTACAATCAAGCTTTCGTTGATTTCAGCAGGTAAATCAGAACGATCCGGTGCAGCTTTAAACGTACCTTCCAATTTAGAATGGTCAATTTCCATCCAAGAAGGGATACCACGTTGAGCAGCCAATTCAATTGCGCCTTTAATACGTAATTGTTGTTTAGCACCTTCGTGAACCGCGATTACATCACCCGCTTTAACTTGGATAGACGCGATGTTAACACGACGACCATTCAAAGTAATGCTGCGGTGAGATACAAGCTGACGAGCTTCTGCACGTGTAGAACCAAAACCCATGCGATAAACTACGTTATCAAGACGGCTTTCAAGCAATTTCAACAAGTTTTCACCTGTTGCGCCTTTAACACGAGCAGCTTCTTTATAGTAATTACTAAATTGACGTTCTAACACACCGTACATACGACGTACTTTTTGTTTTTCACGTAATTGTAGTGAGTACTCAGATTGTTTACTACCACGAGCTCCACCATGTTGGCCAGGAGCTTTCGCGTGTTTTTTTGTCTTAACGTCAAACGGTTTAACGCCTGATTTAAGTTGCAGGTCTGTCCCTTCGCGGCGAGAGAGTTTGCATTTTGGACCAATATAACGAGCCATGAATGTTTCTCCTTAGACGCGACGTTTTTTAGGTGGACGGCAACCGTTGTGCGGGATTGGCGTCACATCGGTAATGCTGTTAATTTTATAACCCACTGCACCTAAAGCACGAACCGCAGATTCACGACCAGGACCAGGACCTTTTACAAGGACGTCCAAGTTTTTCAAACCGTAGTCTAAAGCAGCTTTACCAGCAACTTCAGCAGCTACCTGAGCAGCAAACGGAGTTGATTTACGTGATCCACGGAAGCCTTGTCCACCAGAGGTAGCCCAAGCCAGTGCATTACCTTGACGATCGGTAATAGTCACAATGGTGTTATTAAAAGAAGCGTGAATGTGTGCAACACCTTCAGAGACGGTACGAGTGACCTTCTTGCGTGCGCGAGTATCTTTAGCCATCTTTTAGCTTCCAGAAATCTTATTTCTTAATAGGTTTGCGCGGACCTTTACGGGTACGTGCGTTAGTTTTGGTGCGTTGTCCACGGACAGGCAAGCTGCGACGATGACGAAGACCACGATAGCAGCCTAAATCCATTAAACGTTTAATGTTCATGGAAATTTCGCGACGTAAATCACCTTCGGTCGGAACCTTAGTAATTTCTGCACGAATCGCATCAAGTTGAGCATCATCCAATTCACGGATCTTAGTAGTCGTAGCGATACCAACAGCAGCTAAGATGTTCTTAGCAGTATGGCGACCGATACCAAAGATATACGTGAGGGAGATAACAGCATGCTTGTTATCCGGAATGTTTACACCGGCAATACGAGCCATTCACTTTCTCCAAAAAGGCAGTAGAGATAATCAACCGCCCGACAAAAACCTTGAGGGGCGGATATTAACCCAATTCACCTACTGAAATCAACAGGTCTTGATTAGATTAACCTTGACGCTGCTTATGACGAGGTTCAGCGCTACAAATCACGCGGATAACCCCATTACGACGGATAACTTTACAGCTACCACAAATTTTTTTTACAGAAGCTTGTACTTTCATGATGAAACCTCAAGTGCGCTTATCCCTTAGGATGAGCAGTCGTTTTTCTCATTAACGTTTGATTATCATACTGGTGCGAGGTGAGATGTGCTTGAAGCTGAGCCATAAAGTCCATCACGACCACCACAACGATGAGCAAAGAGGTACCACCCAAAGAGAATGGAATACCAAATGAGCTCTGTAATACCATCGGCATTAAACAAATCACTGTGATATAAATCGCGCCAATAAAGGTCAAACGATTGAGAATATGATCTAAGTAACGAGCAGTTTGCTCACCTGGACGAATACCAGGCACATAAGCTCCGCTGCGTTTCAAGTTCTCTGAAACTTCTTTTGGGCTAAACACTAGCGCAGTATAGAAGTAACAGAAAAAGATAATTAACGCACCAAAGAGCACCAAATACAACGGCTGTCCAGGCGACAATACGAGTGCCAAGTCTTGTAGGCTACGTTTGATAATATTTGCACTAGGATCAGCACTACCCACCCATTGCCCTAAACTCGCAGGGAACAAAAGCAATGAACTTGCAAAAATTGCTGGGATAACACCTGCCATATTAATTTTTAATGGCAAATGTGTCTGCTGTGCAGTAAACACACGACGACCCTGTTGTTTTTGAGCGTAATTGACTGGTATACGACGTTGTGCTTTTTCAATAAACACAATAGCTGCTAAAACACCTATAGATAACAGACCAAAAACAACCAAACCAATCAGGCTTGTTTGACCATTATCTACGGATGAGAAAGATTGCATAATTAAATTTGGCAATCCAGCAACAATACCTGCAAAGATGATCATGGATATACCATTCCCTACTCCGCGTTCAGTAATTTGCTCACCTAACCACATCAAGAACATGGTGCCTGCAACCAGTGAAGTAACAGCAGGGATATAAAAAGCCAAACCTTCTGTCAAGGTAATACCCTGACTAATCAGCCCAGCACACATCCCTACAGACTGCACAAGTGCAAGAAACAGTGTTCCTTGTCGCGTATATTGATTAATCTTACGCTTACCTTGCTCGCCTTCTTTCTTTAAAGCTTCCAGCGAAGGAACAACCGTAGACATTAACTGCACAATAATTGAGGCAGAAATGTATGGCATGATCCCTAAAGCAAGAATTGACATCCGCTCTAATGCACCACCTGAAAACATGTTAAACAAACCAAGGATCGTGCCTTGGTTTGCATTAAAAAGATTTTCAAGTGCAGCACTATTAATGCCTGGTACTGGAATATGTGCTCCTAGTCGAAAGACCATCAATGCACCGATAAGAAACATCATTCGGCGAATAATTTCACGATATTTCACATGAAACGGTTGACCTTTCATCATGTTCACATGACCTGAAGAACTAGGAGACATAGACACTAGCGATTACTCCTCGACTTTGCCGCCAGCAGCTTCAACAGCAGCTTTAGCGCCTTTAGTCAATGCAACACCTTGAATAGTGAATGCACGAGTAATATCACCAGAAAGTACGATACGAGCACGAGTCATATCTCTACGTACAACATTCGCTGCTTTTAAAGTTTCAAGTGAAATAATATCACCTTCAACTTTAGCAAGCTCAGATAAACGTACTTCAGCAGTTTTTAGAGCGAGTTGGCTAGTAAAACCGAATTTAGGCAAACGACGATACAACGCAGTTTGACCACCTTCAAATCCTGGACGTGTACCACCGCTCTTACGTGAGTTCTGACCTTTGACACCACGGCCACCAGTCTTACCAACGCCAGAACCGATACCACGGCCTAGACGAAGGTTGTCACGTTTAGCACCTTCTGCAGGTGCAATAGTATTTAAACGCAGAGTCATGGCTTATTCCTCTACACTAACCATATAGTAGACTTGGTTGATCATACCGCGGTTAGAAGGTGTATCCACTACTTCTACTGTATGACCAATACGACGCAGACCTAAACCTTGTAGGCAAAGTTTGTGATTTTTCAAACGATGCGATGAAGATTTAGTCTGGGTAACTTTAATCGTTTTCATGATTGATTACCCTTGAATTTGTGCTACTGAAAGACCACGTTTCGCAGCGACTTTCTCAGGAGAAGTCATGTCACGCAAACCTTTGAAAGTTGCGTTAACTACGTTAGCAGCATTAGTAGAACCGTAACATTTAGCAAGTACGTTATGTACACCAGCAGCTTCAAGAACAGCACGCATAGCGCCACCAGCAATTACGCCAGTACCTTCAGAAGCAGGTTGCATATACACACGGCTTGCACCATGACGAGCATTCACAGGGTGTTGTAGAGTTGTACCTGCAAGGTCAACTGTGATCATGTTGCGACGAGCAGCTTCAAGTGCTTTAGAAATAGCAGCTGGAACTTCACGTGCTTTACCACGACCAAAACCTACACGACCATTACCATCACCTACCACAGTCAATGCTGTGAAAGAGAAGATACGACCACCCTTAACAACTTTGGCTACACGATCAACGGCAACCAGCTTTTCAACAAGACCTTCGTTTTGTTCAACTTTAGCCATGATTAGAACTCCAAGCCGTTTTCACGAGCAGCATCAGCCAAGGCTTTGATACGACCATGATATTTAAAACCAGAACGGTCAAATGCAACTTTAGTTACACCAGCAGCTTTAGCACGTTCTGCGATTAAAGCACCTACTTTAGTAGCGGCTTCAACGTTACCAGTTGTACCAGCACGTAAAGTAGCATCTAAAGTTGAAGCTTGCGCTAAAACTTTGCCACCATCGGCTGAAATAACTTGCGCATAGATGTGACGCGGAGTGCGGTTTACACACAAGCGAGTCGCACCCAATGCACGGATGTGCAAGCGTGTGCTTTTCGCACGACGCAAACGGGATTGTTTCTTTTCGTTCATAAGAACCTCGCGCCTTATTTCTTCTTAGCTTCTTTACGAAGAACAACTTCATCCGAATAACGAACACCTTTACCTTTATAAGGCTCAGGTTCACGATATGAACGGATATCTGCAGCTACTTGACCCAACATATGTTTGCTTGCTGATTTCAAAATGATTTCAGTAGCAGTTGGAGTTTCAGCAGTTACACCTTCAGGAAGTTTATAATCGATAGGGTGTGAATAACCAAGGTTAAGGTGAACAACATCACCTTTAACCGCAGCTTTATAACCAACACCGATTAGTTGTAACTTACGTTCGAAGCCTTCACTAACGCCTTTTACAAGGTTGTTAAGAACAGCGCGAGCAGTACCAGCTTGCATCCAAGCGTCTTTCGACTCTTTAACTGGAGCAACTTGAAGATTACCTTCTTCCTGTTTAAGCTCGACCAGCGCATGCAGGTTGAAAGACAAAGTACCTTTGCTGCCTTTCACTTCGACCTGCCGGCCGTTCTGAGTAACTGTTACACCGTTAGGTACAGTTACTGGGGCTTTAGCCACACGAGACATGAGGAATCACCTATTAAGAAACAAAAGCAATAACTTCACCACCGATGCCCGCAGCACGTGCAGCGCGATCAGTCATGATGCCTTTGCTTGTAGAAACAATTGCAATACCTAAACCTTGCTTAACGCTCGGAAGTGCATCTTTACCGCGATACTGACGTAGACCTGGACGGCTTACGCGTTTCACAGTTTCGATAACTGGTTTGCCTTCAAAATATTTTAACGTAATAGTTAAAGTTGGTTTGCCTTCAGCATCCGCAACTTCTACGTTAGAAATGTAACCTTCAGATTGAAGAACGTTAGCAATAGCAACCTTCAACTTAGAGTTAGGCATAGAAACTGTTTGTTTCTTCGCCATTTGTGCGTTACGAACACGGGTTAACATGTCGGCAACGGTATCTTGCATACTCATTTATAGTCGCTCCTTACCAGCTTGCCTTAACAACGCCCGGTACATCACCTTGCATTACTGTTTCACGTAATTTGTTACGGCTTAAGCCAAACTTACGGAAGTAACCATGAGGACGACCAGTTAAACCGCAACGGTTACGAAGACGTACTGGAGACGCATTACGTGGTAATGCTTGAAATTTCATCATCGCTTCGAAACGTTCTTCGTCGCTAGCATTTACATTTGCAATGATTGCTTTTAATTCAGCACGCTTTGCAGCAAATTTAGCAACAGTAGCTTCGCGTTTCAATTCGCGATTAATCATACCTTTCTTAGCCATATCGACCTCTTATTTGAACGGGAAGCCGAATGCACGCATAAGCGCACGGCCTTCGTCATCGGTGCGAGCAGTCGTAGTAACGGTAATATCCATACCACGAATACGATCAATCTTATCGAAATCGATTTCAGGGAACATGATTTGTTCCTTGAGACCCATCGAATAGTTACCACGACCATCAAATGATTTCGCAGAAAAACCGCGGAAGTCACGAATACGAGGGATCGCAATAGAGATCAAACGGTCTAAGAATTCGTACATACGTTCGCCGCGTAAAGTAACTTTACAACCAATTGGCCAACCATCACGGATTTTAAAACCCGCGATTGATTTACGTGCTAATGTAAGAACGGGTTTTTGACCAGCAATCGCTTGCATGTCTGATAATGCACCATCTAACAATTTCTTGTCAGCTGAAGCTGCACCAACACCCATATTAATGGTGATTTTAGTAATGCGAGGAATTTCCATCACATTCTTAACGCCCAATTGTTCTAATAATTGAGCTTTAAGTTCTTCGTTGTAACGTGTTTTAAGTCTGGCCATGGCCTATATCAACCTATTACTTCGCTACCGCCACTGATTCACCATTTGATTTGAATACGCGAGTTTTCACGCCTTCAGTCACTTGGTAACCAACACGGTCAGCCTTTTGGGTTGTAGCATTAAAAATTGCCACGTTTGAGATATGAAGCGTAGCTTCCTGAGTTACGATGCTGCCTTCAGCGCCAGTAGCTCGGTTCGGCTTTTGATGCTTCTTCACCAAGTTAAGGCCTTCAACCTTAACGCGGTCATTTGAAACAGACAAAACAGTTCCCTGTTTGCCTTTTTCTTTACCTGCGATCACAATAATTTGATCGCCTTTCTTAATCTTAGCCATGAGTGCCTCTTATAGAACTTCAGGAGCCAATGAAATAATTTTCATGAACTGTTCAGTACGAAGTTCACGAGTCACTGGTCCGAAAATACGAGTTGCAATCGGCGCTTTGTTGTTGTTCAAAATTACAGCAGCATTGTCATCAAAACGAATGATAGAACCATCCGGACGACGTACACCAAATTTTGTACGCACAACTACAGCATTCATCACGTCGCCTTTTTTAACACGGCCACGAGGAATAGCTTCTTTTACAGTAACTTTAATAATGTCGCCAACAGAAGCATAACGACGATGTGAACCACCAAGTACTTTAATACATTGTACGCGGCGAGCACCACTGTTGTCTGCTACGTCGAGCATACTTTCGGTTTGAATCATTGCCCTACTCCAAAACCGAGTCGCATCACCGGTTACAATTTCGAAAGGCTCAAAGAGTACTCGAAATTAACCGATGATGCAACAAGAACGTCTAATTACTCAGCAGCAGCTTCAATAACTTCCACTAAAGCCCAAGCTTTAGTTTTAGAAATTGGGCGGCTTTCTTTAATGGTCACTACGTCGCCAGTTTTAGCAACATTGTTCTCATCATGAGCGTGTAATTTAGTTGAACGGCGGATTGATTTGCCATACAACGGGTGTTGAACTCGGCGTTCAATAAGCACAACAATAGACTTGTCCATTTTGTCGCTTACGACTTTGCCGGTTAACGTGCGAACTGTTTGTTCACTCATTGTCCGTTCCCCTGTTTTTCGGTAAGGAGTGTCTTAATACGAGCAATAGTCTTACGAGTAAGCGCAACTTCATGCGATTTACCCAACTGACCAGTTGCTTTAGCCATACGAAGACGGAATTGGTTAAGCTGTTGCTCATCAAGCAAAGCTGTCAACTCTTCTACCGATTTTTCACGTAGATCTTTAGTTTTCATTACATTACCGTCCGAGTCACGATAGTGGTTTTAAACGGAAGCTTCGCAGCAGCAAGCGTAAATGCTTCACGCGCTAATTCTTCGCTTACACCATCCATTTCGTACAAGATCTTACCTGGTTTGATTTGACAAACCCAGTATTCCACAGAACCTTTACCTTTACCCATACGAACTTCTAATGGTTTTTCAGTAATTGGTTTGTCTGGGAAAACACGGATAAAGATCTTACCACCACGTTTTACACGACGGCTAATTGTACGACGCGCAGCTTCAATTTGACGAGCAGTCATTTGACCACGCTCGATAGATTTAAGTGCAATAGTACCAAAAGATACAGTGCTACCGCGATGCGCTAGACCAGTGTTACGGCCTTTTTGCACTTTACGGAATTTAGTACGTTTAGGTTGCAACATGGATTATTCTCCTTTTTCAGCAGAACGATCATTGCGACGACCACGACGCTCTTGACCTTCACCACGACCGCGACCACGTTTAGCTGGACGTTCTTCAGCAGGAGCAGGGTTCATGACTTGTTTCATGCCACCTAATATCTCACCACGGAAAACCCAAACTTTAACGCCAATCGTACCGTAAGTCGTTTCAGCACGCATAGTAGAGTAGTCGATATCTGCACGAAGTGTATGCAAAGGTACACGACCTTCACGATACCACTCAGTACGAGCAATCTCTGCACCACCAAGACGACCAGAAACTTCAACTTTGATACCTTTAGCACCAGCACGCATTGAGTTCTGTACCGCACGCTTCATAGCACGACGGAACATTACACGTTTTTCTAATTGAGAAGCGATAGCTTCAGCAACTAGACGAGCGTCTAAATCTGGGCGATCGATTTCGTTGATACTTACTTGCGCAGGAACACCCATAATAGATGTTAATTCGCGTTGTAATTTCTCAATGTCTTCGCCTTTTTTACCGATAACGATACCTGGACGAGCAGTGCTAATTGTAATTTTAGCAGCGCCTGTAGGACGTTCGATAAGAATTTTGCTGATCATCGCATTTTTAAGTTTTTTAGTTAAAAACTCACGAACTTGAAGATCTTTAAGCAAATATTCAGCGTATTGTTTCGGACTCGCATACCAGTTAGCGTTATGACGTTTCACAACACCTAGGCGGATACCGATTGGATGAACCTTCTGACCCATATCAAACCCCTACCTTAACGGTGATGTGACAAGTACGCTTAGTAATACGATCTGCACGACCTTTGGCACGTGGCATAATACGTTTAAGGCTAGTGCCTTCATCAACGTAAATCGTAGAAACTTTAAGGTCGTCTACATCTAAACTGTTATTATGTTCAGCGTTTGCAATTGCAGATTCCAAAGCTTTTTTCACTAACACAGCAGCTTTTTTGTTGCTGAAGGTTAAAATGTTCAAAGCGTGGGCAATAGATTTGCCACGAATCAGGTCTGCAACCAAACGAGCTTTTTGTGCCGAGATAGCGGCACCGCGTAATTTAGCAGTAACTTCCATCATAGCACCTTAACGTTTAGATTTCTTGTCAACACCGTGACCACGATAGGTACGAGTTGGCGCGAATTCACCGAGTTTATGACCAACCATGTGTTCAGATACAATTACCGGAACATGGTTACGACCATTATGAACAGAAATTGTTAAACCAACAAAATCTGGGAGAATCATCGAACGACGCGACCAAGTTTTGATCGGCTTACGGTTATTAGCCGCGATAGCCGCTTCAACCTTAGCGAACAAGTGCGCATCGACGAATGGACCTTTTTTCAGAGAACGAGGCATTAGTCAGATTCCTTTACTTGACGCGACGGTCGCGAATAATCATCTTAGTCGTACGCTTATTGGTACGTGTTTTGTACCCTTTAGCTTTTTGACCCCATGGGCTTACAGGTTGAATACCTTTATTACGCCCTTCACCACCACCATGTGGATGGTCAACTGGGTTCATCGCCATACCACGAACGGTAGGACGAACACCACGCCAGCGCGAAGCACCAGCTTTACCCAATGAACGAAGGTTGCTTTCTGAGTTAGATACTTCACCTAACACAGCACGGCATTCAACGTGGATTTTACGCATCTCGCCTGAACGTAGACGAACGATAGCGTAAGAACCATCACGACCCAACAATTGAACCGAAGTACCAGCTGAACGAGCTAATTGCGCGCCTTTACCGATTTTAAGTTCGATGTTGTGAAGTGTAGAACCGATTGGCATGTTGCGAAGTGGCAAGCAGTTACCTGGACGAATTGGAGCATCGTTACCAGATTGTACTTTATCACCAGCACGTAAGCCTTTAGGCGCAATAATATAACGACGCTCACCATCAGCATACAAAACTAAAGCAATGTGTGCAGTACGGTTAGGATCGTATTCAATACGCTCTACAGTAGCTGGAATGCCATCTTTATTACGCTTGAAGTCAACAAGACGGTAGTTTTGTTTATGACCACCACCAACGTGACGAGTTGTAATGTGACCGTTATTATTACGACCACCAGTACGTTTTTTAGCTTCAACCAACGGTGAGTACGGTGCGCCTTTATGAAGATGGTCGTGAACGACTTTCTCTACAAAGCGACGTCCTGGAGACGTTGGCTTACATTTTTGAATAGGCATAAATTTCGTCCTTATTCCGCTGCGCTTTCAGCGGTATCGCCCAAGTCAGCCATTTCAACATCTTGGCCAGCTTTCAGGGTGACGTATGCTTTTTTAACATCAGAACGACGTCCTAATGTTTTACCAAAGCGTTTAGTCTTACCTTTAGTGATGGTCGTGTTAACTTTAACAACTTCCACACCAAAGAGTTGTTCAACTGCTTTTTTGATTTCAAGTTTGTTTGCACCAAGTGCAACTTTAAAAACTTGAACACCAGCAGCTTCACCTAAAGCTTGAGCTTTTTCTGAGAATACAGGTCCTTGTAGGACTTGATAGATACGTTCGTTGTTCATCCGAGTTCTACCTCAATTTTCTTAGCAGCAGCTACAGACATAACAACTTTGTCGAACGCAATCAAGCTAACAGGATCAATTGCAGCAGCATCAACCACATCTACATGCGGAAGGTTACGTGCAGCAAGGTATAGATTTTCATCTACAGAATCCGTAACGATTAATGCGCGAACTGCATTTAAGTCGTTAAGTTTAGCAAGCAATTCTTTAGTTTTAGGAGCAGCAACTGCAAACTCTTCAACCAATATTAGGCGATCTTGACGAACAAGTTCAGCTAAGATGCATTGCATAGCACCGCGGTACATTTTACGGTTAACTTTTTGAGACCAATCTTGTGGACGAGCAGCAAAAGTCTTACCACCACCAACCCAGATTGGGCTACGAATAGAACCAGCACGCGCACGGCCAGTACCTTTTTGACGGAAAGGTTTTTTACCACCGCCAGATACTTCGCCACGTGATTTTTGAGCTTTAGAACCTTGACGACCACCAGCTAAATAAGCTGTAACAACTTGGTGTACAAGAGCTTCATTAAACTCACGTCCGAAAGCAACTTCAGACAATTCAACAGCAGAGCCGGAAACAGTATTTAAATTCACAATATTTCCCCTCAGGCCTTGATCGTAGGACGAACGATAACGTCGCCACCAGTAGCACCAGGAATCGCACCTTTAACGACAAGAACTGAACGTTCAAAATCGATAGATACAACTTCAAGACCTTGTACTGTTACGCGTTCATCACCTAAGTGACCAGCCATTTTTTTGCCTTTGAACACGCGTCCAGGAGTCTGGTTTTGACCAGTAGAACCTAAAGAACGGTGAGAAAGTGAGTTACCGTGTGTAGCATCCTGAGTACGGAAGTTCCAACGCTTAACACCACCTTGGAAACCTTTACCTTTAGACTGACCAGTTACGTCAACTACTTGACCAACTGCAAACAAGTCTACACCAACGATACCACCAACTTCACGACCTTCAAGCTCAGCTTCTGTAACGCGGAATTCTTTAACCAAACGACCAGCAGCAACACCCGCTTTAGCGAAGTGACCTTTCTGAGCGTTAGTCACGCGAGATTCGCGACGTTCACCAGTAGTGATTTGAATTGCTTGATAACCATCAGTTTCAAGCGTTTTGATTTGAGTGATGCGGTTAGGATCAACCTCAATCACCGTAACAGGTACAGAAACACCAGCATCTGTAAAGATACGTGTCATACCGCACTTGCGACCGACTAAACCAATAGTCATGTGCATAAACCTCTAAAAAAGCGACTTAATTAACCTAAAATGTTAATTAACCCGAAAGCCTTAACCCAATGCGATCTGAACATCAACACCAGCTGCAAGATCCAATTTCATCAATGCATCAACAGTTTTGTCTGTTGGTTGAACGATATCGATCAAACGCTTGTAAGTGCGGATTTCATACTGATCACGCGCGTCTTTATTAACGTGCGGAGAAGTTAGAACGTTAAAACGTTCGATGCGTGTAGGCATCGGAATTGGACCACAAACTTGTGCGCCAGTACGTTTTGCTGTTTCTACGATCTCTTGAGCAGATTGATCAATCAGACGATGATCAAAAGACTTCAAACGGATACGGATTCTCTGGTTAGACATACCAGTAAACTCCAAGCCAAATATATAAAGAATCACCTCTGACGCATCTCACCTAGTGGTAAGTGTCAAAGGCAGTGAAAATCACTAAGGTCATGATCGATGCCACGACTGTCACGATATTAACTACTTTATTCGTAGTTAACCCCTTTTATTAAAGGGTCGCTCATTATAGCGATTGTTTAACGCTTAAGCAAATCTCTTTTCAACTTTATCCCATCTTTTTCAAATCACAAATTTGTAACATTGTTTAAAAATAGATCAGCATGCTGTTTTTTGTAAAACGTACTCTATTGCTTGGTTTAATATTTGATTTCCAACAATAAAATTATTTTTCGATGTCTTTTTGAGTTGTTGTTGAGTTTGTATATGCTGACCGGGAAAATGATCCAGCTCTTCCTCATTTTCTAAAAATAGATTTAATGCCTCTGGCGTGATTTCAGGGTGAAACTGAAATCCCAAGACATTTTTGCCAATTTGGTACATTTGGTTGCGACACACATCATTTTCCGCCAAATGAATCGCACCTTTTGGAATTTCAAAAGTTTCACTGTGCCATTGCATCACATTAAATTCTGCAGGCAATTCAAAACATTCCGTAGGCACATAATTCACTTTACGCACCCCCGTCCAGCCCAATTCCTGTTTTTCACTTCGGCTTACAGCAGCCCCTAGGGCATTGGCAATCAACTGCCCGCCTAGACATAAACCTATCGCGGGTTTCCCCATAGACAAGTATCGTCGTAACCAGCGTTTTTCTATTTTTAACCAAGGGAAATTAACTTCATCATTGACGCTCATCTCCCCTCCCATAATGATGAGTAAATCGACATCTTCCACCTGAGGTAAGGCTTCTATTTCCAATGAACGATCAACAGGCAAAGCAAAAAATTCCGTTGCAGTAATTTTAGCATTGTGCTGTTTTAAAAATTGATAACAACTACCGAACCCTTCACCAGCAATATGCTGAAAATAATGTACTTTCAAATGCGACTTCATCCGCCCAAACCTATTGTTGTTGCTCTACTAGAGGTTTAGCAAAAATGAAGCCAACTTTTCAAAATGTAGCCCTTTTTATACATTTGGGCATTTATATAGCCTAATGGGTCTGTTTCTCTTAAGCTAAAGCTAATTTTGATACGACTTAGAGCAGAACTTTGAAAAATAATCCACAAACCGCATTGATTCATGCACCACGACAAGCCCCTCAATACATTTCGACCATCCAACCTCCCCTGTTTCGTGCATCGACCATTATTTTTCAGAACACTGATGCACTATTTAATCGCCACTGGAGTGATGCTTATGACTATAGTTATGGCACACATGGCACGCCCACAACCTTTACTTTAGGCGACAACATTGCGCAAATTGAAGGTGGCGATTATTGCTTACTTGCACCCAGTGGTTTATCTGCCATTAACCTTGTGAACGCCTGCTTTTTAGCACAGGGAGATGAAGTCTGGGTTGCAGATAACATCTATGGGCCAAATATGGAACATTTGCGCAATCTAGAAACACGTTATGGCATCAACGTGAAAATTTATAATCCAATAGAAGTTGATAGCTTCCAACCCTCAGCGCAAACCAAACTGATTTGGTTAGAGGCAGCAGGTTCAGTGACTTTAGAATTCCCAGACTTGGTCGCTTTGGTCAATAAAGCCAAACAAGCCAATGTTCTGACTGCACTGGATAATACTTGGGGCGCAGGTCTTGCCTTTAATGCCTTTGATTTTGGCGATGAACATTTAAGTGTCGATATTACTGTCCATGCCCTGACCAAATATCCTAGCGGTGGCGGTGATATTTTAATGGGTTCCGTGGTGACACGTGATCAAAATTTGCATCACCAACTGTTCCGTATGCATGCCATTCAAGGCATTGCCATTTCAGGAGATGATGCTGCACAAGTTCAGCGCAGCTTAGCTTCCATGCGACTTCGTTATGAACATCAGTCACAAAGTACCTTAAAACTTCTAGATTGGCTGAAACAACAAGACCAATTTGTACAAGTCCTGCATCCTGCCGATGCAACTTCTGCTGGGCACACCTACTGGAAGGAGGTCTGTAAAGAAGGACATAGCGCAGGTTTGGTCAGCGTGATTTTTAAAGCTGAATATGATTTAACTGCCATCCGAAAATTCTGTGACAGCTTAAATTTTTTTAAGCTTGGTTTTAGCTGGGGCGGCCCAGTCAGTTTAGTCATGCTATACAACTTAAAAGAGATGCGCGAACTGCAACATACACATTTACAACAAGGATTATTGGTTCGTTTTTGTATAGGACTAGAACATCCGACCGATTTAATTCAAGATATAGAAAATGCACTAAAACAAATGAATACACAACAACTCGAATAACGTAAACACAAGAAAATAGGAATAGATCTTATGGGTACAGCAATCGTTATTGCGAAGAAAACGTCAGACACACAACAAGAGATTGTTTTACATTCACAGTTTGCCAACCGTCATGGCTTAATCGCTGGAGCAACGGGCACAGGTAAAACAGTCACACTGAAAGTCCTTGCAGAAAACTTTTCCCGAATTGGTGTACCCGTATTTTTAGCCGATGCCAAAGGTGATGTCTCCAGTCTTGCTCAGGCGGGAACAAGTAGCCCTAAATTTGATGCACGTCTGAAGGTCTTAAATATTAATGCGATTCCTTTTGCCGCCTCACCCGTCGTATTTTGGGATTTATTTGCCGAACAGGGTCATCCTATTCGCACCACGGTTTCCGAAATTGGCCCACTATTATTAGCACGTATGCTCAATCTGAATGACACTCAAGAAGGTGTACTTTCCGCAGTGTTTCGTATTGCCGATGATCAAGGTTTATTGCTGATTGATTTTAAGGATTTAAAATCAATCATTAGTTATGTGTCTGAACATGCAGCAGAGTTTCAAGCTGAATATGGCAATCTCTCTCCTGCCAGTCTGGGTGCCATACAACGTAATTTATTGGCGCTTGCAGACCAAGGCGGTGATCAATTTTTTGGTGAACCCAGTTTAAATATTTTAGATTTCATTCAAACCGATAGCCAAGGGCGTGGTTATATCAATGTATTGGCCGCAGATAAACTCATGAACACGCCTAAATTATATGCCACATTTCTACTTTGGATGCTTTCAGAATTATTTGAACAATTACCCGAAGTGGGTGATATGGATAAGCCTAAACTGGTGTTCTTTTTTGATGAGGCCCATTTATTGTTCGATAATGCCAGTGCAGCACTACAAGAAAAAATTGAACAAGTGGTGCGTCTAATTCGCTCTAAAGGTGTAGGGATTTACTTTGTCACTCAAAATCCACTCGACTTGCCCGAAAGTGTTTTAGGACAACTCGGCAACCGTATTCAGCATGCCTTACGTGCATTTACACCGAAAGATCAAAAAGCAGTAAAAACTGCCGCAGATACCTTTAGAGCCAATTCCGAATTTAAAGTCGATCAAGCCATTACAGAACTGGCTGTGGGTGAAGCCCTGATTAGCTGTTTAGATGAACAAGGCACACCACAAATTGTAGAGCGTGGTTGGGTGATGCCGCCCTATTCATCATTCAACCCGATTAGCTTAGATGAACGAAAAACATTGATGCAGCAAAGTATTGTTGCAGGAATTTATGAGCAACTGGTAGACCGCGAAAGTGCTTTTGAGATGCTACAGCAGAAAGTCGCACAACGTCAGCAACAGGCCGTTGCAGAGGAAACAGCAAAACAACAAGCCAAAGAACAAGAAAGCTTAGCCAAACAGCAAGCCAAAGAACAGGAGGCTTTTGCAAAGCAGCAAACACGCGAGCAAGAGCGCATTGCACGTGAGCAAGAAAAAGAAACTGACCGTGCATCGAAACAACGTGAAAAACTCACCCAAGACATTGTCGGCACCTTTGCAAAAAGTGCCGCACGCAGCTTAGGTGGCAGTACAGGACAGAAAATTGTCCGCGGGCTACTCGGCTCTCTTTTTGGCAGAAAATAGCGCTCGTTTCCCCTATCAAGATTTTTAAAATTATGGGATATTTAGATATTCCATAATTTTTTTATGGTTTTTTAAAAAGATGTATTTACAAGACACTTTATAAAACGTATTTTAAATACATCTTATAAATAACAGCCATGAGAGATCTGCCATGACTCCGCAGCAAATTGACCTTGTAAAAGCAACTGTCCCTGTACTTCGTGAAAACGGTGTAGCTCTAACTGGTTATTTTTATAACCGTATGTTGGGCAATAATCCTGATCTCAAAGAAACCTTTAATATGGGACACCAACGCAGCGGCGCACAAGCACAAGCCTTGGCAGGTGCTGTTTTAGCTTATGCTGAAAACATTGAAGACCCTTCAGTACTTTTACCTGTGGTTGAATTGATTGCTCATAAGCATGTGAGTCTGAATATTCAAGCACCCGACTATAATATTGTCGGTGAAAATTTATTACATTCGATTAGTGAAGTGCTCAGCATTCCAATGGAAGATCCATTAATTGGTGCTTGGGCGGCTGCTTATGGTCAATTGGCGGATCTTTTCATTAGTACTGAAAAAGCGATTTACGACCAACATCAACAAACTAAAGGTAGCTGGTTAGGCTGGCGCAATTTTAAAATTGCCAAAAAAGTGGTGGAAAGTGACGAAATTACCTCGTTCTACCTCGCACCTGTAGATGGTGGCGAATTACCAAAATATGAAGCTGGGCAATATATCTCGGTTCGTGTGTTTGTCGAGGAGCTTGGTCTAAAACAACCACGCCAATACACTTTATCAACCAGTCCACAAGCAGACTACTTACGTATTTCAGTGAAACGTGAAGACGAAAAAGGCGATTTGGCAGGCGGTTGGGTTTCAAATACGCTACATGGCTTGGCGGAAGGTTCAGAAATTGAAGTCTCTGCACCAACAGGTAACTTCTATCTCATCGACCCAACGAAACGCAATATCTTTATCAGTGGTGGTGTTGGCCTAACTCCAATGATTGCCATGTTAAATCAATTGGTCACTTTGGATATGCCACAACCTGTGAGTTTTATCCACGCCTGCCGTAGCAGCCACGTGCATGCCATGAAAAAACATATCCATGAGTTACAAGCAAAATATCCTCGCCTAAGCACATTTACTGCTTATGAAGCACCTCATCAAGGTGATGTCTTAGGTGAAGACTATGATGTTGCTGGACGTTTGGACTTAGCAACAATGGATGCAGCTTTACTTCCTGTAAAAGCAGATTACTACTTGTGTGGTCCAATGCCATTCATGGCAGAACAGCAAAAAGCTTTGGTTGCTCGCGGTATTCCTGCTGAAAACATTCACAGTGAAGCATTTGGTACAGGTGGCGTGCATCACTAATCTGCTGCACCAACATTAAATAAAGAGAGGGTTAGTCTTGTTATGCTAGACTAACCCTGATTTTTTTACCTTAAACAGCCGTATTATCATGCAGCTAAATAAATTTACTGATTATGCTCTGCGTATTTTAATGTATATCTCTCAACCCAAAGACACCCCTTATACCATTGCAGAAATTGCCCGAGATTTACGCGTCTCACAAAATCATTTGGTTAAAATTGTCCATTTTATGGGAAAACAAGATTGGATCATCACCACACGCGGTAAAGGTGGTGGGATTCGTTTAAATGCAGAAACTTTAAATTTAAATCTGGGATACATTGTTCGAATCTTACAAGGCAATAGCCAGATTGTAGAATGCAATACCCCGCCCTGCGTACTGCGCCATAATTGCGGTCTTAAAGGTATTTTAGATCAAGCACTTGAACAGTTTTACCAATCTTTAGATCAATACCGTTTAGTCGATGTTCTTGATCAAAGCAATGCCAGCAAAGTCGCAACTTCATCGCCCATTTCACTGATTAATCTTTAAATCACCACGCAAAGTTTTCCGCTTTCAAAATGCAAAGGTCGCTTGCCTAGACGACTTCCTTTATAATGTTTCTTTGTAGATCATTTATTGAAGTTGAGTTATGCACCACAGCAGAGGAAAATCCAAAAACAGTAAAATTTCGGCTGCGCCTAAGCAAAAGATTAGCTATGAGAAAAAAGTTGATCCAGCCATTACTGAGTACTCTGTTCGCGCGCTGAACTGGTTACGCAAAGCCGAATTTTTAATGAGTGCGCCTAAGCTCAACCTTTGCGTAGAAGATACTGGCTATGAAATTGCATTTGCAGGTCGCTCCAATGCTGGTAAATCGAGTGCGATCAATGCATTAACCAACCAAAAACAATTGGCGCGTGCATCGAAAAAGCCGGGTCGTACCCAAATGATTAACTTCTTTAGCTTAGGTAATCCTGATCAACGCTTGGTCGATTTACCCGGCTATGGCTATGCAGCCGTACCCGAAGCAATGAAATTGGTTTGGCAAAAAGAACTGGAAAATTATTTAATTCATCGCCAAAGCCTACAAGGTTTGGTGTTGTTGATGGATATTCGTCATCCGTTACAACACTTTGACGTCATGATGTTGGAATGGGCATATTCACGTAAATTGTTTGTACACGTTTTATTAACCAAGTCAGACAAATTAAACCGTGGTCCTGCATCAAAAGTACTGCAAGAAGTACAACAACAATTGAAAAAAATGAAGCTTCAGTTCTCCATTCAATTGTTCTCATCAATGAATAAACAAGGTTTAGAAGAACTTGCCAGTGTAATGGGCGGTCGTCTGAACTTTACCCTCGAACAAGCCAGCGCATTTGATTTAGACAGTATTCCTGATGCCTCAGCAGATGAAATTGAATTTGTTGAAGGCGATGAGGAACTCTTTGATGAAAATGAATTTGAAGATGCTACATTTGACAATGAAGGTATCGACAATCCCCCAGCAGATCTACCTAAAAACGGGCAATAATCTATATCCGTCAGATTGTCTGACCAAATTCATCATCTATTGATATCTGAATGTCCTCTATTGCTAACCACAATTGAGGGCATTTTTTTATACTGATTCTAAAGCTACGTGAACACACTCACAGTGAAAAAAAAACAATAGGACAGGATGATGAAGCTTTTATCTTTACTCAAGAAGTCTAAAATTGGATCTTCAATTCAATACCAAATTAAACCGCGAAAAGTGAAATTTGAATGGCAAGAAACACCTGTAGACTGGATTCCCAACCATCCTTTTACCAGTTACTTCATCAACGAAATTAATATGATTTTACCTGCTGGTGAATTTTGGTTTTGTCGCCTTTACAACAAAGTTCTACCGCAGATTAGTGATGAAAAACTCAAAGAAGATGTCAAAGCCTTTATTCGCCAAGAAGCCATGCATGCACAGGCTCATGCTTCAGCCAACAAAGAATATCTGACTGTGCGTAACATTGATGTACAGCGCAACCTGAAGGTTATGGATTTTCTCTTTGGTCAATTACTGGCAGACCAGCCTTTGGGTTTAAAGATACCCAAAGTGCTAGAACATCAATGGGATTTATTCCGTCTCGGGATTATTGCCACAGTTGAACATATGACCTGCGTGCTTGGAAAATATGTTTTATACAACCAGCATTGGGAACAACTGGGTGCGGATCCGGCCATGTTAGACCTTGTTAAATGGCATGGTGCGGAAGAAATTGAACACCGTACCGTGGCGTTTGATTTATACCGTCATTTGGGTGGTGGCTATATTGCACGTTACTATTTAAGTGTGGCGGTGATTGTTGGCGTACTGGGTTTATGGGTGGATGGTGCAGCGCATATTATGAAGCAGGACGAACGCTTTAAATCGATTCGTCCCAGTGTATTTAAACCGTGGATTTGGCGCGAATGGTATGCCATTTCACAAAAAGATAACCGCATCATGCCGAATCCCTTTTGGTTGGTTTCACAACAATTGGGTTATTTAATGCCGTGGTATGACCCTGTGCATGAAGCCAAAACCGAAGATGCAATTGCCTATTTAGACCACTCCCCTGCGGCAAAACGAGCAGCACTGAAAGTTGCTTAAGGCTGTCACACAAATACCAAAAAGTAGGGCTTTATGCCCTACTTTTATTTGCACTACAATAAATCCAGATAAGAAAAAGATCAGGATAAAAGATGAAACCCTATATTTCTGTTATCACGCTTGCCGTTAACGACTTAGAGCAGTCATTGAAGTTTTATTGTGAAGGTTTAGGCCTGCATAGCGAAGGTATTCTGGGTCAAGAATATGAATATGGTGCAGTGGCTTTTATTGAACTCCAGTCGGATGTAAAACTCGCTTTGTGGCCCCAGCAAAGTATTCAGCATGATACGGGTCTGGAAATCAGTGCAATGTGTCCAACCCAAATGACCCTTGGACATAACGTCTTTAGTCCACTAGAGGTAGATCAGGTGATGGCACAAGCAGCACGCGCAGGTGCCCAAATTATTAAACCTGCACAAGCCACCTTTTACGGTGGCTATGCCGGTTATTTTCAAGATCCTAATGGACATTTATGGGAAGTGGTATGGAATCCGTGTTGGGAAAATGATTAAGTTGCAATTTCATCATCGCGGGTATGACGGTCTACCACTACACTAATCATCATATCGCCTTGCACATTGACCACAGTACGCACCGTATCCAGTAAACGATCAATCGGCAATAAAATGGCAATCGCTTCGGCAGGCAAACCCACCGATTGCAACACCATAATCATGGTCACCATACCTGCACTGGGAATACCCGGCGCACCAAGTGATGCAATCATGGCTGTCATACAAACAATAAGCTGCTGCCCGATACTTAAATCCAACCCCATCAGATTGGCAATAAATAAAGCCGCAGCAGCTTCATATAGCGCCGTACCATCCATATTCAATTGTGTACCCAATGGGATAACAAAACCAGCTATTGCAGGACGTACACCTAAATTCTCTTGCGCACATTTCATCGAAAGTGGCATGGTGGCAGAACTTGAACTGGTGGCAAAAGCGGTAATCAATGCCGTACGTGCTCCTTTAAAAAAGGTCAGCGGACTCATCTTGCCGAAAATCCACAGTAACAACGGTAAAACCACAGCCCCATGAAAAATGGTGGTTCCCGTCACCACAGCAGCGAATTCAAGCAAACGGTTCAGCACCGAAATATCTTCCGTAGCAATCAATTTTGCCAGTAAAGCAAAAATACCAATCGGCGCCAGTCGCATCACCCAAATAATCATGAACATCATCATGTCAAAAAACTGTTGGCTCAGTTGCCGTACCGTTTTAAAACGCTCACCGCCATGCACCAAAGCCACACCAAAAAACAAAGCAAACACCACCACAGCAAGAACATTGCCTTCAGAAAATGCTTTAAAGGGATTAATTAAGGTGTTTTGAATAAAATTAGTTAAAAATGAGGTTGGGGTTAACGTATCGGGAGTTTGATGCTGACTCATTGCATCCTGAAACATGGCAATGTCGACACCCTTCCCAACATCAAACAAATGCGCACAGCCAATGCCGAGTATCAAAGCCAAGGTCGTGGTCGTGACACAGCAGGCCAAGGTGATTTTCCAGACCTTACCCAATTGCCCACCCGATTGTAAGTTCGATACACCGACGACAATTGAACTAAAAATAAGGGGCACTAAAAGCATTTTCAATAAGCCAATAAAAATACTACTGGCAACACCCAAGCCATATAAACTGGCATCAAAAAATGGCGTATTGGGATAAAAATTGAGAAGAAAACCAAAAGCTACGCCCAAAATCGCAGCAATTAAAATTTGTGTGTTTAAGCCCATTTCTGCATGCTTTTATTGTTCAGTCTTGTAGGCACTATGCCATGCTCTATTTTTAGAATCGAGGAATTTTTTGTCACAAGTTCAGCAGAAATATGCCAAAGCATGATTCACCCTTTATCTGAATCAGCAACGGCTTGATGAAGACATGGCATAAAATCTGCTTTTGAATTAGAACCATCCACCGATAATTAAAAGAGCAAAAATATGAAAAAAATAATCCTCATCACCGTACTGCTTTTAAGCATTGGGCAAACCTTTGCTCATTCAGGTCATGGCTGCCATAAAGATGTCTCCGAAGACATTCCACGCTGCCATTAAAACCCCATCATAAAAAACTGGGCTATATACCCAGTTTTTTAAAGTAAAACGACACCTTATTGGGTTTCAATTTCGCGAATACGAATTAGCCCTTCTTGTGTCGTACTGCACACCAGCTCACCATTTTGCCACATGCGACCAAAGTTTAAACCGCGCGAACTTGCACTCACAGTCGCATCCATGTCGTACAGCATCCATTCATCCACACGGAATGGTTTATGGAAATACATCGCATGATCAATACTGGCACATTGCAAACTAGGCGATAAATAACTTAAACCATGCGGACGAAGCGCCGTGGTCATTAAAGTAAAGTCTGAATAAAATGCTGCAATGGCTTGATGCAAAGAAATTTCATCCATCTCTGGCGCAATTTTATCGTGCGTGCGTAAGTAGTGCGCATAAGATGGCGCTTCAGGCTGCGGTTGAAATGGATTGCTTGGATCAATTGGACGGATATCAATATGACGATCACGCATGAAACTGGCACGGACGTTTTCGGGTACAAATTCAACCAGCAATTTTTTTAATTCAGCTTCTGATTTTACCTGCTCTGGAGCCGGATATTCAGGTTCGCTAATTTGGTAATTCAAACCCTCTTCTGGATGAGCAAACGAAATCATCGCGGTAAAAATGGTGCGACCATGTTGAATGGCCCGTACTTGGCGACTGACAAAGCTTTTACCATCACGTAAACGATCAACTTGATACAAAATAGGGGCATTCACATCGCCGCCATACAAAAAATAAGCATGCAATGAATGTGCAGGACGATCTGTGGTATACGATGCTGCGCGTAATGCCTGTCCTAATACTTGCCCACCGAAAACACGCTTTCCAACCAAGTTTCGACTTATTCCTCGGTAGATATTTTCTTCAATTTTTTCAAGGCTCAATAATTCAACCAATTCTTGGGTTAACGCGTTCATAAGCGACCTTTTTGATGTGGAATATCGGAGATGGAGGCGGAAAATTTAAATCAATCAAATAAACTATTTTATCTATTTTATCTATTTTATCTATTTTGCCACAAATTCAGACTAAATCCCTAGCGTTAGTCTGACTAGTCTGTCACATTGTTTTTGGATTATAGTGGCTAAAAATACGATTTTTAACGATAAAATTTTACAATCCATATGCATTTTGTCAGAAAATGACATACAGTTTTAAATTACAATAATGCAAAACAATCCCCCCTCAGAAAATCTGTGGTTGTGGTCATTTAAGTAGGAGTGTGTATGTCCAAGAGTGGCTTTGGTCAAATGTATCGTCAGTTTTCCAGTAAACTGCTTGACCTTGTGGTAACTCCACATGTTCTTGGTGAGGTTCCTACTGAACCGACAGCTACAGACGTAAAGACAACAACAGACCAACCTATTCAACAAAAAATAGTCTGTTATGTTTTACAAAATTACTCGCGCAGTAATGCCTTGATTGTGGATGGTGAAACACGGCGTCTCAAACTATCACCCGCGTTAAATCCATTGGTCATTGGTGATCACAAAGAAAAAGCATCGGTATTATTTTTACAACATCACGATGAAAATAATTTACTCAATCCGCCGCCACATGCTTTTCCACCGCGCTTATTGCGTCTGATCGATGTTTTAGAACAGCACCCTGAAATTGATATTGAACTAATTCCTGTCACTGTGCTTTGGGGACGTTCACCCGATAAAGAAGATTCTTGGTTCAAACTGCTGTTTACCGATACTTGGGCAACCCCAGGTACAGTCAAACAATTGGTCAATATTGGCTTGCATGGTCGCCAGTCCTATTTAGAATTTCATAAAGGACAATCTTTACGTGCACTGATCAATTTTGCCAAAAAGACCCATCCGAACTTATCTCCTGCGACCTATATTCTCAATACCCTGAATAACTATTTAGATGGCCAACGTGAAGTTGTGCTTGGTCCTGACTTATCAGACCGTCGTAATGTGGTGCATTCACTGATTAAATCGCACGATGTACAAGATGCGATTCGTCGCGAAAGTATTCGTAGTAAAGTCAGCATGATTGAAGCTGAACGTCGTGCCATTGGTTATTTAAACGAAATTGTTTCTGACTATTCACATTCCGCGGTTCGCTTTGCCGATATGGCACTCACGCGTTTATGGACCCAGCTTTATGATGGCGTAGAAGTTCATAACTTCAGTACAGTCCGTGAACTGGCCAAAGACTACCAAATTATTTACACTCCATGTCACCGTAGCCACATTGACTATTTATTACTGTCTTATGTGATTTACAAACGTGGCATGATGGTTCCGTACATTGCCGCAGGCGATAATTTAAATATGCCTTTTGTCGGGCAATTACTGCGGGGTGGTGGCGCATTCTTTATCCGCCGTACCTTCCGTGGTAATGGCTTGTACACTACGGTATTTAAAGAATACCTGTACAGTATTTTGTCACGCAATACGCCATTGGAATACTTCATTGAAGGTGGCCGTTCACGAACGGGTCGCTTACTGCCAGCCAAAACGGGCATGTTGGCCATGACCGTGCATAGTCATTTACGTGGTCGAGCTAAGCCAATTGTGTTCTTACCGACCTACATTGGCTATGAACGTCTGATGGAAGGTTCAACTTATGTTGGCGAAATGCAAGGCAAGCCGAAAGAGTCTGAATCGATTGTCGGTATTTTAAAAAGCTTACGTAAAATCGAACGTATTTTCGGTAAAGTGCATGTTAACTTCGGTGAACCAGTCTTTTTAGATGATCTACTCAAAAAACATGGTGCCGACCAAATCAAAATTGAAAAGAATGATGAACCTATTCCGCAGCAAATATCGGATGCGGTGAATGGTTCAGCACATGCCATCTTAGAAAATATTAATCGTGCCGTGGTAATCAATCCTGTATCACTGTTGTCGTTGATCTTATTGGCCACCCCGAAACACACCTTAGATGAAGAAATTTGCATTAAACAGCTCGATGCCTATCGTAATTTAGTCACCGCTTTACCTTATGATGCACGCGTACAAGTAACGCCTCTTTCGGGTAAAGAAATTATTGCCTACGGTTTAAAACTCAAACTGATTAAACGCGTTAAGCATGTGTTGGGCGATATTATTGCAATTGAAGACAATCAAGCGGTATTGCTGACTTACTTCCGCAATAACATTTTGCATGCCTTTGTCTTACCCTCTTTAATTGCGGCCTTGGTGAAACATAACGGTTCCATCCGTCGTGGTGATTTAATCAGTGTGATTCGTACACTTTATCCATTCTTAAAAGCTGAATTGTTCTTAAAGTGGCAAGATGATGAGCTAAAAGATCAAATCTGCGCTTATGTTGATGCATTAATTAACGCGAAACTCATCGCGGCCGATGCCGAAGATCATCTGATTTCCCCTGCACCGAATTCAGAAGATCACAATCAATTGGTGGTGCTTGCTGCACCCGTCATGCAAAGTCTTGAGCGTTATTACATGACGCTGGCTTTAATTACCCAGCGGGGTTCAGGCAATATTTCGATTCGTCAGGTTGAAGAACTCAGTCATTTGGTCGGTCAACGCCTATCTGTGCTTTATGAATTCAATTCACCTGAATTCTTTGATAAAGCCTTATTCCAAAGCTTTATGAAAGTCTTGACGCAACAAGGTTACATTCGCAACAACGAAGACAATGCCATTGTGTTTGATGAAAACTTCCAGAATGTTGCCCAGTACGCCAATTTGGTACTAGATGATGTCACGCTACAAATGTTACAACACATCACCACTTTCAGCGATGAAGAACTGAAAGACACTCTAGACAAAGTGGCTGCTGAACAAGCGAAAAAACGATTGAAGCGTAAGAAGAAATAAAGTAAAAATGCAATTCTTCTCCCCTTTTAAAGGTGAGAAGAATTGCTATACAAGGGGAAGGTTTTTATTTTAATCCTCCCCTAATCCCTCCTTTAAAAAAGCAGGGGATTTATTTATAACGCTCCTAACATCTCTAAATAATCCTCAAAACAATCCTTATGCTGCAACTGAAAACCCATTTCAGCCATTCGCGTCGCATAAATTAGTTTTCCAGAACATCCATCACTTTGCAAAACCAATTCAGGCAGATGCAATTGTCGCTGGAACCATTGAATCGTTTCATGCAAAAGACTGGGCTGATTATTGCTGACGATATACGATTTTTCAGCATGTTCCACGTGAAGCAAATGCGCCAAAAAATTTGCCAGATCATCAATATGAATTCGATTTGACCAGTGCAGGTTCGGGTAGGTTTTAGTTTTTTCAGCCAGCTTGAGCATTCGAGCCACCGATGTGCCATAAATGCCGGTCGGACGAATGATGATACTTGCAGATGGATAAGCCTGCTGCCAAAGCTGCTCCATCTTTAACAAGAGTCGCCCCTGTTCATCATTGGGCTTCATTTCTGCTTCATCATCTATGCGCTCACCATGATTTTCACCATAGACTCGCGTGGACGACACAACCACGACCTTTTGCACGGGATGTTGTTTTAAAGCCTTGCTGATGGGTTGTACCGAATCGACATAGACCCGTTGATAAGCTTCGGGCGTACTTTCATTTGGACTCAACAACACATAAACCCAATCAATCGGCGAAATATGAGCTAAATTCAGCTGATGTACATCCTGAACCAAATGAGTTGCGTATTCATCCATTTTAGGACTTTGACTGATTGTGGTAATTTGGTGCCCTTGCTCAAATAATTGTTTAGCAACACGCCAAGATGTTTTACCATAACCGATAAATAAAATATGCATAAGCACCTGATTACATAACCTAAGTTGAGGGGAAATGGCTGCCGTCCATCAATTACAAGGGGTAGGAACTGCCTCTGCTGCTTTACTGGAAAAACTGAATATTTTCACCACAGATGATCTACTGTTTCATCTGCCACGTGATTATGAAGATCGTAGCACGATCATCGCCATGAACCAATTGATCGTGGGGCGCAGTTATTTGCTCGAAGGTCTGGTCAAAGGTATCGATTTTCCACCCGGTAAACGCAAGTCTATGGCGGTGTTATTACAAGATGATTTTAGCAAAGTCACTTTACGTTTTTATCATGTGTATAAAGCCCTGACGGATCGTGCCAAAATCGGCAATCGTCTGCGAATATTTGGTGAAGTACGTGTCGGTGCACGCGGTTTAGAACTTTATCATCCAGAAATACAGCTGATTACTGAACATACCCCTCTGCCTAAAACTGAACTCACAGCCATTTATCCGGCTACAGAGGGTTTAACACAGCCCAAGCTACGTGAATATGTTAAACAGGCCCTTAAACAACACAGTGATGACCTACCTGAACTATTACCAGCGAAATTCACCAATGGTTATGCACTCAAGCAAGCGCTAGAATATATTCATGAACCGCCAACCAATGCCAACATGTTGCAATTGGCACAAGGTTCACACCCTGCCCAGCAACGCTTAATCTTTGAAGAATTGGTTGCCCATCAACTGAGCCTACTTTCACGTCGGGCTTATATTCAGCAAATTGCAGCACCATCCTTTTCAGTCAGTCAAAATTTTGCCAAACAACTGTTAGCAAGCTTACCGTTTAGCATGACCGATGCACAAAAACGGGTATCCAAAGAAATTGCGCAAGACCTAAAACAAAACAAACCGATGCTGCGTCTGGTTCAGGGCGATGTGGGTGCAGGCAAAACACTGGTGGCGGGTATCGCAGCGTGTCATGCCTTAGAAGAAGGTTGGCAAGTAGCCCTAATGGCGCCGACGGAAATTTTAGCGGAACAACATTATTTAAATTTTAAAAAATGGTTTGAACCGCTGGGTTTAACTGTGTCATGGCTTTCAGGCAAACAAAAAGGCAAAGCGCGTGCGGCAGCCGAGCAAAGCATTAAAGATGGTTCAGCCCATTTAGTCATCGGCACACATGCCTTATTTCAAGACAATGTTGCCTTTGCCAAACTCGGTTTGGTGATTATTGATGAACAACATCGCTTTGGGGTCGATCAGCGTCTAGCACTACGCAACAAGGGTGCGCAGAATATGACCCCACATCAACTGGTGATGACAGCCACCCCCATTCCCCGTACCTTGGCCATGTCGGCATATGGTGATTTGGATACCTCTGTAATTGATGAATTACCGCCGGGACGAACCCCGATTCAAACCGTGACCGTTCCACTGGATCGGCGTGAAGAAGTTTTAAATCGTATCGCCAGTAATTGTGCCGAAGGCAAACAAGCCTATTGGGTCTGTACTTTAGTGGAACAATCCGAAACTTTAGATGCTCAAGCCGCTGAAGCCACTTTTGCTGAAATTAAAGACCGTTTTCCTCATCTGAACACCGGCTTAGTGCATGGCAAAATGAAAGCCGATGAAAAGCAATTGGTGATGCAGCAATTTAAAGACAATCAATTGCAGTTACTGATTGCCACGACAGTCATTGAAGTGGGCGTGGACGTGCCGAATGCATCGATCATGGTGATTGAAAATGCAGAACGCCTCGGGCTATCTCAACTGCATCAGCTTCGTGGACGTGTCGGACGTGGTGCAACAGCCAGTTTTTGTGCCCTGCTCTACAAACATCCTTTATCGCAAAATGGACAAGAACGCCTCCGTATTATGCGCGAGACCAACGATGGCTTTATCATTGCAGAAAAAGACTTGGAAATTCGTGGGCCGGGTGAATTACTTGGCACCAAACAAACGGGTGATATGGGTTTTCGGGTGGCGAAATTAGAACGAGATGATCATTTACTCAATCAAGCGCATTATGTGGCGCAGCAAATTTTAAAAGATTATCCTGAAAATGCGCAGGCTTTGTTAAAACGCTGGCTGCCTGAAGCACCGCGCTATGCCTATGTCTAAAAGAATAGGAAAATTTAAATGACGCAAAATGTACCTGTTCCATATGATGCAGAATTTCAATCTCCAATTCCAAGCATTTGGAGGGACTGCATTATTCAAATTGTTGAGGCTTTTAAAGATAAAGATTTTGAACGTTTAAACACGCTTCCATCTGTTCAATATATTGACTTAGCATATGCTGCCGAGATTGCAAAAAATATTGATGATTATGGCGCTCATCTCATGAGCTTAGCTGAAGAATCATGGCATACATCCGTATGCTTATATATGGAAAATGAATCTTGGCAGGCAATCATCGATTTATTTACCATTGAAGAAGGCAGAAGTAATTTAATCATTGATCTTTTTATCTTTAAAAAAGAAGATCAATTTATATTTCAAATTAATAATATTTATGTCCCATAATCAATTGATGATCAATAAAATAAAAATATAATCTTGAGAATAAAATGCTTCAATTCATTAACCCATTACTTCACAAAGCTCTACAAAGCATCTCGCCCTGCCAACTCTGTAATACTGGGCAACAACAGATCCATTCGGTCTGTGCAGATTGCTGGCAACAATTACCGTGGTTGAAAAGTACCGTGCAACGACAGGAAATAGAGATTCACAGTGCTTGTCATTATGACTACCCCATTGATCGTATCATTCAAAAATTTAAATACGAACAACAGCTGCATTTTCAGCAGCTACTGGCGGGCGCATTTATGCAACTGCGGCTACCCAAAATTCAAGCCATTGTACCGATGCCCATTTCCAATCAACGCCTAGCAGAACGCGGTTATAATCAGTCCTTGGTGCTTGGCAAGATTTTAGCCAAGCAATTAAACGTGCCGATTTGGCAACCCGTCACGCGCTTCCAACAACATTCACAAAAAGGCTTAACTCGCCTAGAGCGCATTGAAAATATTCAGCAGCAATTCCAAATCAATATAACGTCTAAACTGTGTTATCGCCGTGTGCTTATTTTGGATGATGTGGTGACCACAGGAAGTTCAATCTTTGCATTAAAACAAAAACTTGAGCAATTGGGCTGTCAGAAAGTCTATGCTGCCTGTATCGCGAGTGCAGCGATTTAGACCATCGCTGCATCATTTTTCTCGCGTAGCATAATAGACTAAATCAAACCTCAGCCTGTAAATAGTTTTTTACCCATGGCATCACGATTTCTGTGGTTAAGGGCGCAAGTAAGGTACTTTGATCATCCAAATCCACCCATTTCATCTCGGCAATTTCGGCATCAATTTGGGGTGCATGATCCAATGTCACGACATAAACATAACTGACCAATTGATGATCTGGCTCATTCGCCGTCGCTGTTTCATAACGCCCAACAAATTGTTCAATCTGTGCCTGACAACCAATTTCTTCCTGAATTTCCCGAAGCATGGTTGCTTCAGGCAATTCATTGGGTTCCAACTTACCACCGACCTGCATAAAACATGCAGTATGATGCTTGCGCACCACTAAAAACTGCTGTTGAGCATTTAAAATAATTGCTGCGGCAACGGTAATCACCTTCATCTTTATTTCACCAAACCCTGCTGATCGACCATACCCCATTTCGGTTGCGGTGCTTGAAAGGCATCAAATTGTTGCAAAATCTGTTCGATCGAATCTGAGGCAATAATGCTTTCAGAAAAGCGAGCATGGGTAAAACCTTTGGCTGTGGTCAACTGGATGAATTTCAGTAAATCATCATAAAACCCTTCTACATTTAAAAATGCACACGGCTTTAAATGAATCCCCAGTTGCGCCCAAGTCCACTGCTCAAAAATTTCTTCCAAGGTACCTGCACCACCGGGCAATGCAATAAAAGCATCCGACAATTCTGACATTTTGGTTTTACGTTCATGCATATTTTTTACCACATGCAATTCCGTTAAATGTGGATGTGCAAGTTCTCGATCCACCAAGGCATTCGGAATAACACCAATCACTTTTCCGCCGGCCTGCAAAGCACTGTCTGCGACAACCCCCATCAAGCCTGAACGACCACCGCCATACACCAGTGTTTTGCCTTGCCCAGCAATGGTTTGACCCATTTTTTGTGCCGTGTCTAGAAAAATGGAATCCGTTCCGATAGCTGAACCACAAAAAATTGCGATAGAATTCGTCATTTTTTCACCCTGTTTTGAAAATGTCATACTATTAAAGTAAATTTTAAGGAGATTTTTTCATAAAAAAGCAATTCGATCAGTGTTTTTATTCAATTCCTTGTCTAAAATACACCCATTGATTAAACCAGACTGCGCAAGGGAGCAAAGACAGCATGCTTGAAGCCTTTTACGCCACAGAGCGCGGTAGTTTGGAAGATGCCACTATTAATGGGGGCTTTGATCTTCATCCAGATTTAGTGTGGATTGACTTAATTGCACCCTCACAAGAAGAACAACAATGGGTCCTTGATGCTTATGAGCAAAACCTACCCACACTAAAATCCTTAGAAGACATCTCTTCATCGGCACGATTCTACCGTGATGATGATGGTATTTTACATATCAGCACCTACTTTTTAACGAAAAATAAAAACTTTCAAGTGGATGGTGAACCAGATGACAATTCCAGTATTTTAGCCACAGTACAAACCGTTGCTTTCATTCTGCATAAAGAACGCTTATTTACCTTACGCGGTGAAAAGCTGGTTGCATTTCGTGCCTTTCGCGCCCGTGCTCGCCGTAATGACTACGAAATTGACTATAAAGATCCCACGTGGGTGTTACTCGGCTTACTTGAAGCCAAACTAGATGAACTTGCGGATATCTTGGAAGATATCCACAAAGACCTAGAAAAATACTCTACAGAAGTTCTCAACAATCGTCATCGTGAACAAATACTCGATTTAGATGACATGATTACCCGCCTAGCACAACTCGAAGATATGCTGGGGAAAGCACAATTGTGTTTAATCGATTTACGACGCGTTTTAACCTTTCTCTCGCGTCCACGGGCTTTAGGTAGTCATATTTACGATGCCGATATTCGAGAACTCAGTGAAGATGTTCGCTCACTGGTTGAACATGATGCGTTCTTATTCCAAAAGGTTCGGTTCTTACTCGACACCACCTCTGGATTCATTAACACCGAACAGAATGACACGATTCGTCGCTTCTCCATCTTACCAAGTATGCTCGCGCCACCCATGCTGGTTGCCAGTATTTATGGTATGAATACAGATGTACTGCCTTTTGCTAGAGGAACGACCAGTTTTGTCATGGTGGGTATCATTCTGCTGGCCTTCTTTATTGGGCCGCTCATCTACTTCCGCTGGAAAAAATGGATTTGAGCGAGCTTTAAAGCACGGCTTTTAAAGCGAAGCGCAAAAAACGCTCCTGATTTGATCAATGCCTATTTGCAGACAATAAAAAAGCACCTTACGGTGCTTTTTTATTTGGTGTTCAAGCAATTAACTGCAAATCATTTTGTAAATGACAGGCTTGAATAATTTTCATCATTCTTTCAGGAACCGCCTTAAACTGTATGCCTTGGGCTTGCGGCGTTTGACGTAACCAACGCACCAATACTGCTAAAGCCAGCGTACTGCCCTGCTCTAACTTTGCCAAGTTCACCACCAACGGAAACTGATTTTGAGCTTGAATCAATTTCAAACCTTGTTGGTAATATGTTTCAGCATTTGCATAATCTATTTTTCCAGAAACATGCAATTCCTGATGAATGATTTCAATCACCGAACACCTACTCCATTATTTTTGGTTAACAGCAACTTCTGCATCTGGTTCAAAGTTAGCAATGGCTTTATCTAAGCTACCACCATTACGTTTTACTGTTGCAGCAAATTGATTACGGAACTGCAAACCTAAATCAATGCCTGACACATTAATGTTGCGAATTTTCCATTGACTGCCTTTATCTACCAATTGGAACGATACAGGAATTTTTTCACCCTTATTATTGAAGTCTAGCGTCACAACAGGATTTTTACTATCCGTAGCTTTATATGGGCGAATGCTATACGTTTGATTCGAGAACTTAGCAAATGCAGTGCCATAATTTTCAATTAAAGTTTCGCGAAAGTTACGTTCAAATTGTGCACGTTGCGCTGCTGTACTGTATTGATTGGTTGCATATGTACCCATCACAATGCGGGTAAAGGCTTGTGAATCAATATACGGATCAAGATTTTGGCGTACGATTGCTTTGACTGCTGCTGGATTATTTTGCAATTTTGCATGATCAGCTTTTAAGCGTGAAATCAGACCATCAGCAACCTTTTTAACAAAAACTGGGGGTGCTTCCGCAGGGACTGCAAATGCCGCACTTGCAATCATTGTAGACAAAATACTTGCTGTAAGCGTTTGTTTAATTAAAGTATTCACTAAAACCTTCTCTCCAAATTATTCAACGAATGATGCTTCTGCACCTGTTGATTCACCCGATGTCTTTTCATCTGGCGCTTTTTCTGATGATTTACCAGCACCACCAGTAATAAACTTACTAATCAAATCTTCAAGATCCATCGTACCTTGTGTATTGGCAATACGCTCACCACGTTTGACGTAGTTCAAACCACCGCCCGGTACAACTTTCAAATATTTTTCGCCCAACAGACCATTGGTTGCAACCATAATATAAGCATCTTCATCAATACTGGTGATGGAGTGCATGTTATCGGTCAGTTGTTTTTCCATTTCTTTTTGTTGTGCAGGCGTCGCTTCTGTATATTCAGCACTATAGCGCAGCTCTTCTAGAGCATTGGCCGTAACTGTTTTCAATTGCTCTTTATTAAATGAAGTCAATTTACCATCTAATTCAAAATGCACAGTTGCTAAGCGTGATACAGGATCTAGGGTAATATCGGTCACACGACCAATACTTACACCGCTCATGGTCACTTTAGCTCGTGGTTTTAAACCATTCACATTGTCAAATTGTGCAGTCATCTCATAGGCATCACGTAAATTGGTGCCCGATAATCCGCTCACTTTCATGGCTAAGAAAAATAATGCCACACCAAAGATAATGACAAAAATACCTACGGTCAGCTCACTTGTACGTGATTTCATTAAACCCCTCCAAACATGACCGCAGTCAACACGAAATCAAAACCTAATACACACAATGATGAATACACCACTGTACGTGTTGTTGATGTTGCAATACCTTCTGATGTTGGCTCACAGGCATAGCCTTGATACACCGCAATCCAAGTACAAATAAGAGCAAAAACAATACTTTTGATAATGCCATTCACAACATCATGCCCAAACTGAACTGAGTTTTGCATACCACTCCAGTAAGAGCCTTCATCAACACCTAAAAAATCGACGCCGACCATTTTACCGCCCAAAATACCAATCGCAGCAAAAATGACAGTCAGCATCGGCAAACTCACGACACCTGCCCATAAACGTGGTGAAACAATCCGTTTGAGTGGATCAACACCTATCATTTCCATACTCGACAGCTGTTCGGTGGCTTTCATTAAACCAATTTCAGCAGTCAAAGCCGAACCCGCACGCCCTGCAAATAACAAAGCCGCGACCACAGGTGCAAGTTCACGTAATAAAGTCAGTGAGACCATCGTGCCCAGCATGGATTCAGAACCGACATTGACTAAAATAGAATAGCCTTGCAAGCCAAGCACCAAGCCAATAAATAAACCAGAAACCCCAATGATCAATAAAGACATGACCCCAATACGGTGCATTTGGTAAATAAAGAGCCTGACGCCTAGCCGAGTCGGCATGGAAAATAGAATCTGGAGTAACATTACGGTAGCTACACCGATACCCTGCACACGTTCAATAACGCGTCTACCTAATAAGGCAATGGCATTCATGAACGTACCTCATCACTTAAATAAGCTTGATGGCTAAATTGATAATCGACTGGACCTTCTATTGATCCGGTCAGAAATTGACGCACAAAAGGTGACTGATGTTCTCGGAGTTCAGTCGGTGTTCCTTCCCCTTGAATCTTGCCTTCTGCCACAACATAAATATAATCTGCAATCGATAAAGTCTCTGCGACATCATGTGAAACAACAATGGTGGTTAAATCCAAAGCTTCACGTAGCGAGCGAATCAGACGACTAAGTACCCCCATCACAATCGGGTCCTGACCTGCAAATGGCTCATCATACATAATCAGTTCTGGATCAAGTGCAATTGCACGAGCCAATGCGACACGACGATTCATACCACCAGACAGTTCTGAAGGCATCAGTTGTTCTGCACCGCGCAACCCGACAGACTCTAATTTGAGTGCCACAATTTCGCCAATCAAATGCTCTGGCAATTGGGTGTGAGCACGAAGTGGAAATGCCACATTTTCATAAGTGGTCATATCAGTAAACAATGCACCACTTTGGAAAAGCATCCCCATACGCGCACGTGCAGCAAACAATTCAGACCGCGACATACTGGCAATATCCGTCCCATCCAACAACACTTGCCCTTGATCTGGAATGAGCTGCCCACCAATCAAACGCAGTAATGTTGTTTTGCCCGTTCCTGAAGGTCCCATAATGGCAGTGATTTGACCACGACGAATCGTTAAGCTGACATTGTCATAAATGATACGTTCCCCTCGTTTAAAGCTCAGATTTTTAACCTCAATCAAAGATTGAGATTGGGGGGGTATTTGATTATTCATAGCTGAGCGTTTTCCTACATTTTTTCAGCATGCATACTATAAAGGATTCAAGTTCAAAATGTTGTATTTGATCAAAAAGCAACAAATTTAGCGTAATTTTCTAATTAGTTTAATTGTAGTTCGATTATTAATAAAAAACAGGTATAAAAATAGAACAGTGCGTTACAGAAAAGAATTATAGATATAGTACACAATATTGCATAACAACAAGAACAAACCAATATAAGGCATAACCACCTCTTGATTGAAATTCCAAATATAATGAGCAGATTTATTGTTCATATTTAACGAATTTAAAACAAAACATGATTGAGTATACAATTTTATCAAATAAGAACAAAGATTAATCTCATAAAAAAACCGGTGTTTCCACCGGTTTTTTCTATCTAAATCGAACGACTAAATTAGTCGTTAAATTTACGACGTGGACGATCTTCACCGCCAAAAGCTGGACGCTCGCCACGTGGTTTGTCATCAAAGCTACGACGTGGACGATCTTCGCCACCGAAAGTACGCTTAGGACGATCATCACTGAAGCTACGTTGTGGACGATCACCAAAACCGCCTTCACGACGTGGAGCTGGACGATCACCGAAATCACGACGTGGACGATCAGCGCCTTCACGAGCTGGTTTGTAATCTACACGGTTGCCACGATTATCATCCGAAGAACGTGGTTTATCACCAAAGCTACGTTGTGGACGATCACCGAAACCACCTTCACGACGTGGCGCTGGACGATCACCGAAATCGCGTTTAGGACGGTCATCAAACGAACGTTGTGGACGATCACCAAAACCACCTTCACGACGTGGCGCTGGACGATCACCGAAATCACGTTTAGGACGGTCATCAAACGAACGTTGTGGACGATCACCAAAACCGCCTTCACGACGTGGAGCTGGACGATCACCGAAATCACGACGTGGACGATCTTCGCCACCGAACGCTGGACGTTCAGTACGAGGTTTGTCATCGTAGCTACGACGTGGACGATCATCACCGCCTTCACGACGTTTGAAGTTGCTTTCGCCTTCGAAACGACGACCACCGCCATCACGACCACGACCGCCGCCATCACGACCACCGCCAAAACCGCCACGACCACGACCACCGCCATCACGACCACGACCGCCGCCATCACGACTACCGCGTGCAGGAGGTGGAGATGGCTCAAGACCTTCAATTTCAGATACGCTTAAACGTGCATCTAGGAAGTCTTCAAGCGCGCGAATTTTGCCGCGTTCACGGTAAGTTGCAAGTGTAATTGCATTACCTGTACGACCAGCACGACCTGTACGACCAATACGGTGTACATAGTCTTCGTTCTTCATTGGAAGACCGAAGTTAATTACGTGTGAAATTGTTGGTACGTCAAGACCACGAGCAGCAACGTCAGTTGCAACTAAGATCTTAGCGCGACCTTCACGGATGCTACGTAAACGACGGTTACGAACAGTTTGTGGCATAGCACCGTGAAGCGCTACAACTGATAGACCTGCTTCAGCAAGTTCTTCAGCCAACATATCGGTATCTTCTTGAGTGCTTGCAAACACAACAGCTTGATCTACAGACTCATCAGACAACCAATGCGTAAGTAATTTTTTCTTGTGTTCGAAGCCATCAGTCCAATGCAATGTTTGCGTGATGTCTGTGTTGGTAGAGTGACCAGTTTCGATCGCAATACGCATCGGATCATTCATCATGCGTTCAGCAAGCGTAATAATACGCGGTGCAAAAGTTGCAGAGAACATCAACGTTTGTTTACGGTTTGCCGCTAACTCACCAATTGCTTCTAAGTCTTCAGAGAAACCTAGATCAAGCATACGGTCAGCTTCATCGACAATTAACGCATCAACGTTATCAAGTTTAATTTGACGACGGTTAACAAGATCAAGTAAACGACCTGGAGTCGCAACGACAACTTGTGCACCTTTTAACTGTTGGATTTGCTTACCAAAAGGCATACCACCCATAATCGCAGCAACACGCACACCTTTCATATGACGTACCAATGCAATTGCATCTTGACATACTTGTTGTGCAAGTTCGCGAGTTGGTGAAATCACCAAAATATTCGGTTGTGTAATCGCTTTCATGCGATCTTTAAATGGCACTAGCGTATCTTGATTCGCTAAACCGTTTAAAGTAGGTAGTAAGAATGCAGCAGTTTTACCAGAACCTGTTTGGCTTGATACAAGAAGGTCTTTACCTTCGAGTGCAGCTGGAATCGCTTGTTCTTGTACAGGAGTTGGTGTAGTAAAGCCTAAACCTTCGATCGCTAGTGTTAAAGACTCATCGAGGGAAAAATCAGCAAAAGTTTTGCTCATAGAGAGTGTTCACCCTGAAGTGGGTGCTCCATTTAATAAATTACAATATGGACATCGGCAAAAAGCGGCACAGCAAATAGAGCTGAAAAAATAAGGATTCAGCAGCGATCCGAATAACGACGATGTGGATATAACGCACGTATATGATTACGGCCGCAAACCTGAAGGAATCGCTTAAGCGATTGGGGCGCGAAGGATATGTCCTCTCTATGGACAGCACGCGCATACAATGATTAGAAGATAATGTTCAGGTAAAGAACGGAAATTTAAGTGCGTGACGGCATAATAACAGAATCATTTTAAAAAGTAATCATTTTTTTCGATTAAATTATGAATATGTACTGTTTTTTTCAGTAACAGTCTATTTTACAACTTATTTTTTGTTTATTTTTTAAACAATAAATTTATGTAAAGAGCTGAACCACGAATCAAGTGACTTAGGTAGCCGCTTAAAAATAACCTTTGCAAAGCATATAAGCTTTTGCCCAAAATATAAAAAAGCCCTCACATGGAGAGCTTTTCATTATATCACTCGGTCAATCAATGTTACTTTGCTGCATCACCCCAAGCTGGAACAACAGCTTGCATTAAAGGTTTGAGCATTTTCATCGAGCAAGCAATCACTTGACCATTTTCCATAGAGTCAGAACCACCACGTGCATCCACGACAGTACCACCCGCTTCTTTAACGATTAACTCGCCCGCAGCGATATCCCAAGGTTTCAAACCAAGTTCGAAGTAACCATCAAGACGACCCGCAGCAACATAAGCCAAGTCTAATGCAGCAGAACCTGAACGACGGAATTGTGCACCAGCTTCAGTCACGTTTAATAATGAGTCAAAATGGTTTTTCGCATAAGAAACCACTTCACCATTACGTTTATTACGGTAAGCATGACCTACAGCCAAGAAGGTATTGTCTAAGCTGTCTTTTACATTTACACGAATACGACGTTGATTCATCATAGCACCGCGGCCACGACTCGCAGAGAAAAGCTCATCTTTCACAGGGTCATAAATAACGCCATGCTGAGTGATACCTTTATGCTTAACAGCAATAGAAATACAGAAATGTGGGAAACCGTGAATAAAGTTTAACGTACCGTCAAGAGGGTCAATCACCCAACACCAATCAGCGTCGTGACCTTTACCTTCTTGCAGACCAAACTCTTCGCCTAGGAAGCTGTGGTTTTTATAACTTTTACGTAGCGTGTCGATAGCCAATTGTTCTAAATAACGGTCTACGCGCGTTACTGGGCCATCAATCCCTTTTTCTTCGACTTGTAGATCGAGTTTATGACGATTTTGATGCGCTTTTAAAAGCTCTTGACCAACTAATTGAGCCGCACGCGCAGCCATAACCACCATAGGTTCCATTGAACACCCACTACAAATTGAAGATACTGATAAAGAATAATGCATAAAAGCCCGCACATTTTAGCAAATATGCAGGCTTTTAGGGGAAAAATGTTTCTAAAATTTAATAAATCAGGATGAAACGGTTTGCATCAGTTTCAACCACACCAATTCAATCGATTTTTCAATGCCTTTGCTATCCAGTCCTGCTTGTTGCAACATTTGTGCATGTGAGGCTTGGTGCATAAAAGTATCAGGCAAACCTAAATTTAAAGTCGGTTTAACAATTTGTGCTTGAGCCAAGTATTCATTGACTGCACTGCCCGCACCAGCCATAACGGCATGCTCTTCAACCGTCACAAATAAATTGCTGCTTGGTGCAAGTGCTGCAATCATCTGTTCATCGAGTGGTTTCACAAAGCGCATATTCACGACACGTACACCGACATCATGGGTTTGTGCCAACGCTTGTGCTGCTTCTATTGCAACCGTTACACGACTGCCAAAAGCCAGAATACTGATTTGTTCATCATATTGTTCATTAAAGCTTGCCACAATTTCCGCTTTACCAATTTCTAAAGCGCTTAATTGTTGTTGAATTTCCACCCCAACACCATTGCCACGCGGATAGCGTACAGCAGCGGGACCTGAATATAAGTAAGCGGTATGCAACATTTGACGACATTCGTTTTCGTCTTTCGGCGCCATGATCACCATATTTGGTACGGTACGCATAAATGCATAATCATAAGCACCTGCATGCGTTGGACCATCTTCACCAACCAAACCAGCACGATCGATCGCAAAAGTCACATCTAAGTTTTGTAAAGCAACATCGTGAACCAGCTGATCATAACCACGTTGTAAAAAGGTCGAATAAATCGCCACAACAGGTTTCAACCCTTCACAGGCCATACCCGCCGCCAAAGTCACCGCGTGTTGTTCCGCAATAGCGACATCAAAGAAACGTGTCGGAAATTGTTTAGCAAACCTTACCATGCCTGAACCTTCACACATGGCTGGGGTAATCGCCAGTAAGCGGTCATCTTGTGCTGCTTCATCACACAGCCATTGCCCAAAGACATCCGAGTATTTAGGTGCAACATTTGCTGAAGCGACTGCGTTTATTTTACTAATGGCATGATATTTAATTTGATCGGATTCAGCAGGAATAAAGCCTTTACCCTTTTTGGTATAGACATGAATTAAGCGGGGTCCTTTACGTTTTTTCAGTGCATTAAAGACTTGAACCAACTGATTCACATCATGACCATCGAAAGGACCAAAATAGTCAAAACCAATCGCTTTAAATAGATTATCTGCCGCATCTGTGGCTGAACTGTGTAAGCGTGAATTATAATTCCACTCAGGATGTGGCTCTAGATAAGCTTCACCTGTTTCTGAAATATTGACCAATTGACCACTTTCCCAAATCGCGGCGAGGTGTTTAGCAAAGCCACCTGTGCTACATGAAATGGACATATCATTGTCATTCAGCACGACCATCAAATCAGCATTATGCGCCACAGCATCATTCATGGCTTCAAAAGCCATCCCTGCCGTCATGGCACCATCACCAATAATGGCAACCACTTCACATGGATCTTTTTGGTAACGACGTGCCAGTGCCATGCCTAAACCGGCAGAAATGGCAGTTGAAGAATGTCCAACACCAAAGGTATCAAACACCGATTCTTCACGCGTCGGAAATGCAGCTAAACCATCTTTAGTACGAATCGTGGTGAGTTGTTCACGGCGACCTGTTAATGCTTTATGCGGATAAGCCTGATGACCCACATCCCAAATTAAACGGTCATGTGGGGTATTAAAACAATAATGTAAAGCAACCGTCAGTTCGATCACCCCAAGGTTGGCACCAAAATGGCCCCCACTTTGTCCTGCTGCATACAAAATGTATTGACGTAACTCATCTGCCACTTTTTCTAATTGGCTACGCTCGAGCAAACGTAATTGTTGTGGGTGATCAATCGCATCCAGCAACGGTGTTATAGGGCGGTGAGTTGGTATTTCTGTATACAACATAAATGGCAAAGCCTTCTAAAGCCTGGCAAATCCTAAGCTAGGTAAATGGGTTACTCGATCATATTGTCGAATTGTATCACCTTTAAATCAGCCACATTTCTAGCGATGCAGTTTTGAGGAGTTCTCTCAACTGGGTGTTTACTCATAAACTCAGATTATCCTGAATAATCTTACTATTTATCAACCATTATCGTTCGCTTTATACAAAAAAGAAAATCTTCTGCATAATTTCAACATAGCAATTCTACCAATGTCCAAGCATTACGCTATACTTTAGTCAATTAATAAGCTATCTGACGGGTTAAGCAGTGCCTATAGAATTTGTTGCAACTTCAAGATTACCAACCGCTTTTGGTGAATTCAAAATCACTGTATTTCAAGATCCAGAAACTGGTGAAGAGCATGTAGCACTTTCTAAAGGTCTCGACACGGCACCCACGGCTCCGGTCTTGGTGCGAATTCACTCTGAATGTTTAACCGGCGATGCCTTTGCCTCACTCAAATGTGATTGTGGACCTCAGTTACAAGCCACACAAAAATTAATCAATGAGGTGGGGCAAGGCGTGATTTTATACTTACGCCAAGAAGGCCGTGGTATTGGGCTAACCAATAAAATTCGCGCCTATGCTTTGCAAGATCAAGGTCATGATACGGTCGATGCCAACTTAATGTTGAATTTACCCGCGGATGCTCGACGTTACGACATGTGTAATATCATGCTGGAGCATTTACAGATTAAACAAGTCAAATTGGTGACTAACAATCCATCAAAAATTAAAGCGTTAAAAGAACTTGGTATTGATGTGGTCGCCCGTGTTCCCCTGACTGTCGGTTTAAATCCGTTTAATGCGGACTATTTAAAAACCAAACATGAACGTATGTCACATATGTATGATAAAGATGACTTCTAATTCATTTTAAAAAATATTATAAATCATATAATTCAGGGATTTTTTACAAGATGTTAAAAAATCCCTTACTTTTTTTATGACTTTATGCTTTGATGTATTCAGTCCTTAAAATCATGCTATAGAGGTCATCTATGCAGAACCCAACGTCAGCTGATATTCAACGCGTTCGCGAATTTCTCCTCGATTTACAAGCCCGTATTTGTGCAGGCCTAGAACAACGAGAATTACAGAGTGGTGGCACTGCTCAATTTGAGATTGATGATTGGGAACGTCCAGAAGGTGGTGGCGGTCGTTCACGCGTTTTACAAAATGGTACGGTGATTGAAAAAGGTGGCGTGATGTTTTCACACATCAATATTTCCAAACTTCCTGCTTCTGCAACTGAACGTCATCCACAAATTGCTGGAGCGAAAGCACAAGCTCTAGGGGTTTCTTTAGTCATTCACCCGAAAAACCCGAATGTTCCGACCTCACATGCCAATGTACGTTTGTTCGTTGCCGAGCCTGAAGGGCAAGATCCAATTTGGTGGTTTGGTGGTGGTTTTGACTTAACCCCATTTTATCCAGATGATGAAGATATCTTGGCTTGGCATCAAAAAGCCCATGACCTGTGCACCCCTTTTGGTGACAGCGTATATGCAGAACATAAAAAATGGTGTGATGACTACTTCTATTTAAAGCATCGTGATGAACAACGCGGTGTTGGTGGATTGTTCTTTGATGATTTAAATCAATGGGATTTTGAAACCTGTTTCCAATATATTCAAGCCGTGGGTAATGGTTACTTAGACGCGATTTTACCAATTTTCCAACGTCATCAAAATCAACCTTATAGCCAAGCGCAACGTGAGTTTCAGCTCTACCGTCGTGGTCGTTATGTGGAATATAATTTGGTTTATGACCGCGGTACTTTGTTTGGTTTACAAACCGGTGGGCGGATTGAATCAATTTTGGTCAGTATGCCACCGCTTGCCGCTTGGTCATATCGTCCAGAATGGGATGAGGATTCAACTGAAAAACGCTTAACCGATTACTATTTAAAACCACATGATTGGTTAACTGAACTTCAATAATTGAATATTTAAAAAAATCCCCCCCCTTTTTCCATATTGGATCAAGGGGGTTTTTAACTTTGATCTGGCTCTAATTTAATCTTGATTAAAAAATACAAATTTTTGAATTAAAGTCATTTGCCTATAAATATAATGGACTATTCCACCAATAATAATGCTACCGACATATTTCCTTACAGCACAAGATGCAGTGGCGTTTATAAAATCGTTTAGACTGGGCCATTCCATTGAATCGCTTTACACCTATTTTCAAGCCAGTATAAATGACAACAAACCATGCTTAAGGGAAAAACAATGTTCAATAAAACGCTCAATCGCAAAGTATTTTTATTTTGGTCAATTTTCATCATGATCCTGTGCTCCATGAGCATTACCTTATCATCAGACAATACCTTTTCCGACAGCTTATCCATTAGTTTTAGCGTATTTGCTGGTTTTGCCTTATTTTTTACTGCGGCAATGTTGCTTGAAGAAGTGGTACACGACATCTGTAATCCTTAAGCTGAGTTTGATCCTATTTACGTTTCGACATCAGGCTGCGTTACTTTTTTATATTCTTATCCTTTTTATTTTCTCTCTGCTTCTGACTTTAGCCTTGTTTAAAAATCACGTATATTGAATGCTATTTCCGCACATGGATCTTGTGAAATGAGCAAACAATTCGCGGTGATTGGTCACCCTATCGAACAATCACGTTCACCAGAACTACATCATGCTTTTGCCAAAAAAACAGGCATTGACCTCCATTACAGCAAACGTCTTGCTCCACTGGATGGTTTTGAAGCCAACATTAAAGAGTTTTTTGCCCAAGGTGGCATCGGCATGAATGTCACTGTGCCTTTTAAAGAGCAAGCATTTGCACAATGCCACGTTCTGACTGAACGGGCCAAAATCGCCAAAGCGGTAAATACCCTGTGGATGCAAGATGGAAAGCTGCACGGCGACAATACCGATGGTCAAGGTTTGGTCGATGCCATTCAAGCCTTAAATTGGAATTTAGACAATACCTCTATTTTAATCATTGGTGCGGGTGGTGCAACGCGTGGCGTGGTCTACCCACTGGTGCAAGCGGGTGTGAAAAAAATTGTCATTGCCAACCGTACCTTAGCGCGCGCTGAACAATTGGTCGCAGATTTAAAAGATGCCGTTCCACAAGCCACACTGGCTGCCGTTTCCTTAGAGGATTTAAGCGGTGAGTTTGATCTGGTGATTAATGCCACATCCGCAAGCCTAAGTGGCGATGCTTTAGTCTTACCGGAAACATTGCAGTTTAAATATGCTTATGAAATGGCCTATGGCAAACCCTCGAGCTTTTTAGATCAAGCCAAAGCACGTGGTCTCCCGACCTCTGAGGGTTATGGCATGTTGGTGGGTCAAGCGATTGAATCTTTTTCCATCTGGAATGGGGTAAAACCTGCACTAAAAGATTTTCTTTAAATCTATTCTTAAAACATATCCCAAAAAAAAAGAACCTCATCTGAGGTTCTTTTTAATACTTATTTTTTAGGGTTTAAATTTTCCTTTAACACCGTATAGCTTTTTTGATACAGCTCTAAATCAATATACCCATCTTGTTCTAAAGTCAGTTTTTCTATCGACTTTAAAGACAGACGGTTTTGGGTTGAATCCACGTAAGCTTGTGCCAAAATATCTGCAACAGCTTTCAATTGTTGTGGCTGATCTACGTCGTAGTCTTGTTTAAAGTTCTGCATATAATGCTGAGCAAAAATGGCTTTGGGTTGTTTATATTGTTTAACCAATTGCTGCCATGCCTGACGCTCAGCATCCTTTGCAACAACAGCACTCACGATTTGATATACCGCTTCGCCTAGCTCATGATTAAATTGCTGATCTAGTTCTAAATCATGTTTTTTCTGCAACGCTTGAATCTGTTTCAACGCCTGACCTGTAGGGTTATAAACGTGCTCATCGGCAAACCAATAGGCATAGACCTGTGCAATTTCTTGCAGGCTTTGTGCATTGTAGTTTTTAAGCAAATCACGATTTTGGGCTGCCATTTGCATTCCCCACAGCGCCTGATAAGTCTGTGTATAGGAATGGGTTTGCTGATAGGTTTTTTCTGCCAATTGCTTCAGTTGTTCATTCAAACTCAGCATATTTTTCACGGTTTTCGCTGCATCCGTTTCGGTTTCTTCTCCCCCTGTTGCAGTAGAAAAACCACGAACCATATTTTCAATTACTGACCCTTTAGAGACTTCTGCTAAAGACTTGGCTTGACGTAATTGGGCACGATCAATGGTACTGGCCTGACCATAATTCTGAATATTAAAATCAGCCTGAATATTGACTGTGCCATATTTTTTACTGGCGATTTGTATATCATAATCTATCAGTGTGGCACGCCCTTGGGCATCCAGTCCGACATCCATGACCAGTGGTATCTGCTGTGCATTGGCTTTCAGTGCTTGCTGAATTTCAGCTTGATGCTTCGCCCATAAGCCTGAAAATGTTTTGACATCCATCAATTGATCTGACGCATATGGTTCAAAAATAGGACTCAAGCTGCTTAGTGCATCGATCAATTTTGTCTGATCGACTTCTTTCTCTTTGCTGGCAAAAGCATTTAAATCATATTCATGCTGGCAGAAGGTTAAAGCGCCTATCCTGGCACGCTGTGGCTGGCTGATTAATTCTTGACACTGTTGCTGATTTAAATATTCATCCGAGTCTTGATCTGCGGTTTGCACTGCATCCGCTGCGACCATATCTTCGCGTTGCTCTGTTACAACAGTCTCAGCTGCTGCAGCTGTTTCAGCACAGTGCTTATTTTCAGATCCGCCATCTGTAGAACAATGTGATTGCGCGGCTTGGGCTGGCTCTGCTGTATCACCTTGCCCTAAAGCACTAAAATGCGTATCGATTAATTGACTTAACTGTAAACTTGATTCAGCCGCTTCATCTTTAGCAGGACTGAGTACATCGTTTGCATCCCCCGCTGCAGTGACAGCTTTATGCTGAGTCTGGGTCGAATCCTGTGCTGCTACAGTTGTCGCTGCTTGCTCCGCAACTACATCTGTCGCCTTGATTCCAACCACTGAATTGAGAAAATAAGGACGGTTGACTTGTTCATATAAAGCCATTTGCAGCTGGAGTTTTTCCAAGGTGGTGCTTAAACGAATTTTCTCCACCACAGCCAAATTCTTATCTTTGGCATTCAACGGCAAAGCTTGAATGCTTTTCGGTTCAGCCAATACATAAGACAGCGCATTCACTTGCTTTAAATAATCTGCCAGTTTTTTAAAATCAACGCGATTGATTTCATTTTTATACTTCGAAAAATCAATATAGGCAAAACTTGCCTGACTGTCTTTATTGACTAAATAAGGCATGAGTGAAAAATAATTGATATAGAATTTATACTCATTAAAATCAACCACCATCGGGACTTTGGCATGCACCAGTAGCGTTGGTTTTTCATATTTTGCCTCTAGATTTAAAGAGGCGAGTTTTTGCCGATAATGCACTGAACCATTGTAACTAAACTGAATATTACTTAATAAGTTCAAAGCAAACTGATCAAAGTTACTCCCATATCCCTCTTTCGCAGCAGACCGATCGGCATATGGAAGCTGTTCTTTTGCCAAGGCAGTATATAAATGCTGCTTTTCCTGATGGCCTAAACGAACCTTTTGAACTTTAAGATATTGTTCAATTTGACGCTGCAATATAGGATCTAATTGTGGCGCAACTTCTGGTTGAGTCACTTTCGAGGTTTTTGTCGTATTTGCAGCTGAATTTGCCTGAAAATTCAATTTTCCTTGATAATCATAGCCTGACGTTTCAAACATAGCGTTTAAACCTGTAACGGCTTTTTGCTCTAAGCTCTGTCCAGTATTAGCATTGGATTTAATGACATGTTGTGAACAAGCACTTAGGCTTAAGGCCATTAAGCATAAAGTTAAATATCTTATTTGCATGATTTCTTTTTAAATACCTTATGTTATTTATACTTAAATACTGATCAATTTAACTTTTTGATCAAAATCAAAGTTTATACTTTAACAAAAAAAGATTTTCTAAGCCGTTTAATTTTGATTGTTATTCGCCTTTCTGACATTTTTCAAAGGCTACACTATCAATGTATTTTGATGAGCAATGTGAATAATCAAACTATCGATTCGGATAATCCAAAACTATTTCTAAATTAGGATTAACACTATGCCTGCTTATAAAGCTCCTTTACACGACATTCGCTTTTTAATGAATGAAGTTTTTGACTTCTCTGCCCACTATAAAACTTTATCCAATGGCGAAGCTGCCGATGCTGACACTGTAGACATGATTCTTGAAGGTGCAGCAGATTTTTGTGAAAACATACTGTCACCTTTAAACCAATCGGGTGATGAAGAAGGCTGTACCTTCGACAATGGTGAAGTCAAAACACCAAAAGGTTTTAAAGAAGCGTATGACCAATTTGTGCAAGGTGGTTGGCAAGGTCTGTCTTTTCCAGAAGAATTTGGCGGTCAAAATTTGCCTCAATCTTTAAATCTGATCAAATCAGAAATGATGGGCACAGCAAACTGGTCATTCCAAATGTATCCAGGTTTAAGCGTTGGCTGTATGAACACCATTTTACAGTTTGGTACAGACGAGCAAAAAAATCTGTATATGCCGAACTTGGTGGCAGGGACATGGTCAGGCACCATGTGTTTAACTGAGCCACAGTGTGGTACTGACTTAGGGCAAGTGAAGACCAAAGCAGAACCGAATACAAATGGTACTTACAACATTTCAGGCACCAAAATCTTCATCTCTGCGGGTGAACAAGATTTAACTGAAAATATCATCCATATTGTCCTTGCACGCCTTCCAGATGCACCTGCAGGTACAAAAGGGATTTCTTTATTCATCGTACCGAAGTTCCTTGTTAATACCGATGGTACTGTCGGTGAACGTAACCCTGTAACTTGTGGTTCAATTGAACATAAAATGGGGATCCGCGCTTCTGCAACAGCCGTGTTGAACTTTGACAATGCTGTGGGTTACTTAATTGGCGAGCCAAATAAAGGCTTACATGCCATGTTCACATTCATGAACACAGCACGTATTGGTACTGCCATTCAAGGCATCGCACATGCTGAATTATCGTTCCAAGGCGCTTTACCGTATGCCAAAGATCGTATGTCTATGCGTGCTCTGTCTGGCAAGAAAGATCCTGAAAAAGTTGCAGATGCCATTATTCATCATGCAGATGTTCGCCGCATGTTGTTGACGCAAAAAGCGATTGCTGAAGGTGGTCGTTCAATGATTTATTATGCAGCGCAACTGGCTGACAAAATGGCCGATGCTTTAGAGCGTGGTGATACTGCGGCATTTGAAGCAGCAGATGATCATTTAGGTTTCTACACCCCGATCCTCAAAGGTTTCCTAACTGAGCTAGGTTTAGAAGCAGCAAACCACGGTATGCAAATTTATGGTGGTCACGGTTATATCAAAGAATGGGGCATGGAGCAGATTGCACGTGATGCACGTATTGCTACGCTTTATGAAGGTACAACGGGCGTGCAAGCACTGGACTTGATTGGTCGTAAAGTATTACTGACCTCTAAAGGTAAAGTCATCCGCGACTACACCACTGAAATTTTAAAATTCTGTGCGCAAAATGCCACCAACAAATACATGCGTCGTTTTGCATGGGACTTAACCAAAGTATGTGCACAGTGGAATGCCTTAACCGTACGCATTATGCTTGCGGCACGTAAAGACCGTGACGTGGTATCTTCAGCTTCTGTCGATTTCTTGATGTTCTCTGGCTATGTGATGATGGCGTATTTCTGGGCGCAACAAGCTGCTGTTGCTTCAGAAAAACTGGCTTCTGGTGACGGCAAAGAATCTGCTGAATTCTATAAAGCGAAAATTAAAGTCGCTGACTTCTATTTCGAACGCTTATTGCCACGTACCCAAGGTCATGCTGAAGCAATGGTTAATCCTTCAAAAACCATGACTTCACTTGCACCTGAACACTTTAGTTTCGACTACTAAATTTTAAAATTTTTAGAGCAAAGAAAAGAGCGCTACGGCGCTCTTTTTTATAACAAGTATTTTAGTTTTTTATTCATTTGCAGCAATATTAATCCGGCAAAGATTGAACACGCCAATACAACCAAGCTAAATAAGGTCTGTTGATTTAAAAAATAGCCTTTTAAATGGTAAATAAAAAAAGGATGAATTAAAAAAATGGCCGTCGATAAACTTGCCAACTCTTTATTTGTCCCCAGTATGTTTTTATTTAAAAAGTATAGAAAGATAATCGGTGCGGCAATAAATAAGGAAAACATCTGATCCAGACTTTCCTTCCGACTAATTAAAAAATAATTCGCGAGTGATTCTACGATCACTAAAAAAACCACAACAATGACATGCAAAAGCTTAATCTTTATTTTATTTTTAACGATATCCTGACATTTGTTCAGCAGAAAACCTAAAGTCAAAAAAGGGAAACTCACCAATAAAAAATTACGATGTACCGTGTATGTATTTAATTCAGCATCTATTTGACCCTGAAATAAATGTAAATTACCGACTTGCTGAAGCATAACGCCAAACAAAAATAAAACAGCACTCCCTATAAAGAGCTTTTTCGCATTTATAGCTCTACAGAAATATAAAACAGAGCCACCCAGTAACACCCCCTGAATATACCAAAGCACATAATAACCATTGTACAAAACAGAAAAATTATAGGAGAAGCTTTGGGTCCACCATATGGGTAAATAAAAGATCATCCAAACGGCATACAAAATAAAAATACGTTTCAGCCATGTTTTATATCTTTGAATACTATTGATATAAAAAAAATAATAGCCTGTAATGACTAAAAAAATAGGGACTGCTAACCTAAATATTCCCTGCACAAAAACATGGCTTAAAAGTGTCGATAGATCATAAAAAATACGGGTATGTAAAAAAACCACAGCAATGGCTAAAATGACTTTCAAAATATCAATCGATAAGTTTCTTTCCATTTTCTACTCATACACGTACATAAAGTTAAATTTTAAAATCAAAGAAACTCTTCCAACACTGAATTTAAAAACACATGTCCTTGCTCGGTACATGAAATTCGAGTTTGATCGTCAACCATCAACTTTCGTGTACGTAAAGAACTTAAAAGTTCATCCAAGCCAGCTAAACTCAAACCTGTGCGTTCTGCATACAGTTTCGCGTCAACGCCTTGGTTTAAACGGAGTGCATTCATCATAAATTCAAACGGCATATCATCCGCTTCAATGCGCTTAAACTGCAGATTTTCCGCTGGGACTTTTGCTAAATAGTCTTTCGGTAAACGGGTTTTTTGAAAACGATAGACGCCATCAGGCTGCGTGACTTTGCCGTGCGCCCCTGCCCCAATCGCTAAATAATCGCCAAACTGCCAGTAATTTAAATTATGTGTAGAAGGCTTTTCCTTACGCCATGCCGACACTTCATAATTGACAAAACCATGCGCTGTTAAATACGCTTCACCCTGTGCTTGAATCTCTTCCAACACATCATCAACCGGTAAAACAGGTTGAGTTCTAAAAAACACCGTATTCGGTTCAATGGTCAGTTGATACCATGACACATGCGTTGCACCATTTTCCACGGCCAGTTTTAAATCATACAACGCTTGCTCTAGAGTCTGCTCAGGCAAACCATGCATCAAGTCGACATTGACGCGTGTAAAACCCGCTTCCTTGGCCAAATGAATGGCATTGACGGCATCATCATTGCTATGAATACGGCCTAACTTCTTCAAATGCTCGGTATTAAAACTTTGTACCCCAATCGATAGACGATTAATCCCGGCATCCAAATAACCGGCAAACGGATCGTGTTCCACCGTACCCGGATTGGCCTCTAAAGTAATTTCACAACCGTCTTCAAAAGGAATGAAGCTTTTAAGCTGGCTAAATAACCATTGATAACCTTTGGCCGAAATTAAAGATGGCGTTCCACCGCCAATAAATACACTATGAATGTGGCGACCTTGAGCAAAATCGATCTGTGTTTTAAAGTCTTCAACCAACGCTTGTAGATATTCTTGTTCTAAATCTAAAGATAACTTTCCATCAGGCACGGCATGTGAGTTAAAGTCACAATATGGACATTTACGCACGCACCACGGCATGTGAATATATAAAGACAATGGAATACTTGCGGGATTTAAATCAGCCAAGGAATAAGCTCAAAACAACAAAAGAAGAAGACATACATTTTAACATGACTGTATCAAGACACTTCTGAATTCTTCTCTTATCTACGATAAACTATTCAAAGCCAAGAATAATTAGATTATGCATATGATGAAAATATCGACTCAGTTATTATTGTTGTTGCCCCTCGCAATGGGGATTGGTATTGCGATGACTTTTCAAACGGCAATTAATAGCCAGTTAAGAGAATATCTACATTCCCCTCTGCAAGCCGCGCTTTTATCCTTTTTGGTTGGTACAATAGTGCTTGCCGTGTTGGTGTTTTTTCAAAATGTAGATAAACCAACTTTTACCATTTTGCTTCAACTGCCTTGGTTTCTATGGCTTGGCGGTTTTCTCGGTGTCTATGCCATTAGCATCAGTATTTATACCGCACCCAAACTTGGTTTTTTGACCTTTGCAGGATTAATTATTTTTGGTCAAGTCATCACCTCGATGTTCTTGGATCATTTTGGTTTACTGGGTACAGAACAAACATCCATTAACTGGCAACGTCTTTTAGGTAGCGTAGTAATTTTTATTGGTGTGCTTCTCACTTTACAACGCTAACGCTTCATTCTAAGCACATAATTAAAATGAGTAATTTTTTTGTTAAATGCTACATCTGTTACAACTACCCGCTTTGAGTTAAAACAACTCTTCCACCTCATGATTCCAATCTTGATCACGCAATTTGCCCAAGCAGGTTTTGGCCTGATTGATACCATTATGGCGGGGCATTTATCTGCACAAGACCTTGCTGCTATTGCTGTTGGCGTGGGTTTATGGATTCCAATCATGTTGCTGTTCAGTGGCATCATGATTGCAACCACACCCTTAGTGGCCGCAGCCAATGGCGCACGTACACCTGAAAAAATTGCCACCATTGCACGTCAGTCTTTATGGGTCGCTTTTATTTTAGGAGTCATTGCTGGACTGATTTTACAGTTCATGCCTTTGCTGCTGCCCATCTTAGGTGTCCCTGACAACTTACTGCCTAAAGCCAGTTTGTTTTTACATGCCATTGGTTTTGGTATGCCTGCTGTAACCATGTATGCGGCATTAAGAGGCTATTCGGAAGCCTTGGGTTATCCACGCCCCGTCACCGCCATTAGCTTAATTGCTCTGGTGGTGTTAATTCCTTTAAACTTTATTTTTATGTATGGCATTGGTCCTATTCCACATTTAGGCAGTGCAGGCTCTGGTTTTGCTACCGCTATTTTGCAATGGCTGATGTTCATCACCCTCGCCACATACATTCTAAAAGCACGACGCTATCAAAAAACCCAACCGTTTGCGCTGTGGGAAAAGCTCGATCCTTATTGGGTCAAACGCATTTTAACCCTCGGTTTACCGATTGGCTTGGCCATTTTCTTTGAAGTCAGTATTTTCAGCACCGCAGCAATTGTTTTAAGTCCATTGGGTGAAACCATTATCGCTGCCCATCAAATTGCGATTTCAGTCACTTCACAACTGTTTATGATTCCAATGTCACTGGCCATTGCACTGACCATTCGGGTCGGAACCTATTATGGTGAACATAACTGGCTAGCAATGCGCAAGGTACAGTATTTGGGTCTGGCGACTGGAACCGTGTTTGCGTTCATCACCATGATATTTATGTGGTTGTTCCGCGCTGAAATTGTGGCTATTTATACTTCAGATTATGATGTGGCTAAAGTCGCCATGTATCTGATTTTATTTGCAATTGCATATCAACTAATGGATGCATGGCAAGTCAGTGCAGCAGGCTGTTTACGCGGTATGCAGGACACCAAAGGTCCGATGTGGATCACCATGCTCGCCTATTGGGTCATTGCCTTCCCTGTTGGGATTTATCTGGCGCGCTTTACCGAGATGGGTGCAGCAGGGGTTTGGGTGGGATTGATTGTCGGTTTAAGTATTGCTTGTGTGTTGTTGCTGACACGTTTGTATATGAATAATCAACGCTTAAGTCAGAAATCCCCAACTTAACCTATATAAAACCTTCTAATCCATTCAGAAACTTATACTTTAGTTAAAAGGATAAGTTTCTGTTTGATCATGACGGAGTCCGATCATTGATCATTTAATGTTTGCCTCGAACAGCAGCGAATGAATTTACTATGTATCCAATTTTAAAATATTGATTCACTTAAATTCGAGCATTTCTTTATATCTGCATTGAGATGAATTATTTTCATCTGCATAGCAAAATTGCATATTTTCCCACAAAAAAGTCCATCCCAATAAAGCTCAAAATATTCAGACACCAACAAACGCTTAACAATTTAAAGTAGGTATTTTTAACTTTGTCGCCTATGATCATTCAAACACACCAATGATGACTCTGAGGAATATCGCATGGCAAAAACGGCTAGCACACCCGGTCGTCGCTTTATGAAACTTGCCAGTATGACGGCGAGCATCGCAACCAAAACGGTTTCCAACTCGATCAAAAATTTTAATGCCGATGAAGAACAAAAAAATGCTTCACGCAGTCAACTTTTTCAAGACATTGGTCTACAAATTGCTGACACCCTTGGGGAAATGAAAGGTGCAGTGATGAAAGTGGGGCAAATTGCCTCACAATATAAAGATGTCTTCCCACCTGAAGTTGCGCGTGCCATTGCCAAATTACAGCGCCAAGCTCCTGCCATGCCTTTTGCTGAAATTAAAGCACAAGTTGAAAAAGAACTGGGTAAGCCACTGCATCAAATCTTTAAAAGCTTTGACGAGCAACCTTTTGCCGCAGCATCTATTGGTCAAGTGCATAAAGCGCTACTGCCCAATGGTCAGCAGGTGGTGGTTAAAGTGCAATATCCGGGTGTCGATGAAGCCTGCGAAAGTGATCTTAAACAAGTGCGCTTGGCACTGCGTCTTATGGGCGTACTAAAAGTTGATCGTAAACTACAAGATCAACTGTTTAAAGAAATTCAAGAAAGCTTAGACAATGAATTAAATTATGAAATTGAAGCGCAAAATTTAGAAGTCGCGCGTACTTTCCACCAAAGCTTAGACAGCAAAATTATTATTCCGCAAGTATATAAAGACTATTCCTCACGCCATGTTTTAACCTTGAGCTTAGAACATGGTGAAAGTATTGAAACGGCCAGTACATGGTCGCAAGCCACCCGAAACGAACTCGGGCGGCGTTTATTCCGCGCCATTGGACAAGAGATTTTCTATCTAAAACGCTTTCATTGCGATCCGCATCCCGGCAACTTTGCCTTTCGTGAAGATGGCACTGTGATTATTTATGATTACGGCGGTGTCAAAACATTATCCAGTGCAACGGTGCAGCACTTTAAACAGTTAATACAGTCTGCCCGTGAAGGTAATATTGTCGAAATGGAACAACAATTAGATGCGTTACATGCCATTTCTGCACAAGGAAAATTTCCAACTGAATTATATAATCAATGGTTAGAAGTGCTTCTGCGCCCACTCACCACCCTATATGATTTTGCAGAAAACTCAGCGCATCATGATGGTATGGAATTGCTCAAACCCTCGTTAAAATATTGGGATGTATTTAAACCTTCACCAGAAACACTGATGGTTAATCGCACGGTATCTGGTCATTATTGGAATATGATTCATTTAAAAATGCATGACAATCTTAACGACTTATTTGACGAATTAACTCCACCCCGCCCGTAAAATATGGATAGAACCCAAATGAAGATTTGATTTGGGTTCTATTAGGCAAACTATTTTATTTGTAATAATAAATGTTATGTTATAACATAACCATATTAACAATAATTTTGGAGCCAACCATGCGTTCTCATATTCACCCAGAGTATCGTGAAGTCTTATTCCATGACACCAATGCTGATGTCTATTTCATTATTGGCAGTACCTTACAAACACAACAGACAAAAATTTACCAAGGTCAGGACTATCCCTATGTCACTTTAGATATTTCAAGTGCATCGCATCCCTTTTATACTGGTGAACAACGTCAAACCAATAATGAAGGTCGTGTAGCGAGTTTCAACAAGCGTTTTTCTCGTTTCAAACGCTCACATTAAGTTAATATTCAATTAAGCTCAGCTTGTTATTTTTTAATTATTCAGAAGCCTAAGCATCCTCCTCCACTTAGGCTTCTTTTTTTATCTGCTGTATTGAGAGCAAAAAAACTTGCGCTTTTATTTAAAGGCCGTTTTATTTACTCGCTAATAACGCTTGAAAGAGATAAAAACCCAATGCCAAAACCATCACACCAACAATCACACTTGACATGACATAGAGCAAAGCAAGTAGCGGTTGACCATGTTTTAATAGCTGAAATGTTTCTAAACCAAAACTGGAAAATGTGGTAAAGCCACCTAAAATACCCACCATCAAAAACAGACGCGCTTCATTTTGCAAAATGGGAAATTTTTGACTATAAGCAAAAAATATTCCTGCCAGTAAACAGCCCACAATATTGATCCACCATGTGCTCCATGGAAACAAATTTGTCGGTTTCAGCAAAAATATCCCTGTGCCATAACGCAAACTCGCGCCAATAGCGCCGCCCAAAGCCACCCATAGCCAACTCATTTATTTCACCCAATATCGGCTGTCTATAGCACAGCCCTGCCCAGATTAGGCCATTACTCTTGCACGAATCCACTCGTTTTACAAAGAAATAATGCTGAATAAAATGCCTAAAAATTGCTATAGTCTCGCCATTAAATTCACTCTTTCTCTGGATTAAAAAATGATGGCTCAAGACTTATTAACACAACTTCAAACAGGTGAAGCGAAATTTACCGATGTCATTGCTTATATTGAAGCGCGTTATAACCACACTCCAACTGCATTTAAAAATGGTCAACAGGCCAATGCCGCAACTGAAAACCAAGGCAGTGCAAAAGTATTTTCTTTTGCTCAACTTAATGGTTTAGATCAAGCACAAACCTTAAGTTTATTTGCGGAACATTACGCCGCAGTTTTAGCGACACCAGAAGCAACGGACCATCAAAATATTCGCCAGTTTATGTTAAACGGTTGGGATGGTATCCAATTTGAAAGCGAAGCGTTAGCCGCTAAATAAATTTCTGATCTAAAAAGTCCTTTTTAATAGAGAGGGCTTTTTACTCCTCCCTTTCTTAAAGGGAGGTTGGGATGGAATTTTTTATTTTAAATTCATGATCTTATTCGATACGCGGAAACGTCATCTGCAACTGTTCGAGGCAAAATTAATTTGAAAAAGTAAGGTTTCTGCGATTAATTCATCAGTAAAAGGTATTGGACGAGTTTTGCGGTGAGGCGCACTGCGCCGCAAGATGCCTTTCTTGCGAAGCTCTGCTTCTCATTTGGGCTTATCCAAAGTAATAGATGAGCTCCAAGTATTCGATTTAAAAAATATAAGACTCCGTTGTGAAGAACCAAAAAGTTAAGGAGTTTATTACCAAACTCATTAACTGATCAGCATTACTCTTTATTATAGAGGGCTTTTTACTCCTCCCTTTCTTAAAGGGTGGTCGGGAGGGATTAAAAATTATTTAAATCAAGAATTTTCCCTGATCCGATAACGCACTCATTCATCCAATGCGGTTCACTGAAGCATTTTTAAATTCTCGATAGTTCCCCCTCTTTTTCAAAGATAAGAAGCATTGCTTCGCAAGAGGAGAGATTTTTAAATGAATGCGTTCGTCACCCAATGACAATGCCATAAAATGAAAGATCTGCTGTTCAGCGATTTCCCACTTTACTCTTTGATGCATTCTTCTCAACCATTAGCCTTTTACTTTTTCAATCCATTCAATTGAACTGACGCGAAAGAGTTCACATGCCCCATCTCCAGTATCTGTGGCTGTTAAAGATGATGTCCAGACCAAATCTTTGTCTTTAATTTCAACCAAATCACCCTTTAAACGGACTAAATCACCACGTTTTACATTTTTAATTTGCTTGGCAATTGTTGGATTTGCAGGAATGATATGCATATTCGACACCATCTGCATTGCTTGCTCTTTAGGCACAGGCAGACGATCAATTTTCCAATTCAAATAACGGTCATATTGATTGACAGAGATATGGCGTGCAATTTCAGGTTCAGCAAATAAACCCCAACTAACCGCATAATCAATCGGCGAAAATTTTGCTTGTTCATCGTGGGTATAAATTTTCGACCCTAAAATACGAAAGTCCCCTTTAAAGGGTTGCAGCATTTTAATCGATTGTTCTTTCGATATTGGCATCAAACCTTTAGAAATATTATGATCGACAGATGATGCACTGGCACTCACGTGTAGCATACTGGTCGCAAGTAAAGCACTGAATAATAATTGCCGAGTCATCTCTATACCCTCAAAACGAATTTCTATCTTCCAGTTTTTATCTTAAGTGATGAAACTGAAATAACCATATCGACTTGGTAACAATAGAGATATATTCAGTCACTTTTTTGTCTTATTATTCGATCAGAATAGCCATTAAGCTGGGCATAGACACATCAAGAACAATCAACTGAATCATGATTTATAAATTTTATCAGCAACACATTTTTCTGCATTTACTCAATCAAGTGATGCAAACGCCCAGTCTCATGGATCAGCGTCGGCAACTGCTGTTGCCTATTGCGGGTGACGTATTAGAAATTGGCTTTGGTACAGGCGTGAATCTGCCTTTTTATCAAAATGTCGAAATACTGTATGCGCTAGAACCGAATGCCGATCTTTATCAACTGGCGGCCAAACGTATCCATGAAAGTGCGATTCATGTCCAACACATTCAAGCTTATGCAGAAAAATTACCTTTTGCCGATGCCAGCCTTGATCATATTGTCAGTACATGGACTTTATGTAGCATTGAAAACTTAGCGCAAGCTTTAATTGAAATGTATCGTGTGCTAAAACCGAATGGGACGTTGCATCTGGTCGAACATGTTCAGTATCAGGACAATGCAAAACTTCAGCATTTACAGAACTTACTCACACCCATTCAAAAACGTCTTGCCGATGGTTGTCATCTCAACCGTAATATTGAACAGGCATTACGCGATGCGCATTTCGACTTTACAGAGCAACATTATTTTGCTGCGCAAGGTATTCCTAAGCTTGCACAGCGCATGTTCTTTGCCCGTGCGCAAAAACGAGCTGAGTAAACTATTTTAAAATACTGAGCGAACGCACGCGCAAAATAGCGCAGTTTTGACGCTGTGCTGGAAAATTTTGACCGACACTAAAAACGTGCTGTGCAGGAATTGAATGGACCTCAACCCAATCCCCAGTGAAATAAACTCTTTGCCCAGTGCGAAGCTGACGTAATTGATCTGCCACACGCTCGCTATTGGCAATAACACTGACATTTAGACTGTCGGCGTAAATATCCTCGGCACTTAAACGTGCTGTTGATTTGAGTTTAAAGTGATAACAGCGTTGTTGTTGCTCAAATTCGACCTGTTCTAAGTTCAACTTATGGCTTAATTTTCCAGTTCCCAATAACAAGTCAATATTACTGACATAGGCCAAATCATTAAAACTTCCCACTACAGGTGATGCAGGATGCAAAGATCGTCTTGCTGGGCTGTAATAGCGTTTCTCTAGCAGCACATATTCACCTGAAAAATCATCCAGATGTTTAAGCTGAAAGTTTTTCAATACCCCGACTTGCTGTAAATGCGGAATGGCACGAAAATAACAAGACCAGACCCAGATCATCAAGGCAAATAGAACGAAAGTGATGATGAGCTTCTTCATTCGACCATCAATCTTGGTTTAATCATCAAAGTCGATGCGAATCGTTTCAAAACGTACTCGACCTCGGGCAATGGCTTGGGCAATCGCTTGCTGTCCTTTGGTCAATCGTGCACCACCACTTTTAATATCAATCAATACCACTTCGATGTCCTCTGCCCGACCTTCACCATCACGGAAGTCGCTATAACCATCAAAGACCACATAATCAACAGGATCGCCTAAGAATTTGGCATCGCTGGGTAAGTATTGAAACTCAGGCATGATCGGCGCCAGTTGCTCCGCCATTTTTCCTTTTAATACCGCACGACTGGTATTCACACTACGCTTTTGTGCACTGACCAAAGCCTGTTGATGTTCCAATTCCAATTCCGCAATGTATTGCTCATACTCTGCTTTTATTCGTCCGTTACGAGTATTGCTTAAAATCAAGGTGGTTAAAACCACCCCAATACATGCACCAATCAGCATTGCCATCCAAATGGACATTATTTTTTCCTAATTCAAAAAAGTACTATCACATGAATTTTTAAGACTTTTGTCATGTGTCATATTCACGGCATCAAACAATGATATGCTAGGGTCGAGCAGAATAAAATCATCAGGGTCATGAAAACAATCTTAATTGCCAATCAAAAGGGTGGATGTGGGAAAACCATTACCGCGATTAATCTCGCTGCCGCTTTAGCACAAAAGGGTTATCGGGTTGCACTTGCCGATGCAGATAACCAAAAATCAACTTTACAATGGCTCAAACAGCGCCCTAAAGAAGCCCCGCCCATTCAAGACCTCGACTGGCGTCAAGGAAAATCCATTGGTGATGCACCAACCAATATAGAGTATCTCATTATTGATGCGCCCGGTGCGCTTTCAGGCGATCATGCCGAACAGCTGATCAGTGAAGCCCACACCATCATTACCCCCTTACAACCGTCATTTTTTGATATCGACAGTACGCGCCGTTTCTTAAAACATTTACAAGAGATTAAACGGATTCGTAAAGGCAAAGTACAAATTTTACTTTTGGCCAATCGTGTCAAAGCCAATAGCGCCAGTGCTAAAGATATTCAAGATTTTTTCAGCAAAATTGAACAACAACCGGTGGCTTGGATTTCGGAACGCACAGCTTATGGGCAGTTGGCAATGCACGGCTTAACGGTGTTTGATAAAACGCAAAAAAATTATTTAGGCATGCAAAATCAGTGGCAACCGGTCTTAAATGCAATTATTGATGATCCAACCAAGTGGTTTTAGTGGATTAAAAGCGTCTAAGGTCAGCTCCAGAAAACCAATGAGTTTATTCATTATTCACTAGAACTTACTCAGCTTTCATTTTCGATCGCTTTTTTTTCAGTTAAGATGGCATGGACCTTAGAAACAAATCAGTGAATGCAGTGCAACAGTACGCGCCAACATTACAAAAAGTATTATTATTTGGATTGTTTTTTATCCTCCTGTTTTTGAGTTTTAACGTTCTCAAATATTTTATTGTGCCTGTACTTTGGGCGGCCATTATTGCCTATATGACGTGGCCGTTGTATCACTCTATTCATCGCTGGTGCGGCTCACGCGCCACACTCAGTGCGACCATTATGATCAGCCTGATCATTTTACTGATTGGTATTCCACTGACCTTCGGTATTTTTATGCTGCAACATGAAGGTCGAAACTTATACTATGAATTGCAAAAACAAGTTTTTTCGGGTCATCTCAATGTGCCGCAATTTATTCGGGATTTGCCCTTTATTGGTAAGGAAATTAGCCGGACGCTGCATGACATTAATACTGACCCCAATAGTATTGTGCAAACGGTTTCAACATGGATTCAAGGTCATCTCAATTACGGTCGTTTCGTTTTAAATGAAATTGGTAAAAACATCGTTAAGCTGTGTTTTGCCGTATTGTCGCTCTTCTTTTTTTACCGTGATGGTCAAACCATTCTCAATCAAGTCAGTAAAGCCTTGGAAATGATTATTGGCCCACGCGTACATCATTATTTAGACACCATTTCTGAAACCACCCGTGCCGTTGTTTATGGTGTAGGGCTAACAGCCGTTGCACAAGCAGGATTAGCCGGTTTAAGTTATTTCGTCGCAGGTGTACCTAACCCGATGGTCCTCACCATTGTGACATTCATCTTGGCACTGATTCCATTTGGAACTCCGCTGGCTTATGGGGCTGTCTCTTTATGGTTGTTCTCACAAGGTCAAACGATTGAAGCCATTGGCGTTATGACATGGGGAGTCTGTATTGTCAGTACTTCGGATAATGTAATCCGCCCCTTGGTCATTTCAGGTGCCACACAAATTCCATTTTTACTGATTATGTTCGGTGTATTGGGCGGTATTGCCAGTTTTGGTCTGGTCGGCTTATTTATTGGCCCTGTTATTCTTGCAGTTTTGCTGGCGATTTGGCGTGAATGGCTACATGAAACCAATGACTTTAATGCCCTCATGATGCCCAAATCGACACTGGCGTATGATCTTGATGACGAAGAAGACCCACCACCCAGTAATGATAAAAATTAGGCTTAAAGATTAAGAAACTCATACATTCAAATACTTAATCAGCATTGAATTGTATCCTCTGCCTTGATTGAATGATCAAGGTCATTATAAAAGAAAAGGATGCAACTCAATGCCATCTTCACTGTTTAACTTTACAATACTCTGTGCCATGACTGGTCTTGCAATGGCTGGCTGCGCCAACACCCCAATGTCATCCTCCAGCAATCAACATCGGGTAATCGTTCATGCTGTATCTGCTCAGGGTGTCGGTCAAGCTATTGGTAGTATTCAATTTAAAGACAGTCCAGCAGGTTTGGTGATTAACACCAACTTATCTGATCTGCCACCCGGTCCTCATGGTTTTCATATTCACGAAAAAGGTTCATGTGACCCTGCCGAAAAAGATGGAAAAATGGGTGCAGCTATTGCCGCAGGTGGGCATTTTAATCCCAATCAAGCCCCTCATCACGGTACGCCAAAAACTGGTCATCTCGGTGATTTACCCATATTAAATGTCGATGCTAAAGGGCAAGCGAAAACCAGCTTAATTGCGCCGCGCTTAAAATTGGCAGACATTCATGGTTTAGCGGTGATGGTACATGCGGGTAGCGATAATTATGCCGATCAGCCTAAACCCTTAGGCGGTGGTGGAGAGCGCATTGCTTGTGGTTTGATTCAATAATCCTCTTTAACACGATTTAAGAAAGCAGGCTCCAGACCTGCTTTTTTGTGCAATCAGCTTGGCTATTACAACATTCCATCCAGCAATGAGCAGGATCATAAATTGACAGCACAGTAAAAAAAGCTCACGCTATATGCATAATAATGACACTTTAGAAAAATCGTGAATAGCCTAAAAGATCTGCTGCAACGCTTTAAATCTAATTCCATTTTGATCTATTGCTTACAAATTTTTATTGTTCTTACCGGAACGACGCTCGGTCTGCTTTTTTTAGATCATGAACCCTTAATTGTGCCGATTACTTTAGGGGCAATTGCAACGGCTCTGACCGATTTTGATGATCGCTTGAGTATTCGTTTACGCAACTTACTCTATGTCTGTATCCTATTTTTTGCTGTCAGTAGTATTCTCGAATTTCTCTACCCTTATAAACTGCTGTTTATTCTGTACTTATCCTTATCCAGTGCTGCTTTTATTTTAATGGGTGCATTGGGACAGCGTTATGCGACCATTTCTTTTGGTACAATTTTATTGTCTATTTACACTATGTTTGGACTGGGTGAATACAGCGAATGGTATCAACAGCCCAGTTATTTTGTGATGGGTGCACTGTGGTATGGCCTAACTTCAATCATCTTTTATTTACTCAAACCCACTCAAGCGCTACAAGACAATTTAGCCGCCAATTTTAATGCCATCGCAGACTTACTGCTGAGCAAAGCCCACTTATTTGACCCAGACAATACCGATAATATTGAACCCTTGCTTTACCAACTTTCACTTAAAAATAGCCTTGTGGTACAAAGTTTAAATATGACCAAAGGCTCTTTACTGACCCGTTTAAAAGCCTCTCGCGCCAATAAAAATACCATTTACTGGCTCAATCTATATTTTTTAGCACAAGATATTCATGAACAAGCGACATCCAATTATTTGCATTACGAAAAAATTCATCAAAATTTTAGCCGCACCGACCTGATTTTTCGCATTCAAAAAAATGTAAAACTGCATGCTTTATCCTGTCAAAAACTGGCACAAAATATTCTCAACCACCAGACTTACCAATCTGACCCACAAACAGATATTGCGATTGCTAACTTAGAACAGTCGATCCAATTATGGATTGCAGAAAACCCGCATAATTTAGAAGTGAAAAACCTGCTGCTGATTTTGCGCAATTTAAAGAAAATTCAGGAACAATTTATTAACTTAAGTCGTGAACAGAATAATTATCGACAAAACTATTTTCAGCATCAGGACAACTTAAATCTGTTGGATGATGATATTCACGATCTGCCTGATTTATGGCTCAAACTTAAACAGCACTTAACTCCGCAGTCTGCCCTATTTCGCCATGCAGTTCGTATCGCCTTTGTTTTTGCGGTCGGTTATGCCATTTCATTACTGCCCTTTGCCAAACATGGTTACTGGATTTTACTCACCAGTCTATTTGTTTGTCAGATGAGTTACTTTGCCACCAAAAGCCGGCTAAAACTGCGCACTTTAGGCACAGTTTTAGGGGTTGTTTTAGGCATCCCCGTTTTATATTTTGTGCCCAGTATCGAAGGTCAATTGGTACTGACCATTATTTTTGGCGTATCTTTTTTCTATTTACGCTCGAAAAAATATGCCATGGCGACCCTGATGGCAACGCTCATGGTGTTACTGATTTTTAACTTAAAAGGTACAGGCTATGCCATTATTTTACCGCGCATTATCGACACCCTTTTAGGTTGTTTCATTGCATGGTTTGCGGTCAGTTTTATTTGGCCCGATTGGAATTTTCGTGATATTTCCAACACCATCAAAAAAAGTAATCAAGCCACATTGGAGTATTTCGATGCTGTGGTGCAACAATACCAATCGGGTAAAAACAACAGTATTGATTACCGTAAAGCACGTCGTTCAGCCCATAATGCACAAATTGAACTGTCGAGTATGATTTCCAGTTTAACGACCGAACCGAACCCAAACCAAGCGCTGATTCATTCTGCATTTCGCTATTTGGTCTATAGCCATAGTCAGTTGAGTTATGTCTCGGCTTTAGGCAGCCATCGTGAACAGGTACAAGACACACAAGTACTGGATTTAATGCGCTGGTGCAAAGACACTTTATTCTCGGTACTATTACAACAACAGCCTTTAGCCGAAGATCAAGTTCAAGCTAAGCTAGAAGAAATTCAACAAATAAGCACACAAGATAATTTATCCGAGGACTTATTATTGGTGCTCAAACAGATCAGTTTATTATTGGAAACCTTGCCTGAATTGTTAAAGTTAAGGACTGCATTGTTTATACAGGAAATAAAATAATCCGAGTTAAATCGTTGGTTATAAATATTTGATATAAATAATAAATATAATGATTTTTCATTCACCAATGCTGCAATTTTGAGTACACTCAAGGTTCATTCTCATTGATTTAAGCATGACCATGAATATCCAAACTTTACGTGTTGTCGGTCTTTTGGAAGGTCTTTCCTTTCTTCTGCTTTTATTCATCGCTATGCCGATGAAATATATGTTTGATAATCCAATTTTAGTGAAATATGTCGGTATGGGGCACGGTGTACTTTTCATTCTGTTTTTAATTGTTTTATTTGCCGTTTGTGAAAAACAGAAATGGTCAATTACGATTTTTTTAATGGGTCTGGCTGCCTCTATTTTACCGTTTGGGCCTTTTGTTTTTGATCGAAAATTAAAGCGCTTTGAACAACCCATCAGTGAATAAAACAGTATTTTTTCATCTTTAAATTCATGCGCCCTCTCCTCCATTTTTGAAGGAGAGGAACTGATCAAGTTAATGCGTTTAAAACACGCCGCTCTGTTTACGTTCCTGTAGCACTTGTTTCAAGATTGCCCGAGGGAAGGTAAACCACAGTGCAATCAAGACCAGACATGATACGCTATAACCAATTAAATGAAATTGTTCATATAGCACACGAACCAATTCAATAATAAAAAAGAAGCTAAACATCAACAGCATCGATACTGCTGCTGCCACAGTTCCTTTCGATACTTCGGAAGACATAAGAGCAAAACGATAAAGTACAGAAAAACTAATGCCTTCACCAAAGCTCAGTAGTGTCATTCCTGCAATTAAGCACCAGATCAGATAATCTTGCCAAATCACTCCTGCAACTAAAACCAAGCTTCCCAGCAACATAATAGGTAAACCAATCAGTACGGACTTACCCAAAGCCAATTTGTCGATAATTTTAATCAGCACAATATTGCCCAGAATTAAGCCACCCAGCACTGGAAATTGTGCCAAGCCATATTGCATGCTACTAAAACCCAATTCTTCCACCAACATCACAGGTGACAGCGCAATCCACAGCATTAAAGGCATACTGACCATGGGCAGTGCCAAAGTCATACCTAAAAAGCGTTTGTTTTTATAGACCTGTTTAAAGTCATCTAAAATATAACTGAGCGGCTGTTTTGGAATGCTCACTTTGGTATCGGGCATTTTGGCTTTTAAACCAAACCAACTTAAAAATGCCAAGAATGCGATACCAATAAAGCCCCAATGCCATGACACATGGTCAATCAGAAATGCACCCACCACAGGCCCCAGTAATGGGGCAAGCAGCGAAATATTCGCCATGAGTGCCATGACTTTAATGGCATCACGTTCTTCAAAGGTTTCTTGAATTGCGGCATAACCAACGGCGGAAATCACCGTTAAGCCTATGCCTTGTAAAAAGCGTAGTGCTAAAAAGCTTGTAATATTCTGTGTCAGTAAAATGAGTAGGCAACAGACGACAAAAAATAATACACCTGCCAATAGAACTTTTTTTCGTCCTACGCGGTCAGACAATGGGCCGAGTAGCCATGCAACACATGCACCACCGAGTAAATAAAATGACATAGACGATGGTGCCCAACTGCTACTCACACCAAACTCTTTGGTAATGGCAAGCATAGCGGGTTGAACTAAGTCGTTGCCGATATAGACGGAAAATTCAAATAATACCAATGCCAATGGAAACATAAGCGTGGCACGGCTTAACGTTGTGGTTTTAACCTTTTGCATTGTTTTCTACATATCGTTATAGGCTTGTGGAGCTAAACACTATTTTTAGGGAGATAAGCGTCAGCCCAATGACAAGCACTGAGTTTTTAGAAATTTAGTTGGAAAAATACGCTTTAAAATAAGCGATTTAAAACACCGTTTTCACAAGGTGTCTGAGTAGATAAAAATAAGTAATTGTGAAGTTTTATAACAGAGCCAAGTATGTTTTGTGGGCTAAGTATATCGCTTAAGTTTAACAGAATTTAATCAAGCATTCGAGCTGTACGTTTATTTATCAACTTATATTCTTATGTAATTAAATTTTACCTTACCCTGATTATTCAAGGTCGTTGCTGGACAACTATTACTCATTTTATAGTCAGTAAATAAAAAAGGTACTGGATGAAATCTCTAATATCAAAAAAATGTAACTTTTTAATCAATAATCAAAGTTTTCATACTGTACCTTTGCCAACTAAGTTAAATCATTAACCATAAAAATGTTGTTTTAAATTAAAACTGTAATCTGTGAGATATTGCTGCAATTTATTTAAATCATTGGTAATTTGTATTCCTCTTAAATTCAAAGCTTCAATTTTTTCATTTAACAATTTTAAAATTTGTTGTTGCTCTGCATCAGGTAACTGAGCTTTTTCTTTTTGCTGTTTTTTAATTTCCAAATAAGCTTCTGCCCAATGGCGTAGCGGATCATTCACATCAATTTGTGCAAATAAATCAGTAATAAGCAATTCAGGCATAATTTTCTGCATCGCCAATTCTGCTGACATTAACCCACGAATTGAATAAAATACTTTTTTATAGGTAAAATTATCAGCAGTTTGCATCACTTGCATACCACCTTTAGCCAATGACAGATAATGATAATACAAAGCTTTATAATCTATTTTCCCTAACAATCCTTCCTTGAATTCCCCCCATTCTGGAAATTGATTGAAATATATAATATGTGCTCTGACCCACTCCAAAACTGTCGGATTACTTTTTGCGAGCAGTCCAAACATTTTGTTTATATCAAAAGAAACAAAATCAAAATCACCATCCATAATTTCAATTAAATCACGGTGTTTTTGATAATCATAATATTGCGCTTTAGATGGAAGATGAAAACCACGTACATCATAGTCACTGTCTGGACTTGCCATGCCCCATAGGCGACTACCACTTTCGATATAAAAGAGTGGAATATCATCTCTGTCTTTAAATAAGTGTTGGATTTCTTGTTCTATTTGCATCTTGTAATAAATCAATCGTTATAGATGAATCACAATGAAACATTTAACTCCAAATTGTCAATTTTTAATTAACTCGGCAATTCAAAATCATCTAAGTATAAATATGGCTCAAGATATAAAAATTGTTCATTTCATATTCCCCAAAACAAAAAAAGCGCATCAACCGATACACTTTTTATGAGACTTTATTGCTTAAATTTCAATCAAAATCAAATACTTATTATGAACAAACGGCTGTTTGAAAACTTCTTTTATTTTTACCACGCGCACACTGATAACTCGTCTTGGTTTCCTGCAACTCCCAATTATCTTCCACACGCTTAAAAACATAATCGGTACGAATCGCACTGACAGAATCATCCATTAAATTTGACTCAATCACCGCAATCTGTGCAGCCGTTGGCGATTCTACGCGATTAAATACCTGACGAATCGAAAGACTATTTTGATTTTTGACCAAATCAGGTTGTGCTTTTAACACCTGTTGCATTGGCATATCTGCACCAGTAAAACTGACTTTACTGGCTAATTTTTCAGTCGTTGCACAACCATAAAGTACGGCTAAACACAAAGCAGAAATTGAAAATAAACGGATCATTAGTATATTCCCCAAAACAAAAAAGGCATCGCACCCATGATGCCATGCCTTCATTTTTCACACGATTAACTTTATGTAGTTATCCGTGCAACAAGCTTATAAATCAAATAACTTACCCGGATTCATAATGCCTTTCGGGTCAAATACTTGTTTCAAAGCTTTCATGTATTCAATTTCTTGCGCAGTACGTGAATATTCCAAATATGGTTTTTTGGTCATGCCCACGCCATGTTCCGCAGAAATTGAACCATCATATTTTTTCACGGTTTCGAACACATATTTATTCACCACCTGACATTTGGCAAAGAATTCATCTTTACTTAAATCAGCAGGTTTTAAAATATTTAAATGCAAGTTACCGTCACCAATATGACCGAACCAACAAATATCAAAATCAGGATAATTTGCTTCTACAATTTCATCAATTTCTTTAATGAATGCAGGTACATGGGTAATTAACACCGAAATGTCATTTTTGTATGGCGTAAATGGCGCGATTGATTCAGAAATGTCTTCACGCAAACGCCATAAGCTATGGACTTGGTCTAAGCTTTGGCTCATCACGCCATCCAACACCCAGCTTTGTTCCATGCAATGCTCAAAGATTTCCATTGCCGCATCCATAATTGGCTCATACGGCGCTTCAAATTCAAGCAAGACATAGAAAGGACACGCTGTTTCAAATGGACGTTGCACGTGACCATGATCCAACACTTTCTGCATCGCCAATTCACCAAAGAATTCAAATGCAGTTAAATCAATTTTGCTTTGGAATGCGTGCAGCACAGGCATAATCGCATCAAAGTCTGGTACACCCAATACCATCACTTGTAAGTCATGGGGTTGACGTTCAAGTTTAATTTCAGCTTCAGTCACTAAACCTAAAGTGCCTTCACCACCAATGAATAAATGTTGTAGTGCATAACCTGTGGCATTTTTAATCATGCCTTTGTTCAAGCGCAGTACATCACCTTTACCCGTCACAACGGTTAAACCCAGCACCCAATTACGCGTCATGCCGTATTTGATCACTTTAATACCGCCGGCATTGGTGCCAATGTTACCGCCAATTTGCGATGAACCTGAAGATGCAAAATCAACCGGATAATACATGCCTTGTTGTTCAGCATAGTTTTGCAATTGTTCCGTCACCACACCTGCTTGTACACGTACCATACGGTCTGCGGGGAAGAACTCAAGAATTTGGTTCATTTTGTCGAAGCTCACGACAATTTCACCAGCAGCTGCCACAGCACCCGCAGATAAACCTGTACGACCACCCGATGGGGTAATTGCAATATCAAACTGATTCGCCAGTTTTACAATCGCTTGCACTTGTTCTGTGCTGGATGGAAAAACGATGACAGATGGATTTGGATCAAAATGTTTAGTGTGGTCTCGACCCCAATTCTGGAGGCTGTCCGCATCGGTTTTAATGCGGTTTTCACCGACAATAGCTGTCAATTGGGTTAATAACTCAGGTGTTAAAGCGACTGGAGCATTCATCGTTTGCAGACCTAGCAAGAAATATACAAGTGGTGGATGGTCTATACAGCATTCATTTAAAAACGAGGAATAAAAGAACACTGCCTAAGACTGGGCGTGAAGATAAAATCAACAGCATCACGGCGATGCTTTCACTGCACAGCATTATAAGACATTTTCTCTCGAAACCCTGCGAAAATAAGCTTTTTGATTATCGCACCTTAGAAATTACAGCTTTAGTTAGACCAAAATCTGCATTTCATAGTGTATCTATTGCAAAAATACCTATCCGCTGCGTCATAAAGGAAATGTATATAGACCCTTCTCGTATGTTATCATATCGCGACTAAATTTGGCCTTTGTAGCGGAGCCGTAATGAGCCAACATCTTTCTCTACCTAAAGATAAAATTCGTTTCTTGTTGTTAGAAGGCGTTCACCAAAACGCAATCGACACATTAAATGCTGCTGGATACACCAACATCGATTCCCGTAAAACTGCGCTTGAGGGTGAAGCGTTGAAAGAAGCGGTTAAAGATGCTCACTTCATCGGTATTCGTTCACGTACTCAGCTGACTGAAGAAGTATTTGAAGCAGCCAACAAGCTTATCGCTGTTGGCTGTTTTTGTATCGGTACGAACCAAGTTAATCTGAATGCTGCCATGATTCGTGGTATTCCAGTCTTTAACGCACCATACTCAAATACACGTTCAGTGGCTGAACTGGTACTTGCTGAAGCAATTCTTTTACTTCGTGGCGTTCCTGCGAAATCTGCTTCGACACACCGTGGTGGTTGGAACAAATCGGCAGTTGGTTCATTCGAAACGCGTGGCAAAACTTTAGGTATCGTGGGTTACGGCTCAATCGGTTCGCAACTTTCAGTTCTTGCTGAAAGCTTGGGTATGCACGTGATTTATTATGATGCAGTGACTAAATTACCTATGGGTAATGCACGTCAAGTCGGTTCTATGGCGGAACTTCTTGCCAATGCTGACGTTGTATCTTTACACGTACCAGATGTACCATCAACACGCAACTTCTTTGGCAAAAACCAATTTGCTCAAATGAAAGAAGGTTCTATCTTCATCAATGCTGCACGTGGTACATGTGTCATCATTGAAGATCTTGCTGATGCGATTAAATCGGGTCACATTGCTGGTGCAGCAGTTGACGTATTCCCGAAAGAACCAAAAGCAAACGGTGAAGAATTTGTTTCTCCACTACGCGGCTTAGACAACGTGATTTTAACCCCTCACGTGGGTGGTTCGACCATGGAAGCGCAAGCAAACATCGGTTTAGAAGTGGCAGAGAAATTTGTTGCTTACTCAGATAAAGGGATGACTTTATCTGCGGTGAACTTCCCAGAAATTGCTTTGCCGTTGACTGAAGGTAAACACCGTTTACTACACATTCACAAAAATATCCCTGGCGTTCTTTCTAAAATCAACAACTTGTTTGCTGAACACGGCATCAACATCTCTGGTCAATCATTAATGACCAAAGGTGACGTTGGTTACTTAGTTATGGACGTTGACGCAACTGCTTCTAAAGAAGCGTTGGATACTCTTCAAGACGTTGAAGGAACTATCCGCGTTCGCGTATTGTTCTAATTTCATTTAGAACGTAAAACCACAGCATTCGTGCTGTGGTTTTTTATTTTGAACATTTAAAAGCAGAATTGAAGAAAAGATCAGTTCCGTAATGACACACTGTACAGTTCTGCTATGGAAAATAAATAGGCAATCCTCCGAATACAAAAATGTGTTCTGAATTTTTAGACGTGTTCTAAACGCTTATGTGCAAAAGTTTTCAGTCATTTTACCGCTGATTACTCATCTCCCGCTATTCGAATAATCGAAACAAATTTAGTTATAGAAATGAATGCCGAATTTTAAAAATACGCCACATGCTCAAGCTTTAATTTTATTGTTTATCGCCATGATCAGCATGCAAAGCAGTGGCTCGCTGGCCAAAATTCTGTTTGGCCAGTTTCCTGTACTGACTGTTTCAGTCATGCGCCTGTTATTAGGTTCACTCATTCTGGCCATAATTTTTAAAATTTGGCACATCAATTTTAGACATGTGAACTGGCGTGCCATTAGCAGCTATGGCATTGCTCTGGCCGGCATGAATGCCATGTTCTATTTGTCTATTGAGCGTCTCCCTCTCGGGATTGCTGTTTCTTTTGAATTCATTGGTCCACTTGGCGTGGCGCTGTATTATGCGCGACAAAGATACGATTTCATTTGGGTTGGACTGGCCATTTTAGGCTTGGTTTTACTGTTTCCATTCGATCAAAGCTCACAAAGTCTAGACCCGATTGGTATTGCCTTTGCTTTAGCTGCCGGTGCATGTTGGGCGATGTATATTATCTTTGGGCAAAAACCTTCAGGTATTTCAGGCAATCATACTGTGTGCTTAGGCATGTTCATTGGCATGCTGTGCTTAATGCCCGTTGCACTCTTTTCAGGGATTCCAAGCACCGTTTTTGAACCTTCAAATTTCATCTATTTTATTGCCTTAGCCATACTAGCAAGCGCATTGCCGTTTTCCTTGGAAATGATGGCACTGCGCCGTTTAAGCCCTTTTATTTTTGGTACATTGACCAGTTTGGAGCCTGCCATTGCAGCTCTTTCGGGTTTTATCGTTTTACATGAACAATTGCTCTGGACACAGTGGCTAGCGCTGATGGTCATCATTGCCGCCTCAGTGGGTTGTACCTATACCACCCATCAGGCCAAGCAAAAAATAGAAGCCAAGTTAAAGCAATAAAAAACCACACCGAAGTGTGGTTTTTAAAAATTTACTGCGGCATATCATACCAACAGTATTTATTCATATTTTCCTCTGAATATTCAGGATAATCAGTATCTCCTTTCCATGGTTCACACCAGTCAGTCGCATTAAAATCAAACTGAATCAGGGTTGAACCCATAGCAACTTCAGCCATTTTACGATTTTCGAGCCCATTGCGATAGATATATGCCTCTGCATTGATCCACATACTATCAATGGATTCTGCTGGTGGTATTGGCAAATACACTTTGACCTTTTTATCCAATGGAATGGTAAAACTCTTCAAAAAACTGCCATTCAGATTATTAACTTTAGAAGAAAAATATCCGTCTAATCGAACCTGACAGAAAAACACAGGGTCTGGTGATTTACACAGAAGCTCATAAACGGTTTTATCAAATAATTTTTCAGAGGTTGAAAGAATGATTTTAACGTCGCCTGTTAGCCCTGAAACTTGATTACCTTTATATTGATACACAGAAGATAGAGTTTCATAAGGTGCAGACGTTGCTTCCCAATTCAACTGAGTTACATTTTGAAGCCCTGTCAGAACATTGCCACCTTCTTTAGGAAGCGAAAAATCAATACCTCCGTTCAACTTGCCCGAACAGGCAACAGCCGTACCATTTGCCAACTCACATTTGACAAAATTCTTTGTAGTCGGAGCACCCAAGTCAATAATGACATTGCCTGATGTCCCAGAGGTTTTTTCACCAATTAAAGTCCCTGTTATATCTTTTGCAGTCCAATCAATTGAACCTTCAGATGGCATATTAATAATGGTTGTGCCTTGTGCCGAAATAGAATTGACCTTGGTTAGAGCAGAACCATCTTTCAATTTAACTTTTGCAGTAATATGACAAGGGACTGCAACTGAAGCCGACTGACACTGGACAAAGACCGAACCTGCATTCTCAAATTTAAAATCCCAGTTCCAAGTTGAAAAATGTGAAACCGTTGCATGTACAGCTAAACCTGTTGCAGATGAAAGTGAAGCGACCACTTGTCCCACACCCTCTTCTCCCCAAAGCCCTTTAGCTTCATCAAAGTGCCACATTGGAATACTTGATCCAACCAGCAACTTCTGATTATTAATACTCGCTACCGGTAAATCCATTTGGATATCCGCTGTTTTACCCGCAGCCAATTGTAGTTTTTGACCAGCTGCATTGGTAAATGTGGCAGTGATCATTCCAGCACTGATTAAGTTTACAATATTGCCCTGTGCATCTCGTGCCACACCATTGGCTGGCATTGCATTTAAGTCCGATCCTGCGATATTCCAAGGTGTAAATGCAACAGTTACCGCACCTGTAGCGGGCTGACCATTTGGCAATACAAAGGCATTTTCAGGAATCGTAATCTGTGCATTTTGATATACAGATTGAATGACCTGTGCTTCTTCAATTTTGGCGATCGAAACAGTCTGTTTAACATTCAGTAAATTTGCTGAAAGCTGTTCCAGTTGCCCAGCTTCAATCCGCAAAGACTGGCTGATAAAACCGTCTTTTTTAACAGCCACCACAACATGGGTTGCTGATTTTGGAATCTGTACCGTAAAAGCAGCCTTCCCAAAACCATCTGTCTTAAACGTTTGACCTACAATCACAATTTCAGCAGCGGCAAGCGCATTGCCATTGGATGAAAGAATTAAAGCCGATACATTTTTTTGTAGCATTGCCTCTTCATTTACAGGTTTCGTTTCCGAGTCACTATCAGAACCACACCCTGCCAATGACATTCCCAAAAGACAAGCGAAGGCAATGTTTTTTAATTTTATGGATGATGTAATCATTATTCTTCCAAAGTTAAGTACAAAAAAAATACTCGCTATTATTATATTTTTGATTTTGAATAACAAATTCAGAGTAACATTCATTTAATAGTGATCATTTTCATCAAAAGATGTGACCCCTGCTTTTTTTATGATTGCTATAATAGAAATACTTTTTCAAACTGATTTACCTTGACTGGTTGTCGCTCGGAGCATATGTCCAATACCCAACTTACTGCTGTGTTATACATGGTTTTATCCATGGTGGCGTATCAGATCAGTGCCTCATTTGCCAAACAACTGATTGAAGTCCTCGACCCACTGACCGTCGTGACCCTTCGGCTTAGTTTTGCTTCTATTTTGATTGTACTGATGTTCCGTTCTTGGAAAATTATCAAACGCTTACCCTATCTAAAATGGAAGGATTTATTACTTTATAGTGGGTCAGTCTGTTTGATGAATGTGCTGTTTTACGCTTCTTTGGGCAAATTACCACAAGGCATTGCTGTCGGTCTGGAATTCTTAGGTCCGCTGACTTTGGCCTTACTTTCCATTAAGCGAAAAAGTGATTACATCTGGGTTGGCTTAGCCATTTTAGGTGTGGCACTGATGGTTCCTTGGCAAGATGCCAATCAACATAACTTCTCCTATTTAGGTGCTGCTTTTGCATTGGGTGCGGGTGTGTGTTGGGCCATCTATATTTATTTTGGCCAACGTGTAGTACGCCAGAATATTGGTATGCATGCGCTCAGCATCGCCATTGTCTTATCCACGATGGTGATGTTACCGATCAGTGTGGTACACAGCCCAACAGCATTGGTGCAATTTCAATATTGGCCACAGGCTTTAATGATTGCACTCTTGGCGACGGCAATTCCTTATGCACTGGATCTCATGGCATTAAAACGCTTAACTAAACTGAGCTATGGCACACTGTCCAGTTTATCGCCTGCACTGGCGGCTTTAGCAGGTTGGTTATTATTAAAAGAACACATTAGCCTGCTACAAAGTATTGCTTTGCTATGTATTATGATCGCCTCGGTGGGTGTAACCTTTCGATCAGGTCAAAAAACGGATTTGCCAAGCAGTTAAAAGCCACGTCAAAGAGGGTTCACAGCCATCTTTTATTCATAACGAGATACTCTGGCTATGTGCACAACGCATATAAAAAGAGCCCCATAAGGACTCTTTTTTTAAGCAGCAAGATTCAATGCCACTATTCATTTCTGTGCATTTTGCTATTAACTTGGGAAAAGCATTTGATAGCTTAAGCGCAGAATCAGCACTGAAACCAAAATCAAAAATAAAATACGAATAAAACCACTACCGTATTTTAACGCCATTTTCACCCCAACCAATGAACCTGCAACATTGACTACAGCCATCATTAAGCCTAAACTAAACAGCACATGACCAGTTGGAATAAAGAAACTTAAAGCAGCAAAATTGGTCATAAAATTGCCAATTTTAGACAGTGCAGAGGCATGTAAAAAATCGACTTTTAAGTAACGGATAAAATAAAAAATAAAGAAGCTACCCGTACCTGGGCCAAAAATACCGTCGTAAAAACCAATGACCAAACCACCCACACCCGCCAAAACTAATGTTTTAGTGGTAATACTTTGTTGAAAATGAACTTGACCAAATTGCTTCTTCATAAAAGTATAAATGGCAATCACGATCAGCATAAATAACACAAAAGGTTTTAAAACCGCCTGTGGAATCATCGAAACACAGGCTGCTCCGCCAAAGGAACTGATAAATGCGGTGACAGCAATGACAGCCAATAACTTCCATTGCAGTTTAACTTGACGTAAATAGGAAAATGCCGCTGAAGCTGTGCCACAAATCGAAGCCAGTTTATTGGTGCCAAAAACCGTTGCCGTTGCATAGTTTGGCAATGCCCCCATAAGTGCAGGAATTTGAATTAAACCGCCACCACCTACCGCCGCATCGATCGCACCTGCACAGAATGCGAAAAAAATCAGGCTGATGATAATCTCGATGTCCATATGATTTTATCGCTTGCTTAAAAAATGATTAAAGAATAATTAGAGATTTAAAACACGTTTCGGGACTAAACGCTTTTTATCGGTAATTTCCGCCAGACCTAAACATTTCTCGCCATCAAAAACCAAAACTTCAGTTTCTGCGGCATGTTCAATATTACTTTCCATACCACGACTAAAATATTCAGCACGCCCTTGGGGAACTTGCACTCGGGTAAAATGATCGACTGGCGCAAAAACTGGCAACAACAAAGCATCACGTTCAAATTCAGTTAAGCTTTCTAAATATTCAATGGTATAGCTTGGAATCAGGTCAAATTGCCCGGTTTTAATTCGGTGCAAATAAGTTAAATGCCCAAACGTGTTTAAGGCTTTGGCAATATCTTCACCCAATACACGAATATATGTCCCCTTAGAACAGGTCACATCTAAGGTCAGGCTATTTTCAGTAAAAGACAATAACTCAAGTGCCTCAATGGTAATTGGGCGTGCTTCGCGTTCAATTTCAATACCTTTACGCGCCAATTCATACAATGGACGACCTTCTTTTTTTAAGGCAGAGTACATCGGTGGAACTTGCTGAATATCGCCCACAAACGTGGCCAAAACCTGTTCAATTTTTGCTTGAGTCAGCTCAGGTACGGCTTGCTCGAACAAGACATCACCTTCAACATCACCCGTGGTGGTGCTATGCCCTAAATGAATGGTGGTTTGGTAGCGCTTGGTTGAATCCAATAAATAATGTGAAAATTTAGTCGCTTCACCCAGACAAATCGGTAACAAACCTGAAGCTAAAGGATCTAAAGCCCCAGTATGTCCGCCTTTTTCAGCTCGATATAACCAACGAACTCGCTGCAATGCAGCATTAGAACTAATTCCCAAAGGCTTGTTAAGTAAAAATACACCACTCAGATGCCGGCGTTGAATTTTAGGTGAAGTCTTTTTCATAGCGAAAATCAAACAAGTTCAAACGAATGACATGGTAACAACCGCTTATCAGGATTTACAACTTTTCTACCATGTATTTGCACATTTAATGGCAAATTGAATTCTATTTTAGACTTAATAAAAACAGCAATAAAAGGTTGCATAGGACATGCAGAAATATAAGCTCTGGGTCATTTTGGCTCTTATTGTATTGTGTATCGGTGCAGTATTATTCTGGCTAGCACCTTCTCAATCCAGTGCAGATCCAACAAGTTCAGCACAAGCCATTGCTACACAAGGGAATTTTTTAACAGAAAACCATTCAATAAAATCAGTTCAGGGTAAGGCTTTTATGGGTAAAAGCCAGCAAGACACTGAAATTAACTGTCAGTTACGTTTAGATCACAGCAATCGTTTAATTGTGAATGAACAAACACGTAACTGTTTTGAATACTTTATTACTCAATATGGTGAAAAAGACCTCAAGCAAATTAAAACGGACTTTAAAACCTATATTGAGCAAAGCTATCAAGAGCCTGCCCGAGCGCAAATTCTAGATTTATGGAGTCGCTATATGGATTACCGTGAAAAACTCGGTCATCTAGCAGCGCCCAATATTGATAAAGATGATGCCAAATATTATCAAAGCATATTTGCCGATATGAAGAATTTGCGCAAACAGCTTTTCTCTAACTACGAAATTGAAGGTTTATTTGGTACTGAAGATACTTACCATGAATACACGTTAAATCGTATGACCATTCTGGATGAAAAAAACTTAACTGAAGCACAAAAGGCAGAAAAATTAAAAAATTTATTCAATCAACTACCTGAAGACTGGAAAGAAAACTTACAACAACTCAATAAACTCGAAGATTTAAGAAAGCTCACCACAGACATTAAAGCACGTGGTGGTTCTGCTGAAGAAATTCATCAAATGCGAACCAATTTGGTCGGACCTGAAGTCACACAACGTTTAGAAACTTTGGATACAGAGCGCAGTGATTGGAAAAACAAGGTCAATGGTTATCTCAATGAGCGTGACAGCGTAATGAAAAGTGGCATGAGTGATGATGCGAAACAAAAAGCGGTGCAACAATTGCGTCAACAACATTTTAACAAATCAGAAGAACAACTTCGGGTGAGTACCTTTGAATCAATCCATGATCAAGGTGGAAAACTACCTCCTTCTGAATAAGGACTCATACATTAAAACGATATTTTTAGGACGAAAATAAACTGCTGAATAACAAAAAAAAGGATATGAAAAAAAGGCTTTAAGAACTTTAAGAAAGTGCAAAAACACAATTGATCAATACAGGAGGCTTATTCTTTCTTTCGCTAGACCCAAAATATTAAAAAAATTTTAACAAAGGATCGGTTATGAAAATTTTAACGACAAAAACCAAAGCAGTAACCTTTGCCGTGATGGCAACCCTTTCTATGGGACTGACTGCTGAAACTCAAGCTGCAGAAGGCTTTTTACAAGTAAAAGAAACAGTAAAATCTGACTATGCGAAGACCAAATATCCCATTGTGATGACGCATGGTATGTTTGGTTTTACCCGCCTAGGAACCTCTGCCTTTGGTATGGATTATTTCTACCAAGTATTGCCCGATTTAGCACGTAATGGTGCTACGGTCTTTGCGACTCAAGTTTCACCTTTAGAGTCCACTGAAGTACGCGGCGAACAACTGCTTGCTCAAGTGGAAGAAATTCGTGCCCTGACAGGTAAAAATAAAGTGAATTTACTTGGACATAGCCACGGGGGGCCAACGGTACGTTATATTGCCGCGATTCGACCCGATATTGTTGCTTCGGTTACAGGTGTTGCTGGGACTTTCCGTGGTTCTAAAGTCGCTGATGATATTTTAACAAATCAGGGCACATCTACGCTTGCTAATTTTTTCGGGGGGAAATTACTTGCGCCCATTATTACGTGGGCTGAAGGCAACTCTAGCTTACCCATCAATACAACAGCTTCATTAATTTCAATTAGTGAAAAAGGCTCAGCTCAGTTCAATCAAAAGTTTCCAACAGCAGCTCTAGCGGCAAATTGTAATACTTCTGGTGCAAACCTTGAAAAGGGTATCCGTTACTATTCTTGGACGGGTAAAGCACAAATCACCAATATACTGGATGTGCTTGATTCCGTCATTTCACAACTGGCGCCTCTCTCTTATGGAAATTTCGACAATGATGGTTTAGTCAATCGTTGCAACGCTCATTTGGGGCAAGTCATCCGTGACAACTATCACCATAATCACTTAGATGAAGTTAATATGATCTTTGGTTTACGCGATATTTTCTCACCTGATCCGGTTGCACTGTATCGTCAACATGCCAATCGTTTAAAACTGCAAGGTTTATAAAATTCATCAATATTTAAGACATAAAAAATGCGCCATCAGGCGCATTTTTTGACTCGTATAAAACTTAAAATTAAGCTTTAACTTTACGAGCTGGTAATTTTTCACGGATACGTGCAGCTTTACCAGACAATTCGCGTAGGTAGTAAAGTTTAGCACGACGAACGTCACCACGACGTTTCACTTCAACTTTAGCTACGATTGGAGAATGTGTTTGGAATACACGTTCAACACCAACACCGCTCGAAATTTTACGTACTGTGAACGCAGAGTTCAAGCCACGATTTTTCTTCGCAATGACAACGCCTTCAAAAGCCTGAAGACGCTCACGCTCACCTTCTTTTACTTTTACAGAAACAATAACAGTATCACCAGGTGCAAAAGCAGGGATATCTGATTTTAACTGTGCATTTTCAATAATTTGAACTAAAGGATGCTTACCACTCATGTGGGTATCTCCAATATGTGCGGGACAGAAGAGGTCTGATCATCGCGGGGTATAGAGGCTAAAACGCATAGACCCGATTATCTTTCCCTTTACTGTTGACCATCTCAACCAATAAAGAGCCTATTAAAGAATACTTAAATCGAATTTAAGTATTTAAATCTTTAAGCCATTTTTTTTGCAGCTTTGTCAGTTCCACTTTTTCCACCAACTCTGGGCGGCGCTCAAGTGTACGCTGATAACGCTGTAAAAAACGCCATTTTTCAATATTGGCATGATGTCCTGATTTTAATACTTCAGGCACATCTAACCCTTGAAAATGGTCGGGCTTAGTATATTGCGGGCAGTCTAAAAGACCATCCACAAAAGAGTCCTGTATCGCTGACTGTTCATCAGACATTGTACCCGGAAGTCTCCGAATAATACTGTCCAATAAAACCATCGCAGGCAGTTCACCACCCGATAAAACATAATCACCAATTGACCATTCCTGATCAACATATTGCTGGATCAAACGTTCATCGACGCCCTCATAACGTCCGCACAATACAATTAATCCGTCATATTCAACAAACTGTTGTACTGCAACTTCGTTTAAGGTCTTTCCTTGTGGAGACATATACACCACAGGAACTTGAACACATCCCGCTTGCAAAGCAAGCTCTTTAGCATGATGAATCGCTTTTGCCAAAGGCTCTGCCATCATCACCATACCCGGACCACCACCAAATGGACGTTCATCCACTCTTTTGTAGTTGCCCGTCGCAAATTCACGTGGATTAATACAAGTGATTTGTACTATTTCACGTTTTGCCGCACGCCCGCTAATACCAAAATCTGTAATCGCTTCAAACATTTCAGGAAAAAGCGTAATGACTGCAAAAAACATCGCAGACTCCTCTATTTTCCTGCTGCGTTCATCCTTAAAGGACAAGCTTTTAAATATTTAGTAATCTACGCCCCAATTCACGTAGATACGACCAGCTTCTAGATCAACTCGCTGTACCACATCTTTATGCCATGGAATCATACGCTCTTCAGCATCAACGCTGTCTGGTGTTGCGTGAACCACCATCACATCATTGGCACCTGTCTCAAACATTTCATGGATTTTTCCGAGATTTACTTCTTGTTCAGCATCATCCAAACCTAACACTGTTAAGCCTTTCAAATCTGTCCAGTAAAACTCATCCATTCCTGCTTTCGGAAGTTGCGATTTTGAAATCCAAACATTTACGCCAACCAAGCTATCCGCTGCAGTGCGATCGCTCACATCTTTTAACGAAACAACCAAGCCTTTGCCATGTGGTTTCCAACGTTTTACATCTACTGTTTGCCAACCTGCTTTGGTTTCAATGTACCAAGGAAGATAGTCAAAGATGTTGCTCATAGGTTCTGTATTGGAATAGACCCAGAGCCACCCATTTAATCCATATGCTGAACGTAACTGTCCAATCTGAATACGATCTTCGGGAACATTCTGTGTTGGTGTCATGGGCTTTCCTACTACTTAATTTAGAATTATGCAGCAGCTGCAGCTTTCTTAGCTTGAGCAGCTAAAGAAGCAACACGTTCAGACGGTTGAGCGCCTTGAGAAACCCAATGAGCAAAACGATCAGCATCTAAACGAAGTTTTTCTGCTTGACCTTGAGCTGTAGGGTTAAAGAAACCGATACGTTCGATGAAACGACCGTCACGTGCATTACGGCTATCAGTTACAATAATTTGATAGAACGGACGTTTTTTAGCACCACCGCGTGCTAGACGAATTACAACCATGATAAAAACCTTATAATTTTTACGGATTATCCCTGCGCCGACCATCGACAGCAATTCAAACCCCTTTCATAGAGGGCAATATTTTACGTTATATTTTCCATGAAAGGAAGATCAAAATTTATTTATCCACAGTTTGAATTTATATTTTAACGTCCGTCCCAGTTGGAAGTATTATTTAAATCGCTCGAAGTACAATTTTGACCTTTAGCCCAAAACTTTTGACCTTGATCGTTTAGACAAATCGAACCATTACCTACTTGCATTGTTCCTGTTTTTGGAGTTGCCACGAGCAGCCATACATTTGTATTAGCTGAACTATTTGTCAATGCAACATTATTGCTATCGGTAATAGTTAAATTATACATCCCATCTGGAGTCTGTGTTGCTCCATACACGTTTGACAATGTCCTGCCTGCATAATTATTGTTAGCTAATTTAAAATTTGCCAGACCACGTGCAATTTGTAACATTTCAGCTTGTGCATCAGCACGCTGTACTCGCACTTTATACCCTGTATATGAGGGATAAGCAATCGCAGCAATGATTCCAATGATTGCGACCACAATCATTAATTCTATTAGTGTAAAACCTTTCATATTACCAACTTTCACTCCCTGTCGCCGCTGCACCGCAGTCGCTATATGTGACATTGGCTCTTGTTTTATTTTTACAGCGCAAGCCTGAACTGGTTATTAAATAATTATAATTTTTAACATCGCTTGTTTCAGCAATCATTGCCCAACGTCTTGCTTTAATTGCAGGTATCGCTGTCGTATCTGTTAACAGTTTCGTTGTATCATCACCATCTCTTATAGTAAGAGTGTATTTCACACTAGAACCTGATGCACCACGTGGTAACATCACGGAACTCATCGAACCACTAACCCCATAAATAAAATTAGGATCAAATCCTCGATACGAAAAATTACGCGATTTATGACGCTCTAATTGCTCTGCTATTTTTTGCATTTCCTGTTGTGCCAAAGCTGCATCTGCTCGACGCATGTAATTCAAATAACTCGGTATCGCAATCGTGGCAAAAATCGCCACGATCACAATAACAATCATCAACTCAATCAAGGTAAAACCTTGTTGCTCTACTCTTGATCTACTTTCAATGGATTGTAAACCAGAAAAATTATTTTGATTTATTGCGTCCATTTTTCATACCACCGTGTTGGATTGACAATTCGACGGCATTCCCATTTACCCACACTCCCCTGACTGGTACTAATGGTTGATTCACAATCTGATCCACCTGTGCCCGACCCTGTTGGTACTAAAGCGATACCACGAATACCTGAACCAATCGGATTATCATTACACTCAGCCACACCCGCCGGACAACCTGTCGTTTTTGTTACAAAACCTGTGCGATCATCTTCTTTACTACGATCAACTGCCCCACTCGTAGTCAAACATGCACCAAATGGTAAACAGTATTTTTGACGGTCAGTTTCACCTACCACACGCGGTAAACATGGGTTTTGCGGTGCAATACCCGTACCTTGCGGGTCATATACTGGAACAAGTAAATTTCCTGTAATCGCCATTGGTTCTTCAAAGGCTTTCATCCCACCCAATACCCGGAAACTTCCACCTGCACGCTCTACCCCAGCACCATTACTTGAAAGTGAACGATACCAACCATCTTTAGTTGCTGTTGTACCTATAAAGGTAGATGCAACAATACCCGATAATAACTGTGGATTTTTTTGCAAATTCGCGAGGGTCTTATTCTGCGATTCTAGGGTTGGAGAACCCGTAATTAAATTACGTTTAATAAAATCACGATCAATAATACCATACACATTATTTACTAAACGATCTGTTAATGCTGTGGTTGGCAACATACCATCACGCCCTATACTTGGGTATACATCAAGTGGTGTACTTCTGTTTCCTGAAACTAATCCAAGTAAGATAAAAGTTGTTGAGCCTTGATCATGAATCGTAACTGTTGGTGCTTCATAAAAACGCGGATTTTTCCCTAATGTTAATGCCGTACCACTTGTATCTGTTCCCATATTTGCAAGACGGGCTACACGTATACCAAAATCACTATAAGCAGACCCTGATTTTATTTGATTATTATTCAAGTCTGCACGGAAAACTTGTCCACCTAAATCGCCAAAATAGAGATGATCAATAAGACCATCAGCATCACGATCAAGTGCACTAATACGACTAACCACACTATGCGTCATATTTGCATTATTTGTATTGGCACCTGTTGAACTTGCCCACCAAATACGTTCACCCGTAGTTGCATCAATTATATAAACTGCATTTCCTTGAGCTGCTGATTTACTATTACATGTCGTATCTGGATAGTCAGTCGTTGCAACTGTCGAATTTAAACGGAAACTTGGATTTTCATAGCATTGGTCATAGCCACCACCGACAATCATCACACGACGAATAGCACCATTGTAACGTATATTGGCCAATACAGGTTTCGACCAAGACTGCCCCATACGACTATAGTTAGATAAATCAGGCCCTACTCTAAATAGTAATTTAGGACTTGTTGGTGTTAAAACATCCAAACCATAGTAACTACTCCCCCCCATACGTAACCCACCATAGATATTCATCAGACGGGCTTTCACCATACTACTTTCTGAAGATGACGCTGCTTTTTGCGCTGTATATGCAGAATCGGCAACCCATGCACCATCCACACCATGTACAGGCGCATTATTATCATCTTGTCCTTTCACTAAAGCTTTGGAAGAAAGCGTATTACGCAACAACTCTGCTGGAACAAATACCATTTGCTCCACACCAGTTTCACCATCCACTAGATGTAGACCACCATCCATTGTTCCATACAGAACTGATTGACTTCGGGTACTGGTTAATTCACCAGCAGTATCTAATGTACCTGAGTAAGTCAGCTGCACAGGGAAAGAGTGAACACTCCCCCCCATTGCCAAATATGGAGAATTAGGTGTTGTTAATGTAGTAGGTAATACTGTTACCGTTTCATCTAATGGAACACTATAGCCCAAGTAGTTCAATAGTTTTTGTTTAACTAATAGCGGGAATTCTTTTAGTGTAGTTTGAGTATTAAACTGAGATAAAATATACGTTGTAATATTGGAAGCTGGTAAAGCACCGCTCGGAATGCTCAACAAACTCGCACCATTGGCTGCATTCGTTAACGCAGCACCACCTGTTGCAGATACATCTGTAAATAAGCGACGCAATCTATTGGCATTTGCTGTATAGGCATACTGCTTAGGCTTTATTGTTAAATTTTCAGATTGCCCTAAAATAGGCATTGGTACTTTTGAATAAGCACCACCTAAGTTTACTATACCGCCATCATTATAACTTTGATTCTGATAAATACTTGCACTATGCCAAAGATCTTTGGTATTTGTTTGGAAGCCACCATCGTTATCATAAACCAAAGTTGTACCATTGGCAGCAGCAAATGCACCTGTATTTGTACCAGTTAGTACTACTTGATACTTTTTAAGATTCCCAGCCCAAATAACCTTATTACTTTGTGGGTTTGGTTCTAGGGCACGTAAATACCCATAAGGTTGTAAACCATTTGGATTTAAACTGTCTACTGGAACTGAAATTGCACCTGTTGTTAATGGTTCTAGTGGTGCAGCACCTAAGTTATTAATAAAAGCAATAACACTATCTGTAACCCCAGTAGAGCTTTGTGTGGTAAAGAACCCACCATTACCATAGCCTGGAGAAGAAATAGAATTAGCTCCTTGATTTGGCGAACAAGCATCATCGCCTGCTCTATCCGCTTGTGTCCGAGAACTCAGCTTACATGCATTTTGCACATAAGTCTGAGTTAAGCTATTCATATCATTACCAAAACCAACAAAGGCTGTTTGAATAGATACACCTGTAGGGTTTTTGGTTGCATCAAAGAGTTTTTTAGCAAACTCCCCCATACAATCCCAAGCTGAATCACTCCCACCACCTGTCAACCCTCCAGAGCAACTGAAACTTGTCCCATAGGTACCACCTAAAGCAGTGGACATAATTTTAGCAGATTCACTGGTTGAAGTATTATTGGCCGCACCATCCGATAAAACATAAACCCCCTGCCCATCACAAGAAACACGATCAGACGTTGCTGGTAAGGGTGACTTATATAATGCATTCGCATTTGATGCATTTCGATCTATAACAATACCTGCATTCGATGTTGTATCATTAGCCTTAGAACTAGGCATGCCGCTATTACTATCGTAAATTATTTTTGTTTCAACTACATAATAATAGTAATAATCATAAGTATTATCTCGACCAGTATCGTATTGAACGCCATTTGAAAAATTAGTAGGCGTGCTACTAGAGAAATCAGACCAATAGCTACTACTTCTACAATTTTGCCATAAGTTCGTATAATCAATACCACTATCACGATATTGTTCACAATAACTATAACGCGTTTGATTATCAGACCGCCTTACTCGCTTAACAAAGCTATCTTTCCTAATATCATATCTAGTTTCAGAATATGTTGTAGTCCCCATTAAATAAGCAGCTGCCTCAGCATAAGCATGAGCAGTAGGAGTATAACCACTAGCAGTAAGATTCTGTACAGCTTGCTTAAGTTTATAACGTTGAGAACCTACTGTGTTTAAGGTACTAACATCCCCCAAAGGTGCTGCTGGGACTAAAATATTCCCCGTTTGCCCATCACCTCCAGTTGAATAATTACCTAACCCCACTCGTACATCAGTCAGTACAGGATTATTACTGGCTAAAAAGGTATTCATTCCAGTTTTTAAACGAGTTAAACGAGATCCTGTTTGGCCAGTGTCTGAATCCCCCATCGAACCAGAAGTATCCAACATCATCACAATGGTTTTTTTACCCGCACTTGGTTTTGCATAAATCTGCAAATCAGTCGCTTGTACAACAGATGATGTAATGAGTAGCGTACCAGTAAAAAATACAGAAAATACAGCACCAATATGAATTTGGGTGCGACTTCTTCGCTCAAACTTATTTAATTTCATTATTGTTCTCCCATTAATCATGGTGCTGTGACTTGAATATCACGTTTACGTAAATCAATTTCCTGTACTTGTGTATTCACAGGTATACCGTAACCTCTTAAACAGTCTGCAACTGTTCTATTCCCTGTAACAGCATCATCAATATTATCATTGATATAACCCACTGCACTTGCTGAACCAATACACTCATTCTGTACCGTGGTTAAATTTTCTGTTGAATAGGCAGGCATAATTGCAGTTGAGGTAATACGAACACGAGCTTCCACTTTCCCTTTTGACGTATTTGACTGCAAACTCACATCAGTATCCCGAGCAAGTGTTGAACCTGGATCTGCATCAGAGATTGCATCAGTAGGAATACGAACAGCAACTTGAGTAACGACAGCTTGACGTGCACTTCCGAAATCACTTTCTAAGTTACAAAAACCACTACGATTTGACTGAGTAGAATCAATAGTTGCTTTAGCATCAGCCCCCTTGCTTGGTGCAACCAAAACAGTAGTATCAAATGCAACACCCATTTTTTGACTTGATAGCGGCTTATAACAGAAAATAACTTCTTTTCCTGGAGCTACTTTATGTTCTTCAATCGCTTTCCCTATCGCCCCACTTAAAACAATGAGGTCATTATAATTTGATACATTCAAAAACTGATTGGTTGGCGTATCGCCAGTTTGTAATAACAACTGCCCTACCTGACTATTGGTTGCAATATTCAAAGATGTCATCGCAACACGAATCCCAACAATACCCATAATTGTGATGAGTAAAAGCATGAACAATACAACAATTAAAGTTGCTCCACGCTGTGATTGATAACTTAAATTACTGTCTTTCATAATGCTTCCCCTAAACCATTACGCAGGGTGATATTTGTCGTGTATACACGACGAGCAAACTTTGTTGTTGTATCGTTTAAAGTGACATTCTGATTTAAAATTGGAATTTGCTTGGTTAAATCAATTGCAGCATTGTTTGTATTATCCATAGACCGCACCAATACCCCTAATTTCACTGCAATAATACGTGGTGGGTTTGTCGATGCTGCACGAGCCGTCGCGGCGATGGTTCGATATTGATTAATTGTATAATAAGCCAAACGACCTGCATCATTTCTTGCACTCAATTGCACAGTAAAATGATCCACACGCGGAATAATAATCTCCCCAGCATCTCCAAATCCATTAATTGCTGTCGGTGGAAGAACTGGTGTTGTTCCTGATGCCGTTGGCCGATTAGCATCACAAGCTAAACCAAAGTCTGTTCCTGAAGTCGCACTTGCAGGATCACGTCGTACGAAATAACGTTGGATGACATAATCTCCAGCCTGAACATTCGCACCTTCACAATTCATCATTGCATTTGGCGCAATGAACTGAATGGTTAACTGATCACTTGTTGCATTCACATTTGAAAGTCCACGCCATTCATTTGTCACAGTGCTTAAAGCCTCTCCTGTGCCCTGACTATGACTTAACAATCCATTTGAAATAAAAGGGGCTGAAGCCGGGATTGGAATATTTGCTGTTGTAATTGCTGCTGTTCTGGCTGTTAAAACAATACCACCCCATGATGTTTGTTCATTCAGCACAGGATTCGTGGTATTAGCATAATTGGCTAGTCGAACATCTTTAGTAATATAATCCAAACCAAAAATACCACTATTCTGTAGTTCCGCACTTGCTTCCTGCATACGAGAAGAAAGCAGTCCTCCCGTAAATAATTGAATCGCGGCCGCACTAACCAACAAACCTAAAACTAAAGCAACCATCAGTTCAATCAGCGTGAAGCCTTGTTGCTTTGTGATAGAAACATTATTCTGATTCATTTTTAATATGCCTCCATCATTAAACAACGTGCCGTATTCACATAGATTCCTGTAGAAGACATACACTGGCTAACATCCGCAGTTGTTGAAGTTGCACTTAGAGTGGTGTTATTCCATGCTGCATATAAGCATTGTCTTCTCACTGGAGCACTCGATACACCGGGGCATTCCGCCATCGTAATTCGCATCCCAATTTCAAAAGCAGACTTTGCAGCACTATATGCATCATAATTAGCCATTTGTGCAGCAGTACAAAGTGTGGATGGGTTATAACAAGATGGTGTTGGTGCAGTTGGGGTGGCGGCAATTGATGTGTATCCACGGACTGCCGCTGCATAACTGGCTTGTCCTACGCCATTAGCCCGCATATTTTCAGATAACCCTCTTAAAATTAAGACACCTTGTGACTTAGTCAAAGCCTCTGCTGAGGCATCCATTGCTCGTAACTGCAAAGCAGCATAACCCAACACACCTATTGCTAAGAGTAGCAAGGCAACGAGAACTTCCATAAGCCCTACTCCAGCTTGGTAATTATTCTTATTCATTAACATGTTCCCGAACTTTGACTAATACTTCCCAATCTCAGCACACTGATAGAGCGCAAATTCCCCGCAGCACAAATATTAAATGTTGCCTGTGTATTGACACTTCCAATCGCATTAAAAAGCGCTCCTGTAGTGCTAGTCGATTGCACAGTCACTTTAGGATCAATTTCAACCAAATAAACTCGATCGATTAGTACATTTTCTTTTTGTGTCGTGGTCATAGATGAATAATTAGGAATTACAGCTGTTGCACACTCATCTTTTGTAAAATTATCATCTGAATTTGTTTTACCAGAACAGACAGCAACTGTTGTACGCAATAGCGCTGCTTGTGATTTCGCTTGGTTTAATGCCGTTATCAAACCACGTGCATTACTATTTAATTTTTGTCTCGTTACCATATCTCCAAAAGAAGGTGCAGCCATCATTGCAATAATCACCATTATTGCAACGGTCACCATCAACTCAATTAAGGTGAACCCTTGATTTTTTTTTGTTTGCTGCATACTCCCCCCAGATAACAAAATTTTACCCTATTAAAAATAATACCTAACTTAATTACAAACTAAACACATAAAGGATAAAAGGCATAAAAAAACAGATAATTGCCAAAATACAATTACCTGTCAAATTAAGAATTTAAAGAGAATGTTACTTCTTTAACAGTTATGCCTGAATTACAGAGATACGTAACTCTTTCGGCAAACTAAAGGTAATATTTTCTTCACGCCCTGCAAGTTCTTCTGGGGCTTTGGCACCCCAATCTTGTAAACGCTGTATAACTTGTTTGATTAAAATTTCTGGGGCAGATGCACCAGCAGTGACCCCAATTTTAGTATTTTCATTAAACCATGACTGGTCTAATTGGTCAGCATTATCGACCAAATAAGCCTGCTTGCCCATACGTTCGGCAAGTTCACGTAAGCGATTTGAATTTGATGAATTTGGCGAACCGACGACTAAAACCACATCACATTGATTGGCTAAATCACGCACAGCATCTTGGCGGTTTTGTGTGGCATAGCAAATATCATCTTTACGTGGCCCTTGAATATGTGGAAATTTAGTCCGTAAAGCATCAATCACTTTGGCTGTATCATCAATGGACAAGGTGGTTTGCGTGACAAAAGCCACTTTTTCCGGATCTTTAACGGTTAATGCAGCAACATCTGCTTCATCTTCAACCAAATAAATTTCCCCACCATTTTTTTTATCATATTGCCCCATGGTGCCTTCAACTTCTGGGTGACCTTCATGACCAATTAAAATCGCTTCCGTACCTTCACGGGCATATTTGGTCACTTCAATATGTACTTTGGTCACCAATGGACAAGTTGCATCAAACACCTTTAAACCGCGGCGCTCAGCCTCAATTTGCACGGCTTTAGATACGCCGTGTGCGCTAAAAATTACAATATTGTCATCTGGAACTTCATCCAACTCATCAACAAAAATCGCCCCGCGCTGACGTAAATCATCCACAACAAATTTATTGTGTACCACTTCATGGCGCACATAAATGGGCGGATTAAAACACTCAAGTGCACGATTAACGATCGCAATTGCTCGGTCGACACCTGCACAAAAACCACGTGGATTGGCCAATACAATTTCCATAAGACCCTCAATGTTCACTCGAATTTAAACTGAATAATTTGAAATAAATGCAAACAAACTACGATCAGCTCTTTAGTTTGACGATAGTCTGCTCTAAAATAGAGAAGATATTTTATCATATCAGGAAAAATATCATGTCGGGTCTCTTGTTTGTCGTTTCTGCTGCATCTGGAACAGGCAAAACATCTCTGGTTAAAGCCCTACTTGAGCGTGTGAACAATTTACACGTTTCTGTCTCACACACAACTCGTGGTCAACGCCCGGGTGAACTCGACGGTGTACATTATCATTTTTCTCAAAAAGAAGATTTCCTTGCTTTAGTACAGCAAGGTGGTTTTATTGAATATGCTGAAGTATTTGGTAACTATTACGGTACAGCTCAAGCCACAGTAAAACAACAATTGGCTAAAGGTCATGATGTATTACTTGAAATTGATTGGCAAGGTGCAGAACAAGTTCGTAAACTTTTCCCTGAATCTCAACAAATTTTTATTTTACCGCCAAGCCAATTCGATTTGCGTCAACGCTTATCTAATCGGGGCACTGACTCTGTCGAAGTGATTGAACATCGCTTAAGCTGTGCGGTTGAAGATATGCAACAATATCTTAACTTTGACTATCTGATTATTAATGATGACTTTAATAAAGCATTACACGACTTAGAATCGGTGATTATTGCCAATCGTTTGCGTTTGTCACAACAAGCCAATCGTCATCAAGAATTGATTCAAGAATTAATAACTCCGATTGAGTAGTGATTAAAACTTGAGTCTACAGTCAAAGCCTTTTATACTGCTCAGTCTGTTCAAATTTAATATTCAAACGAGAATTCTTATGGCACGCGTAACCGTTGAAGATTGTTTAGACCATGTAGACAACCGCTTTGAGCTTGTACTAGTGGCAAGCAAGCGCGCGCGTCAATTGGCACGTCAAGGTATCGAACCAACTGTAGAGTGGGATAACGACAAACCGACTGTAGTGGCTTTACGTGAAATTGCTGCTGGTCATGTGTCGAAAGATATTTTGAAACAACGTGATCAAGACTATCAAACCTCAAGTCTTGACCTTGCACTTTCTGCAAACAATCTGAATTTAGATGGCTTTTCTTTCCAATAAGAAAAAAAATCTTGAAAAAGCCTAGTTTTTAACTAGGCTTTTTTATTGGATAACTTTTATATTTGCTCAATAACCGTTATAACATAAGTATAAAGGTACGTTATTTCAAAGGTATCTTTTTGCTTTTTTTTGAATGAAAAATTTGACAAGTCATGCAATATGTTTTTCATTAAAGGTCTAGCGATTTAAATTGTAGAAACTTAAGTAGTAAAGGTGTTATATGCCAGGCCCACAGGTCAGCCAAGCCAGACAACAGCTCAAAATCATTATCGACGCTTACTTAGATGCAAGCGATGTCGAGCGCGTGCTTGCGGCCTGCGATTATGCAGATCTTGCACATGATGGCGTGACGCGTAAGAGTGGTGAACCTTATATCCTACACCCCATTGCAGTCAGTAGCATTCTTTCGCATATGCGCTTAGATGCCGAAACCCTCATGGCTGCACTGTTACATGATGTGATCGAAGATACTGAATTTAACAAAGATGACATTGCTGAAAAATTTGGTCGCACAGTGGCCGAATTGGTCGATGGTGTGACCAAACTCAGCCATTCCAGCGATAAAGAATACAATAAGGCAGCCTCGTTCCGTAAAATCCTGCAAGCAACGCTACAAGACCCTCGTGTCATTATTATTAAACTAGCAGACCGTTATCACAATATGACCACTTTGGGCTCATTACGCCCAGATAAACGCATGCGTATCGCACAAGAAACCTCGGATATTTTTGTTCCGATGGCACGTATCGTCGGCATGAACGAAATGGCGGATAACTTAGAACACCTGTGCTATCAAAATCTTGATTTAGATATGTTTAATAATGTGCAAGAAGCATTGTTACAAACCAAACCCAAACGCTGTGAATATCAAAGTCTTTGGGAAAAAAATCTGACTGAATTACTGCAACAACATCAAATTTCTGGGCGTATTAAAAAGAAAAATAACAATATTGAATTACTGCGTCACTTTGTTAAAAATGATATTGATTTACAAGAACTTACTCATAGCCATGCTTTTGAAATTATTTTACAAAGCATTGCTGACTGTGACCGTTTAGCAGAAATTTTGCGTGAAAATTTCCAAATTTTACATTATGAAGATCATATTCGTCGTCCACTTCCCGGCGGCAATCAATCGCTCATGATGCGTTTAAAAGGGGAAAAAACCACCTTATCACTGACCATTCAAACTGAGCTGATGCGTAAGGCAGCCCGTTTTGGTGTGATTCTAGGTGAAAATGCCCCCCAAGCTTGTCGTTCAGCCATTCAAGCCTCGATGCAAAATCTTAATGTCCTGATTGATGGTGCTTGCGCAAAGACCACCTTTAGCGACCTGTTAGATTATTTACATCAAGAAAAAATTTGGGTCTATACCCCACATGGCCATTTACATGAACTTCCGCAAGGTGCAACAGTCGTCGATTTTGCTTATTCAGCCAGTCTATTCTTAGGCAACCATGCTGTAGGCGCAAAAATAAATGGTGAAATCAAGCCACTTTCTACGCCATTAGTTAGTGGGCAAGTAATTGAAATTATTACTGATGTTTTAGCAACACCCAATCCAGATTGGCTCAGCTTTATTAACACCCAAAAAGCACGACGTGCGATTCAAAATATTTTGCGCGATCAAGATATTGAAGAGCAACAATTGGTCGGCCAACAGGCCTTAAACCGTGCCCTCAAACTCTTTAATCGCTCAATCACAGATTTAACTGATGCTGATTGGTTGGATATCCTGCAATGGCGGCATATTGAATCTCAAGAACAACTCTTTGAACAAATTGCCGTGGGTGATTTACTGCCTCAATTGGTTGCAAATCATCTCTTTGCACAAGGTCAAAACATCGATCCTCAAGCTTCCACTCGCCTGATTCAAGGTACGGAAGGCGTGGATGTCAAATATGCACATTGCTGCAATCCTGTACTCGGTGATCCGATTCAAGGGCATTTGTCCCGCCGTGGCTTAATTGTACATCGTGCACGTTGTCATAATCTTTTGCACGAGCAACATTTGCATCCAGAAAATATCATGCCTTTACATTGGACTTCTGATGATGCTAATGATATTAGTTTTACAGCTTACCTAAGTATTGATATGGTCATGAACGATGAACAAATCTCTGACCTAATCTATCAATGCCGTAAAGAAAAAACCGGTGTAGAAATGGTGCACAGCCATGAAGGCAAAACTTACGTCAACATTGTGGTACACAATCGTAAGCAAATTGCACAAATCATTCGTGATTTACGCATGCATTTTGGCTTTCCGCGTATTACCCGCTTAGCTCAACCCATTAATATTTCAGAAGCATCAAAAGCAAGTTAATTCAATCATATCCCCTTAATCCATGGATATGCGCTATGATGTTTGCAGACAATATAAGGAGAAATCAATGTCCCGCCAAGTCATCCATACTGAAAATGCACCTGCAGCAATTGGTACCTATTCTCAAGCAATTTTAGTGGGAAATACGCTGTACCTCTCAGGTCAAATTGGTTTAGACCCTTACAGTATGGAATTGGTTGAAGGTATTGAGGCACAAATTCGTCGCGTATTTGATAATTTAAAAGCTGTCTGTGAAGCAGCAGGCGGCTCGCTAGCAGACATCGCTAAACTGAACATTTTCATGACTGATCTTTCGCACTTCCAGCTGGTAAATCAGATTATGGGTGAATACTTTGCACAACCTTACCCTGCACGTGCAGCATTAGGCGTTGCAAGCTTACCTAAAGGTGCTTTAGTCGAAATGGATGGCATTGTCATTATTAACAATTAAAAATCATATAGTTAAATATTTTTATCAAACACCACCAATAAAGTGGTGTTTTTTTATTCAAAAATCCAATTAAAATGAATGACATTTCAAATGAAATACATTGACAAACGATAACAATTATCAATAATATTACTTATCCCATTTCACTCTTATGGCCAGTCTCAAATGTACGTTTGTTTATGTCGTGGTATTACCGATCAAGATATTAAAGATGCCGTAGCAAATGGTGCTGAAAGCTATCGTGAAATTCGTGATTTACTTGATCTAGGAACATGTTGTGGTCGATGCGCACCAGAAGCTCGCGCGATCATTAGTGATGAACTCTCAGATCTGGCTGCTCGTCTGTCTTATGCCGCTTAAAATTCTATTCTTATAATCATACCGTTTTGATGATCGAAAGATCACTCCTCCCCCGCTTATGACTCTAAGCGGGTTTTTTATGCTTTTCTCATGCTAAATGAGCGCTTTAATTGCTCTTGATTGCGATTTTCATTTGCCGTTCTATAAATTACTCGCCATTATTTCTGTTCTTGTTTAAAATAATTGCAATAATAATTTTTGATTGCCTGACAAATGGTTAAGGCAGAAATTGTTGATGGAGTATTTCCCATGAAAGGCAATCGCGATGTGATTAATCAGTTAAATCAGGTGCTGTTCCACCATTTAACGGCTATTAACCAATATTTTCTCCATTCACGTATGTTTAATGACTGGGGAATTGAACAATTGGGTTCTGCGGAATACAAAGAATCGATTCAGCAAATGAAACATGCGGATAAAATTATTGAACGTATTTTATTTTTAGAAGGTTTACCGAATTTACAACATTTAGGTAAATTGTATATTGGCCAACACACCATTGAAGTGCTCAATTGTGATGTACGCAAGGTCAAAGAAAATATTGAAACATTACAAAAAACCGTCAGCCTAGCGGAACAAGAACTTGATTATGTCACCCGTGACCTCGTGCAAGAAATTTTAGAAAAAGAAGAAGCTTACTGGGACTGGACCACAACTCAACTCGATTTAGTGGAAAAAGTGGGCATCGAAAACTATATTCAAAGTCAAATTTAATCCAAAAAATAGCCAGTCAATTGACTGGCTATTTTGCATTTGCTGTTCTACTTTTTAGAAATAGGTTGGGCTAATGACGCATAATCCAGATCCATTTTTCCTAATTTTTTAAGTAGCCAAAGCTGATGTTTAGCTTCTTTTTCATGACCATTAAAAGCCAGTGCTTTAGCATATTTAATCAAATCATATTTGGTCGGATAGTTTAAAACCATTTCCCGAATTTCGTTTAATTCCTGCTGATTAAGCTTGGTATAGGGACTCATACGAATCCATGCAATTCGTCGATCAAATTCTTCAAGCAAATAAATGGGTTTTTGATTGGTTATTTTTTCAGGTGTTTTTTCATAACGTATCGATTGATTCAGTTTTGCAGCAGCAACCGCATAATCTCGAATAATCAATCCCAATAATAACAGCGACACAACATAAAGCACACGCATATAATTGGGTGAAAGCGTAATGGTCTTGATATTTGCTTGCTGCGATTGCACTAACCCCAGAATAAAGCCCACAGGAAGCAAGAAATAAGCATAATATTGCGGGAATTCGAGCATGGCATGAACCAGCACCGCCCCAATCATTAAAATACCAATTACGGACTCCACTGAATTGACATGCTTATTCAGCTGATAGCCCCAATAACCAAAGTATGCCAAAAATGGAATACCAATCAACAAGCCATTCCAGAGCACAAAATCAAGAATAAAATTATGTGCGCTACGTATCCAGACGGGTCCCTGAAAATGGTCACTGACCAGAGTATAAGCCACACTGGTTTGATTCCAACCATAGCCCCACCAAGGGCGATCTAAAATAGCATGTAGCATTTGCTCCCAAATGGCTAAGCGAGACATATCCCCTGTTGCACGCTCAGCAGCCGTTTTGGTTTGAGCGATATCGACATTTGTGACCTGTCCAATCCATTGCGTAACAATCGGTAATAGCGCAATCAAACCAATAAAGAGTACAAGCCATGCAAGTGTGTAATACCATTTAAGTGTGATCAACCCTTTATATTGCTGATAAGCACCATAAACAAGGATACATAAGCATGCCACCCAAGAAGTACGGGACTGACTAAGCGCCACAGCAAAGATCAAAATAAAGGTACAAAGACTGAGAACCCACGTTTTTATTTTCTGTTTTTCATATAAATATACGCAACCGAGTAATGACATAATCAAAAATGTCGCCATATTATTCGGTTGAGCAAAATTTGCGTAGGGTCGAACAGCATTTTGCATATTCACCATACCCGGAATATAAGCATCGAGAGTTAACCACTGGCAAATAGCAATGATGCCCGTCAATGTTCCAGACAAAAGTACAACTGTACTAAAGCCAATAAAAATCTTTTCTCTATCGAATTTGCTTTGGGTCAGGTTATATCCCAACACACTACAAAGCCAAAATCCAAAAACAAAGAGTGAACAAAGTAAGGCTTTGTCAAAGAAGAAGAGTTCACCGCAGAAATATTGTAATAGAGGCACGCTAGCCAAAAACAATAAAGGCAAACTGATAACAGGCAACTTAATGTTATCTTTTAAATAAATGGCAGCAAGGGCAAACAACGATAAAAAGGCAAATAACTCGCCTGTATACGTCACCCAAGGGCGGTAATGGATAGGCAAAAGCCATGCGAGAGCAATAAATACACTGGCTAAAAGCAATAAGAAAAATTTCATGATTAAATCAGTGAAAATAGAATGGGCATATGATAATAAAAAAGCAGATTAAATGATAATCTGCTTTTCTTACATCATTCTTAATGATTTAGTGCCATGGGCGTAAGTCTACAATTTTAACGACATTCGCTTTTTGATCTATCAAAACAGTCATATCTACAGCACTGGCTTTCATCGGTAAAAATGCGGTTGCCTGTGGATATTTTGCTAAGATTTTTTCCACATCGGTTTTGTTATTGTACTGGTGTAATAATTCAAGTTTTTGTTCTCGTTGTTGCATTCGTTTTTTTGCTTTGTTTAATTCCACATAACGCTCTGGACGTTGTGCGATAGAAATTCCACCCAAAACTTCTGCAAACATATCATCACTACGCCGATTAGCATCTTTAGCAAATTCTGTAGCAACAAACTGCGATTTTAACCAAGAAGGTTGCTGAAATTGTGGCTGGACTTGATTTATATTTTGATCCACAATTTCATTTTTTCGAACTAACTCAAAACGATCAACATTGTAAACTAACCATGCTGGACGACCTTGCTCAATACTATATACACCATAACATAGTGCGGTAAGTTGAAGAAAAATAATGACTGTTAAATCAAATTTCAGTGACTTTTTACCTTCTTTATAGACCAATAAGCCTAGCACTGGACCAATAATGACATCTATGGCTAAGACCATCAGAAAGATTTGGGTCACGCCAACTGCCTGAGCCAAAGGTGCGGGATACCAAATAAAAAAGACCAGTCCAACGACAAGCAATCCTATCAGAAATGAAATCATTAAATGGCTGAGAAAAAATTTAAGGCGTTTGGACATTATCATCATTTGAAAATATAAGTTTTTGGAATTACACAATAGCCAATAATTTTTGGCTGAAATTGAGCAGCAAGGTGTATAACGCTTCTATCTAACCCTGTAATAACTTCAGGCATTATATTTGAAATATCAACCATAATAATTATGCCATTTGGAGAGGTTTCATTCCTAGCCTCACAGGCATAATTCAAAGCTAATGAACTATTTTTTGCAAACGAAATACTATCTAAAGAACCACCAAATTTTGGTAAAAAACCATTTTGTTTTATCGCATCAAAATGAGCTTCTGCTGTACCATGAAAATAAATATTTTTATCATTTTCAAGTTCATTAGGAAATTGCCGATAGCTATATTCTTCGCCTAATGCTTGAAATTCATATTCTTTACTCATAGTTTTTTTATTTGTCCGATAAATTTTGATTCAATTTCAGATTTAGCAATTTCATACAACCGATCTTCTAACATCGTTTGGTTTTGTCTGTAATAAACATCAATCACCTTATGATGAGCATGATAAAACTCTAACAATCTATTTTCATATTTTAAAACAACAATTAAATCAGTGGCTTCAGGTACTATTTTTATTTCAAACATACAACCTTGACAGTTTATAATTTCTTTTCTCATTATTTTTTCCTCATATATTTATAAAATAAATACTAACGACACTCTGGTGGTGCATATTCTGCTGCTAAAGTTCCCAAATCTGCAACTAAACTTTTAGCTGTTGCATTATTCGCACTTGCAGAAGCACAAGCCCAATCAATACTCCCTATTGTTGCTGTCAATTTGGCCCCATCTATACTAGGTGTTAAGACTAATGTTTTCCCTAAAACATTACTGGGTAAACCCACACTACCATTTGTCGTAATCGTGACAGTAATTACTCCATCAGTACCTATTTGCATATCAGAAACATATTGAGTTTTTTTCTCTGTGGCTGCTCTAGCGTTATATTCTGTAGCTGCCGCCGCCACAGCAGAAATACCATTTGTCATAAAAGCTTCACTGACTAATATTTTAACAGGACTTGCTTGTGTCAATGCTTCACTAATTTTGGCACGGGCTGAATGATATTGATATGCAGGAATTGCGATAGCAGCCAAAAATCCAATAATAGCAACAACTATCATCAATTCAATAAGAGTAAAACCTTGATTTTTTTTCATGATGCTTATCTTTAAATACTGATTAGTATTTTTATACTTCAAAATACATACCAATAAAAATTTTATTATAATTCATATATTTACAAAAAACCACCCTTCAATAAATAAAATTTAAGTCACAAATTGACAAAATATTTCACATTAACCAAACTAATCACTCTCTTTAACTTTGAAATGAAGGAATCCAACAGTTAGAGGTCGAACATGCTTTATGTCTTCTCCCCATATAGGCGGCTGATGATCACCAACAACAATAACTTCAACACCTTTCATTTCAGGTTGTTGAATTAGCTTAGCTAAATCATCAAAAAACTGGGCTTGTAACTGTGCATTGTGGCAAGCATCTCCTTTAGGGTTCATCCTAAACTTTTCACAATCAAAACGTTGATTACGAATATCCTGTTTTGCATAAGGTTGGTGAGAAGTTAAAGTCATCCAGTAGAAAAATAAATTTTGATGTACATACTCTTTAAATTTGGTTGCAACTACATTCATCAATTCACTATCACACACACCTTTAAACGGCGTACAATGGTGCAAATCCATGAAATGCTCACCAAACAAAACCTCCTTAAAACCCGCTTTAGGATACCAGCTTGTTCTATCATAAAGTAAACCACTTGTTCCATGTAGTGCGATAGTTACATAGTCTTGTTGTTTCAATTGTTCAGGTAAACAGTTAGAAAATATGCTCTTTTCTACTCGGCTCAATGCAAATCCATTATTTGCTAATCTTAAACCGCACAATTCACGTAACTCGCCTGATACTGTAGACCCTATCGTATAAAATGATCCTAAAGAAAGTGACTCAAACTTATCTTTTTGTCCAAAAATATTTTCAACAACAGTTTTCTGTGCTTCAATATCTCGAAACTCCCCCCAAGACTCTGCAAGTATATATAAAATTTTTCTAGAATGCGGATATTGTAAATAATTTGCAGCTTTGTGCTGATCCTCATTTTGAGGCAGTAGTCTTGGGGTAACATTTGCATCATTCCAAAAATCACTCTTTGTAACTTCCCGATATAAGAGGCTTTGACTATGTGCAATATAATAATTATTCCTCCCTAAAATACCAGAAAATTGTGCATAGCTTACATTTAAAGTCATAAAGACATAACAAATAATAAAGAAACTTACCAAAATAAAAAAAGAATATGTAATATCTATTTTTGTTGATTTCGAATAATAAAAGCTCAAACAAAGTATAATTAAAATGCATATCAATAAAATGCATACAATTATAATATAATTACTCGGTGCACTTGATGTAAAAGAAACCAAATAGCGAATTGCTGCCAAATCCATAAAAGGAAAGATTTGAACTACAAACATCAATATATCAAAAAGCATTGCAAAAATGAGAACCATGCCTCCCAATACACGAACTATTTTCCAAGGAAAAATAATTAAAAATAAAGCAAACAGATAATCAATATTAAATAAAGGCCGTGCTGTTGCACTGTACCAAGCTAAACCTAAGAAAAATAAATTTGGCAGCACAATTAAAGCAATTAATGTAATAATTTTAGCTAATGGTGGTACCACTATTTCTTTTTTTATCCAAGAATAATTCATTTTTTAGGTCACACTCATATTTATGCATAAATATCGAACTAAGTAACATTTATTTTAACTACAATTTAAATAAATATAAAAAAGACTGGCCTAAGCCAGTCTTTTTTATTAAAAATTATTCAACAATAAAAATTAACGGCATTCTGAAGGTGCATATTTAGCTGGTAAAGTACCAACTGCTGTAAGTGTTGAAAGGCGTGCTTTTGCTTGTTCATTTGTTGTTGTAGCACAAGCCCACTCTACTGAACCCGATGCTCCAGCAGCTAAAGCCGCATTAGCACCAGCACCACCTGAAGAAGTAGCTGCACGTGCATATGGAGACAAAATAATAGTTTTTTGACGTGCATCAGTTGGTAAACTTACATCTGCTGTCGAAGTGAGGGTAATTACCCCTGTTGTATCAACCACAGATATAGACTCTAAATACTTACTTACAGGTGTAGCAGCAGAGCCTTTTGTCGCTGATGCAGCAGCAGATTTAACACCAACCATACCACCAGTTTGGAAACCTTCAGAAATTGCAGATTTCACAGAAGAACCAGCAACGATCAACTCAGATACTTTTGAACGTACGGTATAATCCTGATAAGCAGGAATTGCCACTGCAGCCAAAATACCGATAATCGCTACAACGATCATTAATTCAATAAGAGTAAAACCCTTTTGTATAGATTTCATAACATTCTCCACAAATGTTTATTGTTTATTTATAAGCTTTATAAACTTATTTAGCTTATTTTATGTATAGCACTAAATATGCCAAGAGTGATTATAATAAAATTAACAGAAAAAACAGCACTTTAAAAAAATAAAATTGTTACAGTGTGGTTTTAATGTTTTTTTTGGTAAAAAAATGACATTTTTTGTCACTTAAACACTGTTTTCTAGCCCAATATAATGGGTTCATTACTCAATTCATTCTGCCGATCTGTTGTGGCATGTGCATAAAACTCAATTAATACCTCTCCAATCCTTTCCACACCCTTTATAACGGCTACTTTATAGTGCTGTGCTGCCAGTTGTTGAATTATATTTTGACAAATTTGATCCCAAACCACTTGTTCGGTCGCTTTTTGAATGCCGCGATCAATCACAATTTCAACTTTCCGCTCACATAAGTTTAGATAGAGCAGCACCCCACTATTCAACTCGGTATCCCAAACTCCCAGTTCAGCAAAAAGCTGTCTTGCACGCATACGGGTCGTTTGCTGATATGCTTGATTTGATGGAATACAACCTTCAATCACGACTTGTATTTCTCCAACATGACCCTGCTCCGCATGTTGTACAGCTTGTGCTATTTCATATTGATCCTGTTTGGAAAAATAACGCTTGGTTGCTGGCATAAAAAAGAAATGCTTGAACCAACGCTTAAAGCTTGGCTGAGCGATTTCTTCAATTTTAGGCTGTGTGACAATTTCTGTCGTATCTGTTGTTGTTACCATGAGCCTGATGCTCCTCCCCCGCCAAAACCACCGCCACCACCGCTATATCCACCGCCACCAAAGCCACCACCTCTGCCACCACGTCCACCACCAGAGGAAGCTAGAAATAGCTGAAAAATGGTTTGTGCTAAAGCCGTAATCAATAAAAAGAAAATCCCGCCACCAATCAACAAACTGGTCACTAAACCTGCACCATTGACCAAGCCTGCGACTGTGCCTGCAACCGCAGCAGCTGAAGCACTTAAGCGTTTCCCCACAACGAAAGACCCAACAATCCCTGCAATGAGGATAAATAATGCCGTACTAAAAGTTTTCTGTTTGGCTTGCTGCTCGTGTAAAGCTTGTGCTTGACGTTCTTTGAGTTCCTCTGCCGCTTGCGCTGCCACTTCAGGATCCATATTTAAAATACGTTCAATTTCCGCTAAACCAGCATCAATCCCTTGCGCATATTGGGCTTGTTTAAAATAAGGCGTGATTTGATTACGAATAATACGACTGGCCACAATATCGGGTAAAACACCTTCCAAACCATAACCAGTTAGAATTTGAATCCGCCGATCATTTACTGCAATAGCCATGAGCAAACCATTGTCTTGTTTGGCTGAACCCAATTGCCATTTTTCTGCAATGCGCACGGCAAAATCAAAAATATCTTCTTGCCCTGTCGTCGGAACAATCACTACACCTATTTGCGCTTTACCTTCTTCATGTAATTTGAGGATCCGCTGACTAATTTCTTGCTTCTGACTAGCACTTAATAAATTTGCCTGATCAACGACTGGCTCATTTAAAGTGGGTAATCCACGAATAGATTCACCCTCTGCCATATCATTGGCAATTTTCGCTTGTTGCGGGGTTATTTCAGTATTTTTTTCAATTGATATTTGATTTTGTGCTGTCTGTTGATCTTTGACAATTTTACCCAGCACCACCGCTTCAGCACTCTCATCCGTCGCTGTAGTAGTTTCACTCCACGTAACTGAACACATCAGTATGCTGCAACACAATAACAAGGCTTGCAGTATGCTAATGGGTGAAATGTGTTGTTGATCAAAATCAGACATCGGCATTCCTTATTCAATCATGTATGACTTAATCGAAGGATACTTTCGGTGCATTTTGTGCGCTTTGTTCAGCACTAAAATTCGGTTTAGTTTCCATACCAATCACTTTGGCCGTCATCACTTGCGGGAACTGACGCGAATAGGAATTAAAATCCTGAACAGCCGTAATATAACGATTACGTGCCACAGCAATACGATTTTCAGTGCCTTCCAATTGCACTTGTAAATCACGGAATTGTTCATTGGCTTTTAAGTCTGGATAATTTTCAGATACTGCAATTAAACGTGATAGTGCACTGGTCATCTGTGCCTGCGCTTGTTGATATTTTTCAAATAAAGCGGGATCTTCTAGCACTTCTTTATCCACTTTTAAGCCTGCAACATTGGCACGTGCTTGCGTTACTTCTGTTAATACTTGCTCTTCATGTTTGGCATAGCCTTTAACGACATTGACCAAATTCGGAACTAAATCGGCACGGCGTTGATATTGGTTTTGTACTTCAGACCACGATGCCGTGACGGCTTCATCTTTCACCTGTAAAGTATTATAGCCACAACCCGATAATGTTAAGGTACTGACCAGCGCGATAGTGACTAAACTTTTCTTCATGGGATTCATCAAGTTATATCCTCTATATTTCTTTGTATTTGTTTGGATATTTTTATTGTAACCACATTTAGGCAGAGTTCTGTTTAATTTCAGTATTCCACATGATCAATAAAAAAAGGCGAATATCATCATTCGCCTCTGTTTCTTTTAGTCATTAATTCAGCAAAATTGGCTTTAACTCATGTTGAAAACTTTCCACTTGATAGTCTTCTGCTAAACGTTGTTTCCAGTAGCGAATCAGTTTTGTATAGTCAATTTCTGAAGGATGAAAATCAGTTTTAAAATAAGCTAAATATTCTGGGGCAAGTTGCAGAAACATTTTTCCCAGCAAGTAAAATCCAAAAATATTCCCCCCTACTTTCGGCAAACTTTTTTTCTTGTCTTGGAGAAATAACCGTGTGGCAGAATATAGCGTCAAGCTGGCAAAGCCCGTAGTTACGCTACGCATAATCATACGCCGGATTTTATCATCGCCATAGACAGCCTGATAGACATCAAAAGCAACTGCCCGATGTTCAATTTCTTCAATGGCATGCCAAACCCAAAGTTTTGCAGCATCCTCATCTAAAGTCGCCAAAACCTCTGGATGTCGCAGGATATACCCTCCCAGTAACGCAGTAAAATGCTCAAAAGCACAGGTAATGGCGAGTTGAATTTTAGGATGTAGATTTTTGACATAGTCATCTTTACGCGCAAGCCATGCCTGAAAACGATCTAAATTATAATCCTCATTGCGCCAAGCCGCATTGAATTCCGCATGTGCTTTAGAATGCATGGCTTCTTGCCCAATAAATGCTGCGATTTGCGCTTGTAGATTTTCATCTTTCACTTTGTCCCGTACATTTCTTACGCTATGCACAAAAAATTGTTCACCGATCGGAAAAGTCGAAGAAAGTGCAGTGAGTAAATGTGACATGACAGGAGAATTGGCAAAATAATGCCGACGAATGGCCTGAGGGTTGAATTGTAAACGTCGCACTGTAATGCCAATGGCTTTGGGACGATTTTGATATGATTTTTCTGCCGCCACGGTGCTCATAGAGTAATCCAGTCAAAATAGACAATGGATTTTAGTATGCGAAGTTAATCACAGCTGTTATATGGCAAAAGCGCTTGTTCAATTAGCCAAAAGAGACAACATGATCAGCGGTTTTTGTCTAAAACATTCGGAAAATAAAAAATCCCCCTTTTTTCAAAGGGGGATTTCAGCGATTCACTTTTAAAATATTTTCAGCTTAGCTTAAAAAGCTAATCAAATATCCGATCAGATGCCTAAGTAATCCAAAATACCTTCAGCAGCTTCACGACCTTCCCAGATTGCAGTCACAACCAAGTCAGAGCCACGAACCATATCACCACCAGCAAAGATTTTCGGATTTGATGTTTGGAATTTGTATTGTTGCTTTTCAGCTGCAACCACACGACCAGAACCATCCAAACCAATGTTTGCACCTGCAAACCAATCTGCTGGGCTGGCACGGAAACCAAAAGCTAAAAGTACCGCATCTGCAGGTAAAATTTCTTCTGAACCCGGTACTGGTTCGGGACTACGACGACCACGACTATCCGCTTCGCCCAATTGCGTTGTGACCACTTTAACGCCTGTGACTTTGCCATTTTCGCCGACAATTTCAATCGGCTGACGGTTAAATTGGAAGTCCACACCTTCTTCACGTGCATTTTTTACTTCACGACGTGAACCCGGCATATTTTCTTCATCACGACGGTATGCACAGACGACCGATTCAGCACCTTGACGAATTGAAGTCCGGTTACAGTCCATCGCAGTATCACCACCACCAAGCACAATAACTTTTTTGCCTTCAACACTGATGTACTCGCTTGGGTCTTTTTCCCAACCTTGAGTACGGTTGACATTGGCGATCAAGAAATCCAGTGCATCATAAACACCATTCAAATCTTCACCGGCAAAACCGCCCTTCATGTAGGTGTATGTTCCCATACCCATAAAGACAGCATCATAATCGGCAAGCAATTGCTCAATCGTGACATCTGTACCAATTTCAGTATTTAAACGGAATTCAACACCCATTCCCGTAAAAATTTCACGGCGACGTTTCATCACGTCTTTTTCCATTTTAAATTCTGGAATACCAAATGTGAGCAAACCGCCAATTTCAGGACGCTTATCGAATACAACAGGTTTAACACCATTACGTACTAGAATATCCGCACAGCCTAAACCTGCTGGACCTGCACCAATAATCGCGACTTTTTTATCGGTCCACTTTACAGAAGACATATCTGGACGCCAGCCCAAAGCAAAGGCAGTGTCATTAATATATTTTTCTGCATTACCAATGGTCACTGCACCAAAACCATCATTTAAGGTACAAGCACCTTCACACAAACGGTCTTGCGGACATACACGACCACACACTTCTGGCAAAGTATTGGTTTGATGGCAAAGTTCTGCTGCTTGGAAAATACGACCTTCAGCAATCAGTTTTAACCAGTTTGGAATGTAGTTATGGACTGGACATTTCCATTCACAATACGGGTTACCACAACCGAGGCAGCGATGCGTTTGATTGACCGCAATTTCCGCTGTAAACGGTTTATAAATTTCCACAAACTCTGCTTTGCGGACAGTGAGATCTTTTTTCTCTGGATCTTGGCGTGCTACATCCAGAAATTGAAAGTCATTGTTTAGGCGCTCTGCCATGTCTCTCTCCGTGGGTAGGTGCAGTCGGTTTATTTATCCGCTACACCTGCCTATCAATCTGTTCGTCGTGGAATTATTGTGGATCGGCTTTGGTGGTTTTCAAAAGCGTTTGCAAATTAGCAGCTTTTGGTTTTACAAGCCAGAATTTACGGCTGTAAAAATCAAACTCATTGCGGATCTTATACGCCCACGCACTACCTGTCTCTTGAATGTGTTCATCTAAAATACGGCTTAAGAATTCTTGATGTTCTTCCATCGCTTCTGTAGAGATACGATTTAACTCAATCAACTCATGGTTATAGTGGTCAACGAAATCATTATCAAGGTCAAGTACATAAGCAAAACCACCCGTCATACCTGCACCGAAGTTGTGACCGACTTTACCCAGTACAGTCACAATACCACCAGTCATATATTCACAACAGTGGTCGCCAGCGCCTTCAATCACCGCAAATGCACCTGAGTTACGCACTGCAAAACGTTCACCCGCAGTACCCGCAGCGAAGATTTTACCACCCGTTGCACCATACAAGCAGGTATTACCAATAATGGCTGTATTTTGAGTTTGGAACGGTGAACCTTTTGGTGGGAAAATCGAGATACGACCACCGGCCATACCTTTACCCACGTAATCGTTGGCATCACCTTCAAGTTTAATATGCAATCCACCTGCATTCCAAACACCCAGTGATTGACCTGCTGTACCTTTCAAATTTATAACAACAGGATGTGCTTCCATACCCAAGTTGCCATAACGACGCGCAATCTCACCTGAAATACGCGCACCAATTGAACGGTCACAGTTGACAACATTGTAGTTAAACTCACCACTCTTGCCTGCTTCAATGGTCGGAAGCATCTCGACCACCATTTTCTCTGCAAGTAAGCCTTTGTCAAAAGGTGCATTGCCTTGAACTTGGCAATATTGCGCCTTACCTTCCGCAGAAGGATGTGAGGTTAACAAGGCACTTAAATCTAAGTGTGCATGTTTGTCGGTATCACCTGGTAATACTTCAAGTAAATCAGTACGACCAATCAAATCTTTGAGGCTTGAAACACCTAATGCTGCCAACCATTCACGCGTTTCTTCTGCAATAAAGTGGAAGAAATTAATCAGCATTTCTGGCTCGCCAATATAATGCTCTTGACGTAAATGATCTTGTTGCGTTGCAACACCTGTCGCACAGTTGTTGAGATGGCAAATACGAAGGTATTTACAACCCAATGCGATCATTGGCGTTGAACCAAAACCGAAGCTTTCCGCACCAAGAATCGCCGCTTTAACCACGTCTAAACCGGTTTTCAAACCACCATCGGTTTGTACGCGTACTTTGCCACGAAGGTCGTTTACGCGAAGCGCTTGATGTGCCTCGCTTAGACCCAATTCCCAAGGCGAACCTGCATGGTGAATCGAAGATAATGGCGATGCTGCTGTACCACCGTCATAACCCGAAATGGTAATAAAGTCGGCATAGGCTTTCGCAACACCTGCTGCAATGGTACCTACACCCGGTTCAGAAACCAGTTTTACCGAAACCATCGCCTGAGGATTGACTTGTTTTAAGTCAAAAATCAATTGCGATAAATCTTCAATCGAATAAATGTCGTGATGTGGTGGTGGTGAAATCAGGGTTACACCCGGTACTGAATAACGTAAACGTGCAATTAAGCCATTTACTTTACCGCCCGGTAACTGACCACCTTCACCCGGTTTCGCCCCTTGCGCAACTTTAATCTGCAACACTTCTGCTGAAGTTAAGTACGCAGGTGTTACCCCAAAACGACCCGAAGCAATCTGCTTGATTTTCGAGTTACGGATGGTGCCATAACGTGCAGGATCTTCACCGCCCTCACCCGAGTTTGAACGACCACCAATGGTGTTCATGGCAATCGCAATTGCTTCATGCGCTTCAGGAGACAATGCGCCCAAAGACATTCCTGCCGAGTCAAAACGCGGTAAAATTTCTTCGACCGATTCTACTTGCTCAATGGCAATTGAATGGTCTGTTTTAAGTTTGAATAAGTCACGAATGGTGGCAATCGGACGATTATTCACTAATTCTGCATATTCTTTAAAATCTGCATAATTGCCTGAACGTACCGATTTATGCAAAGCATTGATCACGTCTGGGTTAAATGCGTGGTATTCCTTATCGAATACGAATTTCAGCAAACCACCTTGATCGATTGGCTTACGTGCTTTCCACGCATTTTCAGCCAATTTTTTAAGATCATTTTCAAGGTCAGCAAAGGTTGCCCCTTGAATACGGCTTGGTACACCTGTGAAGCACTTATCCACCACTTCATTGGATAAGCCCACCGCTTCAAATAACTGACCGCCACGGTAAGAAGCAACTGTTGAAATACCCATTTTCGAAAGTACTTTCAGCAAGCCTTTCTCAATACCTTTACGGAAGTTGGCTTGAGCGTGAATTGGGTCACCCAGTAACTCGCCTTTAGCAACCAAATCATTGATCACATCATAAGCCAAGTACGGATAAATCGCAGTTGCACCAAAACCTAAGATCACAGCAAATTGATGTGGATCACGTGCCAGACCGGTTTCGACAATAATATTGGCATCGGTACGTAAACCCACTTGAATCAAGTGATGGTGAATCGCACCGGTTGCCATCAATGCATTGGCTGGTAAATAACCTTCACGAATTTTCTTATCGGACAGCACCAATAATGTTTTGCCATCACGAACTGCTTGAGCCGCTTCGATACAGATACGTGCAATCGCCGCTTCTAAACCTTCAGTTGCCACATAGTTCAAGTCGATGTCGGCAATTTCATAGCCTTTACGACCTAAAGTACGCATTTGGTGCATTTTAGAATTTGAAAGTACAGGACTTGAAATAATCAAACGATCTGCATGTTCAGCGCTTTGTTCAAACACATTTTGTTCACGACCCAAACATGTCTCTAAAGACATCACAATCGATTCACGTAATGGATCGATCGGTGGATTCGTTACTTGCGCAAACTGTTGACGGAAGAAATCTGATACATGACGTACTTGGCGAGACAAGACCGCCATTGGCGTATCATCACCCATCGAACCCACGGCTTCCTGACCGCTTTCTGCAATTGGACGCAGCAATTGATCACGTTCTTCAAAGGTCACCATAAACATTTTTTGTGCTGCTTTTAGGTCATCACCTTTTAAGCCTTGATCACATAAATATTCTTCAAGCTCTGGACTACCTTGAACACGAACTGAATTTTCACGTAACCATTGACGGTAAGGACGCATATTTTTTAGATGCTTGTTAACATCTTGCGTATCTAGCATTTTACCCGTGAAGGTATCAATCACTAAGATTTGACCTGGGCCAACACGACCTTTAGAAACCACATCTTCAGGTTGATAACCCCAAACCCCAATTTCAGATGCTAGTGTGATGTAACCATTTTTGGTAATCACCCAACGTGCAGGACGTAAGCCATTGCGATCCAGCATACAAATGGCATGACGACCATCTTGAATCACCAGACCTGCGGGACCATCCCATGCTTCCATGTGTTTAGAGTTAAATTCATAGAATGCACGTAAATCGGCATCTAAAGTTTCAACATTTTGCCACGCAGGTGGAACTAACATACGTAGTGCACGGAATAAATCCATACCACCACCGACCAGAATTTCAAGCATATTATCTAAGCTTGAAGAATCCGAACCGGTACGGTTTACAATTGGATTTAATTCAGTTAAACCCGGCAACAATGGGTTTTCCAATTTAGGTACACGTGCCATTGCCCAATTACGGTTGGCAGTAATGGTGTTAATTTCACCATTATGCGCCAAGTAGCGGAAGGGCTGTGCAAGTGGCCAACGCGGTAAAGTATTGGTCGAAAAACGCTGATGGAATACGACGATATGTGATTCTAAACGTGGATCTGCAAGGTCGGTATAGAAGTCTGCAATGGCTGCAGGCATCATCAAACCTTTATAGGTAATTACGGTTGAACACAATGTTGTGACATAGAATGATGAATCATTCACTAACAGCTGTTCAGCACGGCGACGTGCAAGGAATAACTTACGGTTGAATTCAACCTCAGTCACGCCCATAGGGCAATTGACAATAATTTGTTCAAAGGCTGGCATCGATTGCAATGCAATCTCACCTAAAGCTTCGACATTGGTTGGAATTAAACGCCAAGCCAAAACTTTTAGACCTTCAGATTCAATTTCTTTGGTGAGAATTTGTTTTGAATGTGCAGCAATAGCGGGATCAAGATTTAAGAAAATAGTACCGACCGCAAAAATTTCGCTCAGGGTAATATCACTGAGTTTTTTTGCTTCTTCACGGAAGAACGCTTTTGGCATAGCCAGCAATAAACCACAACCATCCCCTGTTTTGCCGTCTGCGGCAATACCACCACGGTGGGTCATACAACTTAAACTATGAATCGCGGTCTTGACCAAATCATGGCTTGCATCACCCTGCATATGGGCAATTAAACCGAAACCACAGTTATCTTTAAACTCATCCGGTTGGTATAAACCTTGAGCGGGAGCTACAGTATTAGGCGATGGCATGTGCATAGCGTACCCTTCTTTCAACATGGCCCATATAGCGGGCGTCTAACAATCAAATATCTTCTTTGCGATTTAGTCCAATTTACTCACACGCAGATCAAGATTGAGCCAAATCATTTTCTTCACATGCTTAAGATAATCGCATTTCATCTTGCACACATGAATCAATTACAAAAATGTTTTGTTGACCTTACGCACTCTTTTAAAGCAGGTAAATTCAACAACTTCGCACAATCATTGAATCTTTTCGCGCCAAAATAGGGACAATAACTCAATTCATGCACCAATAAAGCAAAAATGATGCCAATTTAGAAAATACAATGCTAAATGTTTTAAATATAGAAATATTAAAGTTTCTACAGCACAAGCTCATTTTCTAAAAAACACATTTCGCACTATATTTGTGCATCTAAATATTTTTATAACTTAATTTGCTCTATTTTAGAACTATATTTTTAATTAAATGGATCACTAATTTCTTTTTCTGCTGCTTTATTGCCACTTTGTTTAGCAACAGGGTCAACCGTAGAATGAGATTCTTGTACATCAACCACATTCCCTTGCTCATCACGACGCGTCACCTTGGTCGTTGTCGTCGCTGTTTTCGGATCAACAGGCACAACCGCAGGTTTCAATTTAGGTAAAGCCAATACAGCCTCATCCACTCGAGGTAGGGGTGCAGATTTTAAAGTGACGGCATATAATTTGTTATTCGTCGCCATTTCTTCTGCACCCATATCGTTCACCAATGCGACATAATTTTCGATATCTTGCACTTTAGGTTGAATCGACTTGGGAAATTGCAGCGGCAATTTTTCTAGCGCTTGTTTCGCTTCAGCATTATTCTTATATAAACCGTAAAGCAGCACATATTGTTCAATTTGATTTTCGCCATTCAAGCGAATATAAAAAAAGTTGCTACGATCAGATTGTTTTTTAAGAAAACTGCGAAGAACATCATCTTCAGTCACTCGGAACAGCTCAATCGTGATTGCATTTTTATTGTCATTAATAAATTTACTGCCACGAAATTCTGGTTCATAGCTTGCCGTTGTCACCACACGAGTCGTCATGGCTAAAGGACGCACTTCGTCTTGAAGCGCACCTAAAAGGTTAGTTGCAGCCACTTTTTCAGGTTGAATTTGTAATTCAGACTCAGTTTCAGCAGATTTTTCCACTTCCACCAATGCATCACTATCTGTAATCGCCCAAAAAACCAGTGCCGCAAACAAACACACCATCCCACACACGAGCCAGATATAGTTTCGAATACGTTGCCATTGTGTACGGATGGTTGCCATGCCTTATGCCTTCTCTTGATTCGTTAAAATCGCTTGTTTCATCAATTCCAGATCAAATTCTTTGCTAATCACCGCCTGCCCTAAAGATTTCATTAGTACCAAACGTAATTGTCCATTCAGCACTTTTTTATCATGTGCCATAAAGCCAAGGAATTCATCCAGTGGAATCGCTGGGCATTTTACGGGTAAATGGGCACGTTGAATGATTTTTTTTGTACGTTCGACATCATCGAGTGAAATCCAGCCCATGCGCTGCGATAAATCCGCAGCCATGACCATACCCGTTGCAATCGCTTCACCGTGTAGCCAAACCCCATAACCCAAATACGATTCAATGGCATGACCAAAAGTATGACCTAAATTCAGCAAAGCACGCTCACCTTGCTCTTTTTCATCATTGGCGACAATTCGTGCCTTATGTGCACATGAACGATAAACTGCTTCAGCCAGTAATGTAGAATCACGCCCGACCAAGCCATCCATATTCGCTTCAAGCCAAATTAGAAAATCAAGATCACCCAATAAGGCATACTTAATCACTTCTGCTAAACCCGCGGACAGTTCACGGTCTGGCAATGTGTTTAATTGCGCCATATCGGCCAACACCACTTGGGGCTGTTGGAATGCACCAATCATATTTTTACCCAAAGGATGATTAATACCTGTTTTCCCGCCAACACTTGAATCGACTTGAGATAAAAGCGTGGTCGGCACTTGGATAAAATAAACACCGCGCTGGAAACATGCCGATGCAAAACCGGCCATATCCCCAATCACCCCACCACCTAGTGCTAAGACTGTCGCATCACGATTAAAACCTGCTTCCAATAAAGCATCAAAAATTAAATTTAAATGTTCAATATTTTTATATTTTTCACCATCAGGCAAAACACATGTTGCAACTGTTTTCCCCAAACGCTCAATCGCACTCACATAATGATCTAAATACAAAGGCTTAACTGTCGTATTGGTTACAATCATGACTTGTTTTCCGTGAATATACGGCTCAAGTAAAGATTGTGGGTTTAAATCACTGCCAATAAAAATAGGATATCGACGATCGCCGAGTTCAACATGTAAAGTTTGCATGAAATTTAAACCATTAATTAGACTAAATCTGCTTCTTGGGAAACAATCATATGTAAGATTTTTTGCGCTAAATCACGAGCAGCACCCTGATTTGTTTCAATAATATAATGTGCAATTTCTCGATATAAAGGATCACGAATTGCCAATAAATCACGTAACTTTTGTTCAGGGTTTTCAACTTGCAGTAAAGGACGGTTTTTATCCCGATAGGTACGCTGTAATTGAATTTCGACAGGAGTATAGAGATAAACAACAATTCCGCGTTGTTTTAAAAATTCACGATTTGCCGCTTGAGTGACAACACCACCACCCGTTGCAAGAACCAGTTGTGAGCGGGCAGTCAGTTCATTAATGACCATGGTTTCACGGTTACGGAATCCATTCTCGCCTTCTTTTTCAAAAATCCAAGGAATGGTTGCACCTGTCTTACGTTCAATCTCATGATCACTATCAAGAAACTCTCGTCCTAACAGTTCTGCTAAATGTCGACCAACAGTTGTCTTCCCAGCCCCCATTGGCCCTACCAAATAAATATTTGGTAGGGTTTCAAACTCATTGCTTGGCAAGGAGTCACCTATTTATTTTGTTAAATTCAAAATATATTAATGATTTCTTGAAACACTGTCATTAACAATTCGTGGTGTAACAAAAATCAATAGCTCACTCTTTTTATCCGTTTTCGCATCTTTACGGAATAAACGCCCCACATAAGGCAAATCGCCAAGGAAAGGCACCTTAGTTTGACTCGTAGATGTTAACTGTTCGAAGATACCACCAAGCACAACGGTCTCACCATTCTCCACCAATACATTGGTATTGATCTCATTCTTATTAATTGTATATTGACCTGTCGGTGTAGGCGAACCCACTGAGTCATTTTTAATTTTCAACATCATTTGGATTTTACCGTCAGGCGTAATGCTTGGGGTCACATCCAAACTCAAGGTTGCATCGACAAACTCAGTTTTAGAGACTACATTTACACCACCACCTTCCGAAGACTGATAGGGAATCTGTGTACCTGATGCAACTTTAGCGGGTTGCTTATCTGCTGTGAGAACTTTTGGTGTTGAAATAACCTCACCATAACCATCCGCTTGTAATGCAGAAAGTTCTAAATCCAGCATAAAATCAGACAAACTAATTAAACCAAAGGCAATACTACTGGCCCCAGAAGTTGTTACGCCTAAATCGACATTAAGATTATCTGGACGCTGAATAGTATATTTACCCTCATCATCAGGGTCTCTTAAATCCCATAAGGTCGTATCACTACCACCAACAAGTAAACTGTTATTATTACTAATACCTTGAGATAAAATACCCCATTTCACACCCATTTCTTTGGTAAAATCCGTTGAAGCACGAACAATACGCGCCTCAACCATGACTTGTTTAACTGCAATATCCAGCAAGTCAATCATTTTACGAACTTTATCAATATTCAGTGCAGTATCATTGATAATTAACGTATTGGTCCGTACATCAGCAACAGCACTACCGCGTGAACTCAACAAGCTTTCTAGTGCAAGCGAGTCTGAGTTAGCAGTACGATTTGATGTAGCACCCTTACCATCACGAGATTCTTCTAATAACTTTAAAATATCTGCGGCTTTTGTATAGCTTAATTTAATATATTCCGTTTGAATCGGAGCAAGTTTAATACTTTGTGCAATTGCTTTAGCTTCATCATCTTCTGATTTGATTAACTCAGCAATAGGAGCAATCCAAATCACACTTCCATTACGACGCTTATCTAAATTTTTTGTTTTTAAAATAATATCTAGTGCTTGATCCCATGGCACATCTTTTAAACGTAAGGTAATATTTCCTTGCACCGTATCGGCTGCAACCATATTAATTTCAGTAAAGTCTGCCAATAACTGTAGAACTCGACGTACTTCTATATCCTGAAAATCAAGTGAAATCTTTTTACCCGTATAGGTATTTGCAGCTTTTGGTTTCAGTGGACTTTTATCCTCTGGACGTTTCAAACTGATGGTAAGTTTATTATCAGCTTGATATGCCATGTATTCATAGCTTCCAGCCGTCTGAATCGTCACCACACCATTTCCACCATCATTATGTGCATCAATGGTAGATACTGGTGTTGCAAAATCATTGACATTTAAGCGGCGGGCCAAATGTGTAGGCACTTTATTTCCTAAAGTCCTGACCACAACCTTACTGCCTTGTTGTTGTACATCGACTGGAGTATTCGTCCCCAATAAATCAATAACAATCTGCCCTTCACCTTGACCACCACGCTGGAAACCAATGTTGGAAATTCCTTGTGCCGATTTCTGGGCAGCAACATTTTCAGTAGCAACTGTATTACCAGCCGCATTAATTTTTAAAATAAAAGTATTACCTTCAACACGTGTCGTGAAGGCACCCGCATCCGCTAAATTTACCGTTAAACGCGAACGCTGGGCATCAGAACTGACATCAATAGAGCTGGCTTCTTGCGTTGCAACTGAAATGCTATTTTGTTTTAAATTCTGCTGTGCTTTATCAAAATCAAGAACCAAACGTGATGGCTGTTCTAATTGATAGGCTTGAGGTTGCGGTGGTAGGCCATTAAACATGACACGAATTTCTGTACCTTGACCTGCAATTTGCATTGGTACAATATTGGTAATACTGACTTGTGCATTCGCAACTTGCATGACTGCAATCGCCACAGCACCCATAGAAAATTGACGGAACAAATGGTTCATTGTATTGCCATCCCCAAATATAAAATCTTTAAAACTGTTATTCATTTTTATTCCTTTAAACTTACGGCGCAGGTCCAATTAAGATAAGACTTCTTGGACGCTCCACGTATCCTTCTCGCCCATCTGGAATAATTTCCACGAGATCAATTTGTGTTGGCGTAATTTTCACCACACGACCGTGATTAACACCCATATAACTACCGAGTTGTATACGTTCAATTTCACCATCTGGGGTTTGAATCAATGCCAAAACTTGTCCAGTTTGGCTACGCATACTACCCTTCATATTTAAGGATTCAATCGCATAACTTTCTAAAGGTTGCGGTTGACGTGACAAATTCGGATAGACCCGTTTTCCAGCCATAATTTGTAATTCAGCAGCCAAAGAGCCTGGTAAAAAAGGACTTTTGAGTTGATGTGCTGAATAATCAAAGGTTGGCACCGGTGCAAACACGGGTGCCGGTTCAATCGGTAAAGGAGGTTGATTACGAATACTCGCCATTTGCTCATTCACTGCATCAATACGAGAATCACATCCAACCAATAACAATCCCAACATCAGGCTTAAAGTAATTTTTTCTATTTTCATCACGGTGTCCCTCCTGCTGCAGTAGGTGAGCCAGCAGTTGCACTATCCGTCGAATTAGCAGTTCCAGCAGTTGATGAGCTATTGTCTGTATTTCCGATGTAACGGTATGTCTTGGCTTTAACGTTATAAGTAACTTGAGGAATATCGGTTTTTTTCTCTTTATTTTCCGTCGCTGTAATATCAAAATCATGCAACGTCACAATACGCGGAAGCGCGGCAATACCGCTAGCAAAAGAACCAAAGGCATGATAATCACCCGTCGCTTCAATCGAAATCGGTTGTTCAATAAAGAACTCTTGTTTCACTTCATTTTCTAAACGAATATTTTTAAATTTCAGACCTGAATTGACACCACTGACGTTGATATCTTCAACCAATCCTGGAATTTCAGTTTCTTTTGGCAATTGCTCCAATTGTTGATTGAAGTTTGCTTCCATTTCCTGCAATTGTGCTTGTAACTGTTGCAAATTACGCAGCTTTGAATCCTTTTCACGAAATTCATTGAGCAAATTTTGTTCTTGCGCACTGGCATTGGAAATATCTTCTAACTTGCCCTTAATCGATGCGAAATAACCCAGCAAAGCAATCATCATGATAATCAAAATCCAGCAAGTAATTTTGACTGATAATGGCCAACCACCATAGTTATTCATATCTAAGGTATTGAACTGCTGAAGAAACTTATCCAACGTCATCTTCTTTTTAGTCGCAACAGCTTCTTTTTGATTTAATTCATCAAATTCATCGAGACTCATTGTGCTGCCCCCGCTGTTGAATTAGCTGTATTGGGTGGTACTTCTGGTTCTGTTGGCGCTGCAATTTCATCTAAATCAGCAGTCACCACAAATGAACCATAACTCTCTTCAACACGTGGTACGACAGAGCTTGGTGCTTTATCTTTTTTCTCTTCTACAGCTAAGAAAGAATTCATAAAGGCATTACGATACCAAGGCGATGCTTCTAAATTACGTAAAAATTCCGCAACCGTATTTGGGCTTTCCGCTTTCCCTTCAATGGTAAACTTATCGCCTGTACGGGCAAATTTAGTAATATACAAATTAGTTGGTGTCACGCGTACCATTTCATCAATCAGACGAACAGCAATTGGTCTTTGTCCTTGTAAACCTTGAATGAGCTTCATACGTTCAATAATCGCATCACGCTGCTTTTCCAAGCCTTCTAAAGACTTCAATTGCACATCAAGATTTTGATTGGTACTGGTAATCAATTGATTGGCTTGTTCTTGGTCTTCAAGTTTATGGTTATAGTAAAACCATGCCAGTGCAACTGCTAAAACCCCGATTAATGCCGCCCCAATACAAATTGCAATAAATTCTTTTTTTCGTTTCTCTCTTAGCTCATCACGCCAAGGGAGTAGGTTAATTCTTGCCATTAATCAAAACTCCTCAATGCCAAACCACATGCCACCATGAGAGAGGAAGCATCGTTCTCTATCTTTTTAATATCAATTTGTGGAGAAAATCCCATTTGTAAAAATGGGTTGGCAATAGTCACACGATAACCAAGTTTTTGTTGTAATAGCTTCGCGAGCCCTGGAATATTGGCATTACCCCCCGCCAATAAGATATGATCAATTTCATTAAATTGTGAAGATGAGAAAAAGAACTGCAATGATCGTGCAGCCTGTTGTACCACTGCATCTAAGTATGGCTCTAAAACCTCAACATCATAATCATCTGGTAATGAACGACTTTTTTTCGCACGACCAGCCTCTTCAAAAGACAAACCATAACGATTTTGAATTTCTTGAGTCAGTTGTTTACCGCCAAACACCTGTTCTCGGGTATAGATCACTTTGTTTTTTTGCATGACAGATAAGGTCGTCATAGTATGACCAATATCTAAAATCCCCACGGTATTCACACCCATAGGTAAAGTATCTGAAAATACTTGATAGGCATTTTCTATCGCAAAACTTTCAACATCAGCAATTTTTGCTGTCAAGTTAGCCAGCTCTAGGACTTCAGAACGTGCTTCTATATTTTCCAGACGGGTTGCGACCAATAGCACATTTACTCGATTTGGGTTAGCCAAACGCTCTGGCAAAACTTCAAAATCAAGGCTCGCTTCATCAAGAGGAAAAGGAATATATTGCTCAGCATCCATACGAATTTGAACTTCTCGCTCATCATCCGTCATATCTGCATCCATCTCAATTGTTTTGGTAATGACCATTGAAGTTGGAATTGCAAAAGCCGCAGCTGTAGATTGAGTATTGGCTAGATTGATTGCTCGCTCCAATGCATCACCCACTGCCTCAGGATTCAATATATTTTTTTCAACCACACTACCTTCTGGTAATGGAACCAGTGCATAGCTTTCAACCCAATATCTATTACCGCTCTTAACAGAAAGTTCCAATAATTTAACAGAAGTAGAACTAATATCTACTCCAATTAACCCCTTATTTGGCTTACGATATAACCTGAGCACAATACAATTCCTATTATTTTTTTATCCCCAATAAAAGTAACCCACTAATCAGTGTTGGTCTATAATTTTATACAGATACAATAACTCATCTAACAATCTGTATTTGTAAAGGCTATACTGACCGCCAATTAGTTTGCCATTAGCTCTTATTAAAACTTACTTGTTATGAAAAAGCTATCTCGTTCAGGCCGTGTTCATCCATTTTTTTTGATCATAATTATAGTTTTGGTCTCAATTCCGATGGGATTCTATGGCATGTATCTCTATATTGCCCCGTCTTTACCCAAAATGACCACCTTAAAAAAGGCGCCGTTATTAAAACCATTACAGGTGTATAGTGCTGATAATGAGCTTATTGCAGAATATGGTGGGAAATTATCGGTTCCTGTAGAATATAAACAAATTCCAAAACCCTTTATTTCTGCCTTTCTTGCAGCAGAAGATTCTTCATTTTTTGAACACAGCGGCGTGAGCTTTAAAGGTTTAGGCCGAGCTGTAAGTGAAACCATTACCGGATCGAATGTGCAAACGGGTGGTTCAACCATCACTATGCAGGTCGCAAAAAATTATTATTTAAGCCCTGAACGCACACTAAAACGCAAACTGACTGAAATTTTTCTCGCGCGTAAAATTGAACAAAACCTAAGCAAAGAAGAAATTCTCACCCTGTATGTCAATAAAATTTTCTTAGGCAAAAATGCCTACGGCATTGCGGCAGCAGCAAAAATTTATTACAACAAAAGCTTAGATCAGCTCAGCATTGCCCAAATGGCCATGATTTCAGGTCTACCCAAAGCACCATCTAAATACAATCCTGTGGTCAATCCAACGCGTGCTTTAGAACGCCGTAACTGGATTTTAGGACGAATGTTGCAATTAGGCTCAATCAATCAATCACAATATCAAAAAGCGATTGCTGAACCGATTAATTTAGATATGCCTGACCGTGGTATCAATAATAAATTCCCTTATGTTGGGGAAATGGTGCGCTCTGAACTGGTTGAAAAATTTGGTGAACATGCCATCGATTCTGGCTATAAAGTTTACACCACGGTCAATAGTCAACGCCAAGCCTATGCAGAACAAGCAGTTCAAGAAGGCTTGGAAGCTTATGATCGTCGTCATGGTTGGCGTGGTGCCGAAGCGCATGATAAACCGCTGACCGAATTTAATGCTTATGCAAATACCTACCCTGCCAAGGTCATTCAAGTCAATGGCAATTCTTTTGAAGCCTTGATGCAAGATGGCTCTACTGTGACCGTGCCGTGGTCAGGTATGTCATGGGCTGCCCCATACCGAAATGCCAATAGCGTTGGTCCTGCGCCAAGCAAAGCCGCTCAAATTGTAAAAGTAAAAGATATTGTTCGCTTACGCCCGAATGACAACAAAACCTCATGGGCGCTGGTTCAAGTCCCTAAAGCTCAGGGGCAACTGATTGCCATCAACCCCAATAATGGTGCAATCGAAGCCATTGTCGGTGGCTATAATTTTTATCAATCTAAATTCAATCGTGCATTACAAGGATGGCGCCAACCCGGTTCAACCATCAAACCGTTTGTCTATGCTTTGGCGCTTGAACGTGGCATGACTCCGTATAGCATGGTCAATGACAGCCCAATTACCATTGGCAAATGGTCGCCTAAAAACTCCGATGGCCGTTATTTAGGCATGATTCCCTTGCGCCGTGCCTTATATCTTTCTCGAAATACGGTTTCTGTTCGTCTGTTGCAAACGGTCGGCATTGAACGTACTCGACAATTATTTATGGATTTTGGTTTGCACGAAAATCAAATTCCACGTAATTACACCATTGCACTGGGGACACCACAAGTTCTGCCGATTCAAATGGCAACGGGCTATGCAACCTTTGCCAATGGAGGTTATCGCATTCAACCGCATTTCATTGATCGCATTGAAGATGCTTATGGCAAAGTGATTTACCAAAGTAATCCTGAATATGCTTGTATTTCTTGTATCAATCAAACGGATGCAGAACAACTTGAATCGGCAGAAGCTGTCACTCCAGATGATGAAGTGATTGAAATGACCAATCCAACCTTAGTAGCGGAAAAAGAGCTTACCCAACTCCAATTAGATGAGTCAAAAAGTCAGTACCGCCAAGCTCAACGCATTTTAAAATCAAGCTCTGCTTATGACATGGCTAATATTCTGCGTGATGTAATTCAGCACGGTACAGGTCGAGCTGCACTTAAAATTGGTCGTGATGATATTGGCGGTAAAACGGGCACCACCAATGATGCCAAAGATGCTTGGTTTGCTGGCTTTAATGGCAAGCTGGTGACTGTGGCATGGGTTGGATTTGACCAGCCGACCACATTGGGTCGTCGTGAATATGGTGGTGTTGCGGCTTTACCGATTTGGACCAACTTTATGGGGAATGCGTTAAAAGGCACACCAGCAGCATGGGTTCATTTCGATAAAAATGCCAAAGCACCGAGCAATCGCAATCAGCCTGTTACTGTTGCTGAGCAGACTGAAGGTGATCGCTCTTCACCGCCTTTAGCATTGCCATTGTACCGCCCAGCAGTGGTTACACCTAAACGAGCGCCTGAACGTGACTTTGATGATCTGCCTGATGAGGAAGCCCTTGTCCCTAATCATGCAGTACCTCCAACGATGCAAAAAACACCGACCAAACCCGATGCGCTTGAACACCTGATTGATCAAGTTCAGTAAGACAATAAAAAGCCCTCATCAAATGAGGGCTTTTTATTGAGATCACTTCTTTTTAAAGAGGTAAATTTGGAACTGCCCTGTTAACTTAAATTGCTCACTCTGCTCCAAAGCCTGACGGCGTTCTGGTTTAGCTTTATAGGCATAGGGTGTCATCGCAATCAGGTTTTTCAAGTCTGCTTGTTGTGCAATAAATGCTGATTCAACAACATATTCTTCAACCAATTCAAAAACATCTTCCAACTGCTCAACGAACTTATTCGACTCATGTGGATTCACTTCTTCAAACAGTGCCTCACGCATGGCATATAAATGCTCAGTTGCCGGCGCCACCACCATTAAATAAGCATTGGGTTTTAGTACTCGCAATATTTCTTGCTTTGGAATTGGACTAAAGAGGCTGGTGCATAAGTCAATTGAAGCATCCAATACAGGTAAAGTCGCACCTGTACCCACCACCCATGTCACCTTTTTATTCAGCTTCGCTGCCACCTGTACGGCATTTTTCGCAATATCAACCCCGACACATTGCACGACTTCAGCTTGCATCGCATTGGTGTAATACCCCTCACCGCAACCAATATCCAGTAGGTTGTTAATTTTTAATGCAGCAATTTTTGTCACCACAGCATGTTGTAGTGGTGCATAAAAACCTGCACTTAAAAATGCACGACGCGCTTGCACAGATTCAACTGTATCACCCGGATTTTTACTGTGCTTATGTTGTACGACATGTAAATTCACATATCCCTGCTTTGCCACATCGTAACTATGCTTATTGACACAGCTCCATGTTTTCTCAGTTAAGTGCAATGCCTCACGACATACAGGACACATGAGCAGATTCATTATTTTCTCCAACAGCGTAAATGTGCAATAAAAAAGAGCCGGCAAATGTGGGAGCAAATGCCGGCTCTTTTTCCAAGGATTTGCTTAACGTAATTTTAAGGTCATTAAACCCAAAACAACCAGCATAATTGTAATAATCCAGAAACGAATCACCACTTGGGTTTCACGCCAGCCTTTTTTCTCATAATGATGATGCAAAGGTGCCATCAAGAAGACGCGTTTATTACGCATCCGCAATGAGCCGATTTGTAAAAATACAGAAATCGCCTCCACCACAAAGACGCCGCCCATAATCGCAAAAACGATTTCCTGACGAACCATCACCGCAATCGTCCCCAGCATTGCACCCAATGAAAGTGCACCGACATCGCCCATAAACACTTGCGCTGGATGTGCGTTATACCAAAGAAATGCTAAGCCAGCACCAATCATCGCGGCACAAATCACCACCAATTCAGATGAATATTTCACATAAGGTAGATGTAAATAATTGGCAAAACGGACATCACCGGCAAGATAAGCAAACACGCCTAAACCTGCTGCAACCAAGACGATGGGCATAATCGCCAAACCATCAAGACCATCGGTAAGATTCACGGCATTGGATGCGCCATTAATCACCAAATAAGTAAACAGAATAAAACCAATACCCAAAGGAATTGCCGATAATGGAATACTGATATTTTTAAAGAATGGAATCAACAAATCCAACATATTCGCAGTATGTACTGGATTGCTTTGCTCTGTCGCAATCACATACAGCGCAATACCTGCACCTAAGGATGCCACCGACGTCCAAAAGAATTTTTTCTTGGCAGGCAAGCCAGCATTGTCTTTATAGCGAACTTTAATCCAGTCATCTGCCCAGCCCACAGCACCAAAAATCACCATCACGGCCAGTACAATCCACACATAAGGATTGGATAAATCGGCCCAAAGCAACGTTGAAATACCAATCGATAGCAGAATGAGAATCCCGCCCATGGTCGGTGTGCCCATTTTTTTGGCATGATTTTCAGGCGCGAATGTACTGACTGCTTGACCGTATTTGAGTGCCTGAAGCCTACGGATCATCACGGGACCCAAAACCAGCCCAATCGTCAGCGCAGTTAAGACACTAAGCAAAGCACGTAATGTTAAATAGCGAACCACCTGAAATGAGCTGTTATAGCCCGCCAGTTGTTCAAATAGCCATAACAGCATTAAAGTTTCTCCATCAAATCAGCCATCAATGTTTCCATGTGGGTATAACGAGAACCTTTAAACAGGAAACTCATAGATTGCGGTTGATGTGTTGCAATTAAATCAATTAAAAAAGGCAATGCCTGTTGCTGTGTCAAAAAGGCCTGCATTTTCTTACCATATTGAGTACTACGCGCACCTTCTTGTGCTGCGGGTGCAAACTCCCCTACGGCCACCACAAAATTAATGCCTTGCGCGACCAAATCACGCCCAAGCATATAATGCTGTTGTGCCGCAGATGCACCTAATTCACCAATATCACCCATCACCAACACCTTTACCCCACCTTGCTGAGCAAGCACTTCAGCTGCCGCACGCATGGAGGTTGGATTGGCATTGTAAGTATCATCAATGAATAAGTATTTATCCTGCTGAATAAAATTCAAACGGCCTTTTGCACCTTGAGCTTGCTCCAGACCTTGCACAATATCATCCAAAGTAATGCCAATCGCCAAAGCAAATGTGGCAGCAGCGGTGGCATTTTGCACATTATGCTCACCAGCAAAAGGTAAATTCACCGTACGCACACCCTGCGGTGTATTTAAGCTAAAAGTAGATGACTGCGGATGCAATGCAATCTCTGTAGCAAAAATATCACCACCCTCACCAAAACTTAAACATTGTCCAGTTTTGACGGATTGGCGAATACAATCAGCAAAATCATCAGCCGCAGGAATGATCGATGTCCCTAACGGTGCAATATGTGCATAAATTTCAGATTTAGCGCGGCAGATGCCATCGCGTCCGCCAAATTCACCCAAATGCGCTGTGCCAATATTAATAATGCCTGCCACATGCGGTTGAACCAAATTCGAGGTGTAATCAATTTCACCCTGATGACTGGCACCCAGTTCCATGACGGCATATTGATGCTCAGCACGCAGCTCCAGCAACATCATCGGTACGCCTAAATCATTATTTAAATTGCCGCGCGTAATCAAGGTCGGTGCAAGACGGGATAAAATACTGCCCAGCATTTCTTTGGTGGTGGTTTTACCACTACTTCCGGTTAACGCAATCACTTTCAATTGCGCATTTTGCGCACGGCGATAAGCCCCCAAATGACCCAATGCCAAACGTGTATCGGCAACCACCAACTGACAAATATCAGCATCCACAGGATGACTCACAATGGCGATTTGACAGCCATTTGCGGCAACTTGTGCCACGAAGTCATGCGCATCGAAACGATCACCTTTCAGGGCTAAAAAAGCATCGCCAGCTTCAGCATGACGTGAATCAGTCAAAATACGCTTAATCTCCCCCACAGGGGCTTGATCATTGAACCAATAACCGTGTGTCGCTTGAGCCAATAAATCTGCTGTCCAAGGCTCTAAAGGCACGGTACTTGTCGTCGAGGTATGCATAATTCTTCCTATTGAGCCGGATATGCTGAATCTGTACTGTGATGCTGTGCGTCAATCGCTGACTGCACTTCTACGACATCATCAAACCAATGGCGCACGCCATCCACTTCCTGATAATTTTCATGGCCTTTGCCTGCAATGACCACAATATCGCCAGCCTGAGCATTTTTAACGGCAAATTTGATCGCTTCACGGCGGTCATGGATTTCATGAACAAGATGCGTTGAAAAAGTTATGCCATTTTTCATATCGGCAAAAATTTGTTCTGGATTTTCAGTGCGTGGATTATCTGATGTGAGTAAAGCAACATCTGCCCCCTCTAAGGCTGCCTGAGTCATAAGTGGACGTTTACCGCGATCACGGTCACCACCACAGCCAAACACAGCCCATAAATTTTGTGCAACATGACGTTTTAAGGTCTTCAACACTTGAGTTAAAGCATCGGGAGTATGCGCATAATCAACAACAAATAAACGCTCAGCATCACGAATCACCTGCATGCGACCCGGTGCACCTTTTAACTGCGCAACCACGGCAATTAATGCCGCCAAATCAAAGCCTGCCTGTTCAGCACTGACCAAGCTTGCCACCAAATTTTCCACATTAAAATGACCCAACAATGGGCTTTGTACTGCAAATTCGCCCTGTGCTGTGATCAATTTAAAATTCGCACCATTCAAACTGTACTGAATATCTTTAACCTGATAATCCGCCTCTTGTGTGGTTGAATAGGTCAAAATTTTCGGCTGTGCAGGATTGGCTTTTGACGCATCCAGCATGATCTCTGCATAGGCATCATCCAGGTTAATGATCGCCACTTTTAAAGAGGGAAATTTAAATAAGTATGATTTTGCATCAGCATAGGCTTCAAGCGTACCGTGATAATCCAGATGATCACGACTTAAATTGCTGTAGGCTGCAATTTCAATATCACAGCCATTTAAACGACCTTGCTCCAAACCATGTGAACTGGCTTCAATTGCAGCAAATTCGGCGCCTTGTTGTGCATATTCATGCAAAGCACTTTGTAGATTCAAGGCATCCAATGTGGTGTGTGAAGATGCTTCTAGATTCGGTAAAATACCGTTCCCCGTCGTGCCCATCACGGCACATTTTCGACCTTGTAGCATCAACAGTTCAGCCACCAAACGAGAAATCGTGGTTTTTCCATTGGTGCCTGTGACTGCCAGTATCCGTGCTGCTTGTACAGGTGCGGTTGCCTGTAAATATTGTTTTTGCCACTGCCCCATCAAATGACGAACATTCGGCACAACCACACTGTGATCGAGACCTAAATCAACCTCACTGACCACCGCTAAAGCGCCATTTGCCAAAGCAGAGGCGGCAAACTGCAAGGTTTTTTCAGGTTGAGAAAAACTATTCAGGGCAATAAAAATTTGTCCTGCTTCAACTTTACGACTATCTAAACTCAAACCACCGAATGGTTTGCTCATCCACTCAGTGATTTTCTCAGCAGTGTAGAGATCTTGAAATGTAATGGACATTCATCACCTATTACTGGATTTGGGGAGTATCTAAAGGTTTATCTAAAGGTACATTCATCAGACGTAATGACTCTTGCATCACGCGCGAAAATACAGGTGCAGAGACCGTACCACCGTAGTAACTGCCTGCCGGATTTTCCACCACAACAATCATGGCTAAACGTGGGTCACTGACGGGAGCAACACCGGCAAATAAGGCACGGTATTCACTGGTTGAATAGCCTTTGCGGTCAGCACGCAGTTTATGTGCGGTCCCTGTTTTACCTGCAACGCGATAGCCCGGAATCGTGGCACGGGTTGCTGTACCGCCTGGCAAAGTCGCGGTTTCCATCATTAAAAGCACTTGATCAGCAATTTTTGCATCAATAATTTGCTCACCTTTCGGTGGCTGTTCTAATTTGTATAAACTTAAAGGAACCTTGACTCCTTTATTAGCCAGCATGGCATAAGCATCGGCAATTTGTAATACCGTCGCATTTAGACCATAACCATACGCCATGGTTCCCACTTCAGAAACATTCCATTTACTCGGTGGCAAAATTAAACCGCCACTTTCACCGGGAAATTTCACGGCTGAACGCTGTCCAAAGCCGACCCGTTTATAGAATGTCGGTAGTGTTGCATAAGGCAAAGACAAGGCCAGTTTCGCAACACCAACGTTAGACGATTTCTGGATAATACCCCCTAAAGTCAACGCGCCATAATTATGGGTATCACGAATGGTATGATTACCAATACGCATACTGCCCGGTGACGTATTCACCACTGAATTTGGCGTGTATTTACCACTTTCTAAGGCCATTGAAACTGTTAGCGGCTTCATGGTTGAACCCGGTTCAAATGAGTCAACAGCACCACGGTTACGCATGGCATCTTTATTGCCTAAACTTTTTTTATCATTCGGGTTATAAGACGGCCAGCTGGTCATGGCTAAAATTTCACCGGTTTTAATATCCACCGCAATCGCAGTTGCTGAACGTGCATTATTGGCAACACCCGCAGCCGTCAATTCACGGTACATAATATATTGCAGACGCGAATCAATACTTAAGGTGATATTTTCCCCGGCTTCCACTTCTTTAATCACTTCAGGGTCTTTGAAACGATTGCCTTTTTTATCACGAACCACTTGCTGCGCGCCATCATGACCTGATAAAGCAGTATTGAGCTGCATTTCAAGACCCTCAATTCCGATCCCTTCACTATTGGTTAAGCCAATAATTTGTGCATTCGGCTGTGGCTGCGGATAATAACGCTTATAGTTTTTCTCGGTATAAACACCTTGGAAGTCACGTTTTGCAATCAGTTCCGCTTGCTGAGGTGGAATTTCTTTTTGCAAAACCAAATAACGTGAACGAGGGCGCTCGTTCATTTTCTTTTTCAACTCGGCACGATCAATTCCGACTGCATCGGCAAGTTCATCTAAGTTTAAATTTTTATCGGGTAATTGACGTTTCAGCTTACGGTTATTTGGATCTTTCGCCAGTTCCGCAGTAATTTGCTCAAATTGTTTTTTAGTTTCAAAATAGTCACGTGGATCAATCACCACTTTCATGACAGGCGTACTAATGGCTAAGGGTACACCGTGGCGATCATAAATCACGCCACGCATTGCCTTTACTCTTTCAGTTCTTAAAATATTGGCATTGGCTTTATTTTGCAAAAAGTCTTTATTAATGATCTGCACATAAAATGCACGTCCCACTAAAGCTAAAAAGCAGAGTAAAACCACACTCCACATCAGATAAAAACGCCACATATCGACACTGAGTGTGGTTTTTTCCGTAATAGACTGCTGCTTTTTACGTACTTGCTTATTTCTCTTGTCCACCATATTACCGCTAGCCTTATTTTTTATCTTCTGAAGTCATTGGTAAAGAAATTACAACGGTCTGTGCCACGGGTGGCGAGTACATGCGTAATTGGGTCACTGCGCGTGTGCCAATTTGTGCAGTCGCACCAAAGGTTTGTTGCTCAATCAACAAACGCCCCCACTCGGCATTCAGATCATCTTTTTCTCGGTTAAAAGCACTCAGTTCACGATAATCATGACGATATTCAAAGACTTGAAATACCACCATAATTGCGCTCACAAAAACCAAGACCAATAAAATGATATAACTGATGATTTTTTTCATCGCCAACTTTTCTGCTTTTTTTTCAACAACTTCAGTTTTCATTATTCGCCTTTTAAAGCTAAGCGTTCTGCAACTCTAAGCCATGCACTACGTGAACGAAAATTGGCTTTGATCTCGGCTTCACTGGCACGTACTCGGGAAATTTTCTTTAACCGACGGGTATCTTCCCGTTCTTGTGGCATACCCCAACTGGTATCTTCTGCTAAAGTTGATTCTTTTTGAATAAATTGTTTAATTAAACGATCTTCTAGCGAGTGGAAACTAATGACTGCTAAACGTCCCTCGGTTTTAAGCACATCAACCGCTTGCGGTAAGAACGCTTCAATATCTTCTAATTCTTTATTAATGGCAATACGAATACCCTGAAAAGTTCGTGTTGCCGCATGTTTATTTTTTTCCCATTTCGGATGAGCGACTTTCACAATTTCTGCTAATTGTGCAGTGGTGTCAATATAGCCCGCAGCTTTAATGGCTTTGGCAATACGACGACTATAACGCTCTTCACCATATTGAAAAATAATATTGGCCAAAGCTTCTTCTTCAATATTGACCAACCATTCAGCCGCAGTCGGACCTTTTGAATTGTCCATCCGCATATCCAGTGGGCCATCTTTCATAAAACTAAAACCACGTTCTGCCTGATCCAGCTGTGGCGAAGACACACCTAAATCCGCCATCACGCCATCCACCAAACCAATCCCACGTGCTTCAAGTTCTTGTTTTAAATCGGCAAAACTGGCATGAATAATTTTAAAACGTGGATCTTCTTGTTCCAAAATTGCCGCAGTTTCCAAAGCTTGTGGATCTTTATCAAAACCATAGACACGAGCATTTTCATCTAATTTAGACAGCAATAAACGCGTATGCCCCCCTCGGCCAAACGTACCATCGACATAAATTCCTGTATTTCGATCTGCCAATAAGGCATCAACAGTTTCGTGAAGTAATACAGAAATATGCGACATAAGGGTTCAATCAATACTATGAAAAGTGTAACTGCACATTATTACCTTGTTTTGATAAAGCTCCAAACGTCTTTTTGTAGATAAATATTATTTTCTATAGAGAAAACCGTTTTAACTTTTTGCAATACGCCATAAAAAAAGCCCCCAACAAGGAGGCTTCTAAAATCACACGTCAATCAGTTACTTACGCGTATTATAAATCTGATCAAAAGTTGCACCATTCACAAAGTGAGTTTTTTGCGCTTGTGCCCAACCCCCAAATACTTCATCAATCGTGAATGTTTTTAATGGCGGAAATTGTGCTTTGTATTTTGCCAACACTTCAGCATTACGCGGACGATAGAAATGCTTGGCTGCCATCTCTTGACCCAACGGTGAATACAAATAATTGATATAACCTTTGGCTAACCATTTATTGCCATTTTTCTCTACGGTCTTGTCCACAATGGCAACTGAAGGTTCCGTTAAAATTGAAATAGATGGGTAGACGATATCAAACTTATTTTTCCCCAAAGTTTTTTGCGTTACTAAAGCTTCATTTTCCCAAGTCAACAACACATCACCAATACCACGCTCAGCAAATGTGGTCATTGAAGCACGTGCCGCTGAGTCCATGACTTTTACGTTACGGTACATTTTGCCGACAAAATCTTTGGCTGTTGCATCCGTACCAGCAGGTTGTTTTAACGCATAGCCCCAAGCCGACAAATACACCCAACGTGGCAATCCGCCAGTTTTAGGATTTGGCGTGATAATTTGTACGCCCGGTTTGGTTAAATCAGACCAGTCTTTAATCTTTTTCGGATTGCCTTTACGCACCATAAAAACGATGGTTGAGGTATAAGGTGCAGAGTTATATGGAAACTCTTTTTGCCAACCCGGCTGAATTTGACCCGACTTTACAATTTCTTCAATATCATTGGCTAAAGCCAAAGTCACGACATCACCTTTCAAACCATCGACCACAGAACGGGCTTGCTTACCCGAGCCGCCGTGTGACTGTTTGAAATTCACCGTATAGCCGGTACGCTGTTTCCAATACGTGCCAAAGGATTGATTAAATTCATCATAAAATTCGCGCGTTGCATCATAAGATACATTTAAAAAATCACGATCTGCTGCTTGAGCAGATGTGGCAGTAAAAGCAATGCCGGTTGCCAACAATGCTGCACTGAATAAAGCTTTAAATTGAATTTTCATTACGATACAGACAACTCATCTTGATTGATGCTAAATATATGAAATAAAATCATAAATCGCAATCCATTCAACTTACTGAAAAATCTATCAAATTAGATATTTTATTTTAATTTATTGTTTTAGTTTAGAAAATTCAAAGACAGTTTACTTATTCAATATTTATACCGTTTTGTGCACTACATATAATAAAAATGGATAACTATCGCTATCCATTTCCTTAAGCCTAATAAAATCAGGTTATTTACCTATTGTCTACTGCTGTAAATCTGATCAAAAATAGCACCATTCACAAAATGGGTTTTCTGTGCTTTTGCCCATCCACCAAACACATCACCAATGGTGAACAGTTTAATTTTTGGAAATTGTGCGGCATATTTTTCCGCAATTTGTGGATTACGTGGACGGAAAAAATGCTGTGCTGCCAAATCCTGTCCTTTGGGTGAATATAAATAATTCAGATAACCTTTGGCTAAATTACGGTTCCCATTTTTATCGACCGTTTTATCAACAATGGCCACCGAAGGCTCTGCCAAAATTGAAATTGAAGGATAAACAATCTGGAATTTGTCTTTACCCAAACCTTGAGTCGCCAGTAAGGCTTCATTTTCCCAAGATAACAACACATCGCCTATACCACGTTCAGCAAACGTGGTTAAAGAACCGCGTGCACCTGAATCCAGCACTTTCACATTGCCGTAGAGTTTTGTCACCAATGCTTTTGCTTTGGCATCATTGCCACCCGGCTGTTTTAAAGCATAACCCCAAGCTGAAAGGTAGATCCAGCGTGGTGCTCCTCCCGTTTTTGGATTTGGCGTGATAATTTCTACACCTGATTTGGTTAAATCATTCCAATCTTTAATATTTTTAGGATTACCCTTACGCACTAAAAATACCACCGTTGAAGTATACGGTGCAGAATTATTGGGAAACTGTTTCTGCCAGTTTTTATGGATCAGCCCTGCATTGACAATTTCTTCAATATCATTGGCTAAAGCCAGAGTCACCACATCGGCTTGTAAACCATCGATTACCGAACGTGCTTGCTTACCCGAACCGCCATGCGACTGTTTAAATTCTACATCTTGCCCTGTACGTTGTTTCCAAAATGTACCAAAAGCCTGATTATATTCTTGGTAAAATTCACGGGTCGGGTCATAGGAAACATTCAGAAAATCTTTTCCAGCAAAACTATGTGAAGTCATTCCGCCCAATAAAGCAACAAGAGTCGACACTATTATTTTTTTCATGTTTATAAATCGCTTACTGAAGGTTTTAAGCACTATATAAATCTGAAATAATTTTATCAATCATATGGTTATATCATTTAATTCATTCAAAAGCAGTTTTATAGATATCGATTTAAATGCTGATGTATACATTTTTATGACTAAAAATATAACAAATGCCAATCAATCTGCATGACCTGCACAAATCTCCATGTTCTATCCATAGTTTTTTGATACAAAGTCGTATATTCAATTGGTTTTCATCATTTTGTAAAAGAGTGTGAGGCAGTTCTACTGTTATATTTTTTTATGTGTTTAAATGATAGTGCTAGAATAAAACAACAATTAGTAAATTCCAGTAGCAAACGGCAGTACTAAAGGGGAAAGTTGAAATGAAATATACACAGTTGATCAAGATATGTAGTTTGAGTCTAAGCTTAGGTCTAATGGCCCAAGTCGGACATACGGCTGCCATTAAAACCACGAATGCAAAGATAACGCTTGCACCTGAGCGCTCGTCATTGATTGAAAAAGCACTCCTGCAACAAAAGCAAGGGAGCAATACTTTACGTGGTGATAACGATTTAAAAATTCTCACCGAAATTAAAGTTGCACCGACACAAAGCTTTTTTGCGTCTCAAAATCAAAAATTTACCCGTTTCGTACAAGCTTTCTTTCCTCAAAGTAGCTCTTAATAGCATCATAAACGTCTTCCCCCTTTAAGACGTTGCAATCAAGCCTAATCATTTCAATGTTGAATTTAACATTAAGTGATTAGGCTTTTTCGTTATAATAGTTTCCATTCACATTCTGAAAATATTGATTATGACTGTTCGTACTCGTATTGCCCCATCTCCTACAGGCTTCCCACACGTAGGCACTGCATATATTGCTTTATTCAACTTATGTTTTGCCAAGCAACATGGTGGCGAATTTATTCTTCGTATTGAAGATACTGACCAACTTCGTTCAACCCCTGAATCTGAAAAAATGATTTTAGATTCATTGCGTTGGTTAGGTCTCAACTGGTCTGAAGGCCCAGACATTGGCGGGCCACATGCGCCGTATCGCCAGTCTGAACGTATGGGGATTTATAAGCAATACGCGCTGGAATTGGTTGAAAAAGGCCATGCCTTTTACTGCTTCGCAACCAGCGACGAACTGGATCAAATGCGTATCGAGCAGCAAGCACGTGGTGAAACGCCAAAATACGACGGTCGTGGTTTAAAGTTATCTACTGAAGAAGTTCAAAGTCGCCTTGCTGCAGGTGAGCCACACGTGATTCGCATGAAAGTGCCTGAAGAAGGCATTTGTACAGTCAATGACTTGCTGCGTGGCGAAGTGCAAATTCCTTGGGCTCAAGTGGACATGCAAGTGTTGCTTAAAACGGATGGCTTACCTACTTATCACCTTGCCAATGTGGTCGACGACCATCTGATGCAAATCACCCACGTATTCCGTGGTGAAGAATGGTTGCCTTCTGCACCGAAGCATCAATTGCTTTATCAATATTTTGGTTGGGAAATGCCTGTGCTTGGTCACATGCCATTACTGCGTAACCCAGACAAATCTAAATTGTCTAAACGTAAAAACCCAACCTCAATCAACTACTACAAAGACATTGGCGTACTTCCAGAAGCGTTGTTGAACTATTTGGCACGTATGGGTTGGTCAATGCCAGACGAACGTGAAAAATTCACTTTGGCAGAGATGATTGAACATTTCGACATCAAACGTGTCTCACTGGGCGGGCCAATCTTTGATGTGGAAAAACTCAACTGGTTGAATGGCCAATGGATTAAAGCGCTTTCCCCTGCTGAACTGTTAGATACTTTATTGGCATGGAAAGCAGATCGTAAGATGCTCGAAGACATCGCCGCAGCGATTCAACCTCGTATCAACTTACTTTCAGAAGCGGTGAACTGGTCTGCACATTACTTTAACCAGTTCCCAAGCTTGACCAAAGAACAGTTTGAAAGCAAGAAACTGAGCGAAGAACAAGTTCGTCAAAGTCTTCAATTTGCGATTTGGCGTTTGGAAAGCATGTTCACATGGAACAATGACACCGTAAGTCAAACCTTGATGGACTTAGCTAGCCAAATGGAAATTAAGCTCCGTGACTTTATGCCAGCGTTCTTTATTGCGATTGCCGGTTCAACCGCTTCGACCCCAGTTATGCAAACTATGGTCACCATTGGCCCGGACTTAACCTTCGCGCGCTTACGTCATGCCCTTGAAATTGTGGGTGGTCCAAGCAAAAAAGAAGCAAAAGTTTGGGAAAAACTCAATGAAAGCTTAAAATTGCCGAAAAATGATGCAGTTGATGCGGTATAATTGATTTTATAGTTGACGTATGAGCGCAATGCCCCTAATATTGCGCTCACACAGACTGGGGGTTATAGCTCAGTTGGTAGAGCGCTACAATGGCATTGTAGAGGTCAGGAGTTCGATCCTCCTTGACTCCACCATATCATGTTTTACCTGTGTTGCCTCGATAAGTCCCTATCGTCTAGAGGCCTAGGACATCGCCCTTTCACGGCGGTAACCGGGGTTCGAATCCCCGTAGGGACGCCAAATTCAAAAAAGCCACTGACCTATTCAGTGGCTTTTTTATTATCTGTACACTCTATAAATTGATCTAGTCGCAGAAAAATGGATTCACCGACCTCATTTTATTCTGCCGCCCAATTACTTACGAGACACCGCCAAGCTACAGATATACAGCGTGATCGTGATCAATAAGCCAAAAATACCACCGATATAAGTTCCGAACAAAATAAAAGCAATCCACCACATCGTAATGATCTAATTTTTTTAATTTAAAGTCCTCATTATAGTACATATTTTAATCATGCAAAATAGATCAACAGGACTGCTTAAATTAAGCACTTTGCGATGTCCATTCCGTTCATACTGTGCTGATGCCAAGTATCTTTTTGCTTTCTGCTGCATTAGCATTAAAATAAAGCATAGATTAAAATTGTGGAGTTGTAATGCAATACCGTTGCCCAAAATGCCAAAGCCCTAAAATCATACCTGTTGCACAAGCTGGCGGACCAACGACTCGACCTGTCGTTCCTAAAAGCTTAGTCTTTTTAATTCCTGCCATTTTTATGCTGTTACTACTGGTTTTGATTAGCGTTGCTATGTGGATATTTGGAAATGGTGCGGGGCAAAATTTACAAATTGCAACTGTAATCGTTTTTAGCATCTGTGTAGTGGCTGGAATTCTTTTCTGGCGTGACCTACCTGACTTTAAAATTTCTATGCAAAGTTTTATGCAGTCACAAAAAAAATGGAAATGTCGTGAATGTGATCACGAATGGGAAATTTAACCTAAAGCTATTTTTCACATCAGCCCCGTGTTCAACCGAGGTGCTGATGTGAATGCCCATCATGATCATGTAAATGTTCCTTCTGATCCGAATTGGGCTGACAATGTGACTGTGCAAGACATTCATCATTTTCAATCTGTAATGTCATTTCAGTGATACCATGCTCATGGCTTAATATTTCCAATGCTTCGCGATATAAAGCATTATGATCGGCCTGTGGTGCATACAAATGTACGGTCAAATGCACATTCTTTGATGTGATTGCCCAGACTTTGAGTTGGTGAATACTTTCCACATCCTTTAAGTTCAAAAGATCATTGCGCAATTTTTCAATATCAATTTCTTCAGGCACACCTTCAAGCAAAATATTGATACTTTGTTTGAGCAAAATCCACGTTCTTGGCAACACCCAAAAACCAATCAGTACCGCAATTAAAGTATCCACCCACATCCAGTGGGTAAAATAAATCAGCACGGCACCCATAATTACCCCAACCGAACCCAGCGCATCACTTAGAACCTCTAGATAGGCTCCTTTAACATTTAAGCTATCTTTGGAACTGGAAAATAAAATCCGCATTGAAATCAGGTTAATCACTAAACCAATCGCAGCCACAATCATCATGCCTAAGCTTTGAATTTCAGGCGGATGTGAAAAGCGCTGATAAGCTTCATATAAAATATACATCGCCACAACAAACAGCATAGAGGCATTAAACAGCGCTGCAAGAATCTCGAAACGCTGATAACCAAAGGTTCGTTTATCATCCGCGGGAAGTTTGCCAATTTTAATCGCCACCAAAGCAATCGCCAAAGCTGCTGCGTCAGTAAACATATGTGCAGCATCAGACAGCAATGCCAAACTTTGCGTGATAAAGCCCGCAATCACTTCAATCACTAAAAATGAGGTGGTTAATATTAATGCAAAAGTGAGTTTTTTTGCATTATCTTCAGTCACAACTGCATGACTATGATCATGTCCATGATGGCTACTCATTGCGCCCCCTCTTATTGTTTGATTGATTTTTTAAAATTTCAATTGGTTAACTTTTAAATCAATATTGATAATCATTATTATTATCAATTAAGTTCATTCCTCGATATACTTGCTTGCATTTAATTCAATTATCCCATGAAACCGCACAAGAAATATTCAGGAAGCTACTGATGAAAAAATATTTAGTTTTGGCTTTACTTGCCTGCTCGTATAGCCAAGCACATGAACCTTATATTGCACCGTTAAGTTACCTGACTGCAAATACACAAATTTCGATGCTCAGTGGCTACGCAGAAGAAGCATTAAATGCAGAATATGCCTTGAAAGATGTCCAGTTTAGCGTCATTCAACCCAACCAAACCCAAATCAGTATTCAGCCGCAAAGTCAGTTGGAGTCAGTGACCGCATTCGATCTCAAATTACCACAACAAGGTACTTACACGGTTTATGGTAAAACATCTTATCCAATTCAATATGTACAACATAATAAACAATGGAAAATTTTTGCAGATGTCGCCGCGGATAAAGTCCCAGCACTGAGTGAACGTGACTATGTGATTCCAAGTGACTTTAAAGGGAAAATACCGAAGAAGCTCGACACTATTCGCGAGTGGAGCATTCAAAGTTATGTCAGTAAAGCAGCCACGTCACCAATTGCAGCAACGCCAGCGCCCATTCAAGTCACCTTTCAAACCCACCCGAATGAAATTGTGGCTGGGCAACCCGTTCAGCTTCAACTAAGCAAAGCAGGCAAAGCGCTTGTCCATGCAGAAGTACTGATTCGTGCTCAAGGAACGACCGACAAACAGGCTCAAACGGTGGCTGTAAATCCCAATGGAACAGCGACACTTACTTTCCCAAATGCAGGGAGCTATTTACTGGAAGTCAGTGAAAAAATGGAAAGTAAAACCACACCTCAAAACCAGTATTACACCATTATCAGCTTAGGGGTTAAAACGCCTGCTGCTTAATATGTAAAAACAAACCATAAATACCCTACAAAAAAACCAGCCCGTAGGCTGGTTTTTTAATTACACAAAAATAAGCAATTAAACGCCAATTTTTTTGTATTTAGCACGCTTTTGTACAGCAGCATCACCTAAACGTGACTGACGGTATGCTTCATATTCAGCATAGTTACCCGCGTAGAATTCAGGTTGATCGTTTTCAAACGATAAGATATGCGTTGCAATACGGTCTAGGAACCAACGGTCATGCGATACCACCATTACCGTACCTGGGAATACCAAAATAGCATCCTCAAGTGCACGTAAAGTTTCGATATCCAAGTCGTTCGATGGCTCATCCAGTAAGATCACGTTTGCGCCCATTTGTAGGATTTTCGCAAGTTGTAAACGGTTACGCTCACCCCCTGACAATTCACCCACACGCTTTTGCTGATCTTGACCTTTAAAGTTAAAACGACCGATATAGGCACGCGATGCGATTTCGTAATCACCAATACGTAAGATGTCTAAACCGCCAGAAATTTCTTCCCAAACCGTTTTCTTATCATCTAAGGTGTCACGTAACTGACCCACATAAGCGACTTTAACCGACTCACCCAGTGTTACCGTACCGGTATCTGGTTGTTGTTCGCCCGTCATCATACGGAATAGTGTGGTTTTACCCGCACCATTCGGCCCGACAATACCCACAATCGCCGTTGGTGGAACAGAGAAGGTTAAGTTCTCATACAATAAGCGACCATCAAACGATTTACTGATCCCTTCAACATCGACAACCTTATTACCTAAGCGTGGGCCAGGTGGAATATAGATTTCTGAAGTTTCATTACGTTGTTGGAATTCTTTAGAGTTAAGCTCTTCAAAACGTTCCATACGCGCTTTGTTTTTCTTTTGCTGACCTTTGGCATTAGAACGAACCCATTCAAGTTCTTTCTTCAATGCTTTAGCAAAAGATTCTTCCTGTTTATTTTCTTGCTCTAAACGGGCATTTTTCTGTTCCAACCAATTGGTATAGTTACCTTGGTAAGGAATACCCATGCCACGGTCAAGCTCAAGAATCCACTCGGCCACGTTATCCAAGAAATAACGGTCATGCGTAATTGCCACGATTGTACCGGCAAAGTCTTTCAAGAAACGTTCTAACCAAGTGACAGATTCTGCATCCAAATGGTTCGTCGGTTCATCAAGAAGCAACATGTCTGGCTTAGACAAAAGCAAACGACACAACGCAACACGGCGACGTTCACCACCTGAAAGCAAAGTAACGTCAGCATCCCAAGCAGGAAGATTCAATGCCGCAGCAGCTTGATCCATTTGGTTGCTTAAGTTATGCGCATCCCAAGCATGAATGATCGACTCTAATTTTTCTTGCTCTTTCGCAAGCGCATCAAAGTCAGCATCTTCAGCAGCATATTCGGCAAATACTTCGTCCAAACGCGCCAAGGCATCAAGCGGTTCACGCAAACCATCTTCAACGTTACCACGAACGTCTTTATTTGGATCTAATGGTGGTTCTTGCTCAAGATAGCCGATTTTAATACCCGGTTGAGCACGTGCTTCACCTGAGAAATCTTTATCTACGCCAGCCATAATACGAAGCAAGGTAGATTTACCTGCACCGTTTAAACCAAGTACACCAATTTTGGCACCTGGGAAAAATGATAAAGAGATGTCTTTTAAGATTTCGCGCTTAGGCGGAACCATCTTCGACACACGGTTCATCGTGTAAATATATTGGGCCACGTAGGACTCCTCTATAGAAAAAGCAACATTCGCACAAGCTGAATAACATTATGCGAACAAATATTCGGGGCATTATACGATGAAAGCAGCGAAAAAATAAGGCATAGCACACATCTTCAATAGAATGTTACAACTCAGTGCATGTCGATTTTTTAAACACATTCATCCTTGTTCATTTTTTCAGCTTAAATTGAAAAAACAGCATTGATATAAGCATTTAAGATAACAATTTCATTTAAATAGCACTTTAATTCATATATAGGAATGCTAAACTCGAGCAATATTTAACTCACGAAGATGATGTACACATGACCTATAAAGACGAAACTCTTGCCATTCATGCAGGCTATAGCCCTGAAGCCACCACCAAAGCAGTGGCAGTGCCTATTTATCAAACCACATCTTATGCCTTTGACAATACACAACATGGGGCCGATTTATTTGATTTAAAGGTTCAAGGTAATATCTATACCCGTATTATGAACCCCACCACCGCTGTTTTAGAGCAACGTCTGGCGGCACTTGAAGGCGGTATTGGGGCTTTGGCTTTAGCATCAGGCATGGCAGCTATTACTTATTCGATTCAGACTATTGCTGAAGCGGGTGACAATATTGCTTCTGTTTCCACCCTTTATGGCGGTACATACAACTTATTCGCGCATACTTTACCCAAGCAAGGCATTGAAGTGCGTTTCTTTGACTATCAAGATCCTGAAGCGCTACGTGGCTTAATTGATGATAAAACCAAACTGGTCTTTGTCGAATCGATTGGTAATCCACTGGGGAATATTATTGATTTAGAAGCCATTGCAAAAATTGCCCATGAGTATGGCGTACCGGTGATTGTCGACAATACGGTTGCAACGCCTGCCCTACTCAAACCTTTTGAATATGGGGCTGACATTGTGGTGCATTCACTGACCAAATATATTGGCGGTCATGGCAACTCGATTGGCGGTGCCATTGTCGATAGTGGCAAGTTCCCGTGGGGCAAATATCCTGAGCGTTTTAAAGTGCTGAATACCCCCGATCCAAGCTACCACGGCGTGAACTACGTTGAAGCCTTAGGTGAAGCTGCATACATTGCACGCGCACGTGTGGTGCCGTTACGCAATACCGGTGCAGCCATTAGCCCTTTAAGTGTGTTCCTAATCTTGCAAGGTCTGGAAACACTAAACCTGCGTATGGAACGTCACACTGAAAATGCGCAGAAAGTGGCTGAATATTTACAGCAACACCCTAAAGTACAATGGGTCAACTATGCGGGTCTAAAAGACCATCCACAGCATGCTTTGGCGCAAAAGTATGTCAAAGGTAAACCTTCTGCCATTTTATCTTTTGGGGTACAAGACGGTTTAGAAGGCGGTACACGTTTTATTGATGCACTCCAACTCTTTACACGGTTAGTCAATATTGGCGATGCTAAAAGTTTGGCTTGCCACCCAGCCACCACAACTCATCGTCAATTGAATGAAGCTGAATTGAAATCTGCAGGTGTCAGTATTGATATGGTTCGCTTATCGGTGGGTATTGAACATATTGATGATTTGATTGCCGATTTAACACAAGCACTGGCACAAGTTTAATACTTCTTATTGCGGCATATTTTGAACCTTCTTTCTTACCGGAAGAAGGTTTCTTCACTTTTAACTTTTTGATTATTTATCTTTAATTAAGTTTATGTTCTTCACCAATCAGAATGTCTATGTAATAATCCAATTACAGAGCGAACAACAATAGAGCAATTACTCTAATTATATTTATAAATTCAACAACTTATTTATGGATTTTTTTTAAACATTGGTTATTATATGCCACATGAGGACAGCTCAAATTCCCAGTATTTGAGCCCAATAATCGACTATAAAAAACATAATCTAGAAGTTTATTCTATACAAATAAGGAAACTACAGCGTGAATTCAAAACTAGAGAAACTTTTTCAAAATAAAGTGAAGGGTAAAGTTGTTTTAATCACTGGTGCATCCAGTGGTATCGGCTTAACTGCGGCACATAAACTTGCCGATGCAGGTGCGCATGTTTTATTGGTCGCACGTACCAAAGACACATTAGACGAAGTCAAAGCAGAAATTGAAGCTAAAGGTGGAAAGGCATCCGTTTTTCCATGTGATTTAAATAACATGCAATCGATTGATGAGGTATCTCAACAAATTTTAGCCTCTGTCGATCATATTGATATCCTCATTAATAACGCAGGACGCTCAATTCGTCGTGCGGTACATGAATCATCTGATCGTTTCCATGATTTTGAACGCACCATGCAGCTTAACTACTTCGGTGCAATCCGTTTGGTAATGAACATCCTGCCACAAATGATGGATCGTCGTGATGGTCATATCATCAACATCAGTTCGATTGGTGTATTGGCGAATGCAACACGTTTCTCAGCTTATGTTGCTTCTAAAGCCGCACTAGATGCGTTCAGCCGTTGCCTATCTGCTGAAGTTCACTCACATAAAATTGCCATTACTTCGGTTTATATGCCATTGGTACGCACACCAATGATTGCACCGACTAAAATTTATAAGTACGTACCAACGTTATCGCCAGAACAAGCGGCTGACTTAATTGCCTATGCAATTGTCAAACGTCCGAAGAAAGTAGCGACCAACTTAGGCCGCTTAGCTTCTATCACTTATTCAGTAGCACCAGATATCAATAATAAATTGATGTCGATTGGTTATAACCTATTCCCAAGCTCTTCAGCTTCAGTGGGTGAACCGCAAAAACTCAATTGGGTGCAAAAAGCATATGCACGTCTATTCCCAGGCGAACATTGGTAAAATTGCGATAAATGAAAGCCAGTCATAAGACTGGCTTTTTTTATGTTATAAACAGCTACCCTTTTTTTCTTTTAGATTTTTATGCGCATTGCTGCTGTTATGTTCCAATTGGCGTGTTTTGCTTTTGCCCTGTTTCTCGGCTACCAAATTTCCAGTTCTGTTTATCAACAAAATTATGAATTGATGGAAATCGTCAGTAATGTCGGCACGATTCTCATCTGTATCGATTTAGGCATATTTTTACATTTCAACAAGTCGATTGCAGCACTCAAAAGTAAAGCCACCTCTCAACAGTCTACTGTACAAGTTTCAATATTAGAACAAATCACCCGCAAGCTGGGTCATTTGGGCATTATGCTGATTATTTGTAGCTGGATCGTGCCAAAACTCGCATAAAAAAACCTCCCAATGGGGAGGTTTTCTTTTAGCCATTAAAGATTACTTAGAACCTTTAATCCCTGCTTGTAATAACAATGCACCTAAACCACCAATTTTTTGCTCTTGAGGTTTAGCTGCTTGAGGTTTTTTCGCTTGTGAGTGATCACCTTGAGGACGTGCAGTTTGCGGACGTTTAGCCTGCGGCTTACGTTCACCACGTGGTTCATTTTGACCATTTTGCTCACGGCGTGGTTGACGCTGTGCTTTGACTGGTGCTTCTGAACCTTCAGGACGCATCGACAAGTTCACGCGATTACGCTCAGCATCGACTTGTAAGACACGAACTTGAACGATTTGACCCGGTTTCACTACTTTATGTGGATCTGCAACAAATTCATTTGCCAGTTCAGAAATATGCACCAAACCGTCTTGGTGTACACCGACATCGACAAAAACACCAAAGTTAGTCACATTGGTAACCACACCTTCAAGCTGTAAGCCTTCTGTTAATTGTGATACTTCGGTAATGTCTTCACGGAATTTTGCTGTACGGAATTCTGGACGAGGATCACGGCCCGGTTTATCCAGCTCGCTAAGTACATCTTGAATCGTTGGAAGACCAAATTTTTCATCGGCAAAATCTTCTGCATTCACTTGGCGAATGATTTCAGAATTACCAATGATATCTTTCACTGTGGTCGCTTTGGCTGCAACAATTTTGCTCACCAAAGCATAACTTTCAGGGTGAACGGCTGAAGCATCAAGCGGTTCAGAACCTTCTTGAATGCGCAAGAAACCTGCTGCTTGCTCAAAAGTACGTTCGCCTAAACGTGGCACATTTTTCAATGCTTGACGATTGTCAAAACGACCATTGTCTTTACGGTATTCTACAATTTGCTGTGCAATTGCTTTATTTAAGCCCGCGATATAACCCAAAATTGCAGCGGATGCTGTATTCACATCAACACCGACAGAGTTCACACAGTCTTCAACCACTGCTTCAAGCGTTTTCGCAAGTCCTGCTTGGTTTACGTCGTGTTGATATTGACCTACACCAATTGATTTCGGATCAATTTTCACCAGCTCAGCAAGCGGATCTTGTAAACGACGCGCAATCGATACTGCACCACGAATAGAAACGTCTAACTCAGGCAGTTCAGCAGATGCCAATTCAGATGCTGAATAAACCGATGCCCCTGCTTCACTCACAGAAACACGCGTCAATTTCAAATCCGGATTTTGTGTCATCATCTCTGCAACCACCGCTTCTGTTTCACGGCTTGCAGTGCCATTACCGATGGCAATTAAATCAACATCAAATTCACGGCACAAACGCGCAAGTTCAGCAATTGAACCGGCTTTGTCTTCTTTCGGTGCAAATGGATAAACTGTGCTATGCGCAACCACATCACCCGATGCATTGACTACAGCCAATTTCACGCCAGTACGAATACCTGGGTCTACACCTAAGGTACAACGAGAACCCGCTGGTGCTGAAAGCAATAAATGACGTAAATTTTCAGCAAAGACATCCATCGCCTCAGCTTCAGCGATCAAACGTTTTTCGGTTAACAATGAATGTTCGATTTGTGGACGAATTTTGCCTAACCAAAACAGCTTAGCGGTTTGTTTTAAGTAGTCTGCACGCGCTTGCGGTTGAACTGAATCAAGATGATATTCAGTTTCAATCCGGCTGAGTGGTGCATCATTTTCACCATCTACTTTTAAGTTCAATACATTTTCTTGACGACCACGTAACATCGCAAGTAAACGATGTGATGGCACTTTATTGAAGTTTTCAGAAAAATCAAAGTAATCACGGAATTTTTTACCAACTTCTTTTTTCTCATCACTGGCCACTAAACTTTTAAGCACTGCTGTTTTAGCAAAAGTGGCTTTAAGTTCTGTGGTTAAAGCAATGTTCTGCGCCCAGTCATCAATTAAAATATGTTGAATCGCATCCAGCTGGCTTTCAACATCAGGATAATCTTCATGACTAAAACCAGCCAAAGCTTCAGTTGGATCGACTTGTTCTGCAAAGATTTTTGCCGCAATCGGTGCTAAACCTGCTTCTTTGGCTTTAAATGATTTACTGGTACGTTTTGGACGATACGGTGCATACAGTTCTTCTAAAACATTCTTTGTTTCAGCAGCATTTACACGCGTTAATAAATCATCTGACAATTTATTTTGTTCTTTCAGAGATTCAATAACTTTTTCTCGGCGTTCAAATAAATCGCGCAAATACGATAAACGCGTGTCGAGTTGGCGTAACTGCGTATCGTCTAAGCCCTGAGTTACCTCTTTACGGTAACGTGCAATAAAAGGAACGCTTGCACCTTCATCAATCAGTTTGATGGCAGCTTCTACTTGATTTGGACGTACGGCAATTTCTTTTGCTAACTGCTGAACTAAGTCAGTCATCGTGTTTGATCCCACAAGGATAAGTACTAAATGGCATGATTATAAAGACCAAGACCATAAAATCCACAATTGTTTTTATTAAATTTATAAGTGGTCAATATTGCCAATCCATGTTTTTTTCATACTTCCCTACAAAATTAAGGGATAAGTAGATTTTTAGTCTGTATATTCAACAAGATTAATGACTATTTAGATGTATACATTTGGTATCTATGTCTTGATTTTATCTGCAATATTTGTTGCTTTAGAGCATAGTAAACAGATACAAATGAATCGTATACTCAAGGCTATCCGAACTTTTGTTTACGATGACAATAAAGAATAAAGGAGCACATCATGAGTTTAGTTGTACCTGCTGAAAAAACAGATCCAGTACACACCGAAACTGATCGCGTCGAACGCATTCTCGTTGTGGATGATGATGTGCGATTGCGTACGTTATTGCAGCGCTTTCTGGAAGATAAAGGCTTCGTAGTGAAAACGGCACACGATGCAACACAAATGGATCGTTTGTTACAGCGTGAACTTTTCTCCCTCATCGTGCTCGATTTCATGCTTCCGGTTGAAGATGGTCTGAGTATTTGTCGTCGTTTACGTCAATCGAACATCGACACCCCTATCATTATGCTGACGGCACGTGGCAGTGATTCTGATCGTATTGCAGGACTTGAAGCCGGTGCAGATGACTACTTGCCAAAACCCTTTAATCCAAATGAACTGTTAGCACGTATTCGTGCCGTACTTCGCCGTCAAGTCCGCGAAGTTCCGGGTGCACCGAGCCAACATATGGAAGTGGTCAGTTTTGGTCCATGGTCACTGGATTTATCCACACGTACCCTGACTCGTGAAGGTCAGGTAGTGACATTAACCACGGGTGAGTTCGCCGTACTTAAAGCCTTAGTACAACATCCACGTGAACCACTTACCCGTGACAAGCTGATGAATTTGGCGCGTGGTCGTGAATGGGGTGCAATGGAGCGCTCAATTGACGTACAGGTATCACGTTTACGTCGTCTGGTTGAAGAAAACCCAGCCCGTGCACGCTATATCCAAACTGTTTGGGGTGTCGGCTATGTCTTTGTTCCAGATGGCGCGGAATAAGAAAAAAATCTGACAATGTGAACCATATATTTGTCCCTTAACGCCATTCGCTGCTGTTTGAGCTAACCCTCAATTAAAGGCTCGCATTGAAGTGCGCGAGTTCAGCGAATGGCAAAGTTTTTGGTTCTTTTTTAAAAGAACAATACGAGCTCCTACCATTAGAATTAATTCGGTAAGACTCCTTCAAAATTCAACAAATAAAATACTTCAGATTCACCATAGGAATCAGGCGTGAAACTCGAACCCATCGACCCACAGAAATTTACCGATTACGAAGCGTATTCAGAAAAGAAACGGACTCGTTCAGAACGTTTTTTGGACAAAATTAAGCCCCGTTCGGCTGCAATGCGTACCACTGTGCTGGTGTTATTCATTGTATTTTTCAGTTTATTTATGTCGTTGTGGTTCTTTTGGCGCACCCTCTACCTTCCAGAAATTCAACAACATGCCCGATATCTGGGCGTTGAACTCGAAATCATTAACAATCCCGATTTACGTATTTTCCATAATGATGCCGAAGTCGATGTCGATACTTGGTTGAAAAATCGTGTCGGTATCGAATACATCACCGACCCCAAAGAATATCCCAGCGTTCGCGACAAAGTCATTGCTGAATTTTTTACCAACCAAATTGAAAAAAAGCTGGCCAAAGAACTCAAAGTTGAAAATGTGACAGTCTATTTCCAATTCAAACCCAGTCCTCGTATTTGGATTCAAACCCCTGAAATGAATGGACACTGGGTGCGTGAACCGTTGAAAACATATGCCAACTATAGCCCTGAACTGGTCTTTGGTTGGTTGCTGGGCGTACCACTAATTGCCGCTGCCATCATTTTAACGCTGGTGCGCCAGCTCAACCGCCCTTTACGTCGTTTGCAAAATGCCGCCAATAATTATAGTAAAACCGGTTCGGCACCTTATCTTGAAACCAATCATGGGCCACAAGAAATCCGCGAGGTAAATCAAGCCTTTAATCATATGATCTATACCTTAGATCAGGCTGAACGCGACCGCCGGATTATGCTGGCCGGCATTTCCCATGACTTACGCACGCCCTTAACCCGTATTCGCTTAAGTGCAGAAATGATGCCTGATGACGACTTTCTTAAAGAAGGTTTAATTTATGATGTCGAGGATATGGATGCCATTCTGAATCAGTTTATCTCCTACATGCGCGATGGTTCAGATGAGGAAATACAAGACACCGACATTAATATGTTGTTACAAGAATTAGTGGTGCAGTTCAAACCTTTAGATATTCGTTTCAAAGCTGAAGATATTCCTGTGATTCAAGCCCGAAGTCTCTCGCTGAAACGCCTGATTGGCAACTTAATTAATAACTCTAAACGCTATGGCGCTGAACCCATTGAATTGTCAGCAAAAGTTGAAAATGATCATATTTTTATTAGTGTGGCAGACCATGGTGAAGGGATTCCTGAGGATCAAATTGAAGACTTAATGCAGCCCTTTGTCCGAGGAAATGAAGCCCGTACCGTACAAGGCAGTGGTTTAGGTTTAGCCATTGTTAAACGCATTGTTGACATCCACCAAGGGCAACTCACCCTACATAATCGTCCTGAAGGTGGTTTAGAAGCCCTGATCTCTTTACCGATTGTTCAAGATAAAATTGAGGACAATATTCACAGCACGACATTAGGAAAAATTAAACAAACATTCAGTGAGCGCTTTTAGTACTGATCAAATAAGCAACAAACAGTTTTATTTCGCTATGCAGCTGTTGATTTTTAGCTCATTAAAATCAATCAATTAAAAATCATAAAAAATTGTTATACCCACATTTTTTCAAAAAATTAGACCTTAGCCTAACAGGCATGCACAATTTGTTTTTAGGACGGTACAATCTGTCTAGTTTCGAACAAGAATTGAGCTTAAACCATGTCTTTAGATCGTATTCGTTTAGCGTCACTTCATGACAAAGTCATGAGCGCAGAACAAGCTGCTACTTTTATCCAAGATGGTATGACTGTAGGTATGAGTGGTTTTACTCGTGCAGGTGAAGCAAAAGCTGTACCTTTAGCACTCGTAAAACAAGCAAAGGAAAATCCTTTAAAAATCACGTTAATTACCGGTGCAAGTTTGGGTAATGACCTAGACAAACAATTGACTGAAGCTGGTGTACTTGCTCGTCGCTTACCATTCCAAGTCGACAATACTTTACGTAAAGCCATCAACAACGGCGAAGTGATGTTCATTGATCAGCATTTGTCTGAAACAGTTGAACAAATGCGTAACCTTCAGCTTAAAAAACCTGATGTTGCGATCATTGAAGCCATCGCGATTACTGAAGATGGCGGTATTATTCCAACCACTTCAGTGGGTAACTCTGCAAGCTTTGCCATTTTTGCTGAAAAAGTCATTGTCGAAATCAACACCAACTTAAGCCCTGCTTTTGAAGGTCTACACGATATTTATATTCCAAGCTATCGTCCAACACGTCAAGCGATTCCTTTAACTCAGGTCGATGAACGTATTGGTACACATGCCATCAATATCGACCCTGCTAAAATTGTCGGTATCGTGATTAACAATGAATACCATGATTCTCCATCTACTGTGACTGAACCAGACGATGAAACTCAAGGTATTGCCAACCACTTGATCAATTTCTTCGAACAAGAAGTTGCTGCTGGTCGTTTACCGAAAGATTTAGGCCCATTACAAGCGGGTATCGGTTCTATTGCTAATGCAGTATTGACGGGTCTTAAAGACTCAAACTTCGAAGATTTAGTGATGTATTCTGAAGTACTACAAGACTGTACTTTCGAATTGATCGATGCCGGTAAAATGAAGTTTGCCTCAGGTAGTTCAATTACACTTTCTGCTAAATATGGCGAAAAAGTGTTTAACAACCTTGACGCATATAAAGACAAATTGGTGCTTCGCCCACAAGAAATTTCGAACCACCCTGAATTGGTTCGTCGTTTAGGTATTATCGGCATTAACACTGCACTCGAATTTGATATTTACGGCAACGTAAACTCAACTCACGTTTGCGGTACTAAAATGATGAACGGTATTGGTGGTTCAGGTGACTTCGCGCGTAATGCTCACTTGGCTATTTTTGTGACCAAGTCGATTGCAAAAGGTGGCGACATCTCTTCAATCGTACCAATGGCTTCACATATCGATCACTCTGAACATGATGTTGATATTCTTGTGACTGAACAAGGTCTTGCCGACTTACGCGGTTTAGCGCCACGCGAACGTGCTCGTGCCATTATCGACAACTGTGCACACCCAATGTACCGTGATGCGTTGAATGACTACTTTGATCGTTCTTGTGCAAAAGGTGGACATACGCCTCACCTGCTTCGTGAAGCATTGTCATGGCATGTTAACTTTGAAGAGCAAGGTCAAATGCTTGTTGCTCAGCCAGAAGCTAAAATTGCTTAAGCAGCATCATTAATTCATAAAAAAAGCGTACCTCGGTACGCTTTTTTTATGGCTGAAATTCGCGTTTAAAATACATGATTTCCTATATCTCGATCCTCGATGATTCAATTCAACCAAGCTCTATTCAAGATCATAGCGAATTCAAATGCTATAAACGCTGTTCAATCGCTTTACGATTTTGCTTTTTAATTTTTTCTATTTCTGCATTCAACTGCAATATCTCTCCATATAAAGCATTAAATTGCTTTAAGGGTTGATCTTCATAAAACATAAACGTCTGCTTGTTTTTCTGCCATTTATTGTTTTTCAAAATCTCAAATAAAGCATCGGCTTTGCTTAATATCTGCAACTCTAATGCAAATAAAGCATGGGTCTGATCACTGTCCCGACTTTCGCGTAAGCTATCTGCCAACTGATGTCTCAAGTTGGCTTTAATCGACAAATGCTTCGCTCGATCTAAAGTATCTTCTTCACGTTGCTGCATTTGTTGTTGATACTGGGCTGTCAAAAGATGGACTTGTTTTAACATCTGTTCGGTTTCGATAAAATTCTGTTTCCGATCTTTCTCTAAACGATCAATATTTAAAAACTGATCCCAATGCAGCGCTTTGAGTTCACGTAAATACTGATTTCTTGCTTCAGCATTTTGAATCATATCGCTCAGGACAAAGTCTGCCATCACTTTATAGTCGCCCTGCAAATGATTATCCGACACATTGATATCGATCGGTTTCGACCAATCTTGGGCTTGCTGATAAATGAGTTCGGCTTTTTCATACAATACCGTTTGATAGTCTTTAATTTGGCTCAACTCGTCTTGTTGTACCGAATACTGATAAAACATCCAACCAAATACGGTACATGTCGCTAACGCTAAGATTAAAAAAATCTTTGGCATACAAGACTCCCTTAGACTGACTTTTCAATATGATAACGCGATTCAGAATACAACTGGTTATTTATTCAGCAAAAATACTGCCAGTTTTTAGTGCCAAATAACCTTTTAATTCAATTTTCATGCTTTAAATTTTACGAGCAACCCCCATCAATGTAGGCAAGAAAAGAGAAGAGATTGCTCATGCGCGTAGATATTTGGTCAGATGTGGTTTGCCCATTTTGTTATATTGGTAAAAAACGTTTGGAAGCGGCAGCTAAACAAGCGGGTGTAGAACTTGAAGTTCATTGGCACAGTTATGAACTTGATCCAGAAGCACCCACTCGTCAGGAAGTTTCAAATTCTGAACGCCTCGCGCAAAAATACGGACGCACAGTTGCCGATGTTGAAGATATGCAACGCAATATTGCCACTATGGCTGCTGAGGAAGGAATCCAATTTAATTGGGAAAATGCCAACTCAGGGAATACCTTCAATGCACATCGTATTATTCATTTAGCGCAAAGCAAAGGTTTAGGCTCAGAAGCCAAAGAAGCCTTTTTCTATAGCTATATGACGCAAGGTTTATCGATTGGTGAACGTGAAACAATTGAAGACGTCGCTGCACGCATTGGACTCAATCCTGTTGAAGTCGAGGATGTATTAGATTCAGAAGAATATGCAGACTTTGTTAAATTTGATGAAGAAGTCGCTCATGATCAATTAAAAGTCACGGGTGTCCCTTTCTTTGTCTTTGATCAACGTATTGCTTTAGCTGGTGCACAACCGCGCGAAGTCTTTTTACAAGTCTTTGAGAAAGCTTTAGCAGCACCAGAACAAACCCCTATTGCTGCTGAAGATGCAGCTGTTTGTAAAGATGATGCCTGTGATCTTCCAGAAAAATAATGCTATTTTTTTGATATAGATTGAGATGACTAAACATAAAAAAACCCCGAATTCGGGGATTTTTTATGCTCTGATTGATCCATCTAGTCGACCAAAAAACTAATTTTCAAATTAACTCGATATTCGGTAATTTTATTGTCCTGAATTATCACTTTTTGCTCATTAATCCAAGCACCTTGTACATTTTTTACCGTTTCCGTCACCTTGCTAATTCCTGTTTGAATGGCATCCTCAAAACTCTTTTGACTACTCGAATTAACTTCCACAACTTTAGCGATGGCCATTTTGGAACCTCAAATTTTATTTTTTTGAAATCCGATACTAGGCTATTTTTTAGACAAAATATTCAACTTTAACATTACACCGCAAAAACTTACAGAGAGAAACAATACAACGTTTTATTCCGCGAGTCTTACAAAATACAACGTATCTATACAAGGCTTGGACACACCAACACCAACAATTCGCTAGTCTAATATCTGGAACATTTAAGTTCTGAATCATGCAACTTAAAAGAGGTCAATATGGACACTGAAGCTCAAAATCCTGCTGTTGATTCTAGCCCTGAACATCACTCATGCTCAAAATCACGTTTTTCACCTACGCTAAAAGGCGTATTCATTGGTGCAATTGCTGGTAGCATATTATCCCTATTTGGCACTTTGAGTGGCGCTATTATTGGCGGTATTTCTGGTAAAATTTACGAGAAAAATGTCACAACAAATGCCATAAAAACTGATATTTTTAAACCAGTTAAGACAGCTTGTTCATACACAACCTGTCTTAGAGCAAAAACTCTAAATATATGATTTATATAATAATTTAAACTCACCGTTCATCTTTTTACCTTCCATTTCTTAGCCAATTCGATCATTTTTTGTTATTATTCACATGAAGTCTAATTTTTATACTTTCTCCCTTTGGTCCATCTTATTTGGACATCTTCTCTCCTTAAAGGACATCATGATGAACGTCATTAAATCGCTTTTGGCCGTCGCTGTTTTGGCTGTTTCTGTAAACGCATCTGCACAAATTGTTTTTATCCCCGATTTTCCTGTTAAAAAAGCGGTTGAAACCGTGAATGCTGACCAAAACGTACCTGCTGCTAAAGCTGTGGCTCAAGGAACATCTGAAGCTAAAAAAGCCGCTTAAAAACAGCTATTCTTTTGAAAAAACAGACTTGAGGTAATGGGTCTGTTTTTTTATTTCTGCATCAAACCTCTGCTGTTTGAAAAATACATCCATCAAAATCTCGAAAACCCCTCTAATTCACCCGATTTACGACCTGTGGCATCAGATAATTCACCTCATGGTCAGCATTTTTCTCTTTAGCTACACTTAAAAATTGAATATTTATTATTCAAAATTTACAATTTTTGTTTTTTATGTCTATAAACTCTCAAAACATGACAATTTTTTGCATGATTTTTATTTTTAAATCCATATAATCAAAAGCATGACCTTCATCATTTCATCGAATGAAACCGTTTTCTTATGCAAGAACTTCAAGCACTGATTCAAGGTAAAATTCCTCCTCAAGCCATCAATATTGAGCAGTTGATTGTGCTTGCTGAACGCTACCCTAAACCGATGTCTGCTGAATATAAATTACTTGAACTGGCCATCAATATTGTCTTGGCAAGTTATCTCGAAAAAGCACAAATACATCTTTAGAGGTCAGTTGATGAATGCCTTAGAAAAAGCGCTGCTGATCAAAGAATTAAATCTCTTAATTGATGGATTAGAGCACCGATCGTTATCTTTCTTTGAAATTGCAAAATCAAAATCACGTTTAACAGAAATTTTTGGCTTATGCGATGAGCCCATTTTTAAAAAACAAATTTTGAAATTTAAATCCCATACTCAACCAGAAAAAGCAGCCTGTGATTTCGCTGCGAATACCCTGTATAAACTGTCTTTTCGTGGCGTATTTCTACAGGACACTATTTTAGAAAAAGTGCTCTATGAAAATGCTGCTGCGGGTTGGGCTATTTTGTATGATGCTGAAAAAGGTTGGCAAATTTGGTTAATTCCAACAGCAAACCGAACGGCCTTGGTCAGTGAATGGGGCTATTTAGAAGAGATCTATCACTGGATGCTGGCACAACAACAGATCTATAGCTGTTTACACACCGACCATGAATTAAAACAGCAAGCCCTTTTAGAGCATCAACGGGTGAAAGCATGGACTAAGACTGAGAAAAATTTAAAGCCGTCTATGCATATCACAGCAGAACAGCATCAGATAGATACAGCTGATGGCATTGATCAATCCCCTGTCATGCTTGATCCTCAGCCGCAAACAATGGTCATAGATTCACTTATACAGCGAAATGAAAGCCATGCTGCTCTCCATTTAGAACCGTCATTCCTATTGAATCATCATCCAGAGGAAATGCCTGTATCGGCACATTTAAGCATTCAAGAAACGAATTTAGCTAAAAATTTGACGCAACAATCTATCCCACAAAGCTTAGCACTCAAGCAGCATATTGCACATATTCAGCCTCTTTATGAGGACAATAAGACTGAGCAAGCGTTATATCGCTTAGAAATACTCGACTCGCCTGAAATCTCACAACATGTAGATTTATTATTGTATGGCCCCAATGTACAACATTGGCAGCAATTGCCGATTTATCTCGCTGAGCAAATCAACCCTCAAGGTCGCTTTATTAAATATTTAGTGTTATTGGGTACAGAAAATCAAATGCAAGCGATTCGCTTAATCCATCTATTTACTGATCCATACCAACATCGACCATCTGCGATTAAAGAGATTTTTTGGCATCATCTACAGGACAGTTTGACGCATCTTGAGACTCTATTTGATAGCTATAGCCAAAAAGCCACGTTAATGTGGAATATTGAAAGTTATACCCCTTTTATTCCTGCACAACTGATTCAAACTCAAAAATTTATTCAATTTGAGGAAAGCCCAGCGGACATCCAGACCCCGCTATTGTTATTAAAAGAGCGGCATAAAATTCGTCTGATTCATGGACAAAACCGCTTGAACCTGTCACGAACTGAATCGGCTTATCCTTATTTATTATTAGATCGTCATCAAGGCATCAGTTGGCAACTGATCCAAACCATCCTGACCCAGTTAGAGTCCCCAATCGACTGCCATCAATTATATGCAGCCATTCAAAAACATATTTCAGATTAGGTTCTATTTTTGTAGCAAACGCTTGCTTTTTAGTCTCATTTTTTACAAGACTATTCAATGATCAAAAATAGAAGAGCAAGGATATGCCTCACATTAAAATAAATTTCTCAAAACCACTTTTATTCATCTTCTTATCTGGGCTGGCGTATAACTCGACTTGGGCAACAATCGCAGAATCTGTAACGGAGCAAAAAAACTGGCCTTTACCCGCAACGGATGAAAACTTCAATTTGCTGTATCAACTGCCCAGTTGGATTGATGCCGTACCGACATTTTTACCCCAGCAGTCAGATGAACTGATGGTGCGCCCCATCCTCGAAACGGCAGATCGGACCTGGGTAGACCGCAAACAATTTCAAATTCGAAGCTGGGCAGATGATACGTCAAATAAAATTGACAATTGGTTTGGCGAGACAGATCCAGAAAAACCGGCCTCTGCAACATTACGCGTGATCGTGGATAACAGCTGGAATCAACATGATGGTTATGAAATTAAACCGCGTATTCGGGGCAAAATTAAACTTCCCACTTTAGAACGTAAACTCAGCTTAGTCTTTGGGGATGACTCGTTAGACAATGAACTCGACAATAATGTCGCCATTACCAATGAAAACCCGGGCAACAGCAATGACAAAACCCTAGACCGACAACGTACTCGAGAAAATAACAGCTCTTTTGCCTTACGTTGGTCAGAGTTTTCTAAATACATCCCTTTTAAAACAGATTTAGATTTGGGACTACGTTCAGGCGATGATATTTATCTGCGCCTAAAAGCCTCTAAAGATTGGAAATTAGAAAATGATTTTAGTTTTCATGCTGAACAAATTTATCGTTATGGTGTTGATAGTAAAAATTATTTAAGAACGAATCTCGAGTTGACTCATGCGCGCCCAAACCAAGCTTTCCTGTCGAATCAATTGAATCTTACTTATTCTGACAATCAAGATGATGATTTAACTTGGGATAATAGTCTGTTTAGGCAACATCAATTTTTCCATGAAAATAGCTTTAGTTACGGTATTTATACCGGTGGTTTTTTAAATAATAAGGATTTACGTTTAAATAGTTGGGGACCTTTCATTTCTTGGCGTCAACCGTTATGGCGTGAATGGTTTTATGTGCAAGGGAATTTAAATTATATGAACGATCATCGTGATGACCGTAGTCATTTCATTAGCACTTCTATCCGCTTCGAAGCTTTATTTTAATTGAGTGAGTGAACCACAATGTTTGTGAATAAAAAAACCTCCCGAAGGAGGTTTTTCATTTTGAGTATGAAAATCTCAGTTATTTCAACAATAGGCTGTTAATACGTTTGACATATTCAGCAGGATCATCAGGTAAGCCACCTTCTGCAATCACTGCTTGATCGAAAATCACATGGGCCAAATCATCAAATTGGTTCGAGCTTTCCAGTTTCTTCACCAATGGATGTTCTGGGTTAATTTCCAGAGTCGGTTTACTTTCAGGAATTGCTTGACCGGCTTGTTTCAACATACGAACCAGCTGTGGAGAAAGCTCACCTTCACTGGTGACTAGACATGCAGGAGAGTCAACCAAACGTGTAGTGACACGAACTTCTTTGGTTTTGGTTTTTAAAGCATCAGACAGTTTATCAACTACAGGCTTGAATTGTTCAGCAGCAGCTTCAAGTGCTTTCTTCTCTTCGGCATCCTGCAAATCGCCTAAGTCAACGGCACCCTTAGACACGTTCTGCATTGGTGTGCCATCAAATTCATTGACGAACTCCATTGCCCATTCATCGACACGATCCGCCATCAACAGTACTTCAATGTCTTTTTTCTTGAACAGTTCAAGTTGTGGTGAGTTTTTCGCTGCACTTAAACTATCAGCAGTCACATAATAAATGGCTTTTTGCCCTTCTTTCATGCGTGCTTTGTAATCTGCCAATGACGTTGAAATGTCATCATTGTTCGAAGTCGAGAAACGAAGCAGTTTTAAAATACGCTCACGATTTCCGAAATCTTCACCCAAACCTTCTTTTATCACTGAACCAAATTCAGCATAAAACTGTTTGAATTTTTCTTGATCTTGTTCATCTTCCGACTTGGCCAAACCATCCAGCATGGTCAAAATACGGCGCGTATTGCCTTCGCGAATAGTTTTTACATCACGACTTTCTTGCAACAATTCACGACTGACGTTGAGTGGCAGATCAGCACTATCCACCACACCCTGTACAAAACGTAAATAATTCGGAATCAAATTGTCTGCTTCATCCATAATGAAGACGCGTTTGACATACAACTTGATCCCCGCTTTCGCTTCACGGGTGAAAATATTGTGTGCTGCTTTACTTGGCACATAAAGCAACTGGGTATATTCAGTACTTCCTTCCACGCGATTATGCGCCCATGCCAGTGGTGCTTCAAAGTCATGGCTTAAGTTCTTGTAGAACTCAACATACTGCTCGTCAGTGATCTCATTTTTATTGCGTGTCCAAAGAGCACTGGCTGAGTTAATAGCTTCCCACTCGTCAGTCTTGACCATCTGACCGCCTTGAGGTGTTTCACCTTCAGCAACCGCTTCTTCTTGCCAGATTTCTTTTTGCATTTCAATTGGCAAACTAATGTGGTCAGAATATTTATTGATGATCTGTTTTACTTTAGATGATTCTAAATAATCCAGTGCATCCTCACGCAAATGCAAAATAATGTCTGTTCCACGTGAAGCCTTGTTGATCTGTTCAACTTCGAAATCACCTGTACCCGCACTGATCCAACGCACAGCTTCGGCAGCATCAGCACCCGCATGACGAGATTCAACAGTAATTTTTTCAGCAACAATAAAACCTGAATAAAAACCGACACCAAATTGACCAATCAATTGCGCATCGGCTTTTTGATCACCCGACAATTTAGACATAAAGTCTTTGGTACCCGATTTCGCAATCGTCCCAAGGTGATCAATCGCCTCTTGTTGCGTTAAGCCAATCCCATTGTCTGAAATGGTGATGGTCTTATGCGCTTTATCCAAACTAACCCGAACATGTAGATCAGGGTCATTTTCATAATATTCAGGATGGTTGATGCCTTCAAAACGTAACTTATCACATGCATCTGAAGCATTGGAAATCAGTTCACGTAAGAAAATTTCAGGATTGGAATACAGTGAATGCGTCACTAAATGTAGAAGCTGGGCAACTTCGGCTTGGAAACTATGTTTTTTTGTACTTTGTTCGGTCATCATCATTCCTTAAATTCATTAAACACTTTTATCGAATGCTTAATGAATTGGAGTGACTGGAGCAATTTTCAATAGCGCCTGATAAATTTTTCTTAAAAAGGACCTTGTTTATAAACACGATCCATATACATATCCAGTTTTTGCTGGCGCATTTTATACACTTCACTTAAACAACGACTAGAATCGCCACATTGGTCCCGTAACTGTAACCACTTGACTTGTTCATCCTGAATCATGCCTCGTGTTCCCATAGGCACTAAGCGCTTAATAATATTATAGGTTGTGGCCATTTTTACATCGGCATCATTGACCACCCGATATTCACAGACTGCATGTTCCGTCTGTGTTCGTGCTTTGTCACAATTAAAACTGGCTGCGTAAGTAGCAACACTAAAACTACTACATAAGAATAAAGCAGCACATTTCCATATTTTCATTTTTTTCTGCCTTTTTATTTGATTATCTTTCTGCTGTTACTTTAGCAACAAGCCTGTCATTAAATAAGACCTTTTTGCTCAATTACAGTAGTTTACCCTAGTACTTTAGTGCAATTAAAAAAACCCATCAAAAGATGGGTTATTTTAAGGCTAACTCAAATTCTAAACATTAGAATTTGTAGCTATAACCAAGGGTATAAATCACAGGATCAATGTCTAAATCAAATGTAGTGACATTTTTTACTTCTACTTCTGGACTTAATTGCGCATAACGAATATCTGCAAATACGCCCCAGTTTTTTGCATCAGCAGGTTGGAAGTTAAAACCAATCTGACCTGCAAAACCAAAGTCTTCTTTCACTTTAACGCTTGTACCTGTCAATGGCCCCGTTGTTTCTTCATCCCAAGCAATAAATGCTGTACCACCTATACCAATATACGGCGTAAAACCAGTTGAGTTTTTAAAGTTATATTTCGCTGTAATGGTTGGTGGTAAATGTTTAATTTTGACTGCATTCGCACCATTAATTGCAACATCATGACTAATTGGTGCCGCTAATAATAGTTCAGCAGAGAAGTTATCGTTAAAAAAATACTCAACAGATGGGGTAAAAGCCAATTCACTATCCGCTTTTACAACACCAATACCATTTAAATTGGTATCACTCGTTGGAGCAATTGCAGAAGCACCAACTTTAACTTGCCAACCATCTGCCATCGCTGAAGCAGACAACCCCAATAATACAATAAAAGTAGCTTGTTTTAACATTTTTAATAACCTACGGAAGAATAATAACAATAAAATTCAAACATTAATTAATAATAAACATGGGTGTAATTAATATGCAATAGTTATTAATTAATAATAGTTTTATTTATTTTTAAGTTATTGATAATAATTGGTATTTATTTTAATCATACCAACTTGGTTGGTTTTAACACCAACCAAGTTAATCAGATTAATTTATTATATTCCGAGTGTGGAACTTGGTTTTATTATAATAAGTCATTTAAATATTTATTTAAAATACATCTATTAATACCAGATGTAAATTCAAATAAATTAAAATATCATTTTCAGTTAAAGTACCATTGCCGCAATCCATCCAAATACCAATAATGGAATATTAAAATGGATAAATGTTGGCACAACCGTATCCCAAATATGATCATGCTGACCATCAACACCTAAACCGGCTGTAGGACCCAAGGTTGAATCCGATGCGGGTGAACCTGCATCACCCAGCGCTGCCGCTGTACCAATCAGTGCCACAGTCGCCAAGGGAGAGAAACCAAATTGCACGCAAAGCGGGACATAAATCACAGCTAAAACAGGCACACTTGAAAATGATGAACCAATGCCAATGGTCACAAACAAACCAATAAACAGCATTAAAAATGCAGCTAAAGCTTTATTGTCACCAATTAAATGCACCACCCCATTTACCAAACTCGTAATATCACCAGTATGGGTCATCACTGAAGCAAAACCAGCAGCTGAAATCATGATAAAGCCAACCAATGCCATCATGCGCATACCTTGCACAAAAACATCATCGGCTTCTTGCCATTTAAAAATCCCAGCGCCCGATAAAACAGCAAAACCAACCAATCCACCCAAAATCATTGAACCTGAGTACAATTGTGCAATCAAGGTTAAAACAATTGCGAGCAATGCCATAAAAATGGTTTTCTTGGCAATCACCGGTGCTTTTTCAGCTTCTTGCTGTAATTCTTTTGCATCCGCTTCAAAGTTCACTTCAGTTGCACGAATCGGCTTATCTAAATCAATCGTGGTTACACGTGCAACTGTACGATCAATATAATGACGCGGTTTACGATAGCTGACAAATACCGCAACTAAAGTACCGATTAACATCCCGATCACAGGTATCGCCATACCCATTGGCATCATCCAACGATCCACATGTAAATCGTAAGCAGCACCAATTTTATTGATATTGCCCATCAAAATTTGATCAAGGAAAATGGCACCAAAACCGACGGGCAGAAAAATATACGTTCCGACCAATCCCATGGTCATTACACATGCAGCCGCACGACGGTCTAAATTCATATGATTCATCACTCTTAATAAAGGAGGAACCAAAACTGGAATAAAGGCAATATGTACAGGAATAAGGTTTTGCGAACAAATCGCGGCAATTAATAAAATAGTAAGAAGTAGATACTTTACTTTTTTAGCTCGTTGATGCGACGCTTCAGCACCCAATAAGCCAATTAACTTATACGCTAAAAGATCAGGCAAACCTGATTTTGACAAAGCTAAAGCAAAAGCCCCCAAGACCGCATAAGCAAGGGCAACTTCTGCTCCATCACCCAAACCTGCATTAAATGCAGTTACGGTATCTGACAAACTTAGTCCTGCAACCAAGCCACCAATAATCGCTGAAATGACCAAAGTCAAAACGACAGAAACTCGTGCCAGTGATAGAATAAACATCACGGCAATCGCAATTACTACTGCATTCATGGAAATTTTAAGGAAGATGAAAAGCCGATATTTTAGCAGATTCAAATCATTGAAACTAAAAATTGATCACTTTTATCCCACAGCAATTTTTTATTTAAAATTCATATAATTAAATAAAAATAATAGCCTTTTAAATCCGTTCCAAGGCAAAGCTACGAATATAATCTGCGACCAATTTAGGCTGACTTAAAACGGCCCAATGATTGGCATCAATTTCCACACGCTGAAATTTTTCTGCCCATTTTGGCATTTCATCAATCAATTCAGGGCTGACAAAATGATCTCGCTGTAGCACGATTGCCTGTACTGGACACACAGCAAAACGCTGCCGAGGCTGGGTTAAACGTGGAATAAAATTAGCCCGATATAAGCCGATGCCATGTTTCCCATCTAAGGCGATATTACTATTTAAAGGCAAGTCTTTTTGACGTTCTAACTGCTCCAGTACTTTAGCCCATTTGTTAGGCGTAAAAAAATTCCAAACTGTCGGTGCCAGCAAGGGCAATTGAAAAACGGCAATATACCAAGATTTAGTTAATTGCTTAAAAAATTTACCTTTGTGCTGTTTAAATTGATGTCGCATTCCAAAAGCCGCGTGATCTAAACAAGGACCAGAAATCGTACTATAAGATAAAATTCGGGTCTTAAATTTCGCTTCGGTGACTGACTCCCAAGACTGGATCGACCCCCAATCATGTGCAGCCAAATGAAAAGGTCGATCTTTCAATACTGCATTAACCACACTTTCTAAATCTAGAGATAGCTGTTCTAAACGATAATCACGAATACGGGTTGGAATAGAGGACTGCCCTGCTCCACGTACATCATAGGTAATAATATAAAAATCTTGCTTCAGTTGCTGAATAATCAGCTCCCACACATCTTGATTATCAGGATAACCATGTACCAAGACTAAGGCTGGTTTGTCATCACTGCCCCATGTTTTCACATAAAGACGTTGTTGGTCTTGGGTATGTACCCATTGAGTCTGCGCTTCCATGTTCTTCCTTTCTTGTTATTGGCGATTTATTGCAACAGTTAGGCAACGAAATCCATGCTGCCATATAAATTTTGTTCTAGTATGGTCTTAAGTGAGAAAAAAACAATTGACCCAAATCGGCCTTTTCACAAAACTACAGACAACTCCTGCTCATCCTAAATTTCTTATTCAGCTCCAACACCTCATATCACAGGGCAAATATTACAGTTGATGACATAAATTAAGGAACGATCCTCTGCGCGTAAAAATGCTTTTAGCAAGCAAAAAGCATAAAAAAAGTGCCTGATCAACAAGCACTTTTACCTCATTCAAAATGTGTAATTAGCGTTTTTTCTGCTCAATGGCCGCTCCTGCACCACCGCCAATAGCACCACCAATCGCAGCACCTGCATTTCCGCCAATGACACTTTTACCTACAGCAGAACCAATTGCCCCACCGACACCACTATAAGTTGCATTCCGGTTAGAACCACCTTGGGTTTTACTGCCGACGGCTGCACCCGCACCACCACCAAGCGCGGCACCGACACCACCACCGACTTTGTTCCCTACACCACCACCCACGGCACCACCCAGTGCTGCTGCACCAATACGTTGTTCATTGGCTGACATACTTTCACAGCCTGTAAACATAATCGTAGACAGCATAACAGCAGAAATTAAACCGATTGATTTTTTCATCTCTACGACTCCTCTACTTTATAATTAAAGCCTAATCTTATTTTCTGTACCAAATGATCAGATTATGTAATTACCATGCGTGCATTCTTTTCATTTTGTAATCCGATTTTAACTAAGACACTAAAAGATCAATTCAATCAATAAAGCCTTAACTATTCCAGCTAAGCATCCAAAAAGCAGTTAAAGTATTCCAATTGACCTATGATCTGATAATAAAAATTTTAAAGTGCTGTCGTGCTTAAACGTGAAGGATAGTCCAGATGAAAAAACTACTTTTGTCGATATTTATATTACTTTGCTTCAATCCATCAGCATATTCCAATTATTTTGCTACGCATGTACTCAACAAAACTAAATCGTTAAAAAATATTGCTTATGGGCCTCATCCCCAACAAGCGATGGATGTCTATTTCCCGACCCAACCTTTAACAGATAAAACGCCAGCACCATTAATCGTAATGGTACATGGCGGAGCTTGGACAATAGGGGATAAAAATAATGCTGCTGTAGTCAAACATAAAGTGGATTATTGGAGCAAACAAGGTTGGATTTTTATTTCGATCAACTATAGATTAGTTCCTAATGCGACATTACAACAACAAACTCAAGATATTGCAGAAGCACTCATTTATATCCAAAACCAAGCCCCAAATTGGCATGCTGACTCAAAACGGCTGGTTCTCATGGGACATTCAGCAGGCGCACATTTAGTCAGCCTACTCACAACACGTCCCCTTTGGCTAACATCACAGCCTCAACCTTGGCGGGCTACAGTTGCTTTAGACAGTGCCGCTTATCATGTCGAAAAAATTATGCAAAATCGACATTCGCATTTTTATGATCAAGCCTTTAGTGATCAGCCATCAAACTGGAAAGCGCTTTCTCCTATATCCCAACTACGCCAAACTCTACCTGCATTTCTCGCGGTTTGCTCAACAACCCGACCAGACCAACCTTGTACGCAGGCACAGCAATTTATTCAACAAGCACAAAAATTAGGTACGAAAGCTCAGTTATTGCCTCTCCCACTTTCACATATTGAAATCAATAAGTCTCTCGGAAAAAATAATCCATATACTCAAGCAGTGGATCAATTTATACAAAGTAATTCATTTACAATTGAATAAGCTGAATGTAATTTCATTAAACATACAGAGTATTTGAGCAGCAATTCAGAGCCTATTTTTAAAAGATTCATTCAATATCCCCTCAAATTCTAGAATAGGTGCTCCAATTTCAACGCATAAAAAAAGACGCCCGAAGGCGTCTCTTTTTCAACATTAACTAGGAATTAAAATTCTTGGTTGAATGCTTGGCTTAATGCTTGATCTACATCACTAAAGTCATTTACAAGTTCGTGTTCAGCAGCTTCTGCTTCTTGACGACGACGCTCTAAATGATACGCAAGACCTGTACCCGCTGGAATCAAACGACCCACAACAACGTTTTCTTTCAGGCCACGTAAATCATCTTCTTTACCTGTTACAGCAGCTTCAGTTAACACACGTGTGGTTTCCTGGAACGATGCAGCAGAGATGAACGAGTCAGTAGAAAGCGATGCTTTAGTAATACCCATCAATTGACGTTCATACTTCGCAGGGAACTTGTTCTGAGCAAGTACAGCTTGGTTTTCAGCAACCATGCGGATGTAGTCCACTTGTTCGCCTTTAATGAAGCTGGTATCACCACCATCCGTGATTTCAACTTTACGCAACATTTGACGTACGATGACTTCAATGTGCTTATCGTTGATTTTTACACCTTGCAGACGGTAAACGTCTTGAACTTCATTTACGATGTAGTTCGTTAACGCCACTTCGCCTTTCAGACGTAAGATGTCATGCGGATTTTGTGGGCCGTCAGAAACGGTTTCACCACGGTTCACATGCTCACCTTCATACACGTTAATGGTACGCCATTTCGGAATCAACTCTTCATAAATTTCAGAGCCGTCATCTGGTGTAATCACTAAACGGTTTTTACCTTTGGTCTCTTTACCGAAGCTTACAACACCTGAAATTTCAGCCAAGATTGCATGTTCTTTCGGTTTACGTGCTTCGAACAAGTCAGCTACACGCGGTAGACCACCGGTAATGTCACGAGTACGTGAAGTTTCTTGTGGTACACGACCAATAACGTCACCGACACCAATTGTTTCGCCATCACGGACAGAAAGAATGGTGTTTTGTGGCAAGAAGTAGAACTGTTCGCCACCATCAGTGGTATCCAATACAACCGCAGGACGCATATCTTTACCTGACGCAGGACGTGAAGTCACTGGTAAGATTTCAATCGTCGTCATACCTGTTGCATCATCAGTTTTCGATGTCACGGTTACGCCATCAGCAATTTGGCTGAAACGTACTTTACCAGCAACTTCAGTTACCAATGGATGTGTATGCGGATCCCAAGTCGCAACGATGCCGCCAGCTGCGACTGCTTCGCCATCTTTCAAGATGATCGATGCACCGTATGGAATTTTGTAACGTTCGCGTTCACGACCTAAGTCATCAGCAATACCAATTTCACCAGAACGAGACGTTGATACCAAGTGACCTTTAGCATGCTGTACAGTTTTCACGTTATGGAAACGTACAGTACCTTTGTTACGTACTTGAACACTGTTTGCAGCAGAAGTTCGACTTGCAGCACCACCCACGTGGAATGTACGCATGGTTAACTGGGTACCCGGTTCACCAATCGATTGTGCAGCCATAACACCAACTGACTCACCAGGATTTACCTGATGACCACGTGCAAGGTCACGACCATAACATTTCGCACATACACCGAAAGTCGATTCACAAGAAACCACTGAGCGTACTTTAACTTCGTCGACACCCGCTTCTTCAATGAAGGCAGCAAGTTTTTCGTCAATAAGCGTGTTACGTGGAAGAATGACTTCGTCAGAACCAGCACGTTTCACATCTTCAGCAACCACACGACCCAGAACTCGTGTACCCAAGTTCTCGATTACATCGCCACCTTGAATGAATGGAGTCATCACCAGACCGCTTAAAGTACCGCAATCAGGTTCATTGATCACTAGATCCTGCGCAACGTCTACTAGACGACGCGTCAAGTAACCCGAGTTCGCAGTTTTAAGTGCTGTATCGGCCAAACCTTTACGTGCACCGTGTGTTGAAATGAAGTACTGAAGTACCGTCAAACCTTCACGGAAGTTTGCTTTAATTGGGGTTTCAATGATCGAACCATCCGGTTTCGCCATCAGACCACGCATACCTGCAAGCTGACGAATCTGAGCTGCAGAACCACGGGCACCAGAGTCAGACATCATGTAGATACTGTTGAATGATTTTTGCTTCTCATCTTCACCCTGTTTGTTCTTAACAGTCGTGAAAGACAAGTTGTCCATCATCGCTTTAGCAACCTGGTCATTGGTACGCGCCCAAATATCGACCACTTTATTATAACGTTCACCAGCAGTTACGAAGCCTTGTTCAAACTGTTGTTCAATTTCACGAACTTCAGTTTCTGCTTTTTCGATAATCGTATATTTCGTTGGTGGAATAAGCATATCTTCCATACCAACAGATACACCTGAACGCGTCGCTTGACGGAAGCCCAAGTACATCAATTGATCCGCAAAGATCACGGTATCTTTAAGACCCAACTTACGGTAGCACGAGTTAATTAACTTCGAGATGTTCTTTTTATTCATCTCAAGGTTAATTTGCTGGAAGTCCATGCCTTTAGGAACAACTTCCCAAAGCAAACAACGACCTGGCGTGGTGTCTACAATAATCGTTTGATCTTCACGATTACCATCTTCATCAATTACAGTTTGATGTACACGTGCTTTTACGCGAGCGTGTAAGTTCACCTGACCTGTAGCAAGCGCACGGTTTACTTCATCAGTATCCGCAAACACCATGCCTTCACCTTTGGCATTGATTGCATCACGCGTGATGTAATACAAGCCCAAGACCACGTCCTGAGACGGTACGATGATTGGCTCACCGTTCGCCGGAGACAAGATGTTGTTGGTCGACATCATTAACGCACGAGCTTCTAACTGAGCTTCAAGTGTTAATGGTACGTGTACCGCCATTTGGTCACCGTCGAAGTCGGCGTTGAACGCAGCACATACGAGTGGGTGAAGACGGATCGCTTTACCTTCAATCAAGGTCGGTTCAAATGCTTGAAGACCCAAACGGTGAAGCGTTGGCGCACGGTTCAACATCACTGGATGTTGACGAATCACGTGAGCAAGAACATCCCAAACTTCTGGAGTTTCGCGCTCAACCATTTTCTTCGCAGCTTTAATGGTCGTTGCTTGACCTGAAGCTTGTAGTTTCGCAAAAATAAATGGCTTGAATAACTCAAGTGCCATTTTCTTTGGAAGACCACATTGGTGCAAACGTAAAGTCGGACCTACAGTAATAACCGAACGGCCTGAATAGTCGACACGTTTACCCAATAAGTTTTGACGGAAACGACCTTGCTTACCTTTGATCATATCGGCCAAAGATTTAAGCGGACGTTTGTTCGAACCTGTAATTGCGCGACCACGACGACCGTTATCCAGCAATGCATCGACAGACTCTTGCAACATACGTTTTTCGTTACGTACGATGATGTCTGGCGCTGAAAGGTCAAGAAGACGTTTTAAACGGTTGTTACGGTTAATCACACGACGATAAAGGTCATTCAAGTCAGACGTCGCGAAACGACCACCTTCAAGCGGAACTAACGGACGAAGATCTGGTGGAAGAACTGGTAATACAGTCAACACCATCCATTCTGGTTTGTTGTTCGACTCTTTGAATGCTTCCATCAACTTCAAACGTTTAGAGGCTTTTTTAAGCTTCGTTTCTGAAGTTGTTTGTGGAATTTCTTCACGAAGACGCGAGATTTCGTTTTCAAGATCGATATCTTTCAACAAATCTTGAATCGCTTCTGCACCCATTTTCGCGCTGAATTCATCACCGTGTTCTTCTAACGCTGTGAAGTATTCTTCATCGTTTAGAAGTTGGTATTTCTCCATCGGAGTCATACCAGGATCAGTGACAACGTATGATTCGAAATACAATACACGTTCGATATCACGTAAAGTCATGTCTAATAATAGACCAATACGAGATGGTAATGATTTTAAGAACCAAATGTGCGCTACTGGAGATGCTAGATCAATATGACCCATGCGCTCACGACGAACTTTTGCAGTGGTTACTTCAACGCCACATTTTTCACAAATGACGCCTTTGTATTTCATACGCTTGTATTTACCACACAAGCATTCGTAATCTTTCACTGGACCAAAAATTTTGGCACAGAATAAACCATCACGTTCTGGTTTGAACGTACGATAGTTAATGGTTTCTGGCTTTTTAACTTCACCGTGAGACCATGACTTAATCATTTCTGGTGACGCAAGACCAATACGGATGCGATCAAACTCTACTGGAGCATGACCGTCTGAATCCGTCTTTTTGCGCATGATATCGAGCAAGTCTTTCAATTTTTTTCTCCGTGTGCCAAGAAGATTTTCGCTTCCCGGCTGGGTCACAAATATTGTTTTTTAACTGAATAGGAAATCTCAAAAAATCCCCCTAAATCCCCCTTTACTCAGGGGGACTTCTCCCCTCTTTCTTAAAGAGGGGTCGGGGGAGATTTTTTAGTCACCATTTTTCAGTTCAATGTTGATACCTAAAGAACGGATCTCTTTGGTCAATACGTTGAACGATTCAGGCATGCCCGGATCCATATAATGGTTGCCATCTACGATGTTCTTGTAGATTCGAGTACGACCTTCAACGTCATCCGACTTCACAGTAAGCATTTCTTGCAGTGTATAAGCCGCACCATATGCTTCAAGCGCCCAGACTTCCATCTCACCGAAACGCTGACCACCGAACTGAGCTTTACCACCCAATGGTTGTTGCGTCACAAGTGAATAAGAACCAGTAGAACGCGCATGCATCTTGTCATCAACCAAGTGATTCAGTTTCAACATGTACATGTAACCTACAGTTACTGGACGGTCAAAACGCTCACCTGTACGTCCATCATACAAGACTGTTTGACCTGTACGTGGAATGTCTGCAAGTTCTAATAATTCTTTAATTTGACTTTCATCTGCACCATCAAATACTGGTGTAGCTAAAGGAATACCTTTACGCAAGTTGCCCGCAAGAATCATTACTTCATCATCAGTTAAGCTATCAAGATCTTCTTGCTCGCCACCAACTTTGTTATAAATCTTGTCTAAGAATTCACGCAGTTCAATCACTGTACGTTGCTGCTGAAGCATCTTGTCGATTTTGTCGCCAAGACCTTTTGCTGCCATACCCAAGTGAGTTTCAAGAATCTGACCCACGTTCATACGTGATGGTACACCCAGTGGGTTCAACACGATATCAACAGGAACACCATAAGCATCATGTGGCATGTCTTCGACTGGTAAGATGTTAGAGACAACACCTTTGTTACCATGACGACCCGCCATTTTATCACCCGGTTGGATGCGACGTTTTACAGCCAAATAAACTTTAACAACTTTCAATACACCAGTTGTAAGCTCATCACCTGTAGAAAGTTTGCGTTTTTTCTCAGCAAATTTCTCGTCAATTTCGATGCTCTTCTCTTTCAAGAACACTTGAATTTGAGTTAAACGTTCAGCAATTGCTTCATCATTTGGCTGGATTTCAAGCAGATCAACAAGCTCTAGACCAGATAACAAATCTTCAGCAAGCTTATCACCGCGTTTAGTGGTACCACCACCATTCGATTCTTGACCTTTCAACAAGCGAACAATACGTTCACGCGCTGCTTCTTCAAAGATTTTGTATTCTTCTTTCAAGTCTTTACGGTAAGCATCTAACTGCGCTTTTTCAATTGCTTGCGCACGTTCGTCTTTTTCAAGACCGTCACGTGTAAACACTTGAACGTCAATTACAGTACCTTTAGTACCCGATGGAACACGTAAAGATGAGTCTTTCACGTCAGCTGCTTTTTCACCGAAGATTGCACGAAGCAATTTTTCTTCTGGTGTTAACTGCGTTTCACCTTTAGGCGTAACTTTACCAACAAGAATGTCACCCGCAGTCACTTCAGCACCGATATACACGATACCTGATTCATCAAGTTTAGACAGTGCAGCTTCACCCACGTTAGGAATATCGGCAGTAATTTCTTCTGCACCTAACTTGGTATCACGTGCTACACATGATAATTCTTGAATATGAATTGAAGTTAAACGGTCTTCTTGAAGTACACGCTCAGATAATAAGATCGAGTCTTCGTAGTTATAACCATTCCACGTCATGAACGCGACGCGCATGTTTTGACCTAGCGCAAGTTCACCACCATCAGTTGATGGACCATCAGCCAATACGTCGCCACAAGCAACTTTATCGCCAAGTTTCACAACTACAGTTTGGTTAATGCAAGTGTTCTGGTTCGAACGCGTATATTTAATCAGGTTGTAGATATCTACGCCCGCTTCGCCTGCGATCATCTCTTCTTCGTTGACACGAATAACGACACGAGAAGCATCAACAAATTCAATACGACCACCACGTTTTGCAATGACACATACACCTGAGTCACGCGCTACGTTTGCTTCCATCCCTGTACCAACAAGCGGTTTGTCCGCAATTAGCGTAGGTACAGCCTGACGTTGCATGTTTGAACCCATCAATGCACGGTTGGCATCATCGTGTTCAAGGAACGGAATCAGTGATGCCGCAACAGATACAACCTGTTGAGCAGAAACATCCATATGCGTCACTTTTTCAGGCGGCATACGAACGAAATCACCCTGATGACGTACTGATACGAATTCTTCAGTCAACGTACCATCTTTATCTACACCAGAATCGGCCTGTGCAATGACAGTACCCACTTCTTCAATTGCAGATAAATATTCAATATCATCTGTTACACGGCCTTCTACAACTCGGCGATATGGTGTTTCCAAGAAACCGAAGTTGTTGGCTTTTGCATATACAGAAAGCGAGTTGATCAAACCAATGTTTGGTCCCTCAGGCGTTTCAATTGGACATACACGACCGTAATGCGTTTGATGTACGTCACGTACTTCAAAGCCTGCACGTTCACGTGTCAAACCACCTGGCCCAAGCGCTGATACACGACGTTTGTGTGTAATTTCAGACAATGGGTTATTTTGGTCCATAAACTGAGACAATTGGCTTGAACCGAAGAATTCTTTGATCGCAGCAGCAACTGGTTTTGCATTGATCAAATCTTGTGGAGACAAGTTATCTGTTTCAGCTTGGCTTAAACGTTCTTTAACAGCACGTTCTACACGAACTAAACCAACACGGAATTGGTTTTCTGTCATCTCACCAACTGAACGTACGCGACGGTTACCCAAGTGATCGATATCATCGACTTCACCTTTACCGTTACGAATTTCAACCAATGTTTTTAATACGTCTGTAATATCACTGTTTGAAAGAATACCTTCAATTGCACGTGACTTCTGATCTGTACCCACATCATATGGACGACCCAAACGACGGTTGAACTTCATACGACCTACTGGAGAAAGGTCATAACGTTCAGACGAGAAGAACAAGTTATTGAATAAGTTTTCAGCTGCTTCTTTCGTCGGTGGCTCACCTGGGCGCATCACTTTGTAGATTTCTACCAGTGCTTCTTCACGACCTGAAGTCGTATCTGCACGTAAAGAATCTGCAACGAAAGAACCACGGTCGATGTCATTGGTGAATAGAATGTTAAATTGTTTAACACCACCTTCAGCCAACTTCACCATCACTTCATGGCTAAGTACAGTATTTGCAGCAATCACATCGCCATCACGTAAAGCAACATCCTCAGCAGTGATGCGCTCATACAAGTATTCATCAGGAACAGATAGCTTAGTTAAGCCAGATGCTTCCATTTGACGTACATGACGTGCATTAATACGTTTACCTTGTTCAACAATCACTTTGCCGTCAGCATCAGTGATATCGAATTGAGCCATTTCACCGCGCAGGCGTTCAGGCACAAGGTCAATTTGATAACTACCCATGTCAAGATACACAGGTACTTTTTCGTAGAACATGTCTAAGACTTGTTCGTTGCTATAGCCTAATGCACGGAGTACAACAGTCGCGAGTAATTTACGACGACGGTCAATACGTACATAGACTAAATCTTTCGCATCAAATTCAAAGTCTAACCATGAACCACGGTAAGGAATAATACGTGCAGAATAAAGAACTTTACCACTCGAATGTGTTTTGCCTTTATCGTGGTCAAAGAATACACCTGGTGAACGATGTAATTGAGAAACAATTACACGCTCAGTACCATTGATAACAAAGGTACCATTTTCGGTCATGAGTGGCATTTCACCCATGTACACTTCTTGCTCACGTACATCTTTAATCGATTTGGTTTCGCGATCTTTAATGATCAAACGAATTTTTACGCGCATTGGTGCCGCATAAGTCGAACCACGTAAAATACATTCACGCACATCAAACTCAGGCTTACCAAGACTATACTCAACAAATTCTAAAGCAGCATTGCCAGAATAACTTTCAATAGGAAAAACTGAACGAAATGCGGCTTGGAGACCGATATCTTCGCGGTTTTTTGGAGTTTTGCCATCTTGTAGGAATGTTCTGTACGAGTCGACTTGAATCGAAAGCAAGTACGGAGCATCCATGACGCTAGGCAATTTACCAAAATTCTTACGGATCCGTTTCTTTTCGGTATATGAGTATGCCATCTGGAGTCCTCGGAAAGTAAACTAAGCCCGCCTGCAGAACGGGTCTAGAAGGAATTACACAGGCCGATATGGCCACCACTTTTTACAAATGCTGCAATTTTTAGTGGTATTAAAACGCTTAGCAATATTTTCAAATATGAAAAAATATTGGTAAATGTTTGATATTATTGATTTATTATAATAATTGATGTTTTTTACACCAATCAAACAAAAATCGAGCCGATAATTGTAACGCAAAAAGGCTGATGACCCAAGAGCCATCAGCCAAATTTCGGGGTCAATTTAAAATTAGACCCCTAGCTAAATTACTTAACAGTAACTGTAGCACCAGTAGTTTCAAGCTTAGCTTTAAGTTCTTCAGCTTCTTCTTTAGAAATACCTTCTTTAAGAATTTGCGGAGCACCTTCAACTAAATCTTTAGCTTCTTTCAAGCCAAGACCAGTAATTTCACGAACTGCTTTAATTACAGCTACTTTGTTAGCACCGAAAGAAGTCAACTCAACGTTGAATTCAGACTGTTCTTCAACAGCAGCAGCAGCAGGACCAGCAGCTACAGCTACAGCAGCAGCAGATACGTTGAATTTTTCTTCAAAAGCAGAAATAAGTTCAACAAGTTCAAGAACAGTTTTTTCAGCAACTGCGTTTAAGATTTCTTCGTTTGTTAAAGCCATGAGAGTAACTCCAAATGGGTATTGAGTGGTGTGAAAGTAGATTTAAGCTTCTGTAACTTCTGCAACTTCTGGAGCTTCGTTTTTCTCTTGAAGCGCTGTAAGTAAGCGACCCAATTTCGAAATAGGAGCTTGAAGAACAGATGCGAGCATAGTAAGCGCTTTTTCTTGGTTCGGAAGATTCGCGATAACACTAATTTCTTCACCTTGATAAAGTTTGCCGTCAAATGCAGCAGCCTTTAATTCAAATGCTTTATTAGTTTTAGCGAATTCTTCGAACAAGCGTGCAGCTGCACCCATATCGTCTTCAGAAGTTGAGAATGCTAAGATTGTTGGGCCAACAAGGTTGTCATTCAAGATCGCAAATTGCGTATCCTGAAGAGCGCGTTTAGCCAAAGTATTACGTACAACGCGTGTAGCAACACCTAGTTTACGAGCTTCAACACGAAGAGCAGTTAATTGCTCAACAGTTAAACCTTGGTAGTCAGCAACAACGGCAGCGAGCGCTGTAGAAGCAATTTCAGTTACTTCAGCAACGATCTGTTTTTTGCTTTCAATAAGAAGAGCCATTGTAAAACCTCCTAACGGTGATTTATGTACTCAAACGAGTACACTCCCAATTCGCAAGTCAACAAGGATTTTGACTTACACGCGGAGGAGGAATAAATCACACCACCGCGTCTACTCGGACTGGACTTTTAAGAAGTGAGTCCCGAAAGACCCTCCTCGCCCGAGGTCTTTGACGCTGATAAACTTACATCTATCAATTCAAAGTTTGCCTAATGTGTAAAACACCGCAAATAACCAAAATGTGATTTTTTTGCGTAAAATTTTAAGCAAGGCTTAAAATTTTAGTCAGGGCTTTAAAATTCTGTTCTATCTAATTAAGTAAAAACTTAGTTAGAAACGTTTGATACATCAATAGTAAGACCAGGACCCATAGTAGAGCTCAAAGTGATCTTTTTAATGTAAACGCCTTTAGAGGTCGCTGGTTTTAATTTTTTCAAATCAACAACCAACGTTTCAATGTTTTGACGGATCGCAGCAGCTTCAAAGCCAACTTGACCAATCGCAGCATGAATAATACCGCCTTTGTCTACACGGTAACGTGCTTGACCAGCTTTAGCGTTGCGAACAGCGCCAGCTACGTCAGGAGTTACTGTACCGACTTTCGGGTTTGGCATTAAGCCACGTGGACCAAGAATCGTACCCAACTTACCTACAACGCGCATTGCATCTGGAGCAGCAATAACAACATCAAAGTCAAGATTACCTGCTTGAATGCTTTCAGCAAGGTCATCAAAACCAACGATGTCCGCGCCTTCAGCTTTAGCAGCTTCAGCAGCAGCACCTTGAGCAAACACAGCTACACGTACAGTTTTACCAGTACCTGCAGGAAGTGTAGTCGCGCCACGAACAACCTGATCAGATTTACGTGGGTCAACGCCTAGGTTTACTGAAACATCCAAAGATTCTTTGAATTTAACAGCAGGAAGGTCGTTTAGAACTTGTACCGCTTCTTCCAAAGTGTAAACTTTGTTTGCTTCAATAGCAGCAGCGATGGCTTTTTGACGTTTCGTTAATTTAGCCATGTCTTATAACTCCACTTCCAAGCCCATAGAACGCGCAGAACCAGCAATGGTACGTACACGTGCGTCTAAATCAGCACCAGTTAAATCTGGTTCTTTAGTAGTCGCAATTTCTTCTAATTGAGCGCGAGTCAACTTACCAACTTTAGTTTTGTTAGGTACAGCTGAACCCTTAGAAATACCAGCAGCTTTCTTAAGAAGAACAGCAGCAGGAGGAGTTTTCATGATGAATGTGAACGACTTATCGTTGTACACAGTAATCACTACAGGAATTGGAAGACCTGCTTCAACTTTTTGTGTTGCAGCATTGAATTCTTTACAGAATGCCATGATGTTAACACCACGTTGACCCAATGCAGGACCAATCGGTGGAGATGGATTCGCTTTACCAGCTGGAACTTGCAGCTTGATATAGCCGTCAATCTTCTTAGCCATTTCAAATTACCTCTGGGTACAAACGCCGCTAGGCTCCCCAACGCTATTCATGTAACAAAACTGTTACAACAACAATGCCCGATCCATAACAAATCGGGCGTTTTTCAACCAACCTAAATTAGTTCGCTTTTTCGACTTGGCGAAATTCGAGCTCAACTTGAGTTGGTCGATTAAATACATTAATGGTCAACGTTAAACGTGACTTCTCGTATTGAACTTCTTCCACCACGCCTTTAAAGTCGGTGAATGGACCATCAACAACAAGTAATTCTTCGCCCGGCTCAAACATCGTCTTAGGACGAGGTGCTTCACCAGTATTACGTACACGTGCAAGAATCGCATCAGCTTCTTTTTGCGTAATCGGTGCAGGCTTTTCAGCCGTACCACCAATAAAACCGAGTACTTTTGGACATTCTTTTACGATATGCCAAGTATCATCATTCATTTCCATTTCGACCAATACATAGCCTGGAAAGAATTTACGCTCTGATTTACGCTTCTTACCATCCTTCATTTCCACTACTTCCTCAGTAGGGACAAGGACTTCACCAAAGCTATCGGCTACAGCGCTACGCTGGATTCGATCATTAAGTGAACGCATCACTTGTTTTTCATAACCTGAATAGGCATGAATAATGTACCAACGTTTCATAGCTCTCTTACCCGATAATAAACTTCATTAACCAGCCTAAAATGTAATCAAAACTCCACAAAACAAGCGAAGCGATTACAACAACTGCAAGAACATGCCAAGATGTGGTCACTGTTTCCTGCTTAGTAGGCCAAGTCACACGACGTAACTCTATTCGTGCGTCTTTCAACAAACGAACAAAGCCTTTGCCTTGATGGGTGGCGTATAATAAACCCAAAGCCGCTACGATACAAGCCAAAATCACACCAACGCGCACCCAAACATTATTCGCAGGTGCCCAATACGCTGGCAAATACTGACCCACCATGGTCGCACCAACCAATAAAATCAATGCGATAACCCATAGAACTATATCTAAAGGGGAACCAGAATGAACAACTTCAGCAGGATTATTTCTTTGTGGAATTGGCGCTTCGCTTAATGCGTCACGCGATTTATCATTCGACATTTTTGTACTCGTCGTAGGCTTCGCGACTTATTATATGACAATTTAACCAGCATCAAGCTTTTTTTTAAAAAAATGGCAGGCCAGGAGGGACTCGAACCCCCAACATTCGGTTTTGGAGACCGACGCTCTACCAATTGAACTACTGACCTAGAATACAAATCGGGAACCCAAGCTCCCGACCTGTAAATATTTACTTATCGTATTATGCAGTTACTTTAGCAACAACACCAGCACCAACTGTACGACCACCTTCACGG
>RCUM01000024.1_pt1 | contig 205808 bp, 171 predicted proteins | sample 2166141 | NCBI WGS metagenome assembly RCUM01 (sample SAMN09932756, study PRJNA488358) | compost metagenome | isolation source: compost soil in crotonic acid-enriched | place: Germany: Experimental Botanical Garden | reverse complement strand
AAAATGTGTCCACCATGTCTCCGAACACCTGTCCACCATGTCTCCGGTACATACACTCCCGGAGGGAGAGGGAGCCGACCTTATTGTCTTGCGGCATGCATCGACCTGAATAACCGAGTCGATTATGGATTCGGCAATGCGCGTTCAGGTCGGCGTACTTCTGAAGCATCCCCCGGTCAGTCCCCTCTCCCTCTGGGAGAGGGTTAGGGTGAGGGCTAGCCGGACACATTGACCGCAGCCGCTTCGCGACGTTGCAGATAGATGAAAAACAGCGCCGTCAGCACCGTCAATACACCGACCAGCGCCCCCGTCCACGGCAAGTCCGCCAGATCCGCGCCACTGGCCACCACCAGCCCGCCGATCCACGCACCCGCTGCGTTGCCAAGGTTGAATGCACTCTGGTTCAGCGTCGAGCCCAGGTTCGGTGCTTCATAGGCCTGATCGATGATCAGCAGTTGCAGAATCGGGCACAGCGCAAAAGCGAAAATCCCCCACAGCACCAGCGTGATTGCCGCTGGCACCACCGAGCGACTGGTCTGACTGAACGCCGCCAGAATCACCACCACCGCCAAGGCCACACCAACCAGCGACGGCAACAAACGGCTATCCGCCAGGCGCCCGCCGAGCATGCTGCCACCGGTCAAGCCGACGCCGAACAACAGCAACATCACCGTCACGCCATGCGGGCTGACGCCGGTGATGTCCTGCAGGATCGGCGCGATGTAAGTGAACACACTGAACAGACTGGTCGACGCGAGCACACTCATGCCTAGAGCCAGCAACACGTTGACCTTACCCAGTACCTTGAATTCGCTGGCGAGGTTGGCCTTGTCCATGGGGATGTGTTTTGGCAGCCACAACCATTGCGCGAGCGCCGCAATCACACCAATCACCGACACCGCCCAGAACGTCGAGCGCCAGCCGGCATACTGTCCGAGCGCCGTGCCCAGCGGCACGCCGAGAACGTTGGCCAAGGTCAGGCCGGTGAACATCATTGCAATCGCCTGCGCGCGTTTGTTCGGTGCGACCAGCCCGGCGGCAACCACCGAGCCAATGCCGAAGAACGCGCCGTGGCACAGCGCGGTGACCACGCGAGCGGCCATCAGCGTCGCGTAGTTCGGCGCGAGTGCGCAGAGCACGTTGCCAAGGATGAACATCAGCGTCATTCCCAACAGCGTCGCTTTGCGCGGCATGTTCGCGGTGCCGATCGCCAGGATCGGGGCGCCGAACACCACGCCCAGGGCGTAGCCGGTAATCAGCAGGCCCGCATGGGGAATGCTCACGGAGAGGTCCCGGGCGACGTCGGGCAGCAGGCCCATGATGACGAATTCGGTGGTGCCGATGCCGAACGCGGCAACAGCGAGTGCAAGCAAGGCGAGTGGCATGCGCAAGGTCTCTGTCGGTAGTCTTGACGCTTTGATCAGGCATACGCAGGCCGACGACCGCTTTCGAATGAGAGCAGGGCAGGCAGGAATTATTGGTATTTTTCTGTGCGCAACTGAGTGCGGCGTGGTCGCTTGCAGTATAAACAGCTGCTGACACATCGCGAATCAATAATCTGACTATTCGACGATTCACTGTAGGAGCTGCCGCAGGCTCGGCCCGCGTTCGGACGATCTTTTGATCTTGCTGTTAAAAATCAAAATCAAAAGATCGTCCGAACGCGGCCCGAGCCTGCGGCAGCTCCTACATGGGGACTCATAAAAATAAGGGGTAAGACGTGCTGGCGACGGGGTTGGTATTGATGGCGGCGCTGCTGCATGCGACGTGGAATACGTTAATCAAGTTCAGCGCCGAGCGACTGTTGGTGGTGGCGTGCATGGACACCGTGGCGCTGCTGGTCGTTGCCATCGCGTTTCCATTCGTAAGCTTGCCGCCCATGGAAATCTGGCCGTGGATTCTCGCTTCGGCAGCTTTTGAACTGCTTTATCGCTATCTTCTGATTCAAGCCTACCGGGTCGGCGATCTCGGGCTGGTGTATCCGCTGATGCGCGGATTATCGCCTTTGGTGGTGCTCGCGCTGACCCTGATCTTCGCGGGAGAGGTGCTCACCACGCAGCAAATCTTCGGCATCATGCTGATCCCGTTCGGCATGGTTTGTCTGCTATGGCAGGGTGGCGGTGGCAAGCATTTGCCATGGTCGATGTTGCCGGTGGTGGCGCTGATCGGCCTGTGTATCGGTTGCTACACCTACATCGATGGCCAGGCGTTGCGGCGCTGGTCCCATCCTTTGGATTATCTGGTCTGGGTCACGCTGCTCAGCGCCTGGCCGTTTCCGCTGTTGGCATGGGTCGCCAAGCGTCCGGCGTTCATGTTGTTCTGGCGTGAGCAATGGAAGCTGGGGTTGGCGGTGGGCTTCTGCGTATTGGCCAGCTACGCTCTGGTGCTGTGGGCGATGCAGTTGGGTTCGATTGCGGAAGCGGCGGCATTGCGCGAGATCAGCGTAATTCTGGTGGTGCTGTTCGGTATGCGCTACCTCAAAGAACCTTTTGGCCGGCCGCGGCTCTTAGCCTGTGGGCTGGTACTGATCGGCATGCTGGTAATGAAGTTCTGACTGCTCGCGAACTCTATAACTCGAAAAAGGACGGCGTTATGACGGTGGCTCTGTGGTGTGTGTTGATTGCGATTTTTCTGCCGTATATCTGCACCGGCGTGGCGAAAGCCGTGGGCGGCTACCGGCTGAGTGATAACCACGATCCGCGCGACTTTCTCGAAAGTCTCAACGGCGTGGCGAGGCGTGCGCATGCCGCGCAGATGAACAGCTTTGAAGTGACGCCGGCATTTGCGGCGGCAGTGATTGTTGCGCACCTGGTTGGGACGGCGGAGCTGGTAACGGTCAATGTGCTGGCGGTGCTGTTTATCACCAGTCGCCTGCTTTACATCATTTGCTACCTGGCGGACTGGGCGATCTTGCGCTCGCTGGTGTGGTTTGTGGGGATGGGGTTGATTGCTTCGTTCTTCTTTGTGTCTGTTTGATTATCGGTGTTGCTGATGGCCTCATCGCGAGCAGACTCACTCCTAAATTAGGAATGCGTTCCCCTGTAGGAGTGAGCCTGCTCGCGATAGCTATCTGATTACCTCAGCAGATTCCAAGGGTTACTTCTTCTCTGTATCAGCCACCTGCGGCACTTGCGGCAGCGCTGCGCCTTTGGGCCAAAGCATCCAGATCTGCCCCTGCTGTTTCATGTCCCCGGCCAGTTGTCCGGCCGCATCACCGGTGCCCCAGAACAGATCCGCCCGCACTTCGCCAGCAATCGCACCTCCGGTATCTTGTGCCGCCACCGGGCGAACCAGTGCCGTGCCATCCGGTTTTGTCGTCGACAGCCACAGCAGGCTGCCCAACGGAATCACCTTGCGATCCACTGCCGCGCTATAACCGGCAGTCAACGGCACGTTCAGCGAACCGCGCGGGCCTTCATTGCTGTCCGGGTTGCGCGTGAAGAACACGTAGCTCGGGTTGCTGCCCAGCAGTTCCGGAATGCGCGAAGGATTGGCCTTGGCCCAGTTGCTGATCGCGCTCATGGTCACGTCTTCTTTCTTCAGCTCGCCTTGCTCGACCAGCCAGCGCCCGATTGGGCGATACGGATGGCCGTTCTGATCGGCGTACGCGATGCGCAACTGTTTGCCGTCATCGGTCTGAATTCGCCCGGAACCCTGGATCTGAAGGAATTGCAGATTCATCGGGTCGGTCAGGTAGGCAACCACCGGGGCTTTTACACCTTTGGATTCAATAGTGGCGGCATCGTCGTAAGGCTTGAGCACCCGACCTTCGAGGCGGCCGCGCAAGCGTTTGCCTTTCAGCTCCGGGTAAATGCTGTCCAGCGAGACAATGATCATGTCTTCGGGCACGCCGTACACCGGCACATTGGCCGTGTCGGTGGGCGTCAGGCTGCCGGGGTAGACCGGTTCGTAGTAACCGGTGATCAAACCGTTGGGGTTGTCGTTTTCAGCGCGCAGGCCGTAAACGTCGAGGTTTTGCTTAAGGAAAGCGCGAATCTCGCCAGCACTTTGCGGTACGTTGGCCGCAGCGGCGCAGGTGGAGCCCCATACGGCATCAGCTTTGAGTCGGGTGCAGGCGCTACGCCACGAACCGAAACCGGCGACCAGATCGCTATCGGATACTGCCGGCAGTGCTTCCCAGGTGGCGCTGGAATAAGTGGCCAGTGCGTGGGTTTTTGGTTTGGCGCTATCACCGCCGGTGCAGCCAGCGAGAATCGCCATTAGAGGCAGGGATGCGATCAGCGGGTGACGCCAGGCCTTGAAAGGGCTGTTCATGGAGTAATTCCTGTGCCGGTTGACCGAGTGCTCCATGCGCTCGAACAACCCGTATTTTTAATAGGGCTATTGGTGTTTGGCGGTGACGCGAGGATACTGGCCGCCGAATTCCGTGACCTGAAGCCACCATGACTCTTAAAAGCATTTCTGTTGTATTGCTGGCCTGTCTGACCTTGTCCGCCTGTGGCGGTGTCGATCCGAATTCTCCACTGGGCCAGCGCAAGGCCATTTTCAAACAGATGCTCAAGACTGGTGAAGACCTCGGCGGTATGTTGCGTGGACGCATCCCGTTCGACGGGCCGAAGTTCGCCGAAGGCGCGGTCAAACTCAATGCGTTGTCCCATGAGCCGTGGAAGCATTTCCCGCAGGTTCGCGAAGAAGATCACACCAGCGCCAAGGACGATGTCTGGCAGAAGCAGGCGAAGTTTCAGGAAATGGCCCGCACTCTCGAAGCTGCCACCGGTGAATTGGTGATTGCCAGTCAGATTCAACCGTACAAGGCCAGCAACCTCGGGCCTGCGGTGCAGAAAGTCGAAGATGCCTGCAGCGCTTGTCATAAACAGTTTCGCGATCATTGATATTTAAAAGATCGCAGCCTGCGGCAGCTCCTACCCTGATCAATATAGGAGCTGCCGCAGGCTGCGATCTATTGATTTTTACTTATCGATTTCGTCCAGCGCGTCCTGAAGTTCTTTGCGCGATTCGGCGAGTTTGTCTTTGCGCTTGTTGATCTTCTCTGGATCGCCTTTCTTCATCGCCTTGTCGAGATCAGCCTGGCGCTTGCTCACTTCGTGCTTGGCGTCGAGCACCTTGTTTTCGCGTTCTTTCTTCAGGCCCGCGTCGGTGCAGTGTTCGGTCACCTCACGCAGGGCAGTTTCCAGGCCTGCCTGCTGATCAGCGTTGCCGCGCGACTTGGCCTGTTCGATCTGGTTCATGATGCCTTGCTTCTTGGCCGCGCAACCGGTCAGGCCCGGGGCGTCTTCGTCGGCCATGACAGGGGTGGCCATCACGCCACAAAGGGTCAGCATGGCGAGCGGTGCGAGAAATTTCATAAAAGCTCCATGTGCAAAGGCAATCGGGTCGGGGCGGCACTGCGCTGTTGGAGCGCCTCGGTGGTGGTTGGGTTCCCGGGGTACCGGGATTGCGTGCTCAGAAACCGTCGATGCCGGCGGTCCGCAAGGTATCGCTCAAGGCTAACACCTGCGGGTCGCGGAAGAAGGCGCTCAATTGCGCTGCGCGACCGGGGCCGATACCGGGTTCTGCCTGCCATTGTTCGGTGTCTCGTTGTGCCAGCGCCTGCCATGAATCAGGCAGTTGTGCCTGACCGGTTGGCGGCAAGCCCAAGGCTTTGAGCCATTGAGTGAACGGTCGCTGGCGGGCGCTGTGAAAGCTGTTCATCAGGCGTTCGCTGCTGCGCTCACCAAAGCCGGCAATGTTAGCAAGCTCCGGTGCGTCGAGGGTCAACCAATCCAGCAGGTTGTTCACGCGGCGTGTTTCGAGAAGTTTCTCCCAAGTGCCACGACCGACATGTTGCAGCGCCAGCCCTTGTTTGCCACTGAGCCAGGTCAGGCGAGCGAGAAACTGGCTTTCGCAGCCGGGCGAGGGTTGCCAGCAACTCAATGCGTGGAAGTCGTCGGCGTTGGGGATGTTGAGGTCTGGGCGTTCGGCGGCGCGCAGCACCACGCTGTCGAGCCGTGGAATGGTCAGGCCGGCGAGGCTGATTGCCACTTGGTCGCCGGGGCGGATATCCAGGTCTTGCCAGCGTTTGAAGGAACTGGCGCTGACCCGTTTGATTTCCCGGTCATCGAGCATGACGGGTTTGAGTTCGAGTACTGGCGTGATGCGCCCGGTGCGCCCGATCTTGAAGTTGACCTTGCGCACTTCGGCCAGCGCTTGAGCAAAAGGATACTTCCACGCAACTGCCCAATACGGAGCGCGAGCCTGCCAGCGTTCGGCGCGTGGTCGTTGGCTCTGGCGCAGTACCACGCCGTCAGTGGCAAAGGGCAGGGGTGAGCGATACCAGTGATCGCGCCATTTCTGTGCTGCAGCAAAGTCGGCGACAGGATGACTGTACGGTTCAATCGTGGCGAAACCCAGCGTCGCCAACGTGGCGATTCGCTCGGGCAATTGCGCTGGGCCTTGTGGCCAGTCCCAGACGAACAGTCCGATACCGGCGGCTTGCGCGGCATCCAGGGTTTTGCGTCCCATCAGTCCCGCGACGGTGGAGCGAGCGTTAACGCTGCCGGATCGAGCTTGCACGTGCTCGTTCAAGCGCCAATAGAGTTCGCCCTGCACCAGCATATCCAGCGGTTGTGTCAGGTGTTGAGGTATGGCGCCGATCTTCTGTGCTGATGGCGTCCAGTCTTGCCCGCGAACCCCGTCACCGCGACTGATGACCTGTTGCAAAACGCCCGCGCGATAAATCAGCGTTACTGCGACGCCGTCGATCTTGGGTTGTATCCAGACATCCTTGCGATCATGTAGCCAGGCCTCCACGGCCTCATCTTTGTGGATTTTATCCAGGCCGGTATGGGCGATGGGGTGCGCGTTTGAGCCTGAAACTGTGTGCAAAGGATCGGGTGGCGAGGGCACTTTGAAACACGCTCGCCAATCGTTCAGTTGCGCAAGGGATTGGTCGTAGAGTTCGTCGGCAATCAGTGAGCGGCCTTCGCGGTGGTAGGCGTCGTCCCATTGATTGATCTGGTTTTGCAGGGCGGTGATTTCGCGTTGGGCGTGTGCAGCGGGCCAGTTTGGGCAGGTGGCTTGCGCGCTGAATGTTGCGGGCATCAGCAGGAAAATAAATAACAGGCGCAGCGTGGCAAGCATCGTGAGCGTCCTTGCTCAAGGGGAATGCTTGAAGGTTAGGCGAAGATATTTACTCCGCCGGAAGGGTGTTTTACGGCTTGTTTCTGGGCCGTGAAAACAGCCCCTCACCCTAACCCTCTCCCGGGGGGAGAGGGGACTGACCGAGTGATTTGTTGGATATGCATCGACCTGAGCGTTCTGAGTTGAACTCCCGGTTTCAGGCATGAAAAAGCCCCGCACGGCGCGAACCGTGCGGGGCTTTTTGTACCGCCAGGGAGTCTTACAGACCAGCAGCAGAACGCAGGGCGTCGGCGCGGTCGGTTTTTTCCCAGGTGAACGTGGTGAAGGTGTCTTCGCCAACGGTCTTGGTTTCTGGCGCGCGACCGAAGTGGCCGTACGCTGCAGTTTCCTGGTACATCGGGTGCAGCAGATCGAGCATGGTGGTGATTGCGTATGGACGCAGGTCGAACACTTCACGCACCAGTTTGATGATCTTGTCATCGCTGATCTTGCCGGTGCCGAAGGTGTTCAGCGAGATCGAGGTAGGCTGAGCCACACCGATCGCGTAGGAAACCTGAATCTCGCAACGCTCGGCCAGGCCGGCCGCGACGATGTTCTTGGCAACGTAACGGCCAGCGTAGGCCGCCGAACGGTCAACCTTCGATGGATCCTTACCGGAGAATGCGCCGCCGCCGTGACGGGCCATGCCGCCGTAGCTGTCGACGATGATCTTGCGACCGGTCAGACCGCAGTCACCTACCGGGCCGCCAATGATGAACTGGCCGGTCGGGTTGATGTGGAACTGGGTGTCTTTGCTCAGCAGTTCGGCAGGCAGCACGTGCTTGACGATCAGCTCCATCACGCCTTCGCGCAGGTCTTTGTACGACACTTCAGGGTTGTGCTGGGTCGACAGAACAACGGCGTCGATACCGACAACCTTGCCGCCTTCGTAACGGCAAGTCACTTGCGACTTGGCGTCCGGGCGCAGCCAAGGCAGCAGACCCGATTTACGGGCTTCGGCCTGGCGCTGCACCAACTGGTGCGAGAAGGTGATCGGCGCTGGCATCAGCACTTCGGTTTCGTTGCTGGCGTAGCCGAACATCAGGCCCTGGTCGCCGGCGCCCTGATCTTCAGGCTTGGCACGGTCAACACCCTGGTTGATGTCTGGGGACTGCTTGCCAATGATGTTCATCACGCCGCAAGTCGCGCCGTCGAAGCCGACTTCGGAACTGGTGTAACCGATGTCGCAGATGACGTCACGGACGATCTGCTCCAGGTCGACCCAGGCGCTGGTGGTCACTTCACCGGCAACGATGGCCACGCCGGTCTTGACCAGGGTTTCCACGGCAACGCGTGCGTGTTTGTCCTGGGCAATAATGGCGTCCAGCACCGCATCGGAAATCTGGTCGGCGATTTTGTCCGGATGTCCTTCGGACACGGACTCGGAGGTGAAGAGGGAGTATTCGCTCATCTCGATGTTTTCCTGAATTTACCGATGGTGAGTGTCGCCAGCCGGTCGCTGAAAATGGCGGACCTGGATCTGGAAACCATTACGTAAGCCTACATAGAGGCTTTCCCCGGGAACGAGTCCCGCAGCGGTGGCCCAACGGGCCAAATCGTCCTGTTCAAACCCCAACCACAGATCACCGCAGGCCTCCCTGGCCCAACTCTGGTTGTGGCTACATAACTCTGTCACGAGCAGGCTACCGCCCGGTTGCAGCAGGTTGGCCATATGCTTGAGTGCGTCGGCCGGCGCGGCGAAATGGTGCAACACCATGTTCAACACCACGCAATCGGCCGTAAGGCTTGTGCCATTCAATGCATCGGCCAATTGCAGGCTGACGTTAGCCAGCTGTTCACGTTCACATACCTGGCGAGCCAGTTCGAGCATCGCCGGGCTGTTGTCCAGCGCAGTTACGGTGCCGAAGCGACGCGCCAGTTCCGGCAAAAAAGCACCATCGCCGGGGCCGACTTCAATGGCCGTGGCTGCACCATCGAAGTTCAGTTTGTCGAGCAGGGCCAGCACGCTGTCACGGTACTGCGGCAGGCCTGCGATCAAGTCTTGCTGGGCACGGAATTTTTCCGCCACCCGGGTGAAAAAGTCCTGACTGGCCGCGGCACGTTGGCCGTGAACCTGCTCGATGCGCGCTTGCACGTCGTCAGGCAGATCCAGATTGTCGACTTCTTCTAACAATGCAGCGTGCAACTTACCGCCGAGCAATTCGGTGTGGGGCAGGGCGCGGCGATAAAAGATCGCGTTGCCTTCGCGGCGCGTCGCCACCAGATCAGCCTGGGCCAGTACCTTGAGGTGGTGGCTCATGCCGGACTGGCCAATGCCGAAAATCTGCGCCAGTTCCAGAACACCGAACGAATCGTTGGCCAGCGCGCGCAATACATTCAGGCGCAGCGGATCGCCGCCGGCCTTGCACAGGGCCGCCAGCTCGTCGCAATCGTCATGGCGAATGGAAGGCACGCGTAAGTTCATAGGGCTGGCAGTCTAGAGAGGGGGGCAAATCATCGCAAGGCCAATATCAAAAAGTTTTGATATTGCTCGATAAATGGCACTTCTCCCGAAACGGTTAACTCTACAAACGAACAGCGGAAAGGTTTCACCTACCGAAACCACTGCTATCCATTGGAAAAACGCCTCCGGATGACTATCTGTCATTGCCCCGAGGCGCTCCGGTGAGGGAAAATGCCCTCCTTTTTTCCGTTTCAATCTATTCACACCCAGGAGATCAGCGATGCCTAGCCGTCGTGAGCGTGCCAACGCCATTCGTGCCCTCAGCATGGATGCCGTGCAAAAGGCCAACAGCGGCCACCCAGGTGCCCCCATGGGCATGGCGGATATCGCCGAAGTGCTTTGGCGCGACTATCTGAAGCACAACCCGAGCAACCCGAGTTTCGCCGACCGTGACCGCTTCGTGCTGTCCAACGGCCACGGCTCGATGCTGATCTACTCGCTGCTGCACCTGACCGGCTACGACCTGTCGATCGATGACCTCAAGCAGTTCCGTCAACTGCACAGCCGCACCCCGGGCCACCCGGAATTCGGCTACACCCCGGGCGTTGAAACCACCACCGGCCCATTGGGTCAGGGTCTGGCCAACGCCGTCGGTTTCGCTCTGGCAGAAAAAGTCCTGGCAGCGCAGTTCAACCGTCCAAACCACAACATCGTTGACCACCACACCTACGTGTTCCTGGGTGATGGCTGCATGATGGAAGGCATTTCCCACGAAGTCGCTTCCCTGGCCGGTACGCTGGGTCTGGGCAAGCTGATCGCTTTCTACGATGACAACGGCATTTCAATCGACGGCGAAGTCGAAGGCTGGTTCACCGATGACACGCCGAAGCGTTTCGAAGCCTACAACTGGCAAGTGATCCGCAACGTTGACGGTCACGACCCGGAAGAAATCAAGACTGCCATCGAAACCGCGCGCAAGAGCCCGCTGCCGACGCTGATCTGCTGCAAGACCACCATCGGTTTCGGCTCGCCGAACAAGCAGGGCAAAGAAGACTGCCACGGCGCTCCACTGGGTGATGCGGAAATCGCCCTGACCCGTCAGGCGCTGAACTGGAACCACGGCCCGTTCGAAATCCCGGCCGACATCTATGCCGAGTGGGATGCCAAGGAAAAAGGTCGCGCGGCCGAAGCCGAGTGGGATCAGCGTTTCGCTGCCTACTCTGCAGCGTTCCCGACCGAAGCCAACGAGTTGGTACGTCGTCTGAGCGGTGAGCTGCCAGCTGACTTCTCGGAAAAAGCCTCGGCCTACATCGCTGAAGTTGCGGCCAAAGGCGAAACCATCGCCAGCCGTAAAGCCAGCCAGAACACCCTGAACGCGTTCGGCCCATTGCTGCCGGAACTGCTCGGCGGTTCGGCTGACCTGGCCGGTTCCAACCTGACCCTGTGGAAAGGTTGCAAGGGCGTCAGCGCTGAAGATGCCAGCGGCAACTACATGTACTACGGCGTGCGCGAGTTCGGCATGACCGCGATCATGAACGGCGTCGCCCTGCACGGCGGTCTGGTGCCTTACGGCGCGACCTTCCTGATGTTCATGGAATACGCCCGCAACGCCGTACGCATGTCGGCGCTGATGAAGCAGCGTGTGATCCACGTCTACACCCACGACTCCATCGGTCTGGGCGAAGACGGCCCGACGCACCAGCCGATCGAGCAACTGACCAGCCTGCGTACCACGCCGAACCTCGACACCTGGCGTCCAGCCGATGCCGTTGAATCGGCAGTGGCCTGGAAAAATGCGCTGGAGCGCAAGGACGGCCCATCGGCGCTGATCTTCTCGCGTCAGAACCTACAACACCAGGAGCGCGATGCCGGCCAGATTGCCGACATCAGCCGTGGTGGTTACGTGCTGAAGGACTGCGCAGGCGAGCCTGAGCTGATCCTGATCGCCACCGGTTCGGAAGTCGGTCTGGCGGTTCAGGCTTTCGACAAGCTGACCGAGCAGGGCCGCAAAGTGCGCGTGGTTTCGATGCCTTGCACCAGCGTGTTCGATGCTCAGGACGCGGGCTATAAGCAAGCCGTGCTGCCGTTGCAGGTGAGCGCGCGTATCGCGATCGAAGCGGCACACGCCGACTTCTGGTTCAAGTACGTGGGTCTGGAAGGTCGCGTGATTGGCATGACCACTTACGGCGAATCGGCTCCAGCTTCGGCCCTGTTCGAAGAGTTCGGTTTTACCCTGGAAAACATCCTCGGTCAGGCTGAAGAGCTGCTGGAAGACTAAGGCACAGCGCGGTGGCCTCAGGGTCACCGCAATCCCTGTGGGAGCTGGCTTGCCAGCGATAGCGTCCGTTCAGTCAGCATATATGTTGAAGCGAATGGCCCTATCGCTGGCAAGCCAGCTCCCACAGGGGTTGTGTTGCAACAAACATTACGTCTGCCTGCGTACTATCGAGAACCCCATGCCTCAACCGCGTCCCTTCAAAGTTGCACTCAACGGCTACGGCCGCATTGGTCGTTGCGTCTTGCGTGCGTTGTTTGAGCGAGGCGAGAAAGCCGGGTTTGAAATTGTCGCGATCAACGATCTGGCGGACATGGCCAGCATCGAATACCTGACACGCTTCGACTCCACTCACGGCCGTTTTCCGGGCGAGGTGCGAGTAGAAGGCGATTGTCTGCATATTAATGGCGACTGCGTGAAGGTCCTGCGCAGTGCCACCCCCGAAGGCATCGATTGGGCGTCACTGGGCGTCGATCTGGTGCTTGAGTGTTCCGGTGCCTATAACACCCGTGAAGACGGCCAGCGTTTTCTCGACGCTGGCGCGCCACGTGTGTTGTTCTCGCAGCCAATGGCCAGCGAGGCGGATGTCGACGCCACCATCGTTTACGGCGTCAATCAGGATTGCCTGACCGGCGACGAACTGCTGGTGTCCAACGCCTCCTGTACGACCAATTGCGGCGTGCCGCTGTTGCGCTTGCTCGACAAGGCCATTGGCCTCGATTACGTGTCGATCACCACGATTCACTCGGCAATGAACGACCAGCCGGTGATCGACGCCTATCACCACGAAGACCTGCGCCGCACCCGTTCGGCATTCCAGTCAGTGATCCCGGTGTCCACCGGTCTGGCGCGTGGTATCGAGCGCCTGCTGCCGGAACTTGCCGGGCGAATTCAGGCCAAAGCCGTACGCGTGCCGACGGTCAACGTGTCCTGCCTCGACATCACGATGCAGACCGCCACCGCGACCGATGCCAATGAGGTCAACCGGATCCTGCGCGAAGCCGCCACCAGCGGCCCGCTCAAAGGTCTGCTCGCCTATACCGAGTTGCCGCACGCTAGCTGTGATTTCAACCATGACCCACATTCGGCTATCGTCGATGCCAGTCAGACCCGTGTTTCCGGCCCTAAGCTGGTGAACATCCTGGCCTGGTTCGACAACGAATGGGGTTTTGCCAACCGAATGCTGGACGTTGCAGAACACTATCTGCAAACAGCAACTTCAAAAAAACCGTAGGAAGTGCGACCCATGACCGTGTTGAAGATGTCCGACCTCGATCTGCAAGGTAAGCGCGTATTGATCCGCGAAGACCTCAACGTCCCAGTCAAGGACGGTGTTGTCACCAGCGATGCGCGAATCCTGGCTTCGCTGCCGACCATCAAGCTGGCCCTGGAAAAAGGCGCGGCCGTGATGGTCTGCTCGCACCTTGGCCGTCCGACCGAAGGCGAGTTCTCCGCCGAGAACAGCCTCAAGCCTGTCGCTGACTACCTGAGCAAGGCCCTGGGCCGTGAAGTGCCGCTGGTGGCTGATTACCTGGGCGGCGTTGACGTCAAGGCCGGCGACATCGTGCTGTTCGAAAACGTGCGCTTCAACAAAGGCGAGAAAAAGAACGCTGACGAACTGGCCCAGCAATACGCTGCTCTGTGCGACGTGTTCGTGATGGACGCTTTCGGCACCGCTCACCGCGCCGAAGGTTCGACCCACGGCGTGGCCAAGTTCGCCAAGGTTGCGGCTGCTGGTCCACTGCTGGCCGCTGAACTGGACGCACTGGGCAAAGCCCTCGGCGCGCCGGCTCAGCCAATGGCGGCCATCGTTGCCGGCTCCAAGGTCTCGACCAAACTCGACGTGCTGAACAGCCTGAGCCAGATCTGCGATCAACTGATCGTCGGCGGCGGCATCGCCAACACCTTCCTCGCGGCGGCCGGTCACCCGGTCGGCAAGTCGCTGTACGAACCGGATCTGCTCGACACCGCACGCGCTATCGCTGCCAAAGTCAGCGTGCCACTGCCGGTTGACGTAGTGGTTGCCAAAGAATTCGCTGAAACCGCAGAAGCCACCGTCAAGCTGATCGCTGACGTCGCGGCTGACGACATGATTCTGGACATCGGCCCGCAAACCGCAGCCAACTTCGCCGAACTGCTGAAATCTTCGAAAACCATTCTGTGGAACGGCCCGGTCGGCGTGTTTGAATTCGACCAGTTCGGCAACGGCACCAAAGTGCTGGCGCAGGCCATCGCTGAAAGCTCGGCGTTCTCCATCGCCGGCGGCGGCGACACCCTGGCCGCGATCGATAAATATGGCGTGGCTGAGCAAATCTCCTACATTTCCACCGGTGGTGGCGCGTTCCTCGAATTCGTCGAGGGCAAAGTGCTGCCAGCCGTAGAAGTCCTGGAAAGCCGGGCCAAGGCCTAAGGCCGCCCGTTTGGCCAGGCAAAGGAGTGTTTACATGGTCAAGTCGTTAGCACTGTTGTTGCTGACCGGTACGCTGGCGGCCTGCGGGAGTAACCCGAAGGCCGAAGCCACGCCGGCGCCGAGCGAGTCGCAGAAGGGCTGTTATCAGGCCGACTGGCAGGCCGAAACCAACCCGGTGCTGAATAAGCGCTCGGGGCCGGATGGCCTGGACAAATACGAGACGCAAACCCCGGCCAAGGAACATGGTTGTCCTTGACGGGTCTGACTCTTTAACTCAGGGCTGGCGGCGTGTGCTGTCAGTCGAGGAACACGGATGAAAGGCTTGATCGCCATTGCGGCGTTGGCATTGTTGGGCGGTTGCGCGCAGTTGAACCTGTTTCAGTCGTCTGCCCCGGCGGACAACTGGACCACCTGGACCTGCGACAGCCAGGCCAAAGTGCTGTGGCGTTACGCCGATGCCGGCCAGAAGGAAGTCGATGTTCGACTGGGTGGCGGTGATCAGGTCTATCGCCTGAAAGAAGAACCGGGCGCCTCGGGCACGCTGTACAGCGACGGCATGCTGGCGTTTCACGTCAAGGGAGAGGAAGGCCTGGTGTACTGGGTCGCCACCAATGACCTGATCGGCCGCGGCTGCAAAGCCGAGTAATTGCAACACCGCAGGCCCATTGTAGGAGTGAGCCTGCTCGCGATAGCGGCCTGACAGTCGCTGCAATATTGACTGAAAGATTGCTATCGCGAGCAGGCTCACTCCTACAGGGGTTCTGCGCAGTTCTGAAGAATTGGCTTTATCGAATCACCAGACCGGGCCTCAACCCCCGATCTGCAATCACTTGAATAGCCGCCGCCGCTCCGGCAGGCTGGCACGATTAACGACCCTCAACCGGGAGAGACACACACAATGGCACTTATCAGCATGCGCCAGATGTTGGACCACGCAGCCGAATTCGGCTACGGCGTTCCAGCCTTCAACGTCAACAACCTTGAGCAGATGCGCGCCATCATGGAAGCCGCTGACAAGACTGACTCCCCGGTGATCGTCCAGGCTTCGGCCGGCGCCCGTAAATACGCCGGCGCGCCATTCCTGCGTCACCTGATCCTGGCCGCGATCGAAGAATTCCCGCACATCCCGGTGTGCATGCACCAGGACCACGGCACCAGTCCTGACGTCTGCCAGCGTTCGATTCAACTGGGCTTCAGCTCGGTGATGATGGACGGCTCGCTGGGCGAAGACGGCAAGACCCCGACCGACTACGAGTACAACGTCCGCGTTACCCAGCAGACCGTTGCCATGGCCCACGCCTGCGGCGTTTCGGTAGAAGGCGAGCTGGGCTGCCTGGGTTCGCTGGAAACCGGCATGGCCGGTGAAGAAGACGGCATCGGCGCCGAAGGCGTTCTGGATCACAGCCAAATGCTGACCGACCCGGAAGAAGCCGCTGACTTCGTCAAGCGCACCCAAGTCGATGCCCTCGCCATCGCCATCGGCACCAGCCACGGCGCCTACAAGTTCACCAAGCCACCTACCGGTGACGTGCTGGCGATCGACCGCATCAAGGAAATCCACAAGCGCATCCCTAACACCCACCTGGTGATGCACGGTTCTTCCTCGGTACCGCAAGAGTGGCTGGCGATCATCAACCAGTACGGCGGCGACATCAAAGAGACCTACGGCGTACCGGTTGAAGAAATCGTCGAAGGCATCAAGTACGGCGTGCGCAAAGTCAACATCGACACCGACCTGCGCCTGGCATCCACCGGTGCGATGCGTCGCCTGATGGCCACCAACCCGAGCGAGTTCGACCCACGTAAATTCTTCGGCGCGACTGTTACTGCAATGCGTGACGTGTGTATCGCTCGTTATGAAGCGTTTGGTACTGCGGGTAATGCTTCGAAGATCAAACCGATTTCTCTGGAAGCGATGTTCCAGCGTTATCTGAAGGGTGAGTTGAACGCTAAGGTTAACTGAGCCTGAGCGTTAGACTTCTTTAAAAGAAACCCGCCGTGAGGCGGGTTTTTTGTGGACGATTATTTCGCTTGACGAAGTTATCTAAAAGTAAGAGCAATCCATAATGCTTCGGAGATTAAGCCGATCTTGCTGGAGGTGAAATCTCAGCGTTATCTGAAGGGTCAGCTGAATGTAAGGTTAACTGATTCACCCTGTTTCATAGGTAATAAAGGATGTCAGCCTTTTGTGAATCTGATTCCAAAGGATTGGCCTACATACGGCCCGCCTGCTTTAACGGTAACCGTACCTTCCAAGTTCCTGTCGGTTCCATCAGTTGATTTCATATCAATATTGAGAGTGCTTGGGCCATGGTTTAGCTCATCTCTATTTTTGGCATCTGATTTCGCTTGAAGCTTAAAAGCCCAAGTGGATTTCGTGCAGGTGCCAGTGACGACGAAGTCAAGTCCGCAATAGTCCATGTAGCCGTTACTTATGTTGCCAGTTTGCTGGGCTGGATCGTCAAATCTGAGTGTGGCGGCATGTTCCTCGCCGGCGGCGTTAAATACGAAGCCATTGTAATTTTTCATGATATTTACACTTCCGTGTATTCAGTATTAAAGTCAAATAGGTTGTCTCGTATTACGTCGATGAGACTAGGCGAGAAGTTGTTGCAGGTAACCTGTAATAAATGACAGGTTTTAATATTTTTTCGCTATAAGGGTTCTGGTTTTTAATAAAACAAGGAAGTGGCAAAAAGAGACAATGTCAAAGTTTGACTGATTTGTTTGATTAAGATCTCGCTGAAAGTGCAAAAAAGGGGCAGATTTATTTATCAAGATTCCGTCCCCTTTTTGTGTCTTTGTCCCCTTTATTTGCTTGTATCGTGTCCGTCCCGCTAGATCGGTAAGCTGCGCCTGCGTCAGGCCACGATTTATACGTTTTTCGCGTAGTTGAATACCGAGACGGGTGATTAAAGGAGAGTCATTCCATGTTGCGCTACCGTCACATTTTGATGTCGATGTTGCGTATGCGGAACATTTAATCCATTTGGCTTAAGAAACCCGCCATGAAGCGGGTTTTTTTATGGGCGGTTATTCCTTCAGTTCAACGTGATCCAGCGCCTGATTCACCGCCAGTTCTCCAAGCATGACCACTTGCGCGATGCCTAGCGCGGTCTTGCGGTGTGAGGTGTCGAGCATGGCGGCGAAGTTGTTGAGCATTTCGCTGGCTGAACCCAGGGTTTCGCTGGCGTTGGCCAGCAGCGATTCGGTGTTGTACTTCGGATTGGCGACGTACATGGGCTCGGGTTCATGGGTGCTGGCCATGATGAAGGCGGAGGGTTTTAGGTAATGGTCGAGGGCGCGCTCGGCGGCGTCGTTGAGTTTTTTTGAATCGAGGGATTCGTAAGGGGATGCGAGATCTGTTTCTGGCGGGTGTGGCGTTGATTTGATCATTAGCTGAAAACTCCTGATGGAGCCGCTTCGTCTTCTCTACTAAAAGAAGGGTGGCAGCTGTGCGCAGGTTAGTAGACCGGGGAGTATTCAGCATTGACCGGCGCGCCGAAGCGCCCTGCACACAGCCACCATCAAGTCGGACAGCAATCACCGACGGATGCGCTTTGCACAAAACTGAAAAACACCACGGGCTACTAAACCCGATCACTGGAAATCAGTGACGCGAATCAAGTTACCGATGGCCCGCCAGGCGCACAAGCCGGCGGATTCTGGCGTAGTGGTAGGCAACGGCGCAAGCTGTTGTAGGCATCCGGAAGTAACCGCCGACAGATCTAAACAGCACTGTTTAAAGGTAGGAGCTGCCGAAGGCTGCGATCTTTTGATTTTGTCTTTTTAGAATCAAAAACAAGATCAAAAGATCGTCCGATCGCGGCCCGAGCCTTCGGCAGCTCCTACAGTGCGGATTGGGTTATTTGTCGTGATCGATGTCGAGTTTGGAGAAGGTTACCTGGCCACCCTCGCTGGTATACCCCGTGTTGTCCTGCACATAAACCCCAGCCTTGAAATACAGCGGCTTGTTGCGCCACGTCGCACTGATCTGTGAATCCCACTGATAACCCGCCGCACTCACACCCAGTGCACCGCCAGGACTGAGGTGAATGAGGTAGTTGAATTCGCGATCCAGTTTGACCCCGGTCGCAAGGGTGATGACGCGGCTTTCGTCGTCGTCCGGGTGCATGCGCACCTTGATCACCAGGTTGCCGGTTTCAGTTTTTGTCTTGTACTGATACTCAAGTTTGACCATCGGCTTCTGGCTTTCATAAGCATGAATCTGGCCGATGACGATCTTGCCCGAGCTGGGCACTTTGTTAACCGTGAGGGTCGCCCGCAGCAGATTGTCGGCGTCCGGGTAGTACCAGTTGCGCAGGGTGCCGTTGCTGTAGGTTTCGCGCAGTTCGGTGCGCGGATAAATGGCGTTTTCGGTTTTTGACCCGGTAACCGGTGACCAGAAGAACAAGGTGCCGGTGTCGGAATGGAAGTACTGATCTTTGAAGCCGTTCACCAGTTTGGAGGTTTCGACGGTGTATGGCGGGCTGCCAACGGGAACGCTGAGGTTCCAGGTTGCGAGATCGATCATGTCGGTTCTTCCACTCAAGTTTCACTGCACGTGCGTGCCAGAAGCTCTAGCCCGCACGTTTTGGGGCGGCCTTTATAAGCGTAGAGGGAAAATTTGTTAACGCCCGTTTGGCAGATGATTGACGTCAACATCCTGTCGAAATGCCATCTCTGCCGGTTTCCGGGGGCTTCAGCGGTGACCGTTAGTCGGCAAATTCACGCTTTGGTTAAATGATGGCCTGATGACAGCTTCTGCTTTCTTGGATCCAGTACTAGAGTGAAGGCTCAGTATGTGTGCGGTTTTTACCGGAAACCGACCGAAAGTCCCGACAAGAGAAGCAGCATGGAATGCGCGCAACCCCCGCCAGGTGAAGGCAGCTCTGTCCTTTTGATCGTTGATGATTACCCTGAAAATCTGATCAGCATGCGCGCGTTGCTGCAGCGCCAGGATTGGCACGTCCTCACGGCAGCCTCCGGTTTCGAAGCGCTCAATATTCTGCTCTCCCACGACGTCGATCTGGTGCTGCTGGACGTGCAGATGCCGGGCATGGACGGCTTTGAAGTCGCGCGCCTGATGCGTGGCAGCCAGCGCACGCGCCTGACGCCGATCATCTTTCTGACCGCCAACGAGCAATCCCAGGACGCCGTGATCAAGGGCTATGCCAGTGGTGCGGTGGATTACCTGTTCAAGCCGTTCGACCCGCAGATCCTCAAGCCTAAGGTGCAGGCGTTGCTGGAACACCAGCGTAATCGCCGCGCGTTGCAGCGCCTGAGTCATGACCTGGAAGTGGCGCGCGCCTTCAATGCTTCGGTGCTGGATAACGCAGCCGAGGGGATATTGGTGGTGGGCGAGGATGGTTTGATCCGCTTCGCCAATCCGGCGATTTCGCGGTTGCTGAATGCGCCGGTGAAGGAGCTGGAAGGTAAAGAGTTTCTCGATTTTCTTCAGAAGCCGCACATTCCGCTGTGGGCCGATTCCGAGTTTTATGCCAGCTACAAGCGTGGCGAGACGTTAAGGCTGCACGACGCCTTGCTGCGCACCGCGCCCGGCCAGCAAGTGCCGGTGGCGCTGTCCTGTGCGGCGTTGCCCGCCGAACAGCATGCGATGGTGGTGACCGTGCTCGATATGTCGGTGGTGCGTCACTTGCACCAACAACTGGAATTCCAGGCGGTGACCGATCCACTGACCGGGTTGCTCAACCGGCGCGGGTTTTACCAGACTGTTGAAAATCTGCTGTTGCGTGGTGAGCGCAGTGATAGCAGTTGGGTCTTGCTGTATCTGGATCTTGATGGCTTCAAACGGGTCAACGATTCACTCGGTCACGATGCCGGCGATCGGGTGTTGCGCTGGGTTTCCGAGCAATTGAAGGCATGTCTGCGGCCGTTCGACATTCTTGCGCGCATGGGCGGCGATGAATTTACCGCGCTGCTGGATCTGGAGTTTCCCGAGCAAGCGGCGAAGATTGCCGAAAAACTCATCGAACGGGTGTCGATCTGTCAGCAGATTGAAGGGTTGGACATCGCTCTCGGTGCCAGCATCGGCATCGCCACTTACCCGGACTGCGGCTCCAACCTTGACGGATTGCTGCGTGCCTCCGACATCGCCATGTACGAGGCCAAACGCGCCGGACGTCAGCAATATCGCTTTTATGATCATGAAATGAACGGCCGGGCGCGCTCGCGACTGATGCTTGAAGAAAGTGTGCGTGCGGCCATCGAGAACCGCGATTTCAACTTGGTGTATCAGCCGCAAGTGGCCATCGACACGGGCCAGATTCGTGGCTTCGAAGCCTTGTTGCGTTGGCAGCATCCGAGCGTTGGCGATGTGCCGCCGGGGTTGTTCTTGCCGTTGCTGGAAGAGGCGCGGCTGATCAGCCGCCTCGGCAGCTGGATTTATCATCGTGGTGCCGGTCAGCGCAAAGCCTGGGAAACCCTGTTTGCCGAGGATCTGGTGCTCGGTGTGAGTTTGAGCAACACCCAGTTCAGCCTGCCGAATCTGGTCACCGAGTTGCGTCAGGTGATGGAACGACATGCCTTGCAGCCTCGGCAACTGGAGGTCGAGGTCACCGAAGAAGCGCTGATGCAGAATCCCGACGAAACCCGCAAACAACTGCGGTTGCTGCGCAATCTGGGCGTGCGGGTGGCGCTGGATGACTTCGGTTCCGGGCCGTGTTCGCTGGCGCATCTGCGTGATCTGGAGCTGGATACCCTCAAGCTTGATCGCCATCTTATTGCGCGGTTGCCGGACTCCAAACGCGACGCCTCGCTGGTCAGTACGGTGATCAGTCTGTGCAAACAATACGGTTTGCTGGTGATTGCCGAGGGGGTGGAAACCATCGAGCAATACCAATGGCTGCAAGCCCATGGCTGCGAATACGTGCAGGGTTTCCTCGTCGCGCGGCCGCTGATGGCCGAGGACGCGGTCAGCTTCGCCGAGCCGTTTGACTGGAGCGCACTGCCCGGTTGAATTCGCTACACTGGCGCACCTTTTCGAACCGTGTCGCTCGTCCATGACTGTGTTGAAGTACCTCCAGGCCTATCCCGCGCAATTACAGGATCAGGTGCGTCAACTGATTGCCGAAGGGCGTCTGGGTGATTACCTGAATCAACGCTATTCGGGGCGCCACGACGTGCAGAGCGACAAGGCTTTGTACAGCTACGCGCTGGACCTGAAGCAGGAATACCTGCGCAACGCCCCGGCCATCGACAAGGTGCTCTTCGACAACCGCCTTGACCTGACCCACCGCGCACTGGGTCTGCACACCACGGTGTCGCGAGTGCAGGGCGGCAAGCTCAAGGCCAAGAAAGAGATTCGTATCGCCTCGTTGTTCAAGGAGGCCGCGCCGGACTTTCTGAAAATGATCGTCGTGCATGAACTGGCGCATTTCAAGGAATCGGATCACAACAAGGCGTTCTATAAATTGTGCGAGCACATGCTGCCGGGGTATCACCAGGTCGAGTTTGATCTGCGTGTGTATCTGACGTGGCGCGATATGCAGGCTTAACAGTACGCAACCAGGAAGGTGTGGATGGACGTCAGCAAGACCAAAAGCAGTTTCTACCGTCGCTTATATGTGGCGTACCTGATCGACAGCGGTCTGGCGCCGAGTGTGCCGACGCTGACCGACGTGACCGGCATGCCCCGGCGCACGGCGCAGGACACGATTGCCGCGTTGGCCGATCTGGATATCGTTTGTGAGTTCGAGCAGGAAGAGGGCGCGCGCAATCACGCCGGGCGCTATCGGATTCGCGAGTGGGGAGCGATTGATCGTGGGTGGATCGAGCGTAATTTGCGGCAGATCAAGGCAGTTCTGGAGTATCCCTGAAAAAGAGCCCCTCACCCAGCCCTCTCCCGGAGGGAGAGGGCGCCGATTGGGGGATATTGGAGAGATACGCCGACCTGAACGAATTGCTGTGAATCCATAATCGACGCGGTTTTTCAGGTCGATGTCTGACGCAAGACAACTCGGTCAGTCCCCTCTCCCACTGGGAGAGGGCTAGGGTGAGGGCTGTTCAGGCCCGACGCATCCCAATGTGTGGAATGTCATCCTCCAGATACTCTTCACCCGCCACAACAAACCCGTACCGACCGTAATACCCCTGCAAATGCGCCTGCGCTGACAGATAGATCGGCACCTGCGGCCAATGCTTCTCCGCCTGTTTCAACGCCTGCTCCATCATTTCGTGCCCCAGCCCTTTGCCGCGCCCTTGCGGTGCGGTAATCACGCGGCCGATCACCACGTCACCCCCCTGGGATTCCGGATCCAGCAGGCGCAGGTACGCCATCAACTGGTCATCCTCCCACCCCATCAGATGGTAGGTGTCGCCTTCCAGATCCTGGCCATCGAGGTCCGGATAGGCGCATTTCTGCTCGACGACGAACACGTCCGAGCGCAGCTTCAACAGCGCGTATAGCTGTTCCTTGCCCAGATCACTGTGATGTTTGCAGACCCATTCGATTGTCATTTGCCGATTCCTTGAACGTGTCGCCCGATACTAAGCGCCCACGGCAAAGATGTCTGTATGGCGTAAGAGTCTGTGACAAAGGTCAAAATGCCATCATTCCTTTCTCGCAGCCTCGGTGACTTTGTGTAATCTGCTGGAGAGCCCTGTGCACTGGCTGCAATGAGCTAATGTTAGGGCCTGGGTTTTGCCGGTAAGGGGCCTTGGGGTTTTGGCTGAAAACATGCTGGGCAACTCGCCCGCTAAGGATTTTCAAGCATGCCGCGTTTGCATCGAGCCGTTGCTTTGACCGGATTGCTCTTGCTGGCTCAGACCGCTGCAGCGGAGAAGCTGCGGCTGGTGTTTGATATCTGGCCACCCTTTACCGACGACACGCTAGTCAACGGCGGTCTGGCTACCGACATTGTCACCACCGCACTCGCCCGGGCCGGCTATGCCAGCGGTTATGAGCAGGTGCCGTGGGCGCGGGCGCTGCTTGGCGTCGGCGAGGGCCGCTACGATGTGTTGGTCAACGCCTGGTACAACGACGAACGCACCAGGTTCGGCCAGTTCTCCGGGGAATACCTGCTCAACCGCATCCGCTTTCTCAAGCGCAAAGACACGCCACTCGACTATTCCAATCTGCAGCAACTGCACACCTATCCGATTGCGGTGGTGCGCGGCTACGCCTATTCGGCGCCGTTCGATGCCGACACGGCGTTGCAGAAAGTCCCTGTGCATAACTTCGCCATGGCCGTGCGCATGCTCGCGGCAGATCGGGTCAAGTTGACGCTGGAGGATGAATATGTGGCGAAGTATTACCTGGCGCGGGAATCCGCCAAGGTGCGCGATTCGGTGGAGTTTTTACCCAAGCCGTTGAGTGAGAACAGCCTGCATATATTGGTGAGCCTGAAGAATCCGCAGCATGAGCAGATTGTCGCGGGGTTTGATAAGGCGATTGCGGCGATGAAGGCGGATGGGAGTTATGACAAGTTGTTGAGGCAGCATGGGATGTGAGTTTCTGATTTCAGAGTTGCGTTGTTGCTGATGGCCTCATCGCTGGCAAGTCGAATCGTCGCACCGCAGCTCCCACAGGTTTTGCGGTGTACACAAATCCTGTGGGAGCTGGCTTGCCAGCGATGAGGCCCGCCAAGGCAACTCAAACTTCGGCGGTGTCCTTGATCAGATGCGCCGCCAACGTCCGCAGCGGCCCCAACTGCCTGCAAATCAACGCCAGTTGCGTCTGCACCAACCGCTGCCCCTCATCGATCTCATCGGCCATCTGCTCCAGCTCATTGGCCAGCGCTTCTTCTTCATCACTCTGAATCGCCACCGGCTGCTTGTTGGCCAGCCCTTGGGCGATTTCATCAATACTCGTCGCCAGTTTCACCCCGGCGCCTTCGATCAAATGCTCGCGCACATCCGCCGGCAACTGCGTCTCGCGATGCGCGCCCAGCCCTGACAGATAACTCAGCAAGGTGTGCGACAGCACCAGAAAGCGGAAGCCGACATCGGCTTCCTTACGGAAATGCCCCGGCTCCATGAGCATGTTCGCCAGCGTTGTCGACAGCGCCGCATCGGCGTTGTGCGCGTTGCGGCGGGCCAGCCGATAGGCGAGGTCATCACTCTTGCCGGCGGCGTATTGCTGCATGATCTGGCGCAGGTAGATGCTGTTGCAGGTCAGGGTGTTGGCCAGCACTTTGTTAAGGCGTCGGCCCTGCCAGTCCGGTAGGAACAGGAACACCGTCAGACCGGCAATCAGGCTGCCAAGCAAGGTATCGAACAACCGTGGCAGGAACAGTCCGTAACCGTCACCGACCTGATTGAAGCAGAACAGCACCATGATGGTGATCGCCGCTGTCGCCAGGGTGTAGCGGGTGGTGCGGTTGGTAAAGAACACCACGCCGGCAGCGATGGCGAAACACGACTGCACCAACGGGCTCGGGAACAGATCGAACAGCGCCCACGCCACGGTCAGGCCGATGGCGGTGCCGAAAATTCGCTGACCGAGTTTGCGTCGCGTCGCGCCGTAGTTCGGCTGGCAGACGAACAGCGTGGTGAGGATGATCCAGTAACCCTGCGACGGGTGAATCAAATGCACCATGCCGTAACCGATACTCAGCGCCAATGGTAGGCGCAGGGCATGACGGAACAGCAGAGACGTTGGCGTCAGTTGCGTGCGCAGGCGCACCCAGACATCTTTGAGGTTGCGCGGCGAACGGTCGAGCAGGCTGCTGTCGGTCGCGTCGGCCAAGGCGTCGGGGTTGCTCGCGTCGCTGAGCAAACGGTCGAGGGTGCCGAGGTTGGCCGCCAGTGCGCGCAGCGAACGCAACAGTCCGCGCCACGCCGGGTTGCTCTGGATGCGCAGGTGTTCAAGGGAGGCGTCGAGGTCGCCCAGCGCTTCGGCGAAACTCGCGTCATAAATAAATGGCTGACGCATCTGGATCGATTCGGCCAGAGCGCGGCAGGCCTTGCCTTGCTGGCGCAACAGGCGTTGGCAGCGGAACAGCACGTCGCTGTGGAAGAACGCTTCGGCCAGTGCGTTGTACGGATAGTGCGAAGAACTCGCGCGTTCGTGGATGTCCTGAGCGAGGAAGTACAGTTTCAGGTAACGGCTGACTTTCGATCCGGGGCGGCCATTGCCGACGCGGTGCAGGATGATTTCCTTGGCACTGTTCAGCGCCGCCACCACGCGACCGTTTTGCTGGGCCAGTTCCAGCCGCCGGGCTTCGACGTCCATCTGCCGGATCGGCTCGAACAGCGACGATTTCAGCTTCAGGTAAAAGCCCAGCTCACGGAACAAGCGCGCCAGACTTTGTTGCACCGGCTGGTTGGAAAACAGCGCCTGCCACAACACCGAGAGCAAGCCGTACCACGCGGCACCGGCGACCAGCAGCATCGGTTCGTGCCAGAAATCGGTGACCGCACCGCCGCGCTGATCAACGCCGATCATCGTGTATACCGACAGAATCAACGTCGCCGAGGCAATCGCGCCATAGCGCTCGCCGAGCGCCCCGAGCATGGTCAGGCCGAAACTGGCCAGCGCCAATGCAATGGCAAACACAATGGGGTAAGGGAAGAGCAATTCCACCGACAGCGCGGCGATGCTGAAACACACCAGTGTCACGGCGAGGGCGTTGAGGCGGCCCTGCCAACTGTCGTCGGTTTCGGCCAGGGCGCTGGCGATAATCCCCAGGAACAACGGGATCAGCAGGCCCATTTCATCCTGATACCAACACAGCGCCATGCTGCCGGTCAGGGCGATGAACACCCGCACGCTGTAGCTGAATTTATCCAGCGCCCACAGGCGCCGCAAAGACTGACGAAACGAGGTCGAGGACATGAAGTGCGAAGGCCTTCCGAGGCGATGCCGCTAAATTGAGCCAGTAATGACGCCGACGCAATGGCGCCGATCACATCTGACAGCAAAAAGTGTTCCTTTGAGATCTTGTGTAGAACTAAATCTTGAATTGGGCACGGAACCCTGTGGGAGCTGGCTTGCCAGCGATGGCTGCATGACAGTCAACAATGATGTTGGATCTGCCGGCCTCATCGCTGGCAAGCCAGCTCCCACAGGTTTTTGTATTTAGCTTTGAATTAAGCGTACTGCGCGGCGGCGTAGCCGGAGGCCCACGCCCACTGAAAGTTGAAACCGCCCAGATGCCCGGTCACGTCGAGCACTTCGCCGATGAAATACAGGCCAGGGCTTTTCAGTGATTCCATGGTCTTGGACGACACCTCGCGGGTATCGACGCCACCGAGCGTTACCTCGGCCGTGCGATAACCTTCGGTCCCCGCCGGCACCACTTTCCAGCTGCCCAGCTTGTCGGCGATTTCCGCCAGTTCCGCGTGGGTGTACTGCTTCATCGGCTTGGACACGAACCAGTTGTCCGCCAGCAGATTGGCCATCTTCTTGGTGAAAATCTCACCCAGCAGGGTTTTCAATTCACTGTTCGGACGCTCGGCCACTTGCTGCTGCAGCCAGCTCGCCGCGTCGTGATCCGGCAGCAGGTTGATCTCAACCGTGTCGCCGGATTCCCAGAACGATGAAATCTGCAAAATCGCCGGGCCACTGAGGCCACGGTGAGTGAACAGAATATTCTCGCGAAAGCTCTGATCGTTGCAGCTGACCAGACAATCCACCGAAGTGCCGGACAGCTCGGTGCACAGTTCCTTGAGCTGATCGGTGATGGTGAACGGCACCAGCCCGGCGCGGGTCGGCAGCAGTTCATGGCCGAACTGTTTGGCCACTTGATAACCGAAACCGGTGGCGCCCAGCGTCGGGATCGACAGACCGCCGGTGGCGATCACCAGCGACTGGCACTGGACCTGACCGAGGGTGGTGTCGAGCAAGTAACCGCTTTCGACCTTCTCGATAGTCTGGATCGACGTGTCGAGGTGCAGTTCGACACCGGCCTGATCGCACTCGGTCAGGAGCATTTCGAGGATGTCGCTGGATTTGTTATCGCAGAACAACTGGCCGAGTTTCTTCTCGTGGTACGGCACGGCGTGTTTGCCGACCATGCCGATGAAATCCCACTGGGTGTAGCGCGCCAGTGCCGATTTGCAGAAGTGCGGGTTCTGCGAGAGGAAATTGCTCGGTTCGGTGTACATGTTGGTGAAATTGCAGCGACCACCGCCCGACATCAGGATTTTCTTGCCGGCCTTGTTCGCGTGGTCGAGCAGCAACACCTGACGCCCGCGTCCGGCAGCGGTCAGTGCACACATCAACCCAGCGGCGCCAGCGCCAATGATCACGACTTCGGTAGAGCGCAAAACGGTGTCCTCACACAATGATCGTTCCCACGCTCTGCGTGGGAATGCCGCCATGGACGCTCTGCGTCCGTTGTTATGTGACGCGGAGCGTCACGGGATGCATTCCCACGCAGAGCGTGGGAACGATCAGGTCAGAGGATGCGGACGCGCAGCGAACGGCCCTTGATCTTGCCGTCGTTCAAACGCTGCAAGGCTTGCATGGCCACGGTGCGGTCCACGGCTACATAAGCCTGGAAGTCGAAAATCGCGATCTTGCCAACCTGCGCACCCGGAATGCCGGCATCGCCAGTCAGTGCGCCCAGAATGTCGCCCGGGCGAACCTTGTCTTTACGGCCCGCGCCGATGCACAGCGTGGTCATCGGCGGTTGCAGCGGGGCGAGGCCCTGGGACTTGAGGTTATCGACCTGATCCCAGTTCAGCGGCGACTTCTGCAGTTGTTCGATGGCTTGCGCGCGGTGCGCTTCGCCCGGTGCAACCAGACTGATCGCGATGCCTTTCTCGCCAGCGCGACCGGTACGGCCAACGCGGTGAATGTGGATTTCCGAATCGCGCGCCAGTTCGACGTTAATCACCATGTCCAGCGCATCGATGTCCAGACCACGGGCGGCGACGTCGGTGGCGACCAGTACCGAGGTACTGCGGTTGGCGAACATCGCCAGCACCTGATCGCGGTCACGCTGTTCCAGATCGCCGTGCAGGCCGACGGCGGAAATGCCCTTGGCGGTCAGGTGATCAACGGTTTCCTGCACTTGCTGCTTGGTGAAGCAGAACGCCACGCACGACGCCGGGCGGAAGTGGTGCAGGACTTTGGTCACCACGCTCATGCGATCTTCCGGGGAAATCTCGTAGAAACGTTGCTCAATCTGCGTGTCATCGTGGAACGCTTCGGCTTTCACCGTTTGCGGATCACGCATGAATTTCGACGCCAGTTGCTTGATGCCTACCGGGTAAGTGGCTGAGAACAGCAGGGTCTGACGACGCTCCGGGGTCTTGATGATGATGTCTTCGATGGCGTCGTAGAAACCCATGTCGAGCATGCGGTCGGCTTCGTCGAGGATCAGCGTGTTCAGGCCATCGAGCACCAGCGAACCTTTGCGCAAGTGCTGCTGGATACGCCCCGGGGTGCCGACAATGATGTGCGCGCCGTGTTCCAGCGAAGCGATCTGCGGGCCGAAGGACACGCCGCCGCACAGGGTCAGGACCTTGATGTTGTCTTCGGCACGGGCCAGACGACGGATTTCCTTGGCGACCTGGTCGGCCAGCTCACGCGTCGGGCAGATCACCAGCGCTTGGCAACCGAAATAGCGCGGGTTGATCGGGTTGAGCAGGCCGATGCCGAACGCGGCGGTCTTGCCGCTGCCGGTCTTGGCCTGGGCGATCAGGTCCATCCCCTTGAGGATCACCGGCAAGCTCTGCGCCTGGATCGGCGTCATCTGGGCATAACCGAGGGATTCGAGGTTAGCCAGCATGGCGGCGGACAGCGGCAGAGTATTAAAAGCGGTGGCGATGGTGGTCACGGGACTGGCCTGCAAAACAAAATGTCGCGCAGTGTAGCAGCCCCGTGCCACTTTCTTCGAAAGTTCTGGACGAACAGTGGTTAATGTTCGATGTGTTCTTCCGGACGTTTGGCGCGGCGCCCGTCTTCTTTCGACAGTTGCGAGAAGATCGTCGCGGCCAGCATCGCCATGATGCCGACGGTGACGAAGGTCAGCTGGAACGCACCCAGCACGGTTTCCACGCCATCGTTACCGATCTCTGCGGTAAACCCACCGAGCAAAGCACCGGCGCACGCCACCCCCAGGCTCAACGATAATTGCGCCACCACCGACAGCAAGCTGTTGCCGCTACTGGCGCTCGCATCGTCGAGATCGATCAGCGTCACCGTGTTCATCGCGGTGAATTGCAGCGAGTTGATCGCGCCGAGAATCGCCAGCAGACACAGTAGCAACCAGTACGGCGTCTGCTCGCTGACCAGGCCCATGCTCGCCAGCATGATCCCCAGTGCCAGGGTGTTGCCGGTGAGCACGATGCGATAACCGAGCCGCTCAATCAGCGGCCGTGCCATCCACTTGGCAAACATTGCCGCCGCCGCCAGTGGCAGCATGCTCATCCCCGCTTGCGACGGTGAATAGCCCAGCGCCACTTGCAGCAGCAACGGCACCAGAAATGGCAATGCGCCGCTGCCCAGGCGGGCAAAGAGGTTGCCGAGAATGCCGACGGCAAACGTGCGGGTCTTGAACAGCGATGGCGCGAACAGCGGGTTTTCGATGTGCCCGGCGCGCAACCAGTATGCCGCCAGACACGCCAGACCGGCGAACAGCAGTAACATCACCCGCAGATGCGGCAAGTGCAGTTCGCCAAGGCCTTCCATGGCGATGGTGATCAGGATCATCGCCGCGCCGAACAGCAGGAAACCCAGGCTATCGAAACGCGTGCGCTCGGTGCCGCGCAGGTCGGGAATGAATTTCCACACCGCGTAGCAACCAATCACGCCGACCGGCAGGTTGATCAGGAAAATCCAGTGCCACGTCAGGTACTCGACCATCCAGCCGCCCATGGTCGGGCCGATCAGCGGACCGAGCAGGCCGGGGATGGTGATGAAGCCCATGATCCGCACCAGTTCGGATCGCGGATAGGCGCGCAGTACGACGAGTCGCCCGACCGGTAGCATCAGCGCACCGCCCAGGCCCTGAATCACTCGGGCGCCGACCAGCATGCTCAGACTGCTCGACAAGGCGCAGAGCAGCGAGCCGAAACTGAACAACAAGATCGCGCCGAAGAAAATTTTCTTGGTGCCGAAACGGTCGGCGATCCAGCCCGAAGCCGGAATCAGCAAGGCCACGGTGAGCATGTAGGCGATGATCACGCCCTGCATACGCAAGGGATCTTCGGCCAGATCGCGAGCCATGGCGGGCAGGGCGGTATTGAGAATGGTCCCGTCGAGGGACTGCATGAAGAACGCAATGGCGACGACCCACGGCAACCAGCGGGCGGTGATGGCGTCGAGAGGCGGGCGGTTGGGCATGGAACCTCTTGTCGTTGGAGTTAATGCATATCCATGATCGTTCCCACGCAGAGCGTGGGAACGATCGCCGTCAGAGGGTCAGAGTCAAACGGCTGACCAGCGCCCCCGGCAGCAACGCCGACGAAGTATTGCGCTGGCTGTAGGTACTCGCCGACAGCAGCAACTCGCGCTCGGCGGTCAACGCTTCCAGCTGCGAACCGAGCAGGCTGTAAGCGCTATCGTCGAAGCGCATGGTGCTGACCGGCGCCAGGATCTCGCCGTTCTCGACCCAGAAGGTCGCGAAACGGGTCATGCCGGTCATGCGCGCCGCCGGTTGATCCGAGAAGTTCAGGTACCACAGGTTGCTGATGTACAGCCCGGTACCCAATTGCTTGAGGATCTCTGCTTGCGCCAGATCACCCGCCGCCATGTTCAACGCGCTTGGCATTTCACCGCCACCGGCGCCGTTGGCGGTCAGGCCATATTCCGCTGCACTGCGCGAGCCGACAAGTTGATCGCCAGCCTTGCCTTCGACGATCAGGCGCAAATCACTGCGCGGATACCCCTCGCCGGAAAACGCCGGGCTCAGCGATTCGCTGACTTTCTCATCCAGCGACAGCAGTGGACTGAACGCCTGATCGCCGACATACAGCTTCTGCAACGGGCTGCTCTTACTGGCGATCGACTGCGCCGAGAAACCGCCCCAGCTCAGCATGCCCATGATTTCTTCCAGCGCCGCCGGTGCCAGATACGCGCGGTACTGCCCCGGCGCCAAGGTGCGCAGTGGGCGGCCGAGAAACTCCAGTTGCTCGCGAGCCTGGCCGAAGCGCTTGGCGAAACCTTCGCTGCTCCAGTCATGCCCGGCGTAGCTGGCTTTCACCGCTTCACCGTTCTCGTGGAACAGGCTGAAATCGAAGTTGAAGCTGTTCGCCTGATGCCAGCCAAACGCCCCCGCTGAACTGGCGAAACCACGACTGATCGGGCCGGCCGCATAGAAGCCCACCAGATCCAGACCTTCAGCGGCAGCGCAGATTTCATCGACAACCTGCTCGGTGTCCGGCAGCGGATGCTCCTGCACATTTTTGCTCTGCCAGCCGTTGTGGTTGAGCAACAGGTACGGATCCTGCGGCAGCAGCGGCAGGGTTTCGCGCAGTTGTTGCAGACCTTCGGCGAGGCGTCGCAGATCGCCTTCCTGATCACCGGACAGGGTGACCTGCAGGTCGGCGTGGCGACCGTCGTTGATCAGTTTCAGAACGATATTGGCCTGCTGCACTTGCCCGGCCTGACGCACCTTGGCGTGATTGAAACGCACGAACGCCGAGGATTCGGCGGCAAAGCTGAGGGTGAACTGTTCCGGCTCGCGCACGCTGTCGCGCAGCCACTCGACCATGACCTTGAAGGCGTCGGACTGACTCTTCGAAATGCTCATCAGGCGTCTCCCCCAAACACATCAACGTTGCTGAATACGCAGGCCGGCGAAGCGTGGCCGACGCGGATCACCTGGTTCGGTTCGCCCTTGCCGCAGTTCGGCGTGCCCAGCACCTTGACGGTGTTGGCATCGCCGACGGCGCGCAGGCTTTTCCAGAAGTGCGCGGAAATCGCCCGATAGTTCGGGTTTTTCACCACACCTTTGAGTTCACCGTTTTCGATCAACTGGCCCCATTCACAGCCGAACTGGAATTTGTTGCGCGCATCGTCGATCGACCATGAGCGGTTGGTGCTCATCAGGATGCCGTTCTCGATGCCTTCGATCAGTTTGTTCAGAGGCTGATCGCCCGGTTCGATATTGAGGTTGGCCATGCGGTCGATCGGCGGCCGGTTCCAGCCGCAGGCGCGGCTGTTGGCAACGCCATCGAGACCAGCGCGGAACTGCGACAGCGCACCGCCCAGCGGGCGCAACAACAGGCCATCGCGGATCAGGAATTGTTTGCTGGCCTTGCTGCCGTCGTCGTCATGACCGTAGCTGGCGAGTTCTTCGGGAATGCCCGGATCGAACGTCACGTTGAGCAGTTTCGAGCCGTATTGCAGGCTGCCGAAGTCGCTGGCTTTGACGAAACTGGTGCCGGCGTAATTGCGCTCGTCGCCGAGGATGCGGTCGAGTTCCAGAGGATGGCCGATGGATTCGTGGATTTGCAGCATCATCTGATCGGGCATCAACAGCAGGTCGCGCGGGCCTTGCGGGGTGTTCGGCGCGAGCAGCAGTTGCAAGGCCTGATCGGCGACTTGCGGGCCGGCGCCGATCAGGCCGCAGCGGCTGATCACGTCAGCGCCGCCCTGTTGGCCGAAGTTCTCGCGGCCGAGGCTACGGGTCTGGCTGTCGTTACCGTCGTAGGCGGTGACGTCGAGGCCTGGATAGACGAAGCGTTGGGCCTGGCGCAATTCAGCCCCGGCGCTGCTCAGGTAAATCTGTTCGACGTGGGTAATGCCAATGCTCACTTCCCAATTCACCAGGCGCTCATCCTTTGGCACCGAGGCGGACTCCGCACCGAGCAGCTCAAAACATTCGCTCAGGGACGGGAAGGCTTGGTCGAGATTGGGTGAAAAGTAATCAGCGCGATCGCTGGACACCGGCTGATCGCGCAGGTCGAGCAAGGCGTGCGGCTTGAGCCGGCGCGCTTGCAGCTCGGCGCGTTCGAGGGCGGCCTGCAGACCTTGTTGCGACAGGTCGTTGGTCGCCGCGTAGGCCTCAACGCCATTGACGCGCACGGTGAGCATCGCGCCTTCGTCGCGTCTCAGGCTCGGCGGCTCGGCGACATTCTTGCGCACCGACAGATATTGCCCGGACTCGCGTACATACCGCAGGGAAAAAAACTCAGCGCCCGTGCGCAAGGCAGCAAAGCGCTGCTTGAGCTGGGGGTGGAAATCGAACATTCGGGAACCTCCTTGTCAGGGGGAAGCGGTAGAGCAGCGGCGGGGAGGGGGTGAAACGGTTGCGCGAGGTCTAGAGTAGGCCTGCGTGGGGGTAGGATCAAGTGAAGAGGGGGTGTAGGGGGATTTACTGTGCGAGGCAGGAGATCGTTCCCACGCTCTGCGTGGGAACGCCGCCATGGACGCTCTGCGTCCGCTGTGTGACGCAGAGCGTCACGGGATGCATTCCCACGCAGAGCGTGGGAACGATCACTTCAGGCTACTGCGCAACCGGGGTGATATCACGCATCGGTTTGCCCTTCACCGGCGCATCACCCGCGACGTAGTACGGCGCGGTGCTGCGCGGCAGCGGCTGGCGGCCACGAATCTTGTCGGCGATTTTCTCGGCGATCATGATCGTCGGCGCGTTGAGGTTGCCGGTGGTGATGATCGGCATGATCGAGGCATCGACCACACGCAGGCTCTGCATGCCGTGCACGCGACCTTCGCCATCTACTACAGCCATCTCGTCGGTGCCCATCTTGCACGAGCAGGACGGGTGGAACGCGGTTTCGGCGTGCTCGCGGATGAACTTGTCCAACTGCTCATCGGTTTGCACTTCAATGCCCGGGCTGATTTCACGGCCACGGAAAGCGTCCAGTGCTGGCTGCTGCATGATTTCGCGGGTCAGGCGGATGCCGTCACGGAATTCCTGCCAGTCCTGTTCGGTAGCCATGTAGTTGAACAGGATGCTCGGGTGCTGGCGCGGGTCTTTCGACTTGGCCTGGATGCGGCCACGGCTTGGCGAGCGCATCGAACCCATGTGCGCCTGGAAGCCATGTTCCTTGACGCCGTTGCTGCCGTTGTAGTTAATCGCTACCGGCAGGAAGTGGTACTGGATGTTCGGCCATTCGAATTCCGGACGCGAACGGATGAAACCGCCGGCTTCGAACTGGTTGCTGGCGCCGATGCCGGTGCCGTTGAACAGCCACTCGGCACCGATGGCTGGCTGGTTGTACCAGAGCAGCGACGGGTACAGCGAAACCGGCTGAGTGCACGCGTATTGCAGGTACAGCTCAAGGTGATCCTGCAGGTTTTCACCGACGCCCGGCAGGTCATGAACGACCGGGATGTCGAGGGATTTCAGCAGTTCGGCAGGACCGACACCGGAACGCTGCAGAATCTGCGGCGAAGCGATGGCGCCGGAGCACAGCAGGACTTCTTTGCGCGCTTTGACTTCAACGCGTTCTTCCGCATCGCCGACCAGGTAACGCACACCGACGGCACGCTTGCCTTCGAACAGGATCTTGTCGGTCAGGGCGTGGGTGACGATGGTCAGGGTCGAACGCTTTTTGGCAACGTCAAGGTAGCCACGGGCGGTGGAAGCACGACGGCCATTTGGCGTCACGGTGCGGTCCATCGGGCCGAAACCTTCCTGCTGGTAACCGTTCAAGTCTTCGGTGCGCGGGTAACCGGCCTGTACGCCGGCTTCAACCATGGCGTGGAACAGCGGGTTGTTGCCGGCTTTCGGCGTGGTCACGCTGACCGGGCCTTCGCCACCGTGGTAGTCGTTCGGGCCGATGTCGCGGGTTTCCGCTTTGCGGAAGTACGGCAGGCAGTCGAGGTAGCTCCAGTCTTCCAGACCTGGCAGTTTCGACCAGCCGTCGTAGTCCATCGCGTTGCCACGGATGTAGCACATGCCGTTGATCAACGAGGAACCGCCGAGGCCTTTGCCGCGACCGCATTCCATGCGGCGACCGTCCATGTGTGGCTCTGGATCGGTTTCGTAGGCCCAGTTGTAGCGACGACCTTGCAGCGGGAATGCCAGGGCAGCGGGCATTTGCGTGCGGAAGTCGAGACGGTAGTCAGGGCCGCCGGCTTCGAGCAGCAGAACGGTGACGCCTTCGTCTTCAGTCAGACGGGTCGCCAGGGTGTTACCGGCCGAGCCGGCACCGATGATGATGTAATCGAATTCTTGGGACATTGAATGCACCCTCTTTAGATGTGATCAGGTCTGACCTCGGCGAGTGCTGGGCACTCGAATCGCTGGCAAGCCAGCTCCCACAAAGATTGGGGGCTGCCACAGATTTGATGGACGACCCCAAACCTGTGGGAGCTGGCTTGCCAGCGAAGAGGCCTTCGCGGGCAATGCAAATCTCGGGTTAGAACACCGAAACGTAATCGCCCAGCTCGACCTGTACCGATTTGATGCGGGTGAAGTTGTTCAGCGAGCTGATGCCGTTTTCACGACCAACACCCGACTGCTTGTAACCGCCGACCGGCATTTTTGCGTCGGACTCGCCCCAGGCGTTGATCCAGCAGATACCGGCTTCCAGTTGATGAATCACGCGGTGAGCGCGGTTCAGGTCTTTGGTGACGATACCGGCGGCCAAACCGAAGTCGGTGTCGTTGGCGCGGCGGATCACTTCTTCTTCGGTCTCGTAGGAGAGGATCGCCATCACTGGGCCAAAGATTTCTTCACGAACGATGGTCATGTCGTCGGTGCAATCGGTGAACACGGTTGGAGCCACGAACGCGCCTTTGGCGAATTCGCCATCGGTCAGACGGTCGCCGCCGCACAGCACGCGGGCGCCTTGTTCTTTACCCTTGGCGATGTAACCCAACACGCTTTCCATGTGCGCGAAGCTGACCAGCGGGCCGAAGTTGGTGTTTTCGTCTTCCGGGTTGCCGACGCGGATGCGTGCAACGCGCTCAACGATCTTGGCTTCGAAAGCGGCTTTCAGGTGCGCCGGAACGAACACGCGAGTGCCGTTGGTGCAGACCTGACCGGAGCTGTAGAAATTGGCCATCATCGCGGTGTCGGCAGCACGATCGAGATCGGCGTCGTCGCAGATGATCAGCGGGGATTTGCCGCCCAGTTCCATGGTCACGTCTTTCAGCGACGAAGCCGAAGCGCTGGCCATAACCTTCTTGCCGGTGTCGGTGCCGCCGGTGAAGGAGATTTTTTCGATGCGCGGGTGCTCGGTCAGCCAGGTGCCGACTTCACGGCCGCTGCCGGTCAGGACGTTGAACACACCGTTTGGAACGCCGGCTTCGGTGTAGATCTCGGCCAGTTTCAGGGTGGTCAGCGAGGTCACTTCGCTTGGCTTGAAGATCATCGCGTTACCGGCCGCCAAGGCTGGCGCGGATTTCCACAGCGCGATCTGGATCGGGTAGTTCCACGCGCCGATACCGGCGACAACGCCCAGCGGCTCGCGACGGGTGTAGACGAAAGAAGTGTCGCGCAGCGGGATCTGTTCGCCTTCGATCGCTGGCACCAGGCCTGCATAGTATTCCAGCACATCAGCGCCGGTAACGATGTCGACGTACTTGGTTTCGGAGAAGGATTTACCGGTGTCCAGGGTTTCCAGTGCGGCCAGTTCATCGTTGCGCTCGCGCAGGATGTCGACGGCACGACGCAGAATGCGCGAACGCTCCATGGCGGTCATCGCAGCCCAGATTTTCTGGCCCTTTTCAGCGCTGACCACGGCGCGCTCGACGTCTTCCTTGGTCGCACGTTGCACCAGTGCGAGGACTTCACCGTTAGCCGGGTTGATGGCTTCGAAGGTGGCATCGCTGCCGGCGTCGGAGTACGCGCCATCGATGTAAAGTTTTTGCAGTTCGAAACGGGCCATAGTGTCCTCGCAAGTGCATTGGTGGTTGGCGTTGACCACCGCGGTGAGGCTGCGGTGGCGTTCAGGGGCCGAGCGTTTTCTGTGTGCTCTAGCTCACCTTCTTGGCCAATTGGAAATCCATGTATTCGTAAGCGATCTGTTGCGCCTGCGCGGTATCGAAAGCGTCTCCCGACAGCGCGCCGCGCAACCACAAGCCGTCAATCAACGCTGCCAGCCCCCGCGCTGCGCTGCGCGCATCTTCGAGCGGCAGCACACGGCGGAACTGGCAGCACAGGTTGGAATACAGACGGTGATCGTTGATCCGCTGCAACCTGTGCAAAGACGGCAGGTGCATGCTGGTGGCCCAAAAGGCCAGCCAGGTTTTCATTGCCGGGCCATTGACCTGGCTGGCGTCGAAGTTGCCTTCGATGATCACCTGCAGATGCGCCCGTGGGCTGTCATCTGCCAGCGCCTGCCGGCGCGCGGTGACGCTCTCGCTGAGGGCGGTCATCAGATACCGCATCGTGGCGGCAATCAGGCCGTTCTTGTCCTGAAAGTAATGACTGATGATGCCATTCGAGACACCGGCCAAACGGGCGATCAGCGCAATGCTGGCGTCCCCCATTCCGACCTGATCGACCGCCTGCAAAGTGGCTTCGATCAGTTGTTGGCGGCGGATGGGTTGCATACCGACCTTGGGCATCTTGCACATCTCCTTAGGCCTTCCGAGCGGCGAATCACGCCTATCGGATTAGCGGCCAGTCTATTTTGTTTTGATTGAACGTTCAATCAACAAAGAATAAGATCTGCGACAAATCGTCGCTGCCTACAGATTTTTCCTACGTGTAAGTGGCGATAAAACCGACATCCGAAAAAGCTCGAAACCTGCGTGGGGCATGGCGCGGTTCGCGATTCGATGGACGTGTTGAAAGGGCAAGACGCTCAGGGCCAGGTTTCGGATGAACGTCCGTCCACCTTCGGCCACGAAAGCGATTCGCAGCGCCATTTCGGCAGGTTCGGGCATTTTTCGGGGTGTCTTTATATCACCCGCCGGTCGGCTGCCAACTAACCGATTGGTCGGGTTCCGTGTTGCCTTGTGTTCTTCTCTCGCACTGCCTGGAGCATTTGTGCCATGAGTTCTGCCTCGCTTATAAAGACCCCGCCCGAGAAGGTGACGGTCAACGGTTGGGTGTTTTACACCTCTACCGCGCTGATTCTGTTGTTGACCGCCATTCTGATTATCGCCCCGCAAGAGGCCGGCAGACTGTTGGGTATCGCTCAGGCCTGGTTGTCGCGCAGCTTCGGCTGGTACTACATGGTGGTCATCGCCGCCTACCTGGTGTTTGTGGTGGGCCTGGCGTTTTCCTCGTACGGCAAACTCAAACTGGGCAGCAAGGACGACACCCCGGATTTCAGTTACGGCGCCTGGGCGGGGATGCTGTTCTCGTCGGGTATCGGTATTTCGCTGCTGTACTTCGGCGCATCCGAGCCATTGGATCACTACTTCAATCCGCCGGAAGGCGCATCGGCTACCAACATGGCCGCGCGTCAGGCGGTGCAACTGACCTTCCTGCACTGGGGCCTGCACGGCTGGGCGATCTACGCACTGGTCGGTCTGGCCGTGGCGTACTTTGCTTACCGGCATAACCAGCCGCTGGCCCTGCGTTCGGCGCTGTATCCGCTGGTCGGCGAGCGTTGGGTCAAGGGCGCGGCCGGTCACGCGGTGGACGGCTTCGGCATGTTCGTGACCCTGCTGGGTCTGGTGACCAACCTGGGGATTGGTTCGCTGCAAGTGTCCTCGGGCCTGGAAAACCTGTTCGGCATGGAACACAGCAACACTAACCTGTTGATCGTGATCATCGTGATGAGCACCGTGGCGACCATCGCTGCCGTGTCCGGCGTGGAAAACGGCATCCGTCGTCTGTCCAACCTGAACATCGTGCTGTTCAGCGGACTGCTGATTTTCGTGCTGTTGTTTGGCCCGACTTTGCACCTGCTCAACGGCTTCGTGCAGAACATCGGCGACTACCTCAATGGCATCGTGCTGAAAACCTTCGACCTTTATGTGTACGAAGGCGACAACGCCAAGTCCGAGCGCTGGATGGGCCTGTGGACCCTGTTCTACTGGGCCTGGTGGATTTCCTGGGCGCCATTCGTAGGCATGTTCATCGCGCGTATTTCCCGTGGTCGTACCGTGCGTGAACTGGTCGCCGGCGTGCTGCTGATTCCGCTGGGCTTCACCTTGGCCTGGCTGTCGATCTTCGGTAACTCGGCGCTGGATCTGGTGATGAACCAGGGGGCTGTGGAGCTTGGCAAGACGGCACTGGAACAGCCGTCGATGGCGATTTATCAGTTGCTTGAACACTACCCGGCGTCGAAAGTCGTTATCGGTGTGTCGATTTTTGTTGGCTTCGTACTGTTCCTGACCCCAGCTGACTCCGGCGCGGTGATGATGGCGAATCTGTCCTGCAAGGGCGGCAACGTCGATGAAGATGCGCCGCACTGGCTGCGGATCTTCTGGTCGGTGGTGATCACCCTGGTGACCATTGGTCTGCTGTTTGCCGGTAACTTCGAAGCCATGCAAACCATGGTGGTGCTGGCGGGTCTGCCGTTCTCGGTGGTGCTGGTGTTCTTCATGTTCGGCCTGCACAAGGCCATGCGTCAGGACGTGCAGATCGAACAGGAGCAGGCGCAGCTGGCGGAGCGCGGTCGTCGTGGTTTCAGCGAGCGTCTGACGCAACTGGACCTGCAACCGAGCCAATCGGTGGTGCAGCGTTTCATGGATAAGCAGGTCAGCCCGGCGCTGGAAGATGCCACCGCGCAGATGCGTGCGCAGGGTCTGGAAGTGCAGACGCTGCTGGGTAAATCCAAGCGCTGCATGGGCGTGCGCGTCGAAATGGAAGAGGGCAACCCTTTCGTTTACGAAGTGAGTCTGGACGGCTATCTGGCGACCCCGACTGAATCGGCGCAGTCCGATGAAGCGCGCCAGCGTTACTACCGCGCTGAAGTGTATTTGCACAACGGCAGCCAGGATTACGACCTGATGGGCTTCACGCAGGATCAGATCACACGCGATGTGCTCGATCAGTTTGAAAGCCATCGGCAGCTCCTTGGCCGGGTGTACAGCTAAACCGCTAAAACAAAAGGGGCTCGATTGAGCCCCTTTTGCATGATCGTTCCCCCGCTCAGCAAAGGAATGTCTCAATGGACGCTCCGCGTCCGCTGTTGTGGGACGCGGAGCGTCCCGGGCTGCATTACCACGCGGAGCGTGGGAACGATCAGGGATCGCTCACCGCGATCCCTTTTTTTATCCCCCTTAACCGAGGTTCTTGCCCAGCAACGCGTGATACAACTCGCTGTCGCCCAGGATCCCCACCACATGATTGTTATCGTGCAACACCAGCTTGTTGCCGGTCTGATAACGAATCTGCAACGCATCGCGCATGCCGATGTTCGAATCCACCAGCGTCGGCTTGCGCTCCAGTCCTTCCACCGCTTGCCCCGGTGCCCAGTTCTGCAGGTTCAGCACCGAACCATTCTGCCGCGCACCCTTGATGGTGTTGCCTTCGGCCAGGTCCAGCCACGAATCGCCGCCCGGATCGAGACACACCGAACCGTTGATGCGTTTGCACTTGTCCAGCGTGCGCATCAGGCTGCGGCCGCAGAGCACGTTGAGCGGATTGGTGTGTGCGACGAAGGTGCGCACATAGTCGTCCGCCGGGTTCAGCACGATCTCTTCCGGCACGCTGTACTGGATGATCCGGCCGTCTTTCATGATCGCGATGCGGCTACCCAATTTGAGCGCCTCGTCGAGGTCGTGGCTCACGAACACGATGGTCTTGCTCAGCTTGCGTTGCAGTTCCAGCAGTTCATCCTGCAGACCCTGACGGATCAGCGGGTCGAGGGCCGAGAACGGTTCGTCCATCAATAGAATGTCGGCGTCCATCGCCAGCGCTCGTGCCAGACCGACACGCTGCTGCATGCCGCCGGAGAGTTCATCAGGCTTCTTGTTGCGCCATTGGGTCAGGCCGACCAGTTCGAGTTTTTCATCGACGAGTTTCTTGCGTTCCTTCTCCGGTCGACCCTGCATTTCCAGACCGAAACTGATGTTCTCGCGCACCGTCAGCCACGGCATCAGGGCGAACTTCTGGAACACCATGGCGATGCGTTTGGTGCGCATCATTTTCAGCTCGGCCGGGGTGCAGGAGGCGATGTCGATCTGACGGTTTTCATGCTCGACGAACAGCTTGCCGCGGCTCACGGTGTTGAGGCCGTTGATGCAGCGCAGCAGGCTCGACTTGCCCGAGCCGGACAAGCCCATCAGCACGCAGATCTCGCCTTTGTTGATGTCCAGCGTGGCTTTTTCCACGCCGACAATCTGTCCGGTCTTTTTCAGGATTTCGTTGCGGGTCATGCCCTGATCCAGCAGCTTGAGTGCCTCGCGTGGATCTTTGGAAAAGATTACGTCGACGTCTTCGAAGCGAATTATGCTCATGCGTCACCCCCTACTTTGGCGTCGGGTTGTTTGCAGATACGGTCGAGCATGATCGCCAGCAGTACGATCGCCAGGCCCGCTTCGAAGCCCAGGGCGATATCAGCAGTGTTCAGTGCGTTGACCACCGGTTTGCCGAGTCCGTCGGCGCCTACCAGTGCCGCGATCACCACCATCGACAACGACAGCATGATGCACTGGGTGATGCCGGCCGCGATGCTCGGCATGGCGTGAGGCAGTTCAATCCGTGAGAGCAGTTGGCGACGCGAGCAGCCGAAGGCCTTGCCGGCGTCCATCAGTTCTTGCGGGACATCGCGGATGCCCAGATAGGTCAGGCGGATCGGCGCAGCGATGGCGAACACCACCGTGGAGATCAGGCCCGGGACCACACCCAGCCCGAAGAGGGTCAGGGTAGGAATGAGGTAAACGAAGGTCGGTACGGTCTGCATCAGATCGAGTACCGGACGCATGACAGTGTAGAACATCGGTTTGTGTGCGGCGACGATGCCCAGCGGCACGCCGATGACCACGCAGACCAGGGTCGCGAACATGACCTGGGCGAGGGTTTCCATGGTTTCCTGCCAGTACCCCAGATTGAGGATCAGCAGGAAGGAGGCGATCACGAAAGCGGTCAATCCCCATTTGCGCTGGATCAGGTGCGCGAGCAGGGCGATCAGGCCAATCAAGACCAGTGGGTTGAACCAGGTCAGCGCGAACGTCACGCCGTGGATCATCGTTTCCAGTGTCACGGCGATTGCGTCGAAGGTGTTGGCGCCGTGTTGCGTCAACCATTCAACGAAGCCCGCGATGTACTGGCCTAAAGGTATTTTCTGATCAATCAGCATGGTAGTGAACGTCCGCATGCAAGGAAATAAACAGCCCGGGTGGGCGAGCCCACCCGGCATAAGCGATTACTGAAGCTTGGCTTTAACGGCCTCCAGGCCAGGTTTACCGTCAATGGTGGTTACGCCAGCGAGCCAGGTATCGAGCACTTGTGGATTCTTTTTCAGCCAGGCCTTGGCGGCCGCGTCAGGCTTCATCTTGTCGTCGAGGATGTTGCCCATCAGTTCGCTTTCCATGTCGACGGTGAACTCCAGGTTCTTCAGCAACTGACCGACGTTGCTGCATTCCTCGGCATAACCCTTGCGGGTATTGGTCGCCACGGTCGCAGCACCGAAATCGGGGCCGAAGAAATCATCGCCACCGGTCAGGTATTGAATCTTGAAGCGCTTGTTCATCGGGTGCGGCGCCCAGCCGAGGAATACCACGGCGGTGTCGCGTTTTTGCGCGCGATCCACCTGCGAGAGCATGCCCGCTTCCGACGATTCGACGACTTTGAAACCGGCGGTTTTCAGGCCGAAGGCGTCCTTGTCGATCATGCTCTGGATCAGACGGTTGCCGTCGTTGCCAGGCTCGATGCCGTAGATCTTGCCGTCGAGTTCTTTCTTGAATTTGGCGATGTCGGCGAAGTCATGCAGACCTTTGTCATACAGGGCTTGCGGCACGGCGAGGGTGTACTTGGCGCCCTTGAGGTTGGTGCGCACGGTTTCCACGGTGCCGGCGTCGCGGTAAGCCTTGATGTCGTTTTCCATGGTCGGCATCCAGTTGCCGAGGAACACGTCCATGTTCTTGCCGTCGGCCAGCGACTTGTAGGTCACGGGCACGGAGATCATGGTGGTCTTGGTCTTGTAGCCGAGGGCGTTGAGCACAACAGAGGTGGTAGCGGTGGTAGCGGTGATGTCGGTCCAGCCGACATCGGAGAAGTTAACGGTACTGCACTGTGCCGGTTCTGCAGCTTGCGCCAGTAACGGCAGACTCAGCATGGCGGCCAACAACAACGACGGGGAACCTTTCATGGATGGACTCCTTGGTGTTTTTTTTGGCAGTGTTCCGACTGTGGACCACCGCACTTATAGGTTGCGGTTGGATGGCGTTCTGGAGACAGCTCTACCACGGCGCCTTGCAATCGAGTCATAACGATCATGTACCAGTGAAAATCTGACGCCTACAGGGGGGGTCGTATCCAGTACAGGGATGGTCGCATCCAGTGTCAGTGACGTCGTTTACAGCTTTTTTCAGCCCCGAATGGCCATCTGAACCGCACAAAAACGGCGAAAAACCGGGGCGAAAACGGCGCGGCGCTGGTGGACATGAGTGCGTCGGTGTCAGACGCCGTGCGCTCCGACAAAAGCCTGATGATGCGGGCATTCCGGCGGATCGCAGCTTGAGCGTAGCAGCTCCGCCAGCGGGCGCTTTTGCGTCCCGGACCGGTATCCTCAGGAGCTCTGCAGCAATGGCTATCAGCGTTTTCGACCTGTTCAAAATCGGCATCGGCCCGTCCAGTTCCCACACCGTCGGGCCGATGCGCGCGGCGGCGTTGTTCGTCGAGTCGCTGCGGGACAAGCACCAGTTGGAGCAGGTGCGTCGTATAGAAGTGCAATTGTTCGGATCGCTGTCGGCTACCGGTATCGGTCACGGCAGCGACAACGCGGTGATCATGGGTTTGATGGGCGAGTGGCCGGACGCAATCGACCCGTCGCAGATCGGCCCGCGCATACAGGCCCTGCGTGAAACTCACACACTGTTATTGGATGGTCGTTTGTCGGTGCCGTTTGTCTGGGCACGGGACATGCGCCTGATCGACGAGAACCTGCCATTCCACCCCAATGCCATGACTATCGTTGCCGAGGGTGATCACGGCGAACTGCATCGCGACACCTACTATTCGGTGGGCGGCGGTTTTGTCGTGGATCAAGCGCAGGCGTCCAGCGGCGTGGTCGATCTGGATCGCACTGAGTTGCCCTACGACTTTTCCAGTGCGGTTGAACTGTTGGAGTTGTGCAAGAAAAACAACCTGCGCGTCGCCGAATTGATGATGGCCAACGAAAAGGTCTGGCGCAGTGAAGAAGAGATCCGCGCCGGGCTGATGAAGTTGTGGCGGGCGATGCAGGATTGCGTCGAGCAGGGCCTGAAACACGAAGGCATCTTGCCCGGCGGACTGAATGTGCGTCGGCGCGCGGCAAAGCTGCATCGCAGCCTGCAGGAACTGGGCAAGCCCAATGTGATCGGTTCAACGTTGAGCGCGATGGAGTGGGTCAACCTGTTCGCTCTGGCGGTTAATGAAGAAAACGCGGCGGGCGGGCGCATGGTCACGGCGCCGACCAATGGCGCCGCAGGGATCATTCCGGCGGTATTGCACTACTTTATGAAGTTCAGTGAAGCGGTGACTGACGCCAACGTGGTCGATTACTTCCTCGGTGCAGCGGCGGTGGGGATTCTGTGCAAAAAGAATGCTTCGATCTCGGGCGCCGAAGTGGGTTGCCAGGGCGAAGTCGGTTCGGCGTGTGCGATGGCGGCGGCGGGGCTGGCGGAGATTCTTGGTGCCACGCCGGAGCAGTTGTGCAACGCGGCCGAAATTGGCCTGGAACATAACCTCGGGTTGACCTGCGATCCGGTCGGTGGCCTGGTGCAAGTGCCGTGCATCGAGCGCAATGCGATTGCGGCGGTTAAAGCAATCAATGCGGCGCAGATGGCGTTGCGTGGCGATGGTCAGCACTTTATCTCGCTGGACCGGGTGATCCGCACCATGCGTGATACCGGCGCTGATATGCATGACAAATATAAAGAGACATCGCGTGGTGGGTTGGCGGTCAGCGCTGTGGAGTGCTGAGACCGAGTCGCCTCAATCGCGAGCAGGCTCACTCCTACATTTGGAACGCGTTCCCCTGTAGGAGTGAGCCTGCTCGCGATAGCGCCAGACCAGTCAAAACTGCTCACCAAGTGAACACAGACAATAAATCACGCCACCTTTTAGCGCGTCGCAATCAGATAAGAGTCTTTCCCACCTGTTACACGCGCTCAGCTCTCCTACCGTCCGTCACCCGTGCTTGCGGTGACACTGTCCGACAATCGCGCGCAGGCCAGTTCCCACAAGTGCTACCGATTTGCTCACACCCCTGGGGGCAGGGCGTTCAGCAACGCTGATGGCACTTCGAAACACCTTTCGTCGGACGGCTCGTATAGACACGTCGCGACGTCGTTTTCAGGAGTTATTGAACAGCCATTCAATTTTAGGCATGGCATTTGCTCTGTCATAACAAAGCCCGTCTCCCACGCGAGAACGCTGGCAATAACAAGAGCCTCCGCCTGAGGCCATCACCCGCTTTGTGTGAGGAGATACCGCGATGACGTCGTTCAACTCCGGGGCCCAACCCCAGAACCGTGCGCCTCAATCCATCGGCTTTCTGCTGCTGGACAATTTCACGCTGATTTCTCTGGCGTCCGCAGTAGAACCCCTGCGCATGGCCAACCAATTGTCCGGTCGCGAGCTGTATCGCTGGAGTACCCTCACCGTCGATGGCGGCCAGGTGTGGGCCAGTGACGGTCTGCAAATCACTCCCGACGCTTCCATGCACAAAGCCCCGCCACTGGACACTGTGATTGTCTGCGGCGGCATCGGCATTCAACGCACCGTTACCCGTGAACACGTTTCCTGGCTGCAAAGCCAGGCGCGTCAGTCCAAGCGCCTCGGCGCCGTGTGCACCGGCAGTTGGGCTTTGGCCTGCGCCGGGTTGCTCGATGGTTTCGATTGCAGCGTGCACTGGGAATGTCTGGCGGCGATGCAGGAAGCCTTCCCGCGCGTGGCCATGAGCACCCGTTTGTTCACCCTCGACCGTAACCGTTTCACCAGCTCCGGCGGTACCGCGCCGCTGGACATGATGCTGCACCTGATCAGCCGCGATCACGGCCGTGAACTGTCCGCCGCGATCTCGGAGATGTTCGTCTACGAACGAATCCGCAACGAACAGGATCACCAGCGTGTGCCGCTCAAGCACATGCTCGGCACCAACCAGCCGAAGCTGCAGGAAATCGTGGCGCTGATGGAAGCCAACCTCGAAGAGCCGATCGACCTCGATGAACTGGCGGTGTACGTCGCCGTGTCGCGTCGACAGTTGGAGCGCCTGTTCCAGAAATACCTGCACTGCTCGCCGTCGCGTTACTACTTGAAGCTGCGCCTGATCCGCGCCCGGCAGTTGCTCAAGCAAACGCCGATGTCGATCATCGAAGTGGCGTCCGTGTGTGGTTTCGTCTCGACGCCGCACTTCTCCAAGTGCTATCGCGAATACTTCGGCATTCCGCCGCGTGACGAGCGTGTGGGTTCCAACACCACTCAACAAGTGGCGATGTTGCCACTGCCGCAGGCCATCGTGATGTCGCCGCTGTCGGGGCCGATGTCGGCGTTGAGTCAGGCTCGGAATGAGTCGACGTTTGCCAGCGTAAGGCTCTGATGAGGGTCGTTCCCACGCTCTGCGTGGGAACGCAGCCCGGGACGCTCTGCGTCCCAAAAGACCGAACGCGGAGCGTCCGTTGAGGCATTCCCACGCAGAGCGTGGGAACGATCAGGTGAGCAACGTCAGGCGCTATGGCTTTGCTGATAGTCCGCCAATGCCGGCAGTAATTGTTTGTCGATCGCCTGGCGCACCGCCGGCTGGATACTGGCGCCGCTGGTGTACATGTCCTTGACCATTTTGCGCAGTTCAAACGCGCGAACATTATCCAGACCGCGCACCGCGCACTCGCAAGCCTTATCGGCAGTAGTGCCACTGGGCACTTGAATACCCAACGCCTTGAGCTGGCCCAACAAATCTTCCTGATCGATCAAATCGGCATACATCATGACGCGCATCCTTCTTCGGTAACGGAGGTCGTGGCTCGATTCTGGTAGCCACGTCGGGGCACGGCAAGGGCGTTTTGTCGCAGTGGCTGCGACGGCTATGAACAGGTCGTTTTCGGCTAACTCGCCGCTCAAGGGAGTGGGCACACTGAACTCAGCTTGCAACACGAAGGTTTGGTCACCCTCGCTTGGCAGCTCCTCAACAGTAGCTTGAGCCCCGATCCAGTCACGGCTGGTATCGGGGCTTTTTTTGTCTGTGAATCAGTTAGAAATTTGTTGTTCCTGCCGACGTCATCGCTGGCAAGCCAGCTCCCACAAGTTTTGAGTCTGGTCGCATATTTGTGAAACGCCGCCGAACCCTGTGGGAGCGGGCTTGCCCGCGATGAACGATGACGCGGTCTATCTTTGCAACACGAGGATCCGCGACAACAACTCATCCCGGTCGATATAGCAGCCCTGAAAATGCCGCGCCCCGGTGGTTGGGTCGAAGGCATTGCGCGCATGTAACGTACGCCGGTTATCAAAGCACCACAGTTCCCCCGGATTGAGCCGTTGCATCAGCCGAAACCGTGGCTCGCGTGTCATCGCGATAAAGCGTCGATAAGCCCGATACAACCGTGGCATCTGCTCTACCGACGTATCGAACGCTCCGCGCAAAAAGTTCGCCATGCGAATTTCCGCCACACGTCCCAAGGCGTCCAAAGCAATGATCGGCGCCAGGCAGCGATAGTCGCTATGGCGATCCTTGTTGCGAAACTCCACGGGGATTTCACACAGCGCCTGAAACGCCTCCGGGTCTTCACTGCGCAACGCATCGGCAATCGCAAAACCATCGATAAAAATGCTTTCGCCGCCCTCGGCGTCATTCACCAGGCAATGCAGAAATTGCAGCCCCGGTTGCAACTCGCGGGTGGGCAGATCGGTGTGCAACGGCAGGTTGAAAGCGGTGTAGGCATTGCTGTCGGCATCGGCCTTGGATTGCACGTTGAACAGCACGCCGAAATTGCTTTCGCGGATAAAGGAAATGCGCTGCGCGATAAGTTTCAGCGAGCCGGGTTCGGTGGGCACGCCGCGCACTTGCGTCAGGCCAATGTCGCGTACGGCGAGCAGCCATTGCAGCAACGCGGCGTTGTCGTTCATCAGCGCCGAATAGTCGAACACCGGCAACTGCAAATCGCTGCGCCACAGATAAGGCTTGGGTTTGCCAGCCAGACGTTCGGCGCGGGAATCATCGTCGTAGGCATGAGCGCGCAGCCAGCCGGGATCGAAACGGCTGAGGTGACCGTCCTGCCAGTCGATGCGCAGGCAGCCGTCGGTATCGATATGGGCGGCGGCAGGCTTGAGGTCTTCAGCGGCATCGACAATCTCGAACACCTGCTCGCGGGTAACGTTGTAGACGCACTGCGGGCACGGGCAGTTATCCCGCAACCAGACGTGGTGAAACGGGCTGATGCGACCGTCAGCCCATGCGATGGCAACGCGATCCGCCAGGGTCTGCACGCCACCGAGCGCGCTGATCAACGGATAAGTACGGAAATCGGCAACAGCGGCAGCGGTGTTCATGGCGGCTCCTTGTGATCGATGGATTACCTGGCGGGTGGCAGTGCGATAACGCGGCCGATGTAAGCGGGAGCGGGCAAGTCTTTCTGCTCGGCGACGATGCTTTGCAGGCGGCTCAGGGTGTCCGCGCTGAACGTTGCCGAACGCGGGCCGGCGAGGTCGACGTGCAAGAGCATTTGTTCGTTGCCGGCCAGTTCCTGCTCGTCACCGACCTTGTGCAGGCTGTGATAGAGGTGCAGGCGTTTACTGTCGTGGGCGATGATTTGCGTGCGTACTTCCACCTCGGTATCGAGTTTCACTTCGTGCAGATAATTGAGGTGCAGTTCGAGGGTGAACAGCGAGTTGCCACTGGCTTCGCGGTTGTTGCTGTCCATGCCGAGGCGGTCCATCAGGGCGTCGGTGGCGTAGCTGAAAATCAGCAGGTAGAAGGCGTCGCGCAGGTGGCCGTTGTAGTCGACCCAGTCGGGGATGATTGTGGTTTGGTAGGTGGTGAGAGTGGGCATGATTGGGTTCCGGCAGTGGGCGGGTCGTTAGGATCAAGAGCTACCCCCTCACCCCAGCCCTCTCCCCCAAGGGGGCGAGGGGGAAAGGGAGCCGATCTTTATGCTATTCAAAACTTGAGTTCGGCTCGGTGGTGCAAGTCGGCGTAACTCGAACAATCAACACGGTCAGTCCCCTCTACCTCCGGGAGAGGGCTAGGGTGAGGGACTGCAATGTCACGGCAGACATATCACTCGCTGAACGCCATCCCATGCTTCTCCTTGGAGGTCTTCACCGCCTCCAGCACCGCCAGCAAGCAATCATCACGATAGCGCTCCAGCGCCGAAATGCTGTGACGACCAAGCTGATCACTGGTGCCATCAACCACATCATCAATCAACTTGTCAGTCAGTTCCGGCGCTGGCAGATACGTCCACGGCAACTGCAACGCCGGGCCGAATTGCGACATGAAGTGGCGCATGCCGGCATCACCCCCGGCCAAGGTATAAGTCAGGAACGTACCCATGAACGACCAGCGCAGGCCGGCGCCAAAGCGAATCGCATCATCGATCTCGCCAGTGGTCGCGACACCATCGTTGACCAGGTGCAGCGCCTCACGCCACAGCGCTTCAAGCAAGCGGTCGGCGATGAAACCGGGCACTTCTTTGCGCACGTGCAGCGGACGCATGCCGAGGGATTCGTAGACTTTCATCGCTGCCTGAACGGCCTCGGGCGCGGTGTTCTTGCCGCCCACGACTTCGACCAGCGGCAGCAGATAAACCGGGTTGAACGGGTGGCCGACCACGCAGCGTTCGGGGTGCGTTGAGCTCTCGTAGAACTCACTTGGCAGCAGGCCCGAGGTACTCGAACCGATCAACGCATTAGGCTTGGCCGCGGCGCTGATTTTGCTGTGCAGCTCGAGTTTCAGTTCCAGGCGTTCCGGGGCGCTTTCCTGAATGAAGTCGGCATCGCGTACGCACTCCTCGATGGTCGCGACAAAGCGCAGACGATCCTGCGAAGCACCCGGTGCCAGACCGTTTTTCTCCAGTGCGCCCCAGGCATTGGCTACGCGTTTGCGCAGTGCCGCTTCGGCGCCCGGTGCCGGGTCCCAGGCCACCACGTCGAGGCCATGGGCGAGGGCGCGCGCGACCCAGCCACTGCCGATGACACCGCTGCCCAGCGCGGCGAAGGTTTTGATTTCGGTGATAAAGCTCATAGGAATTTTCCCGTGGAAGGTAATCCCTGTAGGAGCTGCCGAAGGCTGCGATCTTTTGATCTTGATCTTGAGAAACAAAATCAAAAGATCGCAGCCTTCGGCAGCTCCTACAGGTGAAATTTGGGGGGCAGTTAGAGCCCCATTTTTTGAGCTGAGGGTTAACCGCGCTGGGTCAGGCCCATTTTCTTGCGGCCCTCGGCCGGGGTCAGCACCCGGGCGCCGAGGCGGCTGAGGATTTCGGTGGCGCGTTCGACCAGTTGGCCGTTGGTCGCCAGCACGCCCTTGTCCAGCCACAGGTTGTCTTCCAGCCCGACCCGCACGTTGCCGCCCAACAGCACCGCTTGCGCTGCCATTGGCATCTGCATACGGCCAATGCCAAACCCGGCCCACACCGCATCGGCGGGCAGGTTGTCGACCATGGCTTTCATCGTGGTGGTATCCGCCGGCGCGCCCCACGGGATGCCCAGGCACAGCTGGAACAACGGGTTATCGAGCAGACCTTCCTTGATCATCTGCTTGGCGAACCACAGGTGACCGGTGTCGAAAATCTCCAGCTCGGCCTTCACGCCCAGCTCGGTAATACGCTTGGCGCCGGCACGCAGTTGCGCCGGAGTGGAGACATAAATGGTGTCGCCATCGCCGAAGTTCAGCGTGCCGCAATCGAGGGTGCAGATTTCCGGCAGCAACTCTTCAACGTGGGCGAGACGGGTCAGCGGGCCGACCAGATCGGTGTTCGGGCCGAACTCCATCGGGTTCTCGCCCGCGCCGATCTCCAGGTCGCCGCCCATACCGGCGGTGAGGTTGACGATGATGTCGACGTCGGCCTCGCGGATGCGCTCCATCACTTCGCGGTACAGCGCCACGTCACGGCTGAACTTGCCGGTCTGCGGATCGCGCACATGGCAGTGCACGACGGTGGCGCCAGCCTTGGCCGCTTCCACCGCAGCAGCAGCAATTTGTTTCGGGGTGACCGGCACGTGCGGGCTCTTGGCGGTCGTGTCGCCAGCACCGGTGAGTGCGCAGGTGATGATGACGTCGTGGTTCATGGTGCGGTTTCCTTCAGGCGTGATGGGTCTGTCCGCAGCCCTTTTCCGGGCTGCGAAGCGTCGTTCAGTTCCCTCTCCCAACGGGAGAGGGCTAGGGTGAGGGTCGCGGTTATTTGCTGGTCAGCTGCAGGTTTTCAGCCGCCGGTTTGCCATCGAACGTGGTCACACCTTCAAGCCAGCGCTGCTTGTCTTCCGGGTGATCCTTGAGCCATTGCTTGGCCGATTCGAAGGCGTCCTTGTGGTCGAGCAGCGGCTGCATCATCCGGCTTTCGTCTTCGGCGGTGAACGTCAGATTGGTCAGCAGGCGACCAATGTTCGGGCATTGCTCGGCGTATTTCGGCGCGGTCACTGTCCACACGGTGGCCATGCCTTCATTCGGGCCGAGGGCGTCGTCGCTGCCGGTCAGATAAGTCATCTTGACGTTGACGTTCATCGGGTGCGGCGCCCAGCCAAAGAACACCACGGCCTCTTTGCGGCGCACAGCGCGGTCGACGGCGGCGAGCATGCCGGCCTCGCTCGACTCGACCAACTGGAACTTGCCGAGGCCGAACTGGTTCTTGGCGATCATCGCTTTGATCTGCGTGTTGGCGCCCGAGCCTGGCTCGATGCCGTAGATCTTGCCGCCCAGTTCTTTTTCGAACTTGGCAATGTCGGCGAAGGTTTTCAGGCCCTTGTCGGCCAGATAAGTCGGCACGGCGAGGGTCGCACGGGCATCTTTCAGGCTTGGCGCTTCGAGGACTTTGACCTGATTGGCGTCGACGAACGGGGTGATGGTCTGGGTCATCAGCGGGTTCCAGTAACCGAGGAACAGGTCCAGGCGCTGATCGCGGATCCCGGCGAAGATGATTTGCTGGGACGCACTGGTTTGTTTGGTGTTGTAGCCGAGGCCGTCGAGCAGGACCTGGGTCATCGCACTGGTGGCGATCACGTCGGTCCAGTTGACCACGCCCATGCGCACGTTCTGGCACGAGGCGGGTTCGGCCGCCATGACGCTGGCGCTCAAGAAAGCGGTACCGCTGAGTGCAAGAACACAGCTGCTGATCAGTCGTTTCATGTCGGGTTCCTCGGCAGGTGGTTTATTGTGGTTCCCGGCGTCTGATGCGCCGGTGATGCCAAGTTACGCAGCTATGCCCCCGTAAAAGCGCACTGCGGCGACTGACATTTGCACTGTAGCGACCTGTGCGCTTGAACGCTGACGACAATCGGCGTATCAACGAGCCACGCTCCCCTCCCTCTCGTTACCCGCGAATCGAGTGCGCCCATGTCCCAGGACTTCTACTTTTTGCTGATGCCGGGGTTCTCCGCCATTGGCTTTATTTCCGCAATCGAACCGCTACGCGTGGCCAACCGCTTTCGTGGCGAGCTGTATCGTTGGCATGTGCTCAGCGCCGACGGCGGGGCGGTGCTGGCGAGCAACGGCATGTCGGTCAACGCCGACGCGGCACTGGAGCCGCTGAAGAAAGGCGCGACGTTGTTGGTGGTGGCCGGGTTTGAACCGTTGAAGTTCGCCACGCCAACCCTTGAACACTGGTTGCGGCGGCTGGATAACGAAGGCGTCACACTTGGCGCCATCGACACTGGCAGTTTTGTCCTCGCTGAAGCCGGTTTGCTCGAGGGTCATCGCCTGACCCTGCACTGGGAAGCCATTGACGCCTTCAAGGAATCTTATCCAACGCTCAGCGTCACCCAGGAGCTGTTCGAGATTGACCGGCGGCGCATCACTTCAGCGGGAGGCACGGCGTCCATTGATTTAATGCTCGATCTGATCGCCCAGGCTCATGGGCCGCAACTGGCAATTCAGGTCAGCGAACAGTTTGTGCTAGGGCGCATCCGTCCGCGCAAAGATCACCAGCGCATGGAAGTCGCCACGCGTTACGGGATCAACAACAAGAAACTGGTGCAGGTGATCGGCGAGATGGAGCAGCACAGCGAACCGCCGCTGACCACGCTGCAACTGGCGGAATCGATCAAGGTGACGCGGAGGCAACTGGAGCGTTTGTTTCGGCTGCATTTGAACGATACACCGAGCAACTTCTACCTGCGTCTGCGCCTGGAAAAGGCCCGGCAGCTACTGCGCCAGACCGACATGAGCGTGCTCGAAGTCAGCATCGCCTGCGGCTTCGAATCACCGTCCTACTTCACCCGCAGTTACCGCGCAAAATTCGCCCGCTGTCCCCGCGAAGACCGCCGTACCGCCCAGGCCTGAATGGATGTACCCAAAACCCCTGTAGGAGTGAGCCTGCTCGCGATAGCGGTAAGTCAGACAACACTGATGTCGACTGACACTTCGTCATCGCGAGCAGGCTCACTCCTACAGTTTGATCGCGTTACTTCTTCACCAACGCCGAACACGCAGCCTTATAAGCCTCATGCTGATACTTGTTCAGCGTCCCCGGCAGTTCGAAATTATGCTTCTTCGCCTGCGCATTGATCGTCTGCGGCGACAACAACGTCACTTCACAGCCATCCAGCAGCTGCAAAATCCCCTCAATCTTGAAAGTGGTCGGCCCGCCGGCAAACTCACCCTTCTTGCTGCGCTTCTTGATCGCAATCCGGTCAACCGAATTCTCCCGCACAAACGACGCCACCTGCGCCGCGAACAACTTCACGTTGGCCGCTTCGTCATCGTCTTCGAGGGCGATTTTCTTGGTGGCAAGGGGAATGTGGCTCAAGGTCGAACCGTCGAGAGCGGCCACGGCGATGATCGCTTCGCTGCCTTTGATTTCGATGCCGCAGATGTTCATGGGCGAGTGACCTTATGAGCGAATTGGATGGCAGTCATGTTGACGCAGTCGGGCGGTCAAGTCACTCGCGTCGGTGCCCCAGCGGTGCAATACCGCTGGTCGGAATTCGTTACTGACCTGTAATTTCTGACAGTAGACGGCCTTCCGGCAGGCGCCTAGCTTGGTTGCCGGGGGATTGGGACGATTATCGTCCTTTCCCATTCGTGACCTCGCTCAAGGGACTGAAGACATGAAACTACGCAAGAACATTCGCTCATTGACCCAAAACGAAAAAACCAACTTCGTCGCCGCCTGCCTCCAGCTCAAACAGTCAGGTCAATATGACGAGTATGTACACCTGCATCACCAAGTCATGAAGCCTACAGTTCTGCCACATGAACCAAACGATCCAAACTACCGCAATGGCGCCCATCGGGGGCCTTCATTCCTGCCATGGCACCGCGCGTTTTTGCTGAAGTTCGAAAATGACCTTCAGGCGATTGACCCCTCCATCACGATTCCGTACTGGAACTGGACCGAAGATGCTGCCGACCCGCTCAACTCTCCGGTATGGGCTGAGGATTTCATGGGCGGTAATGGTGTTGAAGGCGATGACTGGCGTGTCGCAACCGGTCGGTTTGCCTTTAAGCATGGACAATGGCCGGTTCCCTCCTATCCGGATGACGATTTGCCAGGTCCTGGTTTGAAGCGCCAGTTCGGGCTGGTCGTGAACTCATTGCCGACCCCGGAAGATCTGCAAATGGCCTTGCGTGAAAGTCTTTACGACACCCCGCCTTATGATTCAGGCCCGACTGTGCGCGGCTTCCGAAATCGTCTGGAAGGCTGGATCACCCAGCGCGGTGATCCGCAGGTAACCACTGCGGGTTCACAACTGCATAATCGCGTCCACCTCTGGGTGGGCGGCAATATGTTGCCGATGACCTCTCCAGATGATCCGGTGTTCTTCCTTCATCACTGCTTTGTCGACAAAGTGTGGGCAGACTGGCAGTCGCTGATGCTCCAGAGCAACGAACGTTGGGCGCCGCATTACGCGCCGCTGATCAATGGTCCGAAGGGACATAACTACGATGATGTGCTCGAGCCGTTTGCGCAGTCTGCTCGGAATGTGAGCGACATTACTGACTTGGGGTATGAGTATGAGGCGCCACGTCTGATCCTCGATCATGTGAAACCTCGTTCTCCATTTCACGACTGATGCTGGCATCGGGTGGCGGTGTGAATGCCTGGCTTTTGCAGCAGGCAAACACGCCGTTACCGGCTAGAGCTCAAGCTGCTCAGAGGTGATTCCAAAGGCCGCCGCAATCTTTTCGCGAGTTGCTTTTCGTGGCTTGGACACCGTTTCCTGTTGAGCAAACGCCGGTTGCGAAATGCCCATGCGTTTGGCGACTTCTTCCTGAGTCAGGTTTAGGTATTCGCGCCAGGCACGGATCGGTGTCGCTCCGTCGACCATCCGACTGACCACTTCATGGGGAATCAGATCGGGCTGCATTTTCTGCGCGACATATTGCGCATAGGGAATGACCACGAAGGCCGGTTTGCCCTCGGCGTCGTTGATGATTTGGATGTCAGTAGGTGCGTTCATCGCGTTTTTTGACCTCTTGAATACTGACCACTTTGATTGCGCCGTCCCAGTCGAACATGACCCGATAGTTGCCGACTCGCAATCGGTAAGCATATTCATGTCCAACCAATGATTTGACGTTGCCGACATTAGGCATGTTAGCGAGCGCCGTGATGGCATCACGAACCTGTCCTTGATGAGCGCAGTGCAATTTCAGGAGTTGCTTAACGGCCTTTCGTGTCCAGTGGATGCTGTTCATGGAAGAATATAAGTCTTTTATAAGATTCGCGAATCTTTGCTTATATTTTCAAGGCGGCCAATCAAGAACAGTTGTCAGGATATTGCGTGAAGCGCCCGTAGATCGGGGCTTTCACGCAATAGGTGTAGGCGAAGTCGGCATGTGCCGTAAGAAGAAGAGATTCACGAGGCAATTGCAGAAAGCAGTGCCAATTTTCCTTCAAATTTTGAGGACTATTCCTGCCCAATCGACTCCAAAAACTCCGACCGTTCATCACTCATCCGCGCCACGCAGTCATTCTGCGCAATCGTAAACGCCTTGCTCCCCGCCGTCGCCGGGAACGCTTCCACCGCGCAATCGGCATCCCGCGTCTTCAGCCACTGCTGCTGCGCCGTCTTCAGCTTGGCGGTGATGTCCGCCAGTTGCGTCGGGTTCTTGCCGTACGCGGTCTGCATGCGTTCGGTCAGGCTGGCGTAGTTGTCCTTGAGCAGGTCTTCTGCAGTAGTGCGGCTGTAGGTCGAGCATTCCAGGGTCTGGACGTCGTTTTCGACGGCGTCGCAGGGGTTGTTGTCGGATTCTTCGGCGGCGTGTACGCCGGTCGCAAGCAAAGCCAAAGCCAGGAAGATCGATTTCATTGTTGTCGCCGCTCTAATCCAGTGGTGTTTCCAAGATGGGCCAGATTCTGGCTCAAGCTGGCGGGCTTGAACAGGTAGCTGATCGGGGCGCCTGGCGACCCTTTGTCGCGGATTGACGCTTTCGGCAATTCCCCTGTCGTTTTTGCACCCGGTCGCCCCGGCACCGAGGCATATGCTGGCCCCAAAGCGCCGGCAGACGATTCGGCGCATGAATCGCCAATAAGGGGACGCCTGATGAGCCCAGCCGAATTACACGCCGACAGCATCGTTATCGACGGTCTGATCATTGCCAAATGGAACCGCGAGCTGTTCGAAGACATGCGCAAGGGCGGTCTGACGGCGGCCAACTGCACTGTGTCGGTGTGGGAAGGCTTTCAGGCGACCGTGAACAACATCGCTGCCAGCCAGAAGCTGATCCGCGAAAACAGCGACCTGGTGATGCCAGTGCGCACCACTGCCGACATCCGTCGCGCCAAGGAACAAGGCAAGACCGGCATCCTCTTCGGCTTCCAGAATGCTCACGCGTTTGAAGACCAGATCGGCTATGTCGAGGTGTTCAAACAGCTCGGCGTCGGCATCGTGCAGATGTGCTACAACACCCAGAATCTGGTCGGCACCGGTTGCTACGAGCGTGACGGCGGCCTGTCGGGTTTCGGTCGCGAAATCGTCGCCGAGATGAACCGCGTTGGCGTCATGTGCGACTTGTCCCACGTCGGTTCCAAGACTTCCGAAGAAGTCATCCTCGAATCGAAAAAACCGGTCTGCTATTCCCACTGCCTGCCGTCGGGTCTCAAAGAGCACCCGCGCAACAAGTCCGATGCAGAACTGAAGTTCATTGCCGATCACGGCGGTTTTGTCGGCGTGACCATGTTCGCGCCGTTCCTCGCCAAAGGCATCGATTCGACCATTGACGATTACGCCGAAGCGATCGAATACACCATGAACATCGTCGGCGAAGACGCCATCGGTATCGGCACCGACTTCACCCAGGGTCACGGCCAGGACTTCTTCGAATACCTGACCCACGACAAGGGCTACGCCCGCCGTCTGACCAGCTTCGGCAAGATCATCAACCCGCTGGGCATCCGCACCGTCGGCGAGTTCCCGAACCTGACCGAAACCCTGCTCAAGCGCGGCCACTCCGAGCGCGTCGTGCGCAAGATCATGGGCGAAAACTGGGTGAACGTCCTCAAAGACGTCTGGGGCGAATGAATAACTCTGGAGCCTACTCCGCTCGCCGATAGCTGCGTCAGGTCCTCGCGCCAAACTCGCCGTACGTCCCGTACTGTCTCGCTTGTCGCTCCGGTCCTTCCTTGCTCTCGACGTGCTCGCTACGGCTCCAAAGTCATTCATACGGCTTGTTTATAAGAGCAGAGCAAAAGCTTTGCTCGGCACCAACCACGAATTTTTCTGGAGTTAAGTTTCCATGGCCAAGATCGCCCCGCAATTGCCAATCGAAGTCGACAGCGAGACCGGTGTCTGGACCTCCGACGCCCTGCCAATGCTGTACGTACCGCGTCACTTCTTCGTCAACAACCACATGGGCATCGAAGAGGTTTTGGGCGCTGAAGCTTATGCCGAGATCCTCTACAAGGCCGGCTACAAGTCCGCCTGGCACTGGTGCGAGAAAGAAGCTGAATGCCACGGCCTGGAAGGCGTCGCGGTATTCGAGCATTACATGAAGCGCCTGTCGCAGCGCGGCTGGGGCCTGTTCAAGATTCAGGACATCGACCTCGACAAAGGCACTGCCAGCGTCAAGCTCGAACACTCGGCATTCGTCTACGTCTACGGCAAGGTCGGGCGCAAAGTCGATTACATGTTTACCGGTTGGTTTGCCGGGGCCATGGATCAGATTCTTGAGGCTCGCGGCAGCAAGATTCGCACCGTCGCCGAGCAAGTCTACGGTGGCTCCGAAGAAGGCCACGACGACGGCCTGTTCACCGTCAAGCCGTTGTAAGTCGAGGAACCCGCCATGGCTTTCGAAGCAATGTTCCAGCCGATCCAGATCGGCAAACTGACCATCCGCAACCGCGTGCTCAGCACCGCGCACGCCGAGGTCTATGCCACCGACGGCGGCATGACCACCGACCGCTACGTCAAATACTACGAAGAGAAAGCCAAGGGCGGCATCGGCCTGGCGATTTGCGGCGGCTCCTCTGTGGTCGCCATCGACAGCCCGCAGGAATGGTGGAGCTCGGTGAATTTGTCCACCGACCGCATCATTCCGCATTTCCAGAATCTGGCCGACGCCATGCACAAGCATGGCGCCAAGATCATGATTCAGATTACCCACATGGGCCGGCGCTCGCGCTGGGACGGCTTCAACTGGCCGACGCTGATGTCGCCCTCGGGCATCCGTGAACCGGTACACCGCGCCACCTGCAAAACCATCGAGCCGGAAGAAATCTGGCGGGTGATTGGCAACTATGCCCAGGCGGCGCGTCGGGCCAAGGCCGGTGGTCTCGACGGCGTTGAGCTGTCAGCGGTGCACCAGCACATGATCGACCAGTTCTGGAGCCCGCGCGTCAACAAGCGTACCGACGAATGGGGCGGCACCTTCGAAGGCCGGATGAAGTTCGGTCTGGAAGTGCTGAAAGCCGTGCGCGCCGAGGTCGGTGACGACTTCTGCGTGGGCATGCGTATCTGCGGTGACGAGTTCCACCCGGACGGCTTGTCCCACGAGGACATGAAGCAGATCGCTAAGTACTACGACGACACCGGCATGCTCGACTTCCTCGGTGTTGTCGGCTCGGGTTGTGACACTCACAACACCCTGGCCAACGTGATTCCGAACATGAGTTATCCACCGGAGCCGTTCCTGCATCTGGCCGCCGGGATCAAGGAAGTGGTCAAGGTGCCGGTGCTGCACGCACAGAACATCAAGGATCCGAACCAGGCCACGCGCATCCTTGAAGGCGGTTACGTCGACATGGTCGGCATGACCCGCGCGCACATTGCTGACCCGCACCTGATCGCCAAGATCAAGATGGGCCAGATCGACCAGATCAAACAGTGCGTCGGCGCCAACTATTGCATCGACCGCCAGTATCAAGGCCTCGACGTGCTGTGCATCCAGAATGCTGCAACGTCCCGTGAATACATGGGCGTGCCGCACATCATCGAGAAATCCACCGGGCCGAAGCGCAAAGTGGTGATCGTCGGTGCCGGCCCTGCCGGGATGGAAGCGGCACGGGTTGCTGCCGAGCGTGGCCACGACGTGACCCTGTTCGAGAAGAAGGAATTCATCGGCGGACAGATCACCACCGCATCGAAAGCGCCGCAGCGTGACCAGATCGCCGGTATTACCCGTTGGTTCCAACTGGAACTGGCGCGGCTGAAAGTCGATTTGCGCCTGGGCACGGCAGCTGATGCCGACACCATCATGGACTTGCGTCCGGACGTGGTGGTGCTGGCGGTCGGCGGGCATCCGTACCTGGAACAGAACGAACACTGGGGCGCCGCCGAAGGGCTGGTGGTCAGCAGTTGGGACGTGCTCGACGGCAAGGTCGCGCCGGGCAAGAACGTGCTGGTCTACGACACCATTTGCGAGTTCACCGGGATGTCGGTTGCTGACTTCCTCGCCGACAAAGGCAGCCAGGTCGAGATTGTCACCGACGACATCAAACCGGGCGTGGCCATCGGCGGTACGTCGTTCCCGACCTACTACCGCAGCATGTACCCGAAAGAAGTGATCATGACCGGCGACATGATGCTGGAAAAGGTCTACCGCGAAGGCGACAAACTGGTCGCGGTGCTGGAGAACGAATACACCGGCGCGAAAGAGGAGCGGGTGGTCGATCAGGTGGTGGTGGAAAACGGTGTGCGTCCGGATGAGGAAATCTACTACGCGCTCAAAGAGGGTTCGCGCAACAAGGGCCAGATCGACGTCGAAGCGTTGTTCGCGATCCAGCCGCAACCTTCGCTGAGCACCACCGGCGACGGCTACTTGCTGTTCCGCATCGGCGACTGCGTGGCGCAGCGCAACACGCACGCCGCGATCTATGACGCCCTGCGGCTCTGCAAGGATTTCTAAGGGCTAGTGAACCGATCGTTCCCGCGCTCTGCGTGGGAATGCCGCAATGGACGCTCTGCGTCCGCTTGGGACGCGGAGCGTCCCGGGATGCATTCCCACGCAGAGCGTGGGAACGATCATTGAACGCCGTGTTTCTCCAGGTTGTACTGGTGGGAGCTTCACCATGTTGAACACCCTTCTTCCAATCCTGTTGTTCGCAGCTATCGGGCTTGGTGTCCTCGGCGCGTTGCGGCGGGTAGCGATGTGGCGCCGGGGCCGGGCCTCGAAGGTCGATCTGATCGGCGGCCTGTTCGCCATGCCCAAGCGCTACATGGTCGATTTGCACCATGTCGTGGCGCGGGACAAATACATCGCCAACACCCACGTGGCCACGGCCGGCGGTGCGGTGGCGTCGATTGTGCTGGCGCTGCTGGTGCACGGTTTCGGCCTGCATAACCGCATACTCGGTTACGCCTTGCTGCTGATGACGGCGGTGATGTTCGTCGGTGCGATCTTCGTTTATCTGCGTCGGCGCAACCCGCCGGCGCGGCTGTCGAAAGGCCCGTGGATGCGCCTGCCGAAAAGCCTGCTGGCGTTCTCGGCGTCGTTCTTTCTGCTGACCTTGCCGGTGGCCGGGATTCTTCCGGAAAACTTTGGCGGCTGGATACTCGCGGTCATCCTCGGGATCGGCGTGTTGTGGGGCGTGTCGGAACTGTTCTTCGGCATGACCTGGGGCGGGCCGATGAAACACGCCTTTGCCGGTGCCTTGCACTTGGCGTGGCACCGTCGCGCTGAACGTTTTGGTGGTGGTCGTTCCACCGGCCTCAAACCGCTGGATCTCAATGATCCTTCAGCACCATTAGGGGTAGAGAAACCCAAGGATTTCACCTGGAACCAGTTGCTCGGTTTCGACGCCTGCGTGCAGTGCGGCAAGTGCGAAGCGGCGTGCCCGGCGTTCGCTGCCGGTCAGCCGCTGAACCCGAAGAAACTGATTCAGGACATGGTCGTCGGTCTCGCCGGTGGCACCGATGCGAAGTTCGCCGGCAGCCCGTATCCCGGCAAACCAGTGGGCGAACACAGCGGTAATCCACATCAACCGATCGTTAACGGTCTGGTCGACGCCGAAACCCTGTGGTCGTGCACCACCTGCCGTGCCTGCGTCGAGGAGTGCCCGATGATGATCGAGCACGTCGACGCCATCGTCGACATGCGCCGGCACCTGACCCTGGAAAAAGGCGCGACCCCGAATAAGGGCGCCGAGGTCCTCGAAAACCTGATCGCCACCGACAACCCAGGCGGTTTCGCCCCGGGCGGGCGGATGAACTGGGCGGCGGATCTGAACCTCAATCTGCTCAGCGAGAAGAAATCCACCGACGTACTGTTCTGGGTCGGCGACGGTGCCTTCGACATGCGCAACCAGCGCACTTTGCGCGCGTTCGTCAAAGTGCTGAAAGCGGCGAAAATCGACTTCGCCGTGTTGGGGCTGGAAGAACGTGACAGTGGCGACGTGGCCCGCCGTCTCGGCGATGAAGCAACCTTCCAGTTGCTCGCCAAGCGCAACATCCAGACCCTGGCCAAATACAGCTTCAACCGCATCGTTACCTGCGATCCGCATAGCTTCCATGTGTTGAAAAACGAGTACGGCGCGTTCGACGGCAACTATCTGGTGCAACACCACAGCACCTACATGGCGGAAATCATTCAGGCCGGTGCGTTGAACCTCGGTCAGCACAAAGGCAACAGCGTGACCTATCACGACCCGTGCTACCTCGGTCGTTACAACGGCGAGTACGAAGCGCCGCGCGAAGTGCTGCGTGCGCTCGGTATTGAAGTCAAAGAGATGCAACGTTCCGGCTTCCGTTCGCGCTGCTGCGGCGGTGGCGGCGGGGCGCCGATCACTGACATTCCGGGTAAGCAACGGATTCCTGATATGCGCATGGAAGACATCCGCGAGACCGGCGCCGAACTGGTGGCGGTGGGTTGTCCACAGTGCACGGCGATGCTCGAAGGCGTGGTCGAACCGCGTCCGCTGATCAAGGACATCGCCGAACTGGTCGCCGACGCGCTGCTCGAAGACGCCGCGCCGAACAAGCCTGCCACCCCGGCCAAACGTGAACCTGCGGAGGCCCACTGATGAGCGACATTATCCGCCGCGACCCGCGCGCCGAATGGATTGCGCGTAACCGACTGCACCCGCTGCACGCGGCCATGCAACCGGCGCAACACAGCTGGATGGGGCCCAACGGCGTCATTCGCAAGAATCTGCATGGCATCGGTTTTATCGGCCCCAACGGCATCAAGCGTATCGACCGCAGCGGCGCGCAACAGGGCGGGGCGGTCAAACGCTCGGCGGCTGTGGAAGTGCAATTGCCGCTGCATCAGGTGCCGGCCCCGGCGTTCTATATCAGTGTGGTTCCGGACATGGTCGGCGGCCGCCTGAGCAGCCACGATCGCGACTTGCTCGGCCTCGCTCATCAGCTCGCCGGCAATGACGGCGCGGTGCTGGCGGTGGTCTTTGGCGAGCATAAGGAAAACGCTTTCGCGACCGCTGGCGTCGATCGCTTGCTGGTACTCGAAGGCGAGGAATTCAGCGGTTATGCACCGGAGCAACGGGTGCAAGGTTTGCGCGCTGTGGATAACCAGTTCAACCCGCGTCATTGGTTGCTGCCGGACAGCCGCAGCGGTGGCGGTGAACTCGGTCGACGCTTTGCCGCGGCATTGGGCGAGCGCCCGGCGACACGGGTCTGGCAGGTCAAGGATCAGGAATGCATCGGCCGCGCTGGCGCGGGGCTGCAAGACCTTGCCCGTCCCGTCGCACGGTTGATTCTGGCGGCGGCCGAATGCGCTGAACCGGTCAGTGAAACCCGTCACGAAGCGTTGCCGGTGGAGTTATCCACAAGTGTCGCTCGTAGCCTGTCGCGGATTGAAGATCTCGGCGCCGTTGCGGTCGACCCGGCAGCGATTCCGATGGCCGAAGCGGAGTTCATTTTCTCCGGCGGCAACGGCGTCAAGGACTGGGCACTGTTCCACGAAACGGCGGCGGCACTCGGCGCTACCGAAGGTGCGTCGCGGGTGGCGGTGGACGATGGCTTCATGGCCCGTGATCGCCAGGTCGGCGCGTCCGGCACCTGGGTTACCGCGCGGGTGTATGTTGCGGTGGGGATTTCCGGGGCGATCCAGCACCTGCAAGGCATTGGTGCCTGTGACAAGGTGGTGGCGATCAACCTCGATCCGGGTTGCGACATGATCAAGCGTGCAGACCTCTCTGTGATCGGCGAGAGCGCAGAGATTCTTCAGGCGTTGATCGAGGCGGTGGCGGCTTACCGCAACGAAGCCAAGCGCGATGCGGCTTAAGGAAACGCTATGAACACGAAAGTAATCAGTCTGGTTTCAATCGGCGCTCACCCTACTTCCGGGCGGCCACGCCGCGCTGATCAGGACGCGCGCGCCGTGGAACTGGGTTTGCAACTGGCTGGGGATAACTTGCAAGTGCTGCATGCCGGCGACGTTGCGGAGCCGGCGTTGCGCGCTTATCTGGGCATGGGTCTTGAGCAGATGCATGTGCTGGAGCAACCGGCTGGTGCCGATGCGCTGCCGGCGCTGACCGCGTATCTGCGTGATGCCGGTGCGCAGGTGGTGCTGACCGGCAGCCAGGCAGAGACCGGTGAAGGTTCGGGGATGTTGCCGTTCTTGCTGGCGGAAGGTCTGGGCTGGCCGCTGGTGGTGGGACTGGCGCAGGTCGAGTCGATCAATGACGGTTCAGCACTGGTGCTGCAAGCGTTGCCGCGCGGGCAACGGCGCCGGTTGAAAGTGAAGCTGCCGTTTCTGGCGACTGTGGATAACGCCGCGCCGAAACCTCGGCAGAGTGCCTACGGGCCGGCGCGACGCGGGGTCTTGCAGGCTGACGACGTCGAAGTGGTGGACGATGAGTTGCTCGCGGTTGCTACTTTGCAACCGGCCAAGCCACGGCCGAAACGCTTGAAGGTGATCAAGGCCAAGAGCGGGGCGGACCGGATGAGGGCTGCGACGGCCAAGGCCAGTGGGGGCGGGGGGCAGGTGCTCAAAGGTGTTACTGCACAGGCCGGGGCTGAAGCGATCCTCAAGTTGCTGATTGAAGAAGGTGTGGTTCGCTGAAAAGCCCCTCACCCTAGCCCTCTCCCAGAGGGAGAGGGGATCTACGGTGGCGTACTCAAGCGTTACATCGACCTGAGAGATCGGCGTGAACTCAGGTCTGGCCAAGCTAAGGACACCGCATAAGTCGCAATTCGCTGCATATTTCCAATACACCTGGGTCGGCTCCCTCTCCCGGAGGGAGAGGGCTGGGGTGAGGGGTAGTGTTTACCCACAATCCCTGTTGGCGGATCTGTGGATAACGTGTTCGCCCCTCTCTGCACCCCACGTCAATCAAGCCCTACAGCTCTCCGATCAAAAAACAACCAGCCTAAGTTACGGATTTTCTGGGCTTTTTATCTTGGATAACTGAATAAGTTGCCCCCAATCTCTGTTGGCGCTTCTGTGGATAAGATGTTCGCTATCCGCTGAAGCCCATACAAACCGTGGCTTTCGAAGGGGTGATCAAAAAACAGTCAATTCGTCAGTTTCCGCACTTAATTCCCGCGCAAGCCTCGATTTCACACAGCCTTCAACGCTTTTCCACAGACAAGACAAAGTTACCCCCGATCTCTGTTGGCGCTTCTGTGGATAACGTGTTTGCCATCCCCTACAGGCCTTACAGAACGTGGCTTGCAAGAATGTGATCAAAAAACAACCAATACGTCTGGCAAACCGTCATTCTGGATAAGTCACGATTTTTCTCTACAAATCAGCAAGTTATTTTTTTAATCATCCACAGTTACCCCCATTTGCTGTGGGTGGCTATGTGGATAACTTGTTCGTCAAACCCCGCAAGCCCCGTCCGGCATAGTCCAAATGGCAATTGATCACATTTCATACAGTTCTAAGACGTTGCCTTGACTTCGATTCCTGCGCTGTCTTCACTGCAATGGCACAAGGACAGCCGTCACTTATCCACATCAGGTTCTGGGAGAACGCATGATGGATAGTCAGCCGCACCGCCCCCCGCCCTCGCCACGCAAGCGCACGCTACGGCGCGCCGCCAATCAGCACGCTCGCCTGTAGCGCGCCCCACCCGCCAGACCGCTGTGCTGTCGCCGGACTTGATCCGGTGGCCAGGTGCCCGTCCGCCCATTGATTGCAGGCAACCGCAGAGTTGCCCCATCTGCCTGATTAGAGGAACCACCTCATGACACGGATCGCAACGCCCATCAGCGAGATCAAGGAACACTACGATGTGATTGTCATTGGTTCAGGCTACGGCGGCGGCATTGCTGCCTCGCGCCTGTCCCGTGCCGGCAAACGTGTGTGCCTGCTCGAACGCGGTCGGGAAATCCAGCCCGGCGAATACCCCAACACCATGATCGCCGCCACCGAGGAACTGCAGGTGCATGACCCGGACGGCCATATCGGCTCGCGCACCGGGCTGTTCGACTTGCATGTGAATGCCCAGCAGAACGTCGTGGTCGGTTGCGGCCTCGGCGGCACGTCGCTGATCAATGCCAACGTGGCCCTCGAACCGGAGCCGGGCGTATTCGACGATCCGCGTTGGCCGCAAGCGGTGCGTGAGCACCGCGATACGTTGCTCAAGGACGGTTATGCCCGCGCCCGGGAAATGCTCAAACCCAATCCCTACCCGAGCACTGCACCCAACCTGCCCAAACTCGACGCCAACAAGAAATCCGCGGAATACCTCAAGCAGGGCGCGCATTTCTACAAGCCGCCGATCAACGTGACCTTCGACAAGCTGCCAAACAACCTCAACCATGTCGGCGTCGAGCAACTGCCGTGCAACCAGTGCGGCGACTGCGTGTCGGGCTGTAACAACAAGGCCAAGAACACCACGCTGATGAACTATCTGCCGGACGCCTGGAATTACGGCGCGGAGATTTTCTGCCAGGCCGAAGTGCGGCACCTGGAGCGTGATGGTGAAGGCTGGATCGTGCACTTCCAGTACCTCGACAGCGGGCGGGAGATGTTCAACGCGCCGACGCTGTTCGTGAAGGCCGACATCGTCGTGGTCTCCGCCGGCACCCTCGGCTCCACGGAAATTCTTCTGCGCACGCGCGACAAAGGCGTGGTGATGTCCGCCCAGCTCGGCGAGAACATGAGCGGCAACGGCGACATCCTCGGCTTCGGCCACAACTGCGAGCAGACCATCAACGGCATCGGTTTCGGTGCGCACCCGGCCAAGGAACTGCACCCGGTCGGCCCGTGCATCACCTCGGTGATCGACATGCGCACGGAAGGCGACTGGCGCAGCCGCATGGTCATCGAGGAGGGCTCGATCCCCGGCGCGCTCGGCCGGCCGATGGTGCCGGCCATGGCCGGGTTTGCCGAGATGATCGGCGTCGCCACGGATGACAGCTTCAGCGGCAAGGTCAAATACAAGGCGCGTGAAGCGGAAAGCTTTCTGCGCGGCCCGTATTACGGCGCACTGCACAACATGCAGACTTACCTGATCATGAGCCACGACAGCGGCCAGGGACGGATGGTCCTCGACAACAAGGATCAACTGCGTATCGACTGGCCGGGCGTTGGCGAGCAGGAGAACTTCAAGCTCGGCAACGAGCGTTTGCACCAGAGCACCAAGGCGCTCGGCGGCGTGTGGGTGGAGAACCCGATCTGGACCAAATTGCTCAAGCACAGCATCGTTTCAGTCCACCCGTTGGGCGGTTGCGTGATGGGTGAAGACGCGGCGCAAGGCGTGGTCAATCACAAGGGGCAGGTGTTCAGCGGTGCCAGTGGCAGCGATGTTTACGCCAACCTGTACGTGACGGACGGTGCGGTGATTCCGACCTCGCTGGCGGTCAATCCGCTGCTGACCATCTCTGCTGTGAGTGAGCGCAACATGGGCCTGCTTGCCGCCGACCGTGGCTGGCAGATCGACTACACGCTGCCATCCGCACCGCGTAAACCAGTGGCACCGCCAACCCTCGGCGTGCAGTTCACCGAAACCATGAAGGGCTATTTCTCCCGGGCTTTCACTGAGGCGCAAAGCACCGACCTGAAAGTCTACGAAGCAGCGGCCAAACGCGGCGAGGCGGACAATTCGCCGATCGACTTCACCCTGACCATCACCGCCAACGACCTCAACCGCATGATCAAGGAACCCGAGCACGCGGCGACCATCGTTGGCACTGTCATCGCCCCAGCGCTGTCACCGCAGCCGCTGACCGCGAGCAACGGCGTGTTCAACCTGTTCGAACAATTCGAGCAACAGGTCGATACGCGCCACATGAAGTACGACATGAAACTGACCGCCGAGGACGGTAACGACTATTTCTTCAGCGCCTTCAAAACCGTGCCGGAAGACAACGGCGTGCTGAATATCTGGCATGACACCAGCACGCTGTACGTGACGCTGTATCGCGGGCCGGACAAGACCGGTGAGGTGATCGGTTCCGGGGTGATGCATATTCATCCGACCGATTTCGCCAAACAGATGACCACCATGAAAGTCCTCAATGCGCGCAACGAGCGCGAGCGCATTGAAGGCCTGGCGCGGTTCGGCAAGTTCTTCGCCGGGATCCTCTGGGAAAGTTACGGCGGGGTGTTTGCCGGCGATATCTACTTCAATCCCGACGCGCCGCCACGGTTGAAACGGCCCTTGGATGCGCCGACGCCGGCGGTGCATTTCTTCCCCACCGAAGACGGCGTTGAATTGCGCCTGACCCGGTATCAGGCCGGGAGCAAAGGCCCGGTGATGCTGGTGCATGGCTTGGGCGTGGGTTCGAATATCTTTTCCACCGACACCATCCAGACCAATCTGCTGGAATATCTGTGCAAGCACGACTACGACGTGTGGTTGCTGGATTTTCGCGTGAGTATCCTGTTGCCGGCGAGCAAGAAAGAGTGGAACGGCGACCAGATCGCCCAATACGATTTCAAGGCTGCCATCGCGCAGATTCAGCAGCAGACCCAGGCCAAGGACGTGCAGTGCGTGGTGCATTGCTACGGCGCAACGACCTTCTTCATGTCGTTGCTCGCCGGTTTGCAGGGTGTGCGTTCGGTGGTCTGCTCGCAGATTGCCGCTGACACCGTAGTTGCCACTGCCACAGGGCTGAAGGCCGGATTGCACCTGCCGGGGATGCTCGATGCGATCGGCATCAAGTCGATGACCGCTTACGCCGACAGCAAGGAAAACTGGTTCAACAGACTCTACGACAAGGCCCTCAACGGCTACGCGCGGATCGAGGCGCAGGGCTATTGCACCAATCCGGTGTGCCACCGGATCACCTTCATGTACGCGTCGCTGTATCGCCACGACACCCTCAACGAAACCCTGCACGACAACCTGCACGAGTTGTTCGGTGAGTCGAACATCGAAACCTTCGAGCACCTGGCGCTGATCGTGCGCAAAGGGCACCTGGTGGACTTCAAAGGCAACGATGTGTACATGCCGCACTTTGATCGACTGACCATGCCGATCTGTTTTATCAGCGGTGCCGACAACCAGTGCTACCTGCCGGAAAGCACCCTCAAGACCTACCAGCGCTTGTGCGAAATGCATGGGCCGGAGCGCTATAGCCGGCAAGTGGTGCCGGGCTACGGCCACATTGACTGCATGTTCGGCAAGAACGCGGTGGTCGATGTCTACCCGATCATCCTTGCACACCTGGAGAAAACCGCCCTCGGGTAGTCACTGATCGTTCCCACGTCGAGGCGTCGAACCGTCCGCGTGGGAATGCCGCCATGGACGCTCTGCGTCCGCTTGTGTGACGCAGAGCGTCACGGGATGCATTCCCACGCAGAGCGTGGGAACGATCAGGGGAACTGATATGGACAGCTACATCCGCTGGTTTCAACGCTTCATCTGGATAGGCATTGCGATGAACATGGTGTTCGCCCTCCCTGCGCTGTTCGCGCCGGGGTTGCTGACATCGGTGGTCGGGCTGCCGCCGCAACTCTCTGACCCATGGCTGGAGAACGCTGGGATGCTGCTGGTTGGCATCAGCGTGTTTTACATGCCGTCGGGTTTCAACGCGCCGCGTTACGTGGTGCATTCCTGGTTGTGTGTGCTGACGCGATTGATCGCGGTGATTTTCTGGATTTACCTGATCAACACCAGCTCTCAAGGCTCGGTATTCGTGCCGATGTTGATGGGCGATCTGAGCTTCTTTCTGATCCTCGGCATTCTGCTCTACCTCGGCACCGCGCCGGAGAACCGCCCTTGGGCATTGCTTTGCGATGGCTGGCGCGAGTGGCGCGCGGCATGGCAGCGGCAATGGCAGAGTCACGCCTTCAAGGTAGGCACGCTGATTGTCGTCGCGGTACTCGGTTTCATCGGTTACGAGACCTGGTATCAGATGCTCCGCGTCGTGCCTGAACAGCAATATGCCTCCGACGAAGACCACTACAAGTACGCTGCCATCGGCCTCGGCATCGAAGCGCGCATCCCGTATTACCTGTTCGCCGTGCTGCCGCAGATGTGCCCGGAGAAAATGCCCAAACCCGGTGGCTGGGAGGTTTTCGGTTTCCTCTTTGAAAACGGCAAGGATCTGCCGATCGGCATGGCCAAGCGGCAGATCGGCTACCCGACGGTAGAGCCGAACTGCGCGCTGTGCCATACCGGCTCCTACCGCGCCAATGCCAGCGACGTCGCCGTCAATGTGCCGAGCGCGCCGGCCAACACCCTGCAACTGCAAGCCTTCCAGTGGTTCGCTTACGATTGCGCCAGCGATCCGAAATTCACCACCGACGCGGTGATGGCGGCGATCAACAGCAAGTTTCAGTTGGGCTTCTTTGAGAAGCTCTACAACCGCTACCTGATCATGCCGATGGCCAAAAGCGCACTGCTCAAGCAGAAGCAGGCTTACGCCTGGCAAAAGCTGCGTCCGCAACAAGGCCCGGGCCGCACCGACACCTTCAATCCGACGAAAATGGTGGTGTTCGGCTTCCCGGATGACTCGACCATCGGCACCGTCGACCTGCCGCAAGTGTGGAACCAGAAACCCCGCGAATCGATGTACCTGCACTGGGACGGCAATAACAACAAGATCCACGAACGCAACTACGCCGCCGCGATGGCCGTGGGCGCAACGCCAGAATCGGTGTTGCCGCCGAGCTTCAACCGCGTGACCAACTGGCTGCTCGGGCACAAGGCGCCTGCGTGGCCGTGGGCGCTGGATCAGGCCAAGGTCGCCCAGGGCAAACCGATCTGGGAGGCCAACTGCGCGGCTTGTCATGACTTCGGGCGCACCGATACCGGGCAGGTCACGACCAATATCGATCAGCTCGGCACTGATCCGCACCGGCTCGACTCGTTCACCACCGGTCTGGTGGCCGCGTTCCACACCTTCAAAAAACCGCCGTTCGATTTCGGCGCCTACCGCAAGACCCAGAGCTACAGCAACACGCCCACCGACGGCGTCTGGTTGCGCGCGCCGTACCTGCACAACGGCTCGGTGCCGACCCTATGGGACTTACTGCAACCGCCGGAAAAACGTCCGCAGGTGTTCATCACCGGCTCGGATATTTACGACCCGGTCAACGTCGGTTTCGTCACCAGCGGCGCCCAGGCCAAAGCCTCGGCGGACTTCAAATACGACACGCGGCTGGAGGGCAACCACAACAGCGGTCACCTGTACGGCACAACCCTGTCGGACGACGACAAGCGTGCATTGATCGAATTCATGAAAACCCTGTGAACCCTTACGGAGAGAGGATTACACCATGTCACTGGTCAGTCATTGGGAACACGAATACGACAAGGTCAAAGTGCGCATTCACGGCTTGTTCACGCGCATGGAAATGGCCTGGATGAAACTCATCAGCGAGCTCGAGCCGCAGGAGTTTCAGGCGATCATCAAGCTGCTGCAACGCGGGCATGATCAGGCGCAGTACGTGCTGAAGAACGGCGAGTTGCCGGACGACGAACCGAGCGTACCCTGGGAGCTGTCCCACGGTCTGTCGATCCTGCGCATCGGCAACGCCGCACCGTTGCCGCAGTCCACCGATCAACTGGCGACCCGGGTGCTCAAGGACGGCAGCCTGCTCGGCTGTCGCAAGTGGGAACTGCTGGATCTGCTGTGGAGCGAGGCGCTGCTGAAGTGGATCGAAAACCTGCGCCATCACGCGACCTTCGGTACTGACCCGGCGGTGGTGCAAATGGATCGCGACGTGACCCTGGCGATTGCCGGCGACTGGGGCACCGGGCCGTTCGACAGTCATGCGCCGGCGGTGTCGGTGGCCAATCAGATGCAACTGGCCCAGGCCGATTTCACCATTCATTTGGGCGATGTGTATTACGCCGGCAGTCATTCCCAGGAAGACGTCGACATGGCCGGTTGGCCGATGGGTACGCATGGCTCGTTTACCCTCAATTCCAACCACGAGATGTACAGCGGCGCCCACGGCTACTTCAAGGAACTGGCCAAGCGTTTTCCGGGGCAGCAGGGCACCAGTTACTTCGCCTTGATCAACGATGACTGGCTGGTGGTAGGGCTGGATTCTGCGTACGCGTCTGATGCGATGAATTTGTACATGGACGGCACTTTGAACGAGCCGCAGATCGCGTGGATGAAAGGCCTGCCAAAACGCAAAAAGCTCATGGTGCTCAGCCATCATCAGGGCTTCGATATTTCCGGGCACAACAAGACCGCGCTGTATCAACCGGTGTGCGATGCGCTGGGGCGCGAGCCGGATTATTGGTATTGGGGGCATCTGCACAACGGCATCGTGTATGCGCAGCAGGGTGGTTTGCATGCGCGTTGTGCCGGGCACGGGGCGATTCCCTATGGCAATGCCAGCGAGCTGGACGGGCATTCGCGGGTGTTGTGGTCGGAGACGCAGGATGCCAAGGACCCGGCATATCCGCTGCGGGTGTTGAACGGGTACGCGAAAATCAGGTTGGTGGGGGAGGAGATATTTGAGGAGTTTATTGGTGAGGATGGATCGGTGAGGTGGTCATCACACTGACTGATCGTTCCCACGCTCTGCGTGGGAACGCCTCAACGGACGCTCCGCGTTCGGCCTTTTGGGACGCAGAGCGTCCCGGGCTGCATTCCCACGCAGAGCGTGGGAACGATCAAGCAGAAGACATCAGCCCTGGACCGGGACACCTTTTAGGTACGGCGCAGGCTCGGCGCCGAGGTTGCTCAACAGGCGCTCGCTGTACCAGTCGACGAAGTTAACCACGCCAAACTCATAGGTCTTGGAGTAAGGCCCGGGCTGGTAGGCGGTGGAGTTGATCCCGCGCTGGTTCTCTTCGGCCAGGCGACGATCCTGATCGTTGGTCGCGTCCCACACCTGACGCATACGCTCCACGTCGTAATCGACACCCTCAACCGCATCCTTGTGCACCAGCCATTTGGTGGTGACCATGGTTTCCTGCGCGCTGATCGGCCACACGGTGAAGACGATGATGTGGTCGCCCATGCAGTGGTTCCACGAGTGCGGCAGGTGCAGGATGCGCATCGAACCCAGATCCGGGTTCTTGATCCGGCCCATCAGTTTCGCGCAGCCCTGTTTGCCGTCGAGGGTCATCGACACGGTGCCCTTGAGCAGCGGCATGCGCACGATGCGGTTGCGCAGGCCAAAGCTGGCGTGGGCGTAAGGGATTTTCTCAGCTTCCCAGGCAGCAGCGGACGCAGCAACGTGATCCTTGAACGCTTGATCGGCGCGCGGGTCGGTGACGTCGTCCCACTCCAGCAGGGTTTTCAGCAGTTCCGGGTGAGACGCGTTGCAGTGGTAGCACTCGCGGTTGTTTTCCAGCACCAGTTTCCAGTTGGCCTTTTCCATCAAGGTGGTGGTGATCGCCACCTTGGTGTTCTCCATGTCGTACGGTTCCATGTAGTGGTTCAGCGTCGCCAGGAAGTCATCAATGGCCGGTGGATTCTCCGCTAGGCTGATGAAGATATAGCCGCCAGCAGTCTTCACGTTCACCGGTTTGAGGCCATATTGCTTCATGTCGAAGTCGGCGCCCATCTCGGTGCCGGCGAACAGCAGGCGACCGTCCAGCTCGTACGTCCACTGGTGGTAGTGGCAGACCAGTTTGGCAACCTTGCCTTTTTCGCTGGTGCACAGTCGCGAACCACGGTGGCGGCAGACGTTATGGAACGCGTGCACCACGCCTTCGGCGCCACGGATAACGATGATCGGGTTTTTGCCGATCTGCAGGGTCAGGTAGTTGCCCTTGGCCGGGATCTCGCAGGTCATGCCGGCGATCAACCACTCTTTCTGGAAGATCTCCTGCATGTCGATATCGAACAGCCGCTCGTCGCTATAGAACGGTTGCGGCAGCGAAAACGTGCGCTCGCGCTCCTGGAGCATTTGTGCGGTGGCCTTGCGTGCGGGTTCCAGCGGATCGCCCAGGCTGATTTTTGCGGTGACGTCCATCGATGTGATCCTCATGGCCATCTGCGTGGCCGGCGAAAAGTGGCTGATCAGGTGTGCTGCTAACGGTTGCTACGCAAGGTGTAAAGAATCTGTATTGGTGTTGGGGCGAGTGTGGAGCCGGCGCTGCCGCGAACCTTATCCATGGGCGACATGGTGCAATCTGTTCCCGACGCGCAACCCCCGGTGGTTGGGGGCTGGTCGCGATAAGTATGCCGATGTCGCGGATAGGTAAACGGGCGGTTCGCGCTATACGCAGAATCGCCGACATGAGGCCGACAGTCGGCCGTGGAGAACAGCATGTCCAACAGCTTCCTGAATCCGGTCACCACCCAGACCTGGGCCAATGGCCGACACATCGTCCGTTGCGTCAAAGTCATCCAGGAAACCTGGGACGTGCGCACCTTCTGCTTTATGGCCGATCAGCCGATCCTGTTCTTCTTCAAGCCCGGGCAGTTCGTGACCCTGGAGCTGGAAATCGAAGGCCAGCCGATCATGCGCTCGTACACGATCTCCAGTTCGCCGTCGGTGCCGTACAGCTTTTCGGTGACGATCAAACGGGTGCCGGGCGGTAAGGTTTCCAACTGGCTGCACGATACGCTGCATGAAGGCCAGGAGCTGGCGGTGCACGGGCCGGTCGGGCTGTTCAATGCCATCGACTTTCCGAGCCCGAAAGTGCTGTACCTCAGCGGCGGCGTCGGCATCACGCCGTGCATGTCGATGGCGCGCTGGTTCTACGACACCAACGCCAACGTTGACATGACCTTTATCCACAGCGCGCGCTCGCCGAAAGACATCATTTACCACCGCGAGCTGGAACACATGGCGTCGCGGATTGACAACTTCAGCCTGCACCTGATTTGCGAGAAGCACGGCTTGGGCGAGCCGTGGGCCGGGTATCGCGGCTACCTCAATCACAAGATGCTTGAGTTGATGGTGCCGGACTTCCTTGAGCGCGAAGTGTTCTGCTGCGGCCCGACGCCGTACATGAACGCGGTCAAGCGCCTGCTGGAAGTGGCCGGTTACGACATGTCGCGTTATCACGAGGAATCCTTCGGTGCTACGCCACCGGAAGCTCGTGCCGATGCGGTCGAGCAAGCCGAACAGGCAGCCGATGCGCCAGAAATCGATGCAGCGGATCTGCATCAGGTCGAATTCACTTCGTCGGGCAAGAGCATTCGTGTTGCACCGGGCGAGACGGTGCATGCGGCGGCGGCCAAGCTGGGGTTGATGATTCCGAAGGCGTGCGGGATGGGCATTTGCGGGACGTGCAAGGTGCTCAAGCTGGGTGGTGAAGTGGAGATGGAGCACAACGGCGGGATTACCGAGGACGATGAGGCGGAAGGGTTTATCTTGTCGTGCTGCAGTGTGCCTAAAGGGGATGTGCGAATCGATTTTTGAGTGGGGCGAATTTTTGCGTACGGCTTGTCCCTCACCCCAGCCCTCTCCCAGAGGGAGAGGGGGCCGACCGAGGTGTCTTGAGGGATCCATCGACCTGAAAGATCGAGTCGACTATGGATTCAGTAAAGCAGTTTCACGTCGGCGTAATTCTCAAATATCTCCCAATCAGTCCCCTCTCCCTCCGGGAGAGGGCTAGGGTGAGGGGCTTTTCAGTCGATAAACAAATCCGGCATGAGTGCCGCGTCGCTTTCTCGATCAAAGCGATATTGACCGAACTCCGTCACACCGCTCTCCCGCAAAATCTCCTCATCAATCAACAACCGCCCGGTAATCTGCCGCCCGCTGCTATCCAGAATCACATGCGCCGCATCCGCCATGATCGCTGGCGTTCGCGCCTGCTTGAACGACTCCCGATTACCCAACTGAAATTCAATCGCCGCCGTCGCAATCATCGTCTGCGGCCACAACGAATTGACACTGATCCCGTAACTGGCAAATTCCTCGCTCATCCCGATCGTCAGCATGCTCATGCCGTATTTGGTCACGGTGTAAGGGCTGAACTGTGCAAACCATTTGCTCGCCAGATTCAGCGGCGGCGACAGGTTGAGAATGTGCCCGGCGGATTTTTTCAGATAAGGCAGGGCGGCCTGGCTGCACAGCAACACCGCGCGGGTGTTGATCTGGTGCATCAGGTCGAAGCGTTTGAGCTCGATGTGTTGCACACCGGTGAGTTTGATCGCCCCGGCGTTGTTCACCAGTGCATCGATGCCGCCGAAATGATCGTTGGCCTGAGCCAGTGCCTGGCGTACGGCGTCTTCATCACGCACATCGACTTGCAGGGCCAAAGCCTTGCCGCCCGCTGCTTCGACTTCCGCTGCGACGCTGTGAATGGTCCCGGGTAACTTTGCGTGGGGTTCGGCGCTCTTCGCCGCAATCACGATATTGGCCCCGTCCCTGGCGGCCCGTAGCGCAATCTCACGGCCAATGCCACGGCTGGCGCCGGTGATGAACAGGGTTTTGCCTTGTAACGACATGCCGATGCTCCTGCTTATTGTTATGTGAGCGGAGGGCTCGACAGACAATGTAGACCAAGTCTTTCAGGGCAGAAGGAAGGCGTTTGATCGTTCCCACGCTCCGCGTAGGAATGCAGCCGTCGACGCTCCGCGTCATAGCGGTGTTAAGCATGTCGACAGTGGTGAGGCTGGAACGCGGAGCGTTCGGAGAGGCATTCCCACGCGGAGCGTGGGAACGATCAGTGGGGTGGAGTCGGATCTGATCGTTCCTACGCTCTGCGTGGGAATGCAGCCCGGGACGCTCCGCGTCCCATTTCAATACCAGCACTGAACCTCAGTCAGCCCCGGCATTCCCGTGTAGTTTCTGGCACTCGAATAACGCCAATGCTCTGGCAAATCCACATACCCGCGTTTCACCGGGTTGTTGTGGATGTATTCAAGCTTCTGGCGCATGACCGATTCGCTATAAACCATCTCAGCGTGGGAGCCTTCCTGCCACAACTGGTAAACCCGGTCTTGCTTGTGCGCACGTTTGCTAAAGCGCAGACGTTGCAGGGCTTTGTCTGCACCTTTGCTTTGCAGATCATCGATGATTTGTCGCTCGGTGAAAGATTTGAACTGGCTGAGGCATTTACTCAGGTCGGGCGCCTGAGCGACGAAGTGAAGATGGTTTTCCAGAATCACGTAGCCGTACAGCTTCAAGTCATGGTGGGTCTGTTGATAACGCCAGCAGTTGAGCAGGTGGTCGACGATGTAGGGACGGATGAACAGCGGCAACCACTCCATGACCGTGCAGGTCAGAAAATGTGGCTTGTCGGTTTCGGTAAGGGTGTAGCGGCTGCGGCCCATGGGATTCTTCCTTGAATCTTGCGGTGCATTGGAGATGGAACGCGGAGCGTCCCGGGGTGCGTTACCACGCGGAGCGTGGGAACGATCAGGATGAGGCGGGTGGCATGTTCTCGCTAGAAGAGAAGTCTGGTGTTGCGGTGGGAAAAATCATTCCCGATCGAAGATCGTTTCCACGCTCTGCGTGGGAATGCAGCCGTCGACGCTCTGCGTCATAGCGGTGTTAAGCATGTCGACAGTGGTGAGGCGGGAACGCGGAGCGTCCCGGGAGGCATTCCCACGCGGAGCGTGGGAACGATCAGTGCAGGGGGATCAGGCGGACATGACTTCGCGGATGTCGCGGGCCAGTTCGCGGACGCGTTCTTCTTCGGTGTCCCAGGAGCACATGAAGCGCGCGCCGCCCTTGCCGATGAAGGTGTAGAAGCGCCAGTTCTTCGCGGTCAGCGCGGCGATGGCCGGTTCCGACAGTTGCAGGAACACGCCGTTGGCCTGGACCGGGAACATCAGTTCGACGCCTGGAATGTCGCTGACCAGCTCGGCCAGCAGTTGCGCGCAGTGGTTGGCGTGGCGGGCGTATTTCAGCCAGGCGCCGTTTTCGAGAATGCCGACCCAGGGTGCCGAGAGGAAACGCATTTTCGACGCCAGTTGCCCGGCCTGTTTGCAGCGGTAATCGAAATCTTCGGCGAGTTTGTGGTTAAAGAACAGGATTGCTTCACCCACGGCCATGCCGTTCTTGGTGCCGCCGAAGCACAGCACATCGACACCGGCCTTCCAGGTCAGATCCGCCGGCGAGCAGCCGAGGAACGCGCAGGCGTTGGAGAAACGCGCGCCGTCCATGTGCAGGTGCAGACCCAGCTCTTTGCAGGTGGCGCTGATGGCGCGGACTTCTTCCGGGGTGTAGACGCTGCCGACTTCGGTGGCTTGGGTCAGGGTGACCACACGCGGTTTCGGGTAGTGAATGTCCTGGCGCTTGAGCGCGACTTCGCGGATCGATTGCGGGGTGATTTTGCCGTTTTCGGTGCCAGCGATCAGCAGTTTCGAGCCGTTGGAGAAGAATTCCGGGGCGCCGCATTCGTCGGTTTCGACGTGGGCGGTTTCCGAGCAGATCACGCTGTGGTAACTCTGGCACAGCGACGACAGGGCCAGCGAGTTGGCGGCGGTGCCGTTGAAGGCGAAGAACACTTCGCAGTCGGTTTCAAACAATTGGCGGAAATGGTCGGCCGCGCGTGCGGTCCATTCATCGTCGCCATACGCGCGCTGGTGGCCGTGGTTGGCCTGTTCCATCGCAGCCCAGGCTTCAGGGCAGATTCCGGAATAGTTGTCGCTGGCGAATTGTTGGCTCTTGTCGGTCATGGCCGGCTTCCGTGGTCGAGACTCTTGTGAAGGCTCGTGGTCAATGAGGGTGCGCACTTTACCGAAGATCTTCCGGGGAGCACACGGGATGTCACGTTCAGGAAATTACCAGTTTGTAGGACGATTATGCACCTGAGCAAACGCGACGGCGCACTGGATCTGCTCAAGTGGCTGGCGCTGCTGTGCATGTTGCTCGATCACCTGCGATATGCCGGGTTCTCCGCCGATTGGCTGTATGTGCCTGGGCGGCTCGCGTTTCCGTGGTTTTGCCTGGCGATGGCGGCGAATCTGGCGCGCGACGGGTCGCGGAGGATGGAATGGCGCTATCTGGGCTGGTTGATGCTGTTCAGTGCAGTCAGTGAGATTCCCTATCGGCTGTACATTCCTGAGCCCGATACGTTGAACGTGATGCCGACGCTGGCGTTGGGCTTGCTGGTGGCGCGGGGGTGGCAGGATCCCTCGAGCATGTCGCGATTGCTCGGTGTTGCTGTGCTGGTGCTGGCCGCCATGTTTCCGGAACGGCTGATGTTCGGTTTCTTCGGGATTCTGCTACCGCTGGCAATGCTGTTGGTGTTTCGCCGTCCGTGGTGCTTCAGCTTGCTGCCGGGTTTGATATGCCTCGCAGCGAATCAATGGCAAGTGCTGTACGACTCGGCGAGGTTCGGCAGTAGCGTCGCCATTCTCGGTATTGCGACATGCCTGTTTGCGCCAATGCTAGGAATGTTCCTGTTGCGACATGGGCGACATCTCCAGCCGACACCGATGCGGCGCTGGGCCTATACCCTTTATCCCGCGCATTTTCTCCTCTTGCTACTTATCCGCCAGGTCGCCGCATAACCCTGTGGGAGCTGGCTTGCCAGCGATAGCGGTGGGTCAGCCACCATCAATGCCGGATGTGCCGCCGCCATCGCTGGCAAGCCAGCTCCCACAAGGTTCTCCAGTGTTTTCGAGATCGAGTCTGGCAATGGCATTTCAGGCCATGTCGTAAACGCACCTTTGCGTGGCGCGCGCAGGCATTTGAGCTGTCTGCGCCGGTCATACCATCGGCATCAAAGGGCACTGCCTTCATTGCCAGTGCCTTACCGAGACGAATGGCGCACAGATGCCGCTGGGAGAGACGCGATGTTCAGCAAGCAAGACCAGATCCAGGGTTACGACGATGCACTGCTGGCGGCGATGAATGCCGAGGAGCAACGTCAGGAAGATCACATCGAGCTGATCGCGTCGGAGAACTACACCAGCAAACGCGTGATGCAAGCGCAAGGCAGCGGCCTGACCAACAAATACGCCGAAGGCTACCCGGGCAAGCGCTACTACGGTGGCTGCGAGCATGTGGATAAAGTTGAAGCACTGGCCATCGAACGCGCCAAGCAACTGTTCGGCGCCGATTACGCCAACGTCCAGCCGCACTCCGGTTCTTCGGCCAACAGTGCCGTGTACCTGGCGCTGATCCAGCCGGGCGACACCATCCTCGGCATGAGCCTGGCCCACGGCGGTCACCTGACCCACGGAGCCAAGGTGTCGTCCTCGGGCAAGCTCTACAACGCCGTGCAGTACGGCATCAACACCGACACCGGGCTGATCGATTACGACGAAGTCGAGCGTCTGGCCGTTGAGTCCAAGCCGAAAATGATCGTCGCCGGTTTCTCCGCTTACTCGAAGACGCTGGACTTCCCGCGCTTCCGTCAGATCGCTGACAAGGTCGGTGCGCTGCTGTTTGTCGACATGGCCCACGTTGCCGGTCTGGTCGCCGCCGGTCTGTACCCGAACCCGCTGCCGTACGCCGACGTGGTCACCACCACCACGCACAAAACTTTGCGCGGTCCACGTGGCGGGCTGATCCTGGCCAAGTCCAACGAAGAAATCGAGAAGAAGCTCAACGCTGCCGTGTTCCCCGGCGCCCAGGGCGGCCCGCTGATGCACGTCATCGCCGGTAAAGCCGTGTGCTTCAAGGAAGCGCTGGAGCCCGGCTTCAAGGCGTATCAGCAACAAGTGATCGACAACGCTCAGGCGATGGCCAGCGTGTTTATCAAACGTGGCTACGATGTAGTGTCCGGCGGCACCGACAACCACTTGTTCCTGGTCAGCCTGATCCGTCAGGGCCTGACCGGCAAAGACGCCGACGCCGCCCTCGGCCGCGCGCACATCACCGTCAACAAGAACGCCGTGCCGAACGATCCGCAGTCGCCATTCGTGACCTCGGGCCTGCGCATCGGCACCCCGGCCGTCACAACTCGCGGCTTCAAGGTGACCCAGTGCGAAGTGTTGGCCGGCTGGATCTGCGACATCCTCGACAACCTCGGCGATGCCGATGTTGAGGCCAATGTTGCCCAGCAAGTGTCGGCCTTGTGCGCAGACTTCCCGGTTTATCGCTGAGTGTTCTGGAGTAACTGACTATGCAACGCTATTCGGGCTTCGGCCTCTTCAAACACTCCCTCAGCCACCACGAAAACTGGCAGCGCATGTGGCGCACGCCGACGCCGAAGAAGGTCTACGACGTGGTCATCGTCGGCGGCGGCGGGCACGGTCTGGCGACGGCTTACTACTTGGCCAAAGAACACGGCATCACCAACGTCGCCGTGGTCGAGAAGGGCTGGCTGGGCGGCGGTAACACCGCGCGCAACACCACCATCGTGCGCTCCAACTACCTGTGGGACGAGTCGGCGCACCTGTACGAACACGCGATGAAATTGTGGGAAGGCCTGTCGCAGGATCTCAACTACAACGTGATGTTCTCCCAGCGTGGCGTCTACAACCTGTGCCACACCCTGCAGGACATCCGTGATTCCGAGCGTCGGGTCAGCGCCAACCGCCTCAATGGCGTCGATGGCGAACTGCTCAACGCCAAGCAAGTCGCTGACGAGATTCCGTACCTCGACTGCTCGAAAAATACTCGCTACCCAGTGTTGGGCGCGACTGTTCAGCGTCGCGGCGGCGTTGCCCGTCACGATGCCGTGGCCTGGGGCTTTGCCCGTGCCGCTGACGCCCTCGGTGTCGACTTGATCCAGCAGACCGAAGTGATCGGCTTCCGCAAGGAAAACGGCGTGTGCATCGGTGTCGAAACCAACAAGGGCTTCATCGGCGCCAAGCGCGTCGGCGTGGTCACGGCCGGTAACTCCGGGCACATGGCCAAACTCGCCGGTTTCCGCCTGCCGATCGAATCGCATCCGCTGCAGGCGCTGGTGTCCGAGCCGCTCAAGCCGATCATCGACAGCGTGATCATGTCCAACGCCGTGCACGGCTACATCAGCCAGTCCGACAAGGGCGACCTGGTGATCGGCGCCGGTATCGACGGCTACAACGGCTACGGCCAGCGTGGTTCGTACCCGGTGATCGAACACACCATTCAGGCCATCGTCGAGATGTTCCCGGTGTTGTCCCGCGTACGCATGAACCGCCAGTGGGGCGGCATCGTCGACACCACCCCGGACGCTTGCCCGATCATTTCGAAAACCCCGGTACCGAACATGTTCTTCAACTGCGGTTGGGGCACCGGTGGCTTCAAGGCCACACCTGGCTCGGGCAACGTGTTTGCCGCGAGTCTGGCCAAGGGTGAAATGCACCCGTTGGCCGCACCGTTTTCCATCGACCGTTTCCACAACGGCGCACTCATCGACGAACACGGCGCTGCTGCCGTCGCCCACTAACAGGAGAAATCCCCATGTTGCATATCTTCTGTCCTCACTGCGGCGAGTTGCGCTCCGAAGAGGAATTCCACGCATCCGGCCAGGCGCACATTCCGCGCCCGCTCGATCCAGGCGCCTGCACCGACGAGGAGTGGGGCGACTACATGTTCTTCCGCGATAACCCGCGCGGACTGCACCACGAACTGTGGGATCACGTCGCCGGTTGCCGCCAGTACTTCAACGTCACCCGCGACACCGTGACTTACGAGATTCTCGAAACCTACAAGATCGGCACCAAGCCGCAATTCACCGACAAGGCTGATTCGGCGAAAACAGCCACGACGGCGCTGGGAGAGAAGGTATGAGCCAGACCAATCGCCTGTCCAATGGTGGACGGATCGACCGCAACAAAGTGCTGAGCTTCACCTTCAACGGTCAGAGCTACAAAGGCTTCGAGGGTGACTCGCTGGCCGCCGCACTGATCGCCAACGGCGTCGATATCATCGGCCGCAGCTTCAAGTATTCGCGTCCGCGCGGGATTTTCGCTGCTGGTGCCGAAGAGCCGAACGCGGTGCTGCAGATCGGTGCTACCGAAGCCACGCAGATTCCCAACGTGCGCGCCACGCAACAGGCACTGTATCAAGGTCTGGTTGCGACCAGCACCAACGGCTGGCCGAGCGTCAACAACGACATGATGGGTATTCTCGGCAAGGTCGGCGGCAAGCTGATGCCGCCGGGTTTCTACTACAAAACCTTCATGTACCCGCAGTCGTTCTGGATGACCTACGAGAAGTACATTCGCAAGGCTGCCGGTCTGGGCCGTTCGCCGACCGAGAATGATCCGGACACCTACGACTACATGAACCAGCACTGCGACGTGCTGATCGTCGGCGCTGGCCCGGCCGGTCTGGCCGCTGCCCTGGCCGCTGCGCGCAGCGGTGCCCGAGTGATTCTGGCCGATGAGCAGGAAGAGTTCGGTGGCAGCCTGCTCGATTCCCGCGAAAGCCTCGACGGCAAACCGGCGATGGACTGGGTCGCCAGCGTCATCACGGAACTGAAGAACACCCCGGACGTGCTGCTGTTGCCGCGCGCCACGGTCAACGGTTACCACGACCACAACTTCCTGACCATTCACGAACGCCTTACCGATCACCTCGGCGACCGTGCGCCCATCGGTCAGGTGCGTCAGCGTATTCACCGTGTTCGCGCCAAGCGTGTCGTGCTGGCGACCGGTGCTTGCGAGCGTCCGCTGGTTTACGGCAACAACGATGTGCCGGGCAACATGCTTGCCGGTGCGGTGTCGACTTACGTGCGTCGTTACGGCGTAGCACCGGGCAAGAAGCTTGTCCTCAGCACCAACAACGATCACGCCTACCGCGTGGCACTGGATTGGCTCGACGCCAGTCTGCAAGTGGTGGCCATCGCCGATGCGCGCAGCAATCCGCGTGGTGCGCTGGTAGAAGAAGCGCGCGCCAAAGGCATCCGCATTCTCACCGGCAGCGCCGTGATCGAAGCCCGTGGCAGCAAGCGCGTCACCGCTGCTCGTATTGCCGCGATCGATGTCAAAGCGCACGCCGTGACCAGCCCGGGCGAATGGCTCGACTGCGATGTGATCGCCAGTTCCGGCGGTTACAGCCCGGTCGTTCACTTGGCCTCGCACCTCGGTGGCAAGCCGACCTGGCGTGAAGACATCCTCGGTTTCGTTCCGGGCGAAGCACCGCAGAAGCGCGTGTGCGTTGGTGGCATCAACGGCGTGTACGGTCTCGGCGATTCGCTCGCTGACGGTTTTGAAGGTGGCGTGCGCGCTGCCGCTGAAGCCGGTTTCCAGACCGTCGAAGGCGTGCTGCCAAAAGCCCTGAGCCGTCTAGAAGAGCCGACGCTGGCGCTGTTCCAAGTGCCGCACGAAAAGAACACCGCACGGGCGCCGAAGCAATTCGTCGATCTGCAAAACGATGTGACCGCTGCTGCGATCGAACTGGCGACCCGCGAAGGTTTCGAATCGGTCGAACACGTCAAACGCTACACCGCGCTGGGTTTCGGCACCGATCAGGGCAAGCTCGGCAACGTCAACGGTCTGGCCATCGCGGCCCGCTCGCTGAACGTGACCATCCCGCAGATGGGCACCACCATGTTCCGTCCGAACTACACGCCGGTGACTTTCGGCGCCGTGGCCGGTCGTCACTGTGGGCACATCTTCGAGCCGGTGCGTTACACCGCGCTGCATGCCTGGCATGTGAAGAACGGTGCCGAGTTTGAAGACGTCGGTCAGTGGAAGCGTCCATGGTACTTCCCGAAAAACGGTGAAGACCTGCATGCCGCCGTGAAGCGTGAATGCAAAGCTGTGCGCGACAGCGTCGGCCTGCTCGACGCCTCGACCCTCGGCAAGATCGACATTCAAGGCCCGGATGCCCGCGAGTTCCTCAACCGCGTGTACACCAACGCCTGGACCAAACTTGACGTGGGCAAGGCTCGCTACGGTTTGATGTGCAAAGAAGACGGCATGGTCTTCGACGACGGTGTGACGGCGTGCCTGGCCGACAACCATTTCGTCATGACCACCACCACCGGCGGCGCGGCGCGCGTGCTGCAGTGGCTGGAGCTGTACCACCAGACTGAATGGCCGGACATGAAGGTTTACTTCACCTCCGTGACTGACCACTGGGCGACCATGACCCTGTCCGGGCCGAACAGCCGCAAGCTGCTCAGCGCCGTGACCGACATTGATCTGAGCAACGAAGCGTTCCCGTTCATGACCTGGAAAGAAGGTCTGGTCGGCGGCGTGCCGGCGCGGGTGTTCCGCATCTCGTTCACTGGTGAGCTGTCGTACGAAGTCAACGTGCAGGCCGACTATGCGATGGGCGTGCTGGAGAAAATCGTCGAGGCCGGCAAGCAGTACAACCTGACCCCGTACGGCACTGAAACCATGCACGTCCTGCGTGCCGAGAAGGGCTTCATCATTGTCGGTCAGGACACGGACGGCTCGATGACCCCGGATGACTTGAACATGGGCTGGTGCGTCGGTCGCACCAAACCGTTCTCGTGGATCGGCCAGCGTGGGATGAACCGTGAAGACTGCGTGAAGGATCAGCGTAAACAGTTGGTCGGCCTGAAGCCGATTGATCCGAATGTCTGGCTGCCGGAAGGCGCGCAATTGGTGTTCAACACCAAGCAGGCGATCCCGATGACCATGGTCGGCCACGTGACGTCCAGCTACGCGCACAACTCCCTCGGTTATTCGTTTGCCATGGGTGTGGTCAAGGGCGGTCTGAAGCGCATGGGTGAGCGGGTGTTTGCACCGCTGGCAGATGGCAGCGTGATCGAGGCGGAGATTGTTTCTTCGGTGTTCTTTGATCCGAAGGGTGATCGCCAGAACATCTGACACTGATCGTTCCCACGCTCTGCGTGGGAATGCATCCCGGGACGCTCCGCGTCCCAAGAGCGGACGCAGAGCGTCCATGGCGGCATTCCCACGCAGAGCGTGGGAACGATCAAGAATTCAGGAAGGTGCTTTATGACCACAGCCAATGTTTACCAACAACGCCCGACCACCGGCGCCAAGGCCGAGTCGTCGCTGCACCATGCCGACCTCGCCAGCCTGGTCGGCAAGGGCCGCAAGAACGCCGGCGTGATCGTGCGGGAAAAGAAACTCCTCGGCCACCTGACCATTCGTGGCGATGGCCACGATGCCGCGTTCGCCGCCGGTGTGCACAAGGCCCTGGGTATCGAACTGCCCGGCGCTCTGAGCGTGATCGTCAAAGGCGAAACCAGCCTGCAATGGATGGGCCCGGATGAGTGGCTACTGATCGTGCCGAGCGGTGAAGAATTCGCCGCCGAACAGAAACTGCGTGAAGCCCTGGGCGATCTGCACATCGCGATCGTCAACGTCAGCGGTGGCCAGCAGGTGCTCGAACTGAGCGGCCCGAACGTGCGTCAGGTGCTGATGAAATCGACCAGCTATGACGTGCATCCGAATAACTTCCCGGTCGGTAAAGCGGTGGGCACGGTGTTCGCCAAGTCGCAGCTGATGATTCGCCACACCGCTGAAGACACTTGGGAACTGCTGATTCGTCGCAGCTTTTCGGATTACTGGTGGTTGTGGTTGCAGGATGCTTCGGCTGAGTACGGGTTGAGCGTTCAGGCCTGAAAGATCAAAAGCCACCCCCTCACCCCAGCCCTCTCCCCCAGGGGGGAGAGGGGGAAGGGAGCAGATTTGTGTGTTTTTCGAGCCTGAGTTCGACGCGATATTTCAGGTCGGCGTAGCTCGAACGAACACCTCGGTCAGTCCCCTCTCCCTCTGGGAGAGGGCTAGGGTGAGGGAAAAACCTGACACCCCGCACAAAGAACAGGAGTCACCGCACCATGAGCCGCGCCCCAGACACATGGATTCTGACCGCCGACTGCCCCAGCGTCCTCGGCACCGTGGACGCGGTGACGCGTTTTCTGTTCGAGCAGGGTTGCTACGTCACCGAGCACCATTCGTTTGATGACCGCCTCTCCGGGCGTTTCTTCATTCGCGTGGAATTCCGTCAGCCCGACGGCTTCGACGAACAATCCTTCCGCGCCGGTTTAGCCGAACGTGGTCAGGCCTTTGGCATGGTCTTCGAACTGACCGCGCCGAACTACCGGCCGAAAGTGGTGATCATGGTCTCCAAGGCCGATCACTGCCTCAACGACTTGCTCTACCGCCAGCGCATCGGCCAGTTGTCGATGGACGTCGCGGCGGTGGTCTCCAATCACCCGGACCTCAAACCGCTGGCCGACTGGCACCAGATTCCCTACTACCATTTCCCCCTCGACCCCAACGACAAACCGTCGCAGGAGCGTCAGGTGTGGCAGGTGATCGAAGAGTCCGGCGCCGAACTGGTGATCCTCGCCCGCTATATGCAGGTGCTGTCGCCGGAGCTGTGCCGCAAGCTCGATGGCAAGGCGATCAACATTCACCACTCGCTGCTGCCGGGCTTCAAGGGCGCCAAGCCGTATCACCAGGCCTACAACAAGGGCGTGAAACTGGTTGGCGCGACGGCGCATTACATCAATAACGACCTCGATGAAGGGCCGATCATTGCCCAGGGTGTCGAGGCGGTGGATCACAGTCATTACCCTGAGGATCTGATTGCCAAGGGGCGCGATATTGAAGGCCTGACGCTGGCGCGGGCGGTTGGGTATCACATTGAGCGGAGGGTGTTTCTCAACGCCAATCGTACGGTCGTTCTTTAGGCCGCCATCGCTGGCAAGCCAGCTCCCACAGGGATTTGTGTCGTACACAGGATTTGAATCCAATCCGAACCTTGTGGGAGCTGGCTTGCCAGCGATGAGGCCCTGACAGGCAACACATAAACAGCATCTGTACCCGAGCACTCAACGCGCTGCCTGCCTGGGCAACGCGGTTCCATAAAAACAACAGCGAGGTGAAAGCATGTCTGGCAATCGTGGTGTGGTGTATCTCGGCGCTGGCAAGGTCGAAGTACAGAAAATCGACTATCCGAAAATGCAGGACCCGCGCGGTCGCAAGATCGAGCACGGGGTCATTCTCAAAGTGGTTTCCACCAACATCTGCGGCTCCGACCAGCACATGGTGCGCGGCCGTACCACGGCGCAAACCGGTCTGGTGCTGGGGCACGAGATCACCGGCGAGGTGATCGAAAAAGGCTCCGACGTCGAAAACCTGAAAATCGGTGACTTGGTCTCCGTACCGTTCAACGTGGCTTGCGGGCGCTGCCGTTCCTGCAAAGAGCAACACACCGGCGTGTGCCTGACCGTCAACCCGGCCCGTGCCGGCGGTGCTTACGGTTACGTCGACATGGGCGACTGGACCGGTGGCCAAGCCGAGTACGTGCTGGTGCCATACGCCGACTTCAACCTGTTGAAACTGCCGGACCGCGACAAGGCCATGGAGAAAATCCGCGACCTGACCTGCCTCTCCGACATCCTCCCTACCGGTTACCACGGCGCCGTCACTGCCGGCGTTGGCCCGGGCAGCACCGTTTACATTGCCGGCGCCGGCCCGGTCGGTCTGGCCGCAGCCGCTTCCGCGCGTCTGCTCGGTGCGGCGGTGGTGATCGTCGGCGACGTCAACACCATCCGCCTGGCCCACGCCAAGGCGCAGGGTTTTGAAATCGTCGACCTGTCCAAGGACACGCCGCTGCACGAACAGATCGCCGCACTGCTGGGCGAGCCGGAAGTGGATTGCGCAGTGGACTGCGTCGGCTTCGAAGCACGCGGCCACGGCCACGACGGCGTGAAAGCCGAGGCTCCGGCCACCGTACTCAACTCACTGATGGGTGTGGTGCGCGTGGCCGGCAAGATCGGTATTCCCGGCCTGTACGTCACCGAAGATCCGGGCGCTGTCGATGCCGCCGCGAAAATGGGCAGCCTGAGCATTCGCTTCGGTCTGGGCTGGGCCAAGTCGCACAGCTTCCACACCGGCCAGACGCCGGTGATGAAATACAACCGTCAGCTAATGCAGGCGATCATGTGGGATCGCATCAACATCGCCGAAGTGGTGGGCGTGCAGGTGATCAGCCTCGATCAGGCGCCGGAAGGGTATGGCGAGTTCGATGCAGGCGTGCCGAAGAAGTTTGTGATTGATCCGCATAAGTTGTTTAGTGCGGCGTAAGGCTTAAGTTCGATACAAAACGGCGACTTCAGGGGCGCCGTTTTTTTGTTTAGAGCCAAGGTCAAAAGCTACCCCTCACCCCAGCCCTCTCCCGGAGGGAGAGGGGGCCGACCGAGGGATGCTCACAATTTACGCCGACCTGAAAATACCGCTGTGAATCCATAATCGGCTCGGTAATTCAGGTCGATGAAACTCGAGAGAACACCACGGTCAGTCCCCTCTCCCTCTGGGAGAGGGCTAGGGTGAGGGGCTTTACAAGGCCGCCAACGTCCCTTGATACAGCACCGGCCCCGTCGGCTGCCCGGTCGGCGAACCACCTTTCGGTTCCAGGCTCACTGCCAGCGCAATCGGTTTGCCGATCAACACCTTCTGCGCCTCGTTCAACTCAACCTTGGCTTTGCCGCCCGCCGGAATAACGCCGAGGGAAATCGGTTTGCCATCCGCCGGAATCGCCCACAGCTCCAGGCTACGATCCGAATCAACCGCCGCCAGCGTCAGCGGCTCAACTTGCAGATAATCCGCATGCGCTTCGACCTTCAGCGCCGGTTGCGCATCGGCGGTCAGCAGCGTGGCGCGGTAGCGGGCGTCGTCGCGGTTGTACAGCGAGCCGAGGAGCACCAGCACGGCAATGGAGCAGATCGCAGCGGTGAGTCGCAGCCAGTTCCAGAATGGCCGTTTCTCAGGCACATGCAGCACCTGCGGTTCGATGCGCGCGGTGATGCCTTGCCACACGCGGTCGGGCACCGGATGTTCCGGCAGCGCTTCGGTGAGAGAGACGAGGCTTTCCTGCCATTGCGCCAGTTCAGCCCTTAATGCCGCGTCATCCAGCAGCAACTGTTCAAAGCGCCGCCGCGCAGGTGCAGACATCAGGCCAATCGCGTAATCGGCGGCGAGGGCGCGGCGCAGGGCAGGGGTCTGGTAGTTCATGATTCAAGGCACCGGCGCAGACGTTCGAGGCCACGGCGAATCCAAGATTTGACTGTCCCCAGTGGCGTGGCGAGATGTTCGGCGAGTTCCGTGCACGACAATCCTTGAAAGTAGGCCACGGTGATTGACTGGCGCTGCATGCTTTCGAGGGTTTCGAGGCATCGGTTCAGCGCGTTGGCCTCACGGGCGCTGTTCAGTTGCTCGTGAACCGAGGGGCTTTCGTCCGGCAGTGTGTCCTGTTCCAGATCGGTCAGTGGCCTTTCGCGATGTTTCCGCAACTGATCGATGGCCTGATTACGGGTGATGTTGATCATCCAAGTCAGCGGCGCCGACAGGTGCGCTTCGTAGCGCGAGGCGTTGTTCCAGATGCGCACGAAGCTTTCCTGCAGCACTTCCTCCGCCAGATCGGTGCGGCCCATAAACCGCAGGGCGACGCCATGCAGACGCGGGCCGACGCTGCGGTACAGCGTTTCGAAGGCGCGACGATCGCCCAGTGCACACTGGGCCAACAGCTGGCGCAACTGATCGGTGTCGGCGATGGAAATGACCACTCTCCAGGCAAAGGTCGAGCGACGAGGGCTGGGCTCGGACTGTTCACAGGCTAGTTCAGCGACAGCGGTTGTGCCATTCATCGCGAATGTGTCCGGGATTTCACGTTTTATATACGCAGGCCGGACGAAAATGGATGCGCCGCGCCGGAACATGCCGGCGGATACCCGGTCAAACCGGCAGTTTCACTGCTCGTGCAACGGGTGGTTTTCACAGCGCAAGAGGATGTCTGAATGAAGATTTCACGCGGTATTGCCTTGGCATCGCTCCTGACCCTGGCCGCCGGGCCGGTGTTTGCCGGTTTCAGTCTGAACGACGTCGCTGGTGCGGTTTCGGGGATGCAGGGCGGTGACAAGGCGGCCGCTGCGGCGCCGACCTCGGAAACCGCCGGTTTGCTCAGTGCTCTCAGTGCGCTGGATGTCACGCCGGAGCAAGCCGTTGGCGGCACCAGTGCGATGCTCGGTCTGGCCAAGAATCAATTGAGCAGTACCGATTATTCGCAGTTGGCCAAAGAAGTGCCAGGCATCGACAAACTGTCGGGTGGCAGCGGCAATCTGGCGGCGTTGGGCGCTTTGCTCGGCTCGTCCGGCAAGTCCGCCGGGCTGGAGAATGCGCTGGGCAACGTCAAGGACACCAATGACCTGAACAATGCCTTCAGCGCATTGGGCATGGACAGCGGCATGATCGGCCAGTTTGCCCCTGTGCTGTTGCAATACCTCGGTCAGCAGGGCGTCGGCGGTTCGCTGCTGAGCAGCCTGGGCAGCATCTGGGGTGCCGGCACCGGTAGCTGATTCAGCCGCGTTCGCGGCGCAGTTCGGCGATACGCTGATCCTTCTCGTTCCAGAGCTGGTTGACCCAGTTCTGGACCGTCTGGCGGAACGCCGGATCATTCTCGTAATCGCCCTGCCACAGTGCCGGGTCGAGTTCGCGGGTCTTGATGTCGATGATCACGCGCGGCACTTTGCCGCTGATCAAATCCCAGAAACCCGGGATGTTCGCCTGTGGATAAACCACCGTGACATCGAGAATCGCATCCAGCTGTTCACCCATCGCCGCCAGCACAAACGCTACGCCACCGGCCTTGGGCTTGAGCAAATACTTGAACGGTGATTGCTGCTGCGCGCTTTTCGCGGCGGTGTAGCGCGTGCCTTCCAGATAATTCACCACGGTCACTGGCTGACGCTTGAACAGCTCGCAGGCCTGTTTGGTGATTTCCAGATCCTTGCCGGCCAGCTCCGGATGTTTTGCCAGAAATGCCTTGGTGTAGCGTTTCATGAAGGGGTAATCCAGCGCCCACCACGCCAGTCCGAGAAACGGCACCCAGATCAGTTCTTTCTTGAGGAAGAATTTGAAGAACGGCGTGCGGCGGTTGAGGGTCTGGATCAGCGCCGGAATGTCGACCCACGACTGGTGGTTACTGACCACCAGATACGAAGTGTCACTGCGCAAGTCTTCGCCACCGCGAATGTCCCATTGGGTGGGGATGCACAGGCGGAAAATCAGCTTGTCGATCTCGGCCCAGGTCTCGGCGATCCACATCACCGCGCCCGACGCGTAATCGCGCCAGCGGCCTGGTGCGATCAGTTTGAGCAGAGCAAATACCAGCAACGGCCCGATCAGGATCAGGGTGTTGAGCAACAGCAGCAGGGTGACGAAACAGCCGGTGAGCAGGCGGCGCATAAGCAACTCTTTGCAAACGGATGGGCACGCCATGATAAGCAGCTTCGCGCGACAGGCCAAATCGGCGGTGACGAATGTTTCACTTTAGTCGCGTTAACCTGATCGTTCCCATGCTCTGCGTGGTAACGCCGCCCGGGACGCTCCGCGTCCCTGTGACGCAGAGCGTCACTGGATGCATGCCCACGCAGAGCGTGGGAACGATCAAGCGCGCAACGGTCTAAAATCCCGTTGCCCAACCTCTCAAGGAAGCCCCTTACGTGAAATCCCTCCTTGCACTGTTTGCCCTCGTCGCCCTGCCGGTCATGGCCGCCGAGCCGACCCTGTACGGGCGCTATGAATACATCGCGCTGCCGGAAATCGGCGGTGAAGTGCTCAAGGCCAAGATGGACACCGGCGCCCTGACCGCCTCGCTGTCGGCCAAGGACATCGAGACCTTCACCCGCGATGGCGATGAATGGGTGCGGTTCCGCCTCGCCACCAAAGACGCCAGCAACAAGGTCTATGAACACAAGGTCGCGCGGATCAGCAAGATCAAGAGCCGTTCGGATGAAGAGGACGAGGGCGAAAGCACCGAAGTCGCCAAGCGCCCGGTGGTCGATCTGGAACTGTGTCTGGGTAACGTCAAGCGTACCGTCGAGGTCAACCTGACCGACCGCAGCAACTTCAACTACCCGCTGCTGATCGGTGCCAAGGCCTTGCGTGAATTCGGCGCGGCAGTGAACCCGGCGCGGCGCTTCACCGCCGACAAACCGGACTGCTGAACCAAGTGGTCTCATTGACGTAACGTCAGGCTTGGGGGCACCGTTCGCGCACCTAACCCACGGGCTCGGACGCCATGCCTCATATCCTGATTGTCGAAGACGAAGCGGCGATTGCCGACACGCTGATTTTTGCTCTGCAGGGCGAGGGCTTCACCACCACGTGGCTGAGCCTCGGCGCGGCGGCGCTTGAACATCAGCGGCAGACGCCGGCCGATCTGATCATCCTCGACATTGGCCTGCCGGACATCAGCGGTTTCGAGACCTGCAAGCAACTGCGGCGCTTCAGCGAAGTGCCGGTGCTGTTCCTCAGCGCCCGCGATGCCGAGATTGATCGTGTGGTCGGGCTGGAAATCGGCGCCGACGACTACGTGGTCAAGCCGTTCAGCCCGCGAGAAGTCGCGGCGCGAGTAAAGGCAATCCTGAAACGCATGGCGCCGCGTCCAGCGATTGAGACCAGTTCAGCGCTGTTCCGTATTGATCCGGAACGGATTCAAATCATTTATCGCGGCCAGACGTTAAGCCTGACCCGCCACGAATTCCGCCTGCTGCAATGCCTGCTCGAACAACCCGAGCGGGTCTTCAGCCGCGAGCAATTACTCGATGCGCTGGGCGTGGCGGCCGACGCCGGTTACGAGCGCAGCATCGACAGCCACATCAAAAGCGTGCGCGCCAAACTGCGTCTGGTGCGTGCCGACGCCGAGCCGATCCAGACCCATCGCGGCCTCGGTTACAGCTACAGCCCGGGGCACAGCTGATGTCACTGGGGCTGCGGATCTTTTTGGTGTATGTGCTGTTTGTCGGCCTGACCGGGTATTTCGTGCTCAACACGGTGATGGAAGAAATCCGCCCCGGCGTGCGCCAGTCCACCGAAGAAACCCTGGTCGATACCGCCAACCTGATGGCGGAAATCCTCCGTGATGATTTCAAGGCCGGCACCCTCAGTGAGAATCGCTGGCCTGAATTGCTGCGCGCGTATGGCGAGCGTCAGCCGCAAGCGACCATCTGGGGCTTGCCGAAAAATCAGGTCAACCACCGTATCTACGTCACCGACGCGAAAGGCATCGTCGTGCTCGATTCCAGTGGTGTCGCGGTCGGTCAGGATTACTCGCGCTGGAACGACGTCTACCTGACCCTGCGCGGTGAGTACGGCGCACGTTCGAGCCGCAGTGATCCGGATGACGCCAGCTCGTCGGTGATGCACGTCGGCGCGCCGATCCGCGACAACGGCCAGATCATCGGTGTGGTCACCGTGGCCAAGCCGAACAGCTCATTGCAGCCCTACGTCGATCGCACCGAGCGGCGCCTGCTGTTTTACGGCGCCGGATTGATCGGCCTCGGTCTGCTCTTTGGCGCATTGCTGTCGTGGTGGCTGAGCCGCGCGCTGCATCGTCTGACCGGTTATGCCCAAGCGGTGAGTGAGGGCCGGCGGGTGGAAGTGCCGCATTACCGTGGCGGTGAACTGGAACAATTGGCTACCGCCGTGGAACAGATGCGCACGCAACTGGAAGGCAAGGCCTACGTCGAGCGTTATGTGCACACGCTGACCCATGAACTGAAAAGTCCGCTGGCGGCGATTCGTGGCGCGGCGGAGTTGCTGCAAGGGGACATGCCGCCGGTTCAGCGATTGCGCTTTGTCGGCAACATCGACAGTGAAAGTGCGCGGATGCAGCAGTTGATCGAGCGGTTGTTGAATCTGGCACAAGTGGAACAACGTCAGGGCCTTGAAGAGCGGGTCGCCGTGCCGTTGGCGGCGCTGGTTGATCAGTTGTTGCAGGGGCAGGCGGCGCGGATTGAAGGAAAGCAGTTGCGCATCGAACAGGCGATTGCGGCTGATCTTCTGTTGATCGGCGAGCCGTTTCTGCTGCGTCAGGCGTTGGGTAATCTGCTGGAGAATGCGCTGGATTTCACCCCGGTTGAGGGGCTGCTGCGCTTCAGTGCCGAGCGGGTTGGCGAGCAGATCGAATTTCGATTGTTCAATGAAACGGCGCCGATTCCTGACTACGCTTTGCCGCGTTTGACTGAACGCTTCTACTCATTGCCGCGCCCGGACAGTGGACGAAAAAGCACGGGGTTGGGGCTTAACTTCGTTGAAGAAGTGGTCAAGTTACATGGTGGGACGATGCAGATTCGTAATGTCGAAAGTGGTGTTGAGGTGACATTGCGCTTGCCTTGATTCCGTCAAAAGATCGCAGCCTTCGGCAGCTCCTACATAGGGTGCGTACACCTGTAGGCGCTGCCGAAGGCTGCGATCTTTTGATTTTTCCACACAATCTCCACATTCCCCCCACAAAACCCCCACACCCACTCAGCAGACTCTCCCCATCCAAACAGGGAGAGTCCCATGAACAAGAATCTGACTATAAAGCTCGGCGCCATCGCCCTGATGATCCTGCTGTTATTGATCCCGCTGCTGATGATCGACGGCGTCATCGACGAGCGCCAACAGCTGCGCGATGGCGTGCTCGAAGACATTGCCCGCAGCTCCAGCTACAGCCAGCAACTGAGCGGCCCGGTGATGGTGGTGCCGTATCGCAAAGTGATTCACAACTGGAAAACCAACGATAAAACCAACCAGCGTTACGACGAACCGGGCGAAGAACGCGGGCGTTTGTACTTCCTGCCGGAACGATTTGAACTGGACGGCCAGGTGCAAACCGAACTGCGTGCGCGGGGCATTTATGAGGCGCGGCTGTTCCACGCCGATAACCGCATCAACGGCCATTTCTCATTGCCGGCGCAATTGGGCATCAAGGAAGACTTCAGCGACTACCAGTTCGATGCACCGTTTCTCGCGGTCGGTATCAGCGATATTCGCGGTATCGAAAATGCGCTGAAACTGGAGCTCGATGGCCAGCGCCTCGATTTCGTTCCGGGTACGCAAGTCGGTTGGCTCGGTGAAGGTGTGCGGGTCACGCTGCCGTTGCTCGACACCAGTAAAACCACGGAACTGAGCTTCGGCTTCGACCTGCGTCTGCAAGGCACTGGTTCATTGCAGGTGCTGCCGGTGGGCAAGAGCAGCAGCGTCAGCCTCACTGCCAACTGGCCGCATCCAAGCTTTGTCGGCAACTTCCTGCCGGGCAAACGTGAAATCAATGATCAAGGTTTCAGCGCCGATTGGCAGACCACGTTTTTCTCCACCAACCTGCAAGACGCCATGAGCCGTTGCGTGAGCAGCAATGATTGCGAGGCGTTCAACGGTCGTAGCTTCGGTGTGAGCTTTATCGATCCGGTGGATCAATATCTGAAGAGTGACCGGGCGATCAAGTATGCGCTGCTGTTCATTGTCCTGACGTTCGCCGGTTTCTTCCTCTTCGAAGTACTCAAGAGTCTGGCCGTGCACCCGGTGCAATACGCGCTGGTTGGTGTGGCGCTGGCATTCTTTTATCTGTTGTTGCTGTCGCTGTCGGAGCACATTGGTTTTGCCCTGGCATATTTGCTGTCGGCCAGTGCCTGTGTGGTGTTGATCGGATTTTATGTCTGCCATGTGCTGCGCAGTGTGCGTCACGGCTTGAGTTTTTCGGCGGGGCTGGCGGCGTTGTATGGCCTGCTTTATGGCTTGCTGAGCGCTGAGGATTACGCGTTGTTGATGGGCTCGTTGTTGCTGTTTGGTTTGCTCGGTGTGTTCATGGTGCTGACGCGCAAACTGGATTGGTACGGGATCGGTCAGAAACCGGCGAAGCCGTTGGAGTTTGATGTCGGGGCGATGCAATGAGCCGGTCGCTGGGATTGCGTGAGGATCAGTGCTGGAGGGAGGGATTGGTGACGCGGATGATCGGTTTTTTGCCTGTGGAACCGAGGTGGCGCCATCGCTGGCAAGCCAGCTCCCACAATGAGTTCGGTGATGACACAAATCCCCGATCTACCACAAATCCTGCGGGAGCTGGCTTGCCAGCGAAGAGGCCGGAACAGGCGCCGCCGATTTAAGGCTTGGGCATCGTGGCGATCATGGACGGTCGCTGACTCACCTCAAAGAACCAGTTGGCCAGTTGCGGGTTGGCATCACGCCAGCCCAGGTCCGGGAAACGCAGATCGAGATAACCCAGCGCACACGCCACGCTGATCGCCGCGACATCGAAATGGCTGGTCAGCTCGGCAATGGCATCTTTTTCCAACACTGCGAGGGCGCGGCGGATCTTGTCGCGCTGAGCCTCGAGCCATTCATCCCAATGCTTTTCCGGCGCGCGCAGGACCATTTCATAACGCACCATCACCGACGCATCCATGATCCCGTCGGCCATCGAGGCCAGGGTCAGGCGGCGCCAGCGAGCCGCGCCTTCGCGCGGGATCAGCGGGTTGCCGACGTGTTGTTGGTCGAGGTATTCGAGGATCACACGGCTGTCATGGATGACATTGCCGTCGGCCAGGCGCAGGGCAGGGATCTTGCCCAGCGGGTTGTCGAGATTGAGCTCGGCGCTCGGGCTGACCGGGCTGAGCACGCAGTCTTGCAGCGCGACGCGATCCTGCTGGCCGGTTTCGTGCAGCAACACCATCACTTTGCGCACAAACGGGGAGAGCGTATTGTGGTACAGGGTCATGCTGGGGGCGGACATTGGCAAACCTCGGTGATCGTCGAAGAGCAGGTGGTTAGCCTAGTCAGAACCGCGATGGCTGGCGAGGGAATTTATGGCGCCCATCCGGGCGCCATCGCTGGCAAGCCAGCTCCCACAGGTTTTTGCAGTGAACACACATTTCAGGCCCAGCAGAGATCCTTGTGGGAGCTGGCTTGCCAGCGATGAGGCCATCACCGACAGCACAAAAACTACCTGCGCAGCAACAATCCCCTGATCGCCAGAAAGGCCGGAACACCCAGTCCGACCCAGCTCAATGCATCCCAAATCCCATCCCCCAGCAACGCCGCAAACAACCCCGCCGCACTGAGCAACGCAATCACGATCGGCGTGCTGAACACTTTCCAGAAACTCGACTGACGCGGCTTCATGCAGAGGCCTCCGCCGTTTCCAGCACAGGCCTGGCCGCTCTGCGCCGAACCACCCACAAATACACGCCACTGCCGAGCACAATGATCGTCAGCACATCCAGAGTGGCCCAGAGGATTTTCATCGGCATGCCGCCATAGTCACCAAAGTGCAGCGGCTGCGACATGCCCATGGCGTCCATGTACCACGGCCGTTCGGCCACGGCGGTGACCTGCAGCGTGGTCGCATCGATCAGCACCGGCGTCAGCAGATGCGAGGTCAGGTGCGTGCCACCCTTCATGAACACAGAGTAATGGTGTTCGCTGGAAAAGCGTGTGCCGGGGAAGGCAATGAAATCCGGTTTCATCTCCGGCGCAACTTCAGCAGCGATATCGAGCAAACGCGTGGCCGGCGCCAGGTGGGTCAGCGGTGGCGCACCGCGGTACGGTTCGATCAGCGCAGTCAGTGCGTCATTGCGCCAGGCAGCGATCAGCAGGTCGGCGCAGGCGCTGATCACACCGGTCACGCCGACAACCAGCGCCCAGGTCAGGGTGACAACACCGATCAGGTTATGCAGGTCGAGCCAGCGCAGCCGTGTCGACTTGTCCTGACGCACCGTGCCGAACTTCAAACGGCGCATGAACGGCAGGTACAGCACCGTCCCGGATACGATGGCCACGACAAACAGCAGCCCCATGAACGCCAGCAGTAATTTGCCCGGCAGCCCGGCGAACATGTCGACATGCAGTCGCAGGATGAACAGCATCAAGCCGCCATTGGCCGAAGGCGTTTCCAGCGCTTCCCCGGTTCGCGCATCGAGCATGAACGTGTGCGAGGAATTCGGTTCGGTGCCAGCGGTTTTCGCCATGATCGTCAGCACGGCGTTCGGCTCATCGTCATCGAAGCCGAAGTACTGCACGACGTCATCGGGGCGATGCTTTTCGGCGGCCTCGACCAGTTGCGCCAGATTCAATCGAGGCGTATCGGCTGGCAGCTCGCGCACTTCGGGTGCGTCGCCGAGCAGGTGCTCGATCTCGTGATGAAAGATCAGCGGCAAACCGGTCAGTGCCAGCATCAGCAAAAACACGGTACAGACCAGGCTGGTCCAGGTGTGGATGAACGACCAGCGACGAATTGTTTTACTTTTCATTTCATGACCTTCAAAAACACCAAAGCCGTCCACGAAGGACGGCCTGGTCACAGGGCCTGTTTCAGCTCAAGCGCTTACCACTTGTAAGTGGCGCTGGCGACGACACTGCGTGTGTCGCCGTAGTAGCAGTAGAAGCTGTCGCAGGTGGAAATGTATTCCTTGTCGAACAGGTTGGTTGCGTTGACCGCCAGCGACGCGCCTTTGAGGCTGTTGTCCAGACGGCCGAGGTCGTAATGCACACTTGCGTCGAACACGGTGTAGGCGTCCGCTTTGCCCAGCCAGGTATTGGCCTTGTCGCCGTAGGTGTTGCCGGTGTAACGCACGCCACCGCCAATGCCGAAGCCGTCGAGGACGCCGGCGTGCCAGGTGTAATCGGTCCACAGCGACGCTTGCTGGTTCGGCATCAGTTGCAGGCGATTGCCCTTGTCGACGCCATTCTGCACTTCGGATTTGGCCAGGGTGTAGGCAGCGATGACTTTCAGGTTGTCGGTGACGTCGGAAACCGCTTCCAGCTCGAGGCCTTTGACTTTCACTTCGCCGGTCTGACTGGTGATCGAGACGTTGTTGACGAAGGTGTTGACCGAGACGTTCTTTTGGGTGAGGTCGTACACGGCGGCGGTCAGCAGGGTTTTACTGCCCGGTGGCTGGTACTTGATGCCCAGTTCCCACTGCTTGCCTTCGGTCGGTTTGAGCGAACCCGTCGAGGTAGCGTCGGCACCCGTGGTCGGCTGGAAGGATTCGGCGTACGACAGGTACGGCACGAAACCGTTGTCGAAGACATAACTGAGCGCTGCGTTGCCGCTGAAGGCCTTGTCACGCTGGGTGTTGGTGGCATCGCCCTTGTTGATGAACTTTGTGCTGGTGTGCACCCAGTCTTCACGGCCGCCGAGGGTCAGGCGCCACTGGTCGAGGGCCATCTGGTCCTGAATGTACAGGCCGGTCTGGTAGGTTTTCTGGTCGTAATCGTAAAACGCCGTCGAGCGCGCTGGACGTACGATTGGCTGGCCGTAGATCGGGGTGATCACGTTGGTGGTCAAACCGTCGCCGAAGATCGAGGTGTAGTTGGTGTTGCTGCGCTGATGATCCAGGCCCAGCAGTAGGGTGTGGCGGATGTCGCCGGTGGCGAAGTCAGCCTGGAAGTTGTTGTCCACGGCGAACTGGCTGATGTCTTCGTCGACGCTGGTGCTGGTGCGCCCGACGTTGCCTTGATCATCCACTTCGGTGAACGGGTAGGAACCCGGCGTCAGCGACTGGAACGACAGGTCCGACTTGGTGTAGCGCAGGTTCTGCTTGAACTGCCAGACATCGTTCAGACGATGTTCGAAGGCGTAGCCCAGCGCGTAGTAGGTGCGATCGTAATATTCCCAGTCCGGATCACCCAGATTCTTGTGGTGGGAAATATCACCGAACGGTGACTTGATCTTGGTGCCCTGAATCGGCAGGAACTGACTGGTGATGCCGGTATCGTCGCGGGTGAACTGGCTCAGCAGGGTGAGCTTGGTGTCGTCGTCGATGTTCCAGGTCAGGCTCGGCGCGATGTTGTAGCGCTTGTTGTCGACGTGATCGACTTGCGTGCCGCTGTCGCGCACCACACCGCTGAGACCATAGAGGAACTGGCCGGCGTCATCGATCTTGCCGGTGCTGGCGAAGTTGATCTGACGGTGATTGTCGCTGCCGTACTGCAGCTGGATTTCGTTGCTGGCTTCGGCGCTTGGGCGACGGCTGACCATGTCCAGCAAACCGCCCGGTGGGGTCTGACCGTACACCGACGACGCCGGGCCACGCAGCAGGGCGAGGCGGTCGAGGTTCCAGGTTTCCTGTTTCGGGTTGGCGTACACGCCTTTTGGCAGCGGCAGGCCGTCGAGGAACTGGGTCGGTTCGAAACCGCGCACACGCAACCAGTCGGCACGGGTGTCGCTGCCGTAGCTGCTGGCGGTGATACCCGGCATGTAGCGCACGGCGTCATCGAGGCTGTGCACGCTGCGGTCGTCCATTTGCTGGCGAGTCGCGACGGAGATCGAACGCGGCGCTTCGACCAGTGCGGTGTCGGTCTTGCTGCCAGCGGCGGTGCGGGTGGCGGTGTAGCCGTCGACCGGTCCCCAGGCGCTTTCGAAGTTTTCCACACCGATAACCGATGTTTCCGGCAGGGCCAACGTCCCTTCAGGCACCGCCACAAGGGTGTAGGTGCCGGTGCTGCTTTGTTCCAGTTGCAGACCGGTGCCACGCAGGGCCGCGCGCAAGGCACCGGCCGCGTCGTACTGGCCGTTGACCGGTGCCGAGGTTTTGCCTGCCGCCAGCGACGGACTCAGCGACAGCGCAATGCTGCCTTGGCTGGCGATCTGGTTCAGGGTGGTCGACAGAGGCGCCGCCGGCAGGTTGTAGGCGCGCACGCTGGACGCTTGTTCAGCGGCGAGCAACGGACTGCTGATCAGCGGCGCGCTGAACGCGATGGCGACGGCCAGCAGACCGGGGCGCAACAAGGTGTCTAGCGAACGGGACATACGGCGGCTCCTGAATGGAAATATTTCTCAATTGCCTGTGTGCCGGATGAAAAGCAGAAAGTGATAGGGCAGGATGAAAATAATTTCGATTAACTGGAAACAGCCACATTTCTGCGGGCTTGATCGTTCCCACGCTCCGCGTGGGAATGCCTCAATGGACGCTCTGCGTCCGCTTCGGCAGGGACGCAGAGCGTCCCGAGCTGCATTCCCACGCAGAGCGTGGGAACGATCAGGTCAAGGGGAGGAGGGCTCGGCCTTAGCGACTGTGACCCAATATGGCGTATGCCGCTCGATCTGCACCGGCAGGGTCGGCAGCAGGGCGCTCAGGGCTTTATCGGTGTCATGCAGCGGGAAGCTACCGGTAATCCGCAGGTCAGCCACGTCCGGTGCCACGCCCAGATGCCCGCGACGATAACGCCCGAGTTCGTGCACCAGATCGCCCAACCGCGCGTTATCGACCACCAGCATGCCGCGCGTCCAGGCATCGGCGCCGGGGTTGAGCGCGACGATCGAACCCAATCCATCACTGCGCAGCAGCACTTGCTGGCCTTCATGGAGGATTTGCTCTGCAGGGTTGGATTGCGGGTGCGCCGCGACCGCCGACTGCAACACACTCAGGCGCGTGCCTTCTTCTTCACGCTTGACCAGGAACCGCGTACCCAGCGCGCGCATGCTGCCTTCGCGGGTTTCGACGATAAAAGGGCGCGCATCGCCATGCCCGGTTTCGACAAGAATTTCGCCTTCCTGCAACACGATCAACCGGCGCTTCTCATCGAACCGCACATCCACCGCACTGTGGGTGTTCAGATTCAACACAGTGCCGTCCGCCAGACGCACGGTGCGCTGCTCACCGGTCGCGGTGCGTTGATCGGCGAGCCAGTAATCCAGCGGCAGAAAGCGTTCGCTGGCGAACAGCCCCACACCGACCAGCACCACAACGCTGGCCAGCCCACCGCCCAGTCTGCGCACCCGGCGGCGAATGCCTTCGCGTGACTGCAGCAAGGCACTGCGGGCCGGACCTTTGGCCACGCTGAAGCGCTGATCGAGCATGCCCAGTTGCCGCCACGCGCGGGCGTGTTCTTCATGGGCCGCATGCCATTTGGCGAATTCCTCACGCTCCAGCGGGCTGCTTGAGTCGAGGGTCAGTTGCCAGGCAATCGCCGCGTCCAGCACATGCGCCGGCACCGGTCTGGAACTGGCCGGACTCATGTCGGTTCCCCGTACAGGGCGATGTAGCACTGCCGAATGCCTTGCGCCAGATACTGCCGAACGCGCGGCACCGAGACGCCGAGCTTGTCGGCGATCTCGGCATGGCTGAGGCCGTCGAGGCGGTTATAAAGGAAAGCGGCGCGGGCCTTGGTCGACAGTTTGCCGAGCAAGCGGTCGATGGCTTTGAGGTCTTCGAGGATCATTTGCTGTTCTTCCACCGACGGTTGTTCGCCTTCGGGGATCAGCATCAGTTCGGTGAGGTAGGCCTGTTCCAGCGCCGCACGGCGGAAGTAGTCGAACAGCAAGCCTTTGGCGATCGCCACCAGAAAGGCGCGGGGCTCACGGGGTGTCAGCATGTCGTCGCGACCGAGCAGGCGGACGAAGGTGTCCTGGCTCAGGTCTTCGGCGCGCTGCGGGCAGGCCACATTGCGCCGCAGCCACGCCAGCAGCCAACCGCGATGGTCACGATACATCGCACCGACGAGCTCACTGTTAGGGCTTGGGACTGACGACACCGGACATCACCGATTGGGAAATATTAACTAACGCGAATTGTTCGCGATTGTGGCAGAGGTGGGAATGGTTAGCAATTGGCCACTGGTCAGGTAAGCGTTTAAAGGCAGACCCTCACCCTAGCCCTCTCCCAGAGGGAGAGGGGATCGATCGGGGGATATTCTGGAGGTACACCGACCTGAGCGAACTTCAGGGAATCCATAATCGACCCGATTTCTCAGGTCGATGAAGAGCCCGAGACACCTCGGTAGGCTCCCTCTCCCTTTGGGAGAGGGCTGGGGTGAGGGCGATGGATCTTGGACTCGACTCAACTTCAGAACGAAGGCGCCTGCTGCCTACGCTTCCACTGACTCAGCCGCTGCTGCAAATTCAACGGACTATGAATCTGCTGCCCCCGCGCCCGGCTGAACAGAATCAACGCCAACTCCGCAGTGGCCAGCGCATCGGCACTGGCGTTATGCCGCTCGAACACCTCAAGCTTGAACCAGTCGATCCACTCATCCAGCCCGGCCTCACGAATATTCGCTTGCGGACACACCAGCGGTGCAATGTCGGCGACATCAAGAAAGACCTGCTGCAACTTGTGCCCCAGATGCTCCTTCAGCGCACGCCCGAGCATGTGCTGATCAAACGGCGCATGAAACGCCAGTACCGGGCTGTCACCGACAAACTCCATGAACTCCAGCAACGCCTCGGCCGGTTCACTGCCCGCCGCAATCGCACTCGGCCCCAATCCGTGAATCAACACGCTGGGGCTGAGCTTCAGCTCGCGACATTGCAGCGTGCGTTCGAACTGCTGACTGAAATCGATCGCGCCGTCCTCGATCACCACCGCGCCAATCGACAACACACGGTCCTTGTTCAGATTCAGCCCGGTGGTTTCCAGATCCAGCACTACCCAACGTTGTTCGCGCAGTGTGCATTCGCTCAGCTCGGTAATCGTCGGCAGCTGCGCCAGACGCTGCTGAAAATCCACCGGCACCACCGCACTCGCCGGGCGCAGCCACGAGAACAGGCTCATAGCTGATACCGCAAGGTCAGGCTGCTCTGCAGGCGCTGGGCCTGGCGCAGGGATTCCCGCAGGATGCGCCGGTCGAGATGATTGAGGCTATCCGGGTCGACGCGGTTGGAATAGGGCAGGTTCTCCCGCGTCTGCAATTGATGCTGCTGCATGCGCGTCTGCTGTATGAAGTGATAGGCCTCTTCATACGCCGCGCCATCCAGTCGCTCGATGACTTCTTTCTCGACCAACTGACGGAAGCGCTCGAGGGTATTGTTGGCGTCGATACCGTTAGCCAGCGCGAGCAATCGTGCGCCATCCACGAACGGCGTCAGCCCCTGCACCTTCAGGTCCAGCGTGGCTTTCTCGCCATTCTTGCGTGCCAGCACAAACTCACGGAAACGCCCCACCGGTGGACGATTGCGCAGGGCGTTCTCGGCCATCATGCGCTGGAACAAACGGTTGTCGCCGACCTGATCGAGAATGCCCCGGCGCAGTTGTTCACAGCCTTGTTCATCACCCCAGACCACGCGCAGGTCGAAATAAATGCTCGACCCGAGCAGATTCTCCGGCGTCGCCTCACGAATAAAAGCTGCAAAGCGCCGTGCCCATTCTGCCCGCGACAGACACAGCTCGGGATTGCCGGCCATGATGTTGCCCTTGCACAGAGTGAAGCCGCACAGCGCCAGACTCTGGTTGATTTGCTGCGCAATCGGCAGCAGCTTGCCGCGAATCTCCGCTGCATGCGCAGCATCGCGGGCGTCAAACAGAATGCCGTTGTCCTGATCGGTGTGCAGCGTTTGCTCGCGGCGGCCTTCGCTGCCGAAACAAAGCCAACTGAACGGCACGCCGGGGTCGCCTTTTTCCGCGAGGGTCAGCTCGATCACCCGGCACACAGTGTGATCGTTGAGCAAGGTGATGATGTGGGTGATCTGCGTCGACGACGCGCCATGAGCAAGCATGCGCTCGACCAGTTGGCCGATCTCACCGCGCAGACCGACCAGCTGTTCGACGCGTTGGGCGCTGCGAATCGTCCGGGCTAGATGCACCAGGTCGACCCGTTGTAGCGAAAACAGATCACGTTCTGAGACCACGCCACACAAACGCTGATCCTTGACCAGACAGACATGCGCGATGTGCCGTTCGGTCATGGCAATCGCCGCATCGAACGCACTGTGATCCGGCGAAAGATAAAAGGGCGAAGGCGTCATGTGGCGCTCGATGGCCTCGCTGAAATCACCGACGCCCGCAGCCACGACATGACGCAGATCACGCAGGGTGAAAATGCCCAGCGGCGCCTTGTGTGCATCCACCGCAACGATGCTGCCGACCTGCTGCTCGTGCATCAGCTTCACCGCTTCACGCAATGGCGTGTCGGGGCTGCAGGTGACCGGGTGACGCATCGCCAGTTCGCCCAGTCGGGTGTTCAGCGAGTACTGCGTGCCGAGGGTTTCCACGGCTTTCTGCTGCACTTGCTGATTGACTTGATCGAGCAGACTGCTTACCCCGCGCAAGGCGAAATCGCGAAAGGCGTTGGAGAGGGCGAACAGTTTGATGAACGCCAGTTTGTTCAGTTGCAGGCAGAAAGTGTCTTCGCCCGCAAGGTGCTCGGTGCGCGTCGCGCGTTCGCCGAGCAATGCGGCCAGCGGAAAACATTCGCCGGTGGTGATTTCAAACGTGGTCTCGGTGCCGGGCTTGGTGATGTGCTGACGTTCGCCGACCACCCGACCTTGCTTGACGATATAGAAGTGTTCAACCGGGCCGTCGGCGGGTTTGATGATGCTTTCGCCCTGGCCGTAGAAACGCAGCTGACATTGCTCCACCAGATAAGCCAGGTGGGCGTGTTCCATCTGATTGAAGGGCGGGAAGCGCTGGAGGAATTGCAGGGTGCCCTGAATGTTCTGCAATACCGCGGTTTTCCCTGCCTGGGTGAAGGCGTCCGCTTTACTCATAACCATTACCGCAGTCTTTTTCGAATTGTTGTTGTCGGATCGTTCTGGCCATGGTCGACCCCTGCGGGCGGGGTGCCCATTGGACGTAAGTCTAGGTTTGCCATGCCGTTCGGCACATTTGGGAAGTGCCCTACAAAAACAGTCGGAAATTCGCCCGCCAGCCTCTTGGAAAAAAATCCGACGAAGTGCACATTGAAGCTCTGCTTAGCGATGTCTGACGACTGTGCCAGGTGATTGATTTGAAAACGTAGAGAACGCCATGTCCGACCACGATATTTTGAGCGACGCCGAGCGTGAAGCGCTCAGCGCTGTAATGCTCGAACCCGATTTGCCGCCGCAGCGTGTACTGATCGTCGATGACGACAAGGACGCCCGAGAGCTGTTGTCGGAGATTCTCGCGTTGGATGGCATTCGTTGCATGACCGCAGCCAGTGGCGAGACGGCGCTGAAGATGCTCGAAGAAAAACCTTCGATCGGGCTGGTGATTACCGATCTGCGCATGGGCCATGTCGGTGGCCTTGAGCTGATCCGCCAGGTGCGTGAGTCGGTAAGGGCGGCGATGCCGATCATCATTGTCTCGGGCGATGCCGATGTGAAAGACGCGATCGCGGCGATGCATTTGAGCGTGGTGGATTTTCTGCTCAAGCCGATTGATACGGGCAAGTTGTTGGAGTTGGTGAAACATGAATTGGGGATTGAACCCTAAGAGCCCCTCACCCTAGCCCTCTCCCGGAGGGAGAGGGGACTGACCGCGGTGAATGTTTGAGGTACACCGACCTGAGATTCCCGAGTCGAACTCTGGTTTTGAAAGCACAAAGATCGGCTCCCTTTCCCCTCTACCCTTGGCAATTCCTGAGTCGAGCTCAGATTTTGAAAAGCATACAGATCTGCTCCCTTTCCCCCTCTCCCCCCTGGGGGAGAGGGCTGGGGTGAGGGGGGATGGATCTCAAGCCCACCACAAAAATCCAATCCACAGCACAAACAAAAAAGCCCTGATCTTTCGATCAGGGCTTTTTCATGTCCGGCATTCAGCGCAAGTTACAGGCCGTTGGCCTTCTTGAACTCGCGACGACGACGGTGCAGCACCGGCTCGGTGTAGCCGTTCGGCTGTTTGGTGCCTTCGATCACCAGTTCGACCGCCGCCTGGAAGGCGATGTTGCTGTCGAAGTTGGGTGCCAGCGGACGGTACAGCGGGTCGTTGGCGTTCTGACGATCCACCACCGGCGCCATGCGCTTGAGGCTTTCCATCACTTGCGCTTCGGTGACTACACCGTGGCGCAGCCAGTTGGCGATGTGCTGGCTGGAGATACGCAGCGTGGCACGGTCTTCCATCAGGCCGACGTCATTGATGTCCGGCACTTTCGAGCAACCCACGCCCTGGTCGATCCAGCGCACCACATAGCCAAGAATGCCCTGGGAATTGTTGTCCAGTTCGTTCTTGATCTGCTCAGGCGTCCAGTTCGGGTTGACCGCCAGCGGAATGGTCAGGATATCGTCTACCGAAGCGCGAGCACGTTTGGCCAGTTCGACCTGACGGGCGAACACGTCGACCTTGTGGTAGTGCAGCGCGTGCAGCGCAGCAGCAGTCGGCGACGGCACCCAAGCGGTGTTAGCACCGGCCAACGGGTGCGCGATTTTCTGTTCGAGCATCGCCGCCATCAGGTCCGGCATCGCCCACATGCCTTTACCGATTTGCGCGCGACCTTGCAGGCCGGTGCTCAGACCGATATCGACGTTCCAGTTTTCGTAAGCGCCGATCCACTTCTCAGCCTTCATGTCGGCCTTGCGTACCACCGGGCCGGCTTCCATGGAGGTGTGGATTTCGTCGCCAGTGCGGTCGAGGAAACCGGTGTTAATGAACACCACGCGCTCGCTGGCCGCTTTGATGCAGGCCTTGAGATTGACCGTGGTGCGGCGCTCCTCGTCCATGATCCCGACTTTCAGGGTGTTGCGCGTAAGGCCCAACACGTCTTCGATGCGGCCGAACAGCTCGTTGGTGAACGCTGCTTCTTCCGGGCCGTGCATCTTCGGTTTAACGATGTAGACCGAGCCGGTGCGGGTGTTACGACGCGAGGTATTGCCGTTGAGGTTGTGCATCGCCGCCAGGCAAGTCACCAGACCGTCGAGGATGCCTTCCGGAACTTCGTTGCCGTCTTTGTCGAGGATCGCGTCGATGGTCATCAAGTGGCCAACGTTGCGCACGAACAGCAGCGAACGACCGTGCAACGTCACTTCACCGCCATTTGGCGCGGTATAGGTGCGATCCGGGTTCATGGTGCGGGTGAAGGTCTGACCACCCTTGGCGACTTCTTCCGAAAGATCGCCCTTCATCAGGCCGAGCCAGTTGCGGTAGATCACCACTTTGTCGTCGGCATCGACGGCGGCCACGGAGTCTTCGCAGTCCATGATGGTGGTCAGCGCCGCTTCCATCAGGATGTCTTTGACGCCGGCCGGGTCGGTCTGGCCAACCGGGGTAGTGGCGTCGACCTGGATTTCGAAATGCAGACCGTTGTGTTTCAGCAGGATCGCGATTGGCGCGTTGGCGTCGCCCTGGAAACCAATCAGTTGTGCATCGTCGCGCAGACCACTGTTGCTGCCGCCCTTGAGGGTGACCAGCAGTTTGCCGTCGGCGATTTTGTAGCCGGTCGAATCGACGTGGGAGCCAGCAGCCAATGGCGCGGCTTCGTCGAGGAAGGCACGGGCGAAGGCGATGACTTTGTCGCCACGCACCTTGTTGTAGCCTTTGCCTTTTTCCGCGCCACCGTCTTCGCTGATTGCGTCGGTGCCGTAGAGGGCGTCATACAGCGAACCCCAGCGGGCATTCGAGGCATTGAGAGCGAAGCGGGCGTTCATCACCGGCACAACGAGTTGCGGGCCGGCGGTGCGGGCGATTTCATCATCGACGTTTTGCGTCGTTGCCTGGAAATCAGCCGCTTCTGGCAACAGATAACCGATTTCTTGCAGGAAGGCTTTGTAGGCCACGGCGTCGTGCGCCTGACCGTTGCGTTCCTGATGCCAGGCGTCAATACGAGCCTGGAAGTCATCGCGTTTGGCGAGTAGGGCTTTGTTCTTCGGCGCCAGGTCATGAATGACCTTGTCGGCACCTTCCCAGAATTTTTCGGCGGTGAGGCCGGTACCGGGAATGGCTTCGTTGTTCACGAAGTCGAACAGGACTTTGGCGACCTGCAGGCCACCGACTTGAACGTGTTCAGTCATTGCTTGCCTCACTCTGCTCAGCTATTTCGCTTTTCAGCTCTTCAATTTGACAATGAAGCCTCTGGCCATTTAAACCACAAACCTGCCGACCAGTACATGCCATTGCTGGCGGCTGGGCTGGGACCAATCAACGGCTTGGGGCCTTGCTGACGGGGCTTTCAGGGTTGCGAACAGGCTTTGGGCAGACATCGATTCAGCGTTATGTAGTGCGCGCTGCGGCATACTACATGATGAGTTGCGCTTGTGAAAATCAGACTAATTACGTCGTTCTGCGACCTCATGTCGCATTGCGGTCACATCGCGGAACGGGATGTTCTCAAAAAACAGATGGATTGTTCCAGCTAAATATAAAAAGTTGTACACGATTTGTTGTTTCGGGCGTCTGAGGCGGCGGACCGTCCCTTGCCTATACTTGCCCTTCTACAACAAAAGTCATGACAAGAGGGCTGCGCCATGGACCATCTCGTACTCACCGTATTCGCCCCGGACAAGCCCGGGCAGGTCGAGCGCATCGCCCAATGCATTGCCGAACACGGCGGTAACTGGCTGGAAAGCCGCATGTCGCGGATGGCCGGGCAGTTCGCCGGGATTCTTCGGGTCGGGGTGCCGGCAGAGGCTTACGACGAATTAGTCGATGCCTTACAAGCATTGTCGACGCATGGCATTCGCGTATTGATTGCTGAGAGTGGCATCGAGCAATCCTGCACCTGGAAGCCGATCGCCATGGAGTTGGTGGGCAATGACCGGCCCGGTATCGTCCGCGACATCACTCGGCTGTTGAGCGAGCAGGGCGTCAACCTTGAGCGGCTGGTGACTGAAGTGCGTCCGGCACCGATGAGCAGCGAACCGCTGTTCCACGCCGAAGCGATTCTCGCGGTACCGCTAACCCTGTCGCTGGATGTATTGCAGTCGCGGCTGGAAACCCTGGCTGATGATCTGATGGTCGAACTGGTGTTACGCACAGACAGTTAAGCGCTGACCGGGTTATCCAGTTTTAACGTGCACCTGCCTGTGGATAACCTGTAGAGACCGGGCGCAGCGCCAAGCCGGCCGGGGCTTGCGCGGAACTGATCAAAAAACCGCCAACATTCAGTGACTTGCACACAAACGGCGGGGATCACGCTGTGGATAACCTTGGGAAGGAACGATGCAGGCCACGAGAACCGTGGCCTGTGAGGGTTTGTACGTTTTTTGATCAGCTGCGCCGGCGTAAACTGATCACGGCATCGACGCTGTAAACGGCCAGGCCGGCCCAAATGAAGATAAACGCCACCAGTGTGCTGGACGATAGATGCTCACCGAACAGCAGCACGGCTTGCAGCAGCACCAAAGTCGGCGCCAGGTATTGCAAGAAGCCGATGGTGGTGTAGGGCAAGTGACGCGTGGCAGCGTTGAAGCACACCAGCGGGACCAATGTCACCGGGCCGGCCGCTACCAGCCACCAGGCTTGCGAGGTGGTCCAGAACTCCGGTTGGGCGCTGGTCGCGGTCTGATTGAACAGCAGCCAGGCAATCGCGATCGGTACCAGCATCCAGGTTTCCACCACCAGTCCCGGCAACGCCTTGACCGGCGCCTGTTTGCGGATCAGACCGTAGAAGCCGAACGTCAACGCCAGCACCAGCGACACCCACGGCAGACTGCCGACCTGCCACACCTGTTGCGCCACACCGACCGCCGCCAGGCCGACCGCGAGCCACTGCATCCGCCGCAAGCGCTCGCCGAGAATCAACATGCCCAACAGCACGTTTACCAACGGGTTGATGTAGTAACCGAGGCTCGCTTCCAGCATGCGCCCGTTATTCACCGACCACACGTAGGTCAGCCAGTTGGCCGCGATCAACGTGCCGCTCAAGGCCAGAATCGCCAAACGTTTAGGGTTGTCGAGCAGTTCGCGCAACCAGCCCGGGTGTTTCCACACCATCAGCAACAACGCACCAAACAGCGCCGACCACAGCACTCGATGGATGATGATTTCAACGGCCGGCACTTCGGCGATGGCTTTGAAGTAGATCGGGAACAGGCCCCAGATGATGTAGGCGCTCAGGCCCAGAATGTACCCGCGACGCGGGTTGGCGGCTTGCATGCAGAATCCTTGCTTAGGCAGCTAACAAAGGAGGGATTGTAAGGAGATTTGTCTACGAGTGCCGTAGCGCAATGGTCGGGAAATTGTGAACACCGGACAAATGTAGGAGTGAGCCTGCTCGCGATCGCGGTCTGACATTTAACATTTACGTCGACTGACAAAGCTCTATCGCGAGCAGGCTCACTCCTACAAGGGGGAGGTGGTGATCAGAAGAGTTTCAGTGGCTCTTCATTCAGCGCGGATAGCTGCTCACGCAGCGCCAGCACCTGATCACCCCAATAACGCTCGGTGCCAAACCACGGAAAACTGTGCGGGAAGGCCGGGTCATCCCAGCGCCGCGCGAGCCAGGCGCTGTAGTGCATCAGGCGCAAGGCGCGCAGCGGCTCGATCAGCGCCAGTTCTCGCGGATCGAAGTCGTGGAACTCGTTGTAGCCGTCCATCAGTTCCGACAACTGCCCCAGGCATTCCTGACGATCACCGGCGAGCATCATCCAGATGTCCTGCACCGCCGGGCCCATGCGGCAGTCGTCGAGGTCGACGATGTGGAACATCTCGTCGCGGCACATCATGTTGCCGGGGTGACAGTCGCCGTGCATGCGGATGTTCTGGTGCGGCGTGTTGGCGTAGGCATCTTCCACGCGTTTGAGCAGGTCGCGGGCGACAGACTCGTAGGCCGGCAGCAGGCTTTTTGGAATGAAGTTGCCTTCAAGCAAGGTGTTCAGCGAGGCATGGCCGAAGTTCTGCACGGCGAGGGCTTCACGGTGTTCGAACGGCTTGGTCGCGCCGACCGCGTGGATGCGCCCGAGCAACTGGCCGAGGCGATACAGCTGATCAAGGTTGCCCGGCTCCGGCGCACGACCGCCGCGACGCGGGAACAGGGTGAAGCGGAAACCGGCATGCTCGTGCAGGGTTTCGCCGTTGTGGATCAGCGGCGCTACCACCGGGATGTCGACGTTGGCCAGTTCGAAGGTGAATTGATGTTCTTCGAGGATGGCTTCGTTGGTCCAGCGTTGCGGGCGGTAGAACTTGGCGATCAGCGGTTCGGAGTCTTCGATGCCGACCTGATAGACGCGGTTTTCGTAGCTGTTGAGCGCGAGAATGCGCGCATCGCTCAGGAAACCGATGCTTTCAACGGCATCGAGCACGAGGTCGGGGGTGAGGGTTTCAAACGGGTGGGCCATGCTGACTCCTGCGCGCAGCAGGCTGCCGCGTCCGGCCCAGCATGGTAGCGCAGATGGCAGCGGGGGAGGTGGTTGGTGTCTGTGCTGACGCTATCGCGAGCAGGCTCACTCCTACAGGGGAACGCACGCATTCCAAATGTAGGAGTGAGCCTGCTCGCGATGAGGGCCTGTCAGGCGCCGACGATTCCACCATCCTCGCGAGTGATCGCCATCACCGAAGACCGCGGCTTGCCATTCGGCAGATGCTCGGGGAAGGTCGACCCGCCGTTCTCCCCCGGATGCTGAATCCCGACAAACAGGGTTTTCTGATCCGGCGAGAAACTGATCCCCGTCACCTCACAACCAATCGGCCCGACCATGAACCGGCGAATTTCACCGGTCTTGGGATCGGCGCAAAGCATCTGGTTATTGCCCATCCCGGCAAAGTCGCCGGCGTTGCTCGAATCGCCATCAGTGAGAATCCACAGGCGACCGGCTTTGTCGAAACCCAGGCCATCCGGGCTGTTGAACATGTTCTGCGGGGTGATGTTCTTCGAGCCACCCTTCGGCGTCCCGGCATGCACGCCCGGATTACCGGCGACTACAAACAGGTCCCAGGCAAACGTCTTCGATGCGTGATCGTCACGGTCGGTGCGCCAGCGCAGAATTTGCCCGTAGACGTTTTTCTCGCGCGGGTTCGGCCCGCCCACCGGCTGCCCGTCTTCGCCGCGCTTGGCGTTGTTGGTCAGGGTGCAATAGACCTGGCCATCCTTCGGACTGACGACGATCCATTCCGGGCGGTCCATGCGTGTTGCACCAACCACGCTGGCGGCGAGGCGTGCATGGATCAGCACTTCGGCCTGATCGGCAAAGCCGCTGCTGGCGTCGATGCCGTTTTTGCCGTGGGTCAGCTCGATCCACTGGCCCTGGCCTTTCGGGTGATCGGGGTTGCTGTCGCCGTTGTCGAATTTCGCCACGTACAAGGTGCCGTGATCGAGGATGTCGCGGTTGGCCTTGGCGTTGCGGTGGTTGATGCGGTCGCGGCTGACGAATTTGTAGATGAACTCGCCACGCTCGTCGTCGCCCATGTACACCACGGCGCGACCGTCGTCGGTCTCGGCCAGTGCGGCGTTTTCATGTTTGAAGCGGCCCAGCGCGGTGCGTTTGACCGGGGTCGATTGCGGGTCGAACGGATCGATCTCGACCACCCAGCCGTGACGGTTGAGTTCGTTGGGGTTTTTCGCCATGTCGAAGCGCGGGTCGTACGGGTGCCAGTTGATTTCGCGGCTGGCGACCGAGACGCCGTAACGCTTCTGCGCCGGGTCGAACTGTTGCTGGGCATTGCTGCTGCCGAAACAGTCGGTGAAGTTTTCTTCGCAGGTCAGGTAAGTGCCCCACGGCGTTTTGCCGTTGGCGCAGTTCTGGAAGGTGCCGAGGACTTTCTTGCCGTGTTTGTCGGCTGCCGTTTTCATCAAGTCGTGACCGGCAGCCGGGCCGCTGATGCGCAGCGGTGAGTTGCCGTGAATGCGGCGGTTGTAGCGTGAGCCCTGAACGAACTGCCATTGGCCGTTCTTGCGCTGTACCTCGATCACCGACACGCCCTCGCAGGCCAGTGCTTTACGCACGTCTTCGGCCGATTGCGGCATGCCGCCGTGCGGGTAGAGGTAGCGGTAGTTGGTGTATTCGTTGTTGATCGCCATCAACGCGCGATTGCGGTCGTCGGGGAAGGCGAACAGGCTCATGCCGTCGTTGTTGTCGCCGAATTGCACTTCCTGTGCGGCCGCGGTGCCGTTGCCGCTCGGGTCGAAGGCCGGGCCGTTCTTCTGCAGGGGCTGGCCCCAACTGATCAGCACCGAAGACTTGTAGCCTTTGGGCAGGGTGATGACGTCGGTGGTTGCCGCCGGAATACTCTCGAAACCGAGCAGACGGCTGTTGCCGGCGCTGACGCCAGTGGCCAGCGCGCTGCGGCTCAACAGGCTGCCGCCGAGGAACATCGCCGCGCCGCACAGCGCACCGGCGCCGATGAAACCGCGACGGCTGAGGCCGACCATTTTTTCCAGGTCAGTGGATTGGTTTTCTTCTAATAGGCTCACATCAGGCTCCCTGCATGGTTTTGGCAGCCACCTTAATGAGCGTCGATGACGCTTTCGTTGCAGCGCCTGATTACAGCGGCGTGCCGAGCAGCACATTGGACGGCGAAAACTGCACCTGCACCGGTTGTGCGACGCCCAGCCCGCGAGTGCGCAGGTCCAGCGGTTCCGCCAGGGCACAGAGGGTATGGCCGTTGGGCAGAGCAATGCGCACTTCGCTCGGGCCGTCTTCGGCGTCGAGAATTGCTTCGATGGTGCCGTTGAGAAGATTGTGACCAAACGTTGCAGGCTGCTCATTGCTGAGCAATTCCAGCCAGCCGGCCTTGATCAGGGCGACCACTTCAGTGCCGGCTTGCAGCTCCAGGTGCACGGTGCTGTCATGGGTGATCTGCGCGTCGAGGCACAGGCCTTCGGCCAGTTCGAGGCGGATCAGGTCATTGCGGCCCTGCGCTTCGATCGCCACGACCTTGCCGTGCAACTGATTGCGTGCGCTGGTTCTGAGCATCAAACGACCGAGCAGATCCAGATCACTGGCGTCTTCCGCTGCCTCCAGCACCTGGGCCTGCAAGGCCTGCAGTTTTTGGTACAGGCGCAAAACGCGCTCGCCTTCGCTGGAGAGTTTCGCACCGCCGCCACCCTTGCCACCGACGGCGCGCTCGACCAATGGTTTTTGCGCCAGGTTGTTCAGCTCATCAATGGCGTCCCACGCCGCTTTGTAACTCAGGCCTGCGCTTTTCGCCGCGCGGGTGATCGAGCCCTGTTCGGCGATGTGTTGCAGCAAGGCGATGCGCTGCGGACGGCGGACGATGTGCTGGGAGAGCAGGGAAGGCATGGACATGGATGGGTGCTTTTTTGTGGCGGTGGACGTGGAAGTTGGCCGCTAGCGACGCGAGAGTCAAGTCGAGCCGAGATCCCTTGTAGGAGTGAGCCTGCTCGCGATTGCGGTGGATCAGTCAGCATAAATGTTGGCAATGATGACGCTATCGCGAGCAGGCTCACTCCTACAGGGATTGTGCTGGCTCAGGTTCCGGGTTTTGGCGTGCGGGCCAGGCAATAGACATCGACCCGTGCAGCGCCTGCGTTCATCAGTAACCGGGCGATTGCCTGGGCAGTGGCACCCGTAGTCAGCACATCATCGATCAACGCCAGATGCCGGCCTTTCACATCGGAGTCGGGTATCAGGCTGAAAGCATTGCGCAGATTACCTTTACGCGCCTTGGCATCGAGATTTTGCTGAGCGTCGGTATCCTTGATTCGCCGCAGAACCCGTTCTTCGCACGGCAGATCCAGTGACTGACTCAACCACCGCGCCAGCATCGCAGCCTGGTTGAACCCGCGTTCACGCAGGCGTTTGTTCGCCAGCGGCACCGGCAACAACACATCAGGCCTCGGCAACCCCTCATCGAAGCGATGTTGCAGGTATTGCCCGAGAACGTCGGCGAGCAGGTGACCAAACGGCCATTTTGCGTTGTGTTTAAAACGCGTAATCAAACTGTCGACCGGGAAGCCATAGCGCCACGGCACCACCACCTGTTCGAATGCCGGCGGCTCTAGCAGGCACTCGCCACAGGTCAGGCCGGCGGCGAAGAGTGGCAGAGCGCAGGTCTGGCAGTGGTCGCCGAGCCACGGCAAATCAGTTTCGCAGGCCACACAGATTGGCATTTCTGCTTCTGCCGGCTCATCGCAAAGCAAGCAGCTCTGTACATTATTTAAACAGATGTAAACCTGTCCTTCGTATCGTGGTTGACAGCGCATGACTCTTCCTTAAATATGCCGAACATCCGTGTCGCGCCTGTGGGTATTCCGTTCCCGCAGCCGCCAGCCAAGCATAACCAAGGAACTACCCATGAGCGCGAGCACCACTGCCACCCTGCGTCACGACTGGTCTCTGGCCGAAGTCAAAGCACTCTTCGTACAGCCATTCAACGACTTGCTGTTCCAGGCGCAAACGGTGCACCGCGCACATTTCAACGCCAACCGCGTTCAGGTGTCGACCCTGCTGTCGATCAAGACCGGCGCCTGCCCGGAAGACTGCAAGTACTGCCCGCAGTCCGGTCACTACAACACCGGCCTTGAAAAAGAAAAGTTGATGGAAGTGCAGAAAGTCCTCGAAGAGGCAGCACGCGCCAAGGCCATCGGTTCGACACGTTTCTGCATGGGCGCGGCGTGGAAACATCCGTCGGCCAAAGACATGCCGTACGTGCTGAAAATGGTCGAAGGCGTGAAGGCCATGGGCCTGGAAACCTGCATGACCCTCGGCCGTCTCGATCAGGATCAGACCGAGGCACTGGCCAAGGCCGGGCTCGATTACTACAACCACAACCTCGACACGTCGCCCGAGTTCTACGGCAGCATCATCACCACCCGTACTTACAGCGAACGTCTGCAAACGCTGGCCTATGTGCGTGAATCGGGGATGAAGATCTGCTCCGGCGGCATTCTCGGCATGGGCGAGTCGCTGGATGACCGCGCCAATCTGCTGATCCAGTTGGCCAACCTGCCGGAGCATCCGGAATCGGTGCCGATCAACATGTTGGTGAAAGTTGCCGGCACCCCGCTGGAAAACGCCGAAGACGTCGATCCGTTCGACTTCATCCGCATGCTCGCCGTGGCCCGCATCCTCATGCCGCAATCCCACGTGCGCCTGTCCGCCGGCCGCGAAGCGATGAACGAGCAGATGCAGGCCCTGGCCTTCTTCGCCGGCGCCAACTCGATTTTCTACGGCGACAAACTGCTGACCACCGCCAACCCGCAGGCGGACAAGGACATGCAGTTGTTCGCGCGTCTGGGCATTCAGCCGGAAGCTCGTGAAGAACATTCCGATGAGGTTCACCAGGCCGCAATCGAACAGGCGCTGGTGGAGCAGAAGAGCAGCGAGCAGTTCTACAACGCCGCGGTTTAAAGCTGCGCGGATTCCTCTGAAGGAATGCAAAACCCCTTGTGGGACGAGCCTGCTCGCGAAAGCGGTGCCTCAGTCGACATTGATGTTGGATGTGAAGGCCTATTCGCGAGCAGGCTCGCTCCCACAAGGGATCTGTGTCACTTGAAAGTCGAGGCCTGCATGTCTTTCGATCTCGCCGCACGCCTTGCTGCCCGTCGTGCCGAAAATCTCTATCGCCAGCGACCGCTGCTTGAGTCCCCGCAAGGCCCGCAAGTGGTGGTCGACGGTAAACCGTTGCTTGCCTTCTGTAACAACGATTACCTCGGCCTGGCCAATCATCCGCAAGTGATCGAAGCCTGGCGCGCCGGCGCTGAACGTTGGGGCGTCGGTGGCGGTGCCTCGCATCTGGTGATTGGCCACAGTGGCCCGCATCACGCACTGGAAGAAGCGCTGGCCGATCTCACCGGTCGACCGCGTGCATTGCTCTTTACCACCGGCTACATGGCTAATATCGGCGCGGTCACGGCGCTGGTCGGGCAGGGCGATACGGTGCTGGAAGACCGCCTCAATCACGCTTCGCTGCTGGACGCGGGTCTGTTGTCCGGCGCGCGTTTCAATCGTTATCTGCACAACGACGCGGTGAGCCTGGCCAAGCGTCTTGAGAAAGCCACCGGCAATACGCTGGTAGTCACCGACGGTGTGTTCAGCATGGACGGCGATCTCGCTGACCTGCCGGCATTGGCTCGTGAAGCCAAGGCCAAAGGCGCGTGGCTGATGGTCGATGACGCTCACGGTTTTGGGCCGCTGGGTGCGAACGGTGGCGGCATCGTCGAGCATTTCGGTTTGAGTCAGGAGGACGTGCCGGTACTGGTCGGCACCCTCGGTAAAGCCTTCGGCACCGCTGGCGCCTTCGTCGCGGGCAGCGAAGAGCTGATCGAAAGCCTGATCCAGTTCGCCCGTCCGTACATCTACACCACCAGCCAGCCCCCGGCGCTGGCTTGCGCGACCCTGAAAAGTCTGGAGTTGCTACGCACTGAACACTGGCGCCGGGATCATCTGCAGACCTTGATCCGCCAGTTCCGCCAGGGCGCCGAGCAGATCGGCCTGGAGTTGATGGACAGCTTCACGCCGATCCAGCCGATCATGATCGGCGATGCCGGGCGCGCGGTGCGGTTGTCGCAAATGTTGCGCGAGCGCGGGCTGATGGTTACCGCCATCCGCCCACCGACCGTGCCCGCCGGCAGCGCGCGCTTGCGCGTGACCCTGACCGCCGCCCACAGCGAGGCGCAGGTGCAGCTATTGTTAGAGGGACTGGCCGATTGCTTTGCCCAACTGTCGTCGGAGCCAAGCCATGCGTAATCGCCTGATTCTGCTGCCCGGCTGGGGCCTCGGTGTGTCGCCGATGGAGCCTCTGGCCGCCGCTTTGCAAGGACTCGACGAGCATCTGAAAGTGGAAATCGAGCCGCTGCCGGAGCTGGATTCCAGTGACCTGCAAGACTGGCTCGATGAACTCGATGAACGCATTCCACAAGACGTCTGGCTCGGTGGCTGGTCGCTGGGTGGCATGCTCGCGTCCGAATTGGCGGCGCGCCGTGGCGAGCGCTGCTGCGGTTTACTGACTCTGGCGAGCAACCCTTCCTTCGTTGCCCATGAACAGTGGCCGACCGCGATGCCGGGCGAGACCTTCGATGCATTTCTCGCCGGTTGCCAGGCCGATCCCCGGCTGACCCTCAAACGCTTTTCGCTGCTCTGTGCTCAAGGTGCACAAGATGCGCGCGGCTTGTCGCGGTTGATGCTCGGCGGCGCACCGCACACGGCACCGTCGGCGTTGATGGCGGGCCTGGAATTGCTCGCGCAATTGGACACCCGCGAAGCACTGCAAGCATTTCGCGGCCCGCAATTTCATCTGTTCGCCGGACAGGACGCTCTCGTTCCGGCGGAAGCGGCGGGGGCGTTGTTCGTCCTGTTGCCGGACATCGAAATAGGTCTGATCGAACAGGCCTGTCATGCGTTCCTTCTGGAAGACCCCCACGGACTGGCGGGCGCTATCCAGGCTTTTTTACATGAGTGCGGTGATGACTGATTTGTCTCTTGTGCTGCCTGGCGGCTTGCCTGACAAGCGTCAGGTCGCGGCCTCTTTCTCCCGCGCGGCGGCCAGTTACGACAGCGTCGCCGAGTTGCAACGTGATGTGGGTACACAATTGCTTCAACGCTTGCCGGCGGATTTTTCACCGTCGCGCTGGCTGGATCTGGGCTGCGGCACCGGCTATTTCACCCGGGCACTGGCCTCGCATTTTATCGAGGGGCACGGTCTGGCGCTGGACATTGCCGAGGGCATGCTCGATCACGCGCGGCCGTTGGGCGGCGCTGAGTACTTCATTGCTGGCGATGCGGAGCGTCTGCCGTTGCAGGACTCGACTTGCGACCTGATCTTTTCCAGCCTGGCGGTGCAGTGGTGCGCGGATTTCGATGCAGTGCTCAGCGAAGCCTTTCGCGTACTGAAACCGGGTGGGATTTTTGCGTTTGCTAGTCTTTGTGTCGGGACGCTGTTTGAGTTGCGCGACAGCTGGCGGCAGGTCGACGGGATGGTGCACGTCAACCGCTTCCGCGAGTTCGCCCGTTATGAGCAACTGTGTACGGCCAGTGGCTTGCGTACGCTAAGCCTGGAGAATCAGCCTCACGTGCTGCATTACCCCGATGTGCGCAGCCTGACCCATGAATTGAAGGCCTTGGGTGCGCACAATCTGAATCCCGGACGGCCCGGTGGTTTGACCGGGCGGGCGCGGATTCTCGGGCTGGTGGAAGCTTACGAGCAGTTCCGTGAAGCGTCGGGATTGCCGGCGACTTATCAGGTGGTCTACGCCGTGTTGGAGAAACCCGTATGAGCGCAGCCTATTTCATCACCGGAACGGACACCGATGTCGGCAAGACCACGGTTGCCGCAGGGTTGCTGCACGCGGCGCGTTCGGCCGGGCTGACCACAGCGGCGGGCAAACCGGTGGCGTCCGGGTGCGAAGTGACGCCCAAGGGGCTGCGCAATTCCGATGCGTTGGCGCTGTTGGCCGAATGTTCGCTGCCGCTGACTTATCAACAGGTCAATCCCGTGGCGTTCGAGCCTGCGATTGCTCCGCATCTGGCGGCGCGTGAGGCCGGAGTAGCGTTGACCGTGCAATCGTTGCTGGCGCCGATGCGCGAGATTCTGGCGATGAACGCCGATTTCACCTTGATCGAGGGCGCGGGTGGCTGGCGGGTGCCGTTGGCGGATCAGGACAATCTGTCGGATCTGGCGATTGCGTTGAAGCTGCCGGTGATTCTGGTGGTGGGTGTGCGGCTGGGGTGCATCAGTCATGCCCTGCTGACGGCCGAGGCGATTGCCCGTGATGGGCTGCAATTGGCCGGGTGGGTGGCGAATATCATCGATCCGAAGACTTCGCGGCTTGAGGAGAACCTCGCCACATTGGCCGAGAGAATTCCGGCGCCGTGCCTTGGGCGCGTGCCGAAACTCAAGAGCTTGAGTGCCGAAGCGGTAGCGGATCATTTGCAACTGGATCTGCTCGACTAAGCTTTTCTCTATGGGCAGGCACTGTGCCATTAGTGTTTTTGACGGGTGTTTTTCTGGCGCCTCTGGTTCAATGGCGCCATTGATCCTTCCCAAGGATGAGAACTGTTATGGAAATCTCCGGTAACACAGCTTTTTATGCAGGTCTGAGCTCGATTCAAAGCGGGCAGAACCGCGTTGATCAGGCCGCCAGCCAGATTGCCAATAACACCATTGAGCGTTCGGTCACCAGCCAGTCTTCGGAAGCGCAGGTCGATCGTCTGCGCGGCGTTGATCGCAGCCAGCAAATGGACCTGGGCAGCGACATGGTGCAAATGGCCCAGGGCAAATTTCAGGTGGAGCTAGGCGTAAAAGTTGCCAAAGCTTCCGACGAAATGCTCGGTACGATCATCGACACCTTCGCCTGATTTTTCACCATCTACACCCTGAACGCCGCGCTTTGTCGCGGCGTTTTTCGTTGTAAGTCCTTCTCCCTCAACTAATCTTTTTTCAGCGCCCATGACTCGTTCGAGCTCATGGCGGTTTGCTGCGTCCGCTGTTTGAAAGATGCGGGGACGAACGGCAAAAGATCGATGCTTGACAAGATTTCGGCGTAAACGTATGTTTCAAACAACTGTTTGACCGTCACAACAAATCAACACGGTCGTTCATTCCCGGTTACATCAGCAGAGGTTTATCGCTATGCCTGACTACAAGGCCCCCTTGCGTGATATTCGCTTCGTTCGTGACGAACTGCTCGGCTACGAAGCGCACTATCAGAGCCTTCCGGCTTGCGCAGACGCAACTCCAGACATGGTTGACGCCATTCTCGAAGAAGGCGCCAAGTTTTGTGAGCAGGTACTGGCACCGCTGAACCGCGTGGGCGACCTCGAAGGTTGCACCTGGAGCGAGTCCGGCGTGAAAACTCCGACTGGCTTCAAAGAGGCGTACAAGCAATTCGTCGAAGGTGGCTGGCCAAGCCTGGCTCACGACGTTGAGCACGGCGGTCAGGGCTTGCCTGAATCGCTGGGTTTGGCAGTGAGCGAGATGGTTGGCGAAGCCAACTGGTCGTGGGGCATGTACCCAGGCCTGTCGCACGGTGCGATGAACACCATCTCCGAGCACGGCACCCCTGAGCAGCAAGAAGCCTATCTGACCAAACTGGTTTCCGGCGAATGGACCGGCACCATGTGCCTGACCGAACCACACTGCGGCACCGACCTGGGCATGCTGCGCACCAAGGCCGAACCTCAGGCCGATGGTTCCTATAAGGTTTCCGGCACCAAGATCTTCATCTCGGCCGGTGAACACGACATGGCCGATAACATCGTCCACATCGTGCTGGCCCGCCTGCCGGACGCACCGGCTGGTACCAAAGGCATCTCGCTGTTCATCGTTCCAAAGTTCCTGCCCAATGCTGATGGCACCGTCGGTGCACGCAACGCAGTGAGTTGCGGTTCGCTGGAACACAAGATGGGCATCCACGGCAACGCCACTTGCGTGATGAACTTCGACGGCGCCACCGGTTACCTGATCGGCCCGGCGAACAAAGGCCTGAACTGCATGTTCACCTTTATGAACACCGCACGTCTGGGTACCGCACTGCAAGGTCTGGCCCACGCCGAAATCGGTTTCCAGGGCGGCCTGAAATACGCTCGCGACCGTCTGCAAATGCGCTCCCTGACTGGCCCGAAAGCGCCAGACAAAGCCGCTGACCCGATCATCGTGCACCCAGACGTTCGCCGCATGCTGTTGACCATGAAGGCGTTCGCCGAAGGCAACCGTGCGATGGTGTACTTCACCGCCAAACAGGTCGACATCGTCAAATACGGCGTCGATGAAGAAGAGAAAAAGAAAGCCGATGCACTGCTGGCCTTCATGACCCCGATCGCTAAGGCGTTCATGACCGAAGTCGGTTTTGAATCCGCCAACCACGGCGTACAGATCTACGGCGGCCATGGCTTCATCGCCGAATGGGGCATGGAGCAGAACGTTCGCGACAGCCGCATTTCGATGCTGTACGAAGGCACCACCGGTATCCAGGCACTCGACCTGCTGGGCCGTAAAGTGCTGATGACGCAAGGCGAGGCCCTGAAAGGCTTCACCAAGATCGTCCACAAGTTCTGCCAGAACAACGAAGGCAACGAAGCCGTTGCAGAGTTCGTCGCACCGCTGGCCGCGATCAACAAGGAATGGGGCGAGCTGACGATGAAGGTCGGTATGGCTGCCATGAAAGATCGCGAAGAAGTCGGCGCGGCTTCCGTGGACTACCTGATGTATTCCGGTTATGCCTGCCTGGCTTACTTCTGGGCCGACATGGCGCGTCTGGCAGCTGAAAAGCTGGCAGAAGGCACCGGCGACGCGGCGTTCTACACGGCCAAGCTGCAAACCGCGCGCTTCTACTTCCAGCGCATCCTGCCGCGTACCCGTACGCATGTGGCCACCATGCTGTCGGGCGCCAACAACCTGATGGACATGAAAGAAGAAGACTTCGCACTGGGCTACTAAGCATTAACGCGGTCTGTTGAAAAACCGCTGCTCCCTTGGGGGGGCAGCGGTTTTTTTATGCGCGGATTTCCTCCGGTTGTGGGTATTCCTGGAAGAAATTCCCGACATGGCCATCAAGCATGATGGCCATGAAGGAGATTTCATCTCCAAGGAGGCAAAAAACCTTGGTCGAAGGCTCAGAAATCAGCGTTTCCGGCCGTTAAAGAGACTGCGTGTGATCTGGATCACATTGTGTGTGCTTAACTGCATGCATTGCAGGCACAATGCCATCTCTTTGCCATGACGGGTCGGAGCTTTACCCTTGCCGCGTTCTTCCGCTGTACGTTTCAGCCATTTCCTACCTTCACTGCTGTTGTTACTCGCGGGGTTGGCGGCTGCGTACGTCAAAGACCTTAGCGTGTTCTTCACGTCGCTGTTCAACGTGTTGCCGACGTTGGTGCTGTTGCTGGGCGGCGCGTATTGCGCGGTATACCGCCGTCAGCGCGAGCTGTTTCTGATGCTCACGGTGTACATCGCCTACTTTCTGCTCGACACCCAGACCGACTATTACCGCGACAATGGCAAGGTCCGCGAAGACGCTGCGGTGGTCTTCCACCTCGTCTGCCTGTTGTTGCCGTTGTTGTTCGGCTTGTTCGCCGCATGGCAGGAACGTACACATCTGTTCCAGGACATGGTCGCGCGTTTCGCCGTGTTGCTGGCCTTTGGCAGCGTGGCATTGGGGCTTGAGCAAAGTTATCCCCAGGCATTGCTGATGTGGCTCTCGGAAATTCGCTGGCCGGCGCTACACGGCGCGTGGATGAGTCTGATTCAGCTCTCGTATCCAGTGTTCATCTCGGCGTTCCTGCTGCTGGCCTGGCAATACTGGCGCAACCCGCGTCCGCTGCATGCGGCGCAACTGGTGGGTTTGCTCGGTGTGTTCTGGATGCTGCCGAAAACGTTCATCCTGCCGTTTACCCTGAACATCATGTGCAGTCAGGTGATGTTGATGATCGCCGCCGCGGTTGCGCATGAGGCTTATCAAATGGCCTTCCGCGATGAACTCACCGGACTGCCGGGCCGTCGCGCGCTCAATGAACGCATGCAGCGCTTGGGTCGCAACTATGTATTGGCGATGAGCGACGTCGATCACTTCAAGAAATTCAACGACACCCACGGCCACGATGTTGGTGACCAGGTTTTGCGTCTGGTCGCCAGCAAACTGTCGAAAATCAGCGGTGGCGGTAGGGCGTATCGCTATGGCGGTGAGGAATTCGCCCTGGTGTTCGCAGGCAAAACCCTTGAGGAGTGCATGCCGCACCTTGAGGTGATCCGCGAGTCGATTGCGTCCTACAGCATTCAACTGCGCAATCAGGAAAACCGTCCGCAGGATGATCAGCAAGGTCGTCAGCGCCGCGCCGGTTCCGGTGCTTCCAGCGTTTCGGTCACGGTGAGCATCGGCGTCGCCGAGCGAGTGGAGCAACGCAACCCGGAACAAGTGCTGAAGTCCGCCGACGAGGCGCTTTACGCCGCTAAAGGCGCGGGGCGTAACTGCGTGGTTGCGTTCGGCCAGAACCGTCGTGGCGCGGTGCGCATGGACACGGCCGCAGGTTGAGTGATGACGGCGCATTCAGCGCCTGCACAATGATTGTGGGGCGTGGTGGCCGGCAGTAGGTTGGAGAAATCTGCTGACGGAGAAGCCACCATGCCTGAGTACAAAGCTCCCCTGCGCGACATGCGCTTTCTGATCGACCACGTCTTCGACTTTCACAGCAACTACGCCGCCCTCGGCGCCCACGACGCCAGCCCGGACATGATCAACGCGATCCTCGAAGAGGGCGCGAAGTTCTGCGAGAACGTGCTCGCACCGCTCAATCGCAGCGGTGACGAAGAGGGCTGCCATTTCGACAACGGTGTGGTGACAACGCCTACAGGCTTCAAGCAGGCATTCGCACAATATGTCGAAGGTGGCTGGCATGGTCTGGCGGCAGATCCGAGCTATGGCGGCCAAGGGCTGCCAAGTTCGCTGGGGCTGGTGATCAGTGAGATGGTCGGCTCCAGCAACACTTCCTGGGGCATGTACCCGGGCCTGACCCACGGCGCGATGTCGGCGATCCATGCCCATGGCAGCGCCGAGCAGAAAGACACCTACCTGAGCAAACTCACCGCCGGCCAGTGGACCGGCACCATGTGCCTGACCGAAGCCCACTGCGGCACCGATCTGGGCATCATCAAGACCCGCGCCGTGCCTCAGGCTGATGGCAGTTACGCGGTTACCGGCAGCAAGATTTTCATCTCTGCCGGCGAGCACGATATGAGCGATAACATCATCCATCTGGTGTTGGCCAAGTTGCCGGATGCGCCGGCCGGGACCAAAGGGATTTCGCTGTTTATCGTGCCGAAGTTCTTGCCGGATACGGCGGGTGAAGCGGGCGAGCGCAACGGTGTTTCCTGTGGTTCGATCGAACACAAGATGGGCATCAAGGCTTCGGCCACTTGTGTGCTGAACTTCGATAGCGCCAAGGGCTATCTGATCGGTGAGCCGAACAAGGGCCTGAACTGCATGTTCACCATGATGAACCACGCGCGGCTAGGCACCGGCATGCAGGGTTTGTGTCTGGGCGAAGCAAGCTTCCAGGGCGCGATCAAATACGCTAACGACCGCTTGCAGATGCGCGCGCTGACCGGCGCCAAAGCCCCGGATAAACCTGCCGACCCGATCATTGTCCACCCGGACGTGCGGCGCATGCTGCTGACCATGAAAGCCTTTAACGAAGGCAATCGGGCGCTGACCTACTTCACCGCGCAGTTGCTCGATGTCGCGCATCTGAGCGGTGATGCCGAAGCACGGCAGGAGGCCGAGGATTTGCTGGCGTTCCTCACGCCAATCTGCAAAGCGTTCATGACCGACACCGGCCTGGAAGTGACCAACCACGGCATGCAGGTATTCGGTGGCCACGGCTTCATTCGCGAGTGGGGCATGGAGCAGTTGGTTCGCGACTGTCGGATTGCGCCGATCTACGAAGGCACCAATGGCATTCAGGCCTTGGATCTGCTTGGGCGCAAGGTGCTGGGCAGTCAGGGCAAGTTGTTGCGTGGCTTCACCAAAATCGTCCATAAGTTCTGCGCGGCCAACGGCGAACACCCGCAACTGGGCGGTTTCGTTGCGCAGCTCAATGAGCTGAACCAGCAGTGGGGCGACCTGACCGTGAAGGTCGGGATGGCGGCGATGAAGAACCCGGATGAAGTGGGCGCGGCGTCGGTGGACTACCTGATGTACAGCGGTTACATCATCCTTGGCTATCTGTGGTTGCGCATGGGCCTGGTGGCGCAGGCGCAACTGGAGGCGGGCGAGGGCGAGGGGGATTACCTGCGCGGGAAATTGGCGACCTGCGAGTTTTACTTCAAGCGCTTGTTGCCGCGTACGGCGGCGCATCGTGCGGCGATCGAGGCGGGCAGTGATTGCTTGATGAAGTTGCCGGCTGAAATGTTTGCGCTTTAAGGAAGATCAAAAGATCGCAGCCTGCGGCAGCTCCTACATGGGACCGAGTTTTATCTGTAGGAGCTGCCGCAGGCTGCGATCTTTTTTGTGATGACTAAAAATAACAAAACGGTCACGGGTTGACCCTATGTGTCGCAAAAGTTGTTGAGGTACACTCGGGCTCAACGAAAACATCATTCCACGAATCACCTGTTTAGATCTTGCGAGGTTTGCCATGGCTGACTACAAAGCGCCGCTGCGCGATATGCGCTTCGTCCTCAATGAAGTGTTCGAGGTCGCCAAGCTCTGGGCCGAACTGCCGGCCCTGGCCGAGACTGTCGACGCCGAAACCGTTGAAGCCATTCTCGAAGAGGCCGGCAAAGTCACCAGCAAAAGCATCGCACCTCTGAGCCGCGCTGCCGACGAAGAAGGCTGCCACTGGAAGGACGGTGCCGTCACCACGCCGGCCGGTTTCCCACAGGCTTATCAGACGTACGCTGAAGGCGGCTGGGTTGGCGTCGGTGGCGATCCGCAATACGGCGGCATGGGCATGCCCAAAGCCGTGTCGGCGCAAGTCGAAGAAATGGTCAACTCCGCCAGCCTGTCGTTCGGTCTGTACCCGATGCTGACCGCCGGCGCCTGCCTGTCGATCAACGCTCACGCCAGCGAAGAGCTGAAAGCCGCGTACCTGCCGAACATGTACGCTGGCGTCTGGGCCGGCTCGATGTGCCTGACCGAGCCGCACGCCGGCACCGACCTGGGGATTATTCGCACCAAGGCCGAGCCTCAGGCCGACGGGTCGTACAAAGTCAGCGGCACCAAGATCTTCATCACCGGTGGCGAACACGACCTCACCGAAAACATCATTCACCTGGTGCTGGCCAAGCTGCCGGACGCCCCGGCCGGTCCTAAGGGCATCTCGCTGTTCCTGGTGCCGAAGTTCATGGTCAACGCCGACGGCAGCCTGGGCGCGCGCAACCCGGCGAACTGCGGTTCGATCGAACACAAAATGGGCATCCAGGCGTCCGCGACCTGTGTGATGAACTTCGATGAAGCCGTGGGCTATCTGGTCGGTGAGCCGAATAAAGGTCTGGCCGCGATGTTCACCATGATGAACTACGAGCGTTTGGGCGTGGGCATCCAAGGTCTGGCCACCGGCGAGCGCTCCTATCAGAACGCCGTCGAATACGCCCGCGACCGTCTGCAAAGCCGTTCGCCGACTGGCGCGCAGAACAAAGACAAAGTCGCTGACCCGATCATCGTCCACCCGGACGTGCGGCGCATGTTGCTGACCATGAAAGCCTCGAACGAGGGCGGCCGTGCGTTCTCCACCTACGTAGCGATGCAGCTCGACACCGCCAAGTTCAGCGAAGACGCCACCACCCGCAAACGTGCGGAAGATCTGGTCGCGTTGCTGACGCCTGTGGCCAAGGCATTTCTCACCGACCTGGGTCTGGAAACCACCGTGCACGGCCAGCAGATTTTCGGCGGCCACGGCTACATCCGCGAGTGGGGTCAGGAGCAACTGGTACGTGACGTGCGCATCACCCAGATCTATGAAGGCACCAACGGCATTCAGGCACTGGACCTGGTCGGGCGCAAGATCGTCGGCAGCGGTGGCGCTTTCTACAAGCTGTTCGCTGACGAGATCCGCCATTTCACCGCGACGGCCAGCGCCGATCTGGGCGAATTCACCAAACCGCTGAACGATGCCGTCGACACCCTCGACGAGCTGACCTCGTGGCTGCTGGATCGGGCGAAAAACAACCCGAACGAAATCGGCGCGGCTTCGGTCGAATATTTGCAAGCATTCGGATACACAGCGTACGCCTACATGTGGGCATTGATGGCCAAAGCTTCGCTGGGCAAAGAAGCGCAAGACGATTTCTATGCCAGCAAACTGGGCACCGCGCGCTTCTACTTCGCCCGTTTGCTGCCGCGTATTCACTCGTTGAGTACGTCGGTGAAGGCCGGTAGCGAGTCGCTGTTCCTGCTGGATGCGGCGCAATTCTGATGCGATGACGTCATGTAAGCATTCTCTTACATGACGTGCTGCTGTTCTCCCATATGCGTAGATTGGATCCACGGCTAATCTACATTTCATGGACGTCGCGCAGGAAGCGCAAAGCAACAACACGGACACGTAGGATTCTGCCAGGGTGGCGGAGTGAAATGGATGTCAGGGAAACAGTCTGCAAAGCCCCGCTTCGGCGGGGTTTTCTTTTGCCTGCAGAAAAGTAGTCAGGCCAGCGGATCAAGCGCCGGCTTCACTTCGCGCTCCATCACTTCTTCCAACAATGTCTGCAACAGCGCCAAAGGCGCCTGCTGGCGCTGCACATCGCGACAGACCAACCCTACCTTCAGCGGCACGCGCGGTTCGCTCAGCGGTTTCCAGAGCAGATCCTGATCGTCGTACTCCTTTTGCGAACGCCCCGGCAGCACCGTCGCCAGTTTGGTGTGCGGCAGGCTGTCGAGTATCCCCACCATATTGTTCAGTTCGGCCTGCACCTGCGGGCGTCGTCCGAGCGCGGTCAATTGCGCCTGCCAGATCTGGCGGATCTGAAACTCTTCGCCCAGCAGCAACATCGGCAGCTCGGCAGCCTGGCGCATCGAAACTTTCTTGAATTCACGCAGTGGATGATCCGCCGGGATGACCAGCGTCAGTTCATCTTCGTAGAGCATCACGCCGTGCAGGCCGGGTTGGCGCGGCGGCAGGTAACTGATGCCGATGTCCAAAGAACCGTTGAGCAGCCGCCGCTCGATCTCAAGTCCGGTCAATTCATAGATCTGCACCACCAGATGTGGCTGTGCCTTGCGCACCCGCTCAAGCATTTGCGGAACGAGACTGGTGTGAACCGTTTGCAGCACACCGATTGCCAGCGTGCGCAAGGCCTGCCCCTTGAAGTTGCCCAGCGCCTCACGCGCCCGCTGCAATCCGTCGAGCAGTGGCAAAGCGTGGTTGTACAACGTGTGCGCGGCGAGGGTCGGCAGCAGGCGTTTGCTGCTGCGTTCGAACAAGGTGACGTCGAGGTTCTGTTCGAGCTGGCGGATCTGCTGCGACAGTGCCGGTTGCGAGATCGACAGGCGTTCGGCGGCGCGGCCGACATGGCCTTCTTCGTAGACCGCGACGAAATAACGCAGTTGTTTGAAATCCATAAGTAATGCTTATCGAAAATGCTGGTAAATCGAAATGGCCCGCAGACCTCAGTGAGCCTAGTCTAACCGCATTCACAAGGCTTACAGGGCCAGAAAGCGCGATGAATAGCGTTCGCTTCGACAGTGTTTGCATAGGCAGTTCAAAACACCTTAAACGTGGTGTTTTTCAATGAATCTGTTCAGTTTGCGGCGCCAGACGCCGAGTCTCGATGACCTCGCTTTTGAGGCTGATCCTTCTGATATCAACGAAAATCTTAGCTCCGAGCGCCTGATGCCCAGCGTCGAACGGCCGCAACAGGTGTTCGTGCGTGGTCAGGGTTCGTGGCTGTGGGACAGCAATGACCGCGCGTACCTCGATTTTTCCCAGGCCGGTGGCGCCAACAGTCTTGGCCACAGCCCATCAGCGCTGGTCAAAGCAATTGCCAGCCAGGCGCAGGCGCTGATCAATCCCGGTTTCAACCTGCACAATCGCGGCATGCTCAGCCTCGCTGAACGGCTGTGCGCCAGCACCTCCAGCGATCAGGCCTATCTGCTCAACAGCGGCAGCGAAGCCTGTGAAGCGGCGATCAAACTGGCGCGCAAATGGGGCCAACTGCATCGTGGCGGCGCTTCGCGAATCATTGTGGCGAAGCAGGGCTGTCATGGTCGCAGTCTGGCGACGATTTCTGCCTCCGACAGCTGCAACCTGCACAACCGTTTTGCGCCGTTACTGCCGGGTTTCGATCTGGTGCCGTTCAACGACTTGCCCGCGCTGCACGCCGCGGTCGATGCGCAAACCGTGGCGATCATGCTGGAGCCGATCCAGAGCGATGCCGGGGTTGTTCCGGCGACTGAGCATTACCTAAAAGGCGTTGAACGTCTGTGCCGAGAGCTGGGCATTCTGCTGATCCTCGACGAAGTACAAACCGGCATCGGTCGCTGCGGCACCTTGCTTGCCGAACAGTCCTATGGCGTACGCGCCGATATCGTCGTGCTCGGCAAAGGCCTTGGCGGCGGTGTGCCCTTGGCGGCGCTGCTGGCGCGGGGCAAGGCGTGTTGTTTCGACACGGGTGAACTGGGCGGCACGCATCACGGCAATGCGCTGATGACAGCGGCTGGCCTAGTGATATTCGACAGCGTGTACGACCGCAGCTTCCTGCAGCATGTCAACGATAATGGCCAGCATCTGCGCGAAGGCCTGGCCCGATTGGCGCACCGCTACGACCACGGCGAACTGCGTGGCCAAGGTTTGTTCTACGGACTGACCCTGTCGGACGATTCCGCTGAGGCCGTGGTCCACGCCGCCCTTCACGAAGGCTTGCTGCTCAACGCCCCGCAAGCCAACTGCCTGCGCTTCACCCCGGCCCTTACCGTCAGCAAAACCAACATCGACGAAATGCTCCTGCGCCTGGGCCGCGCCTTCTCGCGAGTGCGAACCGCACAACTGCAATGCCGCAAGGGGATTGCCGTCTGAACTGAAGTTTCTTACCCGATTTCCAGAACCGTCTCGCGGTATAACGCACGCCCCACGCCTGATTCTTTTGGCGTGGGGCGTTTTTTTTGAGGTGGTGGCGATCAAATGGCCGTTGCACTGAACCCTGACGAGCGGCGCAGGTCGATTAGCTTGTATGGCTCAAGTGAGCCAACCCCCATACAGGAGCTGCCCCATGGATTTCATTCGCATCATCATCGCTATTCTGTTGCCACCACTGGGCGTGTTTCTGCAGGTCGGGTTTGGCGGGGCGTTCTGGTTGAACATTCTGCTGACGTTGTGCGGTTATATTCCGGGGATCGTGCATGCGGTGTACATCATCGCCAAGCGCTGAGTACTGCGGCGCCAAGTAGATAGCTTTCGCGAGCAGGCTCGCTCCCACAGGGGATTTGTGAACAACACAGATCCAATGTGGGAGCGAGCCTGCTCGCGAATGGGGCAACCCGGTTTTGAACGGGGCGCGGTGATCAGTCCGTCAATCCCATTACCTGGCGATAGAACTTCCACTCCTGCTCCAGCGCATGCGCTTGATTGGCCGCGCGGCGGAATCCGTGGCGTTCGTCGGGGTAGTAATGCGCTTCGACCGGGACGCCGTTGTGCTCCAGCGCCGTGACCATGTCGCGGGTCTGTTGCGGCACTACCACGGCGTCCAGTTCACCCTGAAAGAAAATCACCGGTACGCGGATGTTGTTTGCGTGCAACAACGGCGTGCGTGCGGCGTAGCGTTCGGCGTCTTGCTCGGGATCGCCGATCAGCCAGTCCAGATAATCACCTTCAAATTTGTGCGTAGCTCGAGCCAACGCAACCGGGTCGCTGACGCCGTACAAGCTCGCTCCAGCGCGGAAGACTTGCTTGAACGCCAGCGCACATAACGTGGTGTAGCCACCTGCGCTGCCGCCACGAATGAATGCGCGATCACCGTCGATCAAACCCTGGCCGGCGAGATGACTCACCACCGCACAAGCATCCTCGACATCCACCTCACCCCAGCTCAGATGCAAGGCCTGCCGATATTCGCGGCCATAACCGCTGCTGCCGCGATAGTTGAGATCGGCCACGGCGAAGCCGCGTTGCGTCCAGTATTGAATGCGCGGATCGAGCATCGGGTAGCAGGCCGATGTCGGGCCGCCGTGGATGAACACCACCAGCGGCGGGTTTGTCTCGCCGCTCATGGCCGGATAAAAGAACCCATGCGCTTCGCCCGAACCGCTTGGGTAACATAGGGTTTGCGGACGGCTGATGCGCTCTGCGGGTAAAGGCGCTACGCCGCCGGCCAGCATGTTCACTTTGCGCGTCGCCCGATCAATGGCGATGACCGCAGAAGGACTGATCGGCGAGGCGGCGATGCAGTAGATAAATTGCGCATCCAAAGCCAAATGCCGGAAACGACTGTAGTCACCGGTGAAGTCGTCATCGCCTAATGTCAGACGGCCGAAACCGCCTTCACTCCAACTGGCTAAAACCGAATTTTCAACAGGCAACCAAGTGCAGCCGCCCAGTTGCCACGGTGCTGGCGCGTGATCGGCTTGCGCAGCAGGTAATGGCTCCAAACCGTCGGAAGTCTCAGCCCACGGCTGCCAGAATCCACCACGATCGGTCAGGCAATAAAGGCGATTGTCGGCATCGAATCGCGGTTGCTGAATGGACTCTTCAACCTCGGTGCCGGCAATGCATTGCGGCGAACCAAATGCACCGTCAGTCGAACGCTCAGCCACCATCAACCGGGTCGACGTCCACGGCTGATGCGGCCGACTCCACTCGATCCAGGCCAAGCGCTGGCCATCCACACTAAGGATTGGCGCCGCATAAAAATCCGCGCCTTCAGCCAATAAATGCCGCCCACCGTCAGCCAGATCGATTGCTACCAGCCGATGCTGATCTTGCTGTTCTTCGACCGCCAGCACTTGGCCGAAAGCAAAATGCAGATCGCCATAACGGCACTCGCCCGAGGTCAATGCTTCCGGCTCGCCACCGAGCTTCTGGCGATACAACTGCTGATCCGCCTCCGCGACGAAAACCACCCCATCCGGCGTCAGACAAAACGCGCCACCGCCATATTCGTACACGCGACTGCGCACGCTAAAACCATTCGGCGTCAGACATTTCGTCACGCCATCGCGCCAATGCCAGATCCGGCACGCGGCATCTTCCGGACGATATTCATTCCAGAACAGCCCGTTGGCGCCGAGCTGAAGTTCGGCGAAATCCATGCCGGCAGCGACGGCTTGCGAAGCGCTGAATGGCTCAGCCCTTGGCGATGAGGCGCGAGTTTCGTTCATTGCGGAAGGCCAGTTGTTCGATGGTTTGAGTGGCAGTCTCGGCTTCTTCGCGGGCCTTGAGAATCACGCCGTGATGTTCGGACTTGCTGCACACCGGGTCGGCATTGCTCGCATCACCGGTGAGCATGAACGCCTGACAGCGGCAGCCGCCGAAGTCTTTTTCTTTCTCGTCGCACGAGCGGCACGGCTCGGGCATCCAATCGTAACCACGGAAGCGGTTGAAGCCGAACGAGTCGTACCAGATGTGCTGCATGCTGTGATCGCGCACATTGGGAAATTGCACCGGCAACTGTCGGGCGCCATGACAAGGCAGGGCGGTGCCGTCCGGTGTGACTGTCAGAAAAATACTGCCCCAGCCGTTCATGCAGGCCTTCGGGCGTTCTTCGTAGTAATCCGGGGTGACGAAAATCAGCTTGCACGGATGCCCTTCGGCTTCCAGCTTCGCGCGGTATTCGTTGGTGATGCGCTCGGCGCGCACCAGTTGCTCTTTGGTCGGCAACAGGCCGACACGATTGAGCTGCGCCCAACCGTAAAACTGGCAGGTGGCGAGTTCAACGAAGTCGGCTTCCAGCGCAATGCACAGCTCGATGATGCGGTCGATCTTGTCGATGTTGTGCCGATGGGTGACGAAGTTCAGCACCATCGGATAGCCGTGGGCCTTCACTGCGCGAGCCATTTCCAGCTTTTGCGCGAAAGCCTTTTTCGAGCCGGCCAGCAGGTTGTTCACTTGCTCATCGCTGGCCTGGAAACTGATCTGGATGTGATCGAGACCAGCCTTCTTGAAGTCGCTGATTTTCTGCTCGGTCAGGCCGATGCCAGAGGTGATCAGGTTGGTGTAGAAACCCAACTGCCGCGCTTCATGAATCAGCTCAGCGAGATCCTGACGCACCAGCGGCTCACCACCGGAAAAGCCCAATTGCGCTGCGCCCATCTCCCGCGCTTCGCGGAACACCTTGATCCACTGCTCGGTGCTCAGCTCTTTGCCCTGCTCGGCGAAATCCAGTGGATTGGAGCAGTACGGGCATTGCAGCGGGCAGCGGTAGGTCAGCTCGGCGAGCAGCCACAGCGGCAGGCCGACTTCAGGCTTGGGCGGCAGATCAGGCAAGTTCGATCCAGTGCTGCTCACGGGCAACCTCCATGAATTGCTCGATGTCGTCACCGAGCTCAGGCACGCCCGGGAACTGCTCATCAAGTTTGGCAATGATTGCCGCGACATCGCGTTCGCCGTCGATTAAACCGCCGATCAACGCAGCGGTTTCGTTGAGTTTGATCATGCCTTCGGGGTAGAGCAGCACATGGCCTTTCTGCGCCGGTTCGTACTGGAAGCGGTAGCCGGGACGCCAGGTCGGGACTTTGCTGCGGTCGAAACTCATAAGGTGATTCCTTTGTGCCAGACGCGTTGTTCGGTGACGCTGTGATACGGCGGGCGGTTCAGTTCGTAGGCCATGCTCATGGAATCGAGCATGCTCCAAAGAATGTCCAGTTTGAACTGGAGAATTTCCAGCATGCGCTCCTGGCCTTCACGCGTCTTGTAGTGCTCAAGCGTGATCGCCAGACCGTGCTCGACATCGCGTCGCGCCTGACCGAGACGGGTGCGGAAGTATTCGTAACCGGCCGGGTCGATCCACGGATAATGCTGCGGCCAACTGTCGAGGCGCGACTGGTGGATCTGTGGTGCAAACAGTTCGGTCAACGAGCTGCTGGCGGCTTCCTGCCAACTGGCGCGGCGGGCGAAGTTGACGTAGGCGTCGACGGCGAAACGCACGCCGGGCAGCACCAGTTCCTGGGAGCGCAGTTGATCAGGGTCGAGGCCGACCGCTTGGCCGAGACGCAGCCAGGCTTCGATGCCGCCGTCCTCGCCGGGGGCGCCGTCGTGGTCGAGCAGGCGTTGAATCCACTCGCGGCGGATTTCCCGATCGGGGCAGTTGGCGAGGATCGCCGCGTCCTTCAGGGGGATGTTCACCTGATAGTAGAAGCGGTTGGCGACCCAGCCCTGAATCTGTTCGCGGGTGGCGCGGCCTTCGTACATCGCCACATGGTACGGGTGGTAGATGTGGTAATAGGCGCCTTTGGCGCGCAGGGCCGCTTCGAATTCGGCCGGGGAAAGCGGGGTGTCGGTCATTGCGGTTCTCCGGGGAACAACCCTAGAAATATCTGGTGTCTGTACCGGCCTTATCGCGAGCAGGCTCACTCCTACAAGTGATCGCATTCCAATGTAGGAGTGAGCCTGCTCGCGATAGACCGCGCAGCGGTCTCAAATGCTTACAGCACAATACTCATGCCATCGAACGCCACTTCAACATTACGCCGGGCCAACTCAGCACGCTCCGGCGAATCTTCATCGAGAATCGGATTGGTGTTGTTGATGTGGATAAGCACTTTGCGCTGCTCAGGCAACTGCTCCAGCACTTCGAGCATGCCGCCAGGGCCGTTCTGCGCCAGATGGCCCATCTCGCGACCGGTGCGGGTGCCGACGCCACGGCGCTGCATTTCATCGTCATCCCACATCGTGCCGTCCACCAGCAGGCAATCGCTGCCGGCCATGATCTCCAGCAACGGCGCATCGACCTTGCCCAGGCCCGGCGCATAGAACAATTTGCCGCCGGTCTTCAAGTCTTCAACGATCAAACCGATGTTGTCGCCCGGGTGAGGATCGAAGCGGTGCGGCGAGTACGGCGGCGCGGCGCTACGCAACGGCAGCGGGGTGAAGCGCAGGTTCGGGCATGCGGCCACGGTGAAGCTCTGGTCGAGTTCGATGCGGTTCCAGTCCAGCCCGCCGTTCCAGTGGGTGAGCATCTTGAACAGCGGAAAACCAGTGCTCAGATCTTCATGAACCATGTCCGTGCACCAGACCTGATGCGGGCAGCCTTCGCGCAGGCTGAGCAGGCCGGTGGTGTGGTCGATCTGGCTGTCCATCAGAATGATCGCGCTGATGCCGGTGTCACGCAGGGCGCGGCCCGGTTGCATCGGGGCGAAGCTTTGCAGCTGTGCGCGGATGTCCGGCGAGGCGTTGCACAGTACCCAGTTCACGCCGTCATCGGAAATCGCGATGGACGATTGGGTGCGGGCCTTGGCATTCAGGCTGCCGTCGCGAAAGCCTGCGCAATTGACGCAGTTGCAGTTCCACTGCGGAAAACCGCCACCGGCGGCCGAACCCAGAATCTGGACGAACATGAACGCTCCATCATTTCTACGCGGAAAATAAAACGCCCCGGCGAGCCGAGGCGTTGCACTGCAATTCTACGTAAGCAGAACTCAGCGGCTGGCGAAGTACATGGTGACTTCGAAGCCGATACGCAGGTCGGTGTAAGCCGGTTTTGTCCAGGACATAGGGTGTCTCCTCAGGTTGGGTGGGATAGCGCTGTCCATAGGTATAGTCCACGGCAGCGCAAAGATGTTCCAAATAGTTAGGCGGCTATGTTACTCAAAATTTCACCGGGTTTGCCCGTGAATATTCGAGAAAGCTCCTTGCAGCCTCGGTAATGATCAATTTGTCGTTTGCCATGGGTTACCGGGTGCGGGGTCGCTGGCGAGACAGAGCCAGCCGCCTTCGGCGTTGATCAAGCGCTGTGCTGCGTTAAACAACGCCTGGCGATCCAGTTGGCCAATGGCGGCGAGTAATTGCCCAAGATAATCCGACGAGTGGCCTGCGAGTCTGGCCTGCCAGAGCAGCTCAGCAGCGTCTTTGCTGGATAGATTGGCTGCGTCGAATTGATCCGCGAGGTTATGCCGCTGCTGGTTGAGGCTGGCCTCATCAAACTGTTCGATCAGCGCGGGCATACCTTTGAGGAACTGTTGAATGTGTTTGAGCAACTCCGCAGGTCTGGCGCTCGGGGATTGCACGCCAAACAGCAGGGCGGTTTGGCCATTCATCTGACGAAGCGCACTGAACACCGCATAGCCCAATTGCAATTCGACGCGCAGGCGCTGGTAGAACGGCGTCTGGCACACGTGCGCCAACAGTCGCCACGCGGCGTCCTCGACGATGTCGCGGCTGGTGGCGGGGCAGAACAACAGCACGGCGTGTTCGCTGGAGGCGGTATCGACATGGCGCCAGTGTTTTTGCGCGGTGATTGCCGCCGGCGCTGCCAGTTGGTTGTCCGGGATGCCGGGAACCCGGCTCAGGGCCAGGCCCAAGGCGGACTGGGTCTGTTGGCTCAGTCCCAACGCGAGGCCGTCCCAATGCGAAGTTGTCCACAGCTGTTGGGCGTCGTCGCCGGTTTTAGCTGATTCCAGCGCCTGTTCCGGCAGCGCTTTCAGCAACTGGCGAATGGGGATCAGCGGCGTTTCCGCCTCACTACGCAACGAATCGGCGTCAACTTGCGTCAGACATTTCAGCGCATGCTCCAGGACGCTGGGCATTGGCTCCTGCAGGCCGGTGAGCTTGAGCAACCATTGATGCCCTGTGGTGCTGAAAGACAACTCGACTCCAGCCTCGCGCGCGTCTTGCTGAGTTTCCCGAAGACTGCGTTGCAATCTCGAGTGCAGATCAGGGCTGGCGGCAGACTCAACCTGCCAACGCAGATAAATCGCGCCTTCATTGCCGCTGTCCGGCAAGACCTGGCTGAACTGCATCGGCGAGCGTTCGCGACGGCCGCGCGAGCGATCCTGAGCAAATGTACGAAGGCCACGGTGGGCGCTGGTTTGGCCGCGAATCAGGCCTGCATTGGCGAGCGGTTCGCTGGTGCGCAGGAATGGATTGGCAGCAGGTAATCGCCAGTGAGCGCTGAAGTTATCCACAACACCGATTTCACGGAGCAGATGTTTGAGGGCGCTGATGCCGCTGTCGGACAGACCACTCTCTTGTCGCTCGCTGTCGAGTCGTGCCAGTTGCAGCGCGCCGCTGACTTGTTGCTGGCGCTGAACCAGGGCCGTGTATTCCGCCCGCAGCGGCGTCCAATCCTGTTGCGCGAAGAAGCTCAGCCAATCCTTTGCGCGTTCGCTAATGGCGTTCATCGATTCGGCTGGTGCGATGAATGCCAGATGTAGCAAGGCTTGCCCCGCAAAGCAGTACAGGGGTGCGGCTTTCAGATCATCCGCCAGATTCTGTTCCTGCAGATGCGCCAGCAACCCCCCGGGCTTGGCACTGTTCAGCCAGTGGCAGAGGAATGCCATTGCCTCGGCGGAAGTCTCCGGCAAATCATCGAACGCAAACAGCAGATTGCCGCGTCGCTCAGCGGCCTGTTGATAACTTTTCACCGCCAGCGGCAGGGGCGCCACCTGTGCAACTTTATCCCCAACCGGCAAAGCCGCTGCGAACTGCTCGGCCAGCGCGCGCAGCTCTTCAAGGCTCTGCGGCCCCACCAGGCTCAAGCTCATTTGTCCGGTGCGATAGAACTGCTGGTGGAAATCCTTCAACGCCTGTTGAAACGCTGGCAATTCCACTTTCAGGCTGTCCCGATTCCCCGCATGAAATCCGCGCAACGGATGCTCTGCCGGTAAACCCTCATACAACGCAAACTGCTGCTGAGCCGCAGGATCTTGCGACCAGGCGACAAATTCCGCCTGCAACACTTCCCGTTCCCGCAGTTGATCGTCCAGATTCATACGCGGCTTGGCTAGCATGTCTGACAGACGCTCCAACCCCTTGCTGAACGAGCGCGTCGGCAGCTCAAAGAAAAAGTCAGTGGTGCGTTCGCGAGTGCTGGCATTCACTTGGCAACCGTGGCGCTGCACGTAGGCCATCAACCCTTCGTCCGCCGGAAAACGCTCAGTGCCGAGAAACAGCAAATGCTCGAGGAAATGCGCCAGCCCCGGCCACGCCAATGGCACGTCATGACTACCGGCAGCCACCCGCAGGGCAGCGGCACTGCGCTTGAGGCCTGGCACATGACGCAGGGTCACGCGCAAGCCGTTGGCCAGGGTTTCGGTGTGGGGGCGGGGGTGAGTCGGCGCAGGCATGGGCACTTCCAGAACAGTGGAGTGCCCATGCTAGCGGATTAGCGCTTGTTCAGCGCGCCGTAAAGCTCCGGGCGGCGGTCGCTGAGGTAGCGATTGGCCGCGCGTGAATCGATCATCAACTGCCGATCCAGTTCGCCGACGATCAATGCTTCGTCCAGACCGGCCTGAGCAATACGGCTGCCGTCAGGCGCGGCGATGCTGCTTTGCCCGCAATAGTGGATATCGCCTTCATGGCCGCAGTAGTTGGCGTAGGCCACGTAGCATTGGTTTTCGAAGGCGCGGGAGCGTACGGAGACATCGGCGATAAAATCGAACGGAATCATGTTCGCCGTCGGCACCAGAATCAGCTCGGCGCCGTCGAGGGCCAGGCGTCGGGCGTTTTCCGGGAATTCCAGGTCGTAGCAGATCAGGAAACCGAGTTTCCAGCCGTTCAGTTCAACCACCGGAAAATCGCCTTCACCGGGGCTGAACATCGAGCGATCAAGGTCACCGAACAGGTGCGTCTTGCGGTAATTGCACAGGCGCTCACCGTTGGCGTCTATCAACTGCACGGCGTTGTAGATCTGCCCGTCCGCCGTGCGCTCGGGGTAACCGTAGAGAATCGCCAAACCGGCCGACTTGGCAATGCGGCCGATCTGCTGCGCCCATTCCCCGTTGTAGACCTCAGCCAGGGTGCTGACCGCTTCGGCGCCAATGTTGTAGCCGGTCATGAACATCTCCGGCAGCACCAGCAGATCGGCGCCTTTGGCCTCCATCGCCACTTGATGCAGGCGTTGCAGGTTGGCGGCAGGGTCCAGAGGCAGCGGTGGACATTGGTAAAGGGCTACAAGCATCAGGGATTCCTCTTACTCGGGCAGGGCGATAGGGCCGATGTCTTTGAACACATCACCCGGGCCCGGGTTCGCTTTATGTGTCGAACCGCCGAAATGCTTCATGATCCCCCACACCGCGTTGAGCGACGTCTGCACCGCGCCTTCAACCCATGCCGGTGTCCACGAAACGTCGTCGCCAGCGATGAAGATCCCGCGCTGCTCGGCGGGCATCTCGTCCTGCATGAAGTGCGCGTACATGCGCTGGTTGTAGCGATAGTGGCCGGGCAGGGCGCCCTTGAACGCACCGAGAAAGTAAGGGTCGGCTTCCCACGACACGGTGATCGGATCGCCGATGATGCGCGCGGCGATGTCGACTTTCGGGTAGATCTTTTTCAGCGCGTTCAACGCCAGCTCAACGCGTTTTTCCACCGGGTGCGGAAGCATCTTCAAGGCGTCGCTCATCCACGAGTACGACAGGCAGATCACCCCCGGTTTGTCGTCGCCGTTGTCGAACAGATAAGTGCCGCGGGTCAGGCGATCGGTGAGGGTCATGCTCATCAGGTCGCGGCCGGTTTCCGGGTCTTTGTCTTTCCAGAATGGCCGGTCGACCATCACGAAAGTCTTCGACGATTGCATATAGCGGGTGCGGTCGAGGGCCATCCACATCTTCTGCGAGAACAGGGTTTCGTCGCATTCGATCTGGGTGGTCAGCAGCCAGCTCTGGCAAGTGGTCAGCACTGCGGCGTATTCGCGAGTGTCGCCATTATTGTCGGTGACCGCGAAACGGCCATCGGCCGCGTGAGCGATTTTCTTCACCCCCGAGCGTGGCGCACCACGGTGCAGGGATTTCAGGCTGGTGCCTTCCGGCCAGTGCACGCAACGCTCCGGCACATGCCGCCAGATGCCTTGTGGGACTTGCTCGACGCCACCGACCACCAGGTGCTGGTGATCGTCGCAGTTGGTCATCACCACGCGGAAGATTTCCAGCATCGAGTTGGGGAAGTCGGAATCCCAGCCGCCGGTGCCGAAACCGACCTGCCCGAACACTTCGCGGTGATGGAACGACAGTTTGGCGAAGGCTTCGGAGGTGGCGACGAAGTCGTAGAACGTTCGGTCGTCCCACAACGGCACCAGGGTATTCCAAAGTTCTTTCAGGCGCGGCACATCGCGATCGCGGATGGCTTGCTGGATATCGGCGAACTGCGAGCCGGCTTCCAGTGCGTCCGCCCAGGCGTCAGCCACTTCCTGAAACAGTGCAGGAAGATCCGCCAGCTTTTGTGCGTAATGGGTTTTGCCTTCCAGGTCGATCACGGTGCTGCCGGAGGCCGGCGTCAGCGGGTTCGGGAAAGGTTTGGTTTCCAGGCCGAGCTTGTCGACGTAGTGATAGAACGCGGTGGAGGACACCGGAAAACGCATGCCACCCAGTTCCGCGACGATGCCGTCAGTGCCGTTGAACGCTTGCGAGCGCAGACGCCCGCCGAGCTTCGAAGCCTCGTAGACCACCGGTTTCAGGCCGAGCTTCATCAGCTCGTAAGCCGCTACCAGGCCGGCGATGCCAGCGCCGACGATCGCCACTTCAGCGCCATGATGATGTTCAGGAATAGTGCCGAGACCGGCCGGGTGCTCGATCCAGTCGTCGAACGCGAACGGAAAGTCCGGGCCGAAAATGGTGACTGGTTTCTTACCGTCTGCAGGATGGCGATTGTTCTTGTTCATGGCTGACCTTGCTGGCGACCCGACGCAGGATGCGCGTCTGAGTATAGGAAAAGATGCCAGCCATTCTAGGGAGCGTAGAACACGTTAATAAGACGCAAAATGTCGTCGTTTTGCCAATTAACATATCAATATGACGATCAGAGACTGCATATCGACCAGCGTGTAGAAGCGAGCCTGCTCGCGAAGAGGCCCTCTGATCCAGCCGAGAAGCCCGATCAAAACCTTAAACTGGCTGCCCCCGATCAATCTTGCTACTCAGAATGATAGACGTCGTCGTCTTCTCCACCCCGTCCACACTGCCAATCTGATCCAACAACTGATCCAGTTGCTCCGGCGAATCGGTGCGCAACCACGCCACATAATCAAACTCGCCACTCACGGCACACAGCTGCTGCACCTGCGCCATCGCACTCAACCGGCGCAACACCTCTTTGCCTGAGCGCGGCTGCACCTTGATCCCGACATACGCCTGCAACCCGCCATCGACCACTCGCTGGCCGAGACGCACGCCATAACCGGTGATCACTTTGGCTTTTTCCAGCCGCGCCAGACGCGACGTCACAGTGGTGCGCGCGATGCCCAATTGCCGCGCGAGCATGGCTACGCTTTCACGGGCATTGATCTGCAGGGCGGCGATCAGCTGACGGTCGATTTCATCAAGCACGGGCGGGCGGATGTCTGGCAAGGGGGCGGCTCCATTGGCGCGAATCGGTGGCTTGCGCATGTTACAGGCTCAATAGAGCGGACGCTTGCAGGCGATGATCGGGTTTTCATCTGCGTGTCGACGATATTGAACTGCTGAAAACTGACCGTTACTTCACGCCCGTGTTGCTTAGGCCATAACCTCGGCAAACGCCTCCCGGAACCGGTGCATGTCATCGTCCGTGCCGACACTCACCCGAACCCAGGTCGGCCATTCTTTCCAGACGCGACCGACATGCACGCGACGCTCGGCCAAAGCCTTGACTATGTCACTCGCCGGGCGTCTGACGTCTATCATGAAGCAGTTGGCTTGGGACGCCGTGCAGCGAAAACCGCGCGTATTCAGCCACGCGACGGTTTCCTCGCGCAGGCGCGTATTGTTGTGTTTCCTTTGGCTCAACAACGACGCGTCTTCAAGGCTGGCGATTGCTCCCAGCAGGGACGATGCGGCTGGGACGTTGTAGTTGCCGAACACCTCCAGTTGTTCCAGCAACACCGGATTGCCCACCGCGATACCGAGCCTTGCGCCGGCCATGCCGTAAATTTTCGAAAAGGTACGCAGCACCAGCAGGTCGGGGTGTTCCTTGACCAGGGGAATGCACGTCGTGGCCTGCGAGAAATCAATGTAGGCCTCATCGACCAACAGAATCGAGCCTTTGGGTTTGTCCTTCAGGGCACGTTCGATATCGCTGCGAGCCGTGAGAGTGCCAGTCGGATTGTTCGGGTTGCAGATATAGATCAAACCGGGCCGAGGGTCGGCAACCAGCATGCGCGGCAGGTCGTGGGCATGCTCGGCGTTCAGGGGAACCTCGTGGACAGTGACTTTCCTGCCACGAGCCGCCTGGGCGGGATCTTCGTAGGAGGGGGCGGCGACTACCAGACTGCCCTGCTGGGTGAAGGCATGCACGGCATGCTGCAAGGCCTGTTTGGAGCCGCAATACGTCTGGACGAAATCCTCGGGAATGCCTTGCTGGCGGGCAAACAGTGCATTGAGTCGGTACTGGATCTTATAGGGATAACGTCCCGACAGGGCGATACCTTCCTGCATCGCGTGCCGGGCTGCCGCTGAGGGTCCCCAAGGACTTTCGTTGAAGTTGATCAGCACGTCATCGGAAGTTGCTGCTGTCGAGGCGGTTTCAATGTGAGCCTGTGCCCAGGGGTTGTGGGCCAGTAACGGCAGCGTCGCAGCAAATCCAACGAATGAGCGTCGAGTGACATCAACCATGAAAACTCCCTTTTCGGATCATCAGATGCGCCACGGCTGTGGGGCCTGGATACTGAAGTAACGAACTGGTTAATGGTTGATTTACAGGAGGGTGATCTCATGAGTAGAAAAGCACACGCAAAAAAACCGCCCATCACGGGCGGTTCAGCATGTGCAGCGAGCATCGGTTTTTCTCTGCGCGCAGACCGCTACAAGCGTTCTGCCAGCGAATTTGTAGAGTCCAGATGCGGTTCGTCGCGCAGCAACTTGAGGCTCTTGCCGTCCTTGCTGATGTTCGGCGTAGCGCTGCAGTGACGCATCGCCGAGCAAAGTACTTCCCGGTCCTGCGGGTCGAGTTTGGGTTCCAGGACGCTGACAGGGTTCATCTGACCCTCTGGTTTCATGCCACCTTGGGATACGGACGGTTCAGTCATTGCTTTCACCCTGCACAAGGTCGATATGAAGGGTTTGCGACGATTTATCCTTGACCCAACGGGTCATACCCTCGGCATCCGTGGTGTCGAAGAAGCTGGTGCCGGAGGAGGACCAGACCTTGACCTTGCGGCCAACCATGGGCTTGCCGGTTTCCTGGTTGATCAATTGAAAGCGCCCGGAGAATGGCGCGGGTAGAGACGGGATCGGGATGAAGGGCGCGGGAGTGTGCGTGTCGCCGATGATGATCGTGCTCGCGCCCTGAATGACCGGTGCACCGTGGTCGGTGACGCATGCCAAGCATGGCGGCGGGTTGGCCGTTGATGAAAACTGTGGAGGATACTCCTGAAGCAATGTGGCCTCCGCAAGCGGTGGCGTCGTTCAGTCGTGCGGCCTGCAGGCCTTCGAACATTACATCGGGGGAACCCGAAACGATCGGGTTGGTTGCATGTCCGGGCAATGGACAGGCGGTCGGATCTGTAACGCGTGCAGCAGGTTTACCACTCATTTTGCGAATCCTTGCAAAAGGGCGATAGCGGCGCAACGCTCGGCAGGCCTCAAGTCCGGGTGCTGCTGGTGAGCCAGTACCAAGTGTCGCGAAGCAACTGCCGGTGCCGCGCGCTGGTTAAAGGCCTTGACGGTGGGAGTGCGAAAGGTGATGTGTCTGTTGCAGCATCAGTGCACACGAGTGGACAGATTATGGACGGAACAAGCTATTCCGCGATTTTGAGGAGCCGCATTTTTTCGCTTCAGATACGCAAAAGCCGCGCATTTGCGCGGCTTTCAGGTTTGGTGGGCCCACACGGACTTGAACCGTGGACCAAAGGATTATGAGTCCTCTGCTCTAACCAACTGAGCTATAGGCCCTCAGTAGGTCGCGGATTATAGCGACGGTTTCTCGGCTGTGCTATCCGAAAAATCCGATACGGTTACACGAAGAAACGTTGCTGCGAATTCTTCCGGCGGCAGCGGCAGGCTGACGATGTAGCCCTGGATCTGTTCACAGCCTTCGGCGGCGAGAAATTGTTGTTGTGCCTGGGTTTCCACACCTTCGGCGATAACCGTGAATTGCATGCTCCGGCCCAGTGCGATGATCGCTCGGACGATGGCCGCATCGTGGGGGTCATCGGGCAGTCCGCGGACAAACGACTGGTCGATTTTGAGGATGTCCAGCGGCAGCCGTTTGAGGTAGCTGAGCGAAGAATATCCGGTGCCGAAGTCATCAATCGCCAATTGAACGCCGAGGTGTTTGAGTTGGTGTAACACCGCCAACGCCTCTTCAGCCTGACTCATGATGAAATTCTCGGTAATTTCCAGTTGCAGTAAATCCGGCTGCAGGCGGTTGTCGTTGAGTAGCTGTTCGATGCGTCCGAGCAGATTTGGCTGACGCAGTTGCGCACCGGCGAGGTTCACCGACAGCGGGCCGAGGCTGTCGTAGACCTGCCCCCATTCGAACATTTGCCGGCACGCCGTCTCGAGCACCCAGTCACCAATCTGCAGGATCATGCCGTTCTCTTCGGCCAGCGGAATGAAGTGCTCTGGCGGCACGTCGCCGAAGGTCGGGTGACGCCAGCGGATCAGCGCCTCGGCACCGACCAGGCGATGATCGTCTAGGCTGATTTTCGGTTGGTAGTAGAGGAACAGTTCATCACGTTCAATGGCCCGACGCAGTTCATGCTCAAGCGCAATGCGCTCGCTGGCCTGGGCGGTGAGGTCGCGGGTGTAGCTCTCGACGCGGTTGCGACCCTTGGCCTTGGAGCGGTACATCGCCGCGTCGGCGTTTTTCACCAGTGTGGCGACGTCGCAACCGTCTCGAGGATAGAGGCTGGTGCCGATGCTGGCACTGATGAAGAACTCATGCTCACCGGCCTGGAATGGTGCACCGAAGCAGTTGAGCAGTTTGGTGGCGATGTTATCGGCGTCGCTGGCCTGTTGCAGGCCGGGTAGCAGAATGATGAATTCGTCACCGCCCAGACGCGCCACGGTATCGATGTCTCGCAATTGCTCCTTCAGGCGCACGGCGATGCCCTTGAGCAGCAGATCGCCGACCGGGTGGCCGAGGCTGTCATTGATGTGTTTGAAGCGGTCGAGATCGAGAAACAGCACGGCGCCCTGACTGCCGTTTTCCTGCTGGCTGTTCAGTGCCATCAGCAAGCGGTTTTCGAACAGCGTGCGGTTCGGCAGGCCGGTAAGCGGGTCGTGATGCGCCTGATAGTCGAGTTTGGCTTGTGCATGTTTGAGGCTGGAGATGTCGGCAAACACGGCAACAAAGTGGGTAATGAACTTGTCGCGATTGCGCACAGCACTGATGGTCAGCCAACTGGGGTACAGCTCGCCGTTCTTGCGTCGGTTGGAGATCTCGCCTTGCCAGTGACCTTCGTCGGTCAACTGGTGCCACATTGCCGCGTAGAATGCGCTGTCGTGCAGACCGGATGCGAGCAGACGCGGGGTATGCCCGAGCGCTTCGCTTTCGCTGTAGCCGGTGATTTCGGTGAAAGCGCGATTGACCGCACTGATGTGTTGTTGGGTGTCGGTGATCAATACGCCTTCAGCGGTACTTTCGAACACGGTGGCGGCCTGCTGCAGTTTTTCCTGCATCAGATGCCGCTCGGTAATGTCGCGGGCGATGGTCAGCATGCAGTCATCTTCGCCAATCGGCAGCGGACGGCTGGATACTTCACAGAGGCGGATCTGCCCGTCACTGCGGCGGATATGGCAGGTGAAGTCACGGACGAAGCCGTCGCGATGCAACAGATCGAGCATCTGTTTGCGTTCGTTGAGGTTGACCCAGATTCCCAGATCCAGTGCCGAGCGATCCACCGACATGGCGCTATTGAAACCGGTGATACGGCTGAATCCTTCGTTGACCTCCAGCAGCAGGCCGTCGCTCTGGCGTGACAATAACAAACCGTCCGGCGAGGCGTGGAAGGCTTTGGCGAACTTCTCTTCGGAGGTTTGCAGTTGCTGTTGGGTTTCCTTGAGCTGGGTGATGTCGCGCACTACGACAACCAGCGCGGGGGTGGTATCGAGGTCGAACGGCTCGGCGGAAATCAGGCCAGTGAACAACTGGCCATTGTTGCGGCGAAACGGCATCTCTAGATTGCGAATGCTGCCCGCCTGCAAGCGCTGCAGCAATCCGGGACCGACGCCCGGTATCCCCCAGATATTCAGGTCAGTTGCGGTTTGCCCCAGCACTTCTTCGGCTTTCAGGCCGATTTGTTCTTCAAACGCTTCGTTGACCTCCAGCAGGCAGCCATCGGACAGCCGTGCAATCACTAGAATGTCCGGGCACTGCTGGAAGACCGAAGCGAACTTTTGTTCCGAAAGCCGCAGCGCTTCTTCAGTGCGCTTGATTTCGCTGATGTCGATCATCAAACCGCGCATCACCGGCTCGTGGCCATGTTCGATCAGGCTGACGATGTCGCGTACCCACAAACAGCGGCCATCAGCGGTGATAACGCGGTAATCGACGATGTGATCGCGACCCTGGCGAAGCGCTTCTTTGCAGTAATTCTGCGTACGGGTCAGGTCGGCCGGGTGAATAATGTTGTGCCAGAACCCGGGAATCAGCCAGTGCGATTGTGGATAGCCAAGCAAGTCTTCGGCGTGGGGCGACACATAGCTGTAGGTGAAGTCGCTCATCCGCGCTTCCCAGGCGATGGCCGACAGGCTCTCGACCAGGCCACGATAGTGGTATTCGCTGCTGCGCAGTTCCTGTTCGAGGTCGATACGTCGGGCGATTTCCGAACTCAGGCGGCGGTTGATGCGGATCACCACGGCGAGAATCGTCACCAACAGCAACAGACCTGGTAAACCGTAGATCAGCAAATCCGACCAGAATGTCCGATGATCAAGGACGTTGCCGACCCAGTGCTCCTGAATGCTGCTGATTTCATCAGAGCTCATGTCAGCAAGGACTTTGTCGAGAATTCCCACCAGTATCTTGTTGTCGCGGGGGACGGCCATTGCCAGTTGGTAGCGATATGGGGTTTCGCCGCTGACGTACAGACCGTCGAGCTTGAGCTGGCGCAGGCTCCAGACGCTGGAGGCGAGGTCGCCGACGACGGCGTCCACTTCGTCGGTCGCCAACGCTTGTAATGCCGAGCTGACATTGGGCATGGCCACCAGATTCAGATCGGGGTGGTGGGTGCGCAGCAGTTCGTGGGGCGCGTAGTTTTCCACCACGGCGATCTTCAAGCCGTACAGGTCGTCAAGTTTGCGCGGTTGTGCACCGCCGATGTGCGAGAGGATGACGATAGGGAAGTCGAGATAAGGGCGGGTAAACGACAGGTAAGTCTGGCGCTCCGGTGTGGACATGATGCCGGGCAGGAGGTCGATCTTGCCTGATTTGACCTGTTCGAGCACCACCGTCCAGCTCACCGGTTCGATGGGCGTCAATTTGATTGCAAGGCGTTGGCGAATCACGTCGATATAGTCGGCAGCCAGGCCCTGATAGCGGCTCTGATCGTCGCGAAACTCAAAGGGCGGCCACGACGCATCGACACCCAGGCGCAAGTCCGGGTGAGCCGCCAGCCAGCTACGTTCTTCATCGGTCAGAGTCAGCGCGTCAGCCGTTGCGGTCCAGATCATCAGTGACAGCAAAAAAAGCACGGACGCCAATCTGGGCATAACGCTCTCGTTATGGCTCGGGGATGATTGTTTCGAGTGTAGACGGGGTATGCGGGGGAGGGGCGTTGCGAAGGATTTAATCTGCCATATAAACAAAACCCCCGGCCTGGGCCGGGGGTTCTGGTATCACTCGTCGAGGAAGGAGCGCAGATGCTCGCTTCGCGTCGGGTGGCGTAGCTTGCGCAGCGCCTTGGCTTCGATCTGACGGATCCGCTCACGCGTTACGTCAAACTGTTTGCCCACTTCTTCGAGTGTGTGGTCGGTGTTCATGTCGATACCGAAACGCATGCGCAGTACTTTGGCTTCACGGGCAGTGAGGCCGGACAGCACTTCGCGAGTCGCTTCTTTTAGGCTCTCAACAGTGGCGACATCGATTGGCGACTGCATGGTCGAGTCTTCGATGAAGTCACCCAGATGGGAGTCTTCGTCATCACCGATCGGGGTTTCCATGGAGATCGGCTCTTTGGCGATCTTCAGTACCTTGCGGATCTTGTCCTCAGGCATTTCCATGCGTTCGCCCAGCTCTTCCGGGGTCGGTTCGCGACCCATTTCCTGCAACATCTGCCGGGAAATGCGGTTGAGCTTGTTGATCGTCTCGATCATGTGCACCGGAATACGGATGGTGCGGGCCTGGTCGGCGATCGAGCGAGTGATCGCCTGACGGATCCACCAGGTGGCATAAGTCGAGAACTTGTAACCACGACGGTATTCGAACTTGTCTACCGCTTTCATCAGACCGATGTTGCCTTCCTGGATCAGATCGAGGAATTGCAGGCCACGGTTGGTGTACTTCTTGGCGATCGAGATCACCAGACGCAGGTTGGCTTCAACCATCTCTTTCTTCGCGCGGCGGGCCTTGGCCTCACCGATCGACATGCGACGGTTGATATCCTTGATTTCTGCGATGGTCAGACCGGTTTCGGTTTCCAGCGCGATCAGTTTCTGCTGGCAACGAATGATGTCCGGTTGCACGCGACCAATGGCTTCGGCGTATTTGCTCTTGCCTTTGGCCAGGGCGTCGGACCAGCTTTCGTCGATTTCGTTGCTCGGGAACTGACGCAGGAAATCGGCGCGTGGCATACGTGCATCACGTACGCACAGTTGCATGATCGCGCGCTCTTGCTGACGCAGACGATCCAGGGCGCTGCGGACACGCTCGACCAGGCCTTCGAATTGCTTCGGCACCAGTTTGATCGGCATGAACAGCTCGGCCAGTGCGAGCAACTCGGCAATCGCTGCCTTGTTGTTGCGACCGTGCTTTTTCAGGGCCTTGCGGGTGATTTCCATCTGGTCAGCCACGGCGCCGAAACGCTGGGCAGCGATGACCGGATCCGGACCGCTTTCGGCTTCTTCTTCGTCATCGGAAGATTCGGCTTCATCGTCGTCGGTGTCGTCGTCGGCTTTCGCCACTTTAGCTTCGACAGGCGGCGGCACTTCGGCAGGCGGCGCAATGCCGTCGTCCGGGTCGATATAACCGCTCAGAACGTCGGACAGGCGACCACCTTCGGTGGTGACGCGGGTGTACTCGGAGAGAATGTGGTCAACCGTGCCAGGGAAGTGCGCGATTGCGCTCATCACTTCACGGATGCCCTCTTCGATACGCTTGGCGATTTCGATTTCGCCTTCACGAGTCAGAAGCTCGACCGTACCCATTTCACGCATGTACATGCGCACAGGGTCAGTGGTGCGACCGATATCGGTCTCCACCGCTGCCAACGCGGCGGCTGCTTCTTCCGCAGCGGCCTCGTCGGTATCGGCGTCGGCCAACATAAGGGCGTCCGCATCCGGAGCACTCTCGTGTACGGGGATCCCCATGTCGTTAATCATGCGGATGATGTCTTCCACCTGCTCAGGATCTGAAATATCCTCGGGCAGGTGGTCGTTGACCTCGGCGTAAGTCAGATACTTCTGCTCACGACCCAGTTTGATCAACTCAATAATACGAGACTGCTGTTGCGCTTTTCCGGACATAACACCCTATCCACTGAAGGTCTTGGCGGGCAAAAAACAAGCCGAGGATTATACCTGAGCTATGACCTCACGCGCCAGTTGAGGTCGGGTTTGATGCGGAAACATTGCGACTTAGTAGGTCGCGCAGTTGGTTTTTCTCTTCAACGCTCAGTTCGCTTTGACGCGCTTTCCTGAGCAACTGTTCCAGATTTCGCTCGCGTTGGCGGGCTGACAAGCTAGTAATGGTGTCGAAAAACTGTTGTTCAAGGTTATCGCCGTCAATCAGCCACTCCTTTTCTGCCAAAGCCTTGAGCAAGCGTCCCTGTTCAGTGCCGTGCCATCGCGCGATCAACTGAAATGAGTTTAGCTTGGGATTCTTCTGTACAGCTTCGAGCAGGGCCACAAGTAACTGGGCGTTGGTCTGATTCTCGTCCGCAATGTGCCCGGCATCTTCGACGCGCTTGGCCAATTGCGGGTGATGAAGCAGTGTGCGCAGGGCGGTCAGGGTTGGCGACTCGACGCCAATCGGTGTGCGCGGGCGCTGCTGATCGCGATCACCGCCACGTTTGCCGTTCTTGTCCCAGGGCTTTTTGTCCCACTTCTTGCCACCAGCACCGGGCTTCTTGGGCGTCCACTCCTGCTGCGGCACATACATGTCCTGTGCCTGCGGCTGATGGTAGTCGCTGTAGTCAGGCATTGCGTCGTAATCGATGCCCGGATCGTAGGCAGGAGGCGCTTCCTGCGGTGCGCTTTGTGCCAGCTGACTGACGGTTTCGCTGCTCAGGCCGGTGATTTCGGTCAGGCGCTGACGCATCAGAATACGCAGGTTGGCGCCCGGCACTTTGTCGATCAGTGGTGCGGCGAGGGTGGCCATGTGGGCCTTGCCTTCGAGCGAGCGCGGATCGGCTTCTTCGGTCAATTGCTGGAAGAAATAATCCGCCAGTGGCTGAGCATGCTGATTGATCCGGGCCTTGAAGGCGTCAGTGCCTTCGGCGCGCACCAAGGTATCCGGGTCTTCGCCTTCGGGCAGAAACAAAAAGCGCGCCCGGCGGCCGTCTTGCAGGCTTGAAAGCGTTGCTTCCAGGGCGCGCCACGCGGCGTTGCGGCCGGCCTGGTCGCCGTCGAAACAGAACAACACGTTCGGTACGACGCGGAACAGGCGCTTCAAATGTTCTTCGCTGGTCGCGGTGCCCAGCGTCGCGACGGCATTCTTCAGCCCCTGCTGTGCGAGGGCGATGACGTCCATGTAGCCTTCGACGACGATGATTTCGTCGAGGTTGCGGTTGTTCTTGCGTGCTTCATAGAGGCCGTAGAGTTCCTGGCCTTTATGGAATACCGGGGTTTCCGGTGAGTTCAGGTATTTCGGCTTGTCGTCGCCGAGTACGCGGCCACCGAAAGCGATGATCCGACCGCGGGTGTCGCGAATCGGGAACATTACGCGATCGCGGAAGCGGTCATAGCGTTTGCCGGTTTCGGCGTTCTCGATCAGCAGGCCAGCGTCGATCATGGCCTTCTGCTGCAATGTATCGCTGCTCAAGTGCTTGAACAGATTGTCCCAGCCCGGCGGCGCGAAACCGAGGCCGAAATCCCGGGCGATCTCGCCAGTCAGGCCGCGTCCTTTTAGGTAATCCACCGCAGCTTTGCGTGCTGGATGGCTCTTGAGCGCCTGCCGGTAAAAGTCGGCGGCGGCGGTGAGCAGCGGATACAGCGGCGAATCGGTCGGCTGCCGTGGCTTGCGCTCGCGGCCGCTTTCTTCGCGGGGGATTTCCATACCGGCGGCTTTGGCCAGATCTTCGACAGCCTGGGGGAAATCCAGGTTGTCGTGATCCATGAGAAAGCCGAGGGCATTGCCGCCGGCGCCGCAGCCGAAACAGTAATAGAACTGCTTGTCGGGGCTGACGCTGAAAGACGGGGTTTTCTCTTTGTGAAACGGGCAACAGGCGGTGTAGTTCTTGCCGGCCTTCTTCAATTGCACGCGCGAACTGACCACGTCGACGATGTCGGTGCGGTTCAGCAGGTCGTCAATGAAGCTCTGGGGAATCAGCCCGGCCATGGCGTTCTCGTCGTCTGCGCTGTAATAAGTCCGATGCGAAAGGCTGCCGGACGCGGGTCATTGTTTGAAGCACGCAAAATATGCGGCTCGACCGGTGTCGTCTGCGTAATCGCTGTCGGGAAGTGTATCTGCCGAAAATCCACTGACGTTAGTACTCATCAGTCGTCGACTATTTGAAAGTGTTGCGCTGAATCCGCTGACGGCCGGTTCAGGGCCTCGGATCGCTCAATAAAGCGGGCACGCATGCAGGTGCCTTGGGCTGATCGTCGTAAGAGGAATCAGTGGGTGTGCTCGTCAGTAGCCTTGAAAGGCTCGTCAGAAAAGACGTGCACCGCTGGCAAAAGAGCCAGGTCTGACGTGTGAAGCAGATTCGTCTTGGTCGCGTGTGCGGCTTCGACGTTGAAGCATCAAGCGTTTTACGCAAATGCCATTAGCCCGGCTGAGAGCCGGGCTTAGGCAAAGAAGCTTGCAACGAACGTCTGTGTATTAGTACAGACGAACGGCGCGGCGCTGTTCGCGCTGAACTTTCTTGGCGTGACGCTTAACAGCGGCTGCTGCTTTGCGCTTACGCTCAGAAGTTGGCTTCTCGTAAAATTCGCGGCTACGAACTTCAGCCAGTACACCGGCTTTTTCGCAGGAGCGCTTGAAACGACGCAGAGCTACGTCGAAGGGTTCGTTCTCTTTAACTTTGACGGCTGGCATCCAGAGCTACCTTCATTCATTACCGGGGTCAACATCCTCGCGGCAAAAGAGCACTTGAAGACGTCGGTTTTTAAGGGTTGCGGATGTTAACCCCTCATCGCTCGGAATGCAAAGCCTCTGATCGAAAACCGCTGGTCGGGGCATCACGCGGCGACTATTATGCGCGCCTTCGAATTCAGCCTAAACAAGGCGCAAACCCATGCTAGTACTGGGATTAGAAACCTCCTGCGACGAAACCGGCGTCGCATTATATGACAGCGAACGCGGCCTGCTGGCCGACGCACTGTTCAGCCAGATCGACCTGCACCGCGCTTATGGCGGTGTGGTACCGGAGCTGGCCTCGCGTGACCACGTCAAGCGCATGCTGCCCTTGATTCGTCAGGTGTTGGCAGAAGCCGACTGCGTGCCGACCGAGATCGATGCGATCGCCTACACCGCGGGTCCTGGCCTGGTTGGCGCGTTGCTGGTCGGCGCTTCCTGCGCTCAGGCGCTGGCGTTTGCCTGGGGCATTCCTGCGCTCGGCGTGCACCACATGGAAGGCCACTTGCTGGCGCCGATGCTGGAGCCGAAACCGCCCGAATTCCCGTTCGTCGCTTTGTTGGTCTCCGGCGGTCATACGCAACTGGTTCAGGTCGATGGCATCGGCCAATACAGTCTGCTCGGCGAGACGCTGGATGATGCCGCCGGTGAGGCATTCGACAAAACCGCGAAGATGATGGGTCTCAATTATCCGGGTGGGCCGGAAATCGCCAAACTGGCCGAGAAGGGCGTCGCAGGACGTTTTACCTTCCCGCGTCCGATGTGTGATCGCCCGGGTCTGCAATTCAGCTTCAGTGGTCTGAAAACCTCTGCGCTCAACGCCTGGCAGCAGTGCGTCAACGCCGGGGACGACAGCGAGCAAGCCCGTTGCGACATCGCGCTGGCGTTCCAGCAGGCCGTGGTGGAGACTTTGACCATCAAGTGCAAGCGTGCCCTGAAGCAGGCCGGTATGAAGCGTCTGGTGATTGCGGGCGGCGTCAGCGCCAATAAGGCGTTACGTGTTTCGCTGGAAAAGATGCTCGGCGACATGAAGGGCGATGTGTTTTATGCGCGCCCGGAGTTCTGTACCGACAATGGCGCGATGATCGCGTTTGCCGGTTGCCAGCGTTTGCAGGCCGGTCAGCAGGAAAGTCTGGCAATCAGCGTGCAGGCGCGCTGGCCGATGGAGCAATTGTCGGCGTTGTGATGAGTGGCGCTCATGGCCGGTATTTAAAAATGCCGTTCGCGCCCGGCAAACAGGTCGCGTAGATTGCCGCGGTGGCGCCAGACGATCAGCAGTGTCAGCGCGCTCATCGGCAGCAGCGCTTCCGGTTCCTGCCAGGCCAGCAAAGGCAAGGTCAGGGGCGTAGCGATAAGGGCCGCCAGCGAGCTGGTGCGGGTCAGGTAGAACGTCAGCAGCCAGGCGCAGATGGCCAGCAGCGCGGCGGGCGGATACAGGCCCAGCAGCATGCCGGCGGCGGTGGCAACACCTTTGCCACCACGGAAGCGGAAATACAGCGGGAACAGGTGACCGATCACGGCGCACACGCCGATCCACGCCTGATCCTGCAGCGAAAGGCCGGCAGTCGAAGCGATCAGCACCGGCACCAGGCCTTTGCACAGATCACCCAGCAAGGTCAGGATCGCCAGTTTGCGACCGGCCAGGCGCAGCATGTTGGTGGCACCGGCATTACCCGAGCCACTCATTCGCGGATCCGGGTTTCCGGTCAGGCGGCTGAGCAAAATGGCGAAGGACAGCGAGCCGAGCAGGTAGGCGAGAGTCGCCAGTAACCAAAACATGCTAACTATTCCGGGCGAGGACGCCCTGATTCTAACGGCGCATTGCGCCCTTGTCGTGCAGCGGAGAGAAGTGCTTGGACAGAGTGTTTATCGAAGGCCTGGAAGTCGACACCGTGATTGGTGCCTACGACTGGGAGCGCGGCATCCGCCAGTGCCTGCGGCTTGATCTGAGCTTCGCCTGGGATAATCGCCCGGCCGCGGCCGGTGATGACCTGACCCTGGCGCTCGACTACGCCAGCGTGTCCACGCGAATTCAGGCGTTTGCCGAGCAAGCGCAGTTTCAACTGGTCGAGACCTTTGCCGAACGTCTGGTTGAAGTGCTGATGAGCGAATTCAAGATCACTTGGGTACGCCTGAAGCTGACCAAGCCCGGCGCCGTTCCGGCTGCCAAGGGCGGCGTGGGTGTGGAGATCGAGCGCGGATGTCGCTGACTCAGGTCTACCTCGGGCTCGGTAGCAATATCGAGCGCGAAACCCATTTGCGCGCAGGGCTTGAAGCGTTGGCGACGTTTCTGGTGGATATCCGTTGTTCGGCGGTGTTCGAGAGCCAACCGGTGGGGATCAAAAGCGGGCCGTTCTTCAACTTCGTGGTGTCGGCGTATACCGATCTGCCGTTGATGGAGCTGGACCGACGCTTGAAATTCATTGAGGCGGATAACGGACGTTACGCGCCGGATCGCAAGGGCTTGCCGCTGGATATCGACGTGCTGTTGTATGGTGATCTGGCGGGGAATTTCGACGGACTTGTTCTGCCGCGCGCGGAGATTCTGAAAAATGCTTTTGTGCTGTGGCCGCTGTCGCTGATTGCGCCGGATCGCGTGCATCCGGGGGTGGGAAAGAGCTTCGCGACTTTGTGGGCTGAAGCGCAGATTGATCAGGTGCTGGCGCCAGTGCCGTTCGAATGGCGGGGTGAGCAGTTAACCCCGCCGAATCTTTAAAAGCAAAAGATCGCAGCCTGCGGCAGGTCCTGCAGAGAAACGCATATTCCCGTGTGGGAGCTGCCGCAGGCTGCGATCTTCTGATCTTGCTTCAGGCGTTCTCTTTGTAAGCCTTCAACGCCTTGAGCCGTTCACGCTTTAGCGCTTCGCCAAGCTCCGGCCCTTTGAATCCCTTCTCCAGCAACGGCTGCACCGCAACCTCTCGCGCAGCCTTCGCCGCACCGCGCAAATAATCCGCCTGTGGATAACTTCTCTGCTCCAGCCCTTTACGGCCTCGGGCGTCCATTTCGCATGCGGCGATAAACTCTTCAAACCGCTGCGGTCGGCGATACACGTCAAAACTCTGCAGCAGGTCAAGCAGCGTCGAGGCCTTCAACTCCAGCGCCCGGTGGCTGTGGGTGTGGTACTTGCCGACTAACAAGGCCAACTCCTGACAATCCTTTGGTGCCTTAAAGCGTTCGTTGACCGCTTTGATCAGCTTCAACCCCGTGTGCTCATGGGCGATGTGTCGCGGCCACTCTTCTTCCGGGGTCAGACCTTTGCCGAGATCGTGCAGCAGGCAAGCCCAGCGAACCGTCAGCGGTTGTTTGTGCCGCGCCGATTGCTCCAGGACGCTAAGGGTGTGCAGGCCGGTATCGATTTCCGGGTGATGCGCTTCAGGTTGTGGCACACCGAAAAGCGCGTCGACTTCCGGCATCAGTACTTTCAGCGCGCCGCAGTCGCGAAGCACCTGAATGAACACTTGCGGCTGATCTTCCATCAGTGCCCGGGAGATTTCTTTCCAGCTACGTTCGGCGGTCAACGCCTCCAGCTCACCGGACTCGCTGAGCTCATGCATCAATTCCAGCGTCTCCGGTGCGACGGTAAAACCCAGCCCGGCATAGCGCGCTGCGAAACGGGCAACCCGCAATACACGGAGGGGATCTTCGGCGAACGCCGGAGAAACGTGGCGCAGAATCCGGGCTTCCAGATCGCGCTGGCCATGGTAGGGATCGGTCAGATTGTGCTCATTGTCCTCGGCCATGGCGTTGATGGTCAGGTCGCGACGAATCAGGTCTTCTTCAAGCGTCACTTCGGGGCTGGCGTGAAAAGTGAAACCGCCATAACCGCGCCCGCTCTTGCGTTCGGTGCGAGCGAGGGCGTACTCCTCGCCGCTTTTGGGATGAAGAAACACCGGGAAATCCGCGCCGACCGGGCGATAACCCTGGGCGAGCATTTCTTCCGTGGTGGCACCGACTACGACCCAATCGATGTCGGTGACTGGTTTGCCCAGCAAGCGATCACGTACGGCACCGCCAACCTTGAAAATCTGCATAAAAAACCTCCGTTAGCCCGACAGAATAACCCTTGCGTCAGACTTTCGGAGGCCGGAACCGGATCAAAGATGAATGACGGCAAGGTCAAGTCGACCGTAATCCCCTTCGCTGTGTTCACTGCGGGGGGGAACGTGGTGGGTTTTCATGATCTGGTCGCCTTGCAGGGTTTCCAGATGGATATCGAAGCCCCACAGGCGATGCAGATGTTTAAGCACTTCGTCAGTGGAGTCTCCCAGCGGTTTGCGATCGTGCTGTTGGTGACGCAAGGTCAGTGAGCGGTCGCCGCGCCGATCGATGCTGTAGATCTGCACGTTCGGTTCACGATTGCCGAGGTTGTATTGCGCGGCCAGGGTTTCGCGGATGATCCGGTAGCCGGGTTCGTCATGAATCGCAGGCACCAACAAGTCGTCCTTCTGATCGTCATCCATGATGCTGAACAGTTTCAGGTCACGGATCACCTTTGGCGACAGATACTGCAGGATGAAACTTTCATCCTTGAAGCTGCTCATGGCGAATTTGATGGTCGACAGCCAGTCGCTCCCGGCAATTTCCGGGAACCAGTGACGATCCTCTTCGGTAGGTTCTTCACACATGCGCCGGATGTCGCGATACATGGCGAAACCCAGCGCGTAGGGGTTGATGCCGTTGTAGTAAGGGCTATCGAAACCTGGCTGGAACACCACACTAGTGTGCGAGGTGAGGAACTCCATCATGAAGCCGTCGGTGACCAGCCCTTCGTCGTACAAGTCGTTCATCAGCGTGTAGTGCCAGAACGTTGCCCAGCCTTCGTTCATCACTTGGGTCTGGCGTTGCGGGTAGAAGTACTGGGCGATCTTGCGCACGATCCGCACGATCTCGCGCTGCCACGGTTCCAGTAACGGCGCGTGTTTTTCGATGAAGTACAGGATGTTTTCCTGCGGCTCGGCGGGGAAGCGGGCGTTATCCTTGTCGCTGTATTTATCCGCGCCTTTGGGAATGGTGCGCCACAGATCGTTGATCTGCTTCTGCATGTGCTCTTCACGATCCTTCTGCCGACGCCGTTCTTCTTCGGCGGAAATCGGGTAAGGACGTTTGTAGCGGTCGACGCCGTAGTTCATCAACGCATGGCAGGAGTCGAGCAAGTCTTCTACTGCATCGATGCCGTGACGCTCCTCGCACTGCATGATGTACTGCTTGGCAAACACCAGGTAATCGATGATCGAGCTGGCGTCGGTCCAGGTGCGGAACAGGTAATTGCCCTTGAAGAAACTGTTATGCCCGTAACAGGCATGGGCCACTACCAGCGCCTGCATGCAGATGGTGTTTTCCTCCATCAGATAGGCGATGCACGGGTCAGAGTTGATCACGATTTCGTAGGCGAGGCCCATCTGCCCACGGCTGTACGACTTTTCCGTGCTGAGGAAGTGTTTGCCGTAGGACCAGTGGTGGTAGCCCAGTGGCATGCCCACCGAGGCATACGCATCCATCATCTGCTCGGCGGTGATCACTTCAATCTGGTTGGGGTAGGTATCCAGCGCATAGCGGGCCGCGATCCGGGCGATTTCGCGGTCATAGGTCTGAATCAGCTCGAACGTCCATTCGGAGCCGGTGGAAATGGGTTGGCGCTTCTGCTCTTTGGCGGTCATGTCACTAACCTGCGCTGGAAGAGTTCACGGAAGACCGGATAGATATCCCCGGCCGAGACCAGTTGCTGCTGGGCAAAAGTGTCAGAAAAGGCTTCGGCGATGCGTTCGTACTCGTACCACAAGGCCTGATGTTCGCGCGGGGTAATCTCCACATAAGTGTAGTACTGCACAAACGGCATGATCTGGTTGATCAGGATGTCGCGGCAGATTGGCGAGTCGTCGTTCCAGTTATCACCATCGGAAGCCTGCGCCGCGTAGATATTCCACTCGTTGCTCGGGTAACGCTCGGCCATGATCTCCTGCATCAGTTTCAGGGCGCTGGAAACGATGGTGCCGCCGGTTTCCCGTGAATAGAAAAACTCTTCTTCGTCGACTTCCCGGGCACTGGTGTGGTGGCGGATGAACACGACGTCGATCTTGTCGTAGTTCCGTTTCAGGAACAGGTACAACAGGATGAAAAAGCGTTTGGCGATGTCCTTGGTCGCCTGGGTCATGGAGCCGGAGACGTCCATCAGGCAGAACATCACGGCTTTCGAGCTGGGGTTGGGCTGTTTGATCAGCAAGTTGTATTTCAAGTCGAAGGTGTCGAGGAACGGCACACGATGGATGCGCGCGCTGAGTTTCTCGATTTCTGCCTCGAGCTCCTGAATATCGCCGAAGTTATCTGGCTCTTCGCGTCTTAGACGTTCAAGTTCTTCTTTCACTTCACGCAGTTTTGCCCTGCTGCTGCCGGACAAGGCAATGCGCCGAGCATGAGCCGAACGCAGCGTGCGGATGATATTTATCCGCGACGGGTTGCCTTCGTTGCTGATCCCGGCCCGCACGGTTTTGAAGGTGTCGGTACCGCTCAGGTTGCGTTTGACCAGGTTTGGCAGTTCGAGGTCTTCGAACATGAATTCGAGGAATTCTTCCTGAGTGATCTGGAAGACGAATTCGTCCATGCCCTCGCCGGAGTTGCCGGCCTTGCCCGGGCCGCGTCCGCCACCGCCTCCCGGCGGGCGGGCGATGTGTTCGCCGGCGGTGAACTCCTTGTTGCCAGGATGCACCACGGTCTGCTTGCCGCCACGGCCGTGGTGAAGCACCGGTTCGTCGATGTCGCGACCGGGAATACTGATCTGTTCGCCGTGCTCCATATCGGTAATGGAGCGCCGGCTGACCGCCTCTTCGACAGCCTTCTTAATGTGGTCACGGTAACGCCGCAGGAAGCGCTGACGGTTTACCGTGCTCTTGTTCTTGCCATTGAGACGTCGGTCGATCACATAACTCATAGGAAGCCCTCCGGGCAGCTTCAAGTTGTGAGCTTCAAGCTGCAAGTAAAAGCAGGTTCCCGGGCATCAGTGGGTTACGCGCTTTGTTCTTGCAGCTCGTAGCTAGAAGCTTGCAGCTGCTTCACTGCGACTTCCGTACCCGTAGGTACCATTCGGAAAGAAGCCGTACCTGTTTGTCGGTGTAGCCGCGTTCGACCATTCGAGTGACGAAGTCGTTGTGCTTTTGCTGATCCTCTTTGCTGGCCTTGGCATTGAAGCTGATGACTGGCAGCAGGTCCTCGGTGTTCGAGAACATTTTCTTCTCGATGACCACCCGCAGTTTCTCGTAGCTGAGCCAGGTCGGGTTCTTGCCGTTGTTGTTGGCCCGTGCGCGCAGTACGAAGTTGACGATCTCGTTGCGGAAATCCTTCGGATTGCTGATGCCGGCCGGTTTTTCGATTTTCTCCAGTTCTTCGTTCAGCGCGACGCGGTTGAGAATCTCGCCGGTTTCCGGATCGCGGTATTCCTGATCCTGAATCCAGAAGTCCGCGTACAGCACGTAGCGGTCGAAGATGTTCTGGCCGTACTCGCTGTAAGACTCGAGGTACGCGGTCTGGATCTCCTTGCCGATGAATTCGATATAACGCGGTGCCAGATACTCTTTCAGGTAGCGCAGATAGCGCTCGCGGGTTTCGGCCTGGAATTGTTCCTGTTCGATCTGCTGTTCCAGCACGTAGAGCAGATGCACCGGGTTGGCAGCGATTTCATGCGGATCGAAGTTGAAGACCTTGGAGAGGATCTTGAACGCGAAGCGGGTCGACAGACCGTTCATGCCTTCGTCGACACCTGCCGAGTCGCGGTATTCCTGAATCGACTTGGCTTTCGGATCGGTGTCTTTGAGGTTTTCGCCGTCGTAGACGCGCATCTTCGAATAGATGTTGGAGTTTTCCGGCTCCTTGAGGCGTGACAGCACAGTGAACTGTGCGAGCATCTTCAAGGTGTCCGGCGCGCAATGCGCTTTGGCCAGGGAGCTGTTGAACAGCAGTTTGTCGTAGATCTTCACTTCGTCACTGACGCGCAGGCAGTACGGCACTTTGACGATATAGATCCGGTCGATGAACGCTTCGTTGTTCTTGTTGTTGCGGAAGGTGTGCCATTCCGATTCGTTGGAGTGGGCGAGCAGGATCCCGGTGAACGGAATCGCGCCGAGGCCTTCGGTACTGTTGTAGTTGCCTTCCTGCGTCGCGGTCAGCAATGGGTGCAGCACCTTGATGGGTGCCTTGAACATTTCGACGAATTCCATCAGGCCCTGGTTGGCCCGGCACAGCGCACCGGAGTAGCTGTAGGCGTCGGCGTCGTTCTGTGGGTATTCCTCGAGTTTGCGGATGTCGACCTTGCCGACCAGTGCGGAGATGTCCTGGTTGTTCTCGTCCCCCGGTTCGGTCTTGGCCACGGCGATCTGGTTGAGGATCGACGGGTACAGTTTGACCACGCGGAACTGGCTGATGTCGCCGCCGAACTCGGCCAGGCGTTTGGTCGCCCATGGCGACATGATGGTGTTCAGGTAGCGCCGTGGAATGCCGAAGTCTTCCTCGAGAATCGCGCCATCTTCGGTGGCGTTGAACAGACCCAGAGGCGATTCGAATACCGGTGAGCCCTTGATCGCATAGAAAGGCACTTTTTCAATCAGTTGTTTCAGCTTCTCGGCCAGGGACGATTTACCGCCACCGACGGGACCGAGCAGATAAAGGATCTGTTTCTTCTCTTCCAGGCCTTGGGCGGCATGGCGGAAATACGAGACGATCTGGTCGATGCATTCTTCCATCCCGTGGAAGTCTTCAAAGGCCGGATAGCGACGGATCACCTTGTTGGAGAAGATGCGTGACAGCCTCGAATTGGTCGAGGTGTCGAGCAGTTCCGGTTCACCGATGGCCAGTAATAGACGCTCGGCGGCAGAAACGTAGGCGCTCCGGTCTTTTTTGCACAGCTCCAGGTACTCTTGCAGCGAGAGTTCTTCCTGGCGTGTGGACTCGAAGCGTTGTTGGAAGTGGCTAAAGATACTCATGACGTCACCTCGCTCGATACGTGGAGCCGACGCCGGATCACTCAGTCGATGCTGGCAAACAACCGTTTAGGCAGCTGTTTGTTTACCCCCCAGAACACTTTCACGATCGACAATCGTGAAAGTCACTCCCGATGACCCGTGCGCCGGTGTACCGGCTCTCCCCTGTTTTGGATGGCCTGGGCTTAAGGATAGTTGGGAATTCGGGAGGTAAAGGCGAGATACGTAATTAGTTGTGGCAAGACCGTTCGTCTGCCAGCGCGGGCCCACGGCAGCCGGGGCCTGCGCGTGACAAAAAAATTATTCGGCGGTGCCTTGCGCGGTTTCCGCAGGATAAGTCGTACGCCACAGCTCGAAGCCGCCGTCCATGCTGTAGACGTCGGAGAAGCCTTGGCTGATCAGGTAGGCCGCAGCACCCTGGCTGGAGTTGCCGTGGTAGCAGACGACGACGGTCGGCGCATCAAGGTCAGCGCCTTGAATGAAAGCGTGCAGGGAATGGTTGTCCAGATGCTTCGAGCCGCTGATGTGCAGCGCGGCGAAAGTCGCCGGGTCGCGTACGTCGACCACGACAGCACCTTGTTCACGCAGGGCCTGGGCCTGTTCCGGGGGGATTCGTTTGAATTCGCTCATGGCGGGTTCCTGTTGCTCGGCTGAAAGCGCAGTCTAACGCGGTGCGCTGACTGGCGAAGTTTGGGGGATAAGTGGTGCGACAGTTGGCGCGAGTCCGCCGTGTTCGTCGCATTTGCACGACAGCCGTTCGCCGCTGTCGACATTCATCAGGGTCAGGCTGCCGCCCCAGACACAACCGGTGTCGAGCGCCGAGATACCTGGCTCATGGATATTGCCTTCGAGTGCCGCCCAGTGGCCGAAGATGATGCGCAGGCCTTTGGTCTTGCGATCCTTGTGCTGAAACCACGGTTTATATCCGGCGGGTGCTGTGTCGAGGCCTTCCTTGCTCTTGAGGTCGAGTTTGCCTTCGGCGGTGCAGAAGCGCATGCGGGTGAAGTAGTTGGTGATGACGCGCAAGCGTGTCACGCCTTTGAGATCGTTGTCCCATTTCGCCGGATCGTTGCCGTACATGCCGTCGAGGTAGGCGAGCAGCATGTTGTCGTCTCGCAGGGCCGTTTCGACTTCGGCGGCGCACTTCAGTGCGCGGCTCAGCGACCATTGCGGTGGAATGCCAGCGTGAACCATGGCGACATCGCGCTGCTCGTCGTAGTGCATGAGCTTTTGTTGGCGTACCCACTCCAGCAGTTCCGCGCTGTCCGGGGCATCGAGAATCTCGCGCAGGGTGTCGGACTTCTTCAAGCGCTCGATATTTCTAGCCGCTGCCAGCAAATGCAGGTCGTGGTTACCGAGCACGCAGACCAGCGATTCACGCATGCGATATAGAAAACGCAGGGTTTCCAGTGATTGCGGGCCACGGTTGACCAGGTCACCGACCAGCCACAGTCGATCAAGCTTTGGGTCGAACGCCACTTGCTTGAGCAGGCATTTCAGCGGTTCGAGGCAGCCCTGCAGGTCGCCGACGGCATACGTCGCCATCAGTGCAAAGACCCGGGCACGGCGAGGCGGAACGGCTTGATGATGGCGTCGAAATGTTTACCGTCGTCGGCGACCATTTGGTAAGTGCCTTGCATGGTGCCGACCTTGGTGGTCATCACTGTGCCGCTGCTGTAGGTGTGGCTTTTGCCGGCATCGATCAACGGTTGCTGGCCGACCACGCCAGCGCCGCGTACTTCCTCTACATGACCATCACCGTCGGTGATCACCCAGTGCCGCGAAAGTAGCTTGGCAGGGATTGCGCCATTGTTCTGCACAGTGATGGTGTAGGCGAAGGCGAAGCGGTCGTGCTCGGGTTGCGATTGGTCTGCCAGATAGCGGGTGACGACGCTGACATCGACCTGGTAACGGGAATCGGACATGCAAGAGGCCTTAAACGAAGCGGAACGCGGGGCGTAGCTGATGGGGATTCAGTCTAGGCAAGTATCGGGCAGTAAACCAGAGTGGCGTCCTGCCCGATAGCGTTCATCGTTTATCAGTCGGCGGCGGGGGAGGCCGGGACTTGTACCGCGAGCTGGTCGGCCAGACGTACGAACGCGGCCAGATCCAGTTGCTCCGGACGCAAGCTGCCATCGACGCCGGCGGCTTCGATCTCGGCATTGCTGAGCAGTTGCTTGAGAGTGTTGCGCAAGGTCTTGCGGCGTTGGTTGAACGCTTCGCGCACAACGCGCTCCAGCAGCTTGTGATCCTTGGCCGGGTGCGGCAGTACGGCGTGCGGCACCAAGCGGACGATGGCCGAGTCGACCTTCGGCGGCGGGTTGAACGCACCCGGACCAACGTTGAACAGGTGTTCCACACGGCAATGGTACTGAACCATGATCGACAGGCGACCCCAGTCACCACCGCCAGGGCCTGCGGCCAGACGCTCAACCACTTCTTTCTGCAGCATGAAGTGCATGTCGCGAATGATGCCGGCATTGTTCAGCAGGTGAAAAATCAGCGGCGTGGAGATGTTGTACGGCAGGTTGCCAACCACACGCAGGCTGTTTGGCGCGGCGTTGAGCGTGTTGAAGTCGAACTTCAGTGCATCGCCCTGATGCAGGTTGAAGTTGCTCTTTCCGGCAAACTGCTGGTTGAGGATCGGGATCAGATCCTTGTCCAGTTCCACCACGTCGAGTTGTGCGCCGGAGTTGAGCAGGCCGGCGGTCAGTGCGCCCTGGCCCGGGCCGATTTCCAGCAGGCGATCTTCAGACTTGGCGCTGATGGAGCGCAGGATGCGGTCGATGACGCCGGCATCGTGCAGGAAGTTCTGGCCAAAGCGTTTGCGCGCCTTGTGTTGGTATTGCTCGGTCATAAACGGGTCTCGGCCATCTGGTAGGCGGTTTCCAGGGCGACTTGCAGGCTGCCGGTATCGATCTTGCCGCTGCCGGCCAGATCCAGGGCGGTGCCGTGATCGACCGACGTGCGGATGATCGGCAGACCAAGGGTCACGTTGACGGCAGCGCCGAAGCCTTTGTACTTAAGCACAGGCAAACCCTGGTCGTGGTACATCGCCAGCACTGCGTCGCAATGCTCCAGATATTTGGGGGTAAACAGAGTGTCGGCAGGCAGCGGGCCACGAAGGTCCATGCCCTCGCCGCGCAGGCGCTCTAATGTCGGTTCAATGATGTCGATTTCTTCATGGCCCAGGTGTCCGCCTTCACCGGCGTGCGGGTTGAGTCCGCAAACCAGGATGCGCGGGCGGGCGATGCCGAATTTATTTTGCAGGTCGCTGTGCAGGATCCGTGTCACGCGCTCCAGCCGTTCGGGTGTGATTGCGTCGGCAATCTCGCGCAGGGGCAGGTGAGTGGTGACCAGTGCCACGCGCAAACCGCGGGTGGCGAGCATCATCACCACTTGGGCGGTGTGAGTCAGGTCGGCGAGGAATTCGGTGTGTCCGGAGAACGCGATGCCCGACTCGTTGATCACGCCTTTGTGTACAGGGGCGGTAATCATCCCGGCGAAGTCGCCGTTGAGGCAGCCGTTGCCGGCGCGGGTCAGGGTTTCGAGGACGAACGCAGCGTTGGCCTTATCCAGTTGCCCGGCAACCACGGGGGCGCTCAGCGGCGTATCCCAGACATACAGGCTGCCTGCGGGTGCCGGGGCGTCCGGCCAGTGATTCGGGCCGATATCCAGCAAGTTGACGGCCAGCCCCAGCTGCGCGGCCCGCTCGGAGAGCAGGTCGCGGCTGGTGATGGCAATCAGGGGATGTGGCTGGGCTTGCGAGGCGAGCAGCAGGCACAGGTCGGGACCTATGCCGGCTGGTTCGCCGGGTGTCAGCGCGAAACGCTTGGGTTTCACTGTGCTGCCTGGTCGGCGCCAGGGAGTTTGATTTCCACGTACGCTTCGTCACGGATCTGACGCAGCCAGGTTTGCAGCTCTTCGTCGTATTTGCGGTTACGCAGTACGGTCATGGCTTGCTGCTCGCGGGCCTGTTCAGTGCTGTCGGTGGCGCGACGGCCAAGGACTTCCAGAACGTGCCAGCCATATTGAGTCTGGAATGGCTTGGACAGCTGACCTTGTGGGGTCTTGGCCATCACTTCGCGGAACTCCGGAACCAGTGCATTTGGATCGATCCAGTTCAGGTCGCCGCCGTTGAGCGCCGAGCCCGGGTCTTCTGAGTAGTTTTTCGCCAGAGTGGCGAAATCTTCACCGGCCACGATGCGTTCATACAAAGATTGAACCAGCGCTTTGGTTTTCGCTTCATCACGAATCGGGCTTGGCTTCACCAGAATGTGACGAACATGCACTTCGTCACGCATCTGCGCTTCGCCACCACGCTTGGCCAGCAGCTTGAGGATGATGAAACCACCCGGTGTGCGTGCAGGTTGAGTGATGTCGCCGACGGCCATGCTGCTCAGCTCGCGGTCGAACGGCGGTGGCAGTTGCGCGGCTTTACGCCAGCCCATGTCGCCGCCTTCCAGAGCGTTGTCGCTGCCGGATTTGGCAACGGCCATCTGGCCGAAGTCAGCGCCTTGCTTGAGCTGCTGGTAAACCTCCATGGCCTGACGGGCAGCACTCTGAATCGCGTCAGAGTTGGCGCTTTCCGGCGTCGGGATCAGGATGTTGGCCAGGTGCAGTTCTTCGGACAGTTGCATTTTGCCCAGGTCGGAGGCGAGGAAGTTTTTCACTTCCTGTTCGGAGACCTGAATGCGTTCTGCCACGCGACGCTGACGCACACGGCTGATGACCATTTCGCGTTTGATCTGGTCACGGGCATCGTCGTAGGACAGGCCGTCGCGAGCCAGAGCAGCACGGAACTGCTCAACCGTCATGTTGTTGCGCTGAGCAATGGTACCGACTGCCTGGTTCAATTCTTCATCGGTGATGCGGATGCCGGAACGCTCGCCAATCTGCAGTTGCAGGTTTTCGACGATCAGGCGCTCAAGCACCTGTTGATCCAGCACGCCAGGAGGCGGCAAACCGCCGCCACGCTTGGCGATGGTCTGCTGCACTTCGTGGACGCGCTGGTCCAGTTGGCTTTGCATGACCACGTCGTTGTCGACGATTGCTACCACTTTGTCGATGGATTGAACTGCGGCGTTAGCCGCAGTACCCAGGAACAGCGCGCCCAGCATCAGCGGGCGCAGACAATCAGAAAGCTTGGTCTTCACGTTCACGATAACCTTGAATGCCTTTGTCGAGGAAGCTCTCTACCTTGGCGCCGGTGAGGCCGCCGAGTCCCTTCAGAACAATTTGGAGGAAGACGCCATGGTCGCCTTTTTCGTTTTGCGGAGCTTCCTGGCTGAACTCGTCATAGGAAACCCAGTAACGGTTGATCAGGCGCAGTTTCCAGCAGCAGTTGTCGTACTCGAAACCACCGAAGGCTTCCAAGGTACGGTTACGGTTGTAGTCATACTGCCAGCGGCTGATCGCGTTCCACTGTGGAACGATCGGCCAGATAACCGAGAAGTCATGCTGCTGGATCTTGTAGTAGTCCTTCACGTAGCCAGGTGTGCCCGGAGTGCCGTAGTCACCACCACCCACCGACCATTTGCCGGTGTTTTGGTCATAACGGACCTGGTCATTGCGATAGCGGTAGCCGGCGTTGATAACCTTGTTCGGGTTGTCTTCAGGCTGATAGTGGAACATCGCGCTGCCGGAACGTGGGCTGCGGCTGTCCGGATCCCAGTTGTAGTCGGCCGTGGTGCGCCAATCGCGGTTCCAGCGGTATTCGTATTCCAGTGCATATGGCGAAACGTTGGATTTCGCGTCGTCACGGGTTTTGGCATCGATACCTGGCAGTTGAACTTCGCGATCCTTGAAGTACAGAGCCTGGCCGACACTGATGCGTTGACGTTCGAAACCGTCGTCTTCAATCCAGCGGCTGGTCACGCCCAGCGACAGTTTGTTCTCGTCGCCGACGCGGTCGGAGCCAGAGAAACGGTTGTCGCGGAACAGCGAGGCGTAGTTGAAGGTGTATTCGCTGGTGTCGAATACTGGAATGTCTGTCTGGTCTTTCTCGGGTACATAGAGGTAGAACAGGCGAGGTTCCAGGGTCTGGCGATAGTTCTTGCCAAAGAACGACGTATTGCGGTCGAAGTACAGACCGCTGTCGATGCTGGCAATCGGTACGCCACGATTTTGCGAGCTGCTGAACGACTCGCCAAGTGCGGAAGCATTGTTGCGGTTGGTCACGAGGTCATCTTTACCCTGACCATCGAGATCCAGTTGATACTGGGTGTACTGATACTTCAGCGATGGCTTCAGGAAGCCATAAGTCCAGTTCATCGGCAGGCTGACACCCGGCTTGAGGTTCAAACGGTCGCCATTGGCACGTGCCAGACCCGCAACGTTGTTGTCCAGCCGCGATTCGGTCGTGACGCCGTCTTCCTGTACAAAAGTGCCACTTCTCAGGTCACGGTCGAAACGGACGAGTTCGGTCTCGTAATCGAAATTGAGGCCTTCCGGGTGGTACGGCAGTTGACCATTGAAGGTGATCTGCGGCAGGCGGTCGTAAGGCGTGATGTTCGAAACGGTCGCGAGCTGATAGGCCTGAGCATTCAGGCGCGCTGTGTAGCTGTCACCACGATAGGTAACCGAACCCTGCTGATTGACGAAGTCTTCGGATTTCACGCCAATCTGATCGGTCTGCAGATCCTGGAAGTAATAAGGGTCGCTGATCTTGGTGTAGTCAACCTGGGTGAGCACGCGGGAGTCGAGACCGCCCTTGTGCTGCCAGTTGTACATGTAGCGAGTCTCGCTGTAGTCGGACTGACGCTTGCGATCATCGTCCTCGTCATTGAGATAAGCGGCACCAAACTGACCTTCACTCGACTTGGTCAGGTAACGGAACTCACCCTCCACCAACATGCCACGCTTGCTCATGTAGCGCGGGTACAACGTGGCGTCGTAGTTCGGTGCCAGGTTGAAGTAGTAAGGTGTAACCAGCATGAAGCCGGTGTCGCTGCCGCTGCCAATGGTCGGTGGCAGGAAACCCGACTGACGACGGTCGTCGATCGGGAAGTAGATGTACGGCGTGTACAGAATCGGAATGTCTTTTACGCGCAGCGTCACGTTGGTCGCGGTACCGAAACCGGTGGCCGGGTTCAAGGTGATGTTGTTGCCCTTGAGCTGCCAGGCGTTGCTGTTCGGTTCGCACGTGGTGTACGTACCATCCTTGAGGCGGATGATGGCGTTCTCGGCACGCTTGGCGTACAGCGCGTTACCGCGGATGCGCGATTTGTGCATCACGTATTCGGCGTTGTCGACCTTGGCTTCACCGGTGTCGAGCTGCACATCGGCGTGGTCGCCGACAATCAGCGCGCCGTTGTCGCGGATACGTACATCGCCATTGAGTTCGGCGCGGCTCTCGGCCTGATACAGGCTGGCCTCGTCGGATTCGACCTGCATGCTGCCCTGACGCAGGACAACATCTCCGGCCAGCGTACCGACTTGATCATCGGTGTTATAGCGCGAGGCTTTTGCGCCGATAAAGGTCGGAGCATCGCTTTTGTTCGTCTTGTCATTCATGCCAGGACGAATCGGTTCGATATAGGCACCAGAGCAGTAAGGCCCGGTCTCGGCCAATTGGGCGGCGGTGAGCTTCTCGCGCGGAACCCAGTCGAGGTGACTGAAGTCTTCGCTACGGGATTTCAAACCGCGGCCCTTGGCTTCGGTGACCAGCGCCGTTTTTGGCGCTGTGTCGGCAGCCGAACCGTTCTCGGTCGCCGCTTCGCCGGTAGCACTGACGGCACTGCCGTCATGCACCGGACGCGGCGGCAACGCAGCAGCGGTTGATTTGGGCGCACAGGCCCAACCACCCGAAGCCGAGACGGAGCAGTCATACTGCTCGGCGGCAACAACGAATTGACTGGCCAGAGGTTGCATAGCCAGCAGACTGCCGGTTACCAACAACGGAAATTTTTTACGAAACGCGGGGGATTTCAATGCCATCTTATTAGTCCGGGCTTCCTGCGTGCCATCTGCCCGCGTGTGGGGCCGCACGCCTCTCGATGGTCTGAAAAAGATGCTGGATAATAAAGCATGACCCGCTTGACGGCTAGCGCCGTCGGAGACCCTTGCAATGCCTGACCAAGATGTACGCTTGCAACACCTGAAAGTTTGGCTCGATGAGCAGTTGGCAATCCTGTTTGCAGATCAGGGCTGGGGCACCGTGCCCCCGGCCACGTTGACTGCGGCCAGCAGCGACGCGAGTTTCCGCCGTTACTTCCGCTGGGAAGGCGAGGGGCGCAGCTTCGTCGTGATGGACGCGCCGCCCCCCCAGGAAAACTGCAAACCGTTCGTGGATATCGCTTTTTTGCTGGCGAAATCCGGAATAAATGTGCCGAAAATTTATGCCGAGGACCTCGAGCGCGGATTTCTTTTGCTCAATGACCTGGGCAACCAGACCTATCTCGACGTGATCGATGGCGAAAATGCCGACGCATTGTTCGCCGATGCCTTGCAAGCGCTGCTGGCTTTTCAGCAGTTGCCGATGGTTGCACCGTTGCCGAGCTACGACGTTGCCTTGCTGCGCCGTGAGCTGGAACTGTTCCCTGAGTGGTATGTGAAGCGTGAACTCGGTGTCGAATTCGATTCGACTCAGCAACAGCAGTGGCAGCAGGTTAGTGATCTGCTGATCGACAGCGCACTCGCTCAACCCAAAGTGCTGGTACACCGCGACTACATGCCCCGCAACCTGATGCTCAGCGAACCGAATCCCGGCGTGCTGGATTTCCAGGATGCGGTTTATGGCCCGGTGACCTACGACGTGACCTGCCTGTTCAAGGACGCCTTCCTCAGCTGGCCCGAAGAGCGCGTGCACGGCTGGCTGGAAAATTACTGGCAGCAAGCTTCGGTGCTGAACATTCCAGTGCAGCCCGACTTCGAAGACTTCCTGCGCGCCAGCGATCTGATGGGCGTGCAGCGCCATTTGAAAGTCATCGGCATCTTCGCGCGCATCTGCCACCGTGACGGCAAGCCGCGTTACCTGGCCGACGTGCCACGTTTCTTCTCCTATATAGAAGCGGTGATTGCGCGACGTCCGGAATTGGCCGAACTGCAAGCGCTGTTCACCAGCCTGCGGGGTGGAGCAACAGCATGAAGGCAATGATTCTGGCGGCAGGCAAAGGCGAGCGCATGCGTCCGCTGACCCTGACCACGCCGAAACCACTGGTGCGTGCCGGCGGTGTTCCCCTGATCGAATATCACCTGCGCGCCCTCGCGGCCGCAGGATTCAACGAGATCGTGATCAACCACGCCTGGCTCGGTCAGCAGATCGAGGATTATCTGGGTGACGGCTCGCGATTTGGTGTGAGCATTCAGTACTCGCCCGAAGGCGAGCCACTGGAAACCGGCGGCGGGATTTTCCGGGCGCTGCCGATGCTTGGCGATGATGCGTTCCTGGTGGTCAACGGTGATATCTGGACCGATTATGACTTCAGCGTGCTGCATCAGCCGATCAACGGGCTCGCGCATCTGGTCCTGGCTGACAATCCTGCGCATCACCCGAGCGGTGATTTCACACTGCTCGACGGCAAGGTGCACGACGCTCAGCCGGACGCTGCGACCCTGACCTACAGCGGCATCGCGGTGCTGCATCCTCAGCTGTTCGATGGCTGCACCGACGGCGCGTTCAAGCTGGCACCGCTGCTGCGCAAAGCCATGGCGGCTGGCGAAGTGAGTGGCGAACGCCTGAAAGGGCACTGGGTCGATGTCGGTACGCATGAGCGTCTGGCCGAAGCTGAAACATTGATAGAAGCGAGTCGCTGACATGTTGTGGCCAGGGACTCTGATTGGAGCCGGAGCGGGTTTTGCAATCGCCAGCATTCCGGGGGCCATGCTTGGGGCATTGTTGGGGCAGGCGCTGGATCGGCGTCTGCACTTGCAGAGCTGGGGACACTTGCGGGAAAAACTCGGCGGTCGGCCGATGCTGCGCAACGACGAACTGTTGTTTGTGTTGCTCGGGCGTCTGGCCAAGAGTGATGGTCGGGTTACCGACGGGCATATCCAGCAGGCGCGCAACGAGATGCGTGCGCTGGAGATGAGTGAGCCGGCAACGCGCCGTGCCATCGCGGCATTCAACCGTGGCAAGTCTGAAAATGACAATCTGCGCGGTTATCTGCGGCGCTTGAGCGCGCAGCCCCATGCGGCCGAGGGTGTCTTGCGTGCGTGCTGGCGGATGGTCTGGGCCGATGGTCGTGCCGGCGTCAGCGAGCGTGAATTGTTGGCGCAGTGGGGCAAATGGCTGGGCTGGACAACGCATCAGGTGCAGGCGCTGGCCAGTGATTACGAACCGGGCAAGCGTCCGATCGTCAGTGCTGCAGTGAGCTATCAGGAGGCGATGCGTTTATTGGGCGTGTCGGCGTCCAGTGAACCGGCGCAGATCAAACGGGCCTATCGGCGCCTGCTCAGTCGTCATCATCCGGACAAGATTGCCGGAACGGGGGCGACGCCAGCGCAGGTGCGTGAGGCGACTGATAGAACCCGGGAGCTGCACAATGCTTATACGTTGATTCGTGAGCGGCGGGATTTTCGCTAAACGTTAGATGCGTATCGTCTGCGCTGGCCTCTTCGCGAGCAGGCTCGCTCCCACAATGGATTGTGTACGCAGATCCAATGTGGGAGCGAGCTTGCTCGCGAAGGGAGCGACGCGGTTTGTCGGTCAGTCTGTGTTCTGCGGATTCAGCCAGCCACGCACCCGGCGGAACAACTGTTCCTGCTCAGCCTTGTTGTCTGGCAAGGCTCTCAGCGCCACTTGGCTGAACGCCGAAGTCTTCAAGCGCTTGCTCGCCTGCATGCGCTCCAGCGCGGCGTTGCGATCCAGCGGCTTGTCCATGTAGAAAATATCTGCGGTCGGCAGCTTCAGGGTTGGCGTCAGCTCGGCCAGTGGCGGTTTGGCCTTGGCTGGCATCTGTGCATCGACCATGACGAATTTCTCTACCTGCGCCGTTTGTTTCTCGCTCAGGTATCGCGCGGCCCAATAGGCACCAGTGCCGTGTCCGAGCACGACAATGCTGCGTGCGCTCTGCTGTTCGGCGTAGGCAATCGCTGCGTCGATGCGCGCGAAGATGCGTTCGGCGTCAGCCTTGGATTGTTCTTCAGTGGTTTCGGCGACCACTTGATCCGCCACTTCGGCTTCACCGCCAGCGGCTTGTTCAATTGGCTGCGCGGTGGTGGAGTCCTTGCTACCCGACTCCGGTGCTTTCGGCGCAACCGGCGCTTCAACCACGCGCGGTGCGATGGCGTCGCTTTGCAGGTCGGGCAGGGTGATACTCAGGCTGCTCCATTTTGCATCCGGCAGTTTGCGCCGCAATGGGCCGATTGCCTGTGGCCAGTCAGCGGTTTCGCCGGCGCCAGGGATGATGATCACCGCGCCTTTGGGCTCGGCGGTGTTGGCCGGTTTCCACAGGGCGAGGAAGCTGTCGCTGCCGGCCTGCAATTGTTGCTGTTCTTGCGCCGGGACTTTACGTTCCAGTGCGGCGGCCTCTTCCTGACTACGCTCTAGCAGTGGCTGGCGTTCGGCCGGTTTTTCTTCTGCCGGTTTTTCCGCCGCAGGAGTGGGGTCGGCGGCGTTGACGGAAAACGCACAGGGCAGGATCAGCGACAGGCACAATGCTGGCATTGCCAGGCGGTAAACAGAGGGCATCGGTTATTCCAGGCCAGAAAGTATCCCGGCAGCCTAATGGGTTGGTCAGAATTTGTCAGTGTATGAGACTTCAATGAAGCGATTTTGCTGCCTGTGGGTTATCGGCTGTTTGTGGTTTCCCTTGATGGGCTGGGCGGCGCCTACGCCCCCGGCCCACGTTGCGCAATTGTCGGCGGGCCAGCAGCAATGGCTGGCGCAGCACAATGAACTGCGCGTCGGTCTGGTCCTGCAAGCACCGTATGCGCAATACGACCGGCGTTTGCAGCGGCTGTCCGGGGCTAACGTCGAACTGATGAAGTTGTTGGCCAAGACGCTCAATGTCGAACTGAGCTGGCGTAACTTTCAGGATCTCGCACAACTGGAAACCGCCGTGCGTGAGGGCGAGATCGATATCGCTCCGGGCCTGAGTCAAACCCCGAGTGCGTTGCGTCTGTGGCAGTTTTCCGATCCCTACATGCGCGTGCCGCAACTGGTGGTCAGTGAGCAGAAGGCCAGTGGCGTGGTCGATCTGGAGAAACTCGACAGCCAGGTCCGCGTCGCCGTGCGCATGCCCAGCAGCACCGCGGACTATCTGCGCAGTAACTATCCACACCTGAACCTGCAAGGCGTGCCGCTAGAGCGTCAAGCCTTGCAGTTGCTGTTGACGCAGCAGGCCGCCTACGCCGTGGTCGACGAGGCACAACTCGGGCGGTTGTCGGTAGAGCCGGAGTTCGCCGAACTGGTGGTGGTGGGCGATATCGGCCTGCCGCAACTGCTGCGAGTCGGCTCGCGCCGCGATTGGCCGGAGCTGGCCGGCATTGTGCAAAGTGCTTTGCGCGCGATCCCGGCCAAAGATCTGGAGCAACTGCACAACCAATGGCTGCAACCGAAATACCCGCGACTGTCGGAGTCGCCCGGCTTCTGGCAGAACCTCAGTCTGTTGTTTGCGGTGATCCTGCTCAGTTGTGTCGCGATCGTGCTCTGGCAGCGCCGCCAACAGCACAGCCTTGAGCAGCGATTGCTGGCCGCCCGGGAAGACATCGCCTTGCGCGCAGCCAGCGAAGAAGCGCTGCGGTTGACGCAGTTCTCCATCGATCAAAGCACCGTCGGCATCCTCTGGGTCAATTGGGACAGCCATGTGCGCTACGCCAATCGTGCGGCGGAAAACATGCTCGGTTACCCCTCAGGCGGATTGATCGAGCGTCCCCTGATCGACTTCGAGCCGGGACTGCACATGGATCGCTGGCTCAATCTGTGGAAGCGCGCGCGGGCCAGCGAAGAAGGGCCGCTGAGTTTCGAAACCAGTTGCGTGCGCGCCGATGGCAGTGTTTTGCCTGCGGACGTGTCGCTGAGTTTCCTGCGCTTTCGCGACAGCGAATACCTGGTGGTTTACCTCACGGATGTCACCGAGCGCCGCCGTGCACTGGCGGCGTTGCAGGAAAGCGAGGCGCGTCTGCAAGGCATTGCGGCGAATGTGCCGGGGCTGGTGTTCCGTCTGGAGCGGGCGCCAGTGACCGGGCAGATCGACTTTGCCTACATCAGCGAGGGCAGCGAAAGTCTGGTCGGTTATGCCCCGGCCACCATTGCCCATCGCGACATGGGCCTGCGCAGCCTGGTGCATCCCGAAGATAAGGCGAGTTATCACCGCACTCAGGATCAGGCGCTGGACACCGACAGTGACTGGTCATGGCAAGGCCGGATCCTCACGCGTCAGGGCGAGCAGCGCTGGGCCGAGATCAAAGCGATCACTCGCCAACTGGAGGACGGCGCGTACGTGTGGGACGGCATCGTCTGGGACATCAGCGAGAGCAAGCGTATCGAGCTGGAACTGGCGGCCTCCCGCGAGCAACTGCGCGAACTGTCGGCGCACCTTGAAAGCGTGCGTGAAGAAGAGAAGGCGCGAATTGCCCGCGAGGTTCACGATGAGTTGGGGCAGATGTTGACGGTGCTGAAACTGGAAACATCGATGTGCGAACTGGCCTACGCGCAACTCGATCCCGGTCTGAACGAACGGTTGAACAGCATGAAGCGCCTGATCGCGCAGTTATTTCAATTGGTGCGTGATGTGGCGACGGCGCTGCGACCACCGATTCTCGATGCCGGGATTGCGTCGGCAATCGAGTGGCAGGCGCGGCGGTTCGAGGCGCGTACGCAGATTCCATGCCTGGTGCAGGTGCCGGACAATCTGCCGGCGCTCAGTGATGCCAAGGCGATTGGCCTGTTCCGGATCCTGCAGGAGGCGCTGACCAATGTGATGCGCCATGCCCAGGCGCATACTGTGGAACTGACGCTGGCGCTGGAAGGCGACGAATTGTGTCTGACGGTCGCCGATGATGGCGTAGGATTCGTCGCTGCTGCCGGTCGGCCGACTTCGTTTGGGCTGGTGGGCATGCGTGAGCGGGTGCTGATCATGGGCGGGCGGCTGACGCTGGAGAGTGAGCCGGGGGAGGGCACCAGTCTGGTGGTGCGGGTGCCGGTGAGTGAGGTTTGAAGGTTTGTGGTGTTTGGGCTGACGCTATCGCGAGCAGGCTCGCTCCCACAGGGATTGGTGTGTACCTGAAATCTGGAGAAAAGATTTGATCCGAGTACTGGTAGCCGAAGACCACACCATTGTCCGCGAAGGCATCAAGCAATTGATTGGCCTGGCCAAGGATCTGCAAGTGGTGGGCGAGGCGAGCAATGGTGAGCAACTGCTCGAAACCCTGCGCAATGTGCCGTGCGAAGTGGTGCTGCTCGACATCTCCATGCCCGGCGTCAATGGCCTCGAAGCGATCCCGCGCATCCGTGCTCTGAACAATCCGCCAGCGATTCTGGTACTGTCGATGCATGACGAAGCGCAGATGGCTGCTCGGGCGCTGAAGGTTGGCGCTGCCGGGTATGCGACCAAGGACAGTGATCCGGCGTTGTTGCTCACCGCCATTCGCAAGGTCGCGGCCGGTGGGCGTTACATTGATCCGGATCTGGCGGATCGCATGGTCTTCGAAGTCGGCCTGACCGATGCGCGGCCGCTGCATTCGTTGCTTTCGGAGCGCGAATTCTCGGTGTTCGAGCGCCTGGCCCAAGGCGCCAACGTCAACGACATCGCCCAGCAACTGGCCCTGAGCAGCAAAACCATCAGCACCCACAAGGCGCGTTTGATGCAGAAACTCAACATCACCTCGCTGGCCGAACTGGTCAAATACGCGATGGAACACAAACTCCTCTAAAGATCACCGCGATCAAAACTGTAGGAGTGAGCCTGCTCGCGATAGCGGTGGATCATTCACTGCTGTGGTGGCTGATCCACCGCTATCGCGAGCAGGCTCACTCCTACAGGGGATCTCCATAGCGCCAGAAATTTTGAGCATATCTGTTAGCGACACGCGCTTTTGCTTGTTCTTGCAGCTTGCAGCTCAACCCTCGCCACTGCCTTATCCATTAGCGCCATCCTTGTAGGGCAATCCCTACCCCCAACCTTCCATCCGGCTGAGGCGATTCTCTCCTGCGCCCCGATTTGCGCGCCTGTCAGCAACCACTAGGCTTAATCCACAAGCAGTCATTAACAACAAAGGTGTGGGTATGAGCCAGGTCGAAACAAACGCAGGGGCCAGTGATGTGCTGGTCAGCTTTCGTGGAGTGCAGAAGAGCTACGACGGCGAGAACCTGATCGTCAAAGACCTCAACCTGGACATCCGCAAAGGCGAATTTCTCACCCTGCTAGGGCCATCCGGTTCCGGTAAGACCACTAGCCTGATGATGCTCGCCGGTTTCGAAACACCGACCGCCGGCGAAATTCTGCTGGCCGGGCGCTCGATCAACAACGTGCCGCCGCACAAGCGCGACATCGGCATGGTGTTCCAGAACTACGCGCTGTTCCCGCACATGACCGTGGCGGAAAACCTCGCGTTTCCACTGACCGTCCGTGGCCTGAACAAAAGCGATGTCAGTGACCGCGTGAAAAAAGTCCTCAGCATGGTTCAGCTCGACGCGTTCGCCTCGCGTTATCCGGCGCAACTGTCCGGCGGTCAGCAACAACGTGTGGCATTGGCCCGTGCGCTGGTGTTCGAACCGCAACTGGTGCTGATGGACGAACCCCTCGGCGCCCTCGACAAACAACTGCGTGAACACATGCAGATGGAAATCAAACATCTGCACCAGCGCCTAGGCGTGACCGTGGTTTACGTGACCCACGATCAGGGTGAAGCGCTGACCATGTCCGACCGCGTTGCGGTATTCCATCAAGGCGAAATCCAGCAGATCGCCCCACCGCGCACCCTCTACGAAGAACCGAAAAACACTTTCGTCGCCAACTTCATCGGTGAGAACAACCGCCTCAACGGTCGTCTGCTCAGCCAGAGCGGCGAGCGCTGCGTGGTCGAGTTGGGCCGTGGCGAAAAGGTCGAGGCGCTGGCGGTCAATGTCGGCCAGACCGGCGAACCGGTGACCCTGTCGATCCGTCCGGAGCGCGTCAGCCTCAACGGTTCGAGCGATCAATGCGTTAACCGCTTCTCAGGGAGGGTGGCGGAATTCATCTATCTGGGCGACCACGTCCGGGTGCGCCTGGAAGTCTGCGGCAAGACCGACTTCTTCGTGAAACAGCCGATTGCCGAGCTCGATCCCGCGCTCGCAGTCGGTGACGTGGTTCCGCTTGGCTGGCAGGTCGAGCACGTACGCGCACTCGATCCTCTTCTAGAGGCGAACTGATCGCCCCGGCAATACCAACACCAACCCTGCACGTGGAGAGAACAATAAATGTTGAGATCCCTGAAGTTCACCGCCCTGACCCTGGGCCTGATGGGTGCGGCAAGCGCAATGGCCGCTGGCCCGGATTTGACCGTGGTGTCGTTTGGCGGGGCGAACAAGGCGGCGCAAGTCAAAGCCTTCTATGCACCGTGGGAAGCGGCAGGTAACGGCAAGATCGTCGCCGGCGAATACAACGGCGAAATGGCCAAGGTCAAAGCCATGGTCGACACCAAGAGTGTGTCGTGGGATCTGGTCGAAGTTGAATCGCCAGAGCTGTCCCGTGGCTGCGACGAAGACATGTTCGAACAACTCGACCCGGCACTGTTCGGCAAGACTGAAGACTACGTCAAAGGCGCGATTCAGCCATGCGGCGTGGGCTTCTTCGTGTGGTCGACCGTACTGGCTTACAACGCCGACAAGCTGAAAACCGCACCGACCAGTTGGGCGGATTTCTGGGACACCAAGAAATTCCCGGGCAAGCGTGGCCTGCGCAAAGGCGCCAAGTACACCCTCGAATTCGCGCTGATGGCCGACGGTGTGGCGCCGAAAGACGTCTACAAAGAGCTGGCGAGCAAGGGTGGCCAGGATCGTGCGTTCAAGAAGCTTGATGAGCTGAAGCCAAGCATCCAATGGTGGGAAGCGGGCGCACAACCGCCGCAATACCTCGCTTCCGGTGACGTAGTGATGAGTTCGGCCTACAACGGTCGCATCGCGGCGGTGCAGAAAGAATCCAACCTGAAAGTGGTGTGGAACGGCGGCATCTACGACTTCGACGCGTGGGCCATCCCGAAAGGTCTGGACGCCAAGCGCGCCGAAGCGGCGAAGAAATTCATCGCCTTCTCGGTACAGCCGCAGCAGCAGAAGACCTACTCGGAAAACATCGCCTACGGCCCGGCCAACACCCAGGCTGTGCCTCTGCTGGCCAAGGACGTCCTGAAAGACATGCCGACCACCCCGGAAAACATCGCCAACCAGGTGCAGATCGACGTCAGCTTCTGGGCTGACAACGGCGAGCAACTGGAGCAGCGCTTCAATTCCTGGGCTGCGAAGTAACCCGAGCATACGGACCGAGGGCTTTCCGGATGATCGTTCCCACGCTCTGCGTGGGAATGCCGCCCGGGATGCTCCGCGTCCCTGTGACGCAGAGCGTCACTGGATGCGTTACCACGCAGAGCGTGGGAACGATCAGTACCCAAAGTTCGAGGTAGCGTTCGCCACCTCTGTAACGATCAAAGATTTGCGGAGTACGTCATGGCCATCGCCGTTCCCCTGAACGAGGGCACCAGCCCCACCTTGAAGCAGAAGCTCAAGCGCGCCGAGCGGGTCAACCGCTGGAAAGCTCAAGCGCTGATTGCGCCGCTGGTGCTGTTTCTGTTGCTGGTGTTTCTGGTGCCGATCGTGGCGCTGCTCTACAAAAGCGTCGGCAACCCCGAAGTGGTCGGCGGCATGCCGCGCACCGTGGCGGCCATCGCCAGTTGGGACGGCCGTGGCCTGCCCGCTGAACCGGTCTACAAAGCTGCCGGCGAAGACCTCGCCGAAGCGCGTAAAAACCAGACGCTGGGCGATTTGTCCAAGCGCTTGAACATGGAGTTGGCCGGCTATCGCAGCCTGCTGACCAAAACTGCCCGGGCGCTGCCGTTCGCCAGCGAACCGGCCTCCTATAAAGAAGCACTGGAAGGCCTCGACGAGCGTTGGGGCGACCCGGCCTACTGGCAAGCGGTCAAACGCAACACCAGCAGCATCACGCCTTACTACTTGCTGGCAGCGGTCGATCACCGTATCGACGACCTCGGCGAAATCGCCCCGGCCACCCCGGATCAGGCGATCTACCTCGACATCTTCGCCCGCACCTTCTGGATGGGTCTGGTCATCACCGTGATCTGCCTACTGCTGGCTTATCCACTGGCGTACCTGCTGGCCAACCTGCCGTCGCGGCAAAGCAACCTGCTGATGATCCTCGTGCTGCTGCCGTTCTGGACATCGATCCTGGTGCGCGTCGCCGCGTGGATCGTACTGCTGCAATCGGGCGGTCTGATCAACAGTGGGCTGATGGCCATGGGCATCATCGATAAACCGCTGGAACTGGTGTTCAACCGCACCGGCGTGTACATCTCGATGGTGCACATTCTGCTGCCGTTCATGATCCTGCCGATCTACAGCGTGATGAAAGGCATCTCGCCGACCTACATGCGCGCGGCGATTTCCCTCGGCTGCCACCCGTTCGCCAGTTTCTGGCGGGTGTACTTCCCGCAGACCTACGCCGGTGTTGGCGCCGGTTGCCTGTTGGTGTTCATCCTCGCTATCGGCTACTACATCACCCCGGCGCTGCTCGGCAGCCCGAACGATCAAATGGTCAGCTACTTCGTCGCTTTCTACACCAACACCAGCATCAACTGGGGCATGGCCACCGCGCTGGGCGGGCTGTTGCTGCTGGCGACCGTGGTGCTTTATCTGATTTACAGCTGGCTGGTCGGCGCCAGTCGCCTGCGCCTGAGCTAAGGGGAATTCGAAATGCTGAGTCCTTACATGTCGCCCATTGAACGGGTGTGGTTCTACAGCCTGCGGATCCTCTGCGGCCTGATTCTGTTGTTCCTGATTCTGCCGGTGCTGGTGATTATTCCGCTGTCATTTAACTCGGGGAGTTTTCTGGTCTATCCGCTGCAGGGTTTCTCGCTGCAGTGGTACCACGACTTCTTCGCCTCGGCGGAATGGATGCGCGCACTGAAGAACAGCATCATTGTTGCCCCAGCGGCGACGGTGCTGGCGATGATATTCGGTACGCTGGCGGCGATTGGTCTGACTCGCGGTGACTTCCCCGGCAAAGCGCTGGTGATGGCGCTGGTGATTTCGCCGATGGTGGTGCCGGTGGTGATCATCGGCGTGGCGAGTTATCTGTTCTTCGCGCCGTTGGGTTTGGGTAACAGCTTCTTCTCATTGATCGTCGTGCATGCGGTGCTGGGTGTGCCGTTTGTGATCATCACGGTGTCGGCGACGTTGCAGGGGTTTAACCATAATCTGGTGCGGGCGGCGGCGAGTTTGGGTGCATCGCCGTTGACTGCGTTCCGCCGGGTGACCTTGCCGCTGATTGCGCCGGGGGTGATTTCCGGGGCGCTGTTTGCGTTTGCGACTTCGTTTGATGAGGTGGTGGTGACGTTGTTTCTCGCCGGGCCTGAGCAGGCGACGTTGCCTCGGCAGATGTTTAGCGGGATTCGTGAGAACCTGAGTCCGACGATTGCCGCTGCTGCCACGTTGCTGATCGCCTTCTCCGTCATTTTGCTGCTGACCCTGGAATGGCTGCGCGGGCGTAGCGAAAAACTGCGTACGGCTCAGGTTTAAGGGCCAGGTCAAAAGCCACCCCCTCACCCCAACCCTCTCCCCCATGGGGGCGAGGGGGAAAAGGGAGCAGATCGTTGTGCTTTTCAAAACCCGAGTTCGACTCGGTATCTCAAGTCGGTGTACCTCTCACAGTCACCTCGATCAGTCCCCTCTCCCTTTGGGAGAGGGCTAGGGTGAGGGGCTCTTGATTTTCTAACCGATCAACCATTCACCACCTGAATAGCAGACAACCCCAAATCCCCAGCTAATCTTGTGCCCAGCTCCCACATCTATAAGAGGCTGCGCACGATGAGTCTGTCCCAGTTCAAAATCGCTCATAAACTGATCACCGGCGCCGCCGCCATCGAACAACTGGCCGCTGAGCTCACGCGTCTGGACATCGACAATCCACTGATCGTCACCGACGCCGCGCTGGTCAAGTCCGGCACCGTCGAGCTAGCGTTGGTGCAACTCGGTGGGCGCGACTACGAAATATTCGACCGTGTGCTGCCAGACCCGGAAATCGCCATCGTCGAAGACTGCATGCGTGTCTACCGCGAAGGCGGGCATGACGGTTTGATCGGTCTAGGTGGCGGCAGCGCCATCGACATCGCCAAGAGTGTCGCTGCCTACGCTGGATATCACGGCGCGCTGGAAGATCTGTTCGGTGTTGACCAGGTACCACGCAAAGGTCCGCCGCTGATCGCGATTCCGACCACCGCTGGCACCGGCTCCGAAGTGACCAACGTCGCGATTCTCTCGGACAAAGTCGCACAGTTGAAGAAAGGCATCGTCAGCGACTTTCTATTGCCGGACGTGGCGCTGGTCAGCCCGCAGATGACCCTGACCTGCCCACGCAGTGTCACCGCCGCCAGTGGCATCGACGCGCTGGTGCACGCCATCGAGTCCTATCTGTCGGTGAATGCCTCGCCGATCACCGACTCTCTGGCCCTTGGCGCCATCAAGCTGATCGCCAAAGCGCTGCCCAAGGCCTACGCCAATGGCGCCAACCTGCAGGCCCGCGAAGACATGGCCACCGCCAGCCTGATGGCCGGCATGGCGTTCGGCAACGCCGGGGTCGGCGCGGTGCATGCGCTGGCGTATCCGCTGGGCGGGCGCTTCAACATCGCTCATGGCGTGAGCAATGCGTTGCTGCTGCCGTATGTCATGACCTGGAACAAGATGGCCTGCGTCGAACGCATGCAGGATATTGCCGAAGCCATGGGGGTGAAGACCGCTCATTTGAGTGCAGCCGAAGCGGCAGACAAAGCTGTGCAAGCGATGACCGATTTGTGCGCGGCCGTGGAAATCCCGGCCGGGCTGCGTAGTTTCGGCGTGCCGGAAGAGGCGATCCCGGCGATGGCCGTGGAAGCCGCGGGCATTGAGCGGCTGATGCGCAATAACCCGCGCAAACTCAGTGCTGTCGATATCGAGAAGATCTACCGCGCGGCGTATTGAGTCAGCGCCGGTCATCCGTCATGGCATAACCCAATCATCGCGGTCACGGTGCGCGCTTGGAAACTTGAGGTATACAATGCGCGCCATCGTGATTTAGCTCAGAAAAGGTGCGTCATGCAGCCCTTCGTAATTGCTCCGTCGATTCTCTCCGCCGACTTCGCCCGCCTCGGCGAGGAAGTAGACAACGTTCTCGCCGCTGGCGCCGACTTCGTCCACTTTGACGTCATGGACAACCACTACGTGCCAAACCTGACCATCGGTCCGATGGTCTGCGCGGCATTGCGCAAGTACGGCGTTACCGCGCCGATCGACGCGCATCTGATGGTCAGCCCGGTGGATCGCATTGTCGGCGACTTCATCGAAGCCGGCGCCACCTACATCACCTTCCACCCGGAAGCCACGCTGCACGTTGATCGTTCGCTGCAACTGATCCGCGAAGGTGGCTGCAAATCCGGTCTGGTATTCAACCCGGCGACCCCGCTGGATGTGCTCAAGTACGTGATCGACAAGGTCGACATGGTCTTGCTGATGAGCGTCAACCCGGGCTTCGGCGGGCAGAAGTTCATTCCTGGCACCCTCGATAAACTGCGCGAAGCGCGGGCAATCATCGATGCCTCGGGCCGTGACATCCGCCTGGAAATCGATGGCGGCGTCAACGTCAACAACATCCGCGAAATCGCCGCTGCTGGCGCTGACACCTTTGTTGCCGGCTCGGCAATCTTCAATGCGCCGAACTATCAGGAAGTCATCGACAAGATGCGTTCCGAACTGGCGCTGGCGCGCCCATGAGCGGTTTTGAGCAGCTGTTCCCGGGAAAACTGCCACGGCTGGTGATGTTCGATCTGGATGGCACACTGATCGACTCGGTTCCGGACCTGGCAGCCGCCGTGGACACCATGCTGCTCTCCCTCGGCCGTCAACCGGCGGGCATCGATTCGGTGCGCGAGTGGGTTGGCAACGGCGCGCCAGTACTGGTGCGCCGTGCGTTGGCCGGTGGTATCGATCATTCGGCGGTGGATGACGTCGAAGCCGAGCACGCGCTGGAAGTGTTCATGCAAGCCTACGGCGCCAGCCATGAGCTGACCGTGGTCTATCCCGGCGTGCGCGACACTCTCAAGTGGCTGCACAAGCAAGGCGTGGCCATGGCGCTGATTACCAACAAACCGGAGCGTTTCGTCGCGCCGCTGCTGGATCAGATGAAGATCGGCCGCTACTTCAAGTGGATCATCGGTGGCGATACCCTGCCGCAGAAAAAGCCTGATCCGGCAGCGCTGTTCTTTGTGATGAAAATGGCCAACATCCCGGCCTCGCAATCGCTCTTCGTCGGCGACTCGCGCAGCGATGTGCTGGCGGCGAAAGCGGCGGGGGTCAAATGCGTGGCGCTGAGCTATGGCTACAACCACGGTAGACCGATTGCCGAAGAATCACCGGCGCTGGTCATCGACGATCTGCGCAAGCTAATTCCCGGTTGCCTAGGTTCGGCCGCTGAGATAACGTTGCCCGACGCTGCTCAATCCCATTCTGGAAACGCCATCGTGGTGGTCACTCGCAAACTCTGGATGAAAGTCATCAAGGCCCTGGCCCGCTGGCGTTGGCGCGCCTGACTTGTTCCTGGCCGGCCTGCCGGCGCGTTTGCATACCTGACTGATTTGCCCCTCACACCACGAGGCACCTTATGATCCGCGAAGAATTCCTGCGCTTGGCCGCTGACGGCTACAACCGCATTCCGTTGGCCTGCGAAACCCTGGCCGACTTCGACACGCCGCTGTCGATCTACCTGAAACTGGCCGACCAGCCCAACTCCTACCTGCTCGAATCGGTGCAGGGCGGCGAGAAATGGGGCCGTTACTCGATCATCGGTCTGCCGTGCCGCACCGTGTTGCGCGTTCACGACCATCACGTGAGCATCACCGTTGATGGCGTCGAGACCGAAAGCCACGATGTTGAAGATCCGTTGGCCTTCGTCGAAACCTTCAAGGCGCGCTACAACGTGCCGACCATCGCCGGTCTGCCGCGCTTCAACGGTGGTCTGGTCGGTTACTTCGGTTACGACTGCGTGCGTTATGTCGAGAAGCGCCTGGGCAAGTGCCCGAACCCGGATCCACTTGGCGTGCCAGACATTCTGCTGATGGTTTCCGACGCCGTCGTGGTGTTCGACAACCTCGCCGGCAAGATGCACGCGATCGTGCTCGCCGACCCTGCGCAGGCGGATGCCTTCGAACAAGGTCAGGCGCAACTGCAGGCATTGTTGGAAAAGCTCCGTCAGCCGATCACCCCGCGCCGTGGCCTGGACTTCAGCAAGCAACAAGCGGCTGATCCGGTGTTCCGTTCGAGTTTTACTCAAGACGATTACGAAAAAGCCGTCGACACCATCAAGGAGTACATCCTTGCCGGTGACTGCATGCAGGTCGTGCCGTCGCAGCGCATGTCGATCGACTTCAAGGCTGCGCCGATCGATCTGTACCGCGCTTTGCGTTGCTTCAACCCGACGCCGTACATGTACTTCTTCAACTTCGGCGACTTCCACGTCGTTGGCAGTTCGCCGGAAGTGCTGGTGCGGGTCGAAGACAACCTGATCACCGTGCGCCCGATTGCCGGCACGCGCCCACGTGGCGCCACGGAAGAAGCGGATGTGGCGCTGGAAGAGGACTTGCTGTCGGACGACAAGGAGATCGCCGAGCACTTGATGCTGATCGATCTGGGTCGCAACGACACCGGGCGCGTGTCGGAAATCGGCTCGGTGAAGCTCACCGAGAAAATGGTTATCGAGCGCTATTCCAACGTGATGCACATCGTCTCCAACGTCACCGGCCAGTTGAAAGCCGGGCTGACGGCGATGGATGCACTTCGAGCGATTCTGCCGGCGGGCACCTTGTCGGGCGCGCCGAAGATTCGCGCGATGGAAATCATCGACGAACTGGAGCCGGTCAAGCGTGGAGTGTATGGCGGCGCGGTGGGTTACTTCGCCTGGAACGGCAACATGGACACCGCGATTGCGATTCGTACGGCGGTGATCAAGAACGGCGAACTGCACGTGCAGGCTGGTGGCGGTATCGTCGCCGACTCGGTGCCGGCACTGGAATGGGAAGAAACCCTGAACAAACGCCGCGCGATGTTCCGCGCCGTGGCCCTGGCCGAGCAAACCCCGGAAGCCTGAACTCACGCAAAACCCCCTGTAGGAGTGAACCTGTTCGCGATAGCGGATTAACATTCAACGGATATGTTGTTTGAACCACCGTAATCGCGAGCAGGCTCACTCCTACATTTGATCTGTGTTCGGTCATAAAAAAGCGGCGCCTGTGAGAGCGCCGCTTTTTTTTGCCTGCGATTTAGAAGTCCAGAACGACCCCGACGTTAACGCCCTGCTGGGTAAAGTCATCATCCTTGCGCAGCGAGTAGCCGCCACGCAGCGCCAGATCCGCCGTGAGTTTGTGGCTGACGCCCAGGCTCAAACGGTTCAAATGACTCTGCGGCGTGTAGCCCTCAAGTTTGAAGTCATTCGCCGGCAAGGTGTTGAGCGCGATGTTGACCTTCTGCACGTCGTCTTCGTACTCACGCTCGTGAGCGTACTCGCCGAATACCTGGGTTTGCGGGGTGATGTTGTACTTGCCCTGCAAGCCCAGCCCCAGGCGTTTCGAGTCACGAGTCTGATCATCGAAAGTCAGCGCCGTGGCGCGGTTGCCCTTCTCTGAGTAGCCGTCGACATCGACGCTGGCGTAGTCGGCGCTGACGAATGGCGACAGGTGCCACTCGCTGCCCGGTTGGGCAATGTCGTAACCGACGCGGGCGCTGAAGGCCCAGAGGCTGCCGTCGGTGTCGCCTTTTTCAGCACCTTCGCTGACGCCCAGATCAAATTTGCGCTTGAGGTTGTCGTAGTCGAGTTTGCCACCGGTCAACGCCGCGTCAGCCCACCAGCGGTTCTGCTGGTACTGGGCAAATGCCGTGGCCATGTAGCTGTTGAGTTTGTAATCCGAGTCGTTGTGACCGGCCTCCAGATTCTGCCGGTAGAAACCTCCTGCCACACCGACACGCCAGGCTTCATTCAAGCGGTAGCTGCCGCCGACGTTAAGGTTGTAACCGCTGCCATCGGCGCTGGCGCCGCTGCTTTGGCTGTCGACATCAAGATGTTGGCCGCCCGCCGAAACAATGGCGCGCCATTGACCTACCGCTTGCCAGTTCTCCCAGTCCGCCTGCCATTGATTGCGCAGTTCATCCTGATGCGCACGCACGGTGGCGTGGGCCATTTCCGGTAGCAGCGTCAGCTCCCACGGCGCGGCGAGCAGGGAATAGGCGTAATCGGAGATCAGCTTTTGCCCGGCCTCGGTCGGGTGCACGCCGTCGTTGTAGATCAGCTTGGTCGGATCGGGCGTTGCACTGTTGATCCCGTATCGCGCGTTCTCGGTGCAACCGCTGCCACTGAAGCAGGTCGCGGTCAGGTTCTGGTCGGTCGCGAGGCCAAAGCGCCCAGGATCGGCAAACACTTCCGACAACAGGACCGGAATGTTCAGCGGAATGATTTCGGCGTTGATGCCTTGCAGGCGCGTGACCAACTGGCTGTTGAACTGAGTGGCGAGCTGGCTGCTGAAAGCTTGCAGCGGTGTACCGTTGATCGCTGGCGTCAGGCCAACATCAGGCAACAGCCAGACCATCACGTATTTGGCGCCGGCGGTTTGCAGGGTTTGCACGCTGTCGGCCAGTCGATCGGCGGCGGCGTTGGCTTGCGGCAGGCTGAGAATGCGACCTTGCAGGAAGTCGTTACCGCCGCCGGAAATGTAATACAGCGCCTTCGGGTCGGCGCGGAAGCCGTTCGATGGCAGGTAACCGGCGCGGGTGCGTTCGCCGGTAGCGGATTGCGTCGTGATCGAGTCGAGGATCTGGTCGGTGCGATAACCGCCGACCGCCCAGTTGTTACCGTCCGGCTGGCCGTTTTCGGCGCGCACGGCGGAGCTGGAGGAGGCTGTCTGGTCTGGCGAAAAGCCAAGGCGTCCGCCGAGCAACTGCGTGGAATTCAATGAATACAGTTCACCGCTGCCATCTTGATACACCGGCCCGGTCCGGTTGGTGTAACGCTCGGTGGAGCCGGCCGGTCCGCCAGTGTCGGTGAAGGTGCCTGCGTCGTTGAGGCTGTCGCCAAACACAATGAAACTGGAATAAGGATTGGGTGCAGCATTGGCCTGAGCGCAGGCCAGTGCGAGCAGGCAGCCGGCCAGCGGTACAAACAACGTCTGTTTGATCATGAGCAAGTCCGTTTAGTTATTGTTGTAGGTGAACGAAACGACAGTACCAAAAACTCCCGGCGTTTTGCCATCGGTCGCGAATCCTCCCCCGGTTTTATCTGCCGCAGCCCCGGCCATATTGCACGCTCCGCCCAGCTAAGTTACTGTGCCGGAACGTATGAACGAGACCTTCCCCGTGTTGATCACCAGCAAACTTCTGGATCAAGTCATCAAGGCACACGCCCGCTGGCGTTGGCGCGCCTGAATCTTTTCTGCCGGCCCCGCCGGATCTGTATCGCTTTGCCTTCCTTGCCTGTTTGAAATGCCGCTGTGCCGACGCATCTATCTGCGTCCGACATCGTGCAGCGCCCTGCGGGCAAGTGATCTGAAGGCTGTTTTCAAATCAGAATTCAAGAGGTTCGACACGCCATGTTGCTGATGATCGACAACTACGACTCCTTTACTTACAACGTTGTGCAATACCTCGGCGAGCTGGGTGCCGAAGTCAAAGTGGTGCGCAACGATGAGCTGACCATCGCTGAAATCGAAGCCCTCAAGCCTGAGCGCATTGTGGTTTCCCCCGGTCCTTGCACGCCGACTGAAGCCGGCATCTCCATCGAAGCCATCAAACACTTCGCCGGCAAGCTGCCGATCCTCGGTGTCTGCCTTGGCCATCAGTCCATCGGCCAGGCGTTTGGCGGTGACGTGGTGCGCGCCCGCCAAGTGATGCACGGTAAGACTAGTCCGGTATTCCACGAGGACAAGGGCGTTTTCGCCGGCCTCAATCATCCGCTGACCGTCACCCGTTACCACTCGCTCATCGTCAAGCACGACACGTTGCCCGATTGCCTGGAACTGACCGCATGGACCCAGCACGATGACGGTTCGGTCGACGAAATCATGGGCCTGCGTCACAAGACCCTGAACATTGAGGGCGTACAGTTTCACCCCGAGTCGATCCTGACCGAGCAGGGCCATGAACTGTTTGCCAACTTCCTCAAACAAACCGGCGGCACGCGCTAAGGACTTCCCATGAATATCAAGACAGCCCTGAGCCGTATCGTCGATCACCTCGACCTCAGCACCGATGAAATGCGCGACGTGATGCGCGAAATCATGACCGGCCAATGCACCGACGCGCAGATCGGCGCGTTCATGATGGCCATGCGCATGAAGAGCGAGAGCATCGACGAAATCGTCGGCGCCGTGTCGGTGATGCGTGAGCTGGCCGATCAAGTTGAACTGAAAACCCTCGACGGCGTGGTCGATGTGGTCGGCACCGGCGGTGACGGCGCGAACATCTTCAACGTATCCACCGCCTCTTCGTTTGTCGTAGCGGCAGCCGGTTGCACCGTGGCCAAGCACGGCAACCGCGCGGTATCGGGCAAGAGCGGCAGCGCCGACTTGCTGGAAGCCGCCGGCATCTATCTGAACCTGACGCCGGTGCAAGTCGCGCGTTGCATCGACAACGTCGGCATCGGTTTCATGTTTGCCCAGACCCACCACAAAGCCATGAAGTACGCCGCCGGCCCGCGCCGCGATCTTGGCTTGCGTACGCTGTTCAACATGCTCGGCCCGCTTACGAATCCGGCCGGTGTGAAACATCAGGTGGTGGGCGTGTTCACTCAGGCATTGTGCCGGCCATTGGCCGAAGTCTTGCAGCGCCTGGGCAGCAAGCATGTACTGGTGGTGCATTCGAAGGACGGCCTGGACGAGTTCAGTCTTGCCGCGCCGACTTTTGTTGCCGAGTTGAAGAACAACGAAATCACCGAGTATTGGGTCGAGCCGGAAGATCTCGGCATGAAGAGCCAGAGCCTGCACGGTCTGTCGGTCGAAGGCCCGGAGGCGTCGCTGGCGCTGATCCGTGATGCTCTCGGCAAGCGCAAAACCGAAAACGGCCAGAAAGCCGCCGAAATGATTGTGCTCAATGCCGGTGCGGCGCTGTATGCCGCTGACGTGGCGAGTAGTTTGAAACAGGGTGTGGAGCTTGCGCACGACGCCCTGCACACCGGCCTCGCTCGGGAAAAACTCGAGGAGCTGGGTGCCTTTACCGCGGTATTCAAAGTGGAGAATGAGGGATGAGTGTACCGACGGTTCTGGAAAACATTCTGGCCCGCAAGGTTCAGGAAGTCGCCGAGCGTAGCGCCCGTGTGAGCCTGAGTGAGCTGGAAAGTCTGGCCAAGGCGGCCGATGCACCCCGTGGTTTTGCCCAGGCGTTGCTGGCGCAAGCCAAGAAGAAGCAGCCCGCGGTCATTGCCGAAATCAAAAAGGCCTCGCCGAGCAAAGGTGTTATCCGCGAGAGCTTCATTCCGGCCGACATCGCCAAAAGCTACGAGAAGGGCGGGGCGACCTGTCTGTCCGTGCTGACCGACATCGATTACTTCCAGGGCGCCGATGCTTATCTGCAACAGGCCCGGGCCGCGTGCAAACTGCCGGTGATTCGCAAGGACTTCATGATCGATCCTTACCAGATCGTCGAAGCCCGCGCGCTGGGTGCTGACTGTGTGCTGCTGATCGTCTCCGCACTGGATGACGTGAAAATGGCCGAGCTGGCCGCTGTCGCCAAAAGCGTCGGTCTCGATGTGTTGGTCGAAGTGCACGATGGCGATGAGCTGGAGCGTGCGTTGAAAACCCTCGACACGCCGCTGGTCGGGGTCAACAACCGTAACCTGCACACCTTCGACGTCAGCCTGGAAACCACCCTCGACCTGCTGCCGCGCATTCCGCGCGATCGCCTGGTGATTACCGAGAGCGGTATTCTCAATCGTGCCGATGTCGAGTTGATGGAAATCAGCGAAGTGTATTCGTTCCTGGTGGGTGAAGCGTTCATGCGTGCGGAGAATCCGGGCACTGAACTGCAGCGACTGTTCTTCCCGGAGCGTGGCACTTCCATCAGCGGTTCGACCCTCGACTGATTCGCTCTAGACCGAGTCGAGACCATCGCGAGCAGGCTCACTCCCCCAGGGGAAATGCATTCCAATGTGGGAGCGAGCTTGCTAGCGAAGGGTCCATCGAAACCGCTAATGATTTCCATGTTGCCGGAGCCTGTTATGTCGCTGCCAACCTCCCTGACCATCGAAGCCGGTCTGCAAGCCGAACAAGACTTGCTGGCCTCGGTCTGCGCCGGCGACGCAGAATTCGGCCTTCTATTCTGGCAACCCAGCGATCGTGCGTTGGTCATGCCTCGCCGCCTCAATCGCCTCGCCGCGTTCGACCACGCCTGCGAAGTCTCAGCCGCCGCTGGCTGGCCCGTCCTGCTACGCGAAACCGGTGGCGAACCCGTCCCGCAATCAGCGGCGACGATCAACATCGCCCTGGTCTATGCGCCACCACGCAGCGAAGGCGACCTGAACCGCATCGAAACCGGCTACCACCGTCTCTGCGATCCGATCTGTCAGTTGTTGGAGGAGTTGGGCGGCTCGTCATCGTTGGGTGAAATCGATGGCGCATTCTGCGACGGTCGCTTCAACGTCAATCTGGACGGTCGCAAAATGGTCGGCACGGCCCAGCGCTGGCGCCAGAGTCAGGGCGGGCAACGTCCGGTGGGCCTGGTGCACGGTGCGATGCTGATGGATAACGAGCGCGACTCGATGGTCGCGGCGGTCAATCGCTTCAATGAAGTGTGCGGCCTGGAGCAACGCGTGCGGGCTGAAAGCCACATCGGCCTGCATGAGAAATTCAACGCGCCACAGGCCTTGGCGCGTCTCGATGAGCTGTTTCGATTGATGCTGGCGCAGATCTACAGCGCCTGACTTTCGGGCTTAGCGCGTACCGAAGACCACCATGGTCTTGCCTTTCACATCGACCAGGTTGCGTTCCTCAAGATCCTTGAGCACGCGACCGACCATCTCCCGCGAACAACCGACAATCCGGCCGATTTCCTGACGGGTCACCTTGATCTGCATGCCGTCCGGGTGGGTCATCGCATCCGGTTGTTTGCACAGTTCCAGCAGGCAACGCGCGACTCGACCGGTTACATCGAAGAACGCCAGATCGCCGACCTTGCGCGTGGTGTTGCGCAGTCGTTGTGCGATTTGTCCGCTGAGTACGAAAAGAATGTCCGGATCCTGCTGCGACAATTCGCGGAACTTGGCGTAGCTGATTTCCGCTGTTTCGCATTCAACTTTGGCCCGAACCCAGGCGCTGCGTTCCTGTTCCTGTCCCGCTTGCTCGAACAGGCCCAGTTCGCCAAAGAAATCCCCGGCGTTGAGGTAAGCGATGATCATCTCCCGACCGTCGTCATCCTCGATCAGGATCGTCACAGAACCCTTGATGATGAAGTACAGCGTGTCCGAGCGATCGCCCGCACAGATGATGTTGCTCTTGGCCGCATGGCGACGGCGCTGGCAATGCATCAACAGCTTGTCGAGATTCTTGATTTTGGGTGTGGGGGTAATAGCAACCATGGTTGTATCCCGAAAAGACTGCACGGTGATGTTTGATTTTTTATGAGGCGCTGAAGGCGGTCGCTACACGGGCTGACATGGGCGCCAGCGAATTGGCGCCAGCTTAACAGACACTTCGTCGCAAATTCGAGAAATTACCTACAGCGTGGAGGCATCCTGTCCTAGGAACGTTGCTCGCTGTCCGGGCAAAGCCCTGTGCTAAGCTGGCGACCCTTTTTTTACAGTGGAGTCTGGGCGATGAAGGCACGCATCCAATGGGCTGGCGAAGCCATGTTCCTCGGCGAATCCGGTAGCGGTCATGTCGTGGTGATGGACGGTCCGCCGGACGCTGGTGGTCGTAATCTGGGTGTTCGTCCGATGGAAATGCTTCTGCTGGGTGTCGGCGGTTGCAGCAACTTCGACGTGGTCAGCATCCTGAAGAAGTCCCGTCAGGCCGTTGAAAGCTGCGAGGCCTTTCTCGAAGCCGAGCGCGCGACCGAAGATCCGAAGGTGTTCACCAAGATTCACATGCATTTCGTGGTCAAGGGCCGTGGCTTGAAAGAGGCCCAGGTCAAGCGCGCCATCGAACTGTCCGCCGAGAAGTACTGCTCCGCTTCGATCATGCTTGGCGCGGCTGGCGTGGCGATCACTCACGACTACGAAATCGTCGAACTCGGTTGAACCGACATTCAACTATCATAAAAGCAGTGCAGACTCTGGCGATCCCCCGCTGACGTCTGCATAATGCGCCACTTTTTTCAGGGCAGTGATCGGTCAGCCGACGGATCAGCCGCCTGAACAGATAACCAAAATCGCCATCGCGAAGAGGTGTTAACCGTCCTACGCAGGTGCGTTGTTCGCACTTGACGGGCATGCTTGATCACGCGGCCGGGCCGCATACATAGAGAGTTTTTTACGGTGAAAAGCAAACTCAAGCTCCACGGGTTCAATAACCTGACAAAGACCTTGAGCTTCAACATCTATGACATCTGCTACGCGGAAACCCCGCAAGACCAGCAGGCTTACGTTGAGTACATCAATCAAGAGTACAACGCGAAACGCCTGACGCAGATTCTCACAGAAGTTGTCGAGATCATTGGTGCCAACATCCTGAACATTGCCAGTCAGGACTATGAACCTCAGGGCGCCAGCGTCACGATTCTGATTTCTGAAGAGCCGGTAACCCCGACTGAAAGCCAGATTGAAGAGTCGCCGGGCCCGTTGCCCGAAATTATCCTGGCCCACCTCGACAAGAGTCACATCACGGTGCACACCTACCCGGAAATTCATCCGGACGACGGTATTGCAACTTTCCGTGTGGACATCGACGTGTCGACTTGTGGTGTCATTTCACCGCTTAAAGCGCTCAATTTCCTCATTCACCAGTTCGATTCGGACATAGTGACTGTGGATTATCGTGTGCGCGGCTTCACCCGTGACGTTGAAGGCAACAAGCACTTCATCGACCACGAGATCAACTCGATCCAGAACTACCTCTCTGAAGACACCCGCGACGCGTACCAGATGACCGACGTGAACGTGTATCAGGAAAACCTGTTCCACACCAAAATGCTGCTGAAGAACTTCGAACTGGACAACTACCTGTTCGGCGACGCCACCAGCAATCTGTCCCTCGAGCAGCGTGCTCAGGTGACCGATCGGGTGAAACACGAAATGCTCGAAATCTTCTACGCGCGCAACATGCCTACTTAAGATTCCCGGGCACAAAAAAAAGGCGACTGTCTCAGGACAGTCGCCTTTTTTATTGCTGGAACAAAGCACCCTGTGGGAGCGAGCCTGCTCGCGATAAGGCCTTCAGCACCCACACAGATCTCAGATCCGATAAGTACTCTTGGTCATCACCTTCGCCAGAATACTCATCCCGAACTTCACCGGCGCCGGAAACCGAAAACCCCCAGCCTCCAGCGCACTTTCCGCATGATGTTCTTCATCTATGCGCATCTGCTCCAGAATCGCCCGGGATTTCTCGTCCTCAGCCGGCAACTGCTCCAGGTGTTCATTCAAGTGCTTGCACACCTGATGCTCGGTCGCCGCGACGAATCCAAGGCTGACCTTGTCGCTGATCAATCCGGCCACCGCACCAATACCGAACGACATCCCGTAAAACAGCGGATTTAAAACGCTGGTATGGCTGCCCAACTGATGAATACGTTGTTCGCACCAGACCAGATGATCAATCTCTTCTTCGGCGGCGTGCTCCATGGCCTCGCGCACCTGAGGCAGCTTGGCGGTCAGCGCCTGTCCCTGATAGAGCGCCTGGGCGCAGACTTCACCGGTATGGTTGATGCGCATCAGGCCGGCGACGTGGCGGGTGTCTTCGTCGCTCATTTGCGTGTCCGGCTGCAAAATCGCCGGCGACGGACGGTACGGTTGGCCACTGAAGGGCAGCAGGGTACGCATTGCGGCATCGGCTTGCAGCAGAAGACGGTCAATTGGCGAGTAGTGACGTTGGGTAGTCATGCTGACCTCCGGGAAGAATCTCGACGGCCAGTTTAACCGAATCGGCCGTGGAAGGTTTGCGCTGGGTCATTTGCTGCACGGTCATGCTTTTTTGTGGGAGCGATGCTGCTCGCGAAGGCGTGGTGTCAGGCACTGGTATATTGAACGTGCCGACGTCTTCGCGAGCAGGCTCGCTCCCGCAGGGGGCTTTTTAGCCCGGTGGCCAGTTCATCTGACGCTGACCGAGTACGTGCATATGAATGTGGTAGACGGTCTGCCCACCTTTCTCATTGCAGTTCATCACTACGCGGAAACCTTCTTCGCAACCCAGTTCCAGTGCCAGACGCTGCGCAGTGAACAGGATGTGCCCGGCCAATGCCTTGTCATCTTCGGTCAGGTCATTGAGGGTGCGCACCGGTTTTTTCGGGATCACCAGGAAATGCACCGGTGCCTGAGGGGCGATGTCATGGAAGGCCAAAACCTGGTCGTCTTCGTAAATGATCTTGGCCGGGATTTCCCGGTTGATGATCTTGGTGAACAGAGTATCCACTGCTGTTTTCTCCGCTGTTTGGGCTGAATCGAGTGTACCGCGTTGAATCCGGTTTCTTCAGCGCGGGCAGTAAGCTTTATTGACCATACCGACGATGGTGCGATTGAGCCAGCGCGAGCCCAGTCGCGGCAAGAACGCGAACCAGCGGTTGCGTCGTCCGGGAATGATGATTGCGCGGTTCTTGTCGAGGGCGCGTACGGTGTATAGCGCGACTTCCTCCGGGCTCATCATTAACTTGCTGTCTTTGAGTTTGTCGCTGTTCAGCTGCGCCGTGCGGAAAAATGCCGTGCGTGTCGGGCCGGGGCAGAGTACCGAGACCTTCACCGCACTTTGTTTCAGTTCAACCCGCAAGGCTTCGGAGAAGTGCAGCACATACGCCTTGCTGGCGTAGTAAGTGCTCATCCAAGGGCCGGGATTGAAGGCGGCCACCGAGGCGACATTGAGAATCTGCCCGCCACCCTGCAGCGCCATGCTGTTGCCGATGGCGTGGCAGAGACGGGTGAGGGCGAGGATGTTCACTTCGATCAGATCCTGCTCGGTCATCCAGTCCTGTGCGAGAAACGGGCCGCAGGTGCCGATGCCGGCGCAATTGACGAGCAAGTCGATCTGTCGGTCACCTTCTTCCAGTTCCAGCAGGAAGCCGGACAGACGCAATGGCTCGCCCAGATCGCAGGCGCGGAACAGTACCTCGACGCCAAAACGCTGGGTCAATTCGATCGCAATGCTTTCGAGCTGATCACGCTGTCGGGCCACCAGAATCAGGCTGCGGCCACGCCGGGCCAGTGCTTCGGCCATCGCCAGGCCGATGCCGCTGGAGGCGCCGGTGATCAGTGCGTAACGGGTCATGCAATTCTCCATCGCAACAGCTCCGCGCCGGCGACGCGGGTGTCACGGCGGGGAGCGCTGTTCATTCTTTCGCAGAGTCTACAGGGGCCTGCGCCGCTTCGGCTGCCTCGTCGGCGGAATCCGCAGGCGTTTCGACCTCTACTTCGACTTCATCAGTGGTCACCGAGCCACTTTCGTAGCTGCTTTCCAGATTGCTTTCATATTCCTGCTGGATGGCTGAGATGCCGCCGAGCATTCCACCGACAAAAATCAGTGCGAAGAACACGATCCACAGTGAGCACAGCACTTTCACGGCGGTGCTGTTTGGCGGCGGGGGAGGGCCGTAGCGATTGGCGCCGGTGTTGCCCGGTACGACCATGATCACCAGCGGGAAGAAGCTGCCCACGAACGGTACAAGGTTCAATAGCCAGAGCCAGCCCGACCAGCCGATATCGTGCAGACGCTGGACGCTGAACAGAATGCTGACGATCAGGAAGGCGATAAACAGGAAGAACGCGAAGATTCCGCCGATGATCAGGCCGGTGGTGGAATCGCCGCTGACCAGGCCAAGCGCCAACAGGGCGAATACCCCGATAATGGGCAGCGTGACCAGGCTCAGTACCATCGTCCATGCAAGAAAACGCAGGCGACCTATGCGGCCTTCGACGCTGAACGGCTTGAGCGTGGCGAACGCCGGAACATGTTCCCCCACATTGGCGCGAGGCGGTGCATACGGGGAGTCCGGTTCTGCCACCACAGTGGAGTGTTCCTGGACGTCCGATAGATTCAGTTCGATTGCCGTCTCTGCTTCAATGCGTGCATCAATCCCGGTTTTGCTCAGAGCTTGTAGATAAGCCTGTGCATCGTTGTGGGACAAGTCGCGTTTGAGTGCTACGGCGCGGCCATTGAACAGGCGTTCGATGGCCGCCACTTCACTTTTGAAAAGATCAGCCAGATTGAGCTTGGCCGTAGTGATATCGACACCGGGCTGCAAAGCACCGTCGAATACGATCTTGTAACGGGGTTCGCTCATGGCCGAGGCATCCTTGTCGCGAATGGTTTGAAAGGTCGTCAGTGTAAGGCCAGTCTTGAGTCGACTTGCCCGGTTTTTTTATTCGCGCGGCCAGCGTTTTGGCAATTGTGCTGCGTGTTCCTGGGCTTGCCGGTATTCAGCATCCAGCCGTGCGATCAATTGATCCACGCTCGGCAGGTCATCGATCTGTCCGACGCCTTGTCCGGCCGACCACACAGTCTTCCAGGCTTTGGCTTCATCATTGATTGGCTTGAGCTTGTCACCGAAATTCACTTCGCCTTTGCCTTGCAGAGCGGCCATGTCGAAACCGGCCGCTTCCAGGCTCTGCCGCATAAAGCTCGCCGGCACTCCCGAGACCGCTGGAGTATGGATGATGTCGGACGCCTTGGCTGTCAGCAGCATCTCCTTGTAGGCGTCGGGCGCATGACTTTCCGTGGTGCCGATAAATCGCGTACCGAAGTAGGCCAGATCCGCGCCGAGCAGCTGTGCGGCGAGAATCTCATGCCCGTGGTTAAGACATCCTGCAAGCAGCAGGGTTTTATCGAAGAACTGACGGATCTCGGCGATCAGCGCAAACGGACTCCAGGTCCCGGCATGGCCCCCGGCGCCGGCCGCCACAGCAATCAATCCGTCGACGCCGGCCTCGGCCGCTTTCTCGGCATGTCGGCGAGTGGTGACGTCATGGAATACCAGGCCGCCATAACTGTGTACCGCGTCGACCAACTCCTTCACCGCGCCGAGGCTGGTGATGACGATCGGCACTTTGTGTTCGACGCAGATGTTCAGGTCTGCCTGCAAGCGCGGGTTGCTGTTGTGCACGATCAGGTTCACCGCGTACGGCGCCGGGTTGTCCAGTGTCGCCAGGCCCGCTTCGATCTGTTCCAGCCAGGCTTTGAATCCGCTGCTTTCGCGTTGGTTCAGCGCAGGAAAACTCCCGACCACGCCATTACGGCAGCAGGCGAGCACCAGCTCAGGGTTGGAAATCAGAAACATCGGCGCCGCCACTACAGGCAAACGCAGACGTTGTTCGAGCAAAGCGGGCAGCGACATTATGAACACCCCAAGGATCTGTACTTGTTGAAGTTAGAACGGCTTGACCACGACCAGAATTACGATAGCCAGCAATATCAGAACCGGCACTTCATTGAGCCAGCGATAAAAGACATGGCTGCGGGTGTTCTCGCCACGGGCGAAACGTTTTACCTGCGCACCGCACATGTGGTGGTAGCCGATCAGCAAGACGACCAGGGTCAATTTGGCGTGAATCCAGCCGCCCATGCTGAAGATGCTCGGGTTGAGGTAAATCAGCCAGCCGCCGAAGATCAGCGTCGCAATCATCGCCGGGCCCATGATGCCGCGATACAGCTTGCGCTCCATGACACTGAAGCGCTCTTTGCTGATCGTGTCTTCGCTTTGCGCGTGATACACGAACAGACGCGGCAAGTAGAACAGCCCGGCAAACCAGCAAACGATGCTGACAATGTGAAAAGCTTTGATCCATAGATAGAGCATTTTTAGTTATTCCAGGTTCACGGTAAGCCGGATAGTAGAGGCTTGAGCGTCCGCACGTCACCTTGACGGTTGTCGCAGGGCCGCGCGGCCCCTATTATCGACGGCTTTCCAGTGGGTTCTTTGAGGGCAGGTTATGGTCAAGGTCGGTATCGTCGGCGGCACGGGTTACACCGGTGTCGAACTGCTGCGTCTGTTGGCGCAGCATCCGCAGGCAGAAGTGGTAGTGATCACTTCCCGATCCGAGGCCGGTCTGGCCGTGGCTGACATGTACCCGAACCTGCGCGGACACTACGACGGCCTGGCCTTCAGCGTCCCAGACATCAAGACCCTCGGCGCTTGCGACGTAGTGTTCTTCGCCACTCCGCACGGTGTGGCTCATGCGTTGGCCGGTGAATTGCTGGCAGCGGGCACCAAGGTCATCGACCTGTCGGCTGACTTCCGTCTGCAAGACGCTGAAGAGTGGGCCAAGTGGTACGGTCAGCCGCACGGCGCGCCTGAGTTGCTGGACGAAGCGGTTTACGGTCTGCCGGAAGTCAATCGCGAGCAGATCAAGAAGGCCCGCCTGATCGCGGTGCCGGGTTGCTACCCAACCGCTACGCAGCTGGGCTTTCTGCCGTTGCTCGAGGCTGGTCTGGCGGATACTTCGCGCTTGATCGCCGACTGCAAATCCGGCGTCAGCGGTGCTGGTCGCGGTGCGGCTGTCGGCTCGCTGTACTCCGAAACGTCAGAAAGCATGAAGGCCTATGCGGTGAAAGGTCACCGTCACCTGCCGGAAATTCGCCAGGGTCTGCGTCGCGCAGCGGGCAAGGATGTCGGTCTGACCTTCGTACCGCACCTGACTCCGATGATCCGTGGCATTCACTCGACGCTCTACGCGACCGTGGTTGATCGCTCGGTGGATCTGCAGGCGTTGTTTGAAAAGCGCTATGCCAACGAACCGTTCGTCGATGTGATGCCGGCCGGCAGCCATCCGGAAACCCGTAGCGTGCGCGGTGCCAACGTTTGCCGTATCGCCGTTCATCGTCCGCAGGATGGCGATCTGGTGGTGGTGCTGTCGGTGATCGACAACCTGGTCAAAGGTGCGTCGGGTCAAGCGGTGCAGAACATGAACATCCTGTTCGGGCTGGACGAGCGTTTCGGTCTGTCCCACGCCGGTATGCTGCCGTAATACTTTAAGCAGCACAGCCAAAAGGCCCGTTAAGCGGGCCTTTTTGCATTCTGAACAGTTCGTCGGGTTTATTGATATACCGTAACAATAGTTGACCGATTTTCTCGGACAAGCGGATAATGCGCGTCATCACGCATTATGGCGGCGTAACGCCGGGAGATAGTCAGCATGAGCGTCGAATCCTTCACCCCCACGGCTTTGCAATTCACCCACGGTGCCGCGCACAAGGTGAAGAGCCTGGTCGATGAAGAGGGGAATGATCGCTTGAAGCTGCGCGTATTCGTTACGGGCGGCGGTTGTTCAGGGTTTCAGTACGGTTTCACCTTCGATGAAGATGTGGCCGAGGACGACACCATCGTCGAGCGCGAAGGCGTGAGTCTGGTGGTGGATCCGATGAGCTTCCAGTACCTGGCCGGTGCTGAAGTGGACTACCAGGAAGGTCTGGAAGGTTCGCGCTTCGTGATCAAGAACCCTAACGCCACCACGACGTGTGGTTGCGGGTCTTCGTTCTCGATCTGATTGCTCCTCGCTCCAGATAACAAAACGCCGCAGAGCCTCACGGTTCTGCGGCGTTTTGCTGTGCTTAATCTTTAAGCGGGGTAGATAGCGCCAAGTATCCGCAGCCCGCGTGCGCCGGTGACGCTTGGGCGGTTGGCGGCGATGCCTTCTAGGCAGCAATGGGCCAGCCAGGCGAAGGCCATGGCTTCGACCCAGTCGGGGTCAACGCCGTGAGTGGCAGTGCTGGTGACTTTGGTGGTCGGCAGCAGCTCGGCCAGACGCTTCATCAGCGTGGCGTTGTGCGCCCCGCCGCCACAGACCAACAGTTCCTGAGTATCGGTTTGAGCGTTTTGCAAAGATTCAGCGATCGTCAACGCGGTCAGCTCAAGCAACGTCGCTTGCACGTTCTCGGCAGCAAAGGCTGGCAGGTGCGAGAGATGTTGTTCCAGCCAGGGCAGGTTGAACACTTCTCGGCCGGTACTTTTCGGCCCCTTGGTGACGAAGAACGGATCGCTGAGGAGTGCGTTTAGCAGTGTCGGCTCGACTGTACCTGTTTTAGCCCAGTCGCCATTGCGATCATAGTTTTCGCCGCGCTGCTGGTGAATCCAGGCGTCCATCAGCACATTCCCGGGGCCGCAGTCGAAACCGGCTACAGGTTTGGTCGGCTCAATCAGACTCAGATTGCTGAAACCGCCGACATTCAAGACGGCCTGGTTACCGGTACGCTCTTCAAATAACGCTTCATGAAATGCAGGTACCAGCGGAGCGCCTTGGCCACCGGCCGCCACATCACGACTGCGGAAATCGCTGACTACGGTGATACCGGTCAGTTCGGTCAGCAGAGCGGGGTTGCCGATCTGCACGGTGAAACCGCGTGCAGGCTCATGGCGAATGGTCTGGCCGTGGCTGCCTATCGCCCGAATGTCCTGCGGCTTGAGTCGCTGCTGATCGAGGAGGGTATGAATGCCCTGCGCAGCGAGTGTCACCCAGTTCTGCTGGGCAATCGCCGAGCGGGCGATTTCGTCAGGGCCGCTGGCGCATAAGCCAAGCAGCTCGGTGCGCAGGGATTCAGGCATGGGAATGTAATGCGTGGCGACCAGTTTGATCGCCGAGGTCTGTTCGATCAGGGCAATGTCCAGACCGTCGAGGCTGGTTCCGGACATCACGCCAATATACAGGGCCATGACTTAGCGCTTGCTCGAAGCCAGCATGGTGGCTTTCTCTTGATCCATGCGCGCCATCAGCGGCTGGCTCTGTGCAAGGAAGCGAGCGCGTTCGGCTTTGGCAATTGGATCAGCCATTGGCAGCTTCTGTCCCAGCGGATCGACGTGAACGCCGTTGACCTGGAACTCATAGTGCAAGTGCGGGCCGGTCGAGAGGCCGGTGGTGCCGATGTAGCCGATGACTTGGCCTTGCTTAACGGAACCGCCAGTCTTCACGCCTTTGGCGAAGCCTTGCATGTGGCCGTACAGCGTGCGGTAAGTGTTGCCGTGCTGGATGATCACCGTGTTGCCGTAGCCACCACGACGTCCGGCCAGCAACACTTTACCGTCACCCGCAGCCTTGATTGGCGTACCGCGTGGCGCAGCGTAATCCACGCCTTTGTGGGCGCGGATCTTGTTGAGAATCGGGTGTTTGCGGCCCATTGAGAACTTCGAGCTGATGCGGGCGAAATCCACCGGAGTACGGATGAACGCCTTGCGCATGCTGTTGCCGTCAGCGGTGTAGTAGCTGCTGTTGCCTTGCTTGTTGGTGTAACGCACGGCGGTGTAGGTCTTGCCGCGGTTAGTGAAGCGAGCGGACAGGATAGGTCCGGTGCCGACGGCTTTGCCGTTGACCACTTTCTGCTCGTAGATCACATCGAATTCGTCACCCTGGCGGATGTCTTGAGCGAAATCGACGTCGTAGCCAAAGACGCTGGCCATATCCATGGTCAGACTATGGGAGAGACCGGCACGGGCTGCTGATTGTGAGAGCGAGCTATTGATTACGCCATGGACGTAAGCAGTTCGAACGGTTGGTTTTGCGGTAACCCGGTTGAAGGCATAACCCTTGTCATTCTTGGTCAGGGTAATGGTTTCGACGTCGCTGACCTTGCTGTGCAAACTGGTCAGTTGGCCTTCAGGATTCAATTCGAATTCGAGTTTCTGGCCATGCTTGAGTTGGCTGAACTGTTTGGCTTGTTTGTCGCTGGCCAGGACTTCGTGAACGGAGGCAGCCGGCAGGCCGACCTTTTCGAACAGGGTCGACAGGGTATCGCCCTTGGCAACGATGACTTCGCGATGGCCAGGCGCTTTTGGCTTTTCGGCGGCTGGCGTAGGTGCAGCCTCTGCGGTTTGCGGGGTGTTTTCGCTACTGTTTTCGATTTGAGCAAATGGCGAAGCTACTGGCTCATTTGTGGCTTGAGCTGCGTCAGCAGCGTCTTGATCTTGTGTCAGTTGTTCAGCAGGACTTTCCAGTTCAAGGCTCAGGGTCGTCTTTTTGGCTTCAACATCACTGGAAGGGAATACCAGGAGTGCCAGGCTGAGAAGGGCGGCGATTCCACTTGCGGCGAGCAGGTGGGTCTTCGGGTAAAGCGGAGGCGCTTTAGACGGTTCTGTGGTCATAAGTAATTTTGACTTTGAAAAAAGATGAATTGGAAAAGATGAATGACATGATGAAGATGAAATAACTGTATAAAATATAACCAAATCATCTCTGAAGCAAGTCTGCAGACGCCGCGTTTGTGGATTGGTGTCCGTGCGCCGGGCAAAACTTGTAATTGGTGCACGATCTTGTATGGTTGGTTCCCTTTGAATCTGAGCCTTGCGGGTCTGTTATGAAGTCGGTTGAAGAGCAGCTAGCGCTGATTAAACGTGGTGCGGAAGAACTATTGGTCGAGTCCGAGCTGATCGAGAAGCTCAAGCGCGGCCAACCGCTGCGTATCAAGGCTGGTTTCGATCCGACCGCTCCGGATCTGCATTTGGGCCACACGGTGCTTATTAATAAGCTGCGCCAGTTCCAGGAGCTGGGGCATCAAGTTATCTTCCTTATAGGTGACTTCACCGGAATGATCGGTGATCCGAGCGGCAAGAGTGCTACGCGTCCTCCGTTGACTCGTGAGCAGGTTCTGGAAAACGCCGAGACTTACAAGACGCAGGTGTTCAAGATTCTTGATCCGGCGAAAACCGAAGTTGCGTTCAACTCCACCTGGATGGACAAGATGGGGCCGGCGGACTTCATCCGCCTGACCTCTCAGTACACCGTGGCGCGCATGCTTGAGCGTGACGACTTCGATAAGCGCTACACCACCAATCAGCCAATCGCTATTCACGAGTTCCTCTATCCGCTGGTGCAGGGATACGATTCGGTTGCGCTGCGGGCGGATGTCGAGCTGGGTGGTACCGATCAGAAATTCAACTTGCTGATGGGGCGTGAGTTGCAGCGTGGTTACGGTCAAGAGGCTCAATGCATTTTGACCATGCCGCTGCTCGAAGGTCTGGATGGCGTGAAGAAGATGTCCAAATCCTTGGGCAACTACGTTGGTATCCAGGAGGCGCCGGGCGTCATGTATAGCAAGCTGGTTTCGATTCCGGATGCATTGATGTGGCGCTATTTTGAGCTGCTCAGTTTCCGCTCGATGGATGAGATCAATGCGCTGCGTGCTGATGTAGAAGCCGGTGCGAATCCGCGTGATGTCAAAATCAAACTGGCGGAAGAGATCGTCGCGCGTTTCCATGGTGAGGAGGCTGCGGCTAATGCTCATCGTGCAGCGGGCAATCGCATGAAGGATGGCGAGCTGCCGGATGATCTGCCAGAGATCGAGTTGGCATCTGCTGAAGATATGCCGATCGCTGCTGTTCTTAATAAGGCGGGGTTGGTCAAGAACTCGGCGGCAGCGCGTGATCTGTTGGCGTCTGGTGGTGTGCGCGTCGATGGTGCAGTCGTTGATCGCTCCTTTATATATGTACTGGGCGCGACTCACGTTTGCCAGGCTGGCAAGAAGGCGTTTGCGCGTATCACTCTGAAATCTGAGTGATTGCTGAAAATAAGTGTTGACGGCGAATTTCAGATGTCTATAATTCGCCCCACTTCCGGCGCAGTCGAAACGGAAAACTCCTTGAGA